>Ga0272442_10000022_pt1 | contig 229120 bp, 200 predicted proteins | sample SSMForm2O_FD_200262 | JGI IMG/M metagenome (GOLD analysis project Ga0272442, IMG submission 200262) | Marine sediment archaeal communities from Little Sippewissett salt marsh, Falmouth, MA, United States - SSM-Form-2O | ecosystem: Environmental > Aquatic > Marine > Wetlands > Sediment ...
AAATCATCTTCATTGTTAGCGAGGAATCCAAGAAGATCAATCTCCGACATCTGGGGGAAATGAAGTAAAAATAGCGGGCATACCCCCAGCGTCATGGAAAGATAAACTCGATCTTTCCACCGTTGATTCTCTAAGATGAGCGGTATCCCACCGCCAAAGAGGGCATGCATTTTGTCAGGGACCGCTTCGTTCCGGTGGGGGTCACCCCTGACATCCGACCCCTGCGGTGAAGCAGCTATCGCTTCAATAGCCTCCAGTAATTCAAGCAATGAAACCTCCCCGGGCAATCTCTCTGCAACGGCAACAGGATCGAGTCCAAAACGGAAACAGTTTTCCAAAAGTGGAAGCGCGTTTGTGCCACCTTTTCGTGCCAGCGTCAGAAATCCCAGATGGTCTGAGAGCAATATCGTATCTTTGGCTCTGATATTCTCCCGGGGGTCGTGCCATTTAAACTCGGCGGAACTCATACAGGGAGAGGGACAGTTATAACAGGCGACGGTGCGCCACTTTGCCTTCTTGATGACACCCGTCAGATTTTTCTCGATGCCAATCACCTCTAGCATCGAAAAAAATCCCTCATTTTTATGCACTCTATCGGCAAATAGCTTTTTTTCAACTGTTGCCTTGTGGGAAAGGTTGTCCTCGGCAAAGGGAAGCCCCTTAATTCCGGTGCATATAATCCCCTTGAGATTTTTTGAGGCCATCAGGGAGGCCAGACCTGCTTTGTCGTGACTGCCATGTAATCCCGTTGAAACAGACGCACAGGAAACGCCGTGATCGGCGGCGGGGCCCGTCAGGATAATCGACCGGGAAGGGCCGATATCCTTCTTCACGACTTGAAGCGCTTCGGGAACGGTGAGATCGACAAGATGCTCCGCCGATACGATCTGAATACCTGCCCTGTCGAGGTGCAGCATCTTTGGAGAAGAAGCGGCTCCCGTGATTACCAGAAAATCAATGCCTGAAAACTTCAGTTCAGGACCGGTACGAACCATGAGAGGTACATGGGAAAGTGTCCCGAATCGCGGCGATAGAAATGTTGCAACGGAAAGGCATGAAGCAGGGGCAAAACTTCCCGTCAGGGGTCCAACACCAAGGATCAGGGGATCACCATCTTCGTATTGTGTGAAAAGTTCTGCATTAACCGCCGCCCCACCGATCTTTTCCGCTACAAGCCGATCGTCCAGAGGAATTATCTCCGAGGATACTTCAGAGAGATCAACGATGCCGACCTTCATATTGTAGAAGTTATCGAATTGCCTCATAATGGAACATCTCCGGGTACCGCCTTCTGCCATTTGAATCGGATCTTTGCCGCACCGTAGGGGCATCGATCCAGACACCTCATGCAGGTAATACATTCGGTCATCGGTATGTCGGGCGAGATGCCTTCCCGCAACTTATCCGCATCGATAATCCCCATGGGACATACTTCCGCACATTGGATACAGGAAAATTTCTTGCACTGATTGGCACCGATGACAATTTTAATCAGACCAACCTTTGCGAAGAGCGCCAGGAGGGCCCCCACCGGGCAGAAATATCTGCACCATACCCGTCTTTCTGTGACTTCGAGGCCTCCCAGGACAGCCACTATTCCCATATTTGCGCCATTGAGGGTTCCCGCCGCTCCATAGGAACGGCAAATCGAACCGATGGGGCATACTGGACAAAAAGCTTGAAAACCAAAGGCACAGCTTCCTCCCACAGCTCCGACAAGGATACCGTACTTTGCCATCCTGCTCTTGAGGAATAACGGTAACCCAATCTTCTTGGGTGTAATTTTATCGACAAGATCGAGGAAAAAACCGAAGGGGCAGAGCCAGCCACAGAAGAACCTCCCCGCAAGGATGGTCAATCCGAGGATCAGGGAAGCCGATAAAACCCAGACGAGCACCACCGTACCTGACGACGCGATATTCTGGAGAACTCCTGTCGGGCAGGACAAACTGAGGGCACCTGCCTTGAAAGAGCAGAATGTTCCAATCAAGACAACAGCAAGAAGGAGAAATGAAATTGTCTGAACGGACCATCGTAGACTTTTTATCCATCGTATCCTTTTCCCCTTCGTAAAGGTGAGGGCATTTGTCGGACAATATTTAACACACAGGGGATCACCCTCACAGAGATCACACTTATTGATTTCCTCCGTTACAGGATCTATTAGCGGCGCAGCCTCGGGGCATGCCATTGTGCAAAGACCGCAGGAAACACAAAATAGCTTATCAATACGGACAATCCCATCTCCTCCCTTTTCAATCGCCCTGGTGGGACAGGCCTCTATACATAGAGGTTTGCGGCAATGCTGGCATAAAATCGCAAAATTCTTACCACTATCCTCATCTCTCAGAACCTCTATACTGGCAGATGCGGGGGCTATTTTAGCGACATTTCTGACGGAACAGACCATCTCACAGGTTCCGCAGCCGGTGCATTTTTGAGGATCAAAGAGGATACCGGGATGAAGTCGCGGCATGAAGTAATCGGAAAAAGTTTTCTTCTCATCCGGGCATGGCCTGAGATCCTCAAGGGTGATAATATTATTTTTTTCCTTTGTTTGTTCCTGCATCACAGTACCTATGTATTGCGTAACATGTACATTTCCCTCCTGCATGAGGGGCAAAGTTCGAGAATGTTCAAAACATTAGAAGGTTCCTCTCTCAGCCTTTCAAAAACAAAGTTTTTTGCGGGAATTGATAAAAACTGTTTGCCGCACCGGGTACAGTGTTTTAAATTTTCAACGGCATTTTCTTCGATTGCTATTTCTCTCAGAGCTCGAATCAGATCGCGGCAGCTAACCCCCTGTGGGCAGACATCGGTACCGGCATTACATTCTGTACAATACCATATATGTTCGTCCCTAATTATGTCATTCCCCGTCAGGGCTTTTTTAATCACCCCCCGGGGAGACATTTCAATGGAAAAATTTGCATACATCTCTGCCATGGGACAGACTGCAACGCACCTGCCGCATTCCACGCAGCTGTATGCGCCGGAAAATCTCTGTGCTTCGGCAAGCCTGCTGTTATTCTTACTCATCCTGTGTTTCCTTCCTCACATCTGCGGCACATACCTTAAATTCCGGTATTTTTGAACCAGGATCCAGAACCGGATTGGTCAGCACATTGGCCCGAGCCTCTGTAAAATGAAAAGGCGCAAAGATAGAGCCTTTTGAAACACGTTTCGTTATCCGGGCTGTTGTTATAATACTCCCCCTGCGGGTTGTTATCTTTATTTTCTCCCCTTCTTTTACGTCCAGATGCTTGGCGTCTTCCGGGTTGATCTCGGCATAGGCTTCTTCAACCTCCCTGTTGAGAAAGGATGAGCGGCGCGTCATCGTCCCGGTATGATAATGGGAAAACATTCTTCCCGTACTGAGATAGTAGGGATACTCATCATCGGGGAGTTCCTGTGGTGGCGTGTACTCGGGGATGACAAAGAGTCCTTTGCCCCGGGTAAACCGGTCTTTATGAAGATACTGAGTGCCGGGATGTTCCAAGTCAGGGCAGGGCCACTGCAACCCTTCCCGCTCCAGTCTGTCAAAACTGATCCCTCCGTAGGCCGGGACCAGAGATGCGATTTCCTCCATGACCTCCCCGGGGTTGTTGTACGAGAAATCAAGGCCCAAAGCACTACCAAGCAGACATAAAATGGTAAAGTCGTCCTTCGCCCTCCCCGGAAGATCAACGGCCTTTCGTAAAAGCTGAAATCGTCGCTCCGTATTGGTGAATGTTCCCGACTTTTCGGCAAAGCAGGAGCCCGGGAATACCAGATGGGCGAACTGTGCCGTCTCGGTAAGGAAAATATCCTGAACGATGAGAAGATCAAGGGCCTTCAGAGATTCAAATACATGATTGACATCGGGATCACTCAATGCAGGATTTTCAGCCATGATATAGATTGCATGGATTTCCTTTCCTGCACGACCGATGATTTCCGTCACGGTGAGACCCGGTCTATCTGAAAGTTCAACCCCCCAAGCCTTTTGAAATTTGTTCTGAATTGCCGAATCGCTTACACTCTGATATCCTGGATAGACATTGGGCAGTGCACCCATATCACAGGCGCCCTGAACATTATTCTGACCCCGAAGGGGATATATACCGGAATGTTCTGTTCCAACATGACCGCACAACATAGCAAGGTCGCAGATGGCGAGGACATTGGCTGTTCCACAGGCATGTTGAGTGATGCCCATGCAATAAATTATGGCGGATTCTTTTGCTTTTGCGTAAATCTCCGCCACATTTTTGATGATCTCTTCATCGATACCGCATTCCGCGGCAGCCCGTTTGACAGGCCATGACTGGAGAAATGTATTCAGCTCTTCATATTCCTCCATCCGGTCTCTGATAAAGGCCTCATTGTGCAGGCCTTCGTCAATAATGTGTCTCATCATGCCGCACAGCAGTGGGATATCCGTTCCCGGATTTATACGTAGGTGGACTTTAGCGTTCCGGGTTACTGCTGTTTCACGTGGATCTACGACAATGATTGTAGCACCCTTGTCGGCAGCCTTATAAATTTCCCCCATGATGATCGGATGACTCTCCGCTGCATTGGAACCGATAACGAAAATACACTCAGCTCCTGCTAGATCGGAAATAGAATTCGTCATCGCCCCGCTGCCGAGAGCCTGCACCATAGCAACGGTTGTCGGTGCATGGCACAGGCGTGCGCAGTGATCCACATTGTTTGTTTTAAAGGCCGTGCGTATCAGTTTCTGGAAAAGATAATTTTCTTCGTTGGTACACTTGGCGGATGAAAGACCACCTATGGCATCGCCACCATATTTTGCGGCAATTTCACGCAATTTCGAGGCTGCTATCGGTATGGCTTCATCCCAGGGAATTTCCTGAAAGGTGTCACCCTTCCTCAGGAGGGGCACCCTCAGCCGGTCCGGGTGGTTGATAAACTCGTGGGCAGACCACCCCTTGATGCACAGACTTCCTTTCGAAACAGGGTGTTCCCTGTCAGCATAGGTGGCAACGGCAACACCACCTTCAACCTTGATAATAAGGCCGCAGCCGGTTCCACAATAGGGACAAATGGTCTTTATAAATTCAGGATTCATCTTTTTCCCTCAGAGAGTTTATCCAGTCAGGAAATTCCCTGTCCGTATCTGGTTTTTCAAAAGCACTGGAAAGGACCGGTGATTTTATCTCCGGATCGAGTCCCGCCTCGTAACCATATTTTTCACGCAGCGTTTTACGCATCCCAAGCTGCAAATAGAGGAGGGGAATATTGACGGGGCATGTCTCCTGACAGGCTCCACAGGCCACGCATGTATCGGACAGGTGAAAGGCACGTATAAGGTGAAAGGTTATCGTTTCCGCCGGTACCACACCCCTTTGCACCCAGACATCGTCTTCCAGCTTGCAGGGTTCACAGATGCAGATGGGGCAGGAATTACGGCAGCCGTAACACTTGATGCATCTTCTCAGCACATCGGCCCATCTTTCCATTCTTTCTTTGTCATTACCGATCAGAAACTCTCGGACTTTCTCATCCTGAAAGGGATCTACCCCCGCGACCTTCTCCCCCACATCGAGTTTCTCCGGATAAGGCCTGTCGCAAAGGCAAAAAGCAGCCTGTTCCTGACTGCAGGCGAATCCAATTGTAAGAAGATTTTCCTTTTCTATCTGGTTTCTCTTTATCAGTTCAATCAACGCCCGTTCATCGCATCCCCGACAAAGGATAACCAATTTGTAATTTTCCGGTGAGGAACGTAACAACCGCATGGCAAGCTTCGCCAGTAACCACTTCGGTTCAAGGACAAGGGTATCTAATTCTGCAGGATCTTCAAAAACATGGGGCTGAATGATATTCCACTGACCCTTCATGAGTCCCAGAACGCCATCGGCCTTTTTCTCTTCAAGAACTTGTCTCGCTATGTTTTTTGTTTTCTCGAGCATAATCAGTGTGTAACTCCAAAGGGCGACAACCAGGAATCAAGGGGGGGCAACGAGATTAGCTCATCAAAGAAATTCTTTATTATTTCTTCAAACTGATAATCTTCGTGTGCGGTCCCAAAACTAAGCAAAAGCCTGCTACTCCCTATACCTGTCGTGTCCAGAAGATTTTGTAAAAGCTCCAGTCTTTTAATAGAAGTGTGATTCGCATTATTATAACGACACCCTCCGATGTGACATCCCAGAACAGCTACGCCATCAATCCCTCCGGCCAGCGCCCTCAGGATGGCATCGGTTTCAACAAGGGATGCGCATTCCATCGGAATGACGCGAAAGAGGGGAGAAAGAGAAAGCTTCTTCTTCCCGGCGGCATCGGCACCGATAAGGCCACACCACTTGCACGCAAAAATCAGGATCTTCGGTTGGTTCATGGTACCCTCTCGTATGATTATCGACCTTCCCCTCCGACATTGATAAGAGAAACCATTCATGACAAAAATGTCGTGTGCATTTTTCTAAAACGCCCTCTGTATCATTCCTCCCACCATGCGATAATTATGCTCGGGAATCTGTATGCTCCCGTTGGGACAAACTGAAACGCAGTTTCCACATGCCTTGCATTTCATCATGTTAACAATACTGATATATCTATTCTCCATCTTTTCAAGATGACAAGCGTTGAAGGGGCAGGCGGCGACACAGTTTCCGCAACCCGTACAGGCATCAGGATCAACGCTGGCGTGGCCTAGCTTCGAACCGGGGACTCGGCTGAGTGTCGATGCGACAAGGTGGCTCTGCCGCAAATAGGAAACAGCTTTCATGGCTGCTGCTTTTCCTTGCAACATAGCCTGATCTGAAGCGACGGGCCATCGCGCGGAACCGCAGATAAAGATGCCATCCCTCCGTGTCTCCAGGGGATGCATCGGATAGATCTCCGAGAAAAATCCATACCGGTCGACCTCAATATCCAGCATCCGGGCCATTTCTACATTATCATTATTTGGTACAAGGGGAGTACTTAAGACCACCATATCTGTTTCAATCTTTCTTGTCATACCGGTTATCGCATCGTAGACCTCGACGGATTCAACGTGATCATCGCCGATGATCCGGGGGGGGTATTCCTCTTCAAAACGAATCAATTGTACACCCCTGGAAAGGGTATCGCGGTAATACTTTTCCAGGGTATGCCCCGGCGTCATTATGCCTCGATGGAGAATAAACACCGATCCGCCCGGAACATCGTCAATAATTCTCATGGCATTCTTAAGGCTGGTGGGACAACAGATGGTTGAACAGTATGGCCTTCCACTGTCCCGTGCACCGACACACTGTATAAAAACTGTTTTTTCTGTCTTTAGCGATCCCTTCAGGAGTTGCCTTTCAAACTCCATCTGTGTAATCACATTCTTGATTTTACCATAGCCATAAAGACCTGTCGGAAAAAATATCTTTGCGCCTGTCGCGACGATGATAACTCCTGTCTGGATGGAACTATCTTTTTCCTGAGATGAAAAGTGGACAGTAAAGTTGCCGGTATCCCCCTCAATAGAAATGATCTTTGATTGAGGATAAAAGGTGATGAGAGGATTGTTCTCAACCTCTCTGATATAAGGTGCCATTTTGTCCGAGGAATCTTGGTTGTCGGGATAACATCTTGAAATCAATCGGAGCATTCCTCCGGGGGCATTTGATCTTTCGAGAATACTAACCTCATACCTCATTTTTGCCAAGGATACGGCGGCTGCAAGACCCGCGGGACCCGCGCCTAGTACGAGGGCACTCGGATTAACGGTGACGGACATGTCGTCGGACATCTCTTTATGTCGAAGAGCAACAATGCCCATCTTGATGATATGTAGTGCTTTTTGTGTGGCACCTTCAGGATCATTGGCGTGAATCCAGGCGCATCCTTCCCGTATGTCCACCAGGCCGATTTTATGCCACTCTACGCCTTCTTTGATAAGAGATTCGACCACAAGATTGCCTCTCGACAGGATCGAACAGGCGGCGATCAATACCCTATCAGAGTTACTCTCCGTTATTCGGGAAATGGTCTTCTCTATGTCGGTTTCGAGACAGAGAGAATCAACGGTCGATATTTGCACAACTGAAGAATCTTTTGATAATTCCTTGCTGAGAAGATCAAAATCGATGATATGATCAATTTCTCCAAAACACTTACACAGGAAAACGCATATAGTAGCCATATCATTCTACCGTTGATCAGATTCTTTGTTCATAACTTTCATTGCCGCAGCGGACGCTTGGATGACAGATTCTGCAACATCTGCCGGCTCCAGACCGAAACCGCATGCAAAACAGGAAGTTTCACCTGATTCTTCAATAACAAAGCCTTCTTTGTCTGTCTGGGGAACCGCAGTGTTCCCGGACTGTGCCGGACGAAGCTGAATCAGGGAAGGTTGAATGTTACCGTTCAAAATCACAATGTCAAATTTTCTAATCTCTTTTTTTTGTGTTATCGTATTTTCAAATTGTACCGCAACCCCATTACCGCCGGGCAGTGGATGGATCAATCCCGGTCGTCCCCGAACAAGTTTGATATTAGCATCTTCAAAATCTCTCAGGGAATATCTGTAATAATCGCGCCCCACAGTCCTTAAATCGGTATAAAAGATATAACAATCAATCCTTTTATTTCTCCTTTTCACCCACTCGGCCTGTTTGAGTGCATGCATGCAGCAGACGGCAGAACAGGATGGAATCATCCTCAAATCCCTTGCTCCGGCGCACTGTATAAACGCAATCGTTGCCGGTACAGCATGATCCGACCGCTTAACAATGTTCCCTCGATTGTCTCCCGACTCGGCAGTCCAATCCTCAAATTCCAGAGAGGTCATGATGTCGGGGTGCGTACCGCTTCCTAATTCCTTGAGGTGAGAAAGATCGGCCTCTTTAAATCCGGTCGCCCATATGACATCACTCACGAGTAGATCTATTTCTTCTTCCTTCAACTCCATATTGATTGCCGCTGAAGGGCATACCTTTTCGCAGTTGCCGCATTTTGTGCACAACGCTTCATCGATCACAAAGGAGGGAGGGTATGCATGTTCCCAACCGGAGCAGATGGCGTTGACCGGGCATTCCTCGACACATCGTCCACAGAAAATGCACTTCTTTTCATCTATGTAATGGGGATGTTTCAGGATAAGGGCTGAATACTTACCCTTTTCTTGCTTCAATTCCTTTATCTTAGAAAGCGTATAGACAGTAATTAACGGATGGTCGACACATTTTTTTACATCTGTCCAGAGGGGACAGAAGGCACAGTGATCGGTCGGATAGAGTTTATCAAGTTTTGAGACCTGACCGCCGAGATGACCGTCGTTTTCTACCAGATGAACGGACTGACCGGCATCCGCCAGATCCAGGGAAGCCGCGATGCCTGCCACGCCACCACCTACGACCAGCACGGCATTTCTTCCAGTATTTTGAATATGTTCAAAACCATTCATTAGAAGTTGATCCCTCTTTCTTTGATACAACATTGAAGGCCGTCATTTTCTTGCTCCTTATTTTATAATCCCATGGTGTCTGGCCAGTTTTTCGATTCGCTTTGAAAACCATGTTTTGAAGTCAGGTGGAGGAAAATCATAAGGTCCTACTCGATCTTCAAGCTGTAGAACAAATCGATTTCCGGAAGGATCAAATCTTTTAACCTTGTCATAATGTACAACAATAGACTTGGGTTCTGTTGGACACCGCTGTTCACAAGCGCCACAACCCGTGCAGTTTTCCTCTATGACAACGGGAAATCTCCTCTTTTCCAGCTTGATAGCATCATATTTACAGGCCTTGTAACAATTTTTGCATCTTCTCGTTTTCTGCCAGGAGAGACATATGTCGGGATCAATCACTGCGTTTCCGATATCAATCTCTTTTTGGGAGACTTTCTTAATAGCTTCGGTAGGGCATATCCTGACACACTCCATACACATGATACACTTCTTCCAATCGAGAACCGGTGTACCCAAGTTTGTTATACCGTCAAAAAGAGTTGCAGGGTTAAGCGCGTCGGCAGGACATACATCTATACATCGATAGCAACGGGTACAGTACTTCAGAAATTCATTCTCAATCAGTGATCCCGGAGGACGGGGAAGTGCCTTTGCCTTCGAGATCTTGAAGAAGGTAAAAATGACTCCCGAGATAGCGGCACTGATCGTTATATGCAGCGCTTCTCGCCGCGAAAGTTTCATTGATTACGAACTCCTGCGTACTTTGGATTCAAAAACATTAACGTCACCCCTGCAACTGCCGACACGATTTATGTATCTGTCATAATCATATAATTCCTGTCTTAATGTCTCCTGATTACGAACAGGCGCTCAGGCACTTTCCAACCCTGGCCAGGAAAGTATGCATCGACAGAACAAAAAGCTTCTCCATCTTGGCCAACAATTTACCTCACCGGAGTAATACATTATCCTTGTGATAATCGGGGCTGGCGGATATTTTCTGCCAACCCCGATTGTAGATCAGTAAGTTACAGATTTTTCCTGGCCGCTTCGACATCGTCAATGAGATAATCGAGTCCAAGATTCTTCAACGTATCGCCTGTCGGGATGCCCTTGTCGTCCCATCCGAAGTAGGTATAGTAATCCTCCTGCATCTTCTTTGTATCAGCTTCGGTGAAAATCGCTCCTTTCTTTGGTCCCTCGGGCAGTGTTTCATTTGTCATTCGGTAGGGCAGAACATCGTCCTTCCGACTGATGCCCTCACGGACATCGAAACAGCGCTCCAGGGTCCGGATGCGCTGGCCCGTCTTCATCAGATCATCTTCCTTTATGCTCCATCCACAGAGCGGGTTCAACATAGCGGTAAACATATCGAGAGACCAGTATCCCCCAACAAATGAACAGCAGACAAGAGAATTGTGCAGGCAGCGCTTGGCCTGTCCGACGGGGCTGTTGGATTCATGATGATCACCACCGCACTGTCCCATGGCATAACTCACAGCGCGTGGTTTATCCCCCCTCGGGTCATGAGCTGCCATCTCTTTGCCCTTAGTATGGACGGCCCATTTCTCGGACCCTTGGCCTATTTCCTGTGACATGGCGACAACGCCTTTAGAAAGGAGCTTGCCCGCTTTCCCATCCTTGTAAGCGATCTTTTTTACCATCGCAACAACTGCATCCGCATTGCCCCATTCGAGATCAATGCCATCAAGATCAGCACTCGAAAGGACACCTTTTTCAACACATTCCATTGCAAAAGCAATACATCCTCCGGTGGAAATAGCATCGAGGCCCATGGAGTCACACAGTTCAATCGCCGCCATCATGCCGTCAAATTCAGAGACACCGACATTGCTTCCCAGAAGGCCACCGGTTTCATATTCGGGCCCCTCAGCTATGAGGCCGTCGTACTTGCCACCTCGAATAACGCCCAGTTTCTGGCAGTGAACGGGGCAGTGCGTACAAGCCACATGCCTCTTCCAGAACCGTCTGTTTGCCTCCTCGGCACCTATGTATGAAATGTCGGGGAACCAGGTGGTCTGGTAATTTTTCGTGATGAGGGATCCCGTGCCCCAGTTCTTCAACTCAAGCAGTCCGGCAGTACCCCACCGCTTAATTCCCTGCCACCCTTCGTGGTCAACGGCAAATTGTTTTGCTGCCTTGGCAGCTTTTATGAATTTATCGTTGTCAACGGCAGGCACATACCCGCTTCCCTTGATAGCAATAGCCTTTAATTTCTTGTTTCCCATGAGAGCGCCGGTGCTCGTCCTGGCAGCAGCCCTGAAACGCTCTACAATAAGACTCGAATAGGGAACTTCATGCTCGCCGGCAGGACCGATACAGGCGACCCTGATCCGGGGATCTTTCAGCTCCTCTGCAATCATATCTTCCGTTGTAGCGGTATCCTTGCCCCATAAGGTCTGAGCATCCCTGAATTCAACCTTGCCATTGTGGATGTAGACCCACACCGGCTTTTTCGATTTTCCCCGAATATAAATACCGTCCCATCCGGCCCACTTAATCTCAGCACCAATGTGCGCTCCCACTTCGGCGTGACTGAGTCGTTTCGTATAGGGACTCATATGGACAACACTCATCCTCGTGGAAGGACAATATGTTCCATCCAGTGGGCCCGCCCCGAGATACAGGAAGCTATTTTCAGCGAGAGGGTCCTGATGGGCTTTATATTCTGTTAAAAGAAAGTGGTCACCCATACCGGCCCCACCGAGAAAGTGCTGGTATATCTCCTCCGGAACGGTACGCGTTTTAAATGTCTTCTTCGACAGGTCGATTTCCAAGACCTTTCCAAAATTTCCTCCTCGTGGTGCTGCCATTATCTCTCCCTCCTTTCCCCTGTCTCATTCGGATAGAAGAAGTTTGCAGTCAGGTCCTCAGCAGCCTCCTCCGGTGTTACATCGCGATACGCAAGGTTTACACCGAACCCGAGCTTGTCTCCCAGGATACACGGTCCTTGAGGATTACCTGATTGGGCCAGGCAGGCTTTCACACATTCCGGATCGCCGCCGCAAAGGTCACAAGTCAAAGGAAGCCCGGTATCAGGATGCAGCCTCAGAAATTGTGCCGGGCATGCCTCCATACACTTGGCACACTTGGCCCCGAGACAGGTATCCTTGTTAATAAGAATACCGTTCGTTTTTTCATCCTTGTAGATAGCTGTCGGCGTTACGGGACACGCTGCAATACAGGGTGCATCTTCGCAATGCCAGCAAATAACAGGAATATCAATAATACCTTTATACTTGTTGACATGTACCCTGGCAGCCTCAGGCCTGACAACGCCTTCATGGTAAAGGGAACATGCAAATTCGCATCCCCGGCATCCGGTACAGTTCTGGCGTTCGACAAAGAGATGCTTGATCGTTTTAGCTGGTTTTGCCGGGTCTGCAGCCTTGACAACACCTGGTCTTGCCGAACCCACTGCTGCCAGTGCAACTGCACCTCCCGCCGCTACAGCAGCTCCCTTGAGAAATCCACGACGGGATGTCTCTTTCTGAAGAACTCCAGGATATTTCTTCTCTTCTTTTTCCATGGCATATCCTCCATCCTGATAGTTTGATAGTTTTTATTATCAACAACTTCGCTTTATGACGAAGTTGTTGATGCTTATGGTGAAAGGCTCACAGCTGTATGCATTAGGAGATTATCACCCAATCCGGCCATTCACCTGATTTGAAAATATGAGTCTGAAGCCTTTTATCTTTGAGCTTGAAACTTTGCCGCTTCGGAGTGTAATTTGACACCTCCCTTCTGTTTTTTCGTACTTACTTTCTGGACAGTAAGTCTATAAAACGTCAAGCAGATTCAGATGGACACTTGATCACCTTGATCTTAAACCGGCTCAACATATTGCTACGACAACACTCTGTCGCTATGCTCTTTCTGGAGAACATATTTGTATTGATTAAAGACCGGAATTCATAAGGTGAGACAGGATGTGTGGATGCGTAAACTGGAGAATACTTAAAATGATTGTTCTTTAGAAGCTCCCGCGAATTAACCATTTTATTATCCCTTATTGCGGACCTTATACAAACGGTTACGGAAAGTTCAGCCTTCTTTCCAAACGCGGGAGGTTTCCCCGTTTCCGGGAAAGCCCTTCGGTGTAATGCCATTGGTTAAAACCTTTAGGCGGTCACACTCGAAGGTCAAACACTTATTTTGCGCTCTATTATAATTTATACAGATATTTTGTCAACAAAAATTAGAATATAGAGAGATTGATTGACTAGTACCCATATTCAAAGAGCGATTAATGTTACTTCGTTGCATTATCGTTGTTTTTATGTCGCTGCACCTCACTGTATTGCGCTTCGTTAATAATACAGTCCCCGTCTCAGCAATCTAAGACGGGGACTGTGGGGTTCAGGCAAGCTTGATTCCCCGTGCCATCAGATTGTCGGCAACTTTAGCAAGTCCAAGTTCTTCAAACTTCCTGCGTGAAGGCAGACCTGTCTGCATATTATAACCGGCAGCAACATAATAATCCCGGAGGTTCTTTCGCAGGTTGATCTTGCGCTTGATCAAGGTCTTGCCGTTGGTCCATTTCTGGTTTTCTTCTGGTACCCTGACATCAACCTCCTCCTTCATAAACCTCTCAGGCAGGGTATCATCTTTTGCGGTAAGGCCCTCACGGGCATTAAAGGCCCGCATGAGCGTCGTGAGCTTTTCGCTGCGTTTCAACAGTTCCTTGCCATTCATCTCGATACCCGTTGCTGCGCTGAACTGTTCACCATAAGTATCCGGCAGTGTCTGCACGTTGATGACCGCAAAGGCACAGGTGCCGAGGATATCTGCCAGTTTGGTATAGTTTTTCAGCTTGTAGACTGCACCAGTGTTCCCATCTTCATAGGGATTCAATGCCTCGGGAATGCCGGCTTCGGCAATTGTATACCCGTATGCTTCGATAGTAGGAGCATAGGGGTCCATGTGATGGCCGCCACGCTCGTTGACGGCAAACATCACTGCCCCGCACTTCGATGCCCGGGGACTGGTTGCGGTCATCTCCAATCCTTTGACTTGCATGGCATACTTTCCGGAATCTTTGCCGATTATCGACGAGGCCCGAGATGTTCCTTCGGCTAGAATGGCACCAAAGCCCTCTTTCCTGCCGATCAGTTCAGTCATATGGACCATGGCATCTGCATTTCCGAATCGAAGATCGATATCTCCGGTTTCTTTTTTACTTACCAGACCACGTTCATAGCATTCCATGGCCCAGGCAATGGCAGAACCGCAGGAGATGGTGTCCAGACCATATTCGGCGCAAATCACGTTTGCCTTGGCAACGGCCTGAATATCTCCGATACCACACCTCGCTCCAAATGCAGCAGCAGTTTCATACTCAAGAACGCCCGAGGAGAGACCGGCATATTTGCCTTTTTTGATAGTCGGAATGTAGTGGGCACAGCTCAGTGCACAGTTTCCACAGGCATACTTGCGGTATTCAAAATTCTTCAGATAGGCATTGTGGTCGATACCGCCGGCTATCTTGTCATCGTAGGTTTTCTGATAGTTATTGATGGGCAGCATACTGTAATAGTTGACAGCCTCCATCCAACCGGCGGTGCCAACCTTGGGCATTCCTTCCCAGGACCAGGGATCACGTTCCTCGAGTTCTTTGAAATTCTTCTGTACCGCGGCATTAAAGCGTTTCATATTGGCAAGCCCGAGGTTTTTACTCCCTCTTATCGCTATCCCTTTGAGGTTTTTCGATCCCATCACCGCGCCAGGTCCTCCGCGGCCGAAGGCCCGGTCAATGTTGCAACTGGCAACGGCAAATCGTACCAGTTTCTCACCGGCTGGCCCGATCAAGAGGGTTTCAAATTCATCGGAACCGGCAATTGCTTTCATGGCGGCATCCGCTTCACTGGCTTTCAGACCCCAGAGATTCCGTGCATCGTGTATTTCAATCTTGTCATCATCGATTAATATCCAAGCCGGACGTGGTGACCTGCCGGTTATCACCACATAGTCATAACCCGCAAACTTCAGCATGGGTCCAAAATGTCCGCCAGCTCTGCTGGATACAAAGGTCTTTGAAAGCGGAGACATTGTGTTACATGTCAGGCTGCTGGCAGTCGGTGCCCTGGTCCCCGTTAATGGGCCGGTACAGAAAATCAGGGGGTTCTTTGGATCAAAGGCCCCGTATTCCGGACGGTATTCATCCCAGAGGATTTTCATTCCCAGCAGATATCCTCCGATGTAGTCTTTCCTCATCTGTTCGGTAAAAGGCTCAATCGTACTTCTACGGTTGTACAGGTCAATCCGTAGTCCCTTTCCTGCATATGCATTCTTCATGATTTTGTACCTCCTACGATCTCGGTTTCATTCCCCATGAGTGGCTGAGCTGAAAGAGCCTTCGTCGGGCAATTGATAACGCACTGCGGCTCTCCACCGCATAGATCGCACTTGAACGCCTTCTTGCCGTCTGGCCGCATGTTAACCATCCCAAAGGGGCAGGCCGGGACACACTTTTCACAGCCGATGCAGGTCTTCTCATCAATGACAACCGCCCCGGTTCTAACATCACGCCAGATCGCATCTACTGGACAGGAACGCATACACCAGGGATTGGGACACTGTCTGCAAGTATTGGTTGTGATCCAATCACCACTCCCACCGTAATCACGTTCAACAATAATAGCAGTGAGTTCCGGGTTGTATGCACCGTAATGAAATTCACTGCAGACCTGTTCACAAATCCGACACCCCGAGCAGAGAGACTGGTCGACTACAATATACTTTGAAATTGCCATGAGAGACGGCTGCTCTGCCTTCTTTGGGAAGGTAGCACACCCACTAATCAGGGTGCTGGCAGCGCCAGCTGCTACCGCAGTAATCCCCGCAGTTGCAACAAATTCTCTTCTGCTCATTCCTCCACATTGCTTTTTCCCATCTGCCATAACCCATTTCTCCCTTCTGTAAATTTTTTCAGAGGCAATGATGCTACCATAATGTCTTCAATTGCCTTACAATACAAACTATTAATATTTATTGTATTTATGCTTTTGACAGTATAGCGAACCGGTATATATTTCTCCGTCAATGTATCATGAGTTATCAGATATGAACCTGATCCGGAGATGCGAGTTTGAATTCTTTAGCCTTTAGCCTATGAATTGCAACTTTGTCACTTCATGTTGTAATTAAACACCTCCCTTCTGACTATCCCGTACTGACGTACTTACTGAACAAAAAGTTGTTAAAACGTAAAAAAGACCCAAAGGAGAAATTAATTACAATGATCTTAGAATGATCGAGCATAGTGCTACGATGACAATCCTGCATTATGCCCTTTTTGAGGAATTGATAAATTTAGTAGAGACCACTATGGAAAGGCACGAAGTGTAAATTAACAAGGGGGGAATAGTTAGGGGAAATGAGCTTGTTTTCGAGGTGTCCTCAAAATAACTACTGCACTGTCCTCCATACCGCGGAGTCCAGACTGACAGTTATGTCAGGCCAAACCTTCTTTCCAAGCACGGGAGGCATCCCCGTTTCCAGGGAAACCTTTCGGTCCTGAGCCATTGGCTGAGCCTTTAGGCGGTCACACTCGAAGGTCCAACACTCATTTAAAAGAAATTATAATTCATACAGATATTTTGTCAACAAATATTGAGGTTATTTATTAATTTTTTTCGTGAGCATTCCGATATTGTTTCATGCAGGAAAAAGCAGCAACTGTGACGCATCATACCCGTTCGGAAAAGCTTAGAAAGATCACTGACACCGCCATGCAATTGAAAAAAGGCAACGTCTTCACAATCAATGAAAACCGAGGGAACATGATCAGATAAAAGGACATCAGATCCTCTCGCAATTACAAAGAGCACAAAAAAGGGATCGTCCCACAAGAACGATCCCTTTTTGTCTTTAGAGTTACTTGCTATTCTTCTATTTCATACCCCGCCTTGACCCATGCCTTCCAGCCACCTGCCATACTAACGGCGTTTGTGTAGCCCATTTCTGTCAGGGTACAGGCGCCGAGACACGAACGGCCGCCTGACTTGCAATAGACGATTATATATGCTGACTTATCGGGAAACTTTTTGGCTGCCTTGAATTCCAAGAGACCCCGCTGAAGATGGATTGCCTTTGGAAGATGACCTGCTTTGAACTCTTTTTCCGTTCTACAGTCAAGAACAACCGCTTTGCCCAAATCCATCGCCGCCTTTGCATCAGCGACCGATATTTCTTTTACTGTTTTCCTTGCTTCCTTGAGAAAGTCTTTGGAAGACATATCTGCCAGACAGGATGCGTAAAAAGAAAAAGTAAAGATCAAAACAAATACTGCAATTAAACTACTTCTCGTCATTGTGTGCTTGCGCATAAAAAACTCTCCTTCAGTTGTGTTTTCAACACATATAAATAACATATGTGCTTGCTAGTTCAGTAACGAAAACTGAACGATATAAGATAACATATCAAGAGATTTTTGTAAATTAAAAGTGCCTCGCCAGACACCGATACTTACACTACACGTTCAGAGACAATAATCATATGGGGGAACGGTAAAGCACCCTCTTCACCGAAACAATTACGAGAGAATAAAGCTACTTTTCGGCTTGATATTTCCACTCATATGTAATAGTAATTGATATCATATTACATAGACACATCTCGTAGCGATTGGATAGAATATACTAATTATGACTTGGAATAGAATTGATGTAAGAAGGGTGTTAAGATTTTTTGTTGTTGTCGCTGCTTTTGCCATGATTTTTTTAATCACACCTCGTTATACGTATGCTGATGAGAGTAGCTGTATATCATGTCATACCAGCACAAAAAAACTCCTCGAAGTAATCAGGGAGATTGAGGCATCAAATCCAAAAATAGAGGCATCGACCGAATCCGAGGGCGAGGGGTGAGGGGGTGCTGTGGCTCCGTTGGAGCCATACGAGAAAGTGTACGTCGATTCGGACTTTCTGGATGAAGATGAAGACGTGCACGGCCAGATATCCTGCGAGGAATGTCATGGCGGGAACCCCGATGCCGACACCATGGAAGAGGCCCATGAGGGCGTAAAGAGAGATCCGACCTATCCCGATGCAACCAAATCCTGCGGTGAATGCCACCTTGATGAGGGTCATCCGGAAATAGCCGAAAAAAACGGCACGAATCTTCATATCAGCCTTTCACCCTTCAAAAAGAAAATAGCTCTCAGGGCAAATCCAGACAGCACCGTAGGTGATACTATTGAGAGTGCCATGGGCACCCACTGTATGACCTGTCACAGCAGTTGCGGTCAGTGTCATGTGAGCCGCCCTGCATCCGTTGAGGGGGGACTCATTGAAGGACACCTCTTCCAGAAGACACCGCCCGTCGAAACAAACTGTACGTCCTGCCATGGAAGCAGGGTTGGGAGTGAATTCCACGGTGGAAATGAAGGCATCCCCGCCGACGTTCACCATCTTGAGGGAATGGACTGCAAGGAGTGTCATACCGGCGATGAAATGCACGGCAGCGGCCACGATCACTTTGACCGTTACGAAGTGACAAACAGGGCAAAATGCGAAGACTGCCATAAGAGCCCTGGCTCCGAGGCAGACGAGGAAGCAGCCAAACCACGTGAGCATCCAAGCCACACGATCCATCAAGACAAGGTAAGCTGCCAGGTTTGCCATTCCGTTTCCTACAAAAACTGTTACAACTGCCATGTCGGCAAGGATACAGCGGGTATGCCCTATTTCAAGACTGATCCTTCGAAGATGGATTTCAAGATCGGTCTAAGCTCCAAGATCTCCGAGAAACGGCCCGAGGAATATGTCATCGTGCGACATGTGCCGGTCAGTGGCAGTCTCTTCGATTTTTATGTCGAGGACGCCTTAACAAATGTGGCCAGTGAACCGACCTGGAAATTTGCCACGCCGCATAATATTCAGCTCAAGACTCCTCAGAATGAAAGCTGTCTCTCATGTCATGGCAACAACGATCTTTTCCTGACAGAGGGCGATGCAACGTCCTGGGAGATCAAGGCAAACGAGGCCGTTTTTGTCCCCCTGAAACCTGCTCCTCACGTCCGGCACAGCTGGCTTGAACAACCGGAGCTACATCTTGCAAAAGTGGATTGCCTCACCTGCCATGATCCTTCACATGCAACTCCCGTGGAGGATTGCATGCAGTGTCATGAAGCAAATACCATACTCGCAACAGACCCCGACGGCTCTCCTGATTATTCACTGACAAACTGGAATTTTACCAATCGGGAGCTTATCGATAAAGATATCTACGTTGTGGGAAGCAATACCATTCCCGGCCTTGATCTCGCGGGAATTCTGATAATACTATTAACCTTTGCGGGATGCGCAGTACACGGCACCTTGCGCTTCCTCTGCAGAAAGAGAAAATAGAACGATGTCCGAAAAACTGTACTTACACCCAATAACCGAACGCATATGGCACTGGATTCACGCACTGTTAGTCATAGTGCTCATTCTATCGGGCATACAGATACATTGGCCGGGAAGCATTGCTATTTTGGGAAGATTTTCCACTGCCATATCCGTCCATAACGTGGCGGGGATCTTACTGGTCTGTGATTTCCTCCTGTGGTTGTTCTACAACTTAATCTCCAAGCGGGTATCCCACTATATCCTGAGAAGAGAAGACATACACCCGGGCATGATCGTCCAGGCAAAATTTTATGCCTACGATATTTTCAAGAACAGGCCTCACCCCTATGCTCCGTCAGAAGATAACAAGTTCAATCCTTTGCAAAAGGCAACCTATTTCAACTTCATGTTTTTCATGATGCCCCTTCTTCTTGTAAGCGGCATACTCTATATGTACCCCCTTCATTTTTCATCACTTATCGCTTTTCTCGGCGGTTTGAAAGTTGTGGCCCTTTTCCATTACGTTATGGCCATTTTATTTACCGCCTTTTTTGTAGCTCATATCTATCTTGCAACGACTGGTCACACAGTCTTCGCCGATTTTGTCACCATGGTCACCGGATACGCCGAGAAGGAAGAGCATTAAGAAACGATTCTTTGACCTGCTTCTTTTAAAAAGTTTCATGAAATAACCTCGGTATTTCATTTCGTGATTGTTAATAGTTCTATTATGGGGAGTTGTTCATTTTCAATTCATCTTCTTCATAATGTCTTTTTCTGCTGATCAGCGAATTTATCTCTCTGGTTCTACCCCGGTTTTCACTCGCCGTTTTTTATCGGTGGCTGAGAAATTACTCCACCTTTTTTACTGCAGTATGGTTGTCATGGTCACCGCTTTTTTCATTGATAATATTTGCCGCGCAACTACTGACTATTTTATCTTTGTAGTTTCAAGGATATACAAAATAGCAAGGCAGTAAAAAATGATTTTTTTGATCTGCTTCTGTCAAAAAGTTTCATAAATAACCTTGACATTTTAGTGCATGATTGTTACGTGCACTCTGATTTATTATCATACATCATTGTCACATATTATTGATTCATATGGTTGACACATATCAACTTACTCAACCTGCTTTTTCTACCCGGCATATTCTATGAAGGGTGGATGAAAAATATGGCTGTAAGCAGCCATGCCACGCATGTTTAGAAAATTGAAATATGAAGTGAGTGCTTAGCTCAGGTATCGAAACTTTAAGAAAGGAGTGCACTGTTATGAATGTTAGCAGAAGAGGTTTCTTGAAGATCTCTGGTACGGCGCTTATGACAAGTGGAATCGGCTTAAGTCTCAAACCAGTATCCGCACACGCGCAACCGCTGAAGATCAAGTATGCAAAAGAAACCACGACAATCTGCCCATACTGCGCCGTGGGATGCGGCATCATCGTATCCGCGCGCAACGGAAAGGTAATCAATACGGAAGGCGATCCCGACCATCCTATCAACAAAGGGTCTCTTTGTAGCAAGGGTGGTTCTATTTACCAGCTTTCGGTAAATAAAAATCGGCTCGACAAACCTCTGTATAGGGCACCTTATGCTACCGAGTGGAAAGAGGTATCGTGGGAGTGGGCATTAGACAAGATCGCAGAAAACGTAAAGAAGAGCAGGGATAAGAGTTTTGTCCAGAAAAATGCAAAGGGACAGATCGTTAACCGTACGAACGGAATAGCTTCTGTCGGCAGCGCTGCTATGGACAACGAAGAGTGTTTCATCTACCAAAAGTTCTTACGGGCGCTAGGTCTGGTATATATCGAACACCAGGCCCGTATCTGACACTCCGCTACTGTTGCGGCTCTGGCAGAGTCGTTCGGACGCGGTGCGATGACCAATCACTGGAATGATATCGAAAACAGTGATTGCATATTAATCATGGGGAGCAACGCTGCTTCCAATCACCCTATTTCATTCAAGTATGTAACAAAGGCAAAGGATCACGGTGCGAAGCTGATAAATGTCGACCCCCGGTTCACCCAGACCTCTTCAAAGGCCGATATCTACGCTTCACTGAGATCGGGTACGGATATTGCCTTTCTGGGCGGGATGATCAAGTACGTCCTGGAGAACAACCTGATTCAGGAAAAATATGTCAAGCATTACACGAATGCACCGTTCCTGATCAATCCTGCCTTCAAGATGCCCGGCGATAACGATGGAGTCTTCTCCGGTCTCATGGATGCCAAGTATGACAAATCCAGTTGGTCGTTCCAGACAGATGCCAAGGGTGTCGTCAAGAAGGATATGACCCTCTCGAACCCCAATTGCGTGTACCAGCTCCTGAAAAAACATTATTCACGCTACAATCTCGATCTCGTATCCAAGATTACCGGTACACCGAAGGAAGACCTCCTTACCGTCTACAAGGAATACACCAAGACCGGTGAAGTCGGAAAAGCGGGAACCATCATGTACGCTATGGGATGGACCCAGCATACGGTAGGAGTTCAGAACATCAGGACGATGGCCATAATCCAGCTACTCCTCGGTAATATGGGAGTAGCCGGTGGCGGCGTCAATGCCCTCAGGGGAGAGTCTAATGTACAGGGATCGACCGATCAATGTCTGTTGTTCCATATCCTGCCGGGATACCTGAAGACTCCGGTGGCATCGACCCCCACCCTGGCTGCATACAACGCAAAGTATACGCCGGGGACAAAAGAACCGAAGAGTCTGAACTGGTGGAAGAATTATCCCAAGTACGTTGCCAGTCTTCTCCGAGCGCACTACGGCATGAATGCCACGCTCGACGAAGCTTTCAACTATCTGCCCAAACTTGATGACGGCGCAAATTACTCCTGGCTGACACTTTTTGACGAAATGTACAAGGGTAATTTCAGCGGATTCTTCTCATGGGGTCAGAATCCCGCCTGTAGCGGCGCCAGTTCCAACAAGACGAGAGAGGCCATGACCAAGCTTGATTGGATGGTCAATGTCAATATCTTCGACAGCGAAACCAACTCTTTCTGGCGGGGTCCCGGGATGGACCCGAAGAAGATAAAGACGGAGGTCTTCAGCCTGCCCTGTGCCGCTTCCATTGAAAAGGAAGGAAGCATTACCAACAGCGGCAGGTGGATGCAGTGGCGGTACAAGGCGGTCAATCCCCCGGGAGAAGCCACACCCGATGGCGAAATCATCACGGAACTCTTCTATAAGATCAAAGAGCTCTACGAGAGGAACGGCGGTCCCTTTAAGGAAGCTATCACCAAGCTGACCTGGGATTACGGCCCGAAGAAGCCCGACGGAAAGATCCGTCATCTCGATACGCATGTCATCGCCAAGGAGATCAACGGCTACTTCCTTGAAGACAAAACAATCAAGGGGAAACTCTACAAGAAAGGCACACTGGTTCCCAGTTTTGCCTATCTTCAGGATGACGGTTCAACGTCATCAGGAAACTGGCTCTACTGCAACTCCTATACTGAAAAGGGGAATATGGCGGCGCGGCGTGGTAAGAAGGATGCCTCCGGTGTTGGACTCTATTCCGACTGGGCATGGTGCTGGCCGGTCAACAGGAGAATCATCTACAACGGTGCCTCCGTTGATCCCGACACGGGGAAACCCTGGGACACAGAACATCCCGTTATCATGTGGAACGGAGCCAAGTGGGTTGGCGATGTCCCCGATGGTGTCGCGGCACCGGGTTCCGGACGACCACCCTTCATTATGAAACCACACGGTGTTGGAAGCATCTTCGGGCCGGGCCGGGCCGAAGGACCCTTCCCCGAGCATTACGAACCGCTGGAATGTCCCGTCGAGAAGAATTACATGTCTCCTCAGATGGTCAATCCCGTCATCAAGAGATGGGACAAAGAGGGTACGGGAACTGACGTGGATGGACGGGCAACCTGCGATCCTCGTTTCCCCTTCATCTGTTCCACCTATCGCGTGAGCGAACACTGGCAGACCGGTCTCATGACCAGGTGGTGCCCCTGGCTCGCCGAGATGCAGCCCGGCATGTTTGTTGAGATGAGCCTTGAGCTTGCAAAGATGAAGGGCATCAAAAACGGCGAAATAGTCACGGTAAAATCACTGCGAGGTGAGGTTGATGCGGTGGCGATCGTAACGGCGAGGTTCAAGCCCTTCAATATCAACGGAAATACCGTACACCAGGTTGGTATCCCATGGCACTACGGATGGGTAACAACGAAGATGAGGGAGTACGTCCATGGTGACAAGAAACCGGAGGTATTCACCTTCGGCGACTCGGCTAACATTGTCACTCCATTCATCGGAGATGCCAATACCATGATACCGGAGAGCAAGGCCTTCATGGTAAATGTTGGAAGGAAGGGGGTGTAGCCAATGTCCGAGAAAATAAAAGTATATGACGCGACAAAATGTACCGGTTGCCGGGGATGTCAGCTTGCATGCAAGCAGTGGAATCAGCTTCCGGCGAAACAGACCGAGAACAGAGGAACATACCAGAACCCGCCCGATCTTCAGCCCAATACCTGGTTGCTTATGAGGTTCCAGGAAATCTCCGACGGTAAGGGTGGCGTCAAGTGGCTGTTCAGGAAGGATGCATGTATGCACTGTACCGATGCCGCCTGTGCAAAGGTGTGCCCCAGCGGCGCACTCCATCACACAAAATACGGTACCGTTGCCCTCGATCAGTCGAAATGCATCGGCTGCAAGGAATGTATCTATGCCTGTCCCTTTGATGTGCCCAGATATGATCCCGCAACCGACAAGGTCACAAAGTGCGATATGTGTTTTTCACGGATCGACAATGCACTGGAACCGGCATGTGTGAAGGCCTGTCCCACGGGAGCACTCCAGTTTGGCGACAAGGAACGCATGATGAAACTCGTTGCGGCACGGGTAAAAGAGCTGGATGGGAAAGCCACGGTATACGGTGACAAATTTGTCGGCGGAACCCATATGGTCTATATCCTGCCCGAAAAGGCGAGTGTCTACGATGCGCTTCCGGAACATCCGAAAGTTCCGCTCTCCGTCATTGTCTGGAAAGACTGGCTCAAACCGTTCAGCCTCCTGGCAACGGGTGGTGTCATAGCAGGTGCCTTCCTGCACTACCTCATTCACGGGCCAAAAGATACAAGCGGCAACCAGGCAGGAGAAGGAGGAGGTGAATAAGATGATACCAAAGAAAGGAATGATTAAGGCATCCGATGTCTTTGAGAGGATTATACACTGGTGGCTGGCCATAACCTGTCTCCTTTTGATAATCTCTGGTCTTGGGATGATGTTTCACTCCTTTAACTTCCTCGGTATTCCCGTGGGAGGATTGAAGAATCTGAAACTCATACATAACTTTACAGGAATCCTCTTTATCCCGGCGCTTATCTTCGCCATCCTTGTCTGGTGGAAAGAGGCCGCTATATTCAAATTTCCCGAAGATCTGGAATGGATCAAGTGCGCGGGAGGATACCTCTGGCATGTGGAGAATCCGCCGGAGACCGGCAAGTACAATCCCGGTCAGAAGGCCTTTTTCCTGGCAGTGGCGGGATTCGGTCTCCTCATGGTTGTCAGCGGGCTCATTATGTGGTTTCCCCTCAGCCTGCCCCGGGCGCTTGTAAGCTGGATGTATCCGCTCCATGCACTGGGACTGCTGGTCATTTTCCCATTCTTCTTTATCCATCTCTATCTGGGGACAATCGGCGTACCCGGATCGGCACAGGCCATCTTCACGGGTTATGTGACGAGATCCTGGGCGGAGAAACAGTGTCCGAAATGGCTGAAGGAAATGGAAGAATCAGGAAAGCTGGAGGTTTTCGGTGAGGAGAAGTAAACATTCCACTAACCGAAGAGAGGTTTTTCTATAAAAAACAAAAAGGCCCGCTCCGAAAGAGCGGGTCTTTTTTGAGCATAAAGTATTTCTTGAAGTTGGACAGAAAAGCATATATATGAGTTCCTCATACGTCAGAATGAGAGTTTTAGAGGATAAGAATGGGAACAATATTGAAGGACACGTTAAAAACAATAGAACACTATAAAAACATGAATCCTCACTATGTGGAGCTGCTCGACATACTTGAGGAGATATTGATATTGAGAGAAGAGGCCCGCCGCAGAATGGTGGATGACATATTCAACGTGGATGAGACCCTGGTTCAAGCAAAGCTCGAAGGAGGGCTCCCCCTCATAGATTTCACAAAAAATACCTTTGACCTCAGCGAGCCCAAGCAGTATTTCATCTCCCTTCTTAAGGTAGCGGAGAAACGGACGCCCGAGGAAACGAAGGAAATAATAGAAAAACTGGAAGACGGGACTATTGACTACGCAACAATGATCTGTGATACCTTCAGCACCCCATCATCGGATGAAGTTGAGGATGAAGAGGAAGAAAATGTCTTCGATCTACTCGGTTTTCTCATCGAAGAGAGTCTTCGCCCGGCCCTTGAAGTGGTTTCAGAGAAATACAGTAAGATTATCGAGGCCTCCCAATGGTCCGAGGGATACTGCCCTATCTGCAGTCGCGAGCCCAAGATAGGCGAACTCAAGGATGAAGAGGGAAAACGCTATCTTTTCTGCAGTCAGTGTGGCCTCGAATGGCGCTACAAACGCGTCAAGTGTCCCTTCTGTGGAAACGAAAATCAGCAGGAGCTGGCCTATTTTACCATAGAGGATGAGGAAAAATACCGCGTTGATGTCTGCAACGAATGCAAGCGCTATATAAAAACGGTCGATCTCCGGAATACAAAGGGAGAGGTAAACCTCGATATCGAAGATATCGCCACACTGCACCTCGATATCCTGGCCAATGACGAAGGGTACGAATAGTTACCCTCGGACAGATGAGAAACGAGCACATCGCCACCATTATTTCTCTTCTCAGAGAGGAACTGGAGAAGGGGAAATACCCGATCGTTACCGACTTGGCCAAAGAGACACAAAACCCCTTTCATATACTGGTCTCCACCCTCCTCAGTCTTCGGACAAAGGATGAGGTCACCGAGGTGGCGACGGAACGGTTACTGAAACGTGCCGATACACCCGAGACAATGCGGGACCTCACCGAGGATGAAATTATTGCGGCAATCTACCCGGTGGGTTTTTACAGGAATAAGGCTAAAACCATTATCAGAATCTCCGATGAACTCGTAAAGCATTACAAATCAAGGGTTCCCGACACCATCGATGAACTGCTCACGCTGAAGGGAGTGGGGAGGAAAACGGCAAACCTCGTCGTGACCCTCGGATACGGGAAAGAAGGCATCTGTGTCGACACACACGTCCACAGAATTTCAAACCGTCTCGGCTATGTAGCGACAAAAAATCCTGAAGAGACGGAATTTGCGCTCCGCGATAAGCTTCCAACAACGTACTGGATCGATTTTAATACCCTGATGGTGGCCTTCGGCAGGAGAATCTGTCGTCCCATATCTCCCCTTTGCAGCAAATGTCCTGTATCAGGCTACTGTGACAAGGCGGGGGTAACGAAGAGTCGATAAGGGATAAAAAGCGTCATACTTAAATAATATCAGTAAGTAATCATACTGTTATCGGTACTGTGCTTTTTTTATACATCTTATTGAAGCTCCCCGCGACACGTTGCGGGGAATCTCCGATTGTTAAGGAAAATCTTTATCTTATATTCTCGCTTCCCCGCTGCAAGCAGCGGAGAATGCGCTCGCCGTTCAATTCATTTCAGATTCTTTCCGTACTCGGCAAGCTCCTCCAATCCGATCCGATCAATCACCACAATGTCCGCCCCATTCACTTCGATCAGCTTCCGTGCCTTCATATCTCCCAGGGTCCTTGAAAGTGATTCGGGGCCCGTACCCAGAATGTTTGCGAGCTGCAGCTTTGAAATGTTCAGTTTTATGACATTTTTGCCCCCCTGTTCCCCTAACAGGTAGAGGAGATATGCGGCCACTCTCCCGGGAATTTCCTTCAAAGACAGATTTTCTATCTGGATGGTAAATTCGCGAAGTCTCACTGAGAGAACCGCCAGGATATTCATTGTTAACGAAGGATTGTTTGCTATCAGATTAATAAATTTGGCCCTCAAAAAAAATAAAAGGTAGCTTTTTGAAAGTGCCCGGGCATTGGCAGGAAATGATTTTCCCGAAAAGACGGGAACGGCACCGACAGTATCCCCCTCTTTTACAATGTGAAGAATCTGTTCTTTCCCCTCCGGAGATACCTTATAGACACTGACCCTTCCCTCGACGACAAGATAAAACCCCCTGCCCTCATCTCCGTCAAAAAAGATCATCTCCCCTTTGTTAAAGTATTTATCAACCGATATCTCTTTAATCTCTTTGAGGTAAACATCGGAAAGCCCTCCGAAAAGCTGGCTCTTCAACAGGATATCATAAACGTCGGTCATCGGAAGAAACCCTTTTATTCGAAAAATATTGCTTCTTTTTAACATAAGTCAAGGTGAGGCGCTATGTATTACGGTAGATTCTCACTCAACAATACCATCAATTGATTTTATACAGAGGAGGAAGCACATGTTTTGTTATCAATGTCAGGAAACGGCAAAGAACACAGGCTGCAGCGTAAAAGGTGTCTGCGGCAAGACGGAAGAAACGGCAACCCTTCAGGATCTGCTCATCTATGTTGTAAAGGGTATGGCAATCTATGGCGAGAAGGCAAAAGAGACAGGAACGGTAGACAGGAAATACGGATTGTTTATAGCGCAGGCCCTCTTCGCAACAATCACGAATGCAAACTTTGACAATGACAGATTGATCTCACTCATCAGAGAGGGACTGAATCTCCGGAACGAATTGAAGCAAAAATGTGCAGGCGACATCCCGGAAGAGCTGCACGATTCCGCCCTGTGGTTCTCCGATGATGTTGCGGAATTCGACAGAAAGGCCCGAGAGGTCGGGATCCTCTCCGCAGGCAACGACGATGTCCGTTCACTCAGAGAGCTTCTGATTTACGGATTAAAGGACATCGCCGCCTATGTGGATCATGCCGCCATTTTAGGCTTCGAGGATGAAAGGATCTATGATTTTCTGATGGAGGCCCTTGTTTCCACGACGAAAGACCTTACCGTTGACGAGATAGTGGCGATGGTCATGAGAGCCGGAGAATGTGCCGTTACCGGAATGGCTCTCCTCGACAAGGCAAACACATCGGCCTATGGAAATCCTGAACTCTCAAAGGTCAATATCGGTGTCAGGACCAACCCGGGAATCCTTATCTCCGGCCATGACCTCAAGGATATGGAGGAGCTTCTGGAGCAGACCGAAGGAACCGGCGTGGATGTGTATACCCACGGCGAAATGCTGCCGGCAAACTCCTATCCCGCATTTAAAAAATACACCCATTTCGTGGGCAATTACGGAAATGCCTGGTGGAAACAGGGCGAGGAATTCGCGTCCTTCAATGGTCCCATAGTCATGACAACCAACTGCATTATCCCGGTCAAGGATTCATACAAAGACAGGATATTCACAACGGGAATGACCGGGTATCCCGGAGTAAGGCATATTCCTGACAGGCCGGAAAAAGGAGTAAAGGATTTTTCGGAGATCATAGAACTGGCAAAGCAGTGCGATCCCCCGGTTGAGATCGAGACCGGTGAGATCGTGGGAGGGTTTGCCCATAATCAGGTCCTTGCAATGGCCGACAAGGTCGTGGACGCGGTGAAATCGGGTGCGATAAAGCGTTTTGTTGTAATGGCGGGCTGTGACGGACGTCATAAAACACGGAGCTACTATACGGAGGTTGCGCAGGAGCTTCCCAAAGATACGGTAATCCTGACCGCAGGATGTGCCAAGTATCGCTATAACAAGCTTGACCTCGGTGATATCGGAGGAATCCCAAGGGTGCTCGATGCGGGTCAGTGCAACGATTCCTATTCCCTGGCCGTCATCGCCCTGAAATTGAAGGAGGTCTTCGGGCTAGACGATATCAACGATCTTCCCATTTCTTACGATATTGCATGGTATGAGCAGAAGGCCGTGGCCGTGCTGCTTGCCCTGCTCTTTCTCGGGGTTAAGGGGATACGCCTGGGACCGACACTGCCGGCATTCCTGTCGCCAAACGTTGTCAAAGTCCTGGTGGAAAACTTTAATATCAGGCCGATAGGCGAGGTTACAGCAGACGTCGAGGCAATAACAGCCGGAAAGTAAAGGAAGATATTATGAAGGTAGTGCGCAAAATAATCGAGATCGACGATGAACTCTGTGATGGGTGCGGGAAATGCGTCCCAGGGTGTGCCGAGGGCGCCTTGCAGATCATTGACGGCAAGGCACGGGTCGTTTCCGACAGATACTGTGGCTGCCTTTTCTGAACAGTTGAAGCTCCCCGCAATGTATTGCGGGGAGCTTCAATCTTTGCTTCCTGAAATGCTATTTTCTTCTTTGCTCAATTCATTGAAGCGGTTTAGCTTCTACAATCCGTAATCATTATAGCTGAACTTAAAGCCGATTAAATGGTATACGTATAAACAACAGGTTCAATAGGACATCAGTCCACAATAAGAGAAAATCTAATCTTAGTGAATTAATGTATGTGTTAAAGTGCTATCATCATCAAGTGTGATATCAGTAAGAAACACTGTTCGTTGGTCCACATGATAGTTATGTATATTAGCTGATTCCGATAAAATTTGCATCAAGTTGGTCTATACTATGAAGCGTACAGTCTATTTTGTCTCTGAGAGCACAGGCATCACAGCAGAAACATTGGGGAACAGTTTGATCTCCCAGTTCGGCACTGTGGATTTCGAACGAGTCAACATGCCCCTTATCAATACGACTCGCCGTGCAGTTGCCCTGACCGAACGGATGCAGGAGGCTGCTGAGCGGGATGGAACACGCCCAATCTGTTTCGCAACTGTGATCAATACCGAGATCCGTAACATCCTTCAAGCGGGAAATTGCTTTTACATCGAACTTCTTGACGGTTTCATAGAAACTCTTGCAGCGGAACTGGGAGCAGCCCCAATCCGCAAGGCGGGATTAAGTCACGCGATTATCAAGCACAGTTCTTACACAAAACGTATCGAGGCCATCAATTTCGCTATGGACAACGATGATGGATGCCAACCGGAAAACCTCCAACGGGCGGATGTTGTTTTGATAGGAGTCTCCCGGGTCGGTAAGACCCCAACATGTCTTTATCTCGCCATGCATTATGGCCTGAAGCCAGCCAACTATCCACTCACCGAAGATAATTTCGAGCAGGGCAATGTTCCTGAGACAGTGTTGAATTGCCGCCGCAAACTCTTTGGTCTGACTATCGACCCTCAACGCCTCCATTTGATCCGAAAGGAACGCTGGCTTGGGAGCAAGTATGTAAGCAAGTATGCCTCACTGAAACGCTGTGATGACGATGTGCGTCGCTCCGGTCGGATCTTCAAGCGACTGAGCATTCCAGTATTGAACACCACGAGCCGGTCGATTGAGGAAATATCTTCTCATATTATACGTTCCCTGAAAGGGAATGTAGGCTAAGGAAAAAATCCTTACAATGGTCAAGACCTGATTATCATATCAAGGTGTTGCGTAACATAAGAAGTGACACCTCCCCAACCATAGCAGGAGATGCTAGGGAAGCCCTAGCGGGTGTCGTTGTCGAATCGACCTACAACTGGTACTGGCTGGTGGACGGTCTTCAGGAGCATGGCTACGCGGTTCATCTGGCCAATCCGTCGGCGGTCAAGCAGTATGAAGGTCTGAAACACACCGATGATTCTTGGGACTCATTCTGGCTGGCCCATCTGCTCCGGTTGAATATTTTACCTGAAGGATATGTTTATCCGAAAGAAGAACGGCCTGTACGGGATCTTCTTCGCAGGAGAACGATGCTGGTAAGACAGCGGGTAACCCATATATTCAGTTTGCAGAGCATGATTACCAGGAACCTCGGTATAAATATGTCAGGCAATGCGATAAAAAGGCTTACCGGAGATGATGTCACAAGATTATTTAAACATCCCCATCTGGTACTGGCTACTACCAACAGCATCTCAATCACGAAGTTCTTGAAGGAGAAGATTCGACTTATCGAAGAAGCGGTTCTTTCACAGGTTAAACTACGCGAAGAATTTGAACCACTGCTCACACTTCCGGGGGTTGGAAAGATCCTGGGCCTGACTATTATGCTGGAAGTGAATAACATCAATCGTTTTCTGAAAGTCGGCAACTATTCTTCATACTGCCGGTGTGTAAAGAGTGAGCGACTCTCGAACGGCAAGAAGAAAGGCACCGGCAACACCAAGAACGGCAACAAGTATCTCTCCTGGGCATATGTAGAAGCAACTCATCATGCGGTAAGATCCTGTCCGTATGCGCAACGCTTCTACCAGCGCAAGAAGACGCAGACAAATGGTATCGTTGCGATTAAGGCGCTGAGCAATAAACTCTGTCGTGCATCATACTATGTCATGCGTGACCGGGTATCCTTTGATCAGGAGAAATTATTTCAATCATGAAGACGGTTGCAGCAGTGAACCGGTATAGGGGTTGGTGAAAATCCATAAGGCCTGATTGGAACCTGCTGCATCCACAGATATACAGGTATTGTTTCGTTTTTATCTGACTGGTTCGCCCATGCTGTGAGCTTGCAAGGGTTTGGCTAACAACCATACGATCTGTGACATAATCAATTGGACACGGCATGGAACCGATGATTTTCTGGGGTCCAAAAATGACCAGGGGCTGATGTCATAATATAGCAGCCTTGATCCCGATGGGTGACTGGTGCGTATCAGTGATAGACTGATCGTGAACCGATAAGATTGAAGTAACGGGTGTGGACCGAAGGATAAAGCGAAGCTGTACCGATATGTTCACGTAATGGCCAAGCAAAAAAGAAAAGCTGCTATTTTTGTAAGGGAGAGGTGTGTTTTCTACTTGACCTCACCTTGAATGGGTGACCCCTATTTGCTCTATTTGCTTACTATTTGCTTATTTGCTTTCAATAGAGGACTTCAATCCAAAATTAATAAATAGAAGGGAAAGTGTCAAAAAAGTTTACAACTTTTTGAAAGTACAAATATTGTTTTTATATCATATGGTTAGGTTTTATTTTAATCACCCGGCATAAAAATACTGTCAGAATACTTTACAAAATGGCAGGTTAATTACGGAGATCAGAAAAATTACACAGAAAATCAAAATAGATATAATGAGTAACAATATCAATTTTTTATCTGTGTCTCTTGTCAAATTAACAGAAGGAACGGGAAATTGGCATATAAATTGCTGATTTTGATGAACGAATAATAAATTAATGAAAAGGAGACTGTCTATTATGAAAAAGGTTGCTACTGTTTTAATAGTATTTGTTTTCCTGATATTTGGATTGACTTTTTCCCCAGGCGTATACGCAAGTCCAATTACCGGGGAAGAACTTAACAATTCTTTCGACGCCAATAGTACCAACGCGCTAAACTACGATAGCAATGCTCCAGGGCGCCCAGGCCAGGCCGCGCCATTTGTTCTTTTTGTCAGTAGCGCTGCGGGCCAAGTGACCTTGGGGTTCAACAATCCCTCAGTCGCAGATGCATATTTTGAATATCGTAGCGATGGCGAAGCATCCCAATACAGCAATGTTTATACTCATCCCATCGTGCCAGGAGATTTCTATTACTACTATCTGATGGTAGGTGGAAACGGAGGCTATTTGGAAAAAACATTCGACGCTTCTCAGATGGTAGAGATCCGCTCTGCGTTCGGTCCTGAGCAAGATTGGTACTTCGACTGGACCGCGTTCGAGTCTCTCCCTGCAAGTGTACCTGAGCCAGCGGCCATACTGCTTCTAGGTTTTGGACTTGTCGGAATTGCCGGTATCAGGAGAAAGTTTAAGAGTTAACAAAACACATAAGCAGTTTAATTATAGAAAGGCAGGTTCAGAAATGGGCCTGCCTTTTTGTGACTCTCCTCAGGTAATCATCGATTCCACGGTTAACCTTTCATTGTAGAGGAGTCAGTGGAATCGAGAGTCGCCTTCCTTTTGAAAGACCTCATATATTTAATCACAATACTTAAAATGGTAATCGATAATTTTCACATTAAACTAGCTTGTTCATTTACAGCAAAGCCACTGCAGATTCAGGCAAATACAGGAAAAAAGATGAGCAGAAGAGTGGTAACGAGAAGGTCAATCCTTATATTCTGGTAAAAAATGCTTGACACAAAAGTAATACAAAGTAATACTATAACTATCTTTGCTGGAGGATTCGCGGTATATGAAGAAAGAGGAGATTATCACCTTCAAGGTGGATAAAGATCTGCACGAGATTATCAAAACAATACCGAACCGATCAGAATTTATCCGACGGGCGATAACTGTCGCCCTGCAAAGCACCTGTCCGCTCTGCAGGGGCTCGGGAAAGCTGAATGAAGATCAGAAGCGTCACTGGGATAGCTTTACCAAAGATCATCACTTTGAAGAATGCCATACCTGTCACGAACGCATCCTGATATGCGGCAATAATCGCTGAAGGAATTCGAAAAGGGAGCATAACAGTGCACCAGGATTTTTCCTCTCAACGAGGCGCTGGAAGGACGAAACGCCTCATCGGCTTTGCCATCATGATGGTAACAGTCCTCTTCGCAGGGAGAGCAGAACTGCTCGCAGATTCCCACGCGAAAATCCCGGTCTTCGTCAGTATCATTCCGCACGCCTATTTCATCGAGCGTATTGGAGCCCCACTTATCGAGGCGAATGTCTTCGTGGGTGAGGGACAATCCCCGGCAACTTACGAACCGACGCCACGACAAATGGCGGGGCTGGGAAGATCGGAGATTTATTTCCGTGTGGGCACTCCCTTTGAGAAAGGATTTATCGACAAGGTTCGCCGTAACTTCGCCGATCTGATGATTGTCGATCTTCGCTCGGGCATTCCGCTCCGGCATTTTATCGGCGAAGCGGATGGACATGGAGCGTCGGCAGATCCCCATATATGGCTCAATCCACGATACGCGAAGGTACAGGCCGTTACCATCTGCGCTGCGCTCTCAGAAATCTATCCGGGGTATTCGACGCGATTCACCGCAAACCTCGGAGACCTTCTCGAGGACCTTGACGAATTGGACACCAGAATAGCAACGATGATGCAACCCTTTCAGGGGAGAAATCTCTACGTATTCCACCCCGCCTTCGGATATTTCTGCGATGCCTATGGTCTCACACAGGTTGCCATAGAGACTGAGGGAAAGGAACCTACCCCCCGGGAGCTGGTTTCCTTTATTAAAAGAGCCCAACAAGACAGGGTAACGACCATCTTCATACAACCCCAATATACAAAGAGAGAGGCCGAGGCGGTCGCCAGGGCGATCGGCGGTTCGGTCATACCGATCAATCCTCTCCCGCTCCATTATATACGAGACATGGAAGAGATGGCGACTACGATCGAGCGCTCCTTTCAGCACCCGGATTGAGGATACGGTCAGGCGCGCCGCGAGGAGACAAGGGTGAAAGAAAAAGAGATCATATATCTTGATAACGTTTCCTATTCCTACGACGGGGTTTCCGTCCTGGAAAACGTATCGCTCCGTGTTGTTGAAGGGGACTTTCTCTCTATCGTCGGGCCCAATGCGGGGGGGAAAACGACCCTGCTGAGACTCATGCTGGGATTGCTGAAGCCGACCAGGGGAACGATCAGCGTCTTCGGCGATGCGCCGGAGCGGGTCCGTTCCCGTATCGGGTATATGCCCCAGCACGCATCGCTTGATCCGCTCTTCCCCGTCACGGTTATGGATGTCGTTCTCATGGGACTCCTCGGCAATACAAAACGTCTCGGATTCTATACGAAGAGCGACCGTGAGGCGGCGGCAGCGGTCCTCGACAAACTGGAGGTATGCGATGTCTGCAATCGCCACTTCTCTGACCTTTCGGGAGGCCAGCGGCAGCGGGTACTCATCGCGAGGGCCCTCGTTTCGAACCCCGAGCTTCTCCTTCTTGATGAACCGACCTCCAATATTGATGTAGCCATCGAAACGGAGCTCTTCGAGTTCCTGCACGATCTCAACAAGGAAATTACCATCGTCCTCGTCACGCATGATCTGGGTTTTGTCTCGCAGTACGTAAAGAATGTTGCCTGTGTCAACCGTCGCGTCGTGGTCCATAATACCAGTGAAATCACCGGTGAGACTATCAATGAGATTTATGGAACGGACGTACAGATGGTTCGTCATGACACACGAAAACCGGGAGGAATCGACTGTGTCTGAATTCATCACCGATCTGTCGCAACAACCCTTTCTTCAGTATGCCCTGCTGACGGGATTGCTGGCAAGCATTGCCTGCGGTATCATCGGAAGTTACGTGGTAACGAGGCGGATCACCTATATTGCCGGCAGTATTGCCCACAGTGCCCTGGCAGGCCTCGGCGCGGCCCGGTTTTTTCAGGTCGTTTTCCACTATGACTGGTTTCGTCCGCTCTACGGTGCCGTCATTGCCGCGGTTCTCGCAGCACTCGTCATCGGTATCGTCACCCTCAAGGTAAAAGAACGCGAAGATACGATCATCGGAGCGGTATGGGCGATCGGCATGGCCCTGGGGATTCTCCTTATATTCAAGACACCGGGGTACAATGAGGACCTGATGAGTTACCTTTTCGGCAATATTCTGATGGTCTCCGCCGATGATCTCTGGCTGATCGCCGGACTCGACATACTGATTGTCATTGTGGGGCTTTTATTCTATAACCGCTTTCTCGCCGTCTGTTTCGACGAGGAATTTGCCCGGCTGCGGGGCATCAATGTTGAATTTTATTACCTCCTGCTCTTATGCCTGACAGCCCTTACGGTGGTGCTTCTCGTAACCGTGGTGGGCATCGTCATGGTGATCGCCCTTCTGACACTTCCCGTCGCCGTGGCAGGATTTTTTTCAAAGCGGCTCTGGCAGTTGATGGCACTGTCGGTTCTCTTCGCGACCCTTTTTACCACCGGCGGTCTGACGCTCAGCTACGGACCCAATCTCCCCGCCGGGGCCACAACGATCGTCCTCGCCGGTATCGTCTATCTTGTCGCCATGCTATTCTCCGGGTTTTTCAAGATGGTGCAATCGCGGTAATAACCGTTTTGAAAGAAAAACGAGTTGGAGCAAGTACTATCTCAGCGTCCAGGTGGTCCCATCAGGTGTGTCGTGGACGAGGACGCCCATCTCGGAGAGCCTTTCTCTCAGGAGATCCGATTCATCCCACCGTCCGGATCGTCTCGCCTCCTCTCTTTGCTTGAGGAGAGCCTGAGCCCCTTCGTCCAATCGCTCCTCTTCGAAGTCGATAACTCCCAAAACAGCGTTCATCTTCCTCATAACGCCGATAATTCTGTCTCTCTCCCCGTCGGAAAGCCGTTTTTGCGTTACAAGAGGATTTATCGCTTTGACAAAATCAAATACCGCGGCCAGGGCGCCGGATACATTGAAATCATCATCCATGGCCGCAGAAAAGCCATTCTGGACGTCATAGAGCAGTTGATCTACCTCATCGCATCCCTCTCCGGGAGCGGCGTGAATCAGTCTCTGTATAAAGTTATTGAGTTTCCGTATGGTGTTACCCGCCGTATCGAGGGCGGCGAAAGAGAAATTCAGCGGTTTCCGGTAATGAGAACTGAGGAGAAAATACCGTATCTCCTTCCCCGTATATCCCCTCTCTTCGAGATCCTCCAAGGTAAAGATATTCCCCAGGGAACGGGACATCTTCTTCCCCTCGCACATCACGAGTTCCGCATTGAGCCAGAAGTTTGCCACCCTCTCACCCGTCGCCGCCTTTCCTATTGCCATGACATTTTCGCAATGGGGAAAGACGATATCGGACCCGCTGATATAGATATCAAAGGTATCTGCCAGATACTTGAGGGATATGGCCGCACATTCAAGGTGCCAGCTCGGCCTGACATTCCCCCACTTCGTCTTGAAATAGATCCCCTTCTTCAACTCGGCCAGGTTCGACCTCTTGAGAAGTGTAAAATCGACAGGATTATCCTTTTCATAGTCATCCTGATCGATGGTCCTCGATTGTTGCATCTTTGTGAGGTCGATATTGGAGAGAACCCCGTAATCTTCAAGTCTTGATATGTCGAAATAGACGGATCGCAGTTTCTCATAGGCGTACCCCCGATCAACGAGCTTTTCCACAAGGCTAATCATGTCATCGACGTTTTCACTCGCCTTCGGATAATTGCGCTCGTGCCTGATAGCAAGCTTATCCAGATCGTCATAGAACACCTTCGTATATCTCTCGGAGAACTCCTTGACATCCATCCCTGCCAGTTCGGCGCCCTTTATGGACCGGTCGGCCATATCAATAATGTTGGTAACGTGTTGTACCTCATATCCCTTGAAATTCAGATATCTTACAACCATATCTGAAAAAATGACACGCCTATAGGTACCGATATGGGGAACCTCATGGACGGTGGGCCCGCAGGAATGAACAAGAAGCTCCTCCGAACGTATCGGTTTGAAAAACTCCTTCGTATTGGTCAGGGTATTGTAGAGCCTGAGGGTTGTCTCCTTCTTGTCGGCATAGAGTTCTGTGCTGAGATAGCGCTCGCCACCATCGGGGAAAATGACCACGATTATCCCCTCATCCATTTCCCGCGCCTTCTCTAGGGCCACATGGATGGCCGCCCCCGAGCTCATCCCGGCCATGATACCCTCTTCACGGGCAAGCCTCCGTGCCATTTCGAAGGCATTATCGTCCAGGATATTCACCCGTTCATCGAGTCGTGTTGTATCGAAAATGCCGGGGCGGTAGGACTCCTTCATATTCTTGAGGCCCTGTATCTTATGACGCAGATAGGGCTCCACCCCGACGATCTTTATATTTTCATTGTGTTCCTTGAGTCTTCGTGAGATACCCATAGCGGTACCGCAGGTACCGAGGGAGGCCACTACCATGGTTACCTTATTACCGGTCTGTTGCCATATTTCTTCGGCCGTTCCATGGTAATGGGCAAGGATATTGTCTTCGTTGTTATGCTGATCGGGAACAAAATATTTATCGGGGTATTCCCGCAACATCTCATAGACCAGTTCGATTGCCCCATCGGTACCAAGATGTGCGGGCGTCAGGATCAGGTCGGCACCAAGGGCCCTCAATATTTTTTTCCTCTCCTCGCTTGCCGATTCTGAAAGCACAAGGGTAATGTTGTATCCCATGGCAGCCGCCACGAGTGCCAGGCCGATACCTGTATTGCCGCTTGTGGCCTCCAAGATTGTCTTTTCTCTCGTAAGCTCACCCCGCTCCAACGCCTTCTCTATCATAAAAAGAGCTGCCCGGTCCTTGATTGACCCCCCCGGATTGCAGCTCTCCAGCTTCGCAAAGATCTTCACCTTTTTATTGGGATTCAGCTTAGCTATCTCGACGAGTGGAGTATCCCCAATCATATCGAGGATATTGTTATATCTTTGTTTCATCACAACCTTCGTGAACTGAGCAGTGAACTAATCCCACGCCTTGCAATGGGGTTAGCGAGCGAACCAATAAACCACTTTTCCCTTAACAGTGAGAAATCCCCCGCGTCGTGGTGCGAGGAGCTTCAAAAAAAAGGGTCAGAAATCCGACCCTTTCGCCTCGTGATCATGTCGCTTCATCGACACCCCAATCTCAGCTGTCAAACTTGGGTATGGGTACCTTGATGAAGGGAACTCCTTCATCGCGAAGCGTCTCCTCTTCATTCTTCGTTGTGGTCCCTTTTATATTCCGTTTATCTTCCTCACCCCTGTGAATCTTGAGCGCAACGTCGGCAAACCCGTCACCCACATCTTCAAATGTCTTGTCGACATAGTCATAAAACATCCGTGCCGCTTTTTCCGGACTCATTTGATCGGGATTTTCCGATCTGGACCGCCTCGTGTCCTTTCCCATAATCGAGATGGATGAGGGTACCATCGTGATATTCGAACTCCCGCATACGGGACATACAATGATCTTTTTTTTCTTCTGTTCTTCAAAGGCCGTCCTGTCGTTGAACCACCCTTCGAATTTATGATCCTTTTCACATTTTAAATCGTAGATTATCACTACCCCAGATGCTCCCTTAATTCCTTCATTTCCACAACATATATCACTAAAATAAAGATAAGACAACTCGATGTCAAATGGGGGGTTTTCTTCCTCCCCTTCATTTTTCTGTGGACTTTTCGGGTCAAATTATATAGTGAAGACCCTGTGTCGGGATGTGGCCCAGCCTGGTAGGGCACTGCGTTCGGGACGCAGGAGTCGCGCGTTCAAATCGCGCCATCCCGACCATTTTTTATAAGGGTTACAGAGAAACGCTGTTCCCGTCGTACCTTTGGCACTTTATGCCTTACCTTACTGTATCGCCCCTGCCATGGAAAAGATCGGCAGATAGAGGGCAATCAGCATACCACCGACGACACCCCCTAAAAAGACCAGCATAAAGGGTTCTAAAAGCGCCGTCATCGCATCAACGGCGGCATCGACCTCGTCATCGTAAAAATCGGCAATCTTGCCGAGCATTGCATCGAGGGCCCCCGTGTTTTCTCCGACGGATATCATAGAAACCACCATAGAGGGAAATATTCCCGATTCCAACAGGGGTTCTGCTATCGTTTTACCCTCGCTTATGCTTTTCCTCGTCTCCATAAGAGCATTTTCAACAACCTTGTTTCCCGCCGTTTTACTGACGATCTCAAGACCATCAAGGATGGGAACGCCACTGCTCATCATCGTGGAGAGGGTCCTGGAAAATTTGGCGACGGCCACCTTTTTCAAGAGGATGCCGAAAACGGGGGCTTTGAGCACAATAGTATCTACCTGAAGCCTCCCCCGTTCGGTTTTGTAATACCTCTTGTAAGCGATAACGGCAATCACAACACCGATAATCATGTAGAGAATGTTGTTCTGAACAAATTTGCTCATATCGACAAGGACCTGCGTCGGGCCGGGCAGAGCAGACCCGAAACCGCTAAACATATCTTCAAATACCGGAACAACCTTGTACAGAAGAAGAACGGTAACAGACAGGGCGATGACCAGTGTCGCCCCAGGATAGGTCATGGCACCCTTTACCTTGGCCTTCAGCTTCATGGCCTTTTCCATATAGGCCGAAAGTCGGTTAAGGATCACATCGAGTATTCCACCCGCCTCTCCCGCAGCTATGAGGTTGATAAAGAGCTCATCGAAAACCTCGGGATGTTTCTTGAGTGCATCGGAGAGAGAAACACCGCCTTCTATATCGTCCTTGATCGTCACAATGATTTTTTTAAAGGTCTTGTTCGGTTCCTCGGCACTGAGCAATTCCAGGCACTGAATGATCGGAAGTCCGGCGTTTATCATCGTTGCGAACTGCCGGGCAAAAACGACAACATCCTTTTCCTTGACCTTTTCCTGAAAAAAGGGAATATCTTCGAGAAGATCCTTTGGCTTCTTCTTGATATTTGTCGGCCGCACACCCTGGCGACGGAGCATTACCCTGACGGCACTCTCATCAGGCGCCTCCAGCTCTCCCTTCTTCTCTTCGTTCTTTCGTGTTGTTCCCTCCCAAAGATATACGGGCATCGCTAACTCCCTTCTATTAGAGTTTTAGGTAAAGAGGAACTAAGTACAGATTACAACATTCTACATTTTCTTCCATTTATCTCATGAAGAATAATACCGCCTGCAACTGACACATTCAGTGAATCAAAATGACCCATCATAGATATTGATATCAGAAAGTCGCATTTCTTTTTAACCAACGGTCGTATACCCTTCTTCTCACTCCCCATAATGAGACAGGTCGGGCCTTTGTAATCGAAAGACCTGAGGTCATCTTCGCCGGAAACATCGGCCCCGTAAATCCAGAAACCCCTCCCCTTTAAATAGTCAACGGTTCTCGCTATGTTCACAACCCTGGCTATCGGAACGTGATGAGCCGCTCCCGCCGATGCCTTGATAACCGTGGGCGTTACCGATGCCGACCTTTTTTCGGGAATTATGATACCGGCTACCCCGAAACAGTGACCTGTTCTTATCAATGAACCCAGGTTCTGGGGATCGACAATGCAATCGAGAATGAGAATAAGACAATCATCGAGGGAATCCTGACACCCCTCGAGCATCTCATCCAGGCTATAATAGGTGTAGGGCTTGCATTGACACAGGACCCCCTGATGTGAATTCCCCTCGGCGAGTCTGTCGAGATATTCCCTCGCACCAAACTCCACGGGTATCTTCTTTTCAGCTGCAAGATCCCGTATTTTCTTTACATCAGGTCCCCGTCTCCCCCGTGCTAGAAAAATCCTCTCTATTTCGTCTCTGCCGCTTCTCAGTGCTTCTATCGAGGGATGAATACCATAGATGACCTGCATGATTTCCTTTCAGAACGCGAGTGTCAGTGTTGCTCTTTTTCCTCGAGGCCTTCTGCAATATCACCGCTTATTCTATTGGCCATGGCCACAGGATCCTCTGCCATTCTTATAGGTCTGCCCACGACGATATAATCGGCCCCCATACTGATCGCCCTCTTCGGTGTGAGAATACGCTTCTGGTCGTCGCCGGTGATCCCCTCATCCATTCTGATACCGGGCGTTACGATAAGAAATTCTTCACCACAGGCCTCCCGTATAGAGGAAACATCCTGGGCGGAAGCCACAACACCTGAAAGACCGGCATCACGGGCAAATCCCGCCAGCTTCGGGACAAGCTCAGCCGTCGAACAGTCAAAACCGATTTCTCTTATATCTGCATCATCCAGGCTGGTAAGAACGGTGACCGCTATGACGGAGGGCGCAGGAAGTTCCATCTTTTCAGAAAATTCTCGTACCGAGCGGGCAGCCTCTTCCATCATTCTTATTCCACCAAGGGCATGAATGTTAAACATAGCAACGCCCAGATTGGCAGCAGCCTCCGAGGCCTTCGCCACGGTATTCGGAATGTCATGATATTTGAGATCGAGAAAAACCTCTCCTCCGCTATCCTTTATCCTGGAAACGAGGGAAGGACCCAATCGAGTGAAGAGCTCCTTTCCGACCTTAAACATCCCCACGTGATCCTTGAGGGCATCTATCCACTCCTCAGCCGCCGCCATATCTTCCACCATGTCAAGGGCAAAGATCAATCGTTCACGGCCTGCCTTATTCGAAATCATCCTCGGCTCCGACAGTTTCCGTTTTACTTTCTATGTACTTCTTCTCAAGATCGGCAGGGGATAGATGTTCCGGATGAGAATACTGTACTTTACTCTCGGCAATTTCCCTCAGGGCAGTGACAACCTCCCTGTTCTTCGTTTTTTCGCTTAAAGGCTTTGATCCCTGAAAGAGTTGCCTCACCCTCTGGGCGGCAAGCAAAACCAGGGCAAACCTGTTTTTTGCTTCCTTCAATGAATCCTCTACGGTAATTCGTGCCATACTTCTTTGAACCTCCAGTTATCCAATTATATTAGTTATTTTCCCTGTCAGTCGTTCTCTTCTGTTCTTCTCCGCCTTGTAGATTGACTTCAGAATATCGACAGACTCATCTATTATATCATTAAAAATGGCATAATCATACCATACAACTTCCCCTACCTCTTGAGAGGCCCTCTCGAAGCGTGCCTTCATCACGGCATCCTTCTCGGAACCACGCTTTTGTAAACGCTCTTTGAGTACATCGATCGACGGGGGAAGAATAAAAACGAAGACGGCATTATTGTACTGCGATTTCAGTTCCTTTGCGCCCCTCGGGTCTACATCGAACAGGACATCATATCCCGCCGCTGTCAGGGCTTCCACATCCTCCTTCAGCGTTCCATAGAGATGACCATGGTTCTCGGCCCATTCGATAAAATCACCTCCCGATATCCGCGTCTCGAATTCCTCCCTGGTGATAAAATGGTAATCCCTCCCATCCGTTTCCCCCTTTCGCGGGTTACGTGTCGTGCAGGATATGGAAAAACGGAGCTCCGGGACAATATTCAGAACTTCTTTGCAAATCGTCGTCTTGCCGGCACCGGACGGCGCTGAGACAACGATGAGGAGACCCGGTATATCTGATAATGCTTCTTTCATAATGGTAAAACTCCAAGCTTGATCGGTAAAAATCTATTCGATATTCTGGACCTGCTCCCGCAATTTTGCGAGTTCGGTCTTAATTTCTATCACATTGTGGGATATCTCGAGATCGCCGCTTTTGGAACCTATCGTATTGACCTCCCGGTGCATCTCCTGGAGCAAAAAGTCCAGCTTCCGTCCGATTGACCCACCTTCTTGTATCATTTCTCTGAATTGAACAATGTGACTCGCCAGGCGAACCGTTTCCTCGTTAATATCGCTCTTTTCGGCGAGGATTGCAATCTCCTGGCTCACTCTTGCCTCATCGATTTCCACTCCCTCGGCCAGTTCCGCTATCCGCTCCCGGAGTCTTTTCTGATACTCCACTGCCACCTGCGGTGACCGCAGCTCGAGGTCTTGTATATATCCTTCCGTGAGAGTAAGGTGCTCGATAAAATCATCACAGAGAATGTCACCCTCCTTTTCCTTCATCGTCATGAGAGCATCGATTGCTTCATCGAGGGCCCCGCCTATCATTTCCCATGCCTCTTCCGGATCGATTGCAACATCTGATAGATATATCCCGTTTTTGAGTCGGGCGATGAGGCCCAGTGTTATCTCATCGTCGAGACCCAGTTCATTTTTGATATCTGTCAGGATCGAATAATAATCGCGGATCAGAGGAAGGTTGACGTTCAATTTCTCCCCACCGTTCATGCCGGCCTCGACATCCACCCTTACACTGACCTCTACCCTCCCTCTGGAAATCTTTTCGTTCAATCTCTTTTTGATATCCATTTCCAGAAAACTCAAAAAAGCGGGAGAACGAACGATCACTTCCAGGTTTCTGTGGTTGAGCGATCTGATCTCTATGACCACGGTTCTCCCCCCCAGAGCTATCTCAGACCTGCCGTATCCCGTCATACTCTTTATCATTTTTCAGTCCTTTTCCTCTTTCATCTTCGCCAGTTTCATAAGGTATTGTCTCCTTATCGGAACCAACGCATTAATAATTTCCGATCCCGCATAATCGGGATAGGTCCATTCAAGCGGTTGAAAGACACCCCTTTGATATATCAATGTTAAATCAGCGTATATCCCGTCTCTCAGGTAGGGACGGTGGGCATATCTCTTTCCCGTCGCAAGGAGCAGATGGCCCTCGGAGAGGTACCCCGGGTCTATGTTTATTTCCCTTCTGTCCCCTTTTGAGAGCTCCTTCTCTATCCTGTTCGTAAAGAGCTTTACATCGGGGAGGGAGGTGGGATCAATAAGCTCCTCGAAAGAGATAAAGCGCCTGACGAGAGCACTTCCCATCTCCTTCGCATAGTAGCCGGTATATTCAAAGGACATGTACTCGCTGATAAAGTCGATGGCGCCGAATTTCCGTGATAATTCCCTGATTGCCTTCTCCACGAGGACACTGTCGCCGGAAAATATGCTCGATATCAGTTTAACGGGGTCGGAAATCTTTGGTTCGCTCATACCACCTTTTGCAATTCTTCCTGAGTAACCTTCGCCGTCCCTATCTTGCCCACAACAATTCCTGCCGCATGATTTGCAAGAACCGCGGCTTCTTTGAAGGTTGCCCCTGCGGCCACGGAAAGGGCAAATATACCAATAACCGTATCACCGGCACCGGTAACGTCAAAGACCTCCTTACCAACGGCGGGAATACGCACGATATCGCCGCTATTCTCGAAGAGAATCATACCCTCTTCACCCCTCGTGATGAGGAGAGCCTTGAAGCCAAAGCGACTGAGAAGTTTTTTTCCGCCTTCTATGACATCATCATCGCAGGCAAACTCTACCCCCAGTGCTCGTTCCGCCTCCTGCTGGTTTGGCGTGATCAGATCACAACCGCTGTAGAGAGAAAAATTGTTCTGTTTCGGATCGATACACAGGGCAATGTCCCGTCCCGAGATTACACCCCGTATCCCCTCGATAAGCCGTTCGAAGACAACACCCTTATTATAATCGGAGATAACGATGGCACCAAGTTCATCCTTTACGGAATCTATGTAATCGATTATTCTCGTTATACTTCCCGGCTTCACGGGTCCCTTGTCTTCCCTGTCGAATCTCACCACCTGCTGATTGTGGGCAATAATTCTGGTTTTAACAGAGGTGGGACGTTTCTTTTCCACCACAATCCCCTCTGTATCTATTTTCAGTTTTCCCAGTTCGCCGGCGAGCCATCTTCCCATTTCATCTGACCCGATAATGCCTGCCACAGCTGCCTGCCCACCGATGGAATAGACGTTATTGAGCACATTGGCGCAGCCACCCAGAAGGAGATTTTCAGAGGTAACACGAACGACGGGAACGGGTGCCTCCGGGGAGATTCGCGACACCTTTCCCCAGATAAACTGATCCACCATGATGTCACCGACCACGAGGACCTTCGATCTCGAAAAGCCCTCAATGATCTCAAGTGCCCTCTTCCTGCCCACGATTCTTTTCATACTCTGCACCACATTCTGTACATTTCCCCAGCCCTGTTCCGTCAAAATAATCTTCCAACTCGGGCAAGTATGCTATTATTATGCAATTTTTTTGTCAATCCTTTTTCTCAAAACTCTTGACTAAATCATGAAAAGAATATAGCTTTGCTGCATTTATATCAAAGTCAGGATTTACTCATGGATGAAAAAAGCGATCTTATAAGGAAAAAACGAGAAAAAATTGAGTCGATGAAGAGCGAGGGGATAGCCCTCTATCCGAATGATGTCAGGGTAACGGCGACAACGGAAACTATCCTGAATCGCTTTGGCGACACCGACAAGGAAGCCTTCGATCAGGTGGAGGAACGATTCGCACTGGCCGGAAGAATCATGGCGGTAAGAAACTTCGGCAAGTCGGCATTTATCAATGTACAGGATAGAGGCGGCACAATTCAGGCCTATATCGCCAAAAACAAAGTGGGAAACGATACCTACAGTCTCTTCAAAAAACTCGACATTGGAGATATTGTCTCTTTCGAGGGAAAACCCTTTAAGACGAGAACCGGTGAGTTGACCATCGAGGCGGACACACTCAGGCTTCTCTCAAAATCCGTGCGACCCCTCCCGGAGAAGTGGCACGGTCTCACCGATGTAGAAACCAGATACCGTCAGCGACACCTCGATCTCATCATGAATCCGAATGTGAAGAAGGCCTTTTACGCACGAAGCCGAATAATGGCCCTGATACGAGATTTCATGCAGAAACGGGACTTCCTCGAGGTGGAAACACCGATGATGCACCCCATAGCGGGGGGTGCCATGGCACAACCCTTCAAGACCTATCATAATGCCCTGGGAATGGATCTCTATCTCAGAATAGCACCCGAGCTGTATCTCAAGCGTCTTATTGTCGGGGGCATGGAACGGGTCTACGAGATAAACAGAAATTTCAGAAACGAGGGGATATCAACATTTCATAATCCTGAATTTTCCATGATGGAATTCTACCAGGCCTACGCCACCTATGAAGATCTCATTATTATGACTGAAGAGCTTTTCGCCTTTATCGCAGAGGCACTCTTCGATTCTCTCACCGTTACCTATCAGGGAACCGATATCAATCTCGCCAGCCCCTGGCAGCGGCTTAGCGTCAAAGAGGCCATTGTGAAGTATGCTGACGTCAGCCCCGAAATACTCGAAGACAGGAAAAAGGCCGTGGAATACGGCAGGGGTATCGGACTTCCCCTGGATGACGAAGAATCTCTCGGGAAGGCGGTAATGGCAATCTTTGATGAGCTGGTGGAAGACAAACTGATACAACCGACCTTTATCACTGAGTACCCCCTTGAGGTCTCTCCTCTCTCGAGAAAAAGTGAGAGAGACAGCAGCATCGTTGACCGTTTCGAGCTCTATATCTCGGGCAGGGAAATTGCAAATGCCTTTTCGGAGTTGAACGACCCGGAAGACCAGAGGGACCGATTTTTAATGCAGCTAAAAGAGAGGGAAGCGGGGGATGAAGAAGCTCACGAAATGGACGAAGACTACATACGAGCCCTCGAATACGGCATGCCCCCCACGGCGGGAGAAGGAATCGGTATCGACAGGCTTGTGATGCTTTTCACCGATGCACCTTCGATACGGGATGTCATCCTCTTTCCCCATATGAGACCAAAAAACAAAAAATAAAGAAACTACCCGACACACTATGTCATATGAATTGTTCATAGGCCTCAGATACCTCAGGGCCAAGAGGAAACAGACATTTATATCCATCAACAGCATCATTTCGATCGCAGGCATATTCCTGGGTGTTGCGGCATTGATCGTTGTCCTCGCCGTCATGAACGGATTTGAAAAGGAACTTCGTGATAAGATCCTTGGCATCAACTCTCACATCGTCCTCATGGAATTGGCGGGTGAGATGGAAAATCATGAAAAGGTCATGGCGAGCGTTGAAGAAATCGAGGGTGTCGCGGCTTCGACCCCCTTCATATACAGCCAGGCCATGCTGAAAAATGAGGACCGGGTAACCGGCGTTGTCCTGAGAGGAATATCGCCGGAAAGTGCACTGACCGTCCTGAACCTCGGAAAGATACTGGAGGGGAGCATCGACTACCTCTCGGAGAACTACAGCGGTGAGGATCTCCCCGATATGCCGGGAATCATCCTTGGGAAGGAACTCGCTGAACTCCTGAACCTCAATCTCTTCGATACCGTGGAGGTCCTGCTCCCCATGGGTGTTCCGACCCCGATGGGTGTCGTCCCGAGAATCAAGAAATTCAGTGTCTTCGGTATATTTGAGTCGGGATCCTATGAATATGATTCCACCTTGCTCTTCATGTCTCTCGATAATTGCAAGGAGTTTCTCGGCATGGAAGATACCGTCACGGGTATCGAAATAAAGATAGATGATATCTACCGTGCAAGCGAAATAGCGGAAGCTATCGAGGCAAAGCTCGGCTATCCCTACTGGGCACGGACCTGGATGGAGCTGAACAAGAATCTCTTTGCGGCACTCAAAATGGAAAAGAGGGTCATGTTTATCATACTCAGTCTTATCATACTGGTCGCCGCCTTCAGTATCATCACCACACTCATCATGGCTGTCATGGAAAAAGCCAAAGATATCGCAATATTGAAATCAATGGGGGCCACTTCGAGAAGCATCATGAAGATATTCATGGTGCAGGGACTGGTAATGGGTATCATCGGCACCACACTCGGCGGTATCGCGGGGATAGCCTTGGCGCTTAATCTGGAGACAATTGCCGCCTTCATTGAGAATCTCTTCGGTTTCACCGTTTTCCCGAAAGACGTCTATTACCTGAGCGAACTCCCGTCACGGGTAAATTATGGAGATGTCGCCATTGTCGTCACTATTGCACTCCTTATAAGCTTTCTGGCAGCGATATACCCCTCATGGAACGCATCAAGACTCGATCCCACGGAGGGGTTGAGGTATGAATAGGGGCACAATGATAGAGGTAAAAAATCTTACCAAAACCTTCAAGAAAAACGGGGCGACGATAGAGGTGCTCCGTGGCATAAACATCGAAATCACCGGCGGTGAATCACTGGCAATTCTCGGCACCTCAGGTGCGGGGAAAACCACATTCCTGCAGATCCTTGGCATCCTTGATCGGCCCACCTCGGGTGACGTGCTCTTTGACGGTGTAAAGGTGTCCGAATTGAATGACAGGAAACGGGCAGCATTCAGAAACGCAACGATAGGATTTGTATTTCAATTTCACCATCTGCTTCCCGAATTCACCTGCCTGGAAAACACCATGATGCCGGCCCTGATAGGCGGCATAGGGAGACACGAAGCCAGGCTGAGGGCTGAGATCACCTTGACTGAAGTAGGTCTTGGTGATAGATTATCACATAAGCCAGGCGAGCTTTCAGGAGGCGAACAGCAGAGGGTGGCAGTTGCCAGGGCGATGCTGATGGAACCGGAGATATTGCTTGCCGACGAACCGACTGGGAATCTCGATACGGAAACGGGAAAAAGGATAGAGGACCTGCTCCTCGATCTCTGCAAAACGAAAAGATCCACGCTGGTTGTCGTAACTCACAACACTGCGCTGGCCCAGCGCATGTCCCGTGTTACAGGTCTTAAAGATGGAGAGCTTTATGATATTGAAATGTAAACGATGTCTTTTCACACTCCTCATATGCCTCGTTCTTTTCCCGGGAAATGCCTTCTCGCAAAGCACAAAAAGCATCCTCATCCTCCCTCCCGAGGTATACAGCGCCTCCGACGTAGACTATCTGAGAAGCCAGATGCAGGAGAAGTTGACCGCGGCACTCGAAAAATCGCAACACATAGGGGTCATCAAGGAGGCTGCTGTTGAAAACCTTATAACGACCGGCAAGATAGATAAAGAGTTCGCCCTCAGTGCAGGGAAAGGAAGGGGCGCGGATTTTGTCATCATGGGGAGCCTCACCAGAATGGGGAATCTCATAAGTACGGACTTCATGATCGTGGATATAAAAAACGAGAGGGTCCATACCGGTATATTCGCCCAGGGAACGGGACTTAACAACATTGGAACGATAGCCTCACAGATTGCAACGGATATCCTGGTAACGGTTCTCGCAGAGGAGAGGATCGCCGATATCGTCTTTACCGGTAATCAAAGGATTGAAGACAGCGCGATCTACAATATCCTTTCCAGCACAAAGGGAACGCTCTTTGACAAAAAGAACTTTTCCGAAGACATAAAAGCAATCTATAGAATGGGCCATTTCAGGGATGTCAAGGCCACGATAACGGACACCCCGGAAGGAAAGATACTGACCTTCCTCCTCGAGGAGATGCCGCGTATAACCGATATAGAAATAAAGGGAGACGACGACATCGATAAGGAAGATATCGAGGGTGTCATCATCATAGAACCGAAACAGATGCTCGATGAAAGCAAGATAGCATTGAGCGCGGAGAATATAAAGGAACTCTACCGAAGCAAGGGATATCTGAACGTCGAGGTATCCTACGACATAGTGGAAAATGAAGAGGCTGTTCGTGTCATCTTTACCATCGCTGAGAGCAGGAAACTCGTCATCAAGGAAATCTCCTTTGAGGGGAACAGGGTCTATACCGACAAGGAATTGAGGAACATGATGGATACCTCCGAATGGGGTATCTTTTCCTTTATCACGGATTCCGGTCTTCTCGACGAAAATAAATTAAACCTCGACATAACCAAACTCACCGCCTTCTATTTAAACAACGGCTATATCAATGCCCAGATTGGCGAACCCGCTATAACAAACGACAAGAAATGGATTTACGTTACGATACCTGTCATCGAGGGTAAGCAATTTATGGTGGGAGAAGTCGAGATAACGGGAGATCTGCTCGCCACACCCCGATCGGATCTCCTGAAAAAAATGAAGATCAACAGGAAAGACTTCTTTGACAGGGAAGCGATTGTCACAGATATCGATTACCTGACGGAGGCCTGCAACAACGAAGGCTATGCCTACGCCAACGTGATTCCTCAAACGATACCCCACGAAGATGAGCAGAAAGTCGATGTAACCTTCAAGATAGACAAGGGAAGTCTTGTTTACATCAATGTGATCTCAATAGTGGGAAATGAAAGGACACGGGACAAGGTCATACGAAGGGAACTCAACGTTGTTGAGGGAGATCTTTATAACCGCAGCAATTTGAGCGCAAGCTATCGGAAGCTGAACCGTCTCAGATACTTTGAAGAGATCAACTTCCAGACTGAAAAGGGCTCCCGGGAAGACCTCATGGACATAAATGTCCAGGTAAAAGAGCAGCCCACGGGGATGTTCAGTATCGGCGCGGGCTACAGTGCTGAGGACAAGGCCGTTATCATGACCCAGGTAGCCCAGCGAAACCTCTTCGGAAGAGGTCAAACCCTCAGCCTCAATGCATATGTGGGGGCACGAAAAACAAACTATGAAATTTCCTTTACCGAACCGTGGCTTTTCGATATCCCCCTCTGGAGCAAGTTCGATATCTGGAACATGGCGAGAGAATATGATTCCTACGATTTGGATACACAGGGTTTTGAAGTTACCCTCGGATATCCTCTCTGGGAGAGAATAATCGGCTATGCAGGGTATAAACTGACTGCCGATAACGTGAAAAATGTCCTCGATACGGCGGCCACCTACATCAAAGAACAGGAAGGATACATAACCTCCAGCGGTATCACCCTCTCCCTTTCGAGAGACACGTCGAACGACGCAATATTCCCCTCCCGGGGCTCTAAAAACAAGGTATCGGTGGAACATACGGGCACAATATTCCAGGGAGACACGAGCTTCACAAAATATCTGGCCTCCTCAAGCTGGTTTTTCCCGCTCCCCCTTGACAGCGCCTTCGCTATCAGGGGAAGAATGGGTTATGCCCACGGAAACGAGGGGAAGGATATACCGATTTATGAGCGATTTTATCTTGGCGGGATAAACTCGCTGAGGGGTCTTCGAGAGGTCGGTCCCAAGGATCCTGAAACCGGTGACGTCATCGGTGGCGAAAGCATGCTCAATTTCAATGCGGAGATTGTTTTTCCCCTTATCAAGGATGCAGGCCTGAGGGGTGTTGTATTCTTCGATACGGGTAACGCATGGGAAAGCGGGTATTATATCGATGATATGAGGCAAACGGCGGGTTTCGGTATCCGCTGGAACTCTCCCATGGGTCCCTTGAGACTCGAATGGGGTCATGTCCTTGACAGAAAGGAAGATGAGCCCGCCAGCAGATGGGAGTTTAATATTGGGATGTTTATGTAATCGCAAAAAGAAGAATTTAATTATAGGGGGAAATATTTCATGAAAAAAACTTTGACCGCTCTCGTTGTAGTAACGCTTGTTCTGTACGGTACGTGCGCCATTGCGGCCGATAAAATCGGCTTTATCAATGTCAAATCGATTCTATTCCAGTCACAGGCCGGAAAAGACGCGGCCCAGGAACTGAAAAAGATTGTCGATAAGAAAAAGATCCTGATCACTGAGAAGGAAGAAGAGTTAAAGACCCTGAAGGCAGACCTTGAAAAACAGCGCGGCGTATTGAAGGAAGATGCCTACAAGGAAAAGGAACTGGACTATCAGAAGAAGTTTAGAGACTACAAGCGTTTTATCGAGGACTCAAACGAGGAAATGCAACTGAAGGAGCAGGAGCTTTTCCAGAAGCTGATTCCCGAAATAATGAAGGTCGTCACTTCCATCGGCGAAAAGGGAAATTATACCATGATCGTGGATATCGGTACGGGGCTCCTCCCCTACTATTCCAAGGCACAGGATATCTCAGAAGAGGTTATAGAGAAATATAACAAGGAATATGGCAAGAAGAAGTAACCCGGCAATTCGGATAGTTTATATATGACGGTAATAAAACGGTTACATGAAATCGCAGAATATCTCGGAGCCACTGTCGTTGGCGACGGTGATATAGAGATTCACGACATACGGGGTATTGATGAGGCCGGAGAGGGAGACCTCACCTTTATTGCCAATCCCAAGTACAGGGGAAAACTGCACAGCACCGGTGCATCCGCCGTCATTGTCGGACAGGATAGGGTGGCCTCCGATAAAAACCTCCTTGTCGTTGATGATCCCTATGCCTCCATGGCGAGGGCCCTCACTCTGATCTATCCCGAGGAGAAGCCCGCCTCGGGAATCAGCAAAGATGCGTGGATAGAAAGTGATGCCGAAATTGCCGAAGGCGCCGTCGTCTACACCGGGGTCTATATCGGAAAAAATGTTCGCGTCGGGAGGGGAACGGTCCTCTATCCCGGTGTCGTCGTCGGAAACGATTCAGTCATTGGTGAGGACTCCGTCTTACATCCGAATGTCAACCTCTACCGGAGATGCAGGATCGGAAACAGGGTCATACTCCATGCCGGTGTCGTCGTCGGAAGCGACGGATTCGGCTTCGCCAATCCGGGGAGTGACAACCTCAAGGTACGCCAGGTAGGCTTTGTACAGATAGATGACGATGTGGAGATAGGCTCAAACTCTACAGTCGATCGGGGAACCCTGGGCAAAACATGGATACAGCAAGGCGTCAAGATCGACAATCTGGTCCAGATCGGCCACAATGTGGTCATCGGTGAAGATTCCATCATCGTCGCCCAGGTGGGCATTTCGGGGAGCACGAAACTGGGTAACCGTGTGATAGTGGGCGGCCAGGCAGGATTCGTGGGTCATATCACTATCGGCGATAATGCAATGGTAGCTGCCCAGTCGGGCGTTCACAAGGACGTACCGCCGAATCAGATAGTATCGGGTGCACCGAATATGCCTCACAATGAGATGCTGAGAATACAGGCCTCAATCCCGAAACTTCCAGAAATGAGAAAAACCATGAGTTCCCTTGTGAAAAAGATGGGGGAACTCGAAGAAGAAATAGAAAAGATAAAGGACTCACAATAATGAAGATACATCCCACCGCTATCATATCTCCCGAGGCATCGCTCGAGGAAGGCGTGGAAATCGGCCCCTACAGTATAATCGGTCCCGGCGTCACTATAGGGAAGAACACCTCAATCGCCCCCCATGTAGTTATCGAGGGCCCAACTGAGATAGGTGAGAATTGCCGGATATTTCAGTTCGCCGCCATCGGTGCCGTACCCCAGGACCTCAAATTTGAGGGTGAAGAATGCAAGGTTATTATCGGGAATAATAACACGATCAGGGAATTTGTAACGATTCACAAAGCAACCGCAGCCGACATCGGAAAGACGGTTATAGGAGATAACAACCTTCTTATGGCATACTGCCACGTCGCCCACAATTGCGAACTGGGAAACAACATCGTTATGTCGAATGCCGTTAATCTGGCAGGTCATATTCATGTTGAAGATCATGCCATTATAGGGGGCTTAACAGGAATACATCAGTTTACGAAAGTAGGCTGTCACTCCATGATAAGCGGGGCATCCGCCGTCACCCAGGATGTGGCCCCCTATATGCTTGCCTCGGGCAATCATGCAACCCTCTTTGGTCTCAACATTATCGGTCTGAAGCGACGGGGATTCTCGGAGGAGACCCTCAAAGGTCTGAAAGAGGCATACCGAATAATCTTCAGGTCATCACTGCTTCGTTCCGATGCCATCGAACGAGTAAAAAGGGAAGTATCAAAGTCACCAGAGATCGATCATCTCGTCGAATTTATAGAAAAATCGGAAAGGGGGATCTGTCGCGATAAGGGTCGTGTCTAATGTCGCGTCGTCTCAGTTTATAATGGGAGAAATAAGGGTAGGGGTAATAGGAATCGGTCATCTTGGCACCTATCACCTGCAAAAATATCAAAAACTGCCCGGCTGCAGAATAGTCGGAGTCTCGGATATCGAAGAGGAACGATCAGTCGCCGCTGCCGATGAATTCGGCTGCGAGTCCTTTTCAGACTACAGAGATCTCATCGGGAAAGTCGATGCCGTCAGCATCTCTGTCCCAACCGTATCACATCATGTAATAGCGAGAGACTTTCTTCGGCACGGGATCGACGTGCTTCTGGAAAAGCCGATAACCCTCACCCTTCCCGAAGCGGATGATATCATATCGATCGCCGAAGAAAAGGGTGCCATTCTGCAGATAGGGTTCGTCGAGCGGTTTAACCCCGCCATCGTAGCCCTGAAAAAAGTCATTGGCGCTCCGCTTTTCATAGAAACACACCGCCTCCATCCCTTTTTCAGCCGCGGCACCGATGTGGATGTCATCCTCGACCTGATGATCCACGACCTCGACATCATCATCGATTCGGTACGGTCGCCCGTCAGGGCCCTTGATGCCGTGGGTGTTTCGGTCCTCTCGGACAAGGTTGATATCGCCAATGTCAGGATTACCTTCGAGAGCGGTTGCGTCGCCAACATTACCGCAAGCAGGATAACAAACAAAAAGATGCAGAAAATCAGGATCTTCGAGGTCAAGGGCTACCACTCCGTTGACTTCGCAAAGAAGGAACTTGTCTCGCTGGGGAGAAAGACCGTTGATGGTGGCAAAATGGAAATCAGCGAAAATCAGATCGATGTTATCATGCATGATCCCCTTGAAGAGGAGATAGGGGCCTTTATCGAATCCGTGACAACAAGAAAACCTCCCCTCGTATCGGGGCGGGAGGGAAGAAAATCGCTCGAACTGGCCCTTCGGATTCTCGACAAAATAGAGGAAAGGAAGGAATTCTATAATGATTCAGATGGTTGATCTGAAGCGGCAGTATAGCTCCCTGAAAGATGAAATCGATGCGGCGATACAGGACGTACTCGATAAAACCAGTTTCATCCTGGGAGAGAACGTCTCAGCTCTTGAGGATGAGATCGCCGCCTACCACAACCTCCCTCACGCCATCGGTGTGGGAAACGGAACGGATGCACTCCTTCTGGCACTCAAGGGCTGCGGCATAGGACCTGGTGACGAGGTGATTACCACACCCTTCACCTTTATCGCCACGGCGGAGGTTATCGCCCAACTTCAGGCGATCCCCGTTTTCGTCGACATACGACCGGACACCTTCAACATCGATCCGGATAAAATAGAGGCGAAAATTACCGAAAGGACGCGAGCCATCCTACCGGTCCACCTCTTCGGCCATCCGGCAGATATGGATCCCATTGTCGCAATCGCCGAAAAATATGATCTGAAAATTATCGAGGATTGCGCCCAGGCCTTCGGGGCCGAATACCGCGGGAGAAAGGTGGGCACCTTCGGAGACTCTGCATGCTTCAGTTTCTTTCCGAGCAAAAATCTCGCCTGCTACGGCGACGGCGGAATGGTCGTCACCAGAGGTGATGACACGGCATCGACGATCCGGATGCTTCGAAATCACGGAAGCAAAATTCGATATTATCATTCTATCCTCGGTTACAATAGCCGTCTCGATGAAATCCAGGCAGCCATTATCCGCGTCAAGTTGAAAAAAATCGACGAATTTAATGAATTGCGCAGAAAAAATGCCGATCGCTACAGGGTCCATATCGGGCGTGACGATCTCACCCTCCCCTCGGAAGAGGAGGATTGCCGCCACGTCTACCACCAGTTCACTCTGAGATCAAACGAGAGGGACTCCCTGACCACAGCCCTGAAGGAACAAGGCATAGCATCGGCGATCTATTACCCCGTGCCTCTTCACAGGCAGGAGGTATTTGCCTCACTGACGAGTAATTCCTCAGGTCTCGGCGAGAGTGAGACATCTGCTTCAGAAGTTTTGTCACTGCCGATGTTTCCTGAACTTTCGGAAGAAGAAATACGCCGTATCTCAGATGTGATAAATAATGTGTCCTGAACGAAAGCAGGGGAATAGAACATTCAAAAAAATATTGATCGTTGCGGGGGAGGCGTCGGGAGATCTCCACGGCTCCAATCTCGTAAAGGCCATGCTTTCGAGAGACAGCTCCCTGAAATTCTATGGCATAGGGGGCAACAAGCTCAGGGAGGCCGGTGTCGATATCATTGCAGATGTCTCCGAGATGGCTGTGGTGGGATTAACGGAAGTCCTCTCCAAACTCGCTTTTATCCTCAAGGTTCGTCACAAACTGAAAAAATCCATACAAGAGGAACATCCTGATCTCCTTATTCTCATCGATTATCCCGATTTCAATATCTCTCTCGCAAAGGTGGCAAAAAAAAGCAACGTCAAGGTCTTCTACTACGTCAGTCCGCAGGTGTGGGCATGGAGGAAAGGAAGGATCGATGATCTGGCGAGATGCGTGGACAGAATGGCCGTCATCCTGCCCTTCGAGAAGGAGGTCTACGACAGGGTGCCCCTCGATGTGAGTTTTGTAGGTCATCCACTTCTCGATACGGTGCTAAAAACACGATCGAGAGGTGACATCTTGGGCGAGTTAGGTCTCGAGGAAAACCGTAAAACAGTGGCGATCCTTCCCGGAAGCAGGGAGAAGGAGGTTACGAGACTCCTCCCCGAAATGCTGGGCGCAGCCGAGATACTCAAAGAAAAGATGCCCTCTATCCAGTTTATACTGCCCCTTGCTGACACTCTTCCCATCGAGATGATAAGGGCGATTGCACAAAACTATTCTGTCGACATAACAATAGTGAGGAATACCGACACCTATAACGCAGTGGGCGAGTCTGACATGGCCATCGTCGCATCGGGTACGGCAACCCTCGAGGTAGCCCTCCTTGAAATTCCCATGATAATAGTCTATAAGGTTTCTCCCTTTACCTATTGCGTCGGAAGGATATTTATCGACGTGAAGCATATAGGACTCGTCAATATCATTGCCGGGAAAAGCGTCGCCCCCGAGCTCATTCAGGGTGATGCGGCGGCGGGAGCAATAGCGGAAGAAACAGAAAAAATCCTCTCCGACCGTGCCGTAGCGAATCGAATAAAGGAAGACCTCAGGGAGCTGAGACAACGGCTCGGTAATCCCGGGGCAGCAGAACGAACGGCCGGGTTGGCCTATGAACTTTTACAGGGTTGAGGAAGAAATTCCATGAGTATTTATAGAAGGCTTTTACTTCTTGCAAAACCGCATACCATAAAATTTATATGTGCCATGGTCTGCATGCTCGCCGTGGGCGCCACAACCGCGGCCCTCGCCTTTCTCGTCAAACCGGCGTTGGATGAAATATTTCTGAAACAAAATGCCGATATGTTGAAACTGGTCCCCATCATCGTTATCGTCATATATATCATCAAGGGGGGGTGCAGTTACGGTCAGACCATGCTTATGAGTTTCATAGGCCAGCGGGTCGTGACGGACCTGAGAAGCCAGCTTTACAACCATATACAGAGGCAGTCCCTCGCCTTCTTCACCAGCAACTCCACGGGAATTCTCATGTCCCGGATCACCAATGATGTGGGCTTCATCCAGAGAGCCGTTTCGGAAGCCGTCACGAGTTTTCTGAAAGACTCCTTTACCCTCATCGGTCTCATCTTTGTCATCTTTTACCGTGACTGGAAACTCGCCATCATTGCGACCTTCGTATTTCCGCTCACCATCTATCCCATCACCAAATTCGGCGAGAAGATGAGGAAGTATGCCACAAAGAGACAGGTCACCATGGGAAGTCTCACCAGCCTCCTTCAGGAAACCATTTCCGGAACCAGGATTGTCAAGGCCTTCGGCATGGAGGAGCATGAAGGAAAACGCTTTTCCAAGGAAAATGAGCGGCTCTTCACCCTCTTCATGAAATCCGTATCGGTGCGGGCCCTATCGAGTCCCTTCATGGAACTGCTCGGTGGTCTCGGGATCGCCGCCATCGTCTATTACGGCGGTTATCAGGTGATACAGGGGATCTCATCTCCGGGAACCTTCTTCTCTTTCATGGCCGCGCTCCTTCTCCTTTATGAGCCGGTCAAGCGGCTGACAAACGTGAACAATACCGTACAGCAGGGAATAGCGGCGGCAATACGTGTATTCGGTATCATCGACCGGGAACCGGAAATCAGGAATCGTGAAGATTCCCATGACCTGCCGCCGATTTCAAAAAGCATCGAAATCAGAAACGTATCATTCAGCTATGATAGTGAACCGGTGCTCAGGAATATCAACCTCACGATACGATCGGGAGAGATCGTCGCCTTCGCCGGCATGAGCGGCGGCGGAAAGACAACCCTTGTCAATCTCATCCCACGATTTTATGATGTCACCGAGGGAAGTATCCTCATAGACGGCAATGATATCCGGGATGTGACCGTCGAGTCCCTGCGGAAACAGATCGCCATCGTGACGCAGCAAACCATACTCTTTAACGAAACGATCAGAAACAACATCGCCTACGGGGACATAGAGAAGTCCGATGAAGAAATAGTACATGCCGCCAGAATGGCCAATGCCCACAACTTTATCATGAATATGCCGAAGGGATATGATACGGTCATCGGCGAACAGGGGGTACGACTCTCCGGCGGAGAGAGGCAGAGACTTTCCATTGCACGGGCGCTCCTGAAGGATGCCCCGATCCTCATTCTCGATGAGGCCACCTCCTCCCTCGACACGGAAGCCGAAATGGAGGTCCAGGAGGCACTTGAAAATCTGATGAAGGGGAGGACAACCCTCGTTATTGCCCATCGTCTTTCCACCATAGGAAACGCAGACAGGATTGTCGTCATCGTCAACGGAATCATTATCGAGGAGGGAACTCACGACACCCTCATTGCACAAGAAGGAGAGTACTTTAAACTCTACAATATGCAATTCAAAGACAAGAAAACGACGAACGGCGAAACCCGCAATGGCGAACCTGAAAACCTTCATAACTGATATGATGGAAAGTGATGAAACGAGGGGCGCCTATGCCCCCTTCTTTTTCCTTTCCATCCTTTACGAAAGGATTATGCGCCTTCGAAACTACTGCTTCGAGGCCAGTATCATAAAGAGCCGACGTCTCGCCTCTCCCGTTATCAGCATCGGGAACATCACCGTGGGCGGAACAGGGAAAACCCCAATGGTCATCATGCTCGCCGGATTACTCAAAAAAGAGGGATTCAGGCCGGCTGTCCTGAGCAGGGGATACGGCGCTAAGCAAAAAGAGAGGATCAACATCGTCTCGGATGGGACTAAGATTCTCATGGGCATTCAGGAAGCCGGTGACGAACCCCTTCTTATGGCCCAATCCCTGGGTGATGTACCCGTCATAACCGGCAAAAACCGATACAGAACGGGACGCCATGCCACGGATAACTACAGGGCAAACATTCTCCTGCTCGATGATGCCTTCCAGCATCGTTCACTTAAGCGGGATATCGATATCGTGCTTCTCGACGGGGCGTTGCCCTTCGGAAACGGCTACATGCTCCCCAGGGGAATGCTCAGAGAATCGAAAGGGGCTTTGAAACGGGCCGATATCGTCGTTCTCACGGGAAATGATGGGGATGAAAAGCGATCGGAAGAGGCTGTCAAAGCCCTGAGAAAATATACCGGGGCCCCGCTTTTTTTCGCCTCCCGGAAACCGGATTCCCTCATCGACGGTAAAACCGGGGACAAGCTGCCCCTTGACTCTCTGAAGGCGAAACGGATCTGCGCCTTTTCAGGAATAGCACAACCGGAGAATTTTAGAAAAACCCTGGAAGGCCTGGGAGGCACTATCGTATCATTCATACCCTTCCCCGATCACCATGTCTACACGGAGGCAGACATCGAGGAAATAGGGAGAAGGGCTGTCGAATCGTCGGCAGAAATCATCATTACCACGGAAAAGGACGGCGTGAAACTGATTGACGTTCCCCCTTTCCTTCATGATATCTATCTCTTGAGAATAGAAATGGAAATTACCCCTTCCAATCATGAATTCACCACGCTGATTCTGGAAAGATTAAAAGCATGAAAAAGAAAATGTCAACGAGGATAATCCTGATAGTATTCGGGTCAATACCCCTGAGTGCTCGACGAACCCTTTTCAAGGGGATTGCCCTTCTCATCTATCATATCTCCCTGAAGCACAGGATGATTACTCTGCACAATCTCATACGTTCGTTCCCCGAAAAGGATATCTCCGAGATAAAAATGATTGCCAAGGGTTCCTTTCGAAATCTCGGTATAATGGCGGCGGAATTTTTCGAGGCCTTCGGCTTCACCAGGGATAATATCACCGACTGGGTAGATTTTGAGGGACGTGACATCTACGAAAGGGCCCTTGCGAGGGGAAAGGGGATCCTCTTTTACTCGGCCCACTTCGGAAACTGGGAACTGGGAGCGGCAGCCTTCGCCCTCGGGTATCAACCCGTCCATGCGATCTACCGTCTTCTTGATAATCCCATCCTGGAAGACCTCTTACTGATGGAGAGAAGCATTACGGGAAACAAACTCCTGTCCAAGGGGGGCGTCGTCAGAAAGATTATCAAGCTTCTCAAGGAAAACAAAGTAGTGGGAATTATGATGGACCAGAATATGTCGTGGCGTGAGGGTGTTTTTGTCGATTTCTTCGGAAGACCGGCATGCACCACACGGCGATTCGCAGAGATTGCCCTTCAGACGGGATCACCCGTACTGCCGGTCTTTATAATCAGGCAGGATGATGGACGATACAAGATCATCGTACAGGAAGCGGAGATAATTCGGACCGGCGATTACGACCGTGACGTCCTCCTCAACACCCAGAATTTTACCACCATCGTCGAGGACATCGTTCGAAAGCACCCGGACCACTGGTTCTGGCTCCACCAGAGGTGGAAGACAAAAAAATGTCAGGTGGGAAAACCACGTCATAGAGGCAAAAAGGCGCAAGGACAGAAAGGCACAGAGAAGGAATAAAGCTATTTCTCTGTACCTGCGAAACGCTGCTCTGTGTTACTAAGAGTGAAAAATGAACGTTCGAGGATCAAGAAAAATACCCGTTAAGAATGTGAACCGAGTCCTTATTCGTGGAACGAACTGGATAGGAGACGTCATCATGTCGCTGCCTGCCATCTCCGCCGTGCGGAAGACACTCCCCGATGCAGAGATATCGGTCCTCTCAAAACCCTGGGTTGCCGACATTTATCGGCTGTCACCCGATGTGGACGAAGTCATTCCCTTTCAGAGCCCCGGTGACCACGACGGAATCACCGGAAAGCTGCGCCTCGCCTGTGAGATCAAAGAGAAGAATTTTGATATTGCCCTCCTTCTCCAGAATGCCATCGAGGCGGCCATCATCGCATGGCTGGCCCGAATACCGGTGAGGGCCGGCTACAACTCTGACGGAAGGGGCTTTCTCCTCACACACTCTGTGCAGAGGACTCGGGAAATCAGGGAGATACACCAGGTCGACTATTACCTCGAGATGGTAAAGGCCCTCGGGTTCCACGGGGAAAAAGAGAATATCAGGCTGAAGATACAAGACGATCTGAAGAGACGGGCAGAGGAACTGCGGCTACAACACAATATCACGAGTAAGGGACCACTGGTGGGGATGGCCCCCGGCGCCAACTACGGTCCTGCAAAGATGTGGTATCCCGAGCGATTTGCCGCCGTGGCGGACCGTCTCGCTGACGAATTCTCGGCAGAGGTAATGCTCTTCGGGAGCCAGAAGGACCGTGAAAGAACTAACCTCGTGAAGGGACACGCACAGCACAAACTCATCGATATGGCAGGAGAAACGGGTCTCGCCGAGGCAATAGCACTGATTGCGGGATGCGATCTTTTTATCTCCAATGATTCCGGCCTTATGCATCTCGCGGGAGCGCTCGACGTTCCCCTTGTGGCCATCTTCGGCTCTACGAATCCCGTCGCGACTTCACCGGTGGGTGAAAAAAGTATCGTTGTTTACAGTGACGTGGACTGCAGTCCCTGTCTGAAAGAAAGATGTCCGACAGATTTTCGGTGCATGGATCTGATAGGAATTGATGACGTGTACAGGAAGGCGCGAGAACTCCTGAAGAAGTTCAAGGGGATTACGGGATAGGGATTACGGGATTACGTAAAAACGGAAAAGATAGTATCATGCAAAAAGGAAAAGCTGTTTTTCTCGACAGGGACGGGACGATCAACGAGGAAGTGGGCTACCTAAGGAGTTTCGATGATCTGAGGCTTTTCCCCTTCACTGCCAAGGCCGTCGGTATGATCCGCGAAGCGGGCATGAAGGCGGTTATCGTTTCAAACCAGTCCGGTGTGGCACGAGGCTTTTTCGACGAAGATTTTGTGAGAGCCCTCCACGAACGCATAAATGCCATACTCTCTCATGAGGGAACCGGCATAGACCGATTTTACTTCTGTCCCCACCACCCCACGGAAGGGGTGGGCGAATACACTCGCGACTGTGAATGCAGAAAACCGAAAAGGGGAATGCTTCTCCAGGCCTCCGAGGAGCTTGATATCGACCTTTCCCAATCATACATGGTGGGCGATACGGAAAGAGACCTCGAAACAGCGCGAAATGCCGGTGTCACCGGCGTCCTGGTACGAACGGGATACGGTAACGATATAGGGAACACGGAAGGAGCCGCCTACGTCGCACGTGATCTTCTTGACGCCGTGAACTGGATACTGAAGGATAGAGAACATTGAACATCCTCATCGTAAAACTGAGCGCCATAGGGGACGTGGTACACACCCTTCCCTCACTCGCGGCCCTGAGAAGGCATTTTCCTGATGCTCACATCACATGGGTCATCGAGGAGGCCTCCGCCGACTTAATCAAGAACCACCCCTACCTTGACAGGGTGATCGTCTCCCACAGAAAGCAGTGGATGGTACACTCCAAAGATATCAAAAAAATAGGCCCTGCACTGAAAGAAATTCGCCGCTTCATCGCTGCACTGAGGGAAGAAAGATACGATATGGTCATTGACTTTCACGGCCTCTTCAAGAGTGCCATGATCGTCGGTATGAGCGGCGCGAAAAGAAAGATAGGATACAACAGTCTGCAGGAACTCTCCGGTCTCTTTCTGAATGAAAAGATATACGAGGACATGGAAAAGCACGCCGTGGACCGCTACCTCGATCTCCCCCGTTACCTCGGGGCCGGCATCGAAAGCCCCGAGTTTCTGATACCCCTTCGGGAAGAAAACAAACGGAGGGTCGACATACTCTTGAAGGAACACAGAATAGACGGGGGGAAGCCCTTCGTGGCCGTAAACCCCGTGGCGTTCTGGAAGACCAAACTCTGGGAAGAGAGAAAATTCGCCGATCTCTGTGACAGAATTGTCGGCGAATTAAAAACGAACGTCGTCTTTACGGGAGGAAAAAATGACGCCGTCGTTGAGCGCATCCAGTACATGATGAACTTCTCCTCGGCAAACCTGACGGGAAAAACATCCCTCAGGGACCTGGCATATCTCTATGGACTCGCCCCTCTGGTGGTAACAACCGATTCGGGCCCCATGCATATCGCCGCGGCCATGGGCACACCAACGGTCGCCCTCTTCGGTCCCACCGATCCTTCACGAACCGGCCCCTACGGCGAAGGCCACAGGGTTATTAGGAAAGATCTCCACTGCAGCCCCTGTTTCAAGAAGGAGTGTGACACCGTGCACTGCATGAAGGAGATCACCGTGGACGATGTAGTCGAGGCGGTAAAAGAAATACTGGAATCTGGAAATGGGACATCGTAAATCGGAAAAAATAAATTTCACACGCCCTAATCTTTACCCTTAAACGCAAAACTTCTATTCGGCCCCTGTGTTAACACCATTAGCGGTCTTTTCATTCTGGGGTGTATCGATTTGCCGGAAGACCTTCATCCTTGACAGAGAAACATATTTCCCTGTAAATAACCTCCATAGGAAACATGACCCTATGGGACATGCTCCCTCTCCCGGTTGCGGATCGCCGAAGTCTTAATGCGGGGAGGCTCTCACTGCTCGGGAAAATCTTTTATTGTAAGCTCGCTATTCATTTCATAAATGAAGGAAGGGAAATCAATGGCAATCGACAAGGAACTGCTCGACATACTCGCCTGTCCGAAGTGTAAGGGTGCAATACATCTGAACGACGAACAGGACGGCCTGATCTGTGAAAACTGCAGGCTCATCTACAGAATCGAGGATGATATCCCCGTTATGTTGATCGACGAGGCGACACCGCTTGAAGACTAAGGAAATATCGGGGAAGTTACAATGTCCTTCGTTTCCGTTGCTTCTTCGGCTAACAGAAGATTACATGTAACCTTTCGGATTTCTGATATTTATACCAGAGGCACTTATGATATCGGTAGCAATTATCACCAAAAATGAAGAGGACAATATCGAGGACTGCCTGAAAAGCGTCTCCTGGGCCGACGAGATCATCGTCGTCGATTCAGGAAGTAATGACGGAACAGCAGATATCTGCCAGCGATACGGCGTTCGGTTTTATACCGAACCGTGGAAGGGGTTTTCCGCCCAGAAAAACAGCGCCATCGACAAGGCAACAAGTGAATGGATTCTGAGCCTCGATGCCGACGAGAGGGTAACATCGGAGCTGAGGGAAGAAATAATCGCCCTCTGTGAGAGCGAAACTGCAAAGAACGGCTATTTCATTCCGAGAAAGAATTTCTTTCTGGGACGGTGGATCAGGCACTGCGGATGGTATCCCGACTACACTCTCCGGCTCATTAAGAGAGGAGCGGGGTCATTCGGTGACCGGGAAGTCCATGAGAGTCTCTCCGTCGAGGGAGATACGGGGCACCTGAAACATCCAATGGAGCATTATACCTACACAACCATCAGCGATTATCTGAAACGGCTTGACCGCTATTCTTCGCTTGCGGCACGCGAGCTCCAAAAAGAAAAGAAACGCTACGGGATACACCATATCGTCTTTCGTCCCCTCTACACATTTTTTCACATGTATGTCATACGATTGGGATTTCTCGACGGCTACCTCGGATTTATACTCTCAATCCTCTATTCCTTTTATACCTTTTCCAAATACGTAAAGTTACGGGAATTTCAGGTCGCAGAACGATGAAGGTCGCCCTCGTGAGACAGCAGTATACCGATTTCGGCGGTGCGGAGCGCTATACATCGGCCGTGGCGGAACACCTTATCGACTCGGGGCAGGAGGTTCACGTCTTCGCCCACGAATGGAAGGGGAAAAGGGATCGGGCACAAGGCGGAGGCATCGTCTTTCATCGCGTACCCATGCTGAAGGGCCTTTCCGTTTTGGAGGTTGTAAGCTTTGCCCTGAACGCCCGCAGGATGCTCAAGCGGGAACGGTTCGATATCATCCAGAGCTTCGAGAGGACGCTCTATCAGGATATCTACCGCGCCGGCGACGGGTGCCACCGTGAATGGCTCATACAACGGAAGAAGATCGATCCCTGGTACAAAAGGATAACGCAGGCAATCAATCCTTTACACCTTGGCCTCCTTCGGATAGAAAGTGAGATTTTCCGGGAGGGAAACTACCGGGCGATCATCGCCATATCGAAGAGGGGAAAAGAGGAGATCGTCAAACATTACGGCGTCCCTCCGGAGAAAATTACGGTTATTTACAATGCCATCGACGGGAAACGCTTCGACCTTCAAGAGAGAACAGCGATAAGAAACAAGGTACGAAAGACCCTCGGAATCCCCCAGACAGTGCCGGTCCTTCTCTTCGTTGGTTCCGGGTTTAAGCGAAAGGGACTGCCCGCAGCCATCAGGGCCTTGGCAAGGCTGGATTCAGAGATTCGTCTCATGGTCATCGGCAAGGACAGGATCGGCCCCTCTCGAGCACTTGCGAGAGAGGAAGGTGTCGATCATCGGGTAATCTTTACAGGACCCGTGGTTGATGTGGAAAACTACTACTGCGCCAGCGATCTCTTCGTTTTTCCAACTATCTACGAGCCCTTTGGTAATGTCTGTCTCGAGGCCATGGCGGCAGGTCTCCCGGTGGTTACATCGAGAATTTGCGGCGCTTCGGAGGTGCTCCATGAGGGTAAAAACGGCTTCATTGTCGATGACCCGACAGATCACGGTGAAATTGCGGATAAGGTGCGGAAGGGGCTGAAACTGGAACCACAGACCGTGGGAGATTGTAATAAAGAGATACTTGAGAGGCACTCATGGGAGCGCTACCTTGAAGAGCTTTCTTGTCTATATGAAGGATTGTATGAAGAAAATATATAGTCAGGAAAACGTAAAAAGCATCCTCGTCATAAAGCTCAGATACCTGGGAGACGTGGTGGTCTCAACACCTGTTTTCGAGGCACTGCGGCATCATTATCCGAAGGCATCAATTGCGGCACTCGTCAGCGAGGGCACCGAGGCTATGCTGACGGACAATCCAAATGTTGACCGGATTTTCGTGCTCAAAAGGGACAACAACCCGATTATCGATCTCACAAAACAACTCGGGCTTATAGCCAAACTGCGAAAAGTTCGCTTTGATCTTGCATTAGAGTTGACCAACAATGACCGAGGGGCCACTTACAGCTTTCTCAGCGGAGCGAAAAGGCGTCTGGGATACCGGTCAAAAAGGGTAAAATGCCTCGACAGACATCTTTTATTTACCGACCTTGTAAGGGCACACAAGGGCACACACATAGTGGACCGTCACCTGCAAATGATTGAGCACCTCGGGCATACTCCCCTCTCAAAGGCTCCGTCCCTCTACGTTACAAAGGAAGACGAGGCATCCTGCGAGGTCTTACTCAGCAACAACGATCTTTCACGTGAGGATAATTTTGTGGTTCTTCACCCAATACTGAAGGCAAAGTACCGGGCATGGCGAATCGAGGAATACGCAAAACTCTGCGATTATATCTACGATACCTTCGGCATACCCACCATCATGGTGTCCGGCCCCAGCAGCGACGAGGTTTCCTTCGTTGATACAATCGCACAATTATCCACAAGCAGTCCCATCAATCTGGGGGGAAGATTATCGCTCAAGCAACTTGTAGCTCTTATATCTCGGGCAACATTATTTATTGGAATCGACTCGGGTCCGATGCATATCGCTGCTGCGGTAAAGACGCCGCTCGTCGCAATTTTTGGACCGCAGAATCCTCAGAGGTGGGGTCCATGGGGCGACGGACATATAGTCGTCCAGAAATCGTGGGACTGTGTTCCCTGCAGAAAGAAAGGTTGCGACAATAAAGGAATAATGAGTCTCTGCCTCGAGAAACTTTCTGTTGAAGAAGTAATCCCGGCAATAGATCGACAAATGGGAAAAATGAAACCCGGCATCAATTGAGATACATAATTCGGTAAACAGAGAACATGACAGATTTAGGCACATATCAAGGAAGACGAGGGTTTGAGATATTATTAGAAGAAATCAATCGTCTCCTTGTGGTAAAAAAGAAGGTGATCATTGCGATAGCAGGTTTTCCGGGATCAGGTAAAACGCACGTGGTGAAAAATGTTACCCGTTTCGGTTTCGGAAATTTTCATAAAGATACCATAGCCGTAATCGATGACAATATTAGGTACTCTACAAGATTCTGGAAATTAAACTGGACTAAAATCAAGGGAGACAAGGAAACAATTATTGAAGTAGTAAATTCAATTGACGCAAAAATCGTTTTCTTTTCTAACTGGATTCCGAGCCGTTTTATCGACTTCGCCGATATAATGATCTATATTGAAGCAAGTGAGCGTAACCGGGTGGATCGTCTAAAAAGAAGATATAGTAAAGTCCCTGAAAAATTCCTCATCCAGAAAGAAAAAAAGACACTACCCGTTGAACCTCCCTTCGTATTTGACAAACATATGACATTGATCAATAATTCTAACGATCTACTACTGTGGTCATTCGTCTGGATTATCAGGAGATTGTTATTCCATTAATATCGAAGGACCTCTGACTCTCTTCAAGAGAACATGCCGGCATAGTAATCATGGCAAGAATGTGCTTTTCAGCGGGCCTATTGATAAACCGCTCAATAAAGGCCAGAATATGGCAGATCGTTACTTGTAAATGATTGAGCATCTGGGATATACTCCGCGTTCACAGTCTCCTGCCATCTCCTGGACGAAAGAAGATGAAGCATCCTGCGAGGGGATGTAGGGAAAAGACAATCTTTTACTTGATGATAATTTTATTGTCCTGGTCCCTATCCTGAAGTGAAGGTACCGGTTTATCGAACCACAATTGAGGACAGTCGTAATAAATACAGTCCAAACAAGGATATCGTAATTTTATGAAAATATTACATTGTATTCATCTGGAAGTTCCGGCAGGAAAAGAAAATCGTTTGTATCGTTTTCTCAAGGCTCAATCCGAAAAGATCGACAGAGGGGAACACGAGATACTCCACACGGGAGACAGGATGCATGAAAAATTCGGCAGCTTCTTCCCCGGAAAGTTCAGGGTCTATGAATATAAAAACTGGCACGGAATCAGGATTCCCAAATGTATACGCCCATACCTACTCCGCAAAAAAAACGATTTTTCTCACGATGTGAATCTCTTCTATGAGATCCAGGACACACCGCTGATGAATCTATTTTACCATTCTGCAAAGGGGAAAAACGTGTTCTACGACGGAGGACATTCCTGGTTTCTCAATTCCGAGGAGGCCCAATGGATTGGTAAGTTCGATTTTTTCTTTTCCAACACCCGAGCTTCCAAGGTTATGCTTCATAAGAGATGGCATGTCCCTGAAGAGAGTATCAAAGTAATCCACAATTCTTTTTTGCCCGATTACGTTGAGAGATTAAATCGAATCGACAACAACCAAATCGAAGGCTTACGCAAACGATACAACATAGGGAACGCAAAGGTTGTGCTCTACGTGGGACGATTCATAACCTTGAAAGGCGTCCACAGCCTGATAGAGGCACTTGATCACCTTTCAGGAAAAGATATCAAACTTATCCTGGTGGGTGAGGGCAAAACGAGAAGAACACTGGAACAACTGGTCAAGGAGAAAAAAAAGGATGATAGGGTCATCTTCACGGGAATGCTAACGGATACGGCACCCTTTTATAAAATGGCCGATGTGACGGTCGTACCATCGGCACGAGAGCCCTTCGGCAATGTGAATCTCGAGGCGGCCCTTGCCGCATCACCGATAATCGCTTCTCAAGTTGACGGGATCCCTGAGATCATACCTGATGACCGCTTCGGCTACTTACTCAAGCCAACAATAGATCCCACCAGCTACACCTATCTTGACACCTCGACTATGCCGGAATACGTCGTTGACCCGGACACATTGGATTTAATTACACCAAAATTCCTGGACCCGAAAGAGTTGGCCGATAGGATATCCCTCGTTCTCGACGGGGAACCGGAAGCAGCAAAGAAAAAAGCTGGAAAGCTCAAGGAGAGAGTGGAAAGAGAATTCTCAACCGAGAAAAGGGAACAACGATTCAAGGAGTTGATCGAAGAGGTTACCGCTTCAGTTCGATAACCACCAGACTATTCTTTACTATGAAAGACGAACACCATATGACGGGAAAGACTGTCCTTTACTGCGCACCAATTGATAAGCCGGGCAACTCTGGCCGATATATAATCGACGGCATGGAACAGTGCGGCTACAGGGTAATCGGATACGACTACCGAAGCAATAAAAATTTCGAAGAGGGTCTTTTAAAAATCATCGATGAGAAAAGGCCCGACTATTTTTTTACGCAAAAGGGAGAAATACTTCGACCGGAATTCATCAGGACTATCAAGGATAAGGGCTTGACAACCATCTTCTGGTGTTTTGATGCAGCAATGGGGAAGTGGTATCTGCCGGTTGCCAGGGAACATGATTTCGTTTTCACAAACGTTGAAGACCACGTTTTTCACCTCAGAGACGAAGGAATAAAGCGTGCCAAATGGATACACCAGGGCTTTGCCCGGGAATTTTTCGGAATTGACGAGAGGGGATGCGTATCTGAAGCTCCCTGGTATGCCGATGTGGCGATGATCGGTTCCATGGGAACTCCTATTTACAAGAACAGGTGTGAGTTAGCAATCAGGCTGAGAAAAGGAAATATCGATATCAAATGGTGGGGAGGTCGCCTGGCGAGACAACTAAGAAATATACGATACTTTTTCGGTGGCATTCACCGTTCCTGGGCTGGCCAGGAAGTATACATGCATGATTTTGCCGATGTAATCCGTCATACGAAGATCTTTGTCGGCGAGGACGCCGATATCCCCATTCAGGACAGATATTTAAGCAACCGGAGCTTTGCAGTGATGGGATGCGGGGGCTTTTACCTATGCCGAAGGACACCCGGCGTCGAACACGCATTCAAGATTGGTAAAGAAATTGATGTCTTTGACACCGCCGATGAAATGATAGACAAGGTTCGATATTATCTGAAAGAAGAGGACGAAAGAAAGAGGATCGCAATGGCGGGTCAGAGAAGGGTTCTTGAAACATACACCTATAAAAAACAGATTGAAAAAATATTCAATTGGGTAAATACCATTTTATAAGATGTAAAACTAACAAGTTATACACTCAGGAGAAGTGAAGATGTCGAGTTTACTCTTCGAGTTAGCTAAAGAAAAGAATAATCAGAAAGAAACCTGATAGGATCACCGTTTATTGTAATTATACAATCTACATTTTGCACAATGTTACCAAATTCATCAGCACGAGTTGAAATCTAGTGCTGATGCTTAGCATTGGTTGCAAGGTTTAAAAATTTCTCACTCACTTCTTTTAATGTAAAATCATAATTTAAATAGGAATTATATGCATTGTGACTAAATTTTTCATATTCCTTTCCTTCAAGGTCATTTAAAAAATGGATTTTTCTTTCCCATTCTTCTACTGATTTGCATAGAAAACCATTGTGTCCGTCTGTTACATATTTTTTATTTTCACCTACGGGTGAAGCAATGACAGGAATACCGACACTAAGGTATTGTTTAATTTTAAAAGCTGATCTGCATCTGTTCATCTCATTATCAATCAAAGGCATGACTCCAATATCAAATTCAGAAATGCGTTGAAGGGTTTCTTCTTCAGCATCCCAGTTTATCACTAAGGGCATCTCAATTGAAATATTTGGATTGTCTTTAAAGTAGTCGCACACTAGTTGATATTGCTCCAGCGTCTGCACTCCCAATAAAACAAGCCTGATTTCTGTCTCAAACTTTTTTAATGCTGGAAAAAAAATCTTTAAAAGATTGTCCTTGTGTACTTTAAAAATGCCTATCCAGCCAACTGTCAATGTTTCATTTCGTGATTTCTTTCGTGCAAAAGGGGGAATAACAGGAGTTGTCAAAAGGTATGTATGGAGGTTTATTTTTTTGAAATAATTACAGAGGGCCTTCGAGCCAACAGTTACTGCATCAACATTTGAAGCATAGTACCTGATTGTTTCTTCGCTTCTGATAAGGTGCATTGCGTCATCCATATCGTAAAATGAATTCTTCGCGGTCTTTAATCTTGTTTTCAGCAACATCGAATAAAGACCGTTACCTTTTGTTATCTTCTGAAAGACGTATATGGTGTGTCTGTCAAGTACCAGGATATTTCGAATAATGAAAAAAACAAGTTTGAGATAACTGCTTTTTACCGGATAAATCACTTTGTAACTGATGTTATTCTTTTCGTGAAGGTATGCTAAAATGTATTTACCTCTGTACCTGAAAGAAGGGGCTGTTTTTCTATATGCAAAATATATAATCTTCATAGTTTTTTACATAACAAAAAGAAAGTATACTTCATGAACTGAACCCCACAGGTTGCACAAATCAGAGCGATGGAATTAGAGTGCTCTGGCAGGATTTGCAAATTAACGCTATCATAACTTCAAACTCACTATGTTTTTTTATTCTTCTCTATTTCTACCATCAATATCTAATCCTGTGCCCTCGTAAAGACGAGGATATTCATCTTAAAATTTATCTAAAAGCGCTCTTTTATAACTTATGTTTATAGATCATTTATTAATCTTTGGCTTTGAGGAATAATTCTCTATCTATAAATCACCTTGAATCTCCATGCGAAATAGCCCTTTAGTTACTTATGACGAATACGGAAGTCGCCTTTATCTTCATATTGTTTATAGCGACTATTGAGAGGGGATCCATACATGATTCTGTTTTGTTCGAATAACTCATGAACGCACTTGTTAAAAACACCCATATTCATATTCTTTCGTTTTCGCATGAAGCGCTTTGCATTCTCGAAATCGCGGGTCATGGCTTGGAACAGGCGAAGTATATTTTTACGCTTTCCACCAACAATACCCGCTATAAATTTGATTTTTCCGGAGTGAAACGTCCTGCCGTATGCCCATTGCATCCGTTCATTAACCCACTCACTCATTGTCGTGCCGCTATCATCACCGCAATACAAATCATATCGTAGAGGGTCCATGATGTGAAAAGGATTCCCGAAAAAATCCACATCAAATAAATCCGTACAAAATACGGCATCAACTTCCTCATGCTGTTCCAACCACTCACACCAGCAAAAAAAACGATCATCATTCAAGGAATATTTCTTTTTGAGCCGATACCTTACAAAACATACATTGTCATTGGTATATCGATCGGTAAAGGCATCAGTGAGTTGATCATGAAAGATAATCCCTGTCAGATCATTATCTATGAGGCTTTCATACCATCCCTTTATATTATCAAATGCGTCGGGTTCGTATTGGTTGTGGCCACCTCTTTGAGGATCGCGCTTTCCCGTAAAATAATTTGTTAATATGATTTCCTTTGCTGCCACGTTACACCATTCCTCATTCTCGGGCTTCAGTTTTTTCATTGAATCTCAATAGATTAAGGGGCATTTGTCCTGGAGAGTGTATTGATCGGATAGTCCCTCAATGCTGGATTCCGTAATATTCTCTGTACCATTCGACAAATCGTTTGAGGCCCTCTTCGATTTTCACGGTGGGGGCATAACCTATCGCCTCTTCGAGGTCGTGGACATCGGCATAGGTTTCCAGCATATCGCCCGGTTGCATGGGGAGAAGATTTTTCTGAGCCTTTCGCCCGGTGCACTGCTCCAAGATCTCGATAAATCTTTCCAGATCTATAGGAGTGCTGCCGCCGATATTGTAAATTTTATAGGGCACAAGACTCGATCCCGCCTTGACTCCGCCTCCCTTGGAATCGGGATCGACCGCTGGAATCTTCTCAATCAGCCTTATTATAGACCCCACGATATCATCAATATAGGTAAAGTCCCGCTTCATCTTGCCATAATTGTACACGTCAATCGGGTTCCCTTCGAAGAGGGCTCTGGCAAAGAGAAAATAGGCCATATCTGGCCTCCCCCAGGGACCATAAACGGTAAAGAAACGAAGTCCCGTGCAGGGTAAATTGAAGAGCGATGCGTAGGCATGGGCCATGAGCTCATTCGATTTCTTGGTGGCGGCGTAGAGACTTTGAGGGTGGTCCACATTATGATTCACCGAAAAGGGTATCTCCTTGTTTCCGCCGTATACGGAGCTCGAGGAAGCGAATATCAGATGTTTGATCGAAAAGTGTCTGCATCCTTCGAGGATAGTGGCAAATCCCACAAGGTTGCTCGAAACGTAAGAATCTGGGTCAATAAGAGAATACCGAACCCCGGCCTGGGCAGCCAGGTGAATGACAGTCTCAAAATCGTTTTCTTCGAAGATGTCCATAATGGTCTCTTTATGAGACACATCGGCTTTATAAAAGGTAAATCTATCATAGGCCTCTAAGATCGTAAGACGGCCCCCCTTGAGATTCACATCGTAGTAATCGTTGAGATTATCAACGCCTACAACGGCAAAACCCGCATCGAGAAGTTTCTTCGAGAGATGAAAGCCGATAAAGCCTGCTGAACCTGTAACCAAAATTCTTTTCATGGATCGGAAAATTAATGTAATGACAGAGGTATGTCAAGCCTTTTCCAAGAGCTCCTCTTACAGGGCGGTATAGACAACATGCTCGTCCCCCTCTGCCGCACCGACGGTACCCTCTTTTATCAGTTCGATTATATGGACATAGGTCTCATTCAGGGCAAGAAACTTGTCGAATTCCGAGAGGTCCTCACCGAAGACATCGAGAGATATCTCATAGGCGGTCTTGGGCCCTTTCCGTGCCGATTCCAGGACAATTGCCTTTCGCTCACGGTGATGGTTCTTAATTTCGTCCACCCTCCTCGTGAGGTCCGTAAAAGGTGCCCCGTGGGCCGGGCAGACAATTCTTACGGGGAGGTCCCGTACCCTGTCAAGCGAGACAAGAAAGGAATCGAGAGGTCGGTAGTCGGGATCGAAGAGGTCGGGCCCCAGATTCGGTGTGATATCGGGAAGCACGTGGTCACCCGAAAGGAGTATCCCCTCATCGGAGAAGTAGAAGCTGTCATGACCGTTGGCGTGCCCCGGAGTCGAGATAACCTCGAAGGTTCTCCCACCGACGGACCGGATATCCCCCTCTTCCAGTATCTCATCAACCTCAAAGGGGGCAGTCACGTTTCTGAAATGGCTAAAGAGACGCATGATGGAATCAAGGGTCTTCAAGGGGAAGCCCTGGCGAGAGAGGAAATCCGTCGTCCTTTCCACTATTAGTGCCTCCTTTCCCATCCTCTCGATATGCTCCCTTCCCTTTTCCGACATATGGATGGTGGCCCCCGATCGCTCCTTAATCGGGCCCGCGATACCGCAGTGGTCCGCGTGATAATGGGTCAGAAATATCTCATCGATACTTTCGACAGTAAGATCAATTGTTGCAAGGGCTCGCTCAAGCTGCGGCATGACCCCGTGAACATTGAGGCCCGTATCGAAGAGGACACCTCTCTTTTTATGCAGGGAAAGAAAAACATTGACATGTCCCAAACGAAATGGCATGGGCAGATCGATCATGTAGAAATCCCGTGATATTTCCCGGATGTGCCGGACATTATTTGACATTTGCTATACCCCCCTTAGATCCGGCACACCTCTACAGGACAATGTTCCAATTGTCAAGCTTCGAGACCAGATGCTTTTAAGGCTTGACAAACGGTTGCATTTATGTTTGAAGAACGCCTTTATATAATTTGAACGGGATACGTATATTATGAAGAAAAATCTGACAAATCTCAGCAACATCAAGCGTAAGAGGACTCACGGTTTTCGTGCCAGAATGGCAACAAAAGCGGGACGGCAGGTCCTGAGCAGAAGACGGACAAAAGGAAGAAAACGACTTGCCGTGTAATATTGCGTAACGGGTCTGGTGGAAAAAACTGAACCCCACACCAGATATAATGGAAAAGCAGTCCTTCGGAAAAAGCGAAAGGGTCAGAAAAAGAAGAGACTACTTGAGGGCTTACCAAGAGGGGGTTCGAGTAAACTCAAGTAATTTTACCGTTATATTATACAACAATCAAACGGGAACGAAAAGGCTGGGAGTAACGGTAAGCAAAAAGGTAGGGAATGCGGTAAAGAGAAGTAGGATTAAGCGACTCGCACGAGAGTTTTTCAGGCTGAATAAAGACAAGTTACCTGATTCACAAGACATGATAATCATAGCGAGAAGAGATGTGTCCTCGCTAAAATATCAGGATGTGTGTGTAGAACTGGAAAAACTCTTTCGGCAAAGATAATACACATGCAAATAGTAAAAAAATTACTTGTTTTTTTCATACGATTCTATCAGGTAGCGATTTCGCCTTATTTTCCTCAACGTTGCCGTTTTTATCCCACATGCTCCGAATATGCGATAGACGCCATAGAGCACCACGGCCCTCTCAAGGGGGTCTGGCTGGGCCTTATTCGCATCCTTCGGTGTAATCCCTTTAGTCCCGGCGGATACGATCCCGTAAAATAGCAAACTTCCCGGCATGAGCGGGGAAATACGGAGGTTTTAATGGACAAGAGGACGGTTCTCGCCGTAGTCCTTTCACTCGCAATACTTATGGGTTATCAGTTCTACGTAGCAAAAACCCAACCACCACGAACGACCGAGGTGGTAAACCAGCAAGCCGTTACCGAGACAGCAAAGAGTGACGAATCAACCGCCGAAATTGAAGCGGGAGATGCACCCCTGTACCAGAAGTCACTGGAAAAGATGGAAACGGGCAAGGTCGAGGGGAAAGACATCGATATTGAAACCCCGTTGTACTCAGCCACCTTCAGCACCAGGGGCGCCGCGCTCAAGTCATTCACCCTTAAGAACTACCGGCAGGACATCGAGAAAGATTCGGGCCTCATAGAACTGATAGAGGTACGAGAGGGGATGGACTATCCCCTCACCGTTTCATTTCCCAACTCCAGCATCGACATTCCCACGGATGTCGTCTACGAAAGCGACAGGGAAAGCGTGGACATGACAATGCAGGCGGAAAAAGAACGGCTGGTTTTTTCCTGGTCCTATCCGGGAGAAATCGAAATAGAGAAGATCTATACATTCTATCCTGACAAATATACCTTCGATCTCGAGGTGAAGGTGCGAAACCTTTCGGATCATGCACTCAGAGAAAATGCCCTCCTCACCTGGAACAGGTATATCGATCCCGAGGGGAAAAAGGATCGTTACAGCCATGAGGGACCCGTTTCCTATATCAAAGAAGACTTCATCTCGGAAAAGGTCAAGAAGCTCGGGGAAAAGAAATTCCTCGGACCCGATGTCTCCTGGGGAGGTTTTGAAAACAAGTACTTCCTGGCGGCCATGATACCTGAGCAACCATCCCTTACGGGCCTCGTTGTCTCGAAGGACGCGAGGGAACTTGTCTCGACAAGTCTGGAGGGTCCGAAACTTGTCATACCCTCGAACCAGTCGGGTATATTCCGGTATATCCTCTATCTTGGTCCAAAGGATTACGATCTTCTCAAGGCAGAAAACGTGGGCCTGGAAAATGCGATTAACTACGGCTCATGGATAAAGTGGCTCGCCATCCCCCTTATGACTATCCTGAAATTCATATACCAGTACGTCCATAACTACGGAATCGCTATCATTATACTGACCACACTGGTAAAGCTCCTCTTCTGGCCCCTGGGCAACATAAGTTACCGATCGATGAGGGAAATGCAGAAACTTCAGCCACAAATGGCGAAGCTTCGCGAGAAATATTCCGACGACAAGGCACGGCTTCAGCAGGAAACGATGGCACTCTACAAGGTTCACAAGGTGAATCCCATGGGAGGATGCCTCCCGATGGTCATTCAGATACCGGTGTTTTTCGGGCTTTACAGGGCGCTTCTCTACTCCATTGAGCTCCGGCATTCAGAATTTTTCTTCTGGATACAGGATCTTTCGGCGAAGGACCCCTACTACATCACACCGATAATTATGGGTGCAACCATGTTCCTGCAGCAGAAGATGAGCCCCACGCCGGGAGGAAACGAGATGCAGGCAAAGATGATGATGTGGATGCCTGTTATATTTACCTTCCTGTTTCTGAACTTTCCATCGGGACTGGTAATATACTGGTTATTCAACAACCTCCTGAGCATCGGCCAGCAGTATTATATAAACAAGCAGACATAATTAGGCGAGGTAGCAGCAATGAATGACCCTATTGAAATAGAAGGAAAAACCATTGACGAAGCAATCGAAAAGGCTTGTAAAAAATTCAATCTGCCCAGAGAAAAACTGAATATTGAAATACTGTCGGAAGGCTCATCCGGTTTTTTCGGACTCCTTGGATCGAGAAAAGCCCGTATCAAGGCAAGTGTTATGTCCATCGATATTACGATAGATAATGACGAAGGGAAAACAAAGCACGACCATGCACCGGACTCTCACGACGATCCAACCGTGGCAAAAGAGGCACAGGAAATCCTCGAAGGCATCCTCTCGAAGATGGGGATTGATTTCCCCGTCAACGCCGCCAGGGAAGATGAATACATCGTTCTCAACATAAAGGGTGACGGGAGCGGTCTCCTTATCGGAAGAGGCGGCCAGACACTGGACGCACTGCAGTACATCGTCAACAAGGCATTGAACAAAAACGGGCGTGATCGGAAGCGGATCATCCTCGACACAGAAAACTACCGGAAGAAAAAGGAAAAAAACCTGATCGCTCTGGCCGAAAAACTGGGGGCAAAGGCAAAGAGGATGAAAAAACCCGTCACCGTCAGCCCTATGAATGCCCACGACCGGCGTATCATCCACCTCGCCCTTCAAGATGACAAGAGCCTGGCCACCAAGAGTCGAGGCGAGGGGGCCTATCGCAAGATCATTATCGTACCGGCAAAAAAAGGGAAATAAAAATACGGGGCTCCTCTCGTTAGAGGGGCCCCTAACATCAACCCTTACATTCAATAATAATTTACCGTGCAAGAAGAAACCATAGCGGCCATTGCCACGCCTGAAGGAAAAGGCGGAATAGGAATCATAAGGGTAAGCGGCCCTCAGGCTGAGAAAATCTGTCATGCCCTCTTCAGACCGAAGAAGGGGAGAGGCCCCCTGGAGACTCATCGCCTCTATCATGGCGAAATCGTCTCGCCGGAGAGAGAAACCGTCCTCGACGAGGTCCTCGCGGTTCTTATGAAAGCCCCCCGTTCCTACACGGGTGAGGACACGCTGGAGATTCACTGCCACGGCGGACCCCTCATACTGAGAAATGTTCTCGCTTCGGTTATAAGCGCCGGAGCGCGTCCCGCGGAACCGGGAGAGTTCACCAAAAGGGCTTTTCTCAACAACCACCTCGACCTCTCACAGGCGGAAGCCGTCATGGAACTCATCGAGGCAAAGACCGATCGGGGGATAGAGCTTGCCCTCGCGCACCTCAGAGGAGATCTCTCGGCAAAGACAGACTCCCTTCGGGCATCACTCATCGAGATACTGGCACACCTGGAGGCATCGATCGACTTTGGTGAAGACGATGCAGAACCTCTGAACGCAGAAGAACTCACGAATAAAATCGGTCATGTTATTGACGACATAGAGGATATCCTCGCCACATACAGTGAGGGGAAAATTCACCGGGAAGGCGTCACAGCCGTCATAACAGGAAAACCGAACGTGGGAAAGTCGAGCCTCCTGAACAGGCTCCTCGGAGAAAAGCGGGTCATCGTTACAGCGACTCCGGGCACGACGAGGGATTTTATTGAAGAAACCCTATTCATAGAGGGGCTGCCGGTTACATTTGTGGACACGGCGGGGATCAGGGATACCAGCGAGGAAATAGAGAGCGAGGGGATCGCCCTCGTCTGGGAGAAAACGGAAGCCGCCGACGTGGTTATCGTACTCCTTGATGGAAGCAACGATCTGACGAAGGAGGATCGTGAGATAATCGACCGGAACAGAGGGAAAACCATCGCACTCGTAGTCAACAAATCGGATCTTCCCCAGAAGGTCACTATCGACTCGCTCGGCGGAATGATCCCCGAAACGGAACCACTCTTGATATCGGCAAAATACGGCACGGGGATCCCTGAGATGAAAGAGAAGATCCGCTCGCTCGCCCTTCATGAAGGAGAAGGCAAAAAGGCCGACATCATCATCACCGATCTTCGCCACAAGAAGGCCCTCGACGGGGCACTTGGACATTGTCTCGCCGCCCACGATGGGATTGCCGAGGGACTTTCTCCCGAGCTCCCCTCACTTGAAATCAGAGATGCCCTCGATCATCTGGGCAAACTTCTGGGGGAAACAACCACCGAAGAGGTCCTCGACAGCATATTCTCCCGCTTCTGCATCGGAAAATAGGAAAAGAAAAGGGGCAACCGATGAAACGATACACCCATCATGAGCTGCACTCGGAGATTAGGTCCATCTCGGGAGGATATTCCTATGTGAAGGAGGAGATCCTCTCCTATAGAGGAAGGGACCTCCTCTGCATCATCGGCGAGGGGCATGTGGATAATTCATGCTGCGGTGTGGGCGGCTGCATCTTCATCGACATCCCCGGGTATTTACTATCGTGGAAAAACGGAAAGGATGAATCGGGTCACGATGTTAGCGAGGTCGAACTGATCGTCGATCCCGAGGAGAAGCGGGAGATAGCAACCATTCTCGAGAAAAGCTATCCCCTGGCACAGATCCGGTTCTAACCCCCTAACAAAAAAGAGCATACGTTCTTTTCACAATCATTCAGAGAACTCGGGAAATTGAGGTTTTCTCTTTTCCAGAAAGGCCAGAATACCGTGATAGCACTCACCCGAAGCAATGAGGGTTACGGCCTTTTCCGTTTCAAGCTCCAGGGCCTCCCTCTGCGGAATATCGGGAGTGCGCCGTATAACCTCAAGGGCATGGCGTACCGCGCGGGGTCCCATTGCGGCAATAGTCTCAGCTAAAATCAGGGCCTCTGCGAGAGCCTTCCCCGGTTCACTGATGCGATTCACGATACCCAAGTTCAGGGCCTCATTCGCCGGAAGCTTCCGCGCCGTGAGGATCAGATCGGCGGCCCTTCCGGGTCCCACGAGCCTCGTGAGGCCCACGGCACCGCCATGGTCGGGCATGAGCCCCAGCTTTACCTCGGAAAAGGAGATGCAGGCGCCAGGGTCCATCACCCGCATGTCACACCTGACGGCAATCTCCGCCCCACCCCCGTAGGCGTCACCGTTCAGTGCTGCAATCACGGGAATAGGGAGAAAGACGAGGTCATCCACGGCCTTTCTCACACGATTAATCAGTCTATCCACGGGGTCACGATCGCGGTTCATGACCGCCTCGATGAGGTTCGCCACCTGCGGGTTTTCAGGATTGATGTCAAAACCGGCGGAAAAAGACCGATCACCCGCGCCAGTCAGCACTAAGACGCGGGGAAGTCTTTCCTTCAGCTCCGCCAGGACCTCCTCAAAACTCCCCCACATTGTCTCATCGAAGGCGTTCAACCTCTCCGGCCGGTCAAAGGTCATGATCGCCACCTGCCCCTTCCGCTCCACACGTACACCATACTCCGGGATACTCTTTTCCATCATGGACCCTCCAGACCCTTGATGAGGGCCAGTGCATTCTCGCCGATGACACGGTGATTATACCCACCCTCGAGGATGGCGAAGCACCCGCCGCCGCTTTTTTCACTTGCCTCGCGAACCATGCGGCCCATCTCCCGGTAATCGTCGGTGGAAAGCACCCCCCCCCAGTCCTCCCGGTGATTGTCGAAGCCGGCGGAGATGCCGATGATATCGGTGTCATCGGGCAGAGCCCGTACCACCTCTCTCAGGTATGCCGACCGGTCCGATGTCGAAGGGTTGAGGATATCGACGTATCCCGAATGTCCCAGGATATTGACCGTCCCGTCACCGAAGTGGAGGTCGAAATCGAGGATGAAGGCCTTTTCTATCTTCCCTTCACGTTTCAGCTTCGAGATGGCGATCGCCATGTTACTGAAGTAACAGAACCCCCAGGCACTGTTTGCCGATGCATGGTGCCCCGGGGGCCTGATGAGGGCAAAGGCGGGTTGGGAAAGTCCAATCTCCGCTGCTTGAATGGCACCGCCGGCGGCACGTGCTGCGATGTCGTAGAGCCCCTGCCGCTTTACCTTCTCGATATGACTCTCGGTGTGACAGGCAGCAATATCCTCCCCTGTGGCGGGAAGGGCCTCGACGAAGGTGACCCTCTCACCGATCGTCTCAACGATCGCCTCGATCCTCCCGGGGGCAGCCGCAGGATCGGAGCAGTAGGACTCGTAAAAATCATCGTGAAATATTACTTTCATTTTTTCCTCCCTCCATTAAAGGGTCAACGACTCTGAGATACTCGATTTTAAAGAAATTAGATCCCCCTTTCACCATGTTCCGGTCTTTCTATATCTTAGTGTCTTCGTGTCTCATCCTAATCGAGCCGCTTCCTGAAACGCCTCACGGCACCCGAAAAGAGAAGGACACCGAGAATCAGGAGCGACAGAAGTTGAGGCCATAGTACTCCCATCCCCACACCCTTCAAGAATATCCCTCGTATTATAATGAGAAAGTATCTCGCAGGATTCAGGTATGTGGACCACTGAACCATCTCGGGCATATTTGAAATGGGAAAGACGAACCCGGAGAGCATAAACATGGGAAGTATGAAAAAGAAGGTCGTCATCATCGCCTGCTGCTGTGTGGCGGAAATGGTAGAGATAAAAAGGCCGATGGCAAGCGTGCTCAAGAGGAAGAGGCAGGTCGAAAGCGTAAGAAGCCAGATGCTTCCCACCATCGGTATCTCAAACCAGAATATGGCAAAGACCGTCACAAAAACCATCTGCAGGATGGCTATAATACTGTAGGGAATGGTCTTTCCCAGAATGAGCTCGAAGGATCCTATGGGCGTCACGATGAGCTGCTCCATCGTTCCCACCTCCTTTTCCTTGACAATCGCCATTGAGGTAAGAAGAAGGGTAAGAATCATAATGAGAAAGGCAACAATCCCGGGAACATAGAAATTCATGCTGTAGAGGTTCGGGTTGTACCACGTCCGTATCCTGGCATCCACCCTTCCGTAGTCCAGCATGAAAGGATAGAGCTCACCGAGGAGTTCCCTGTTCAAGCCCTCCAGGACCGAAGCGGTATGGGTCATCTTCATCACCGACATATGACTTTTCGTCCCGTCGACGAGGATCTGTACCGGAGCCGTCTCACCGCGCCCTATCCGGTCACCGAAGTCAGGTCCCACCTTCACCGCCAGATCTATTTTCCCCCGTAAGAGCGCCTCCTCCAGTTCCCGGGGATTCCCGGTCGTAAAGATTACATCATAGGTTGTATTCGCATCGAGGGCATCGAAAAGCATTCTACTTTCCCTGGATATTGACTGATCAAAAAATCCCACAGAGATGGTTCTCACATCCGTGGTGACGACATATCCGAATACCAGGAGTTGTATAAAAGGCACGATGATCAAAATCGGCCTGTTTCTCTTATCCCTGAAGAGCTGTATGAATTCCTTTCGGACCAGTTCTCTGACGCGGAGCCATCTCATCTTAGAGCCCCTCCCGTCGCAATTTCATGAAGGTAACCATGGCAAGAATGGCGAGCATGCAGGCGAGGACCAGATAATTGGACCACAGGTAGTCAAATCCCACATGCCTGAGGTAGAGACCGTTGAGGATATCGATAAAATACCGCGCCGGCACGATATAGGTAATAATCTGAAGGATCTTCGGCATATTTGAAATGGGAAAGACAAAGTCCGAAAGGAGCATCGAGGGCAGAAAAGTGATAAGCACAGCACCGATATTTGCGATCAGAAGCGATTTCGTAATGACGGAAATAAAAAGTCCCAGAGCAAGCGCCACGGCAATATAGACGGAAGCGGCCATCAAAAAGAGGAAAAAACTCGATTTTATGACCACACCAAAGAGCACCTGCCCCATGAGGGCGGCCACGAGCACATCGGCGAGAGCGATGAGAAAATAGGGAATCGCCTTCCCCACGAGAAATTCACCCGCCCCCACGGGGAGCGAAAGGATCGTCTCCATCGTCCCGTTTTCATACTCACGGGCAATGACAAGAGAAGTCAGCATAGCACCCACGATCATGATGATAATGGCAATGATACCGGGAATAATGAAGTTGGTGCTTTCCAGGTCCTCATTGAACCATATCCTGAAACGCCCTTCGACGGGAGGGTTGATATCCTTCATCCCCTTTCTGTTCAGAAAATCCAAGAGGAGTAGCCGGTTGTACCTCTCAACAAATCCCGTAATGTACCCCCGTGAAATGCCGGCAAAACCGGGATCACTCCCGTCAATGAGGACCTGGAGGGGAGATCCCCGTTCCGCCTGCAGATCCTCCGACCAGCCGGAAGGGATTACCAGGGCCATCTCCGTCCGTCCATGGTCGAGATAGTGCGTCACCTGCCCTGTACCATCGAGATGAGCGATAATACGAAAGTAGGGCGAGGCATCCAGTTTGGCGATAAAGTCACGGCTTGCAGCGCTCCTGTCGTGATCGACAACAACGGTCTTTATATTATCCACGTCGAGGGAAAGGGCATAACCGAAGAGGAGTATAAGGGAAAGGGGTATGGCAAAGGCGAGGTAGAGACTCCTGAAGTCCCGTATCAGGTGGTAGAATTCCTTTCTCGCAATGGCCCCTATCCTTGCAAGATTCATCTTTCTCCCCGCGACATCAACGTTACAAAGGCATCATTCAGATCGCCTTCCGGATACTCGGGGATCGCCTCTTCGACGATCTCCTGTGGTGCCCCGGAGGCAACAATCGTTCCTTCATTCAGCATCACGATCCGCTCACAGTTTCGAGCCTCATCCATGTAATGGGTTGTTACAAAGACGGTAACCCCCTGTTCCGCCAACTGGCCGATGAACTGCCAGAAGTGGCGACGTGTAATCGGGTCCACGCCCGAAGTGGGCTCATCGAGAAAGAGTATCTCGGGATCGTGGAGAAGCGCGCACCCGAGGGCGAGGCGCTGCCGCCATCCAGGAGGTAATTCCTTCGTCAGGCGTTTACTGACATCGCGAAGGCGGGTAAGTTTCAGTATCGAGTCGATTTTGTCTTCCCACCTGTCGGGTGAAACGCTGTAGATACCGAGATAAAATCGTATGTTTTCCCGGGGAGTCATGTCCTCGTAAAGGGAAAACCGCTGGGACATATAGCCGATCGATCCCTTGATCTTCTCGGGATCCCTGAAGATATCGTGGCCCGCCACAACACCGCTTCCGGAAGTAGGCGTGAGGATACCGCAGAGCATGCGAATCGTTGTCGATTTGCCCGAACCGTTCGGACCGAGAAAGCCGAAGATTTCGCCTCGCTTCACTGAAAAGGAGATCTTATCGACGGCAACGAAGACACCGAATCTCTTTTCAAGGTTCTCAACATGGATGGCATCACAGTGTAAAGCTGTCATGTATAAGCTCCTCATCGGCTTCCTGAATCCGGTGAATCATCGCCTCCTCAAGATCAGAAAATGAGCCCCTCACTACTTCCGGGGGACCCGAATCGAGTAGCTTCGATCGATGCATCAGGGCCAAAAGGTCACACCCTTCGCCCTCATCCAGATAGGCGGTCGAGATCAGAATGGTAACGCTTTCCTCTCGCCTCATCTGAAAAAGGATGTCCCAGAATTCCTGACGAGAAACGGGATCGACCCCGTTTGTGGGCTCATCGAGGACCAAAACCTGGGGCTGGTGAACGAGGACGCAGGCCAGGCCCAGTTTCTGTTTCATGCCTCCCGAAAGATTCCCTGCGAGACGATCCACAAAGGGCAGGAGATTCGAGAATCCGAGGAATCGTTCCTTCCGCTGCGCTCTTTCATCACGATGAATCCCGAAGATATCCATGAAAAAATCGACGTTTTCTTCAACGGTAAGGTCCTCATAGAGGCCGAATCGCTGGGGCATATAACCGATGATGGTTTTGGCCCTTCTCCGAGATTTTACGACATCGACCCCGCCAAGAAGGATCTGCCCCGATGCCGGTCGCAGCATGGTGGCGACCATCCTGAGGAGCGTCGTCTTTCCCGCCCCGTCAGAGCCGACAAAGCCGCATATCCGACCTCTCGGGATGGAGAGGGAGGTACTGCAAAGTGCCGTAAAGTCACCGTAATTCATGGAGACATTATCGATTGTGACGAATCCCTCTTCAGAAACGTCCCCCGCTGAAGGTCCGCTCAAGTCCCTTTCAGTCTCTGTCAATGGGGATTTTTGCTTTGCACTCTTATAACCAGGCATCTGCGGGCATTCCTGATTTCAATTCACCGTCCGGATTGGAAAGGGAAATCTTTACCAGATAAACGAGCTTAACCCGTTCCTTGCGAGTCTGTATGATCTTCGGTGTAAATTCTCCCTCGGGAGAGATGAATGACACCCGCCCCTCATAGGACCGGTTGGGAAAGGTGTCGATCGTGACATCGCAGGTCTGACCCAGTCTAATTTTCCCTATGTCAGTCTCGCCGACGTATATCTTCAATTCCACCCGGGAAAGATCGGACAAGGTGATAACTTCTCGTCCCGGTGTTACCACTTCCCCCGGTTCTATGCTGCGACGTGTTACCACTCCCTGAAAGGGTGCCAGGAGGCGGGTATACCCGAGTTGAATCTCCGCAAAATCGAGGGAGGCCCCGAAGGATTGAAGCTGTGCCTCTGCAGCCTCAATTTCCTTTCTCGTCGTATCTATCTTTGTTTCGTTGCTCCGCGCCTGGCGCAAAATGGCTTTGGCCTCGGCAAATTTTGCCTTCGCCGTTTTGTAATGGAGGGTCACCGTTTCCCATTCACTCTTTGAGACGACTTTCTCGGTAAAGAGATTGTCAAAGCGCTCACTGTTTTTCTTCGCCTCCAAGACCACGGCGCGGGCACTTTCGAGACCCGCTTCGGCCCTGGCAACTTCGGCGGGGAGCGTCTTTGTCAGCATGACCAGGAGCGATTCGAGCTTTCCTACATTTTGTTCGGCCGCCTTCAGATTTGCTCTCGCCTGTTCCCGGCGCACCAGATACTCTGATCTATCGAGCTCCGCCAGAAGCTGATTTTTTTCAACGGTCTCCCCTTCATCAACCGATACAGAGACGGTCCGTCCGCTTATCTGGAAAGACAATTCGGCAGTTGTTGCCTCTATTGTTCCCGAATAGTAGCTGCTTTGCTTCCCGGCATTTCTCTGACCGAAATAGACATAGGTACCCGCACCAATGAGAAGAATCAGAAAGATAAGGAGAACTATTCTTTTTTTCAAAGCAACCCCCTGCTAAGATTGATAAAAATGTCTATATCACTTTCACGAAGGGATAGACAAGGCGAAAAGCAACACCCCTGTGATAAAAAATTGCCTCTTCTTCAATCGCAGAAATTTCAGAAATGTGAAGAAATAGGTTGCCCATTGTTCAGATAAGGATTATATGGACACTCGAAACTCTGCAACTATCAAAAAAATATATATTCCCCTCACGCCAATAAAGGGAGTAAGTGCGTTAAGGGGACTATGTTATGCCAGAAAAACACAGCAAATAATTTCTACCGTAATCAACAGTTAAAGGGTTCCCGTACCTCGAAACGGCGAGCTTCAATTTTGAATGTACGGCAACGGATTCACCTGTCTGACGCCCTGTATCAATGACCTTTCGCATCCCACGGGGGAGACGGAGGAAAAATACATACAGAAGGAGGATTCAATGTACGAGCTCGAAAAACCTGATAACCTGGTGGATTTTTTTGAAAGATCCGTGGAAAAATTCGCTCGTAACCCCCTTTTTGGAACCAAAGATGACGGGGGGATTTACGAATGGATTACCTATCAGGATGTAGGGAAGAGGGTTGATAACCTTCGCGGCGGCCTGGCCAAGGTGGGAGTCGGTAAAGGCGACGCCGTGGGTATCATCGCCAACAACAGGACGGAATGGGCGGTGGCGGCCTTCGCGACCTATGGCCTCGGAGCACGCTTTATCCCCATGTACGAGGCAGAGCTTCCCCAGGTATGGAAATACATCGTGGGCGACAGCAGCGTAAAGATACTTTTCGTTACCAATAACGAGATTTTGGAAAAGGTAAAAGATTTTCAGCACGATATACCCACGCTGGAAACAATCTGTCTCATAGAGTCCGACGCGGAAAACAGCATGAAGGCACTGGAAAAGCTGGGAGCTGAAAACCCCGTGTCATCATACCATCCCGACCCGGATGATATCGCTGTTCTGATCTATACATCGGGTACCACGGGAGATCCCAAGGGCGTCCTTCTGTCACACGGAAACATGACGAGCAACTCCCATGCCGGCCGAAAGAGTTACCCCGAGATCGCCGATGGGGGAGTCAGTCTTTCCATCCTCCCCTGGGCTCATTCCTACGGCATGACGGCTGAACTCCACACCGTCATCTATATCGGCGGCTCCGTCGGATTCATGGAGAGCGTGGCAACTATCGGTTCGGACATGGCAAAGGTACAACCCACATGGCTCATCGCCGTTCCCCGGGTATTCAATAAGATCTACGACGGACTTTGGGCGAAAATGAATGAAGAGGGGGGGCTTCCGAAGAAACTATTCGTCATGGGTGTCGAGGCTGCCAGGAACAAAAGGACACTTGCCGACAGGGGAAAATCCAACTTTATGACCAACCTGAAGTTCGCCATTGCCGACAGGATCGTCTTTCAGAAAATCCGGGACAGATTGGGCGGAAGACTCCAGGGGGTCATGACGGCCAGTGCCGCCATGAATAAAGAAATCGGCCACTTCTTTTTCGATATAGGAATCCCCATCTTCGATTGTTACGGCATGACTGAGACATCCCCTGCCATCACCATGAACCGTTCCGATGACTACCGCGTGGGAAGTGTGGGAAAACCCGTGGAGAAAGTGAAGGTTCTTATTGACAAATCGGTAGTGGAAGAAGGGGCCGAAGACGGAGAGATTATCGTCTACGGTCCAAATGTGATGAAGGGATATAACAACAAACCAGAAGAGACGAAAGAAGCGATGACAGCAGATGGTGGCGTGAGAACGGGTGACCGGGGGAGGTTTGACGACGACGGCTTCTTATATATCACCGGAAGGATCAAGGAGCAGTACAAACTCGAAAACGGAAAGTTTGTCTTTCCCGCCGCATTGGAAGAGGATATCAGACTCATTCCCTATGTGGAAAATGCCATGGTTTACGGTGAAAACAGGGCCTTTAACATCTGTATCGTCGTCCCCGACTTTCAAGTCCTGAAAAAATATGCGGAGAAGAACAGTCTCCCCACGGAACCGGAGGCGCTGCTCAAGGAAACAGCTGTGACCGACATGATCACCGCTGAGATCGCGAAATCGCTCACGGGGAAGTACGGCGGTTACGAAATCCCCAAAAAATATATATACATCGCGGAAAACTTCACCCTTGAAAACGGAACGTTAACACAGACGATGAAGCTGAAGCGGCGCGCCGTGGTGAGCAAGTACAAGGACCTGATAGAGGGGCTCTATAGATAGCACCTCGCTACCGGGCAATGATAGGACACTCGAAAAGGCGGGACCCTCGGTCCTGCCTTTTCTATTGAGTTGCAACACTCCTCTATCATAGCTTATGGTTAAACAAAAAATCGCTGGAATAATTTCCAGAAATCTGAGAGAAGTGAGTGGTGGAGAAACAAACAGCAAGGAGATCACATAATGATTTACAATGAAGAGTTTGAAACCCTCCCGAGGGAAGTACTGGAAGCCCTGCAATTTAAAAGACTGAAACAGGTACTGGAGCGAGTCTACCATACCGTCGGTTTTTACAAAAGGGCCTTCGACAACGCTGCCGTATCCCTCGACGACATCAAAACACTCGACGATATACAGAGACTTCCCTTTACTGAGAAGAAAGACCTGAGAGACAATTATCCCTTCGGCCTCTTTGCGGAACCGATGAGTAACATCGTGCGGCTTCACGCATCATCGGGTACGACGGGCAAACCGACGGTGGTGGGATACACGCAGAGAGACATTGAAACCTGGTCGAGACTCATGGCCAGATCCTTCGTCGCCGCGGGATTGACGAAAAATGACATCGTTCACAACGCTTACGGATACGGCCTCTTTACCGGGGGACTGGGCGTTCATTATGGAGTGGAACGGCTCGGCGCCAGTGTGGTTCCCATGTCGGGAGGTAGTACGAAAAAGCAGATACTCATCCTCCAGGACTTCGGACCGACGGCAATCTGCTGCACCCCCTCCTATGCCCTCTACCTCGCAGAAAAGGGCGAGGCGATGGGAGTTGACATGAAATCCCTGAAACTTCGCGTGGGGATACTGGGAGCAGAACCCTGGAGCGACAATATGAAGACCGAGATAGAAGAGAGACTCAATATAACGGCTCTCAATATTTACGGACTCTCCGAAGTGATGGGTCCCGGTGTCGCCATCGAATGCCGAGAGGGCAGAAACGGTCTCCATGTCTTTGAAGATAACTTCATCGTAGAGACGATCAACCCGGCGACAGGAGAGGTTGTCCCCCCCGGCGAGGAGGGAGAACTCGTTTTCACCACGCTCACGAAGGAGGCCTTTCCCCTGATACGCTATCGGACAAAGGACATGTCCCGTTTAATGAGAGAGCCCTGCACCTGTGGACGGACACTGACGAGGATTCATCGCATTTCCGGGCGAAGTGACGACATGCTCGTCATCCGTGGCGTCAATGTATTTCCCTCTCAGATTGAAAGTGTTCTTCTCGGTATCGAAGGCCTCGAACCTCATTATGAACTCATCGTGGATCGGGAGGGAACCCTTGACACCCTGGAAATTCACGTGGAGGTGAGCGATAAGGTCTTTTCCGACGAGGTACGGGCCCTTCAGAATATAGAAAAGAGGATATCGAAAGACATCAAGGATTATCTCGGTGTCACGACCGGGGTCAAACTGGTACAGCCGAAGAGCCTGGAGAGATTTGAAGGAAAGGCTCAGCGCGTAATAGATAAACGAACAATCTGACAATGGAAGCACGAGGAGGCTTATCATGAAGGTGGACCAGATCTCTATCTTTTTAGAGAATAAACCGGGCGGACTCGAATTCGCCACGCGGGTATTACAAGATGCGGATATCAATATCAGGGCACTGTCCCTCGCCGATACGTCTGACTTCGGCATCCTGCGTCTCATCGTCAACGATACGGACACGGCGGAGAGGGCCCTTCAGGAAGCGGGTTTCTCGGTGAAGCGCTCGCCGGTCGTCGCCGTCGAGGTACCTGACAGGACGGGGGGACTTCACAGCATCATGGCGGCAATTTCCGGACGGGGCGTCAACGTCGAATACACTTACGCCTTCGTCGAAAGGAGCGGCGAAAACGCCATCATCATATTCAGATTCGACAAGACGGATGAGGCGATCAACGTTCTTGTTGAAAAGGGGTTCACCCTTCTGCCGGGAGAAAAGCTCTACCGGCTCTAAGGCAAAAAAAAGAGATACAGAGATGAAGCTTCCCGGTAACAGGGCGAAGCTTCACGGCAAGAAATATGTATTTTATAGCGCTTCCCGTACCCCGCCTACAAGGCGGGCTTTGCCGTTGCGCTCCCCATTGAGACACATCACTTCGTGCCTCTTTCCTTTTAATATGTCAGGACAATCAGTCTTCCGTTCCGTTCTGCTGTCGAACGGAAAGGGCATGGGTAATACGGTCGATAATGATGGCGAGAAAGACGATGCATAGTCCGGCTTCGAAACCCCGTCCCACTTCGATCCGGTTGATTGCCAGGAGCACTTCCAGCCCCAGGCCCCGTGCACCGATCATGGAGGCAATCACGACCATGGCAAGTGCCATCATTGTCGTTTGATTGATCCCCACCATGATGGAGGGAACGGCAAGGGGCATCTCCACATCGAAGAGTCTCTGCCAGAAATTGGCCCCGAAGGCACGGGCAGCTTCCACAACGCTTTCCGAAACCTGCCTGATACCCACATTTGTGAGGCGGATAACCGGCGGAATGGCATAGATAAGTGTCGCAAACAGCGCCGGAACCTTTCCCAAACCGAAGAGCATCAGCGCCGGGATGAGGTAGACAAAGCTGGGCATCGTCTGCATGGCATCCAGTATGGGCCGTATGATCGACTCCGCAAGATCACTCTTGGCCATCATGATTCCTATCGGAATGCCGACGGCCAGGGAGACAACGACCGCTGATGTCGTCAGTGCCAGCGTCATCATCGAGAGTTTCCAGTAGCCAAAGGTCCCTATCAGGACGAGTAGACCCGCCATCACAAGGCCCATCCACCATTTTTTCATCACCCACCAGCTCACAATACCGACAACCAGCACAACTGACCACCAGGGCAGCCAGAGGAAAAAACGTTCCACCGAGAGAAGCATTACCAGAAGACCACCCCCGATCGCATCGAAGAGACCGGCAAAGTTCACCAGGAGCCAGTCCATAGCGGCATCGATCCAATCGGCAAGTGGTATGGTAAGAAATTTAGGAAATTCAGACATTTGCATCCTCGACCTTCTCCTGAATCATATTTTCAAAGATGGAGCTGATCTGTATCTCTCCTACAAATTTCCCCGCCTCATTGACAACGGCGATCGGGTAATCGGCGGCCGCCGCCATGGGAAAGAGCTCCTCAAGCACCACGTCAGGATCCGTGGTCGCTATATCAGTTTCCAAGGCGTCTTTGAGATATCTTCCCTCTTCCTGAATGAGGGTCTTGAGCCGCTTAATCGTCACCAGACCGAGAAGTCGTTTCTCGCGAGTGACCATGAAGGCATAATCCTCCTTCAACGATCGCAAGGTATGAAGAGCCGCCTTCGGTCCCTGCCATTCGTAGAGAAGGGCTTCGGGTTGTTCCATGATTCCGCCAGCCGTCAGGACCTTTGCCGGTGACGCATCCTGGACAAATTCACGGACGTAATCATCGGCAGGATCGGTGATCACATCCTCGGGGGCACCGACCTGGATTATTTTTCCGTCCCTCATGATGGCGATACGATCTCCCAGTTTCAATGCCTCATGGAGATCGTGGGTCACGAAGACGATCGTTTTCTGCACCTTATCCTGCAGTTCAATGAGTTCATCCTGCATTTCACGGCGAATCAGGGGATCAAGACCGCTGAAGGGCTCATCCATGAGGAGTATCTCCGGATTGATAGTCAGCGCCCGGGCGATTCCCACGCGTTGCTGCATTCCTCCGCTGAGCGAACTGGGAAAATAGTCTTCCCACCCCTTCAGGCCCACCGTATCAATGGCCTCCCGGGCCCTGGCATACCGTTTTTCCTTGGAAACACCTTGCACCTTCAGGCCATAGGCCACATTGTCAAGAACGCTCCGGTGGGGCAGAAGACCAAAGTACTGAAAGACCATGCCGGTGGTATGACGACGGAAATTCCGCAGTTGCTTCTTGTTGAATTTCAAGACGTCATTGCCATCGACAAAGATACTGCCGCTCGTCGAGTCAATAAGGCGAAGGAGCATGCGAATCAGGGTGGATTTACCGCTCCCCGAGAGCCCCATTATGACAAAGAATTCACCCTTCTTGACTGTGAATGACACATTCCTGACGGCCACCACGCAACCGGTCTTTTCCAGGATGGTTTCCTTGGAGGCTCTTTGGAGGTCAGAGCCGATGATTTCATCGGCCCTTTTACCAAAGACCTTCCAGAGTCCCTTCGCCTCTATACGGATATCGCCATTTTCATTTTCAACGCTGTTCTCTTCCACGGTTATATCCTTATCAGCTCTATTTCATTGCAGCTTTGACCTTTGTTGCCACATCGGCCGGTACCCAGGTTGTCCAGAGATCTTCGTAATTCTTGAGGAACCAGAGGGCGGCATCGTCGGTACTTGACTTTGTATCCTGCATATAGGCCAGAAACTTATTTGCTATGGCCTGGGTGGTCTCATATTTCAGGAGAAATGCCACCACTTCGGGGGCCTTCTTCTCAAGACCGGCGTTGACAAAGATATTGACCTTCACCGGCGGATAGGCGCAGGCGGCGTTCTTGTTCCAGACCTCATCGCTGTAAGGGGGTTCCTCAAGGGGTGTCATGTCGTATTTTCCCAAGGGCCACGTCGGCGCCCAGTAATAGCCGAACCAGGGTTTCCCCTTCTTGTAGGCCGCTGCCATGGAGCCGTTTAACGCGGCGTCGGAGCCAGGGAGAAATATGTTGTAGTATTTATCGAGACCGTAGGCGACAAATTTTTTCGCATTAATCTTTTCACACTCCCATCCGGGGATACAGGAGTAGAAGCGTCCCTTCGAGGGATCCTCCTGATCCTTGAAGAGCTCCCAGTACTTGGGCAGATCCGCGATCGATTTCAGATCGGGGGCCATCGGTTTGATGCCCCGCTTTGCATCGCCTTTAATGACATAGGTCGGAACGAGCCACCCCTGCCAGCTGTCGGGGAAATTGGCTCCGAGATCAAGCACCTTCCCTGCGGCAAGGGCCTTGTCGACGGCCTCCTGCTGATTCTCCACCCAGACCTCCATATTGATGTCCACATCTCCCCGCTCGAGACCGGCAAAGAGGGCGATGGTATTGCCGGGCACGTACTGCACCGGATAGCCGTAGCCCTTCTCGAGAATGAATCCTGCAATACGGTTATGGACCTGAACACTGTCCCAGCTGACATCGCAAATCTTGAGCATATCCTTTGCCGCACTGGCATTCAGTGGCAGTAACATTATTGCCACAAAAACCAAAATAATAATAATTTTAGATAGATATACACTTTTTCTTTTCATGTCAAACCTCCCTTTCTTTTTTTATTCACCCAATAATTAAATTAGACCAAGACAATTACAGATAAAAAACGACGACTCTACAAGACAAGCGCCAGAAACGCTCAATGAAGCAAAAAAACAAGTTAGGAGAATATGGTAGCAGGTCTTTCAGGTAAATAAGTGGGTAACTAATCTGGATTCGCCATGATGCATTGCCAAAACCTCCCTTGGCGTTTAATAAAACACACTTCCCCCTCTCTGTCAAATTTTCGGGGAAATTAGATTGTATGCTATTGAATATACTATATTTTTTTGAGGCATTCTTCTTCGAGTAACTCTCGGCTCCCTTTTGAACAAAAAAAAGGGGGCCGATATCATAGCGCCCCCTTCATGTACCTCCCTGCAAATACTTCTCTCGGTCTTCACCTTTTAGTTCTTTTGCAGGGTCTCTCTCAGCTGATATTTCAGAACCTTTCCTGAAACATTTCTCGGCAGTTCGCTCACAATTTCAAGCCGTCTTGGAATCTTGTAATCGGCGATCCTTACCTTCAGAAATTCTCGCAACTCCTCAATTGCAAGCGAGGCCTCCTCGTGGAGGCTTGCCACGGCAACCACCGTTTCTCCCCAATCGGGATGAGGAACACCGATGATAACGGCCTCCTTGATTGCCGGATTTTCGTATATGGCGTCCTCCACCTCCTTGCTGTAGACATTTTCACCGCCGGTAATGATCATGTCCTTCTTTCGATCCACCAGGGTGATGTAGCCTTCGTCATCCATAACACCCAGATCTCCCGAATGGACCCAACCGTCTTTTATCGCCTCTTTCGTCGCCTCGGGGTCTTTATAGTACCCCTTCATGATGGTTTCGCCCTTGATAACAAGTTCACCCACCACACCGGGCTCGGTAACGGTATTGCCCTTCATGTCGACAAGACGGGATTCCATGTTGACGACATATTTGCCACCGGCGCCGGCCTTCCGTATCTGATCCTCCGGCAAGAGACCGATACCGGCCGGTCCACCCTCGGTAAAACCACAGAGACAGAAAAAGTCCGTCGATTTGAACTTTTCCATCATCGCCTTCACCGATTCCGCAGCCATCGGGGCTGCTCCGTAACCATAATACCTGACAGAGGAAAGATCGTACTTATCAAAATCGGGGACCATCATCATAAAGGTGAACATGATCGGTGCCCCGAAGAACTGGGTCACCTTCTCCGTTTCAATAAGTTCGAGAACCTTGTCGGGGATAAAGTCCCTCATGATCACATGGGTGGACCCGAGGTAGGTCCCGGGATTCAGGTAGAGATTAAGCTCCGCCGAATGAAAGAGTGGCGCCGCATGAAGAATACGATCCTTCGGATGGATCCCCACGAGGGCGGCCATGGAAGTCACCAGGGTTATGTGGTTGTGATGGACAAAAAGAGCTCCCTTGGGTCGTCCCGTGGTTCCCGACGTATAGAGAATTTCGCTCTCATCGAACTCGTCCACCTTAACGCCGGGCTCACTCGTCTCGCCCGATGCAAGCACCTCCTCGAGGGAATCGAAACCCTCGAATCGACCGCTTCCCGCTGAATAGAAAGCCTTGATATTGGTAAGGCGAGACTTCATCTCGCCTATGACGGGCTCGAAGACATCATCAAAGACAATGGCAATGGCATCGCAGTTGTTAAAGATATATTCCGCCTCCGGGGGGGCAAGACGGAAGTTGACGGGAACGGCCACACCTCCCGCCTTCACAATACCGTAGAAGACAAAGACAAACATATCAGAGTTGAACATCCAGAGGGCAACCTTATCCCCCTTCTTGAGCCCCCCCTTCAGAAGAGTATTTGATACGGTATTGACTCTTTCGTTTACCTCTTTCCAGGTATATCTCTTCTCACCATAAACGATCCCCTCCTTGTCGGGAATCATCCGGGCATTTCGTGCGACCAGACCTCCAAGATCCATAAGTCACCTCCTTTTTGCAGTATGGGTAGATCAGAAATGATACAGCACTATCGTGATGAAAAAATGAAAAACCTACCCCAACACCACCCCCTTCCCGATCTTGCCTTATTTATTATTAAAAATATCCGTATCGGATAGTGAAATCTTCCAATGAATTACGAAGCAGAGCGAGAGAGACCGTTGAAGCTGATTTTTCTGAGGAGCGTGAGCGTGTTTTTTGAAACGGGCAAGGCGGGCAATTCCTCCCAGCTCAACCAGCGCGCTTCCAGTGCATCGTCAGCACCTTTCGGTTCACCTGATATATATTCTGCCAGGAGGTCCACGACGACGTAGTGGAAACGGAGTCTGCCCTCATCATCACGTTCCATAAAATCGAAGGCATAGATTGGATCTTTGGCCTCGATCGAAATTCCTGTCTCCTCCAGTATTTCTCTTTCGGCTGTCTCCTTCATCGTTTCCCCCAGCTTCATGTTTCCACCGGGAATGGCCCAGAGGCCCTTGCTGGGTGTTATACCCCGCTTCACCAGAAGTACCTTATTGTCTTTGATCACCACCGCCGCCACGCCGATACGGGGGCGATCGGGATATTCCTTATTTGGCATACGCTTTCAACCTCTTGTTGCTTTAAAAACTAACAACGAACCTCAAAGGTATATCTCTTTTCCTCATATCCCCCGGTTGCTCCATCAAACACCCGTTCGACAAAGGTGGTATCGCCATCATACCTCATCAGTATTATGGTGGAAGAGCGAGTCCCGTACCCATCGGTTTCGACAAAGATCGGGGAAAGAACCCTCTCCCATTCAAGTCCTATGCCGGTATCCGGGAGCATCGAGTCATCCGGTCGTAACCGATCGGCAAGGACATCAAAAATCGCCTCAAAAGAGGGCTCCTCACTTTCCGAAAGCACCCGCCCCAAAAGCTCTTTTCCCCGCTCAACCTTCGGCCAGGGGGTATCCAGAAAATGGTTACTGAGGCCATGCGAACCCTCTCGAATATTGAGGACAGAACCATCCATATTTGAAAAGTACCTGAGCCCGTCCATCTGTCCCACGACAATATTGAATCCGCTGTAGGTCCCGGCGAGACCTTTGAGGTTCCGAAGATACTCCTCCGACTCGACATTTCCGAGGAGATAATCTCTCACGAGGAGCCCCCGTGACGGTGCAGTGGCTTTCAGGGCTGCAAGGTCTCTGAAGTTCGTTATGGCAGCGATTCTCCCTCCTTTTGTAATTCCAAGCCAGGTGCCACCTCCCTCGAGGTCTCTCCCTGCAAGTAGATCGGGCCGCTCCTCCCAGAAAGACGCTGCCTTCGTGGGCCTGTCGTAAAACTCGTCGCGATTCGCCGCCAGGATAAGGGGATAGCGGGGATGTGACTTATATGCAATAAAAAGGAGGCACACAATTTACTCCTGCTCTTTTTCCTTCACTTTTTTCATAATGGCCGACAGAGTTTCTCCCGCACTTGCATTGATAAGAACCTCTGCCATATGATCGTAGGGTGTTGAGCTGATAGTAATAATCACGAGGGCGGCACCGGCATCCTTAGCATATGACGGCATAAAGGCCGCTGGCTGGACCACCAGTGACGATCCCACGACGATGAAAAGATCGCAGTGTGATGAGTGGTACATGGCGGCATCGACGGTATCGGCGGGAAGTGCCTCACCGAAGAAGACCACATCGGGTTTGAGCATACCACCACACTTATCACAGACGGGTTCTTCAACGCCCGCAGTGAGACACTCCTTCACGTGCTCTATCGGATACTGTTCACCACAGTTCATACACCTGATCCAGAGCATATTGCCGTGCAGTTCAAAGACCTTTTCGCGGCTGTTTCCCGCCCTCTGATGAAGGTCATCGATATTTTGGGTAATGACACAGTCAAGGTTGCCCATCCGTTCCATCTCGGCGATTGCGAGGTGGGCATTATTGGGAACAACTTCCTGAAAAAGTCCTTCATGAACAAGGATTTTCCACTGCTTTTTCCGTGTCTCGCTACTCGTTTTGAATTTGCGGATCGTAAAATCATCGGGATCGAACCTGGTCCATATCCCGCCGGGGCTTCTGAAATCGGGGATTCCCGATTCAGTACTGACACCAGCCCCCGTGAAGACCACGATCCTTTTAGACGCCAGAATCAGATCTGCCACTTCTCGAATTTTCGAAGCCATCCCTCCATCCGTCATAGCAATTCGCTCCTCCAGTACCGATCTTCATTCTTTATATCACAAAAAAGGGGGTGTAAAAAATCTAATTATCCCGGTTTTATCCCGAGGGTATCCCCAGCATCTCAATAGAGCGTTTCTGAGGACGGTCAAAGATGAAATGCATGGCAGCACATATCCTTGAAACTATTTAAAATTGAAGATAGAGTATATCATCTATTATCAGGGGTTGTCTCGTGACGAGCCATAGTGATCAGATTTCCATACCCTTTGCGATTACCGCCCTCGGCATTTCGCATGTCATTACACAGATCACCGTAGTCCGTGAATTTATCAACGTATTCGCCGGAAACGAGATCATCATCGGGGTCCTCATTTCGCTCTGGCTGCTACTCACCGGATTTGGTGCCTTCGTGGGACGATATATACGATCATATCACCTCCAGTCTCTGATCTTTCGTGGTTCCCTTCTCGTTGTTGCACTCCTCCCGATCGTCCATATCGTCCTCATCCGATTCCTGAAAAATATCCTCTTCGCACGGGGAGAGCTTCCCGGCCTGGAAGCACTGATAGTATGGTCGTCAGTCCTTCTTCTCCCATACTGTATCATTACCGGCAGTCTCTTGACGGTTGCCTGCACCATGATGCCGGCAAAGGCAGCCCCGAGACGGAGCATAGGAAATGTCTACTTTTTCGACAATATCGGCGACATACTGGGCGGCGTCCTCTTTACCTTTGCCCTGGCACACTATTGCAACAATCTCGAGATCCTTTACGTCCCCTCACTTGTCTGCCTTTTTGCATTTCTCCTCACGCTGAAACGCGGGATCTACGCATCAGTTCTCAGAATAACGGCGGTGGCACTGATACTTGCCCTTTTTGTTGTCTTTCCCCTCGATATCGCCTCTCTTAAATGGCTCTATCCGGGCCAGGACATCGCCCTCTACGACGAGTCACCCTACGGGAGGCTTGTAGTAACAAAAGACCGGGGGCAGACCTCTTTTTTTGAAAACGGAGAGCACCTCTTCTCCACACCCAACATACGTGCCAGCGAAGAGATGGTCCACTTCGCCCTTCCCCAGATTGAAAGAACCGACTCCGTCCTCATCGTCTCCGGAGGAATCGCGGGGATTATCGATGAGATACAGAAATATAACACGGAACAAATAGATTACGTGGAAATCGATCCCCGGATTATCGAGGCGGGCCTTGAGTATCTCAATATCGATTTCCCCGAAATGGTCCATATTCACCTGAAAGACGGGAGGACATTTATTCAGGAAACACCCGGCAGATACGATGCCGTCATTCTCAATCTTCCCGACCCCCTATCGCTCCAGCTCAACCGATTCTATACGGTGGATTTCTTCAGAGAGGTAAAGGCAGTCCTCCGCCCCGAAGGGGTCATCACCTTCGCCCTGAGAGGGTCCGAAAACTATATCAGCGACGACCAGGCACGCCTCCTCTCGACACTTCATAATTCGCTCAGGACCATTTTCCGACACGTAGTAATCATACCAGGCGAAAGGAATGTTTTCATAGCCTCCGACCGACCGCTGACCGAGGAGATCGCCCCGCTCATATCATCCCGGAGTATCCAGACGACCTATGTAAACGAGGATTATCTGACGGGGTGGGTAACCCCTGAAAGGGTTACCTTTTTGAAGGACCGTCTCCTCGACGAAACACCCCCCAATCGCGATTTTTATCCCACGGCATATCTCTACACGATGCGTGTCTGGCTCAGCATGTTTCAGGAAGGGTATCTCATCCCTATCGCGGCAATCTTTTTCTTTCTGATCCTCTATTTCCTCCGTCTGGGAATAACCGAAAAGGTCATTTTTACCACGGGATTTAGCGCCGCCTCCATGGAAGTCATCATACTCCTCGTCTATCAGATCCTCCACGGAAGCGTCTATACCGGGATCGGTATTATCATCGCCGCCTTCATGGCGGGGCTTGCCCTGGGAAGCTTCCTGGCGAACAGGATCGAGAGGGTAACGGGGGCAACCCTTCTCGCAGTAGAAGGAGTGGTTATTATCTACCTCATTGTGTTTGTTGCGGCACTCTTTGCCGGGAAGTACCTTCTCGAACCCCTTACCCTTGCCTTTTTGACACTCCTCATGGGCACCCTTGCAGGTGCTGAATTTCCCCTGGCGGGGAGTATTGTATTCTCTTCACCCCAGGAAACCGGGGGGTCTCTCTATACGGCCGATCTTCTGGGGGGATCTCTGGGCGCCTTTGTCGTCGGTATCTTTCTTGTTCCACGTTTCGGCATCTATTCTGCCTGTTTTCTCCTGATCGCCCTCAAAGGATTGATTGCCCTTGGCTTCCTTGGTACAATGTTAATAAAAAGGGGGTAACATGACAGAGGATATCCCTGCAAAGCTTAACGTTTCATACCCCCTGACCAGGCGGGAGGTCCTCAGGGCGGGACTTGCCTGCGCCTGCGTCCTTTCCCCCGTCGATCTTTTCGCGGCGAATGTCTTTGGCGGCACAAAAAATATCAAAAAGGTCATCCCCAACGACGCCCCGAAGAAACCCTGGAAGTGGTCGAAAGAGGTCTACTTCAAGAGGGAACTGAAAAACGACTATGTCCAGTGCCTCACCTGCCCCAATACCTGCATCCTCCCCCCCGGTGCGCGAAGCCGCTGCAAATCTCATGTGAATATCGGTGGCAGGCTCTACACACTGGTCTACGGTAATCCCTGTGCCCTGCACATCGATCCCGTGGAAAAGAAGCCCCTCTACCACTTTTTCCCCGGAACACACACCTTTTCCATCGCCACCACGGGGTGCAGCTTCCACTGTCTCAACTGCCAAAACTGGGAGATATCACAGGTCAGGCCCGAAGAGGTAAGGTTCCACGACATGTTCCCCTCAGCCGTGGTGGAGGCGGCAACGGAACAAAACTGCCGGTCCATCGCCTACACCTATGCCGAGGCCACCACCTTTTACGAATACATGATTGATACGTCACGGTTGGCAAAGGAAAGGGGGATAAAAAATATCTGGGTCACGAACGGCTACATCAATGAAACACCCCTCCTGGAACTTGCAAAATCAATGGACGCCGCCAATGTGGACATAAAGAGCTTTTCCGAGGACCTCTACTCGAGACTCAATGCGGGAGGCCTGAGACCTGTCCTGAATACCCTTAGGCTCCTGAAAGAGCGGGGTGTATGGTTCGAAATGACGGCCCTCATCGTCCCCACCTATACGGACGATATGGAGATGATAAAGCGGTTGTGTCACTGGATAGTGGAAACCCTCGGTCCCGATTATCCACTCCATTTCTCGCGTTTTTCTCCACGATACAAACTAACCCACCTCCCTCCCACACCGATTGCCTTTCTGGAAAAGGCGCGACGAGTGGCCATGAAGAGGGGCCTCAATTATGTCTATGTGGGGAACATCCCTCCGTCGAACTCGAACAACACCTACTGTCCCTCCTGTGGCAAGATGATCGTTGACCGCAGGGGGTATCGGATTAATGCAATCAACATCGGTGATGGAAAATGTCTCTCCTGCGGGCAGGTGATCGCCGGGGTATGGTCGTAGAAAAGAAGATTTCTTTTGGGGTGAATTCCATCTCCTCAGTCTTTCAGGCCATACTTTTTCATCTTGTACCGCAGGGTCCGCTCGCTGACACCCAGGATCTCCGCGGCCTTTGTCTGGTTATGACCGGCATCAGAGAGGGCCTCTCCTATCAGCTGAATCTCCAGTGTCTCGATCGAATCCTTCATGGTGGTTCCTTCGGCCGTAACACCGTAACCGTGACGGGAGGTAACTTCATTGAAGGGGAGATCCCTGAGGGATATGACGGGGTCTCTCGCGATGACCGCCGCCCTCTCGATGACATTTTCAAGCTCCCGGACGTTCCCGGGGTAGTCATATTTGAGGAGAAGATCCATGGCCTCACTGCTCACGCCGGTGATCTCCTTTTTATTTTCCGAGGAAAAGCTTTCGATAAAATGTTTTATGAGGGAGGGAATATCCTCCTTCCGCTCTCGAAGCGGTGGTATGTTCATTACAACAACGTTCAGTCGGTAATAGAGGTCGTCCCGAAACCTGCCATCTCTGACCCTGTCTTCGAGGTTTCTGTTGGTCGCACTGATAATCCTGACATCGGAACGAATCGTCTGATTGCCGCCGAGGCGCTGGAACTCCCGTTCCTGAATAAATCTCAGGAGTTTTACCTGCACGGGAAGCGAAAGTTCTCCGATTTCGTCGAGGAAGAGGGTCCCGCCATCGGCCTCTTCGAATCTCCCCTTCCGCCGGGCCATTGCCCCCGTAAATGCCCCCCGTTCATGACCGAAGAGTTCGCTTTCCAGGAGGGTCTCGGGCAGGGCGCTGCAGTTTACCACGATCATCGGTTTCTCCGAGCGGGGACTCATCTTATGAATGAGCCGGGCGAAGAGTTCCTTGCCGGTACCGCTCTCGCCCTGGATCAGAACCGTGGCCCGGCTTGCCGAGACCCGTGCCACCATATTGATCAATTCCTCCATCTTCCGATTCTGGTATATGATCTGATCGGAGGTAATCCCCTTTTTCCAGAGCTTTTCCCTGAGGATCTCATTTTCCCTGATGAGCGTTTTTCGCTCGGATATCCTATCGATCAGCATGAGCAGTTCGTCGAGATCAACGGGTTTCGTAATATAATCGACAGCCCCGGCCTTCATCGTATCAACGGCGGTCTCTATCGTCCCATAGGCGGTCATCATCACGATATCGATCTCGGGATTGATTCCCTTGACCGTTCTCAGCACCTCCATACCATTCATGCCGGGCATCTTGTAATCGAGAAGGATGAGGTCGAACTGACCGCTCTGAACCTTTTCAACTGCCCTCTCCCCGTTTTCCGCCTCTTCGATCGCATGACCTTCCTGCTCGAGAAAATCACGCAGCATCTCCCTCTGAGACTGTCCATCTTCAACAATGAGCATATTGAGCTTCTTCACCTGCTATCCCCTTTATTCTCGAATCTCCCCACAACAAGGTGCGGGGAATGCACTCACCGGTCACTTCACGTCTGACTACTTTCCGACGGGAGCAGAATTTCAAAGGTGGTCCCCGAATCTATTTCGCTTTCCACATGAATTTCCCCGTTGTGACCCTTTATGATTTCATGGGCCAGAGGGAGCCCGAGGCCAAGGCCCTTTTCTTTCGTCGTATATTCGGGATTGAATATCCGATCAATCTCGGCAGGGGTCAAACCGGAACCCGTATCGGAAATCCTGACGCCCATCTTGTTTTTTCCCTTCGGCTCGACAACAACCGAGATGGTTCCTTCACCCTCTATCGACTCCATGGCATTTTTCAGTATATTATAGAGTGCCTGCTTCATCTTATCCATATCCATCGGAACCATGACATCGCTATCGCCATACCGCGTCTTCATCGTGATTCCTCTTGATATGGCCTCTCCCTCCATGAGACCGATTATCTTCTGCAATACATAGGAAAGGGAATGGTCGCTCAGCACCAGCCTGCGACTCCTGAAAAAGGTGGCAAATTCTTCGATGATTCCGTTCAGGCGTCGTATCTCATCCCGGATTATTCCCGTGATATGATAGAATCCCTTTTTCTTTTGCTCATCTCCCGGCAGATATTCCCGTCTGATCCGTTGACTCGCGATGCTGATGGCATTGAGGGGATTGCGGATCTCATGGGCCACACCGGCGGCAAGTTGGCCAAGGGCGGAAAGCCGCTCCGCCTGCTGCAGCTTCTTTTCCATTTCAGCCACCCGTTCGGCATTCCTCTTCTGATTCTTGTACAAAGCCCACATGGAAAGGATACCGATAACGATAATGAAAACCATGGAGATTATCATCCGGTTCCTGTTTTCCAACAATATTTCATCTCCCCTGGCACGGTCCAGACCGAGACGGGCAAATCCGACTACTTTATCATCAAGATGGACGGGAACAATAATCTCCAACAGCCTTTTTTCCTGAAAGACCATTTTCCGGCTCGCCTTGGGCAACTTGCCCGCCAGCACATCCAGGGATATTGCATCCATTTCTTCAAATTTTTCGGGAACCTCACCCGCACGACCCAGTGCCTTGCCATATTTATCCATAACAACGAGATAGGCCAGTCCCTGCCCCCATCCAACCTCTTCGATCGCCTTCTCGACGGCGATCTTGGAACTCCAATACCGTAATCCCTGATCATCAAGCGCTATGACGATGGTGCCGCTTCCATCCTTTCGACGAAGTGCGATATATCCGATCTCGTCGAGTTTTCCAAACCTGTTGAAGAGATCGATCATGATCTCCTCCTGTTTTGATGCGGCAACGCTCGTTTTCGGTGGAAGGTCCTGAAGAAACTCCCTACTCTGAAAGACGATCGCCCCCTCCTCGTTGAGGACGGCGATAAGCCAGAGGCTTTCCCTTTCGGCTATCTCCTCGATGTCCTTTTCACTCAAGAGCTCCTTTTTCCATTTGACATCGATATCCCGGGCCAGATCGACCAGGTTTTTAACGAGGGACTCCTGCGGAGAAAAGGCCTTATCCGTGAGGGGGACAAACTCATCCTCCTCTTGATCTTCCTTCAGTGTCTGATAGAGATAGGTCAGATTCTCCTGCGCCACATTCTCGACCGTCGTTATTATGTCGAGACCCCTGTTCTCCATGAAACCGACGAGGGTTCTGTCGAGTCTCCCCAGGTCCATGAGTCCCATGACCAAGATGAGGATAACAAAACCCACCATGACGAGGGCAACCGTCAGGGGCTGCAGAAAAGCCCTGCTGTACCGGGCAGACGATTTCTGCTGAATTATCTTTTTCAGCCCTTTCATTTCCAGTCTCTCTTGCCTAACATCTCTCCGTTTGTACACCATGTCTCTATCTGATCTGGTGATAGAACTCTTCGTATCTCCAACTGGTAATTGAGAACCACCCTGTCAAAGGCCCTGTTCAGATCTTCTATTTCACCCGCCTTCGTCAACATCATATCTTCGCTCGCCTCGGGATCATTTAAGAGGCTTCGTATCTCAATTCTCTTCACCATAAGATTACTACGAAGCCGGAGAATTCTGCTTCGATAGTTCGACCTGATCGCCTCTATCGCTTCTGCTTGTTCAGAAGAGAGCTCCATTTTCGAGAGAGGAACGCAGTCTCCGTGTCCCGCAACGGAAGGCTCTGTCTTCCTTTCTTTCACCGGATCCTGAGCCCAGAGCAGGGCACAGGAACCCAGAAAAATAACAATAATGGCAATCAGGCAATAGCTCCTCATTTTCCTCTTCCTTTTTTCAACTGATATCGAAACCTTTCCCCCATTGACTGAGATTTCGCGTATTTTCTATATCACGCTTTATACTATTACAATAGCTTGAAAAGTAAAGCTCCCCCCCTTTACACAGCGGGGGTTGCGGGTGAACTCCCGGCCAACTGATTTGAATTGTATCACATAAAACAAATCAGCGTTCGACAATTTTGTCGAATTGTACGAAAAATGTACACTGAAAACAACCGCTCGTTATCACTTATTTATTTTAATGACGACTGAAACGTCTCGACATTTCTTTCCTGATTGGCTATCGAAAGTACCGCCCGCTTACCCCACAAAAATATTTACATTCCAACACCTTATATTAATAAGCCGTGGTTGGCACAGAACATGCAAGATACTACACCATAAAGGTTAGTCAGAAAACCCCTCCTATTTTCTGGCTTAAACCCCTACCAACCGATTTATTTATACAAGATACTGGCCTTTCAGAAGTGCCAGTATCGCTGTTTCTGGACCGGTTGTTGAACATTGACGTGATTCTGATATCAGGAATACGTCGGTTGGCAAAAACCTCCGGGGGAAGGCTATTCGGCCTTCCCCTCTTTTTTTTGAAGCACACCCCCTCACCTCAATTAACGCTTCCCATAATAAGGTTCTGGAAATATTCACTATTAAGAAAACTATTTATTTTTTTATTCGCTCGCAAACCCCGCCGGAAGCAGCGAGAAATACGCTCACGGTTCAGTTCAAAATTCAACTTGACACAAATTTATGTGCCATATACACATAGTGCACGTATTGCGCCACAAAAGGGGGAGGCGGAATAGTCTCTATTTTTCCATACACAATAACGCGAAAAAAGGAGAGATTTATGAAGACACGGATGACTGAACTTCTCGGGATCAAATATCCCATCATGCTTGCTGGAATGAGCTGGATCAGTATCCCTGAAATGGTAGCCGCCGTTTCAAATGCGGGAGGACTTGGCATACTCGCCACCGGTCCGTTGAACGCTGCTGAAACGAGAAAGGCCATCATCAGGATTCGAGAACTAACGGATAAACCCTTCGGGGCAAATGCAACACTCCTTTTCCCGGGCGCAAAGGAAAACGCAAAGGTACTCCTTGAGGAAAAGGTGCCCGTTATCAATTTTTCCCTTGGCAAGGGCGACTGGCTGGCGGAGGGCGCCCACAAGTACGGGGGAAAGGTCCTTGCAACCGTGGTCAATGAACGCCATGCCCTGGCGGCGCAGAAGCAGGGAGCCGACGGTATCGTCGCAACGGGACACGAAGCTGCCGCACACGGTGGTGACGCAACATCACTCGTTCTGATACCGACCATTGCAGATGTGATCGACATCCCCATCATCGCAGCCGGTGGATTTGCCGACGGGAGGGGACTTATGGCGGCCCTTGCTCTCGGAGCCTCGGGGATATCGATGGGCACCCGTTTGATGGCGACGAAGGAAAGCGGCCTTCATGAAAACTTCAAGAAGCTATCACTGGAGAAAGGGGCAGACGACACAATTTATGGACGCTACTTCGACGGGCTCGGCTGCCGTTCGCTGAAGACGGCTGCGGCTGTCAAGGCATACCGGAAGGGATTCCTCGGAATGCCGAACTTTCTTTCCGCCATGAGTAATTCCAAGGATATCGCCACAATGTTGAATCTACCCTATTTCAAACTGTTTATCGGTATCCTGCTTTCGGGACCCAAGAACGCGATCATGATGGCCTACCTGGCGAATGCCTTCAAGGCAATTAGCCGTGCCACCGAAGAGGGAGATATGAGAAAGGGAGTTTTGACGGTGGGACAATCGACGGGGCTTCTCCACGACATCCCCACAGTGGCCGAACTCTTTGAGAGGATAGCTGCCGAGGCAGAGGGAATCGAAAATCAGCTTTCCGGGACCGTCAAATAGGCACAGAGACAAATCGCGCAATAAACAAGAAAAATAGGGGGTATGATCTTTGACGTAATTTCATACCCCCTTCCTGTCACTGACGGAGACGATGCGGTTCGAGTATCCGGCCCGATGAACACTCTTTGATCAACATCCTACGACACATCAACAGAGCATAATCCATTACAAGCATTTTCATACTTTCTCCTTTATTTTTTCTCTACAACGCATCAATCGGTCCGTCACGATCTGAGACTGCCGCTCGATCTAACTATATAATATGACACTTTATTTCTTGACTGACACAAAATGTTGTGTTACATTTATTTCTCAATACCACATGTAGTAGTCTATGCCATAATTTCCGAGGATAGGTGCGGTAAAAATCCTTCATGGTGGTACCTGCAAGATACAGGGACAAACAACGAAAATAAGGGGGAACAATAAATATATCGGTAAAATTTTAATCGTCTAAAGGAGCTTTACTGTTCTTCGATCGTATACTGCTACTGATAAAGGTGTAGGGGGATTACCGAAAGGCCAGTTGCAGAAGAACCAGATGCTCTCACTTACTTATAAATTTCCTGCGGTTTTTTATCTTATACAATTCTAATTCGGCGGACATTCTTTTTCTCATTAAATGTGGTCTTCACCACTTCCCTTTCAAACATCGCCTCTTCAATCAGCGGATAGCTCAGCAACACGTAAGATACATATACTGTCATATTGACTTAAAGCCAAAGACTCACATACCAGGAGCACGATGGAAAATCATGCATACAGCCTTGATTGGGGACCTTTGCACAGCACAGAGCAAATAACAGTATCCAGCGTTGATGGCAGGTAATTGATTGTGACCAGGACAAAGGCGTTTATTAAGGTAAAAGAAATAATCGGGTCTATAGTTATACCGCAACTGATTTTTGGCGTCCTGTTGCTTGCGTTACTTTTCATAACAGATCCCCTTTATGGAGAGACTTTTCAGAGTGGATATGCCTGGTCCGACGACGTCGCAAGTTTTACGTCGAAAGGCAACAATAGGGCGCTCAATTTCACAACAGATACAACGTACATACTCGGTATTCAGGTGGCCATGCAGAGTTCGCTGGCACGCGGTGATTGGGTTCTTCAGGTGCGGGAAGACGGTGGCGGAAATTGGCTCAATGTTTTCGATCTGGGTGTCGGGAACAGCCCGGTCTGGCAGACCTACAGCACCCACACATTTATCAAGGTCAACAATCAGAAAGTCTTCACCTCGGAGTTCGGCAACAGCACGGCACCGGCGGGATACTCGGCCGTCAGAGGCAGATTTTCCGATGACAATAATGGTTTAACGGACAGGTATAGGGGAACAAATATTTACACCGAATTGCAGTATGCCGTTCGGGCTACCTCGGCCGGTACCGGCCATAGTTACGAATTCCGAGTCCTGTATAACGGTGCCCTGCTCAATGGTGGCTACGACTTTTATGCACAAGCCATCCCAGTCAGCCCGGATGTAATCCTGCTCAAATCAGTAGTAACATTTTCCGACCCGGTCAACAACAAGACCAATCCCAAGGCGATTCCCGGCGCCGTGATGTTCTATACCGTCGCCGCCAGCAATCAGGGTGTCGGCGCCACCGATGCCGACACCGTCTTTATAACCGACCCGATCCCGGCGAATACCGCCCTTTTTGTGGGTAACATCGATGGCACCGGACCTGCTACCGGTCCGGTTCTCTTTACCGATGGAACGCCCCCCGATGACAGCGGTCTTTCCTACACCTTCATTACTCTCGACAGCGGGGCAGACGACGTGGCCTTCTCCAGCGACGGCGGCGCTACCTATACCTACGAACCCGTCCCTGATGGTAACGGATTCGATACCAACGTAACACACCTGCGAATCAACCCGAAAGGGTCATTCAAGGCGGCAAGCGGAGGGAATATCCCCACCTTCGACGTCAAATTCAAGGTGAGGGTGGATTAATGGTTGGCCTCAGAAAACATGACAGGCATAGAGAGACGATGAAAAAGAAGGTTCAGTCAGCGATACTGAAACAGTGGTCGCTCTCCCTCTTTATACTCATGGCCGTCTGTCTTCATACACAGCCAGCCCTGGCAGAAGGCACACCGGCCGGCACGAATATCGTCAACCAGGCCACGGTGAGCTTCGCAGTCCGTTCAGATAGTTTTACACTCAACAGTAATGTTACTACAACCAGGGTGGATGAAGTGATCGATGTCGGAATCGTCTGGCAGGACAGCACCCCTGTGACCGTCACCCCCGGAGATACCGATCAGGTGGTCACCTTCAGGGTGACCAACAGCGGTAACGGCACAGAGACCTATTCGCTTGCCGCCGACAGTAGCGTTGGTGGTGGGCAGTATAATCCGTTGTTCGTTGGCCTCTATCTCGATAGGAACGGAAACAGTGTCTATGATGCCGGAATCGATCCGGAGTATGTCTCCGGCCCCGTTCTGCCTGCCGATGGCTCTATTACCGTCTTTGTCCTCAACGATATACCGATCGGACTCTCCGATGGAGACCGGGGCAACTGCAGGCTTTCGGCAACGTCGACGACCGGGAGCGGTTCACCCGGCTCCGTATTTTCGACAGTGGGTGACGGAGGAACCGACGCCGTAGCGGGCACATCAGGTGGCAGTGCCGATGATACCGGCACATATCTCATTTCCGCGCTTGCGGTCACCGTTGACAAGTCGGTAACGATCACCGATCCTTTTGGCGGGACCCTGCCCGTGACGGGAGCAGTGCTCACCTATACACTTGCCGTGACGGTCACAGGCTCGGGAACAGCAGAGGACGTCATCATTACCGACGCCATACCGGCGAATACCTCGTACCGACCGGGCACACTGACACTGAATTCGCTCCCACTTACCGATACCGACGATAGCGATGCCGGAGACGTCGGTGTTTCGACGCCCGGTTTTGTTACCGTTGTTATTGGTGATCTGAACGAGGGATCACCCGAACAGACTATAATGTTTGATGTCATAATAAATTAGAAAAGGAGGAGGGAAAGGAATGAAGCGATGTCTGTTTGTTGTGCTCTCCATACTGCTTTCGGTACTTCTCGGTTCCACTGCAGTATGGGCACAGAAGAAAGGTATCATTGAACTCGAGGCGGTCGCCGAGCAGGAAAAAAAGGTGATCAACGACAAGGGTGAAAAGGAGATCACGCGGGTTCCCGTTACCAGGGTCATCCCCGGTGACGAGGTGATCTACACCTTCAATTACACCAATATCGGCGAGGAGCCAGCGGACAATGTGGTCATCACCGACCCGATTCCCGAGCACATGGTTTATGCGGAGGGAAGTGCTAAAGGAGCGGATACGGCCATTACCTTCTCCGTGGATAAGGGGACTGCCTATGATCTCCCCATAAAGCTCACCGTCGTCGGTGCCGATGGTAAAAAGCGTCCGGCACAGGGATCGGACTACACCCATATCAGGTGGACGCTCCAGAGAGCGTTGGCACCGGGAGAAAAGGGGCGGGTCAGTTTCCGGGCCCGTCTGGAGTAACCCTGCAACACCTACTAAGAGTTTGAGTAGCCTACAATTAAAGAGAGGAATGTAAATAAAAACGACATACAAAGGAGGGAAAAAATGAAAGGATTACGAAAAAAGATGTTTATGTGCCTGATCTTCGTCGGTCTACTTGCCATCGTTGTGCCACAGCAGGCCGTGGCGGCCGGTACGATATCCGGCACTCCGATAACCAACAACGCCTCTATAGCTTACACTGTTAATACTGTAGTGCAAACACCGGTTGTGGATCTTTCCCCGCCCTCATTCGTGGTGGACAACAAGGTCGATCTGACCGTTGCCACTTCAGACGGAGCAGCAGTTGCTGTTTCTCCGGGGGGCCAAAACCAGGTGCTGACCTTCACCGTGCAAAACGATGGAAATACCGTTCAGGATTACTCACTGTCTGCAGTAGCGGCGAGCGGTACCTGGGGCGGCGCGACAGATAATTTTAATGCCGGCAATGTAGAGATATACGTTGAGACCGGTGGAGGCGCTGGTTATCAAGCGGCTTCAGATACGGCCACCTATATCGATGAACTGGCTCCCGATGCCTCCATCGCGGTGTATATCATCGCGGACATTCCCCTCGGTCAGACGAACGATGACGGCGCCCTCTACGACCTCGTCGCCCAAACCGCGGTAGGAGGAACCGCGAGTACCCAGGGCGCTGACATTACCTCAGATGACAGTGGAGATGTCGACGATCCGGCAGTCGTGCAGATCGTCTTTGCCGATCAAGCAAATCCGGTCACGGGCGATACCGCCGAAGACGGTAAATATTCCAGCCGGGATGCCTACCTGGTTGAATCGGCCATATTGACTGTTGACAAGACGTCGACGGTGATCAGCGATCCCTTTAACGGTACTACAAATCCCAAGGCGATCCCGGGAGCCATCGTCGAATACACCATTACCATAACCAATGATGCAGGAGCGGGCGCTACAGCAACGTCAGTTGCGGTATCTGACAGTCTGGCCGTCGAGATTGGCGCTGGGAGACTGGCCTTTGAAGTCGACGGTTATGACACTGCAAAGGGAATAGAAGTAACCACACCCGACATCAATGGAGGTGCAGCATTAGAGCTTACCAACGCCGCTGATGGTGATGAAGGCGATTTCAATATCACCACCGCTAATACCGTTACCGTAACCGGATTCGCCCTGGATGCGGGAGAGTCGGCTATCGTCAAGTTTAGGGTTCAAGTTCAGTAGTGCGAAGGAGGTCGCTTTTCAAGATGAAGCTATGTGCCGGATATGGTGCATGCATGCAGGCTACAATTCCACTGAGGGCACCATTTCAGCAATTCGCGGGATGACTGTAAGGGAATTGAGCGAAACCTCTTCGTGATGCTTGCAACATCGGCTGCTTGGCTCAGGTGCATACGGGGATAGGTGTCACATGACAAGGTGTCGCCTCTATCGACAATTAATAGGAGCGGTTCTGTGTATCCTTCTTTCGCCTCCACTGGCGTGGTGTGTCCCACCGGGTACGGTGATCAGCAATACTGGGCAGGCCACCTATACGCTCGGCGCGACAGCCGGCATCGTCTCACCATCGAACATGGTCGAGACGACAACCGTTGTTGTGCGAACCCTGTCGGCGCTGGAGTTTCTGAAGTATGCACCGACGGCACACGGCGCCGAGCCGGTTTCCGTCCCCGTTACCGAATGCAGCACTACCGGTATGGTAGCAGGTCCATTCGTTCCGCTCCCCCCACCGGTTATCTGTGGCAGCGGAGAGGAAATAACTATCAGTAAACCCGTACCGTTGACTGCCACGAATGTCTACCATCAAGGCGAACCGATCTTCATCCGCATGACCGACTATGATCAGAATCTCGATGCCCTTGCAGCAGAAACGGTCCTGGTGAGTCTCGAAAACACCGGGCTCGGCGAGAGTGAACTCCTCCGGTTGACGGAATCGGGGGAAAATACGGGTACCTTTGTCGGGTACATCCAGTCGCAGTGTGCCATACCGGCGACGGAAAATAACGGTATCTGCACCGTCGAGGCCGAATCCCTCGTCACTACCCGGTATACCGACAGCAGTGACGGCAGCGATACGGCCACTGCCACGGTCATGGTCGATCCCTACGGCATCGTTTTCGACAGTTCGACGGGGCTCCCCGTTGACGGCGCAGAGGTCACATTGCTTGATGCTACCGGTAATCCCGCGCAGGTTTCCGGCGAAGACGGCCTGAGCACCTTTCCTGCGACGCTTACATCGGGCGGTACGGCAACCGACGGCGGCGGAACCACCTACGATTTTCCGCCGGGCGGCTACCGGTTCCCCTTCGTCACACCCGGCACCTACCGACTTCACGTCGTTCCGCCTTCGGGGTATTCCGTTCCGTCTTCAGTACCCACCGCCACCCTGCAGACCCTGCCCGGGGGACCTTTTGCGATTGTCGAACCGGGCTCGCGGGGTGAAGAATTCATCCTCAATCCGGGGCCGGCATTCAATATCGATTTCCCCGTCGACCCTGTGGCCACGGCCTTGTGGGTCACGAAGTCTGCCAGTCAGGATGTTGTGTCGATCGGCGACTTTCTCCAGTACAGTGTCAACGTACAAAACAACACGGCGGCAGTGATGAGTGCCGTCGCCCTCACCGATCTGCTCCCCTTGGGGTTTCGCTACCAGCCCGGATCTCTGAAGATCGAAGGAGTATCATCGCCTGACCCTGCAATTTCTCCAGATGGGGGTACTCTCGCACTTTTCCTGGGTGATATCGCAGGCAATAGCACGGCAACAATCCGATATGTCGCCGAGGTGGCAGCCGGTGCCAGAGTGGGTAATGCCACCAACAAGGCCTTCGCCGAAGCTGCCGGCGGCATAACATCAAATGTTGCCAGTGCAAGGGTAAAGGTCAAAGAGGAACTCTTCCGCAGCCACTGCCTCATCATGGGTCGCGTCATTCCCGATGGGTGTCATGATCCACCGAATGAAGATGATGGCGGTATCGAGGGAGTCCGTATCTACCTCGAGGATGGCACCTATGTCATAACCGACGAGCGGGGGATGTTCCATTTCGAAGGCCTCCGACCGGGTGTTCATGTCGTCCAACTCGATCTCGACAGTCTCCCCGAAGGGTATGAAGTTGTTTCCTGCGAGGAAAACAGCCGCTTCGCCGGTCGCAGCTATTCGCAGTTCGTCGACCTGCAGGGCGGCACCATGTGGCGTACCGATTTTCATGTGGCCCTCAAGCAAGACAGACCAGCACGGGTTGAAACGACAGGTCCCTTACCCGCTGAAGCCCAAAAGACCTCTGAAGGTAAAACCGTGAAACCCGAGACCATAGAGACTTATGGCGAGGCATGGATTGAAAGCGCCGAGGCGGGGCTCGAGTGGCTCTGGCCCAAACCGGATTATTCGCCACCGATTCCGTCGTGTAAGATTGCCGTCAAACATGACCCTACGGCAACCCCGACACTCTTTGTAAACGGCACCGGGGTCAGCATACTGAACTTCGAGGGGACGGATACAAATACAGCGGGCACCGTCGCCGTGAGCCGCTGGAGGGGTATCGATCTCCGCGAGGGTGACAACCGGTTCGAACTGATAATCCACGATCCATCGGGGAAGAAAATCGGTCACATGGAACGGGTCATCCACTGCTCCGGCCCTCCCGTGCACGCTGAAGTGGTGGAGGAACAGTCCAATCTGATCGCCGACGGCAGAACAACACCGGTAATTGCCCTCCGCCTCACCGACAGAGACGGCTATCCCCTGCGGGAAGGAATGGTCGGCACCTTCTCCATCGATCCTCCCTATGCCGCCGAAGAGGAACTGGATGCCCTCGGGAAAAATCCCCTCTCCGGTAGCGGCAAGGAGAAACCACACTATATCGTCGGCAAAAAGGGCGTCGCCCTCCTGCGACTCCAGGCCACCTCCCGATCGGGCGAGGCCATCCTACGGGTGCCGCTGCCCGATGATGAGGAGGAGAAACTCAGGCTATGGCTCAAGCCGGAAGCGAGGGACTGGATCCTCGTGGGCCTCGCCGAAGGAACGGTGGGGTATAACACCGTGACCGGCCATATGGAAAACGCGAATGATGCCGATGTCGACGAGGACCTCTACGAAGACGGCCGGATCACCTTCTTTGCCAAGGGGCGGATCAAAGGCGAGTGGCTCCTCACCATGGCCTACGACAATAAAAAAACGAGAGAAGTAGTCGGAAACAGCCTCCACCAGACAATCGACCCCGACACCTACTACACGCTCTACGGCGATGAAACGGAGCAGCGCTGTGAAGCCGCGAGCGCGCGGAAGCTCTACCTGAAAATCGAGCGCGATCAGTTCTATGCCCTCTTCGGCGACTACGATACGGGACTCACCGTGACCGAGCTCTCGCGCTACAGCAGGAGCCTGAACGGCTTTAAATCGGAGATGAAGGCCGAACACTTCAGCTACAGTTTCTTCGTCAGCGAAACAAACCAGGCCTTCGCGAAAGACGAGATCCGGGGTGACGGCACCTCCGGCCTCTATCACCTCTCACGGAAGAATATCGTTATCAATTCGGAAAAAATTGCCATCGAAATCCGCGATCGGTTCAGAAGCGAAATCGTTCTTTCAACGAGAAACCTGTCACGCCATCTCGACTACAACATCGACTATGACGCCGGGGCTCTCTTCTTCAGGGAGCCGATCTACAGCAAGGACGAGAACCTGAATCCGGTATTTATCGTTGTCGATTATGAATCATACGATACGACGGACGAAGAATACACCTACGGCGGTCGCGGCACCGTCAATCTCATCGATGACACCCTTGAAATTGGCGCCACCTATATCCATGAGGGCCCGACAGGCGCCCGGGCCGATCTGGGGGGTGTGGATGCCACGATTGAGATCGGCGCACATACGGAGCTCCGGGCAGAGTTCGCCACCAGCGAAAGGATCGAGAAGGGATCCGAAACGAAGGGCGACGCCTACCTGGCAGAACTGGCCCATCGGTCCGGTCCCTTTGACGGTCAGGTCTACGTAAAAGAGCAGGCTACGGGATTCGGCCTGGGACAGCAGAAGGGAAACGAGACGGGTACACGGAAGATCGGGGGCGATGCCTCCTATCGCATCACCAAGAAGGTCACCGCCCGGGGCAAGGCCTACCGCAATTTCAACCTCGCCACCGATGCCGAGCGTGATCTCGGTGAGGCAACGGTACAGTATTCGGATAATCAAACCACCGTCAAGACAGGATTGCGTCATGCCGAAGACCGTTTCGTCGACGGATCGGTCAACCGTTCCGAGCAGCTGACTGCGGGCGTCAGCCGCAGATTCTTCGACAACCGTCTCCAGGTGAGGGTGGACCGCGAACAGTCCCTGGGCTCCAACGATGACAATCCCGATTTCCCCACCCGAACCATTCTGGGTGCCGACTACCGGCTGACGGATGCGGTCTCGCTGTTCGGCGAACACGAGATGACTGAGGGCGAAAATGGTGACACCCAGGGGACGCGCCTCGGCATGAAGACGACACCCTGGTCAGGCGGTGAGGTCAACACCTCTGTCGAACGGCAGCTCAATGAATACGGTCCCCGTACCTTTGCAAATCTCGGCCTCAGCCAGACCCTGAACCTCAATGAGAAGTGGAGTATCGACGGAGGCTTTGATCACTCGAGGACGGTGGAAAAGTCCGATGCCGTCCCCTTCAATGCCAATGTACCCCCCGCATCCGGGGGTGACTATGATTTCACCGCCGTCTCGCTGGGGGCAACCTACAGGGAAACAAGCTGGTCCTGGGCCTCACGGGTCGAATTCCGTTTCGCCGAGAACGAGGACAAGTGGGGAATCGCCACCGGCGTCTATAGTGAACCCGTATCCGGGATTGGACTTTCCACCGGCGTACAGCTCTTCAGAACAGAGGCGGAACGAGGCGCCGATACCACCGATGCCGATATCCGTTTCGGCCTGGCCTATCGCCCGAAGGAAACCCGGTGGATTATCCTCGATCGCCTGGACCTTAAAGTTGATAAGCAGAACGACGGCGACGGCAGCTTCGAAAACTGGCGCATCGTCAACAATCTGAATGCCAACTTCAAACCCGACCAGAAGACCCAGCTATCCTTCCAGTACGGCATGAAGTACGTCGGAGATACGATCGACGGTGACAGCTACAGCGGATACACCGACCTCATGGGGGTGGAAGGCCGCTACGATCTCACGAAAAAGTGGGATGTGGGGGTGCGGGCACGGGTACTCCACTCCTGGCGGTCGGCGGTGATCGATTACAGCTCCGGCATCTCCACCGGCTATAACGTCGTGGAAAACGCCTGGGTGAGTGTGGGCTATAACTTCATCGGATTCGAAGACGAAGATTTCTCACGGGCAGACTTTACCGCCCAAGGCCCCTTCGTCCAGTTCCGATTCAAATTTGACCAGGAATCGGTAGAGGGTGCATTAAAGGAATTTACGAGCTATAATGACTACAGTGGACGTGATCCCGGAGAAAACAAATCCGCCGGATCGAAAACTGATCAATAGCAGAACGTCACAGATCACAGAAAAATCGAATTGGCCGGTTAACCGAATGTAGTAAAGCTCAGTTTATATTTGCCCTGGTCTTGAAGGAGTAATTCCAAATCGCACAATTTTTGCAGATCACGACGTGCGGTCCTTTCCGATGTTCTTCGATAAAGAACTTTGTACGGTGGAGAGTTTGTTAAGTCTTGTAGTGTTATCTCAGCATAGGGGTCATTATTGAGAATTGCATCAACTAAGTCGTATTGCCGTTGGGTGACACTTTTTTTAGTCCTTAGGAAAGCCAAGTAATCTCTCATAAGCAAAAGCCTTAGTGACGATATAACACCGTCCTCTATCTCTTGCAGCGCATTCATAGCACCATTTAATACAAAAGCGATAAATGGTGTTACATCATGATCTTTATTTTTTCTGGCCAGAGAAAATGCCCAAAAATAGTCGTCCATATTTCTATAGTAATAGTTAGAGAGCATAGTCGGAACCAACCTGATCCCAGACAAACGGAGTAAGGCAGCCTCAATAACCCTCGCTGTTCTGCCATTTCCATCCCCAAATGGATGAATTAATCCAAGATGGTAATGTACCAGAGACGCTCTGACTACTGCATCGAGACCCATTATCTCCTCGCTGTTGATCCAACAACAAAACTCTTTCATAAGGTTCTGAATGTCGGGCAAGCACTTTGGGGGTGTATAGACCCCGCCATGGTCTCTGTCGCCGACTTTAACCTTGTGATTACGGTAATTTCCTGGTACATTTGTTGGGTAATCTATGCCTTTGGTAATCACTTTGTGATTTAGTCTTATTGACGATTCCTTGAGTTTCTCTGGCTGGTCGGCAGGGTCTTGTTGTCTTATCGTTTCGTAGACGGCTTTTAGGTTGATTATTTCCTGTTCGGCCCTCTGAACAGACTCCTTTTTTTCAGTTTCCCCGATTATTTTGCCAACTTCATCTTCGCTAAGTGGATTGCCTTCCAGGGCCGCAGTTCCAAAGATGGATTTTCTAATAATTTCCTCCCTAAAATGAGTAGACCAATCCGGAAGCACCGGCAAAGAAATAATAGTTTTATATAGCACTTTAAGACCGTAAATTTGTGGATCGAGCTTTGAGCGGTCATACTTGCTGCTGAATACGAAATTCCCGGATTTGAAGGTTGGAATTTTTATTACATTACTTGTGCTCATTTTTGTCACCATATTTGTCACTATTATTGTCAATACTATCTATAATAATATCAGAATAATGAATATATTATATAATAATTTTTGTCAATATATTTGTCATAATATCTGTTTAATTAATTTACCCTTAATGTTCCTCCGAAATGGTGGACACACCGAATAAACAGATATAAACTAAGACAAGATAAAAGTGACTGGCAGGAACCAATAGAAAACAAAGAATATTTAACCAGGAACTTTCCTGGGCCGGTGGTGACGGGCATGACAACTCCCATAGTACGTCTCATCCTTGGTGACCAGCTGAATGAAAATCACACATGGTTTTCATCACCCCGGAACGATGTAACCTACGCCCTGATGGAGATCCTCCCCGAGACAACCTACGTAACCCACCACATCCAGAAGCTCTGCGCCTTTTTCGCCGCCATGCGGGCCTTCGCCGACGGGCTCCGTTCCCGCGGCCACAGGGTGGTCTATATCCCCCTCGACGATCCCGAAAACCACCAGAGCTTCAAGGGAAACGTGGAAAAACTCATCGCCGATTCCTGCTTCAAGCGATTCGAGTACCTCCTGCCCGACGAGATGAGGCTCGATCGTGAACTCGCCCGCATGGCCAAAACCCTCCCCATCCCCTCGCAGGTGCATGATACGGAGCACTTTCTGACCAATCGTGACAGCGTCGCCCGGTTCTTCGAAGGGAAGAAACTATTTCTGATGGAATCCTTCTACCGCTCAGTCAGAAAAGAATTCGGTTTCCTGATGGAGGGCAATAAGCCTCTGGGCGGAAAATGGAATTACGATATCCTCAACAGGGCGCGCTACGACGAAGCGGTTCCGATCCCCGAGCCTGTTGTCTTCGAAAACGACGTGACCGGCATCGTGAAAATGATCGATGCAAAAAAGGTCTCCCACTTCGGCGAGATAGTGCCGGAACGACTCATATGGCCGATCTCGAGGGAGCAGGCCCTCGCCGTCCTCGACACCTTTCTCCGGGAGGGACTCCCCCATTTCGGCACCTACGAGGACGCCATGACGGTCAGGAGCTGGTCCCTCTTTCATTCCCGCCTTTCCTTTGCCCTCAATACGAAGATGCTCTCGCCCCAAGAGATCATAAATGCTGCGATTGAGGCATGGGAGGAAAGAAAGGACGACATTGAAATTCAGCAGATTGAAGGATTCGTCCGTCAGATCTGCGGCTGGCGCGAGTATATGCGCGGCATGTACTGGAAGCTGATGCCCGAGTTCGCCGCGATGAACTTCTTCGACCAGTCGGCACCCCTCCCCCACTACTACTGGGATGGTGAAACAAAGATGGCCTGTCTGCGGCATGTCCTCTCCCAGTCACTGACGCAAGCCTACGCCCACCACATCCAGCGTCTCATGGTGGCGGGCAACTTCGCCCTCCTCTCGGGGATCGATCCCGACGAGGTCGACCGGTGGTATCTCGGCGTCTACATCGACGCCGTGGAGTGGGTGGAAAAACCCAACACCCGGGGCATGAGCCAGTTTGCCGACGGCGGGATCATCGCGACGAAGCCCTACGTATCGTCGGCACGATACATCCATTCCATGAGCGACTACTGCGATGCCTGTCACTACGACTGGCAACGGAGGCACGGTGAGAATGCCTGCCCCTTCAACAGCCTCTACTGGGAATTCCTGGAGCGTCACCGCGGCCTCCTCGCCTCGAATCCCCGGATGGGACTGGTCTACCATTCTCTGGATCGCATGGATAAACAAGAAGTGGCGGCAATCATGCGCCAGGCCGAATACTTCCGAAGCCATCTTGAAACATTATAGAAGAATTCTGTCGTCACAATCCGCATTGTTGTGTGGGCAAGAACCTCACTATTTTGGCGTTCATTCTCGATCACCGGCCGCAAGCCACAGGTGAGGGTTGAATATCTCCTTGACATACAAAATCGTTATTCCTATGCTTCACCATGAGCACCGGAACTTGCGGGGCATGAGGAGAGTGTACAAATCGTGACACATCCCCGGCTACCGCGGACGGAGTGTAGTCCATCGGGAAGGTAAAGATATCGAAGACTGCCAACGCCGCCCGGCAGTATAGGCGGCGGAGGACACCTGTGTGAGGAAGAAAGAGGAGAAACTATCATGATAAATCAAAATATATGTTCAACTAATAATAATTACTGCTCCTTTCTGAGGAGAACACTATTCTCTGTGCTGGCGATGGTAATAATCATCACCATGGGGTGTGCCACCGTGGGTCGCGAATTTCCTGCCTCGCAAGTATCGGATATAAAGGTGAACATGACGACCAAGGATGAGATACGTACCATCTTCGGGACTCCCTGGCGCGTAGGAATCGAGAATGGTGAGGAAACCTGGACATACGGAAAGTATCACTACAGCGCATTCAAAGAGACAAGAACGCAGGATCTGGTGGTCCGATTCAATGACAAGGGCATCGTCACGTCATACACCTTCAACACGACGGACCATGAGCAGTAAACCTCATGTCAGGTGGCAATAACGGGCATTCCTACTCCGCTGTCCCTTTGACTGATGCATAGAGTTGTAGGAGAATTGATCATGGCGAAAATTCTCTTACCCCGATCTACTCACACCATTGAAAGGAATTTGCCAAAGAAAAGATTCCAATCATGAATGGGGCGACCGCAAAAAGGCACTTCGGCAATATGGTCACAAAGTGCTATTTAGGCATAAAAAAAGCACTTAGAATTTCTTCTAAGTGCTTAATATTTATGGTGGAGCTGAGGGGGGTCGAACCCCTGACCTCTTGAATGCCATTCAAGCGCTCTCCCAACTGAGCTACAGCCCCACTTTTATACCGTTGAGACAGAGCGATTTACTATCACGCAGTTTCCTTCGTTGTCAATATAATTTTCTTGACAATTTCAGTGCCAACTATATAATGCGTGCGCATTGCCGGAGTGGTGAAACTGGTAGACGCAGGGGACTCAAAATCCCCCGGACGCAAGTCCATCTCGGTTCGATTCCGAGCTCCGGCACCATATAGAAATCAAAGGGTTAGCTCAATACGAGTTAACCCTTTTTATTTTAGCTGAAAAATCTGCCGAATTCTGACGAGGCTCCATTCAAGGATTCACGAGGGATTCCTCTTAAAATTTTGGCCATGATAATTCATCAAGACAGAAAGTGTACTTATAGCTACAACCCTAAATAAACTGCTAAGGTCCTGTTTTTAATAAAGAGCAGTGGGGATTTTTTTATTTTTTGAACAGCTAATGAAGTGAAAATGAATATATCAGAGCTCAATTCACAATTCAAGATGTGACCCCTAATTTTCTCTCATCGCTATTTGATACATAGGCGAAAGTGAGGGAGATAGACTCTTTATAGGCTCTGGTAAGAAGGGTTGTATTTCTGCGTTCTGAGCCGCTTGGGGCTATATTCAGACGACGATTTTACGATACCCCTACTTATAAATTAATAAAAATCAAGCACTGGCACCGATTTTTTCTAATGTCATATAATTCTTGACTAAAAGCTCTCGTGCGGTTATCTAATAAAAGCTCAATATCACTAATATTCATGTCTTAAAATTCTTCTTGACATAGGAGAAAAGTACCTTTAAGGTACTTTTAATGTTTACTTCATGGATAAATATAAACCTTCATATTTATTGAAAGATGTTAAACAATCCACAAATGACAATCCGGTTATTATACCAATCGAAGTACAAATAACCGCAGATCAAATAGGTTTTTCAATTGGTGAAATCATAGATTTGATATTAGATTTAGAATGGAAAGATTTTTACAAATCAACTACTGAGATAATCGATCATACAGTTTGGCAAGATGTTTATAAAAAAAGGGCGAAGAATGTTGATGTCTACCTTAAACTTAAGATTGTAAAGGAGAAGTATCTTTTAATTCGATCGTTTAAGGAAGACACAGGGAAAGGGGGCAAAAAATGAACTATATTAAGGGCATGACATGCCCTGTCTGCGAAGTCGGAAAACTAGGGGTAACCAAGAAGGATTTTGAATTTAAATATAAGGGCCATAGTAGAACCTACTCAAGTGATAAGGTATTTATTTGTTCTGAATGTGAATCAAGCTTTCTTAACAAAAAAGATCAGCGCAATCTAGATTTTATTTTGACGAATTCCCGTAAAGAGATCGATGGGTTATTAACTTCTGATGATATAAAGGCAATACGATCAATTTTCAAAATAACTCAAAAAGATTTTGCAAAGTTACTTGGTGTTGGAGAGAAGAATTTCGCAAAATATGAAAGCGGTCAGGCAACTCAGAGCCGAGCAATGGATATACTGCTTCGTATATTCAGAGCATTCCCCTTTACGATTGAAGTTGTTGGAGGTCAATTGCCTGTCATAGGTGAAAAGACTGAATTTAAATTAGTAGCAAATAGATATCCAAATGAAGGTCAAATAGCAGTGAATTTAAAGGCTGAGAAAGGCTGTTCAATATCTGAAGAGGTGGATGATGCTGCATCCTTTTAGTATTCAAGACATAAGAGTATTGAAGCTAACCTATTCTTTGAATAGAAATCAGAAGGATAAAGTTAGTCAAAATAAGGATAGAAAAAACGAATTTAACGGAACGATTAATTGTAATCACCAATATGAAAAAAAAGAAAAACTACTACGCGTTTTTTTAATCACTTCGATAGGTGACGAAAATAATGACTTTCAAATATCTGTCGAATTAGGTGGAGCTTTCAAGTTTAAAAAGACTCCCGACAAAAAAATGTTAAATCAGTTGGGTGAAATTAATTGTCCTGCTATATTGTTCCCATATTTACGAGAATTAATTACTGATATTACAAGAAGAGGGGGGTTTCCTCCATTATTTATACCACCAATAAACTTCGTTAAATTAAGTAAAGATAAAGAAAAGGATTAAGTCAAAATTTAATCTTTAGTACTTCTTTCGCAAGTCGCCTATAACTTACTGAAATTGAAATATGCTCCACAGGATCAAAGCCTGGTGATACTTTTTGTTTAACTTTAAGTACTTCAAATAAGTCGAATCAGGTTTGGAAGTGATATATATAAAAGCAGAAAATAGAGAAAAAACTTCTGTAATTCTTTTTAACCAATAACTGAGTACCAAGTAAGTCCTAATTACCTACTTTTAACTTGACATTTATGTCAATCAGATGATAGGCAAGCCTTGCTTCTAAGATCTATGATTTTCAGTATCGATTTCGAATGTCAAAAAGGGGCTGGAACCGTACGCGCGATACTGTAAATATTTTAATATTTTCTTCATTATTTTCTGCAACTACAAAACAGATTAAGACTTATTTTCTGATTTCTTTTCGATACGAACAGGGCATGAAAAGTAATAATGATTTTTGCTCTATTGTAAATAGAAAATTCTCGCACCTGTTTGTCAATTGCAGTGAGGGAACATTACGTCTATGAGATTCGAAGTATAAATTAAGACAAACTTTGTATACCTGACTGATGTCCCACATATATAACATTCAGAAAATTATTCTATATTATTATAACTCTATCGCTGCATATTTAATATCAGGAGTGGAGGGTAAACGGGGATTTATAGGATAACTTCTAAAATATTTATCACGTTGTTTGCAAGATTGTTCTTTCGTCCAACGATATAAGTGTTAACCAATTGAAAGAGGTAATATATGCCAAGCGAATACGTATACGAAGAATGGGATAGTTCGGAAGATTCATATCACATAGATCTAAGTAAGCGCACGTCTGTTTTGCGTGAAGATTATAAAAATTATTTAAAAGAATACGGGAACCCTATCTCACAAAATTTTGTTTCTATATTAGATGAAACATTTTCAGAATTTATTTTACCAAAACAAAGTGAATTTAGGAAGGAAGACGCATATCTATATACCTCCAAGAGACATCCTATAAAACGAATTCTCGACCAACAGGTTAATCCACCTGATAATTGGAAAGATCATTTTTATGAAGAATGCCTTTTTAACATATGTTGGGACTTTGAAAAATCACCGCTTGTTTTCGTAAAGAGTGACGTCGGGTGTGGAAAATCGACTTTCGTAGACTTCTTTTTACGATGTTATTGCCCGAGCAATAGGGAAAGAAAGCAACTGTATTTAGACAATAAATTAATCATAAATATTGATACAAGGTCTGTTCAAAATGTCAGCGAATTTAACGATATATTTTTTCATAAAATGAGAGAGAAGATAGAAAGAATATGTTTAAAAAATAAATATGAAATTGAAATAGAAAATAATTGCGCAATGTGGGATCCAAAATTTCACTGGGATAAAAAAATACATCAAATTAAACTAGGTAATGAATCTATTGAGAACTATAGAATACAAATGGTTAGAAAGATTGTCGCAACTGTAAGCGATGAAGAGTGGGTTGAACTTGCTTTGAAATACATTACAAAATGTATAGAAACTAACGATAACAGTAATCCATTTTCTGCAATAGTTTTATGTATTGATAATATCGACCAATCAACATTTAAAGTTCAGTCAAGGGCCTTAACAATAGTGCGAAATTGGATGTCTCCAGATTCGGGAATAAACATTGATTGCTATCTTATACCATTATGGCCAAATACTATGGACATAATAATTTCTGAGATTGAACCACTACCTGCATACACAGAAGTTGAATTAGGTAAATTAAAAACTGATGATTTACTCGAAAAGAGAAGTAACAAATTAATCGAAGGAATTGAAGCAAATAAAAGAGAAATCAGGTGGCATGATATTTACGATTTCGATATTGAAGCAGGCGAACTGGTAACTTCGCGGGATCAATGTGAAGAGTATATAAAAATCATCCTCAAAGAAAGCTCTGGCCGTTTTACGCAATTTCTCGATTTTGTTTCTGGTGGGTCAGCCAGAAGACAGCTCGATCTTTGGAAAACAACCCTCTCTAGTCGAGTACTTTACCGTCACTATCATGAATACTCACACTTCAAAGCAAACAAAGATGAAAACTTAGACAAGATAACTTTATCAAGTTATTATTTATTTGATGGTTTATTAACTGGCCAATCTATAGTCTTTGATGAATCAAGAAATAATATAATAAATATTTTTAATATGGGGAGAAACATTAAATCGCCTGAAGATGTCTTAATTGGCCTTCACATATTTACTTTGATGTATGAACACGGATTTACTTCTAGAGTAAATATTGAAAATGTATTGGAACCACTTGGGTATCGAAAAGAAACAATAAATAATGTGATGGAGTATTTTAGAAAGAAGCATGTTTTTCAATGGAAATCATCGGAGATTAGAGACTTTTTTGTATGTTATCCAAACGTTCTAAAGGCATATAATTTTCTTTTAAAGGAAAGAGTATATATAGATAATATGGCTTTGGTCACTCCTATATTTGACGAAAGGAACGATAACATTAAGTTGACTCATTCTTATCGTATTGATGACATTATTGACCGTTGCCTTACTTCGCTCGAGTTTATTCATGAGTTATATCGGATAGAAAGAGCTTTTTGCATGTCTGAATCCCGACTCCAAAAATTAAATAAAGATAAATTTAGTAAAGCACTTCGAGATATCGAATTTCCGTATTATTCTAAAATTATTGCGCGGGCATATTTATCCGATTTAAGAACAATAAAGCGGCTAGTTGGAAAAAGAATTAATCAATTGAAGAAAAGTTGGGAGCAAATTAAAAACCACAAAGTTTTCTCCGTAACAGAATCTGTTAGTCGGTTTTTAACACCTATTGATTAGGATTATTTACGGTGGGGTAATTATGCATAAAAGACATGGGGAAATTTTAAGCTATAAAGATGCAATTCATAAATTAAAAGAAGTAATGGCTTTAAAAAAAAATATTATATTTAGAGGCCAAAAGGATTCAGATTGGAGGCTTCAATCAACTTTTCTAAGGTTATCAACAGAAAAAAATTGGGATTCTCAGCAAAGAGAGATTTATTTAAATAAATTGTTAATGGGTTTCAAAAATGAGGCCATACGTCAAAATCTTATCACAGATAATGGATTTACTGAAAATGGCCAATTGGATGAATTGAAACTTCTTATCTATGCCCAACATTATGGATTACCAACTAATTTATTGGATTGGACGTGGTCGCCATACGTTGCATTGTTTTTTGCATTTAATGGTAACAGTAAGGAAAGAATCGCCAATAAAAGAGCTGCAGTTTGGTGCTTCGATTGGAATGAATTTAGAAAAGGAGCTATTAGATTAGGTAAGAGGGCTCTTGGTAAAGATAAAATAAAGGATGAAATTGCACTAAAGCATTTTAATACTGAACGCACATTGGCAATAACCTTAGAGATAGATCAAGTACCCGGTAATGTTAGATTTTTGCGTCAAAGAGGCGTATTCACACGTGGAATTTATGAAATTTATGATAAAACAACCGAGAGTCTGAATGATTATATCAAGAGACACGAAGATGTTTTCCATGAAAATACGCTTGTTAAAATTACAGTTGATACTAACGATCAAAGTGAAGCTATTGAGGATCTAAGAATGATGGGACTTGACGCTGCTTATTTAATGGCTAACTTAGATTACGTATCAATAGCAGTTTTAAATAATACAACAAAATTTTTAGAACCTGAATTTAACTTATCTTGAATAATTCCTAATGGAATTTTGGGGTTTTGTTTTTTGCCATCAGATAATTTCCAAAGTATTAGCTGAAATCATTGATAGTCGTCTAAAGCTCTAAACCGTGTAGCTCAGGAGGAAGACTTCCGTCCCATAAGCCATTTTATCCTTTCTATCCTACTGATTATATTGTGATTATTTTCTCCGTGTGGGTTTGATTCCGATTGTGATACACCTGTTCGTTCCGAAAATCCTTCTTCATGCTTCTGCTGTATAAATCAATAGTCCCATAAAATTATTGCCAAAGGAACGGAGGTTCGATATTATTAAGGACACTTTTTCATATTGACAACGTATCGCTGTGGGGACATTCTCGTCTTTCCGAAAGGGGAGGAGAGAGAGCTTAACAGGCCATAATCTCAGAGTCTATCTTCCGTATGAAACCCGCCAGGGGGAATCGATGGATAGAAATATGTTTCAACTGAAAAGGTGTATACGATACGGCACCATCGCCTTCATAGTCATCCTTGTGTCAGCACCGTCCGTTGGCTTCTCCATCACGCTCGACGAATGCATCGGCATTGCACTCAGGCAGAATCCCGATATCGAAATCGCCTCCCGCCGAATCGACGCGGCGGAGGCTAAAATCAGTCAGGCCGCCTCGGCCTACTACCCCTGGCTCACCCTTTCGTCATCATATACACGCACGAACAACCCGCCCCAGGCCTTCATGATGAAACTCAACCAGAAAAACCTGGACATGATGTCCCCCGGCTTCGACCCCAATGATCCCGACGACACCGATAATATTCGCACCAGCCTCGGCTTCAAGTACCGGCTCTATGATTTCGGCAGGAGAAAACTGGACTATCGCATGGCGAAAGGTGGCAGATCCATTGCCGCCGAACAGCGTGCCGCTCTCCAGAACGGGATGATACACCGGGTCACCGCATATTTCTACGGTGCCCTCCAGGCCGATGCCTTCGTCTCGGTCCAGGAGCAGTCCGTCGAGAGCCTCCGGGAGAGTCTGCGCGTCGCCCGTGAACGCTTCAAGGCGGGAACAGCCATAAAAACGGACGTCCTCAATCTGGAGGTAAAGCTGGCCCAGGCACAGGAAGATCTCATCAAGGCCAGAAACGGCGTAATGCTCGCCGTGGCCGCCTTAAATACGATAATCGGCAAAGAACTGATCGTCGCCGACGATATCTGCCATTGCGAATCCTTCGACGACATCCCCGCTCTCGTCGACTATGAAGCAGCCGACGTGGAACGGAGACCCGAAATGAGGATGGCACGGATAATCTCCGAGATCGGCGAGGATAAACTGAAAAAATCGAAACGGGAATACGCCCCCCTCCTGAACGCCTTCGGCTCCCTCGACTGGGACGGCGAGGATCTGAATGACACCGAGCAGAGCTACCTCGTCGGCGCTCAGATCGAATGGGACATCTTTACCGGCTTCTACCGACAGAGCAGTATCGCCGACGCCAGGGCCGCCCGAAATTCGGCCGGCGCCGAAAGGAGAAAGGTCCGGGACCAACTGCTATTGGACCTGAAGGAATCCTCGCTCGTGGCCGTGGAGGCGCGAGAGCGGCTCGATGTGGCATACAAGATCGTCGAGAGCGCCGAGGAGGCGCTCCGGATCACGCAGGAGCGATACCGTCACAAGGCAGCCGACATCACGGAGCTCCTCACGGCAGAGGTGGGGCTGACGGCCATCCGCACGAGGGCCGCGGCGGCCTACTACGATTATCTGACGGCGCTCTCCAACATGGAGCGGGCGAAGGGAACGCTCGTCCGTCGATATGCAAAGTAAGGGAGGTCCGGTCATGGCTCAGGGAGCATCGGGGAAAAAGATTATTGCAAGACTGTGGCGACCCATCATCGGAATCATCGCCCTGGCCCTTATCATCGCCTGGACGGGGGGATTCTTCGACTCAAAGGTTCCTCCCGGTAAAATCCGCCACGAGAAGGGAGAGCCGCTTTCCGATACGGCGGAGCTCTATACTGTGACCAGAGGGGAATTTGCCCCCAGAATCGACGTGGTGGGCACCGTCGCCTCCGAAGAAACGATACACCTCAGCGCACGCATCCCTTCATACATCAAGGATATTTTCGCTTCTGCGGGGGACGCTGTCGAAAAAGGTCAGGTGCTGATTACCCTCGACGACCGCGAGATCAGGGAACAGTTGAGCGCCGCCCAATCTCAGTACAGACAGGCTGAAATCGAATACGAGAGGACAAAGGCCCTCTTCGAAAAGACGGCCGTCACCGAGCAGGCCCTCGTTGCCGCGGAATCGATGTACACATCGTCGCGGGCCGGGGTGGAACAGGTGAAAGTCATGCTCACCTACACACAGATCACCTCTCCCATAGGGGGCATCGTGACCGACCGCAGGGTGGAGATAGGAGATCTCGCCAATCCCGGCCAGGTTCTCCTTTCAGTCTACGACCCGCTCAGGATGCGTCTGGAGGCGCCCGTTCCGGTGCGGCTTATCGACAAACTCAGGGTGAATCAAGCTGTCGAGGCAACCCTCGAGCGGCCCGACCGGACATTTGAGGGCACCGTTACTGAGATAGTCAGCGAGGTCGATCCCGCGACACGAACGCAGGTGGTAAAGGTCCATTTAGACACGTCGTCGGGAAAGATCCTGCCCGGAGTTTTCGGGAGACTCTGGGTTACCGAGGACCCCCGACCGGGGATTGTCATACCCGCCTCGGCCGTGTATCGCGTGGGACAGCTTGAGATGGTTCTGGTGGTGGAGGAAAATCGGGTGATCCGCCGCATGGTAAGAACGGGACTCAGGATCGGCGAGCGCGTTGAGATCCTCTCGGGCCTTCAGGAGGGAGCTGTCATCGTCCTGCACCCCCAGATCAGAGGATAGATCATGCCCCAGAAACATGCATTCTTCGCAAACCTTATAGAGGGTTTTCTTCGGGGAAATCTTGCGGTTCTTCTCATAATCATTTCGCTCGTCGCCGGCGCCTTCGCGCTGACGATAACCCCCCGGGAGGAAGAACCGCAGATCGTCGTCCCCGTCGCCGACGTGATGATCACCTATCCCGGCGGCAGCGCGGAAGAGGTGGAGCGCCTCGTCTCGTCGCGGCTCGAACGGCTCCTCTATCAGATCGACGGCGTGGAATACGTCTATTCCATGTCCCGTCCCGGGATGGCCGTCGTGACCGTTCGCTTCTACGTCGGCGAGGACCGTGAAGAAAGCCTCATAAAACTCTACAACAAGGTCTTTCAGAATATCGACAGAACGACACCGGGGATTACCGGATGGATCATCAAACCGATCGAAATCGACGATGTCCCCATCGTGAACGCCACACTCTACTCCGAGAGCTATGACACCCATGAGCTTTACCGCGTGGCTGAAGAGATCGTCCACCGGCTTCAGAATATCAGGGACAGCGCCCGTATAACGATCCACGGGGGGGAGCGGCGGGTCGTCTATGTCTATCTCGATACGGAACGCCTCTCGGCCTACACCTTATCGGCCATGGAAATCGCCGGTGCCCTCGGGCAATCCAACGCCCAGACCGAAGCGGGGACCTTCGACCAGGCAAACGAGTCGATCAGGGTGGAGACCGGTCCCTTTTTCAATGACGTCGATGAGGTCAAGAACGTGATGGTCGGAACCTTCGCGGGAAGGCCCGTCTATCTGAGGGATGTGGCACAGGTACGGGACGGTCCCGAAGAACTCAGGACCTATACACGGATCGGCTTCGGACCGGCGTCGGACGATTCGGCGGCCCGGGCACCGGGGGCACGCTACCCCTCGGTGACGATCGCCATCGCCAAGAAGAAGGGGAGCAATTCCGTCTGGATCGCGAACAGGATCCACGACACCCTCGACGAGCTGCAAGGCACGATCATCCCCGACGCGATCAACCTTCACATTACCCGAGATTACGGGAAGACGGCCAACGACAAGGTGAACGACCTTGTGGGAAACCTCTGGATCGGATTGATCACCGTCATCGGCCTGATAGCCCTTGCCATGGGCTGGCGCGAGGGACTGATCGTGGGCGTGGCAATCCCCATCACCTACTCGCTGACGCTGCTCTTCAACTACCTCTTCGGCTATACCATCAACCGCGTCACCCTCTTTGCCCTCATCCTCTCCATGGGGATGCTGGTGGACAACCCCATCGTCAGCGTCGAGAATATCTACCGTTTCCTGGGAATGAAAAAACACCGGCCCCAGGAAGCGGTTTCACTCGCCATGAATGAAGTCATGCCGCCCATGGTACTGGCCACCCTTTCCATCATCGCCTCCTTCGTGCCGCTCTTTTTCATCACCGGCATGATGGGGCCCTACATGGCACCGATGGCGCTCAACGTCCCCCTCACCATGGTCAGTTCCATGGCGGTGGCGATCATGATCATCCCCTGGCTTTCCTCAAAGATCCTGCGAGAACCACCCGCCGAGGCGGAGGCCTACGATATAACGAAAACGGTCATCTTCCGGACTTACCGGCGCCTGCTCGCACCCCTTATCGCATCCCCCGGAAGGGGCGGCCTTCTGCTTCTCCTGATGGTCCTCCTCTTTCTCGGCTCGGGGGCCCTCGGCCTTACCGGTCTCGTACCGCTCAAGATGCTCCCCTTTGACAACAAGAACGAATTCCAGATCGTCATCGATATGCCCGAGTCGGCAACACTGGAGGAAACCGACGCCGTCGCCGCCGATGTGGAAGATTACCTGAGCAGCATCCCCGAAGTGACGGACTTCACCACCACCGTCGGGACGTCATCGCCCATGGATTTCAACGGGATGGTACGCCATTACTATCTTCGGGAAGCACCGAATCTGGCGGACATCCGGGTCAACCTCCTGCACCGTGATAGACGCGAAATGGACAGTCATGCCATCATCCTCCGCATACGGAATGACATAGAGGAAATAGCAATCAAAAGAGGCGCCCTCATCAAGCTGGTTGAGGCGCCTCCGGGACCTCCCGTCCTCTCGACGGTCGTCGCTGAAGTGTACGGGACCCCTTACCATCAGTATGGCGACCTGATCGATGCCGCCCATATCGTTCGGTCCCAGATGGCCGAGGAGGAGGGCGTCGTCGATATCGATGACACGGTGGAAACGACCCAGCGGAAACTTTTTTTCAGGGTCGACAGGGAAAAGGCGGGGCTGAACGGCATTTCGACACAGGACATCGTCCGGACCCTCCAGATGGCACTGACGGGCATGCCGGCAGGCACGGTCCATATCCCCACGGAACAGAATGAGCTCGCTATCATTATCCGCCTCCCCCGGGAAAAACGCTCCGACAGGGAGCGATTGAAAAGCATCCCCGTAAAAGGGCGGGGGGGACAATCGGTACAGCTGGGAGAACTGGGAACCTTCGAAGAGGAGGTCTACGACAAGACCATCATGCACAAGAACCTGGAGCGTGTCGTCTTTGTGACGGCGGAGATGGCGGGGAGGGGCCCTGCCTATGCCATCCTCTCGCTTCGGTCATACTTCAACAACAACCCCCTTCCCCGTGGCATCAGGGTAGACTGGCGCGGCGAGGGCGAATGGAAGATCACCCTCGATGTCTTCCGGGATCTCGGTATCGCCTTCTCGGTTGCCCTGCTCATTATCTACACGCTTCTCGTCTATGAAACGGCCTCCTATCTCCTCCCCCTTGTTATCATGCTCTCCATCCCGCTCACCATGATCGGCATCATGCCGGGGTTCTGGCTTCTCAATGTCGTGACAAGCAGGCCGATTTCCGGCTTCGAGAATCCCGTCTTCTTCACTGCCACGGCGATGATCGGCATGATCGCCCTCGGCGGGATCGTTCAGCGAAACGCCATCATTCTCATTGATTTCATCCGCACAAACGTGGAGCGAGGGATGTCACTCACAGAGGCACTCATCGAATCGGGCGCCGTCCGGTTCAGGCCCATCGTCCTCACGGCGGGAACCACCATGCTGGGCGCCTGGCCGATCACCTTCGATCCCATTTTCAGCGGCCTGGCCTGGTCGATCATATTCGGGCTCTTTGTTTCCACGGCCTTCACACTCATTGTCATACCCGTCGTCTACAACCTCATCTACGGCAAAAAAACGGCGACGGCAGACCGGGGTGAATCTCCGGAAAGGCAGAAAGGATAAGAACGCAGATGAAAATGATGATTATTATCTGTCCCGAAGCGAGAGAGAAGGAAATCAACGAGCTTATTACCCGCCACGAGGTCCATGCCTTCTCTCAGATCAGGGATGTTATCGGAGCGGGGAAAACGGGCAGAAAGATGGGGACCCAGGTATGGCCCGGCGAATCGGTCCTCACCTTTGCCGTGGTGGACGATTCAAAAAGCGAGGAGCTGAAGGACGCCCTCCGACGATGCGTCCGGGAGCTCTACCCCGGCGAGGGGATGCGGACCTTTGTGCTGGCCATCGAGGATGTCATTTAAGGAACAACACCTGCAGGGCTGCCCCCCCGTACTGATCCTTCCGGTGACTATCGATCATGAACCGAAGAGTTTATGCCCCAGCTTTCGCTGATCCTCGTTCCAGCGCTTGATCAGGTAATCCTTTTCGTTCTCGAATATCCTGTTGACGCTCTCAAAATACTCCTCACACTCCTTCGTCCCCTTATCGATGGTCTTGTTGACGAAGGAGAGTGTCCGTGCATGGTAAAAGGGTATCATCGCCTCGATGATATCCTCCTGGGGAATCTCATTGTTCCGATAGGCGATGGCAAAGCCGAAGAGGATCCGCGCCCAGAGATCGCTCGGGTAATAGAATGTGTCTTTCGGCAAATCCTTCGTCTTACTCACCTCTTCCAATTCCGCCTCGGGCACAATCGTCTCCCAGAGATCTGCATATCGGTCAAACCCGGAGAGGAAACTTTCATGGAGGGCATCGGTGTTCACATCGACGACGGGAGGCTTCTCGTCCACACCGAGGCCAAAGCCGAAGATATTGCTGGGCCAGCTCTCCTTCGTATCCTTCCAGAAATATTCGAAATCGATCATGAGATCGAAGAGGGTCATAATAACCTGGGTAAACATGGGACCCAGGTCCTTTGCCGGATCCTTTGCCCGGTGGCTCTTCGGTGAGCCCAGAAAGGTCTGGCAGACATTGAAGCGCCGGGCGATGGCGATCGACGTCATCCAGACATCGATGCCGAAGTTGGCGATCCTGTCGTTCCAGAGTTTTTCCGATAAAAAGGCCCGGGCGATCCTGCCGGAAAATCCGAAATCACCGCCGATGGGCTGCCTGACCCGGAGACCGAAGAGGGTCCGCAGCATGGGATAGGCGATATGGTTGGTAATCGACCCGTCATACTTGTGACGTACATAGATCGGTGTGACATAATTGAACCCCCTGAAAAGGGGCTCCCCGAGATACTGAATCCACTGGGGCGTGATACTTTTGAGGTCCGCATCGACCACCACGACGGCCTTTGCCTCAAGTTCGATGGCCGCTTCGAAAAGATTTCTGATATTGTTCCCCTTTCCCGTCACCCCCTCGGGCGTGGAGATATAGATCCGGGGCACCTCAGCGGGGGTATTCATAAAGGCATCTTTCGTGCCGTCGGGGGAATTGTTGTCAACATTGATAATCACCGCCTGCTTGTCGGGGAAATAGCGACGCAGCCCCTCTGCGGCAATCGTGGTCGGATAGGAAATCAGATCCGCCTCATTATACGAAGGAATGCCTACGATTATCTCTGCGCTTCGAATACGATCGGGGTTTTCAACGTAACGGTCCATCGTCTCCCTCCTTTATTTTCAGGCGCTTTCTCCGGAGCTTTCCCTCCCGGTATTGGAGAATTGTAACAACAATACCAAAGATATACAATTTTTTAATGAAGAGAATCGGGGAAGTAACTGAAATAGCCTGGTGACGATGCAAATTATATTGACAAGGGAATTCCAATATACGAAATTACCACCTCGAATCTTATACGAAGGAAGTGACGGACAATCACTATGAATGGAGAGGAAAACCACGGCGGGACGAGAGATCTTGCCGACCGCTACCGAGAGGAAGAGAGATTCGACGAGGCGATCGAGCTCTACCTGCAACTGATAGAGATGAACCCCGGTGATGAATCGCTCACCATGTCTCTTGCCTGGGCCTACAACGACAGCGGAAAAACGGAGAGGGCCATCGAAACCCTCGAAGGCCTTCTGAAAAAGGAGTTGCAGAGAAGGGTCTTTACCGGCTTCGCCTTTGACGAACTCGTAAGGATCTACCGGGAGCAGGAAAATTACGGGCGCCTCGTTGACATCTGCGAAGGGGCGGTAAAAGCCCAGCCCGACGACCCGGCCCTCCTGAAAACGCTGGGAGATTCCTCGCTGAGAGGGGGAAAGATCGAGCGGGCCATCGAGGTCTTCGAGATGCTGACGGGGATGGAGCCCGACTCGGCCGTTCCCTTCTGCGATCTGGGAAATGCCCATATCGCGGCGGGCAATTTCGACGAGGCCGAGGATGCCTACGACAAGGCGCTGTCGATCGAACCGACGGAGGCATCTTCCTTCTACAACAGACTGGGGACCGCCTACCACCTTGCCGGTGTGTACGAGCGGGCGGAGGTGGCATTTAAAAAATCGCTCAATGAGCGTTTCGATCAACCCCTCTTTCACTGCAACCTGGGCGATGTGTACATAAAGATGGGGAGACTGGACGAGGCGAGAGAGGCCTACAAAAAAGCGGCAGAGATCGACGGATCGTCGAGGGGCGCCTACCATAACAGGATGGGGAAGACCCTCGCGAAGGAGGGACATCATCTCATGGCCATCGAGGCCTTTGAGGGCGCAATCGCCGAGGACCCCCTGAATCCCTTTTACTACCTGAGTCTCACAGAGTCCTGTGCGGCAGAGGGTCTCGACGAAAAGGCACGGGAGTTTTATAAAAAGGCTCAATCGCTGAAGGTCTTTTCCTGAGTCGATCCGATTCCTTTTCGACTCGACGCAACAAGTACTTGACACAGGCGGCAAGTTTGGGTAAAGCACACCTTCATATAATGAATGTGGGGATGTAGCTCAGCCGGGAGAGCGCGGCGTTCGCAATGCCGAGGTCAGGGGTTCGATCCCCCTCATCTCCACCAATATTTACTGACACATTTTCCGAAAACTCTTTCAACACTCACGGTACCCGGCAGAAACCGCAACGAGTGTCCCTACGATACAAGCTGTTGCCACTCCCACAGGTCACCACACTCCACCCTCGCATCCGGCCTGCAAGACACCACGAAAGTGATTGACCGAAGAAGAGCAAAACCATATACTTATTGGCAACGAACAATCGAAGGGGGGCAGGTATCGATCCATGGCGGAGCACTACGATGTCGTTCTCGGCATCCCTTCTTACAACGAAGTCACAACGATCGGATACGTTACAAAGACGGCGGCCGAGGGGCTCTACGATTACTTCGGCAACCGGCGGTGCATCATCGTCAACTGCGATAACAGGAGCCCCGACGGCACGAAGGAGGCCTTTCTCGGCGCCCCGATCCCCGAAACGATAGAGAGAAAATACCTCCCCACGCCCGAGGGGGTGAAGGGGAAGGGAAACAATTTCCACAACCTCTTCCGATTCTCTCTGGAGGCAGGCGCAAAGATAACCATCGTCGTCGATGCGGACCTGCGGTCCATTACCCCGCGGTGGATCAAATACCTGGGGAAACCCGTCGAGGCGGGCCATGACCTGGTAACACCGCTCTACTCACGACACCAGTTCGACGGCACAATTACCAATCATCTCTGCTATCCCCTCGTCTTTTCCCTGACGGGCGTCGATATCCGCCAGCCCATCGGCGGCGAATTCGCCTTTTCCCCGAAACTCTGCTCCTACTGGCTCGAGCAGGACTGGAACGAAAAGGTCCTGCAATACGGGATCGACGTCTTCATGTCACTCTCGGCACTCTTCGGCAACTTCCGCGTCTGCCAGACGGGACTGGGCAATAAGGTGCACAACGCAAGTGCACCGAAGCTGGGAACCATGTTCGAGGAGGTGGTCTATACCCTCTTTTCGCTCCTCATCGCCCACCGGTCGAAGTGGGTCAGCATCTGGCTCAAGAAGGGGGAAACAACCTCATGGCAGACGGGGGTGAGAGAGGTTGAACTCTGCGGTTTACAGAAAATGAATGAGGCGCAGAAACTCAGCATCGATATTCTCGATCTCAAGAAAAAGTGCCGGGCGGAATACGAAACCTATCAAAACCTGGTACAGCACTATTTGAGTCCCTACGGCTACGAGAGGGTTCAGGACATGTACGAAATGGATTATTTCGACGTGGATATCATGCTCTGGTCTCAGATCGTCTACAACTTCCTCTATATCTTTGACGGAGCCCCGGAGAAGGTGAAGATGGATATCATCAACGCCCTGAAGCCGCTTTACTTTGCCAGGAGCATTACCTTCGACTATCAGACGAGCCGCTACAGTATCGATTACGCCGAGGAGGAGGTCCGCAAACAGGCACTGGCCTTTATGTCGCAGAAACCCTATCTCCTCGGGCTCTACCTGGAAGAGAAGAAAAACGGCCTCTTCCCCTGACAAAAAAGAGGGGACAGCATAACAATGCGAATCGCATCATCAGACTATCCCCCCTGGTTCACGTCAGAAACGGACGTTTTTCAGTCTAATAAAATTTCTTCCCGAACATCTCCTCCGAGAGGCCGATAAGATCCGCCCACTTCATGGGGCCGCCCTTTTCGGGGGGAAATCCCGTACCCCAGATCATTCCCACGTCGATCATCCGCGGATCATCGACGATATTTCTGTCGAGGAGATCTTTTCCCACTTCCACCATGGCCCTCAAGAGACCCATCTGAATATCCTCTTCCGATCGCTCCTTGGGGTCTCTGGAATCGATCAGGGGAAACACATCGGGATCGACACTCCCGTCCTGCAGGAAGAATCCCTTCCCCGATTTTTTCAGTCCCCATCGCCCGTCATTCACCACGGCGGCGAGCGTTTTCTGTTCCACATCCATTCCCACCAGGACCTTGTGGATAACATCGATACCCACCTCGTCGGTGAGGCGGATCGGCCCTACCGGGAGACCAAAACGCGACATGGCGCCATCCACCTTTTCGATGGGATTTCCCTCTTCCACATAGGTGATCGCGTTGATCAGATAGGGGAAAAGCAGCGCGTTTACCACAAATCCCGGGTTGTCCCTGCAGACAATGGGGCGCTTCCTGATGGAGGCAACGAAGTTCAGGAGGTTGTCGACGGCGTCCTGACCCGTTTCCTCGCCGCGGATAACTTCGACCATCTGCATCTTCCAGACGGGAGAAAAGAAGTGAAGGCCACCGTAGCGCTCGGGATTCGTCACGTATGTGGACATGCTGGTGATCGGGATCGACGAGGTATTACTGGCGATGATACAATCATCGGCAACGGCCGGACAGAGCTCCTTGTAAACCTGTTCCTTCACCTTGATGTCCTCGAAGACGGCCTCGATGACGATATCGACGTCCTTGAATTCATCGATATACTCTGAGGTCGTCGTGAGAAGCTTCATCAGATCGTCGACGGGAACCTTGAGACGTTTTTTCTCGACCATACCCTCCAGGACTTTCCTGATAAATTCCTTCCCCGGTTCCAGCGCCTCGGGAATATCCTTCACAATGACGGGCACCTGCATCCTCCGCAGTATCTCGATGACGATTCCCCGGCCCATGGTGCCGAAGCCGAGGACGGCCGCCTTTTTAAGGGGTTTCGGCTCAAAGCCCTTCGTCATCATCGACGTCGCCTTGTCCGTCAGGGTCTTGATGAAAAAGGTGTTGATACTCCCCTTCGCCTCCTTCGAGAGGGCAACGGTTACGAAGTTTTTCTTCTCCAGTTCCAATCCTTCACTGAGGGGAAGCTTGACGCCCTCCTGGATCGACTTCATCGCCAGCATCGGCCCGGGGATCTCCCGTCCCCTCGTTGCCTTGAGGACGCCCTGGCGGGCCATCTCCATGATCTCATCGATCTGGGAGAAATCCTGTTCGGGCCGCTTTAGCTCCGCCGTTCCGTCGATTATTTCCTTCAGGAAGGATTTCGCCTCTTCCAGGAGATCGGCCTCTTGAGGAAGCAGCCGGTCGATAATGCCCTTTTCAAGGGCCGTGGGGGCGGGCAACATCTTTCCCCGGAGAATCAGTTCGATCGCATCATAGCCGATCAGGCGTGGCAGCCGCTGCGTCCCTCCGCCACCGGGGAAGAGGCCAACATTACACTCGGGAAGGCCGATCAGCGTTGCCGGCGATTCCTTCGCTATTCGGGCCGTACAGGCGAGGGCGAATTCCAGCCCGCCGCCGAGGCAGTGTCCGTGAATCGCTGCAAGAGAGGGGATTTTCAGCTCACTCAGCCTGTTAAAGGGACCGTGCAAGTAATCGAGGGCCTTTCGTGCCTCCGCTTCCGATTCGATCTCGGCGATCATCTTCAGGTTGGCTCCGGCAAGGAAGTTGTTCGGCTTTCCGGAGATGAAGATCACCCCCGTCAACGATTCTTCCTTCTCCAGGATCTCGATGAGTTCCTTAAATTCAATGATAGCCTTGTCGGTCCACGTATTCATCGCGTCACCGACCATGTCAAAGGTTACAATGCCTATTCCGTCGTCCCGTGTAAATTTGAATATCTCTCCAACGCTCATAAGAAAAACCCTCCTTTTTCTGATATGGCTCTTGTATTACGGTGCACTAAGGGTATTAATTGACAGAGAAAGTGAAGTCAAGCACTAATACTCCCGCAGGCTTTTTATATGCTATTCCAATTCCCTGCTTTACGCTTGACATAGAAGAGGATTTTGTCTATGCTCCGTGACTGGTATTTTTCAGAGCACTGCTTCCTATTAGATAGTTTTAAAAAATGAATTTAGCGAATAAGGAGGTCTTTTTCATGGGTAAACGAATTCTATTGATGGTGGTTTTGGTATTGTCTTTGACTCTTGTAACAGGGGTACAGGCAGCTGATAAGGTCTATGTAAACGGCATCGATGCAAATTTTCCACCCTTTGCCTATGTTGACAAGAACGGAAATCCCGATGGCTTTGACGTCAAGGCATTGGACTGGATCGCCAATGAAATGGGATTCAAGGTAACACATAAACCGATGGACTGGGATGGCATTATCCCCAGTCTCAAAGCGAAAAAGATCGACATTATCGCCTCCGGAATGAGCATTACGGAGAAGAGGGCCGAGCAGGTCAATTTCAGTATCGCCTACTGGAAGATTGCACAGGTACTGGTTGCCAAAAAAGACTGCAGTCTCACCGTGGACCAGCTCCTCTCAAAGGGCAACAAAATCGGTGTCCAGAGGGGAACGACAGAAGCCAAATGGATGAAAGACAATCTCATTGCAAAAGGCAAGGATTTCAGCCTGGTAGAATATGACTCCGCGCCGCTTTCCGTTGAGGATGTACTAAATGGTCGTATCGTGGCAGCCGCCATGGACGACGCCCCTGCAAAAGACGCCGCACGGAAGAAACCGGTCAAAATAGTTGGTGGTTTCGGTATGGAAAGTGAGGACTTCGGATACGCCATCCGCAAGGAAGATACCGAACTGCTCGGTAAGATCAATGAAGGGCTGAAACGTCTCATGGCATCTCCCTACTGGGAAGAATTAATAAAGAAATACGAACCGTGAGAAACGGTTGCATGTAACTGATACCATTTTCTCAGAAAGGCATCGGATGTCGTATCCCGATGCCTTTCAATGTTTTATACCGTTGGAAATTGAATGACAGAAAGCCTTACAGTACTCTATGGGGCGCTGCCCTACCTTTTGCGAGGGACACTCGTCACGATTGCCTTGGTTGCAGGAGCGATGGGGCTCGGCCTCGTTATCGGTATCAACCTTGCCGTGGGTCAGGTCTATGGCAAAAGGTGGCTCCGTGCCATTATCGGAATTTATATATGGTTTTTTCGAGGAGTGCCCCTTCTGGTTCTCCTCTTCCTCTTCTATTTCGGTCTTTTTTCGCTGCTTGAGATCAACCTCTCCGCCTTTACCGTAGCCGTTATCGTGCTGGGGCTCATTACCGCCGCATACCAGTCCCAGATCTTCAGAGGAGCAATCCTGTCGTTGCCCGAGGGGCAGCTCAAAGCGGCACGGGCACTCGGCATGAGCGACAAAAAGGCCATCCTCTTGATCATTCTTCCCCAGGCGCTGCGGCTTTCCATACCTGGATGGTCGAATGAGTATTCCATAGTCCTTAAAGATTCCGCTGTTGCCTATGCGCTCGGAGTTATGGAGATGATGGCACGTGCTCATTTCGTCGCATCGAGGACCTACGAACACCTGCCACTCTATTTTTCGGCCGGTCTGATTTTTCTTATACTTACATATCTGGGGACCAAGGGACTCCGACTGATGGAAGAAAAGCTCAGGATTCCGGGATACTCCCGGTAAGGAATAGTTTATATGGCAAAGACAAAAACAATTCTTAAAATTGAAGATATGACCAAACGATACGGATCGAAAACGGTCCTCAAAAACGCCTCCCTTTCCCTCAATGAGGGTGAGTTAAAGATATTGATCGGGCCTTCGGGCGGGGGCAAAAGTACCCTCCTCCAGTGTATCAACTTCCTGGTCAAACCGAACAGCGGGCGTGTCTGGCTTGACGGAAAGGAAATCATACATTCACGAAAAAAGGAACTCTACGCCTACCGGCAGAGAGTGGGCATGATCTTTCAGGATTTTAATCTCTTCGACCACCTGACAGTACTCGAGAACGTTCAGATCGCCCTCGTGAAGGTGAAAAAGAGGGGCAAGGAGGAGTCCCGAACACGGGCGGTTACCGAACTGGAACGAGTGGGACTGGCAGATCATATCACAAAATATCCCGCCCAACTCTCGGGTGGCCAGAAGCAGCGGGTTTCAATCGCACGAGCTCTGGCAATGGACCCTGAAGTGATGCTCCTCGACGAACCCACATCCGCCCTCGACCCCGAGCTCATATCGGAAGTCCTGGATGTTATCAGAGACCTGCGATTAAACGGCATGACGATGATCATGTCGACGCACCAGATCGGATTTGCCAGCGAACTGGCCGACGAACTGGTCTTTCTCGAAAACGGAAGCATTCTGGAGACGGGGCCACCCAAAAAGATGTTCTCGAACGCTGACTGTGAAAGAACCAGAGAATTTTGTTCCAAGATAACCGAACTCTACGGAAATTCGTTCTAATATGGAAGAACTCTTTTTTATCAGATTCGAGGTCATGCCGTCACTATTAGAGGGACTCCTCGTAAGCATCAAACTGATCATTCCCTCGGCCTTCTTCGGTCTCGTGATCGGCATCATCGTGGGAGCCCTCAGGGTCTATGGAAATACCTTCCTGAAAAAGGTGGCCGACGGTTATGTGCTCATATTCAGGGGGTTTCCTCTCGTCGTTCAACTCTTTATCTGGTACTTCGGCTTCCCGCACATTGGCATCTACTTTTCGCCCTTTGTCGCCTCAGTCATCGCCTTTTCGATGTGCAGCGGCGCCTATCACTCTGAATACATCCGAGGAGCCTTCCTGTCGGTGAAAACGGGGCAGACTATGGGAGCGAAGGCACTCGGGTTTTCAAAACTCAAGATGATACGCTTCATAACCCTTCCCCAGGCATTTCGACGGGCCCTTCCCGGCTGCGGGAATGAAATTATTTACCTTATCAAGTATTCATCTCTGGCCTACATGATCACCTGCATCGAGTTGACCGGTCAGGGGAAAATCATAGCGTCGGATACATTCAAGTTCACCGAGATATTCATGATAATCGGCGCCATCTATCTCTTCCTGACTACAATAGCCACCTGGATTCTGCACCGGGTGGAAAACAGGCTTCGCCTCCCCGGCTTCGAAAGCTACAGGACATGATATATGTCGATATACGCAACGCTGACCCCCTCCATCAAAGATGAAATCCGAGCGGCACTGGGAAACCGATGTCTGATCGAAGACCCCGAGAAGATAGGAGACTTTGCACAAGATGCAAGTGAGCTCCACCATCGAGCAGAGCTTGTCGTCGAGGCAACGTCGACGGAACAGGTCGAGACGCTTTTACGACTGGCAAACAGACACCGTTTTCCCGTCACTCCCCGGGGATTGGGTACCGGTCTTGCAGGGGGATCTATTCCCCTTTTCGGAGGTGTGGTCCTCTCGCTGGCGAAGATGAACCGTATCATTTCGATCGAACCGGAAAACCTCACAGCCACGGTGGAACCGGGTCTTCTCAATCTGGATCTGAAAAAGGCCGTTCAAAAAGAGGGCCTCTTCTACCCGCCCGATCCCGCAAGCCTCGATACCTGCTCCATAGGAGGAAACGCCGCAACCAATGCCGGTGGACCCGCCTGTGTAAAGTATGGAACGACGAAGGACTACGTCCTCGGCATCGAAGCGGTGCTTCCCTCGGGCAAAAGGATCAACGCGGGGGTTCGAACCAGAAAGGGAGTGGTGGGCTACGATCTCCTCCATCTCATCGTCGGTTCCGAAGGAACACTGGGGGTTATTACCAAGCTTATCCTGAAACTCATACCCCACCCCCCGGCGATAACGACGATGGTCGCCCTCTTCCCCCGTCTTACCGCAGCGATGGAAGGGGTCACCAACATCCTGGTTCGCGGCCATATCCCCTGCGCCATGGAATATCTTGATCGGCGGTGCCTCGATCTGGTGGGAGATCTCCTCCCCTACGGTGAAAGAGAAGAGACGGGAGTCTTCCTCCTCGTCGAGACAGACGGCGCACCCGACATCATAGGGAGAGAGATCGAGGAGATAGGCAAAATATGCCTGGAATTCGGGGCTCGTAATGTGATCATGGCACCCGATTCGATCAAACGGTCCCGGATGTGGGAAATACGACGGGAGGTCTCCCTCCGGATAGAAGAACACTTCCCCGTCGACATACACGAAGATGTGGTCGTTCCCATCGGAACAATCGCCGAGTTTGTCGCCTGTTTTCCCGAATTCGAACGGGATTTCGACATGAAGATCTTCTCCTTCGGTCACGCCGGCGACGGTAACATTCATCTCAACATCACCGCCGAAAGCGAGAAGAAGCGGCAAAAGGTGGAAGAGGGAATCCGACTCATCCTTCGCAAGGTTATTGCAATGGGCGGAACCATATCGGGCGAACACGGTATCGGAATCGCGAAAAAAACATTCCTTCCAATGGAGCTTTCGGCCGAGAGTATTCGCCTCCAGAAGGAGATCAAAGGAATCTTCGATCCACTCTCGATTCTGAATCCGGGAAAAATCTTTGATCTCAGTTGATGAATGGAGTGCGCCCTATCCGCTTCACCCTGCCGTGACGCCCCCCGGGGACAATCCAGACCGGTAGTCGTACCCGATTATCTTAATATTTTCAAAGATATTTAAGATTATATTGCTATTTAAATCAAAGTCTTGTAATTGTCATCTCATGAAACGGGGAAATGAAAAAATCGCACAGACTTACCGGGGAAAGGCACTGATTGCCGATCCGATATACCAGTATATCTGGTTTACCGTCCCCTGTGATGACACTCCGGAGAAAACCGAAAAGGATATCATCGATTCGCCCTGGATGCAGAGACTGAGGAGAATTCACCAGCTCCAGAGCGCCCTCTGGGTATATCCTGCGGCGGAACATACCAGGTTTCAGCATTCTCTGGGAACGATGCACATGGCGGGTGATTTCGGACGCTACCTCTATCCGAGCCTCCGGGAAATCGTTCCCGATATCCCGTCGATAAACTTCATAGAGGAACTCCTCAGACTGACGGGGCTCCTCCACGACGTTGGGCACGGTCCCTACGGTCACTTTCTCGATGACAACTTTCTGGACCAGTACGATCTGACCCATGAAATACTGGGACAGGAGATTATCGTCACAAAACTCGGACGGTCTCTCCGAAAGATCAAACGGAGCCCCACGGGCGTATTCGCAAAAGGCGAGTCCATCGATCCGCGGCACATCGCCTTTCTTATCAAAAAACCTGAAGCGGAACGGAGAATCTATCCCCCCTGGCTCATCCTTTTACGACAGCTCTTTTCAGGGATCTACACGGTGGACAACCTCGATTATGTCCAGAGAGACGCCTACATGACGGGGTTCTCCATTGATATTATCGACATCAAGCGACTCTGCTTCTATACCTTCTTTACGAAAGAGGGCCTTACACTTCACCAGGCGGGAAATTCCGCCCTCGCGAAGTTTCTGAACGCCAGACTGAGCCTCTATGCAAACGTCTATTTTCACCGGACGACACGGGCACTCGATCTCCACCTCCAGGAGATATTCAGGGACACGATGGACCTGATCATGCCCGGTAATCCCCTCGACAATCTGGAGGAGTACCTGCGACTGGATGAGTGGAGCCTCCACAATGAGGTAACATCCTGGCTCGAAAACAAGGGGGGAAAGAAGAGAAAACTGGCCCGGGAATGGGAAAAGCTTCATCTGAGACAGGTCAAATGGAAGATGTCCTTTTCGGCGGATCTTTTCGTTGATCAGATCCAGAAAGGGGTCAAATTCGCTCTTGCAGAAGATTATGAGGCCGAGATTCGTAGCTGCCTTCCACGATCTCTCAGGGGAATAAAATTTCGTGTCGATCTCGCGACGCAGGACCCGCGACCGATAAACCCGATAACGGAGCGGGACAAGAGGATTAACGTTTTCAATCCTTCAACGGAGAGGACCTCTCCGGAACCCCTGCAAGATATCTACCGGTTTATTCCGGCACGGGTGGTACACTTCAGGGTTTTTTCCATCAATCACGATCACGATGAAGAACTGACGGCGGCGGCGGAGGAAGCCCTCGGCTCCATAGGAGAAGTGGTTAAGACAAATATCTGACAGTGCAGATCCCTGCCGTAGCGAGTGGGGAATGATCGCTTTGCAGTTCAGAAAAGATGCGAATATCCGGGCGAGGTCGTTCCGTCCGCAATGCCCGCATCATCTTTCTGATTTTTTTTATCAGGAGTTTTCGTATGGTTTACCATGAGACAACCGATCTTACACTCTTCGTACGATCATCAAAGGAAGATATTACGGGCTGGAACAGACAGCGCATCGTCGATGCACTGATTCGTGAAACCACTATCGATATCGAAACGGCCCAGGAGATAAGCCGAGAGGTTGAACATCAGATATCGGCATCGGGCATCGACTTTCTCACGGCTCCCCTTATTCGGGAGCTCGTTGATGCAAAGCTCGTAGAGCGGGGACTCGGAAAGGCATCAAAGATGCACGCCCGCCTCGGTCTTCCCCTCTTCGACGTTGAACAGCTGATCCTATACAGCAACAAGGAAAATGCCAATATACCGCACAGTCCCGAGGGAACGAATCTCACACTCGCCGAGGGGATAAAAAGGGAATATGCCCTCCTCAAGGTCTTCTCAGATGACGTCGGATTTGCCCATGCCGGGGGGGACATTCATATCCATAACCTGGGATATGTGGACAGACCCTACTGCTCCTGTCAGTCAATCGAATTTATAAAAAAATTCGGACTAAACCTTCCCAATTCCATTGCCGTGACGTCTCCGGCAAAGCATGCGGAAACCCTCCTGGCTCATATCATACGATTTGCCGCGGCCCTCCAGGGAAACTTCGCCGGAGCCGTCGGATGGGATGGCGTCAATATCTTTTTCGCCCCCTACCTCACGAATCTCAGCGATGATGAGATACGACAGCTGGCACAGATGCTCGTCTATGAATTTGCCCAGCAGGCAGTCGGGAGAGGCGGACAGACAATATTTACCGACATTCATCTCTACTGGGAGATACCGACCCACTTCAGAAACACCCCTGCCCTGGGGCCGGGCGGCGAATACACGGGCAGAACCTACGGAGACTACGGAGAGGATTCGAGAAGATTCGCACAGGCACTCTTTGAGGTATACGAGAAGGGAGATGCCACGGGACGACCCTTCGTATTTCCGCGACCGATGGTCCATATAACGGAGGCCTTCTTTGAAACACCGGGCCACAGGGATTTTCTCAACCAGATTTGCCGGGTGGCACTCGAAAAGGGCAATACCTACTTTGTTTTCGACAGGCACAACAGCGTCTCCCTCTCCGAATGTGGCACGATCTCATTCAAAAAGGGGACGAATGGAGCCCATCAGGCAGAGAAACCCTGGGAAATGAGACATGCGGCGATTCAGAATGTGTCGATAAATCTTCCGAGGCTTGGATACCGGGCGAAGAGAGAGGAAAAGGATCTTTTTTCACTCATATCCCAAACCATGGAAATAACGGCTCAGGCCCATGTCGAAAAGAAACACTTTATCGAAGATCTGCTTTCGCTGGGAAGTGAAGGTCCGCTCTCGCTTCTCGCCATGGATTGCGGAGGAACCCCCTATATCAAAACCGAAACCTCAACATACCTGGTGGGAATGGTCGGCTTGAACGAACTGGTCAAGATCCAGACGGGAGAGGAACTGCACCAATCGGCAGGGGCCCGGAAATTCGGCCTCAAAATCATTACACATATGAAGAAGATGGCCGATAGACTGAGTACAAAGCATGACATACGGATCATGCTCGAACAGTCACCTGCAGAGACGACGGCATACCGGTTTGCCAGGCTGGACATGAAACACTTTTCACCAACGGCCGGCCACTTTGTGAAGGGAGACATCGCAAAGGGAGAGATATACTATACAAACTCGACACACTGTGCGGTCTCGGCATCGATAGATCCCATGGAGAGGGTAACAATTGAAGCATCATTTCATCCATATATCGAGGGTGATGCCGTAACATATATCCGCATTGCCGACGAGAGTTCTTCACCCCAGGCCTTGGCGGATTTCGTTACGAAAGCTCTCAGGGAGAGCGCAGGGAGGCACCTGGTATTTACACCGGAGTTTACCACCTGCATCGACTGTAACCAGACGGTAAAGGGTCTGAGAACACTCTGTCCTCATTGCGGATCCGGCAACATTGAGGAAATTACCCGGATCACCGGTTATTTTTCGAGGGTATCGCACTGGAACCGGGGTAAAATAGGAGAGCTGCGGGACAGAAGAAAGGGGGGAAGTTTTTCGGACAGGGGATAATCCTGACGCCGAATCGTTGACTCTCATGAGAAAGATTATCATGTTTACCGGTAAAGGCGGGGTCGGAAAGACAACCATGTCTGTCGCCACGGCCTTCCATCTCTCGCAAGAAAAAAAGGTTCTCCTGCTTTCCACCGACCCCTCGGGCTCGCTTGCGAGTATCTTCGATGGGGCCTTTCACGATGGCACCGTTACTATCGAAAAGAATCTCGATGTCATCGAACTGACCCGGCCCATTATCCTCAAGCTCTGGAGGGAAAAGTTCGGCGACGATGTCTACAGGGTGATCTCGTCACTCCTCCCCGTCGATCGAAGCATCCTCGACTATATCGAGGGGGTCCCCGCCCTGGATGAGGAATTTATGCTCGACTACGTCCTCGAGGCGACACGATTGAAAGACTATGACCATATTATCTGGGATACGGCCCCCACGTCAGCAACGCTGAATCTCCTCAACATCCAGAATCTCTTTTATTCCCACCTCGGCGAGGCCCAAAAGCTCTACCTCAAGGTGAAAGGCGTCCTTTCCCGGCTCAAGAGAGAATCGGGAGGGAAACCATTGGAGCTTATTGCCACATGGAGAAAGCTCACCCAGGATGTACTCGACATGCTTTCCCATGATACCGCAACATGGATTGTTGCAAACCCCGAGAGGCTTCCCGTCGAACAGGCGCTCGCCATTGGGAAGTCACTCGCCGACTTCGGCGTCGAGATAAAAGGCTACATCCTGAACAGGATATTCTCCGATGATGTATGCGAAGAGAGTGAATTCCTCAGAAAAAAGCGGGAGCACCAGATCACATGGAGGGACCGCCTTATCGAGGGCGCTGATTGCGAAGTACGAACCATTCACGAAATCAGAGAAGAGGCAACCACACGAGCCAGACTTGTAGCGATCGCCCGCATCCTCTATGGCCCATAACCGTTTTTCACCTCTCAAGGACCTCAATTTTTCATAATCAATTAATTATCCTCACCTTCCTTGACATCTGAAAGATCGATAAATATATTATTTTCAAAAATTAGCGGTACCCTGCGAGACAATGGAAGATATTGAAGACATCATAATACGTACGTTCAAGGAAAGCAGCCACGTCAAAGAGGTTTTTGTCAACGAAAATCTTGTAAGAATTGTCAGGATCGTCGAGGCAATCACCGAGGCACTGAAGGGTGAAAAGAAGATCCTCATCTTCGGAAACGGCGGAAGCGCCGCAGACGCGCAGCATCTGGCAGCGGAATTTATCAACAGATTTACCATAGAACGGCCACCCCTTCCGGCAATTGCGCTCAGCACCGATACCTCAGTATTAACGAGCATTGCCAACGATTATGATTTTTCCGATGTCTTCGGAAAACAGATACGGGCCTTAGGCCACGAGGGTGACATTGCCTGGGGAATAAGCACAAGTGGCTCATCTCCAAACGTTGTCAAGGCCCTCGAAGCTGCCAGGAAAAAGGGTATGACAACCATCGCCCTCACGGGGAGAGACGGTGGGAAGATGGCCGGCATTACGGACTATCACCTCAATGTCGCCTCGAATAGTGTCGCCCGTATTCAGGAAGTTCATATTACCGTGGGGCACGTGATCTGCGAAATGATAGATTACAAGCTTTTCAAAAAACCGGAAGAATAGAGGCACTATCTGTTTTGCCATGGCAGTTTGATAAAAATGAATCGAGAAGGAGTTGATTATTCGTAATGTTTGGGAAACCGGCGGAAGAGACCAACAATAAGAACACCGAGGACACTCAGATAGTAGAGGAAAAAATGAAGGAGCCCGAGGCGGCCGAAGGCGAAACACCCCTTACCGAGCTCGACGAGGCAAAGAAAGAGGCCCTCGAGAATTACGACAGGTATTTAAGGATAAGCGCCGAATATGACAACTACAAAAAACGAGCCCAGAAGGACCGAACCGATCTCTTAAATTATGGCAATGAGCGGCTTATAAAGGAATTATTACCGATCATTGACAGCATGGAACGGGCATTGAATCATGTTTCAAACTCCGAGGATATCGATGCCTTTGTCGAGGGATTGAAACTGATATACGAGCAATTGCTGGTATCGTTAAAAAAACATGGCGTCGAGAGCATTGAATCGCTCGGCCAAGAATTTGATCCCAACTTTCACGAGGCAATGATGAAGGTGGAAAGCGATAAATTCGACGACAACAAGGTCGTGGAAGAATTCGAAAAGGGCTATCTCTTGAACGGACGGCTCCTGAGGCCATCAAAGGTATCAATCGCACAGCGTGTTAAAAAAGAAAAAAAGAAAAAATAGAATATATATATAGGTAAGGAGGTTTATATAACATGGGGAAAATCATAGGTATTGACTTGGGAACGACAAATTCCTGTGTCGCTGTTATGGAAAGCAGTGATCCCGTCGTCATAGCAAATCAGGAGGGGAACAGAACGACACCGTCGGTGGTTGCCTTTACGGACAGTAACGAGCGGTTAGTCGGGCAGGTCGCCAAACGGCAGGCCGTCACCAACCCCGAAAACACTGTCTATGCAATAAAGAGACTCTTAGGAAGAAAGCATTCAACGAAAGAGGTACAACACGATGTCACTATAAGCCCTTTCAAGATAACTGAGGCCTCAAACGGTGATGCACAGATAACCATCAAGGGTAAAAATTACAGCGCACCCGAGATTTCATCGATGGTGCTGGCAAAGATGAAACAGACGGCCGAGAATTATTTGGGCGAAACGGTAACCGATGCGGTTATCACGGTGCCTGCCTACTTTAATGATTCACAACGACAGGCCACGAAAGATGCGGGAAAGATTGCAGGGCTGAATGTCCTTCGGATTATCAACGAGCCGACGGCGGCATCGCTTGCCTATGGCCTCGATAAGAAGAAGGATGAAAAGATTGCCGTCTTTGACCTGGGTGGAGGAACCTTTGATATCTCCATACTTGAACTCGGCGACGGTGTCTTTGAGGTCAAGTCGACAAATGGAGATACCCATCTGGGAGGCGAAGACTTCGACCAGAACCTGATAGACTATATTGCCGATGAATTCAAGAAGGATCAGGGCATCGATCTTCGAAGCGACAACATGGCCCTTCAGAGAATCAAGGAAGCGGCCGAAAAGGGAAAGATGGAGCTTTCCACATCGATGGAAACCGATATCAATCTGCCTTTTATCACTGCTGATGCCTCGGGGCCGAAGCATTTGAACATGAAGCTGACCAGGGCAAAACTCGAAATGCTCGTCGAGGACCTGATTGTAAAACTCGAAGCGCCGTGCAAAACGGCACTCAGGGATGCAGGTCTTTCGCAGAAGGATATCAACGAGGTTATTCTTGTCGGCGGTATGACCCGCATGCCCCGTGTGCAGGAAAAGGTAAAGGAAATCTTCGGGAAAGAGCCTAACAGGGGAGTGAATCCCGATGAAGTGGTTGCCATCGGAGCGGCGATTCAGGCGGGTGTCCTGGCGGGTGACGTGAAGGACGTACTCCTTCTCGATGTAACCCCTCTTTCACTGGGTATCGAAACGCTGGGCGGCGTTATGACGACACTCATCGATAAGAATACAACGATACCGACGAAGAAAAGCCAGATATTCTCGACGGCCGCAGACAATCAGCCGGCGGTCAGCATTCATGTACTGCAGGGAGAACGCCCCATGGCTGCCGATAACAGGACCCTCGGCAGGTTTGAACTCACGGGAATCCCTCCGGCACCACGTGGACTTCCCCAGATCGAAGTCGCCTTTGATATCGACGCAAACGGTATTGTTCACGTTTCGGCGAAGGATCTCGGCACCGGCAAGGAGCAGAGTATCAAGATCACCTCCTCAAGCGGTCTGACCGAGGAAGAGATCGATAATCTGGTGAAGGATGCCGAGGCACATGCAGAGGATGACAAGAGAAAGAAGGAGCTGATCGAGGCACGAAATCAAGCCGATACCCTTGCTTACAGCGTCGAGAAGAACCTGAAAGAGATGGGCGATCAGATCGACGCCACCGAGAAATCGAATATAGAAGCGGCACTCGAAAAGGTCAAAAAGGCCATCGAAAATGACGATCTCGAGGCAATCAAGGCCACCCAGGAAGAACTGACCACAGCATCACACAAACTGGCTGAGGCAATGTACGCAAAGGCAACAACAAAAGGAGAAGATGCCGGAGCAGGAGCGGGTGCAGCAGGAGCGGCAGGAGCAGGACAGACCGGGACTCCCGATGATGACGTAGTGGACGCAGATTTTGAAGAGGTCAACAAAGAGTAAACAGGAAGAAGTTGGAATCTTGAAGGGGGCAGGCCAGGATACCGGGTCTGCCCCCTTCTTTTATGCTTTTTATGAGGAACTCTTTTCCTCGGAAAAGGGCAGGGTAAGTTCGTAGACGCCTCGCTGGACAAAGGCATGGACGGGATAGACCGCTTTTTCAAAGATCTTGAGCATCGGCTTGTTGTCGGAAATAATATCGGCTTTGAAACCCTCGATACCCCGTTTTTTGGCTATCCTGATCAACTTTTCAAAGAGGTAGGTCCCCACACCCGTTCCCTGGAACGTTTCATCAACGACAAAGGCCACATCGGCGTAGGCATTGTCTTTGAAACGGATATACCTTCCCTCTGCAATCACACGCTCCGCTCCCGCCTCCTCTATGAGGCCCACGATCGACATGACCCTCTTGTAATCGACATTCACATATTCCTGCATCTTCATGTGAGGCATCATCTTGATAGGACTGAAATACCGGTAATAGACGCTCCTGTCGGAAAACCGGTAAAAGAGTCTTCTCATGTCATCTTCGTCGGAAGGCTTGATGGCACGGAAGCGAATGGTACTATTATTTCCGAAGATATGGGTGCTTGCCACATCATCGGGATAGAGATGTCCCGACTTCGCCATATAGATCTGATCGGGATAGAGGATGTTTGCCGTTTTTGCCCTCTGAACCAGATCGTTCCTGTCATCGGGATGGGCAATATCAATCAGGGCGAGGGCACGTTCACGCATGGTGCGCCCCCTGAGTGACGCGAGACCGAATTCCGTGACGATAAGGTCGAGGGACTCCATATTGGTAAACTGTCCCGGAAAATCCTTCACGGAAAGCACGATATTCGATTCTCCCTTCAGATTCCGGCTGGGAAGGGCATAAATCGATCGCCCCCCCTTGGAGAGCTCCACTCCCGAGTAGATCTCCTGTACCTCATTGGGATCGAGGGTAACGTTACCCTTTCCAAACTGCAATGCAAGGCCGCCGCTCAGGTCAACCTTCCGGGCCGGGAGTATTTTTATAAATTTTTCGTTTTCCCCGATAATCCTGGGGTTGGCGACCACCTCTATTCCCTGAAACTCGATGAGGGGGTTTTTGTCCAGCCAGGCAAAGAGTTCCGGCGTCCCCTGCGCATAGGAGGTAACGCTCTTATTCCTGAATATCCGTTTGTTTTTGTTCGTAACGGCACCACTCTTGATGAGATCCATGAGGGCATCGGTCATCATGATAGAGTGAACACCGAGGTCCTTCTTGTGGGCGAGATACTTGAGAAGGCCCTCGAAGAGGGGTCCGATCGAAAAGGAGATACAGCTACCGTCCTCGATAACGGACGCTATGTTCGACGCCAGCCGTTCATGGACCTCCGCCGCAGGCAAGCGGGGAAAATAGAGCGGTTTTTCCGTGGAGCGAACAAGATAGTCAAAATCATTGACGTGCAAGAAGGTATCTCCCATGGTACGGGGGATGTCACCATTGATTTCCCCCACCACAATGGAGGCCCGTTCCATGGCCCGCCTTGCCATATCCACGGCCACGCCGAGACTGCAGAACCCCTTATCATCGGGGGGGGTAATCTGAACAAAGGCGACGTCGACCTCTATGACGCCGGCGCTCACCAGGAGAGGAATCTTGGAGAAGTAACTGGGAATAAAATCTATTCTTCCCGCCTCGATGGCCTCGCTTGCCAGCCACCCCGAGAAGAAGGTCTTGAGCCGGTATTTATAGGAGTGGTCCTTATCGGTGGGAAGTGCATCACCCAGGCTCAGAAGCTGAATAAATTCAAGGTCCCTCAGATTCGGCTCACCGGAGTCTTTGATATGCTTAACAAGCGTTCTCGGCTCCGCCGCGCCGGTTCCCAGAAATATCTTCATTCCCGGTTTGAGCTTCTTAATTATCTTTTCAGGGGTGACGATCCTGCTTTCCCACTGTGCCAACCTATTACTAATCATAACGGACACACTTCCCTCTGAGAAATCAACTCGCGCCGCAGTGATATTCCAAAATATCTCTTTTGTCAATGAAAAGGAGGCGGCACGGGGCGAGACCACGGGGGCATGCCATGGGAACCAACTGACGCAGAGATCATGAAAGGACAGCGTCGAGCAATTTTTTATAACTGTGGCATGGGGCGGTTATTTATTATATCGACATCATCAGAAAAATTATGTAGCATAGCGAGATTATATCATGTCGGTCAGAAGATCATGCATAGAAACCCTGTCAAAATTTATATTATATCGATTCTTGTTATTATCACCTCTATCATTATCTCTGGTCCGCCTTCGACCGCCTCATCCTTCCCTCGCCCTGGGGAATTCGGGGAGAATATCTGCCAAGCGCGCCTTCTCACCGACGGTGAGTATTTCGAGGTCATGAAAGAGGCTCTCGAGGGTGCGAAAGAGGAGATCGTCATGTCCTTTTTCCTCTTCAAGACGAATGGATACAGGGGCAGTTATCCCGACATGATTCTCAGCCGGCTGATTTCGGCGGCAAAGAGGGGTGTGAGGGTAAAAATAATACTCGAGCGAGATGCAAATCGGAGTTCAATGATAAACAGGAGTAACAGGGAAACGGCAGAGCGGTTACGAAGAGGAGGTATCGAGGTGTTCTTCGATTCCCCGAAGACCACAACCCATACAAAGGTGGCAGTCATAGACAGACGATATGTATTTCTCGGGAGTCATAATCTGACGAGTTCCGCCCTGAAATACAACAATGAACTTTCATTCGTTATCGATTCGCCGCAGATGGCCAGAGAGGCACTGGATTACGTAAATGAACTGGACAGATGAGAGGACAAACCACGTCATGATTCGATGGCAGAAAATAGTAGTCATAGCCCTTGTCGCACTGGTCATGATTCTGGAGGGCTGCGCCGGTATACCCATGAAAAGGGATACAACCTTAGAGATCCTTCCTGAGGAGATACCCGACGAAGTCAGTCTCGACTTCAGGAATGCCGAGGAGGCCTTCCAGGGAAATCAAAACAACCGGGCACTGACCCTCTTCGGAGAGATCCTGGCAAAGGTATCCCGGGGAAAGGTCGCCTCCTGGGCACATCTGAGACGGGGAGAGCTGCTACAGAGAAACGACAACTACAGGGAGTCCCTGACAGAACTTCAGGCTGTCCCCGAGAGGTTCCCGGGAGACCCCCTCTATAACGAGGCACAATTCCTGATTGCCACCTCCTATCACGGTCTCGGAATGGTGGACAAATCGGAGGAAATCCTTAAGAGGCTGGCCAGGGAGGAAATTTCCTCACCACTCAGGGCACGGATATTTTCGCTTTTGGCTGATAATCTCGCCTCCGGAGGAGAAGATTATGAAGCGCTTCTTTTCTATATAAAATCGCTGCGAGAGGGCCTCGGTAAAGATGGAGAGATAGCCGTCAAAGAGCGGGCAGAAGCCATCATAGCGAACCGCCTTACCCTCGATGAGCTTAAGGATGCGGCACAGCAGTACCGCATACGATACCCCTCGGGATATATCCTCTACAGGATGGCACAAATCCAGTACGAAAGGGGGAACTATGCAGAGTCCGCAAGCAATCTCAACAAATTCGGCCTCTATCACTTCGGACACCCCCTCGCCGAGCAGGGGAAAGATCTGCGGCAGAGAATATCGGAAATAGGATCAACCGACCGCTACGCCATCGGGTGCATCCTCCCCCTCACGGGACGATATTCCGTCTACGGTGAGAGGATGCTGGATGCGATCATCCTTGCAGCCGGCATATTCGATCCCCGGAGCGAAATCCCTGTTACGCTTATTATCGAAGATTCCAAAAGCGATTCTGCCACTGCCCGTGAAGCAGTTGCAAAGCTTGCCTGGGAAGACAATGTGATAGGTATCATAGGCCCCCTTGGAAGCGCCACCTCCGTTGCCGCCGCCGAAGAGGCACAGGAAATCGGCATCCCGATCCTCACGCTGACACAGCAAGAGGGTATTACCGAAACGGGGGATTACGTATTCCGCAATTTTCTGACCGGAACGATGCAGATAGAGTCGCTCGTTAAATACACCTTCGAGAATCTGGGACTCACAAGCTTTGCAATTCTTTATCCCGATGACAGTTACGGCACGGAAATGATGAATCTTTTCTGGGACGAGGTCGTGAACTACGGCGGGGAGATCAGGGGCGTCGAATCCTACAAGACCTCACAGACAGATTTCGGTAAGGAGATAAAGGCTATTGTGCATCTCGATTCCCCGAAGGGTACGGATGATTCGGAGAAAGCGGAACCCTTCATCGATTTCGATGCACTCTTTATCCCCGATTCATCCTCACGAATTCTGATGATCGCACCACAGCTCGCCTTTTATGATGTCACGAACATTCAGCTTCTCGGAACGAGCAGTTGGAATTCTCCCGAGCTCCTTGACATCGATACCAAAAATATTGAAGGGGCCATCTTTACGGACGGCTTCTTTCTGGAAAGCCATTCACCATCGGTGAGAGAGTTTATCGACCGCTTTTATACCGCCCTGGGCCGGGAGCCCGGGAACCTCGAGGCCCTGGCCTACGACGCCGCCCGCATTATCGTTACGATAATGACCGAAATGCATACCGAGGTCAGGGGCGATCTTCGTGACAATCTTTTTTTGATTGAGGATTATCCGGGCATAACGGGAATAACCTCCTTTTCCGAGACTGGTGATGCGGAAAAAACTCTCTATATACTCATGGTGAGCGACAACGAAATCGAACAGATACAATAAGAAAGAGAAGGGCCGATGAGATTTCTCCTTACCAACGATGATGGAATATATGCCGAGGGTCTGCGTGCGCTGCAGAGGGAACTCTCGCAGGTGGCAGAGTGTCTGATAGTCGCGCCGGAAACGGAGCAAAGCGCCGTGGGTCATGCCATTACCCTTTCGCGACCACTGATGGTTCGGAAGGTGAAACGGGAGGGGAACTTCTGGGGGTACGGCGTTAAAGGAACTCCGGCAGACTGCGTCAAGATCGCCGTCAAGGAACTGGCGGACAAACCCTTTGACCTCGTGGTATCGGGAATCAACCGGGGCGCCAACGTGGGTATCAACGTCATCTATTCCGGAACGGTGTCAGCCGCCACGGAGGGAACCATACTCGGAATTCCCTCGATCGCCCTATCGCTCGACGACCTGGGAGAGGGGGCTGATTACTCCTTTGCAGCACGCTTTGCGAAAAAGATCGCCCTTTTTACCGTGAAGAGCAACCACACCCGGAAAATCACCCTGAATGTCAACGTTCCCGGCATTCCCGACGAGGAAATACAGGGGGTGGCCATTACGGAACAGGGAACTGCACGCCTTATGGAAGATTTTGAAAAGAGGGTGGACCCGAGGAAGAACACCTATTACTGGCTTGCCGGAGAAACCTTGCTTCCCAATATGGAAAAGGAGAACTCCGATGCTACGGTACTAAAGAGAGGTTTCATATCCGTTACACCGATTCATTACGACCTGACACGGTACGAATCGATGGCCTACCTGGAGGCAACTGCAAAGAAACTATTCCCCTAACGTATCAACAATACGGGTATTTCTGTTTTTCTTATCACGTATGATGTGGTACTCCCGAGTATGAATTTCCGTATCCTGCTGTGCCCGTAGGCACCCATCACGAGGAGATCCACCATACCTTCGCAGGAAAAGCGGACAATCTCCTGTTCCTCCTTTCCGCTCTGTATCTCAAGAGACATTTGAAGTTGATAGGGATCGAGTACCGACTCGACTTTGTCGCCCAGGATTCTGGCCTCTTCATCACCACCGGTAATAATCAAAATTGTGAGCTTCGATTCCAGGGTCACTGAGAGCTCTGCGGCGATCCTGAGTGCCTTTTCCGCATGAGGTCCTCCATCATAGGCCAGTCCAATCCTTCTGATCTCTTTAAATTGAAGGGGAGTAACGAGGACGGGTTTTCCTGTCTTGCGGACCACCGATTCCGATGTGGAGCCGAGGAGGCCTCCGCCGGTGAGTGAATAGTGCTCACCCCTCTGGGCCAGGATAATACAGTCGGCATCCTCCCCCTCTTCGATGATCATCTCATCAACGATACCCCGTATCTTCTTGAGTCCCGGGATAATTCCTTCCCTTTTACAGCATTCGTGAAAATCCTCCAGGATCGAGTCGGCCCTTTCCTCCATACCCTTTTCTATAAAGGGATAGATCTCCCTCGTCGATGAAAGGCCCATGAATCCCGAGATATCGTCGAAGAGCGGATCCTGAATTATCTTGAGATCCATAATAAAAAGGCCCGTAAGCCTGGCACCAAGCTTGCGGGCAAGATAGATTCCATAGTTCTGTGCTGTTTTGCTATACTCCGAACCGTCCGTCGGAATCAGTATGTTTTTAACCCTCATGGCTTCCACATTTTAAATACGAACAGGCAAGGAGTACTTCGCGTCGTTCCGTTAAAATGGCGGAGAAGATCGAGAGTAACCCTCCCTGTCCACAGGACAGGCTTCCGGTAAGAAAGATCTTTGTTTTATCGTGCGCCTCTTGCCCCGCCTACAAGGCGAGGTTTGCGGGTACGCCTCGGTCCATTGATCCTCTTTATTCAGCACCCTTCGGAATGAGACACATAAAACGAAAGATATCCTCTCCTTTGTTGCTCAGGCAGTGTTTCTCATGGGGCGGGATCAGGACTGCATCTCCTTCCCTGATCGGCGTCTCTTCCTCAGCAGCATTTTTGACAACCGCCTTTCCCTTCAGGACAAAGATCTCATGCTCCCAGCCATGATCATGAAAGGGACTCGATTTACCCGGATCGAGATCAAATATCCTCATAATAAAGTTGGGGGCGCCCTCTTTGTCTCCGATAACCACTCTCTTTTTAACCCCCTCCATCATCTCCAGGGCTTCAACATCCTCATAATTATTTATTATCACTTTCTAACTCCTCATATTGAGTTTCCGGCAGCACGCTGCAGGAAATATCCATCTGTTACGGGAACATTTCAATTAATTTGCTTACTAACCCGTTATGAAGACCGGGAAGAACTCGCTTCCCAGTTCAAGGGCGCACGCGAAAAAGAACCTGCGCCAGGCATCTTATTTTTCCGCGGCCATCTTCTTATCGGTTTCTCGTCGCTCTTTCGGTTTCTTGTATTTCAACGAAGATCTCACCAGTGTAACGATCTTATCGACATCCATAAACTCAGTGTTTATCACGATATCGTAATTGATGGGATCATCGACATCGACCTTGAAGTGTTTCTTAATAAAGGCCTTCCGCTCGGCCTCTATCTTCACAATCCTTTCTTCCGCCTCTTCGGCGGATATGGCGAGACCCTCGGAGAGGTTCTTAATCTTGACCGCCATGGGTGCAACAAACCGTATCCTCAGGGTTTCCTCTGCCGGAAGAATCAGATTTGCACCCCTCCCGATAATCAGCGCCCCACCATGTTCACCGGCGGCACCGATAACCCTGGTCAGGTGGAGAAGATATTTATCGGAAAAGAAAAACCTGGTAGTCTTTAGAAACTGGATCCAATTGTCCAGGGTACTCCGCATCTTTTCATCCAGTGAGGCAACAACCTTCTCACTCATCTGGGCGCTTTCGGCCACTTCGTGAATGATTTTGTCATCAAAAATATCGAGGTTCAGCTCCTCTGCAATCCGACGGGCGAATATATGATCACCGCTCCCCGGCTGCCGGGAAATCGTTATGACCGGTGGATTGGGCTCGCGCCTCTTTTTTCTCATATTCATTGCCAGCTGCCACTTGCGAGCCTGTTCCTCAATAAGATGTTCAAGTCTGGTGGAAGTCGGTTTTGTTGTCATGGCATCTCCTCATTTTGTTCGGTTATGTAGCAGTTCCATTAACAAGAGAAAACAACACCTCATCATGAATTTATTATAACTCTCAGGACTTTGTCAACATTTTAGTTGCACCACCACCGTATCAAGGTACAGTGAATCTTCGACTGTTGCGTAAGGAAAAGTTTGTCCTTATGCGCTCGATCGGCCCTTCGGGCGGCGGAGATGCTGCCAGAGTGTCAGGAGACGGACGGCGACGAGCGCCATTACAAGCCGCGGAATCCAGAGCCAGAATGCCCCCACACCGAGGGAAAGAAAAAGAACGGGGTCTTCGATCATGGAATGATTGATTCCTATTGAAAGATGAAGTGTTTCCAGATCCCTCTTCGTCAACTCTTCCTCTCTGGCCTCTTCAACAATAACGGCGCCACCGTAGGAAAGTCCGAAGACAACCGCCGTAATCCAGAGGATCCCCACCTTTCTGCCGAGCCCCATAACCTTCAGAAGGGGAGAGAGAAAATTGACCACATGGATCATCCATCCAAGAGTTTTAAAGATTTCAAGGGCGGTCAGTATGCCCATAATAATGAAAAATATCTTGATGATAAGTACCAGGATCGCGCTGCCCCACTCCTGCAACATGACAGAAAATGGCTGCGATGGCCCCTGGAATTCACCTCCGGCGACAACATCAACAGTAGCAGTCACATCGATACATTGCGCTACGATCAGCACCGTAATAACCGATGCCCCTATCCGAAAAAGTGTCGCCTTCAGGGGATTTATGCCTGAATTTCCCTGAATGATTCCTTCCTGAACCAGACTATGGGAAATCAAAAGAAAGATGGCGATAAGGGTCATCTGTTCCGTGCTGAGGGGGAGAACGGCCATAGCGGCGATGCCGCCATAGGTACCCGTCAGCATCCCGACAAGGAGAGGCACCGCTGCTATCGAGGGAAGACTGAGGAAACCCATCACCGGTTCAACCAGGATATCCAGTTTTTCTATCCAGCCGCTCCAGTCAACAAGGGCCGTTACAAAGGAAATGGGGATGATTATCTTCATCATCCACACAAAGCCCTGCCAACCTTTATTGATACCCTTTATGAATCCTTCTCTGATTTTATTCCCTGTTTGCATGAAGGGCATCTATCCGAAAGCGGCCTACCGCTTCCACCCTGATTAACAAAGGCGCATATACCACTGTCATCATACCTGTTTTCCACAAGACTCCTCGACCTTTGCCTTGAGTCTCCCCTTCCACCTTCTACCTAGCCGTCACGGTCCTTTTTTCGCGTAACCTTTGTGCCTCGGGTACGCCGGATGTTACGCTCCTCGTCACAAAGTGATGGTCCGCCGAGAATCCTTTCCCCACTTCCCATTGAAGTTCCCCGCAACACATTGCGGGGAATCTGCGATTGTGACGGAAGCTGTTTGTTTCGTATCTGCTCGATCTTCGATGTAGCACAGTCATAAAGTGTATCACCACCAAATGCAAGCCCAAATAAACCTTTTACCCCGGCAACCTCTTATGCTATCATTCCGCGATTGTTGGAGGAGTGTTACCCGTTACCATCGCCTCTATTTCAATGATTACAGGGTATTGGATGGGAAGTACGGTCTGGCAATCATAGGCGGGAGCCCCGTGGGCTCGGAAGCAGGAAGATTTGCCACAGGTAAGGGGTTGAAGACACTCCTGATCGAAAGGAAATGGTTTCCCAGAAACAAACCCTGCGGCGGAGATCTCTCTGAAAAGGCCCGCTCATACCTCGATTTTGAGATTCCCTCGGAGATAACCGAAAAGGAGATATTCCGGGTGAGGCTCCGTTAGAAAGACCAGATTATCGAGGGGTACAAAGATTTTCGTCTGACAACAACGATGGGCAGAAGTTCCGTTGACGAGCACCTCCAGAAGAAGGCGGTACCAACAATACCAGGTGTTAAATGGATATTGCAATTGTAACGATTTTTTTTGTGATGATGATCATCATCGGCATCATCAGCGCCAAGGCGGTCAAAAATGCGACGAGTTTCTTTGTGGCAGACCGAAAAGGTACGACGACAACGATAACGGGGTCCCTCCTGGCAACCATAATCGGCGGCTCAGGCACTATCGGTCTCGCAGGCCTCGGCTATTCGAAGGGCCTGACAGGCGCCTGGTGGATGCTCGTAGGGGCCACAGGCCTCATGATACTCTCCATCTTTTTTGCTTCCAAGGTGCGGCGATTTAAGGTCTTCACCCTTCCCGAAATCCTGGAAGCACAGTACGGCGGAAGCTCCGTCAAAATCGTTGCCTCTCTTCTTATCGCAATGGCCTGGCTCGGTATAATCTCGGCACAGATTATCGCGGCGGGAAAGATCCTGTCGGTCCTATGGCCCGGACATTTCGAGCTTCTGATGATTATCTCGGCATCCGCTTTTATCATCTACACGGTGCTGGGGGGACAGTATTCCATCTTACGGACCGACCTGATCCAGTCGACTATTATCATTGTCGGTATCCTGATCTGTCTTGTGGCGGGCATTTCCTCAATGGGAGGTCTTGTTGCGGCTCCCGGACAGTTACCTGGGGGATTTTTTTCTTTCCCCACGAGCCCTGAATTTACCGCGAGAGACCTTTTACACTTTTTTCTCTTCGTGGGTGTAACATTTCTTGTAGGTCCCGACATATACTCCCGCATATTCAGCGCGAAAGATGAGGAAACGGCGCGAAAATCAACGATGATTGCGGCACTGGCCATGATTCCCCTGGCCTTCGGAATAACCTTCATAGGGATGACGGCACGGGTCCTCCTTCCCGGGATTCCGCCTGAAAGTGCCCTCCCCTCCCTTATCATACACATAATTCCTGCCGGTTTGAGCGGCATCGTCATAGCGGCACTGCTGGCAGCGGTAATGTCATCGGCCGACACATGTCTTCTGACGACGGGTATCATTATCTCAGCCGACATACTAAATCCCCTCTTCGGATCAAAGATGAGTGAACAGAAGCTTCTTGCAATATCGAGGCTGTCCGTTGTTGTTATCGGTGTCATCTCCCTGGTTATCGCCTTGAAAATTCAAGGCATTATAGCATCACTCCTTGCAGGATATACCATTTATTCCTCGGGACTTGTGGTTCCTATTATTCTCGGATTTTACAAAAAAAGGTTGAAACTAAATACACTTGGCGCAATAGTAGCGGTGATCGCCGGCGGTGGATTGGGCCTTTACCTGAAAATGAGAGGTTATAATGATCTGCTGCTCCTGACGCTGCCCCTCTCTGCTATCTTCCTGATAGGGGGAAGCTATGCGGGTCGGTTTCTCTCGCAAAGGTAGAAGACAAAGATTATCAAGGTCGAATTTCATGAACAATAAGTGGATCTGGGTTGACAGCAAAGAGAAAGCGAAAAAGGCGAAGGCGCACATCAAGACCCTCTCTCTCATAGGAATAGACACGGAATATGATTCCTTCAGATACTTCAGGGAAAAGCTGTGCCTAATTCAGATATCAACAGGAACTGTTACCTATCTTTTCGATCCACTCGATAAAATCGACATCACCTTTCTGGGGGACGTCTTTGTCGATCCGAAGGTACTCAAGATAATTCACGCCTGCGATAATGATATCCGCTTTTTAAACCGCGATTACGGCTTTAAATTCAACAATATTTTCGACACGCACAGGGCCGCATCAATCCTCGGCAGTACATCCCTCTCGCTGACCTCGGTTATCAGAGAATATCTTGGGGTGGAACTGAAAAAATCGAAGAGTATCCAGCGATCGCTCTGGGACAAACGCCCCCTGACGGACGAGCAGATAACCTACGCAGTCTATGACGCTAACAGCCTCATAGACCTCTACAGCACGCTGAAGAAAGAACTGGTACGGCACTGTCTGGAAGAAAAGGCGCAAGGTTCCTTCGATAAACTACTCGCCGCGAGATGGACCGAAAAGATCCTGAACCCGGATGGATACATGAAGGTCAAGGGGTGTGAAAGCTTAAATGTGTTTCAGAGAGTACGGCTGAAGGCTCTTTTCCGCTGGCGCTTCGAAAAGGCAAAAAAAACAAACAGGGCCCGCTTTCTGATCCTTTCGGACAAGAACTTGATAGACCTCTCGAAAATATCCTCCATTGCTCAAGGATCAATCGGCGAGACGGGAATACTATCCCCGCAAAAAGTACGCGACTACGGAAAAGAAATTACCGAGATATTAAGCGACTACACTTCGTAGTCTTTCACTGACGGCTCTTCGCGAAGCAAGGCTCCGTCTGCTAATAAAACTCTTGACTGTCTGCACGTCCCTGTGGAGACATTTCTGAAGGAGCGATAACCTGGAGCGCTCCTTCCTGCCATTTGATCATGCTGATATCTCGATACTTGATGCTCCCCGCAACAAGTTGCGGGGAATGCGCTCACTGCTTAATCCAAAAGGCCGGACCGCCTCAGCATCCGGGCGGTAAACTAAAAAACAATAAAACAGTTGAAGAGCGAGAGATAGAGACAACCACCGGTTCATTGTCGGATACGCCATCGGCACTCCTCCACAATGACCAGCGCCTGATCGACCGCTCCGGCATCCTCCTCTTGTACTCTAATTTTCTCCAACCCCTGCCGACGGATCACAGATGGGATGTTCCATCTTCATCGACCGGGCGTGCACCCGCAAATCCCGCCGGGCGGGCAAGGTCGAGAGTCACTATCGCATGTAACTATTCATTGCCGGGAAGTCTCGCCCAGTGGGTGGAGCACTTCATTGCCTCTCCCACGATAACCACTATTTCTCTTATGTTTCCCCGCATCGACGCCTGAGTCTCTATAGCTATTCTCGCTATTCTCTCTTCTTTCTTCAGGATGCGACACAGGCGACTTTATCACAGTGCACAAGAATCCTTTATCGTTCTCGATCTTCAAAATCCTTGAGAGAATCCTGTCGCTCCTTCGTAGAAACACAGGCCAGACATGCCTCAACTTCATACTCCATCAGCGCCTCGAGACTCACCTCACCTCGCGCCATATTAAGACCTCTTTTGATCATCTTGATGGAGAATGATGAATTGGCCGCCATCTTTTTTGCCATCTCTCTCGTCTCATCCATCAGTCGATCAAGAGGAACCGCCTTATTAACGAGGCCTATCCTCTCGGCCTCTTTGCCGTCGATATACTCGGCGGTAAAAAGGAGTTCCTTTGCCTTTCCCGGTCCTATCAAATCCTGCACAAGTCTCATGGCACCCCCCGTAACTGAGGATGTAACCCTGGCCTCGGGAGACCCTATCTTTGCCTCTTCCGCGACAATCCTAATATCGCAGGCGAGCCCCAACTCATATCCCGATCCGAGGGCATAGCCGTTGATGGCGGCGATTGTCGGTTTCTCAAATCTGATAATCTTTCTTGATGCCTCCTGCAGTTCCACAAGATAGTCGCGGTATGCCTCGATGGTCCTGTCCTTTGAATCTTTAAGATCCGCACCGGTGGAAAAGGCCCGTCCCTCTCCGGTAATGATCAGCACCTTAACCTGGGGATCAATCTTTGCATCCTCCAGGGCACTCTGAAAATCGAGCCACAGTTGCTTGTTCATGGCATTCATGACCTTCGGTCTGTTCAATTTAATCGTGGCGATTCCATCCCCTTTTTCATAAAGTATGCATTCGAATTTCATTTTTACCCCCCTTCTTTGGCTGTAGAACTCATCCAAGTAAAACCCTCGAATCCACAATGGATAAACCCTTTTCGTGGACAATTACCGGATTCAAGTCGATCTCACTGATCTCGGGATTATCGATCACGATCTCGGACAATTTTGCCAGGACCCCTTTTATTGCCTCAATATCCTTCGGCTTTTCCCCCCTGACGCCCGTCAGGATCTTGTAGCCCTTTATCTCTTCGATCATCTCATCGATATCTTCATCGGCGAGGGGCGCCACCCTGAAGGAGACATCTTTCAGCACCTCTACAAATATTCCTCCCAGACCGAACATGACGACCGGGCCAAACTGGGCATCCCGGATCATTCCGATGATACATTCCTGCCCCGGGGGAACCATCGGTGAAAGCAGCACCCCCACGATCTTTTCCCGTGACGCGACCTTCCCTGAACTCGCCATAATCTCGTCAAAGGCCTCCCTCACCGCATCGGCGTCCGAAAGGTTCAGCCTGATTCCGCCGGCATCGGATTTGTGAATAATGTCGGGGCTCACTATCTTCATTGCCAGCGGATACCCCAGCCTGTCAGCCGCATCAACCGCTTCTGCCGGAGTTTTCGCCAGTGCCGCATCGGGAAGAGAGACAGCATAGTTGCTGAGGAGATCCCTCGACTCCGTCTCAAGAAGATTATGCCGTGAGTCATCGGCCACCTTCGTCAAGAGTTCTTTGACATCGGCCCGTTCCGTCACCGTCTCCTCGGGAATGTGCATCCCGTTAATTTTTTTCTGGTTGATGGCAAAATGCATCAGGGCACTCATGCTTTGGGCAGCCCTGTCGGAGGATTCAATGACCGGGACCCCGGCTTCCTTCAGTATGTCGAGCGATTTAATGGGATCTCTGGCATAACTGGTATTGACAATAAGTGGTTTCTTATATTTTTTAACCAAATCGACTATATCCCGTGCGGTCTGTTCTTCCAGCGCCGCAATATGGGGAGCGATGATATCGAAAAATCCGCCAAAGAAACCGGTTATCAATATCCCATCGACCTGATCATCCTCCATGCATGTCTTGACACACTGCGTAATAACATCGGGATTCTCTTCGGCTGTTCCGCCATAATCGATGGGGTTATGGGCGGGCATCCCGGCAAGAAGAATGGGTTTCATTTTTTCCTGCGTTTCCTCGCTGAGGAGGGGAACCTGCATCCCGTATTTCTCGGCATTGTCCGCCGCTATGGAGTTGTCGCCGCCTCCCTCTGACATGATCACCAGCCTGTTGCCCTTCGGAAGGGGACAATTTGAAAATATATCTGCCATATCGACCAGTTCATCCGCATTGGATACCCTCACAATGCCCGCCTGTCGGAAGGCGGCATCCAGGATTATATCGTCACCTGCCAGAGAACCTGTATGGGATGCGGCTGCTCGCGCCCCGGCACTCGATCTTCCAACCTTGAGGGCAATAATCGGTTTTGTCTTTGCCGCTTCCCGGGCCACTCTGATCAACTCGTGCCCCCCTTTGATACCTTCGAGATAGGTGGCGATAACCTTTGTGTCAGGATCATCCTTCAGGTAGGTAATGTACTCATGCAACTGAACTCCTACGGCATTGCCGACATTGATCATTTTATTAAAGCCGCACCCTCTCATTTTGGCGAAATGAGTCAATGAGTCGATCACATTACCGCTCTGTGTGAGTACCGAGATAGAACCCTTATTGATAGTGGGAATGCCCAGCATATTGATATCTGCCGAGGAATTGAACATACCGCTGCAATTAGGACCAATGACATAGGCACCTGTCTTCGCCGCCTCAGCCAGAACCTCCGCTTCAATCTTTTTCCCCTCCTCGCCTGTCTCCCCGAGCCCTGCCGTAATAATGATAATCCCCTTTGCCCCCATCTTTACGCTATCCGCCACGGCGGAGGCGACAAATCTGGGCGCAACGATAATCATAACAAGGTCTACTTCCTTATCAACGTCCGTAATACTGTGATAGGCCTTCATGCCGAAGAGTTCATCCCTTTTCGGATTTACAAGGTAAATATCCCCCTTGTACCCTCCCTGGATAAGGCTCCGCGTCCTCCTCTCGGCGGCCTTGCCCGGGGCCTCGGAGGCCCCTATTACGGCAATCGAACCGGGATTAAAAACCTTTTCCAATGATCTTTTCATCATAGTCCCCCCCTCGATCTTTGAGTAATTGCATTTTATGCGGTGGCTGTTGGTTCTATACCGCGCTTTTTCCTGAGCCACTGTAGGCTAAAAACCACGGCAAACATCACAAAACCCAGTCCATCCGTCATCAGGCCCGGTTTTATCATAAGCAGCGCCACTGTCAGAAGCATTCCAACTTCGTACCATTTGGCCCTGACAAGCAGACAGGCCTGAACGCCCGCCGCAAGACACACAATTCCGAAAGCCGCCGTCAGAAAACTTGTCAGGATAGCCCAGGCGCTTCCTATCAGCAGTAGCTGGGGTGCATAAACAAACATAAAGGGAATGATAAATCCCGCTATGCCAAGCTGAAATGCGTTGACGCCCGTCTTCCAGGGATCGGATTTGGCAATTCCCGCCCCGGCGTAAGCGGCTAATGCCACCGGAGGCGTGATGTCGGCCCTCGTCCCGTAATAGAGAATAAAGAGATGCGCAGCAATGGGCAGCACCCCCATCTGAACAAGGGCGGGCGAGACGAGGGACGAAATAATAATGTATTGGGCCGTGGTGGGAACCCCCATACCAAGAAAGATACAGGCAACCATGGTAAAGGGCAGTGCCAGATAGAGATGTCCCATCGACGCGTCAACAATGAGAGAGGAAAATTTGATTCCCAGTCCCGACATGGTGATACAGCCTATGATTATACCGGCCGCGGCGCAGGCGGCGGCTACTTCAACGGCTCCTACGGCGCCTTCCTTCATACCCTCCAGAATCAGCAATCCAAATTCCCTCATAGATTTCCTTCTCACGATATTCATGATGAAGGAGGACACGACCGTTGCGGCAATCGCCCAGAAAACTGCTCTCTCCGGTGAAAAATTTCTCATGAGAAAGTAGATAAGAAGAAAAATAGAGAAGACGTGGTGCCACCCTTCGGCAAAGGCCTTCCCGACCTTTGGCAGATCCGCCCGTGGCAGACCCGAAATTCCCATTGAAACAGCTCTGAAATGCACCTGCATGAAGGTTGAAAAAAAGGCAAGGCACGCTGGTATTGCAGCGGCAACGCATACCTTATAATAGGGAATGGACAAGAACTCGGCCATAATAAAGGCGGCAGCACCCATGATGGGAGGCATAATCTGTCCCATCGTTGACGATGAGGCCTCCACGCCTGCTGCAAAGTATCCCGGATACCCCGTTCTCTTCATGAGGGGTATCGTGAACGATCCGGTTGTGACGGTATTCGCGACGGAGCTTCCTGATATCATGCCGAAAAATGTACTGGAGGCAACGGCCGCCTTTGCCGGGCCTCCCCGTGACCAGCCCGTCAAAGCGAAGGCAACGTCCGTAAAGAACTGTCCGGCGCCCGTCTTCCTCAAAAGGGCTCCGTAGAGGATGAACAGGAGGATAAAGTTTGCCGAGACCCCGAGGGGCACACCGAACACACCATCCGTAGAAAGGGCCAGATAGGTGGACAGTCTTTTGATGCTGTACCCCTTGTGACATATGAAATCGGGCAGATAGGGCCCGAAGAGGGCATAACATATAAAAATAATCGCAATAAGCGGAACGGCCGGTCCCGTCGTGCGTCTCGCCGCCTCCAGCACCAATAGTATAATAATGGACCCCATCACGATATCGATGGGCAAGAAAGTACCTGCGCGATTCAATATCGGCGTTGAATAAATAAAGAGCCACATACATATACCAACGGAGACAATCAGGAAGAGCGTGTCCAGAACAGACATCCTCTTTTGGGGAGACCTTTTTGGGGAAAAGGGGTAGAGGGAAAAAATAAGGATCGACATCATCATCCAGTGTATCGCCCTGTGATCGAGGGCAAAGAAGGGGTGAAAATAGGCATAGATCAGATGATAACAGGACGTGGCAATGGCAATGATGGTAATTGCCAGGCCACCCGCGCCCGTATATATCCTTTTTTTTTCAAGTTCCTCCAGGATTTCCTGTGCAGCACCTTCTGCAACACTGATTTCCTCCTTGAGTGACGGATCGATCATCTTGTCATTTTGTTCTTCCATATTCACCCTTCCCTCCTTTTTTCACCAGACGAATCCATACCGAATCCCCCCCCCTGGCAAGGGAGAGCAGAGGGATCCGGCTTTCTTTGTATGTAATAACATGGCCCGCCACCCTTCCCACGCGAAGCAGAAACCTCGGACATTCCCGATGGAGAAAGACCCTTGTTTTGTCCCCCGAAAGGGAAACTGTCGCCTTGGCATTCGATAGCGACTCCAGGCCTGAGCCGTACCAGTCGAAATCTTCCTCAATAAGGACAATTCTACCTTCTTCTATTCGAAAAATGTCATGAACCGGGGTATGATCGGAAGAATGAACATAATCGATATAAAACAGATCCCCCGCCTCAACCTGAAATTCCAACAGTACGGAGTCCTCCGGTTGTGCGATTACTTGAAGGTACAGATCGTTTTTTTCTGCTGCAAAGACGAAACTATTCGACAGCCAGATCGACAGGAACAGGATATATATAATTTTTAAGGGCATAGGTAACAGTGCCCGGCCGGTCATAGTGCCGACCGGGCTGTTGGTCTTTATTTCATTGCTTCCTTAAAGTATTTCGCCGCACCCGGATGAAGTGCTATCGGGCTGTTAACAGCATTAGCAGGCGTAAACTGAGCGGCAATCGGATGAATGTTGATAAGAGCATATTTGCCCTCATTCACATTACTGTAAATCGCCTTGACGGCCTTGTAGGCGATATCCTCGGGCATATTTTTATTGGCTACCATCACGTTGGAGTCGCCGATACAGAGAACATCGTAATCAACATCATCATAGGTTCCCTTCGGAATGGTTACCTGAAGATAGTAGGGGTATTTTTCAACAATCTTATCGGCAACCGTTTTTTCGACGGGAACCAGAACCAGGTCTCTCGTAGCGGCGAGATCCATGACGGCTGAACCGGGGTAGGCAAAATTAAAGAAGCAGGCATCGACAACACCGTCTTTCAGGGCCTGGACGGATTCCGACTGGGAAAGATTGGCAAGTTTCAGGTCTTTTTCGAGATCAAAACCGAACTCCTGCAGCATAGCCTTTGCCATGGTTGAACAGCCGCTGCCGGGAACGTCAATAGATACCTTTTTCCCCTTCAAATCGGCCATCGTCTTGATCCCGGACTGTTGGGTCGTCACAATATGCTCCGGGGCCGGATACATCTGAAACAGAGCCACAAGAGGATATTTCTTGTCGAAGGGCTTCAGCCCCATGGTTGCCTTATAGGCAACACTCCCCATGACCATTCCCATGTCTGTGTCCCCAATGCCCACCAGACGACTGTTTTCTACCGATGCACCCGTTGACTCGGCAGCGCACCTGACCCCGTCGACAGTTTTCTGGATAAGGACAGACATGCCACCGCCCATAGGATAGTAAACCCCTCCCGGACTTCCCGTTCCAATGGTCAGAAATACCTTTTTGGCTACAGCGGGACCTGCAAAAACCAGAAAAACAGCCAGGCAAACCACCATAATGACGTATAATGATTTCTTCATCTTGACCTCCTTTTTTATGAATGAAGTTTCCTCTTTAGAACCATAAGCCCCAATCCCCCCTGTTCGTTATCACCTCCTTCTCGAATAGATTTTCATGATATTACTTTTTGTCCCCCCCACTGTACGCACCGTCCGGTAGATGGTTTCTCGCTCCATAGAGCCCCCGTTTCTTCAAAGCCGCCACTGTTTCCCGTCGATTCCAAATACCCGGCACCGAGGGTAGCGAATCAATCAAACACATATCGGCGGTCTACGACTCTATAGCGGAATCCATTGGATGCTTTGCCGGCAGCGCCAATGGGAGTGATCTGTATGATAAAACAAAAACTCGGTATTCGTCATATTCTGGTTACCCAAGCCCTTGCATATGCCGGGCCGGGGAAAGTCGTACGATTTTAGTCTCGCTGACACCGATACTTCGCAACTATCTTGATGCTGTTATGAAAACGGCATCCTCATACTTTTTCGTGATATATCGTATTACCTGTGGCAGGGTCGGAGCTGAATGTCATTTTTCCCACGAGAGTCGTCGCTCAATTGGCATGGTGAATAATCTTTCGTCTATTAGAGATTTCTACTACTCGCAATATGCACTGTCAAGAAAATAGTTGCCTATTCAACCATAAGGGAAAACAGAAGTTACCTTTGATATATTCCACCCTTTCAAGGATTTGTCCTTACGCTGCCAATACAGTTTTGGAACAGCTAACCCGAGCGGCAATTATGAAGTGAATCTCACCTCCCACAGGGCGGGGCTTCCCAGCAGCAAATTATTATATTGTGCCCCTTGATCCCGCTTACACGGCGAGGCCTGAGGGAGCGCTCCCGGTCAATAGGATTTACTTTCCAATTCATCTATGTTAGGAATTCTCTCAGCATATGAAAAAGCGTGGTGCATTTCTGGGTCTTCCGGAACAATTCCACGTCGGTCTGTCCTCTGAACACAGCGCCGTATTTCTTGTAATCAAAAATATAAAAACATGCCAGCGAAAGCAGACAGCACGAACAAGACAAAACCACGAGGAACAATTCTGGTCTTTATCCTTGCCCTCTTCACCATCTACGGGGGTATCAATTGCTATATCTTCCTAAAGGTAGTCAATTCATTCGCCCTCGGTGCCCCATTATCACTCCTGCTGGGATTTGTCATGCTGATCATGACGGGAGCGCCCCTCATTGTGCACATACTCGAAGGGTATGGCCGTGAATCGCTGGCATGTTTCTTTGCCGTGACGGGATATTCATGGCTTGGCACCGTCTTTCTGGTCTTTTCTCTCTCCTGTACCCTTGACATCTACCACCTTCTCGTCGCTGGGGCGGGGTTTTTTCTTCAGAAAGATCTCTCTTCGATCATCCCCGGAGGCAGAATAGCCCTTGCCTCATCGATTCTTATCGCCTTCATTGCGATGGTCTATGGCTACGCGAGAGCTATGGTAATCGACAGGGAGACGCTCTGTATCAAATCATCAAAGATACCGGAGGATCCTGGTTCGCTCACGATCGTTCAGGTATCGGATATTCACCTCGGCCTCATTGTCAGGGAAAAGAGACTCGAACGAATCCTGCGCAAAGTGATCGACGCGGCTCCCGACATTCTCATATCGACGGGTGATCTCGTGGACGGCCAGATCAATAAGCTTTCAGGTCTCGCCGAGCCCTTTCAGAAAATCAGGCCCCGATATGGAAAATTTGCCATAACGGGAAATCATGAATACTTTGCAGGCATCACACCGGCACTCGAATTTACGGAACGGGCGGGGTTCAGGATACTGCGGGACGAGGCGGTCACCATTTCGGGCCTCCTCACCATCGCGGGCATTGAAGACCCCGCGGGAAACTACTACGGAAGGCGAAGACATATCAAAGAGGAAGAACTCCTCTCGAATCTTCCTGCACACCTTTTCACCCTTCTTTTAAAGCACGAACCTGACGTGACGAGGGAATCACTCGGTCTCTTTGACCTCCAGCTTTCCGGTCACACCCACAAGGGGCAGATATTCCCCTTCAATCTCATAACCCGTATTCGATTCCCCTTTCTTTCCGGCTTTTATTCCCTCGGACAGTCTTCCGCCCTCTACGTGAGCAGGGGTTCGGGGACCTGGGGACCGCCTGTCCGTCTCTTCGCCCCACCCGAGGTTACCGTCATACGCCTCATCCGGAGCGAGCAGTAATTTCTTCGAGCAAAGGGAGGGCGTGGCTCCCATTATCTATTGTAAAACCGTTACAAATAATATATAAAAACACCTTTTTGAGGGGGATATCACCCCAGAGCTATACGAAGAAGAAGGAGAAAATCATGGGAAATCTATTCGGTACGGATGGGGTGCGAGGTGTTGCAAATGAATACCCGATGACGTCTGAGATGGCCCTGAAGATCGGGATGGCAACAGCCCACCTCTTCAAACGAAGTGGGCATCAGCCCAGGATCATTATAGGAAAGGACACGCGAATTTCCGGATATATGTTAGAGCATGCCCTCGTGTCGGGAATCTGTTCCATGGGTGTCGATGCATACCTGGTGGGACCCATGCCGACACCGGGAGTCGCCTTTTTGACAAATAGCATGAGGGCCGATGCGGGTATCGTCATATCGGCCTCTCACAACCCCTTTCAGGATAACGGAATCAAGATATTTTCAAGCGACGGCTACAAGCTCCCCGACGAAAAGGAACTCGAGATAGAGGAGATGGTTCTGTCGAATAACATGCCAAGTCTCCACCCTTCACCGAGAGAACTGGGAAAGGCATACAATATTGAGGGTGCCCGGGGACGCTATATCGTTTTTCTGAAGAACACCTTTCCGAAGGCCTACTCTCTGGAGGGTATGACCATTGTCCTCGATGCCTCCAATGGAGCGACCTACCGGATCGGCCCGAAGCCCTTCTTTGAAATGGGCGCAGAGGTACATACAATCTTTTCCGACCCCAACGGTGAAAATATCAATGACGAATGCGGCTCCCAACATCCAGAGAAACTGGCGGAAGAGGTCGTCAAACGAGGCGCCCATGTCGGCTTTGCCTTCGACGGCGATGGTGACCGTCTTATCGCCGTCGATGAGAAGGGCGGCGTCCTTACGGGGGACCAGGTGATCGCAATCTGCGCCAAGGTTATGAAAGAACAGGGAACCCTCATGAACAACTTAGTCGTTGATACGGTAATGAGCAATATCGGTCTGGGCCTTGCCCTCAAGGATCTTGGAATCGACAGGGCAACGGCACCCGTGGGCGACCGCTATGTCCTCGAGATGATGAAAGAGAAGGGTGCCTCTCTAGGAGGGGAAGATTCGGGTCATATTATCTTTCTCAACCATCATACCACAGGCGACGGTATTATTTCGGCACTGCAAGTACTGGCAGCCATGAAGCATGAGGGGAAACCTCTCTCCGAGCTTGCCCGGACCATGACGGTATTTCCCCAGAAGCTTATAAATATCGATGTACAATCAAAGCCCGCCATTTCAACGATTCCTGAAATCGCAGATGTTATAGAGGAAATAGAGGAAAAACTTGGTGATAGGGGAAGGGTCCTGGTCCGTTACTCGGGTACACAGAATATGTGCCGCGTCATGGTCGAGGGACCGACGAATGAGGAAACGGCACGATTCTGCGAAACGATCGCCGACGTGGTAAGGGATAAGCTGGCATAAACCCTGGTTTCACGCTCAAGGAGGTTCCATGTTCACAGTTATCATTACCCGTGATTTCGATCATATGAGCGAGGTTGCGGCGCGGCTCGTTATCGACGACATCGCTAAAAGAGCGGAAAGCAAAGACGAATATATCCTCGGTCTCGCGACGGGGAATTCGCCGACAGGTCTTTACAAGCATCTCGCCAAGGCGGCGAATGCGGGAGAGTTCGATGACTCGAAAATCGAGAGTTTCAACCTCGATGAGTACGTCGGTCTTCCGGGAGAAAACGCACAGCAGCGGGTACTGCACCCCGAAAGCTACAGCTATTTTATGGTTCAGGAATTCTTCGGTCTTCTGCAGGGGAAGTTCAGAGAGACAAATGTCCCCTGGGGGACATTGATAGACCAGGAAAAACTGGCGGCGGAACTGGCGGCACATCCCGACGACTGGGAGGAGCAGGGTGTCCACAAGGGGAAAGCAATTGTCATCAACCCTGCGGCTCAATCCGAGTACCTTCGGTGGATCCGGACAGATATCCTCGATGCCTATGCCGCAAAGATACAGGAAAAGGGCGGAGTTGATTGTCATATCATCGGCGTCGGCGGGAGGGGTCATGTGGCCTTTCACGAATCGGGTATCCCCTTCGAGGGAAACGAGATGCTCCTCGTCAGACTCGATGAGAATACCGTTGCCAACGCCGTGGAAGACGGTCATTTCGCGAAGAGGGAGGACAGCCCGCAGTATGCCATCTCCATGGGGGCGGAACTGGTCTACCGGGCCCGGAAGGTACTCCTTCTTGCAAACGGAGACCGGAAGGCCGGACCGGTGGCGGAATCGTTATTGAAGGACCCCTCGCCCCTGGTACCGATCTCATACGGACAGATATTTTCCGAAAATGGCGGAGATATGATATACGTTATCGACAGAGAGGCCGCGGCACACATCATCGACCGTATTGATGAACTCGAGCGGCGGGGCATCCAGGTGAAGAATATTGGTGATACTGAAGCCAAAACGAAGGTTGAAGATCTCCAGTTTTTCAGAGATCCCGAATTGTGTCTTCTGGGATAAAACGACAAACGACACACAAAAAAAGGCTATGGTTCACAGAATAGAAATAGGATTCAAGCAGGATATCCGGGACGCTCTCGGCGAGAAGATGAGGACAAAGATCGTCGAGCATTTCGGGATACATGTCGAAGAGGTAAAAACGGCAGAGGTCTACACAATTGAAGGTAACCTGACCCCGGAGGATCTTGGGAAGATCGCCTCGGGGCCCTTTTCGGACCCGGCCATACAGCGGTACGTTATAGACAGAGGGATCGCCGAATCCTTCGACTGGCTCATCGAGGTGGGATTCAAACCCGGTGTCACCGATAACGTCGGACGGACCGCCACGGAGGCGGTAAAACTCCTTCTCGAACGAAATGGCGGCATACGGGTCTTTACATCGAGGCAGTATCTCTTAAGCGGTTCGCTGACGAGGGCCGATGCCGATAGAATCGCTTCGGGACTCCTTGCCAACGAACTCATTCAGCGATTTGAAATCATAGACGGAAAGGACTGGGATCCCGAAGAGGGGATAGAGGCCTACGTCCCCCACGTCGTCATCGAGGACAACCCGGCAATAGAGGAAATAGACCTCAACATCGACGATGACGGGCTCCAGGACATAAGCAACAGGAGGGTGCTCGCCCTCACCGTTGACGAGATGAAGGTAATCCGCAACCATTTGAACGATGAATCGGTCATCGATGAGCGACGGAAGGTTGGCCTGGATGCAGTCATCACCGACGCAGAGATGGAATGCCTTGCCCAGACCTGGTCGGAACATTGCAAACACAAGATATTCAACAGCATCATCACCTACGAGAACGAAGAGGGAACGGAAGAGATCATCGACTCCCTCTTCGACAGCTGCATCAAGGCATCGACGAGGAAAATACGCGAAGATCTCGGCAACGATGACTGGTGCCTCTCCGTCTTTGTGGACAACGCGGGCGTCATCAAATTCAATGACACCTACAACCTCGTCTTCAAGGTGGAAACCCACAACTCGCCCTCGGCACTCGACCCCTACGGCGGAGCCCTGACGGGCATCGTCGGTGTCAACCGCGACCCCTTCGGAACGGGCCAGGGATCAAAACTCATTTTCAATACAGACATCTTCTGTTTTGCCTCCCCCTTCCATTCGGAGGAGCTTCCGAAGCGGATACTCCACCCGAGGCGCATCTACGAGGGTGTCCGTGAGGGTGTGGAACACGGCGGAAACAAAAGCGGGATCCCCACGGTCAACGGTTGTATCGTCTTTGACGAGCGATATCTGGGAAAACCTCTCGTATATTGCGGAACGGGCGGAATCATGCCTGCCGTTATCGATGGGAAACCCACCCATTCGAAGGAAATCCGTCCCGGTGACGTGATCATTATGACGGGCGGAAGGATCGGAAAGGACGGCATTCACGGTGCAACCTTCTCCTCCGAGGAACTTCACGAGGGCTCACCCGTGACGGCGGTCCAGATAGGTGATCCGATTACACAGAAAAAGATGACCGACTTTCTCCTCCTCACGAGAGACAGGGGACTCTACCGTGCCATCACGGACAACGGTGCCGGCGGCCTCTCCTCGTCGGTGGGTGAAATGGCTACCCTCTGCGGCGGATGCGATATGGACCTGGAAAAGGCCCCCCTCAAGTACGCCGGTCTCAAACCTTGGGAAATTCTTATCTCCGAGGCACAGGAGCGAATGAGTCTCGCCGTACCTCCCGAAAAGGTGGAGGAGTTTCTCGCCCTCGCCACGGAGATGGGCGTCGAGGCGACGGTGCTGGGCACCTTTACAGACTCGGGGAAATTCCACATCAGATACGGCAACAGGACGGCAGCCTATCTCGACATGAAATTCCTGCACGACGGGGTCCCCAAGATGCGTCTCAATGCACGGTGGAATCCTCCGAAATATGAAGAGCCCGATTTCCCCGAACCGGCTGATATGGGAACAGCACTCAGGAACATACTCTCGCGCCTGAATATCTGCAGCAAGGAATCGGTGGTCAGACAGTATGACCACGAGGTGCAGGGGGGTAGCGTGGTCAAGCCGCTCGTGGGAGCTGAAAATGACGGTCCCAGTGACGCCGCCGTCATACGACCCATACTCGATTCCTTTGAGGGTGTGGTTGTTGCAAATGGAATCTGTCCCCGTTACGGCGACATCGACACCTATCACATGGCTGCCTGCGCCATCGACGAGGCGATACGAAATATCATCGCAGTAGGAGGGTCATTGGAAAGGATCGCCGGTATCGACAATTTCTGCTGGTGTGACCCCGTTGAGTCGGAAAAGACCCCCGACGGACGGTACAAGTTGGCCCAGCTTGTACGGGCAAACAGAGCCCTCTACGATTACACGACCATCTTCGGCGTCCCCTGTGTCTCCGGAAAAGACAGTATGAAAAATGACTACATCATCGGAGATACAAAAATATCGATCCCGCCGACGCTACTTTTTTCCACTATGGGAAAAATAGATGACGTACGAAAAGCGGTCACCATGGATGCAAAGCATGAGGGTGACCTCGTCTACGTCCTCGGCATGACCCGCAATGAACTCGGTGGCTCCGAATGGTTCGACATGCACGGCTGTACAGGCAATCAGGTACCACAGGTCGACGGACAGAGCGCAAAGAAGCGCTATGATTCACTGAGCCTCTCGATCAGGCAAGAAACTGTTTCCTCCTGCCATGACTGCTCCGACGGAGGGCTCGGCGTGGCGCTCGCTGAAACGGCCTTTGCCGGGGGCTTCGGCATGGATATTGATCTTTCCCTCGTACCCTCCGAGGGGATAAGGAGAGACGATTTCCTCCTCTTTTCCGAATCGCAGAGCAGGTTCGTCGTCACCGTACCACCGGAGAAAAGGCAGGAATTCGAGGCAATAATGGAGGAAACTATCCTGGCCGAGATAGGACGGGTTACGATCGGTACAACATTCCGTGTATGTGGTACGAAGGGTAGTGAAATACTCAGCGAAGATATCGCCGCTCTCAAGAAGGCCTGGCAGGAACCCCTCAATTTCTAAGACTGTGAGATAACGTGCAATGACAAAGAAAGTTCGATCGATTGTAATTACGGGAAACGGTACAAACTGCGAGATGGAGATGGCGCATGCCTGCAGGCTCGCCGGTTCCGACGATGTCGATATTGTTTTTATCAGCGAGCTCCTCTACGGGAAGAAACGTCTTGACGACTACCATTTCCTCAATCTGCCCGGAGGATTCCTCGACGGAGACGATCTCGGTTCAGCCAAGGCGGGCGCAAACAGGATTATCAACGCCGGTATAGAAGGGGCGGAGGAAAAACTCTACGATCAACTTCTCCGCTTTATAAAAGACGGAAAGTTGATCCTCGGCGTCTGCAACGGCTTCCAGCTCATGGTAAAGCTGGGGCTTCTTCCGGGATTCGGGGGCGATTATGCTACCCAGACTGTCACCTTGACCTTTAACGACTCGGGCAGGTTTGAAGACCGGTGGGTCTATCTGAAAACCAACGGTGATTCGCCCTGTGTCTTCACCAGGGGAATCGACGGTCTTTATTTCCCCGTTCGTCACGGCGAGGGAAAGTTCGTCACAAAGGACCGGAAGGTCCTGGAGCAACTCCACAGGGGAAACCACATCGTTCTCCAGTATTCAGGCAGCGACTACGGAACGGCCCTGATGGACTATCCCCAGAATCCCAATGGTTCCGTCGATGCCATCGCCGGTGTCTGCGATGAATCGGGGCGCCTCTTCGGTCTTATGCCCCATCCCGAGGGATATCTCCACTATACAAACCACCCCCGCTGGACGAGGGAGAAACTTCCCGAAGAGGGAATGGGCCTTTCGATCTTCCGGAATGCCGTCGATTTCATACGAAAATCCCTGTGACCCCGGAGAATAGAGTTTTCTGGCACAAACCTTACGGAGAGGGAAAATCCTGCATCGATTCATTCAAGGGAAAGATCTCTCCTGCGTCGAGTCACAGGAGAAAGCGGACGCCGGGTTGAATAACCTGGGAGGTAAAGCTATAAGAGCTGTAAAAACTCTCCCGATGTGGAGGAAAAAGAGCGTGGCCAATTCGCGATCCTATCGAGGTCATTCCATGGAATCGACGCACCGGGTATAAGAGGATAGTTTCCATGCATAGTCTTGTGAATAGTATTATCGTCGGCACAATGGTTGCGTTAATTGCCTGGCTCTCCGTCAGAGCCGTCAGGCGGATGAAGGCGAAACATGCCTATCTCAGAAGTGAGGCGGACAAGAAAGCGATACCCCGGATCGGCACACAGGGAACGATCACGAAGGAACAGGCCGAACAACTGAGAAAAACCTTCTTCGAACCGATGAAGGACTGGAGTTTTGAAGAAGCCCAGCTCTTCCTCGACACAACGACCTATCTGCGTGCGATCTTTTCAGAGGCGACGAGGCTGAGCAACCCTTCCCTTGAAATGCAGAACGCACTTTTCGGCTTCATACTGAGAGATGAGAAACTGCGTGACTACATGCTACGATGGGGGAAAGAGCGACGCAATCGGGGAGCCGATAACGAAGCGGCCGAACTTCCCCACGACGCCGAATTCAAGCGTATTGCCGCCGAAGCACGGAAACTCGTCAAAGCAACACCCTCTACTTCTCCGAGATAATCGTCTCTCCGTGCCGGAGAATCAGAAACTCGCCGGGATTGAGATTCTCTTTCTTCCGTGCCTCGATTAAGCGCTCCGGGGGTTCGTCGAGCGGTTCGTCGGTGAGCACAAAGGTTCCCCAGTGTATGGCCACCGATTTTTTCGACTTCAGATCGAGGTGAACCTGGAGGGCCTCTTCGGGATTTACATGCTGATCCTTCATAAACCAGCGCGGCTCGTAGGCCCCGATCGGTATGGCCGCCAGATCGAAGGGTCCCAGTTTCTCCCCGATGTCGCGATATATGGGCGAATAGCCGCAGTCGCCAAAGAAGATAAACCGAAAATCATCGGAAGCAACCACCCACCCCGCCCATAAGACATCATTGTGGGTGAGAAGATTTCGCTTACTCCAGTGATGCATGGGAACCGCCGTGACGTCAAGCCCCTCAAAAGGATGGCTTGCCCACCATTCAAGTTCAACGACCCGGCTGATGCCGAGATCCTCAAACCACGCTTTCATCCTCAGGGGTACGAAAAAGATCGTTTTGTCTCCCCCCTCGCGCCGGACGAGTGCTTCGATGGTCGGTTTGTCGAGATGGTCATAGTGGTTGTGGGAAATAATGACCGCATCGATGAGCGGGAGATCTTCCATGGTAAGGCCCGGTGGTGTTACCCTCCGCGGACCCGCCCACCCCACCGGTGATGCGCGCTCCGAAAGATGGGGGTCGGTGAGAATATTCTTCCCTTTTAACTGAAGAAGGAGCGTGGAATGACCGATCCAGGTAAGGGTCGTATGATTGCGATTCGACCTCAGAAAGGAAGGATCATTCTCCGCCATCGGAAAATCGTATTGCTTTTCGGCGGGATCATCTTTCCCGATACGACTCAGGCGCCACCTGATGAAATCGAGAAATCTCTTGTCATTTGAAGGGTATATATTCTCGAAACTCTTTTCCCTCTGGTGCCCTTCGTCCGCAAAAGAATCGAAGGGAACGATGCCGATAAGGAGAAAACAGAGAAGAGCCCCGATCACGAAGGCTCCTTTTATTTCTAAAGCGACAGCAACAGGCGACATTTGAATCCTCTCTCATCACCGAAGAGTATCTCAGCAACAACGTTCCTTTGCCTCTAAATTGTTCATTAAATCAGAAGCGTCAAGGCGAAGCTCACAACCAACCCGGCAGGGCGGTGCTTTCCGGCAAGGAGTTTGACGATTAAAGCTCCCCGCAACAAGTTGCGAGGAATCTCCGATTGTTAAGGAAGGCGGGGGTTCGAGTTCGCTTCCGGTCATGCCAAGCAAGGGGGTCCTGCTATCTGCCAGCAGACACCCTCCTCTATCGGTAAAGATCCTCCGCTTCAGCAGTAAGACCCAGTTCGATCAGTCTCTCCCTTGAGGGTTTTCCCGTCTCCCAGTCCCACTTTCGGAATTCGTAATATTCCCTCAGCATGAGGTCCATATCGGGCACCGATCCGGCAGCACCCCCCTCCTCCAGAGACTCGAGGCATATCTTCGGGAGCTTGTCTTCTTTGCGTGTGAGGCCAAGCTTGTTGCTGATGGCGCGCTTGATATTGATCGATCGCTCCCCGATGGTCAACAAATCGTCGGGCGTTATCTTCCAGCCTGTCAGGGCATTCAAAAGCTGACAGAGCTGTGTCGGGCTGAATCTCGCATACTTACAGAGCGTCAGGGCATCGAAGAGGTCTTTCAGATTCTGGTATTTGGCGGCATTTTCCGCCTTTCCGACGGAGGTCACCCTGTCCGTCTGCATAATGTCATACTCCATCACCGGGAGTGCTCCTCCCATATCCACATTGTAGTAATCCCCCTTCAGATGACATGCTCCCCGGGGACCCGTGGCGTAGGAAATGGCCAGGCCGTGCCAGGCCCTTCCTTCATGCATCGGTATCTCCATCCCCTTGACCTGGGCCGCTTCCTCCTCGTCACGCCCCAGTTTTCTCGCCATCGCAAGCGTTCCTTGCGAAAGGAGCGCACCGATCCCTTCTTGGTTCACGATCATCTCCACCAGCCGTACCATCGTCTCACCATCGCCCCATTGTATCTCAATTCCGTCATTTTCCTTCGTCAGGACGCCCCGTTCATACAAATACATGGCATAGGCAATTGAGACTCCCGCCGATATGGTATCCAGGCCATGGGCGTTACAGAGGTGATTCGCGCGAATGATGGAATCCATGTCAAAATTCATGCAGAGCGGCCCGAAGGCCGCAACGGTTTCATACTCAGGTCCGTCAACAGATTCAATCTCTTCGCTGAAATCCTTGATCTCCCGTCCACAGGCGATGGGACAACCGGTACAGGCATAGTTCTCAACCACATAGTTCCGGCGGAGGGCCTCACCGGTGATATTCTTAACGGGAAAGACGCTTTTCTGAAAATACCTGGCCGGCACATCCCCGAGGGTCATGCCCATATCCATATACATGAGGGAGCCGTACTCCTTGAAGGCAATCGACACGATATCTCCCCTGATAAAGTCCCGGCACTCTCCCGAGAGCTCCCTGACCCTCTTTTTGTCATAGAGGTCTGTCCTTTCATTCCCCATAACGACAACCGCCTTCAGGTTCTTGGAGCCCATGAGTGCTCCCAGACCGCACCGTCCGGCGGCACGGCCACTATCGTTCATAACGCAGGAGTATCGAATCAGTCTTTCACCGGCCTTTCCGATACAGGCAATACTGATTCTCTCACCTTCGAGTTCCTCTCGGATTAGACCCTGGGTCTCGTAGATGTCCTTTCCCCAGAGGTGCGAGGCATCACGTATTTCCGCTGTGCCGTTATGAACGAAAAGATAGACCGGTCCTTTCGCCCTCCCTGTGATGAATATCCCATCGAACCCTGACCCCTTCAAGCGGAAGGGAAATTCTCCTCCGCTCGTTGCCTCACCCCAGTAGCCTGTGAGCGGTGATATCCCGCTTATGGCATAACGGCTCACCATCGGAATCGCCGTTCCCGTGAAGGGTCCCGTGGAGAAGACGAAGGGACTCTCCGGATCAAGAGGATCCATCCCCTCCCTGATATGATTGTGATTATAGATCAATTTTGCCGCCAGCGTAGCGCCACCGATGAAGTCCTTCAGCATATCCTCGGCAAGGGGCATCTCGCCCATACTGTTATTGTTCAAATCCACTGTGAGAAAGCGTCCCTGATATCCCTTCATGGTCTCATCCTCCGCTAAAAGTTCACGTCCCTGCCTTCATAGGCACACCTGAAGATTGTTTCACACTGCTCACGTGTTATCGGCCTGGGACTGAATATGGTATCGATATCTTCATAGGTATAGACCACCAGTTTCTCCATATTTGCGTCGAGATCTTTCCGTTTTATACCCAGCCCTTTCAGAGAGAGGGGCACATCCAGTTCCCGGAAGAGGGTTGTTACCCTCTCCATGAGACCGTCGAAGCGTTCTTCCGCAGTTCCTCCCCCCACACCGAGAATATCGCATATCTCCAGGTACTTATCGGTAACGGGACGGTAGAACTGAAAAACGTAGGGAATGAATATACCCACGGCGAGACCGTGATGTATCTCGAAGATGGAACCCACCGTATGGCCGAAACTGTGAGTCAGGGCCGTCCCGGCATTTCCGAAACCGATTCCGGCGAGACTTGCCGCGAGAAGCATCCTGGACCGTGCCTCCCGGTCCTTTTCGTTCCGGTACGCCCGGGGCAGATATTTGAATGCCAGCCTGATAGCGGTCAGACTCATGGCATCGGTCACCTCTGAAGAGGCGGCAGAGAGAACGGCATCCATGGAATGGGCAAGGACATCGAGGCCGGTACCGGCGGTCAGTCTGGGTGGCATCGACAGGGTAAACTCGGGGTCCAGGATAGCGAAATCGGGCATCAGATCATCATTGGCGATCGGTATCTTCCGGTTGTTTTCGACATCGTGAATCACGGCGGCGGTAGTGCATTCCGAACCCGTGCCGCTCGTCGTGGGAACGCCGGCGAAAACCGCCTTCTTTCGAAGCCCCAGAAGCGCAAGTGGCGTAACAAGGGTCAGATCGGTGATCTCGGGCCGTTCGTAAAAAACCCACGCCCCCTTGGCGGTATCGATGACCGATCCCCCTCCTACCGCCATAATAAGGTCGGGTTCGAATCCGGTCATGGCCTCGCCGCAGGCCCGCACACTGTCAAGCGGGGCCTCGGGGAGGGCCTTTCCCCAGACCTCCGTTTCAAAACCGCCCGCCTCGAGAACCTTGACGATCTTTGCCATAAAGCGTTCACTGAATTCATCGGTGACAATAAAGGCCCGTTTTCTTTCGCACCGTGCACCCAGAAAATCCACCGTGGAGGGCCCGATGACCAGTCCCTCGGGGAAGACGTTGGACCCCATAATCATCTTCGGTGTATTGAACAGGGTGGTCAGCCCCCGTATGGAACTGGAGAGACCGAGGGGAATGATACTTCTGAGATAGGGATCATTAAACCAGAGACTCATGCACTATCCCTCCTTTGGGCAGGTAGGGCCCGGTATCGCCGGACCTTCAGATAAGAAACGTCACAAAAGCCTTGCCATCCGATTATGAAGGAACCCGCCCACAAGGCGGGTCGTAAGTGCGCTCACGGTTATTGCCGCTTTCACATTCCCCAACGGGGGAGCATTGACATCAAAGATACTGAGAGATACTATACACATATTTGGTAACTCGTCACCTCTTTTTTGGGTTATTAGGACAGAGAGGACACCACGTGAGGCCCAAATACCTTCCCTTTCGGTCAAATACTATCAGAGCATCATAGCCCGTCCGTCACAAGGCCTCAATATGAGTCGGCATAGTTAACAGCAGTACCTTTACGCTCCCTTTTACAGGAGCTTGACGGCACCTTCAGCGATAGCCTTTGGCGTTCCCAAGACAAAAAGAATATCGCCTGCTTCTATCCGGTCATCGGCCGACGGGTTATAGATAATTTCAGACCGCCGACGGATTGCGAGCACCGCAATACCATATTTCTTCCGTAGTTGGATCTGGCCGAGGGTTTTCTCCGCCAGGGATGAATCCTCGGTGATGCGAAAGGTACTAATTTCCACCTCGGACAGGTCAAGTTTCAGGGGAGAGAGAGACGTGGAGTCTCTTGAGAGTCCCCGAAACATTTCATATCCATCGGAGCGGATATCGGCGACGAAGTTTTCGATGTCATCTCTCGGTATCAGATAGTGGGCGAGCACTCGGGAAAAGATTTCCACCGACGTTTCAAATTCTTCAGGGATAACCTCGTCGGCACCGAGATCGAAAAGGGGCTTCATCTCATTCAGAAAGCGGGTGCGGACGATGAGATGAACTTTTGGTCCCAGCCGTCTCACAACTTCCGCGATCCGTCTCGTCGCAGCCGGGTCGTTGATGGCAACGACGGCGATTCTCGCCTCCCTGATGTTCGCTATCCGGATCACTGCTTCCTGGGTGGCATCGCCGTAGTAAATAGGTAATCCCTGTGCCTGTTCCTGGCGCACAGTTTCCGGATTCATTTCAATGACGATGTACGGTATGCCCGCCATTCCTGCCGCCCTCGCAACATTCCTGCCGTTTACGCCGAACCCGATGATCACGAGGTGTTCCTTTTTGACCGGCTCCACCTGGTCCGCAAGGGGATAGAAGCCGGAAAGGAGACGCTCCGGCAGGTGCATCCGGAGCACTGCTCCGGTCATGCGCGGAGCGAATGCCATGATAAATGGTGTTGCCGCCATGCTGACGACGGTGCAGGCAAGAAAGAGTTGATAGATGTCTTCGGGAATCAGACCCGCGGCAAGCCCCGTTTCGGAAAGAATAAAGGAAAATTCTCCAATCTGACAGAGGGTAAATCCCGTCAGCAGGGCGATCCTGAGAGGAATACCCAAGATGATCGAAGCCAGCGTACCCGTCGCCGTCTTCAGGACCAACAGCCCCAGGGTTACAAGGATAATCAGGACCGGTTTATGCAAGAGAAATCCCACATCCAGTAACATCCCGATGGAAACGAAGAAAAAACTCGTGAAGACATCACGGAAGGGTGTAATGTTTCCCACTGCCTGGTGACTGTATTCGGACTCGGAAATGATCAGTCCGGCGAGAAACGCCCCCAGGGCGAGGGAAAGCCCGGCACCTGACGTAAGCCAGGCAACACCCAGACAGATGGCAATAATGGTCAGAAGAAATATCTCCCGGTTCCCTGTGCGGGCCACGCGGTACAGAATGTTCGGAACGATCCACTTGGCTCCTGCAACGACGAGAATGATAACACTTATGATTTTCAGAGTCAGAGCAATAAGCGATTGGACAGTAAAGTACCCCGCACCGGCAATAAAAGGTGTCATGAGCATCATGGGAACAACAGCAATATCCTGAAAAATCAGGATTCCCAGCGCCGTTTTGCCCCGAGGACTTTCCACATCGGCTTTCTCCTGCAGGAGCTTCAGTACGATGGCGGTGCTGCTGAGCGATACGAGGAATCCCAAGAAAAGCGCTTCGTTGAGAGGGTACCCCACCAGACCGGCAAAAAGAGAAACGGCAAGTATTGTCAGAACGACCTGGAGTCCCCCTCCAAAAAGAACGATTCTCTCGATTGAAAGGAGTTTTTTTATCGAAAATTCAAGGCCGATGGTGAAGAGCAGAATGACGATACCTATCTCGGCAAGGAGTTTGACTTCATGTACCGCTCCCACAATTCCCAGGCCGTGAGGCCCGGCAAGAATACCCGTTATGAGGAACCCGACGATGGACGGTATTTTGAGGCGATGGCAGGCGAGAATGACTGCTATTGACAGGATGAAGATGATGATGATGTCTTTCAGTAGGGGTATTTCCATAGGGTGTCCAATTCAATACTTAACGAAGAGAGTGAGCTCTATCAGGATTGTTTCGTCCCACAGGACAAAAGATCGCTGATCTCACGGCAAGTGTCCAAAAAATCTAATATTCCTGCTATATATTAGCCCTCGTTCTACTCAATGATCTTTTTAAATACCCCTCTCTTCAGAATCCACGTTCCCGCATTTCGGCAAGTAGTGGTATCCCGGCCCGGCCACCCATCTTCATACTCACCATGGCGGCGGCCCAGGCTCCACAATCGAGGCATTTTCCCAAGTCCCACTTCCTCAGCAGACCGTAGATAAAACCGGCGTGAAAGACATCACCGCACCCGGTGGTATCGATCGCATCGACGCGATAGGCAGGTTTTCTGACGATCTTCCCATCGAAGATCGCCCGATATCCCTCACCACCCAGCGTTACACCGACCAGACGGGGACCCAGCTCCGAAAGTTTAGTCAGAGCATCGCCAGGGTCATCGCTTCCGGATAATTGCCGTGCAAAGGTCCGGGATGCAATACAGTAATCGGAGAGGGCCGCAAGCTCCAGCATCCCTTCCCGGAGCGTTCCCGCATCGACAACGACGGGGATTCCCCTTTTCTTTGCTTCCTTTGCCACAGATATGGAGGCCTCTGCAAAGAGACCATCAGTATGAAAAACACGCGATTTTTCGAGCCACTCGATATCGACGTCTTCCGGACCTATCGGTGGTCCCGTCGGTCTCTGCCAGAAAATCGTCCGCCTTCCGCCGCCCGCCTCGGCGGCAATAAAGGCAAACTGCGAGGAAAACCCCGCTCTTTTGACAATGCCACCGGTATCAACGCCCTCATCCCTGAGAGAATCTTCTATCATTTCACCGAAGAGGTCATCCCCAATTGTTCCGGAAAATGAGCAGGAATGTCCCCACCGGGAGAGCGCGACCAAGGCTGTCGCCACGGGCCCCCCACCCTGAATGACCATATCGGAACATTCACACTTCACATCGGGTGGCGGATAGGCTTCGATCCTCCCGATACAATCGAGGGAACACTGACCGAGGCCAAATATATCAAAGCTTTTACCGACCATGGCCCTACACTAACAGAGAGATTCGTCAATAGCAACAGATAGATATCTCTCATCGAGGACAGGCACATTTTTGGATATCCTTTTCTCTCGCGGCGTGATAAAGGGCATGACAGCATTACCTCATTTCACCGGAAGAAAAACAGGGGTTCATGGCCAGCGATCCTGCGGGGCTACCTGTTGTAAGCGATTCACAGCGCATAAGGGGGGAAATATGATGGTAGGCATTATGTTTCGACAATTGCAAAAGCGGCTGGACAAATATTCGCTCGGATTTCCGGCTACAGACTCCGGTGTGGAGTTCACCATCCTTGAGAGACTCTTTTCAGCGAAAGATGCCGCCATGTTTCTCGTTCTCACACCGATTCTTGAGACAGCGGAATCGGTAGCCACACGTCTTCAAAGACCCATCAGCGATATTGCACCCCATTTGGAAGATATGGCACAGCGGGGACTTCTGTTTCGCCTGCAAAAAAATGATTCCATCAAATACGGTGCCATCCCCTTCGTCCACGGACTGATCGAGTTTCAGGTCAAAAGTATCGACCGGGAGATGGCACAACTCTTCGAGGACTACTATAAGGCAGGTTTTAACAATGCTTTTATCGAGAGTTCGGACACCTTCCTCCGAACAATTCCGGTGCACGAATCCATCGATGTCCTGCAAAAGGTGGCGTCCTATGACGACGCCTGTGAGATCCTGAGGAATGCGAAACCGATTGTCGTTACCGACTGTATATGCAGAAAGGTGAAGGGACTCATCGATAAGGGGTGTGGCAAACCGCTGGAGACCTGTTTCATGTTTGGAAGCATGGCGCACTACTATCTTGACCACGACATGGGCCGCAAGATCGACTATGATGAGGCGATTCGGATTTTAGCAGATGCCCGTGACGCAGGGCTGGTGACACAACCGGCAACATCTCAGAATCCTTCGGGAATGTGCAACTGCTGTGGTGACTGCTGCGCACTTTTGAGTACCCTGAAAAAGCTTTCCAATCCCGCAGACTTTGTCTTTTCCAATCACTTTGCCGTCGTTCACCAAGAAGATTGCGCGAGTTGCAAGACCTGCATAGACCGTTGCCAGATGGGGGCACTCTCTATGAATAAGGACGATCTGGCCGAGATTGATCTGGATCGCTGCATAGGCTGCGGACTCTGTGTCACGACCTGCCCCACCGAGGCAATAGAGCTCCTTCCGAAGAGCGAAGAAAAACGTCGAGTACCACCGGCGAGCGGTATGGACCAGATGATAGCCATGGCCAACAAGAGGGGCATTCAATTTTAGGGACACCACAAGGAAAGGCCCCGCCGATGTGAGCGGGGCATCGAAATATCATCCCGGAACAGCTTCGCGCCGGATAGTTCCCTAACACTTCGAGGATCGTGAATGGCCTGGCTCTTCGACCCCATGGTATTATAAGACAATAGCCGTGTAACTATCTTCTGCCACCACGGCCGCGACGCGACTTGGGAGGCTGGGCAGGGTTGATTTTGAGATTGCGTCCCTTTAAGGGAGATCCGTCGAGGGCCTTTCGTACCGCCTCGGCTTCCGCCTGTGTTTCCATTTCAATAAAGCCAAAGCCCTTGCCTTCGATGATCTTTACTTCCGTGACTTCACCGTGTTCCCCGAAAAGTTCCTTCAGGTCTTCAGGCGTAACGGAATAGCTGAGATTACCGACATATAATTTGTTTGCTTGCATTTATTCTCCTTCTTTCAGCGGATCGGTTGTCTGCGTTATCGACTCTTCGTCATTCGGAGAACTACTTTTCTCGTTATTCCACTGCTCCGGCAACGGCTGAGGGCCGGGGACAATACCGGCGATATCCGGGTCGGATTCGATGACGGAGGACTCCATTTCAGTTTTTCGTTTCCGTGCCTCCTGCTTGCGAGCGAGTTTGTCCTGTTGCTTTTTCTGTCGTGACAGCTCTCTGTTACGTTTTTCAAAGGAATATGGTTTTCTGGCCATACAAGCCCCCCCGATTTTCAATGTGCTAATAATATAATTTCAGTTTTCCAGAAAAAAAAGAGGTACCCTGGATATGAGTACCTCCCAGATCATAGTTATCTTTTATAGGGGTGTAACGTTTGCAGCAGCGGGTCCCTTGCGTCCCTCTTCGACTTCGAAGCTTACGCGCTGACCCTCATGGAGCGTTTTGAAACCCTCCACTTGAATGGCACTGTGGTGAACAAAGATATCGCCACCGTCATCTTTCTCGATAAAGCCGTAACCCTTTCGCTCACTGAACCACTTGACTGTTCCCTCTGCCATCGGTGCTCTCCTCCTTTCTTGAAATTTTATCAGCCGGATCGCACTTTGACAGAAGGAAAAAATCGCTATATTATTAGAGCGCAGTGGGCAAAATCAATGCTTCAAAATGTCGATTTCCAAACTGCCTATTGCAACGGATAAGGATACCCCCCATCCAATACCTCCTGCTGAAGTTCTTTAAAATAATTTACAGTCAATGTCAATATTTATTGGGAGATGCCTTTGGAATAGTAGCCGTCACCATTAATTGCAAACAGGACAAGGGGAGCGTATAAACTGGCCTTTATTCAACGAGGAAGTCTCCCGCAGGCTTGGTTGCAAAAATCAGATAGAGTTATTATATTAATGAGAGGTGAGATCATGGCACGACCAAATGTATATGTAACCCGGGCAATCCCGGAAGCAGGCATTGATCGTCTGGAGAAATACTGTGACGTCGAAGTTAACCGGAAGGATCGACCGCTTTCCCGCGAGGAATTGCTGAAGAATGTCCAGGGACGGGATGGTGTAGTAACCCTTCTCACAGACAGGATCGACGGCGAGGTCTATGAAACCGCTCGAGGAATCAAGGGGTTTGCGAACTACGCCGTCGGATTTGACAATATCGATGTGGCGGAGGCAACGAGGCGCAGGATTCCCATCTCAAATACACCGGGTGTCCTCACCGATGCGACTGCCGAGATGGCCTGGGCGCTCCTCTTTTCCGTTGCGCGACGGGTTATCGAATCGGACCGCCTCGTACGCTCGGGCAACTGGAAGGGCTGGGGCCCGCTCCAGTTTATCGGCGGTGATGTGACAGGAAAGACGCTCGGCATTGTCGGAGCGGGTCGGATCGGGACTTCTATGGCCCTGAAATCGAAGGGCTTTGCCATGAGGATCCTCTATACGGACGAAATGACCAACGCCACGATTGAAGAGGAATTAGGTGCCAAACGGGTGCCCCTTTCTGAGCTCCTCGAGGAATCCGACTTCATCAGCATTCACGTTCCCCTTATGGCCGCAACGAGGCATCTGTTTAATGCCGACGTTTTTAAAAAGATGAAGGCCACGGCATACCTCATCAATACATCGCGAGGTCCCGTGGTAGATGAAGGGGAACTTGTGGAGGCACTCAAAAACAGAGTGATTGCAGGTGCCGGTCTTGACGTCTATGAATTTGAGCCGGAGCTGACCTCAGGCCTTGCCGATCTCGATAACGTCGTTATCACTCCCCACACGGCATCGGCAACCGTATCGTCCCGTACAAATATGGCACTGAAGGCTGCAGAGAATCTCCTGGCTATGCTGAGGGGGGAGCGTCCACCCGATTGCCTCAATCCCGAGATTTACGATAGTGAGAGAAGCGGTCGTTTGGTATAAAATTTGATTTTATTTGACTTTGCAACCCCGAAAATATATAAATCATCGTCATTGGTGGCAGGTCTTAGGGTTACTGCAGAGTCTTGATATGTCCCTTGCTCCTCGTGTTAGAGCGGTTTCCGTGAGATTTATTGTTCTGAACGAATAAGAGTTGTGAAGTATGATGAAAAATTTGGGGCTACCCACCTATAAGTTGAGTGAGGAGATCGCCCACAGCATTATCCACGGCATCGGAATTGTCCTTGCCATCGCGGCGCTGGCGGTTCTCACCTCCTATGCGAGTGTCTTCGGTACTGCCCGTCACATCGTAAGCTGCAGCATTTACGGTGCCACATTGATAATTCTCTATTCAGCCTCCACACTGTATCACAGCATTCAGCACAAAAGGGCAAAGAAGGTCCTCAGGATCTTCGATCATTCGGCAATATTTCTTCTCATCGCAGGCTCATATACACCCTTTCTCCTGATCAGCATGGGAGGCGCCCTGGGATGGTCATTCTTCGGGATAATCTGGGGACTGGCCGCTCTCGGAATCACCCTCCAGCTTCACCTTATAGAGAAGCATAAGATTCTCGTGGTTTTCCTCTATATAGCGATGGGGTGGTCCGTTATCACCGTGATAAAACCGCTCATCGCTGCCATACCGACAATCGGTCTCGTTTTTCTTATTGTGGGGGGACTGGCCTATACCCTGGGCACCATTTTCTATGCCTGGAACAGGCTTCCCTTCAATCACGCGATCTGGCACGGATTCGTTCTGGCGGGAAGCATCTTCCACTTCTTTTCGATCTTCTATTCGGTGATCCCCTCTGTGGCCTAACGAGAAGGCGCCAACGCCACCACCGCCGGGTTGCCTCATTTCAGCTCCGATATAAAATCCCCTCCTCTGCAGATTTAACAGTCTGAATGCAATGTTTTTTATCCGGTGCGTCGCATTTGATAAAAAATAACCCCTTGCAACCCTGTCTTCTTTCACTTATTGCCTTCGGCCACCCTTTTCGACGTCCGGAGACTATTGATCACCACAAATCTATCGTAATTCTCCCTCAAATTTAGTAAGGTTCCCCCGTAATTCTGACAAGGAACTCTTTATTGCAGATTATCGGAGGGGTTATGGACAAAAAGAAGCTGCTGGGAATAGTTGCATCATACAGGAAAGTGGGAAACGGCGAGATAGTCGCCAAATCCGTGGCAGGACACCTCGGTGATGACTGGGAGCTTTCTCTTATCAATCTTCCCAGGCTGAGAATCGATCCCTGCAAGGGGTGTTATGTCTGTCTGCTGCCCGGGAAAAAATGCATGATCAAAGATGACGTGGAGTGGATACTGGACAAGTTTGTCGAGGCGGACGCTATTGTTTTCACGGCACCCGATTATATCCTCGGCCCCGTCGCAATCGTCAAGATGCTCACCGACAGGGCACTCCAGACATATCCTCTGCTGAGCGAACTGGCGAAAAGAAAGACCGCCGTCGCCCTGACCCTGGGAAGGGAGGACTACAGGGGGTACGCCGATACGGCACTCGTGGCACAGGTACATGCCCTGGGACTCAATGTGGTGAGCCACGAAAATTTCTACGGGACCCACCCGGGCGAGGTCGTCCTCGCCGAGGACTACGGCGAGAAAATAGCCACCCTCGCAGAATCCCTCGAATCAGACACCTTTGAACACAGGGTTCCTTCCAACCGGTGCCCCCGATGTTTTTCCGACCTTTTCAAGATGCGCGGCGGCTACGTTGAGTGTGCCGTCTGCAGATCGAAGGCACACGTGGAAGACGGAAGCCTGCGATTCGTGGAATTCGGCACCCAGTTCACCGATGAAGGGCGAAGAGAACATGGTGAGTGGCTGGTGATGAAGAAGCTCGAATACATGGAAATAAAGGATAAACTGAAGGTAATACAGGACAGATATCGCGGGGGAAAATGGTTACAGCCGGGACACGAAAGCGACTAGCACCGGGCATGGATCATCATAGAGGAACCGGGGAATGAAGAGACTCTACACACGGATATTTTTTCTGATGCTTGTTATCGTCATCGTGGGAATATCCCTGAATACAACCAAAAACGAGAATAAAGAACACAATAAAAGAGTTTCCGTCAATCACGAATGGGGCAGGCTCGAAGAGGTTATTCTGGGTACGGCGGACTACTTGACAATTCCGGGATATTTCAGAACCATCGATTTTGCTTCCGGTGACAGGGGAAAATACGGGGATAGGATCATGAATATGGGCGGCGTTCCCCTCGAGAGGGCAGATCCCGCGACCTACGGGAGGGTAAAGAACCAGATCGATACCCTGGCAGCGGTTCTTGAGGAACGGGGCATCAGGGTGCATCGTCCCGAACCGTCGAAACTTGCGCCCGAGGAGATGACCTTCATGGCAGATCTGCAAAGGGGAACGTCCTTTCTTTTCTCCCGTGACCCCACCATCGTCATCGGTCATCGTATTATCGAGGCCTCGCTGAGACTTCCCATGCGGGCGAAGGAGCTCTTTGCCGCCCGGCGAATTATTCAGGATCTTCTCAAAGAGAGCGCGGCGGAATATTCTGCCGTACCCTCCGTTTCACCAGCCTTTCCCGATGACGCCATCTACCTCGACGGGGGCAACATCATACTGAACGGGAGCAAAATCTATGTGGGAAACCCGGGGAATGCGTCGAGCGAGGCGGGTGTGGAATGGCTGCAAAACCATCTCGGCTCCGGTTACACGGTAGAAGCGATAAGAATCAAGGATTTTCAGCATCTGGACCGTGTGCTTTCACTGGTCCGTCCCGGTCTCGGGCTCATCTGCGCCGAGGCGATCACCGGGGAGCTCCCTTCGTCGCTCGCAGACTGGGAATTTATCACGGTGCCTCTCGAAGAGGCCCGGAAGCTCGCCTGCAATGTCCTCGTCCTGGACGAAGAAACGGTCATCATCGACAAGCGTTTTACATGGCTCGGCGAGGAGCTCAGAAAGAGGGGCGAGGCTGTGATCGAGATTCCCTACGATGCAGTAACCGAATGTGGCGGCGGCTTACGCTCATCCCATCATCCGCTCAGACGAACCGACGGCTGAGTTCACCTCGTTCTCTCCATAATTGCATCCGCCCGACAGAACGCACGCTATTTCCCTTGACCCTTTCAAAACGGTGCTGGTATTGTAGGGATCAAATTCTCAGCAACAATTCTGTTTAGCATTACCCGTGCTTTCGGTGGCGACACGGGAGATGAGATCGTTCAATCTCACAGGCAACTGTCAGGAGATATCAATCAGCGTAGCGTAGCGACTGCCACCATCTGATCAATTCAATGAACCAATCTTTACATACCGCGTCGTCGGAGGTGAAGCTATGGCACCCTATAAAAGCCGGGAAGAATTTGAAGCGATACTGTCGAGGTTATGGGACAAGATTCTTCAATCTTTGGAAATCATGGAGTCGATCGGCGGGGTAAAAATTATTGTCAAGTTCCGCTATACCGATTATCCCTCAACTCTCTATATCGACAACACCGGTGAAACGATCCACTATTACTGGAACCACCACGAGGACTTAAGGGCTGACGTGGAAATGATCCTCTCGTCGGAGACCAGTCATAAGTTCTGGATGGAAACCCTCAATGTCCCCATGGCCATCGCCGGCCGGAAGATCATCCCGAAGGGCTCGGTGCAGAAGGCCCTGAAACTGTTGCCGGCACTGAAACCGGCCTTTGCCATCTACCCGTCGGTATTACAGGAATTCGGCAGGGACGATCTCCTGGGAGGGGGTGGAACGTCAAAGGCAAGACGAAAGTCGTCACGGCTTAATCTTTTCGATCTCTTCAGAAAGAAGGATCTGCATCCTCATGTCCTCCCCCCCTTTCCCATTATGTTCGACGGGGCAGCAGGCGCCGGTGAGCCCGCCTTGGTCAATAAAACACAAAAAGTCAGCGATCAGGACCTTCTGAAAACCATGTGTATCATCCGCACCTTTGAAGAACACTGTGCGCGAGCATTTAAAGAGGGACAGCTTCCCACCGAGGCGATTCATCTCTCCATCGGCCAGGAGGCCGTTGCCGCCGGGGTGTGCATGAATCTCAGGGAATCGGATTATCTGAATACCACACACCGGGGACACGGGCATATTATCGCCAAAGGCGCCGATCTGAAGCGGATGATGGCCGAATTGTACGGCAAGACCGACGGACTGTGTGCGGGCAAGGGCGGCTCCATGCATGTCACCGACGGAAGGCGGGGGATACTCGGTGCAAATGGTATCGTCGGTGCCGGCTATCTTCTGGCCATGGGTGCCGCCATTACCATCAAGCATAAGAAACGGGATGATATTTCCGTGGTCATCGCCGGGGACGGCAGCGTGAACCAGGGCATGTTTCATGAGGCGATGAATATGATATCGGTCTTCGATCTGCCCGTCCTTGTGGTGGTGGAAAACAACCGCTACGGCGAATTCACGTCCCTGGAGAGACACTCGGGGGTAACCGACCTCTATAAACGGGCCCGGGCCTACGGGATTGAAGCGACACAGGCAAACGGCAACAGTGTCAAAGAGGTGTACGAAAAGGTCGGGGAGATACTTCGATCAATGAGAAATGACGGCAAACCCCGGCTGTTAGAACTCATGACCTATCGCTGGCACGGGCATATGGAAGGAGATCCCGAGTTGTACCGCAATGAATCGGAACGGGAAACCTACCAGAGAGAGGACCCCATTCCCCGTCTTAGAGAGGAAATGATCGAGGGCGGCACCGCAACCGAGGAGGAGATTGAAGCTATTACAAAGGAAGCGGCCGATGAAGTCGATGGGGCCGTCGCCTTTGCACTGCAGTCGGAAGAGCCAAAGCTTCCGGCGCTCCTGGAAGACATCTATGCACCTGAGAACACATCATTTTTCACGGGGACAATCACACTTCCCGATGATGGGGAACGGGAAGTCTCCATCTCTCAGGCAATCAACGAAGCGATTGCCGAAGAGATGGATCGCGATGACGGTGTCTTTCTCTGGGGGGAAGACGTAACACTGGGCGGTTATTTCAGTGTCACCGAAGGCCTCATCGATCGTTTCGGGAAGGAACGAATCATCGATACCCCTATCAGCGAATACGGCATTGTTGGTGGAGCCGTGGGGGCCGCCATGACGGGCATGCGGCCCATTGCGGAGATCCTCTTTGGCGATTTTCTCACCTGCTGTATGGATCCGATTATCAATCAGGCCGCAAAACTGCGGTATATGACGGGCGGACAGGTTTCCATTCCCCTGACGATTCGAACACCCCTTGGAAGCGTTATCGGCATGGCCGCATAGCATTCGCAGTCGATGGAAAAATTTCTCTTCGGCGTTCCCGGTCTTATGGTGGTTGCACCCTCCAACGCCTATACTGCCAAAGGATTACTGAAATCGGCGATCCGCCTGAACAACCCGGTCATCTTTTTTGAGCATAAGCTGATGTACGCCGAGACGGGAAAAATTCCGGCCGGGGAATACACACTGCCCCTGAGGAAAGCGGTCATCAGGCGGATCGGTGGGGACGTAACGGTGATAACGCATCTCTTGGGCGTGGGCGTTTCCCTCGAGGCCGCAGCCGCCCTGGAAAGAGAGGGGATCAGCGTCGAGGTCATCGATCTGTGCAGCTTATATCCTCTGGATAGCGAAACGATACTGCAATCCGTCAAAAAGACGGGCCGTCTCGTCACCGTGGAAGAGGGCACCCTAACGGGTGGTATCGGCGCCGAGGTGATCGCGCGGACGGCAACTGCGGGATTCGGTGTTCTGAAATCTGCGCCGGTTCGCATTGCCGCACCGGAATGCCCGATTCCCTATGCAAAAAATCTGGAAACGGTCATGCTGCCCTCACCAGACCAGATTGTGGAGGCAATCAGAAAGATAGTCTCAGGAAAAAGTTCGGGGTAAGGGCATATCCTATTTCTCGGGATGCGTAAATTTCCCCTCTTTGAGAAAGGCGACGACGTTATCTACAACACTCGTCTGCAAAAGCAGTGTCGAATGTTGCCCCTTTATCTGGATGAAGTCCTCCGCATCGGGAAGCCACGTCTCATCGACGCCGACGGTTCCGTCATCATCTCCCGGAATAAGCGGATTGAGGCCGAAGCTGTTGCCCACCCCCCCGGCAATAATACCGAATTCACAGGGCGGCGAAGGCAATGTGTTCGGCAGCGATTCGGGTGCTCTCGTAAGTTCCTGACCGGCATCACCGAAGAACCATCGGTAGGGTGGCCAGTTCTTCAGATAGGAAACGATAATGGACCCCCTGTTCGGCGGCGCTATCATCACCACCCTCTTCAGGTTTTTGACCTTGTAATGGGCAAGGTAATACCGAACAACGATGGAACCCATGCTGTGGGAAACGAAGTTGACCGATAGTCTCCCCTCGGGAAGTGAGAGGACTTCCTTGTGTAAAAGCCCTGCGATGGTCTCTATGGATTCCTCCGTCGAGGGGTACCCGAAATTTACCACCCGATAACCACGATAGCCGAGGACGCGCTCAATCCGGTTCATGGAGCGGGGACTTCGCATGATCCCATGAAGGAGTATTACCCATTCGTCCTCTTCGTTAACGATTTTTTCCTGGGCCCTCAGGGGAAATCTGTTCTCAGAGCACGTGAGAAAACCAAGGGTAGTCGTAAAGACAAGGAGGAGTATAATGATCGTTATTAAGGCGTATCGTTTCATCGGTTCCCCTTTTTCTCAGGCGATTAGCTGACTCAGAGAGTTCGAGTAAAATTCCAAAAGCGCCGCCCGTTTGGTGTTGATTGTAATCGCACCCCTTCTCAGAAAAATAACTTTCCTTCTCTTGAGGAGGGAAAGGGCGACTCTCACCGTCTCGCCCACCTCCTGCGAGGCGAGAAACTCCTCCTCGAAGGAAACCAGTTCTCTTCTCCTGCCGTCCTCTTCGCTTCTGAGACGCGAATAGCTCTCTACGCTCCCCTCAAAGGCACGTCCCAGGACAATTCTCGCACTCATTGCCTTGAGCTGATCGCGCATCGATGATACCTTTGCGATCAGTTCGTTCAGCGAAAGGCTCTTTCGATTGAACGATAGAATAGCCTGCGATACAAGACAGACCGGTGTTACGGGCATTGCCTCGCCTATTCGCAGAAGAAGCCTGTCTGCCAGTTCCTGGATGCGGGCAAGACGGTCATACCGCTCCAGCATGAAGATGTCTTCATTGCCCCCCTTCAGAAAATCCGAGAAGAAGAGAGGGTCGCCGAAGCTCACACTGGCATAGCCGTGGTGTTTCAGTCGACCCGTGAGATACCTGAAAAGGTTAACAAAAAGAAGGAACGGACCCTTGCCGACAAGTCTCGCCAGCGAGGCGAGATGATCACCGAAACCGCTTGTTTCCTTCCCCATTTTCCACTCCTGGATGAGAGAGCTGTCCTCCAGTATCCAGTCGTAGTTTATGGCCACGGGGACAAAGACAAGGTCCCTGTCGAATCGGGGATCTTTCTGGACTCCGATGATATAGTTCAGTATACCCGTCTTTGTCTGGCGAAAGTTTCCATCACGGGAGAGTCCACCCTCTATAAATATCCCCTGTGTCACTCCCTGGATACTGATAAGCTGCACGTATTTCTCCAGGACCAGGTGGTAAAGTTTTTCCCTGAATCGTCGCCTGATAAAGTAGGCACCAAAGGACTTGAAGATGTATTCCAGGGGCCACACCCTCGCCCATTCACCCACGGCATAGGAAAGCGAAATCTGGCGGGCGAGCATAAAGGCCACGAGTATATAGTCGATATTGCTCCGGTGATTCATCACGAAAACGATGACGCTGTTGTCGGGGATACGTTTCAGTTTTTCCGCATTTTCGCGATCGATGACCACCTCGTAAATGAGGTTCAGGATAAAGTTGGCTACCCAGTAACCGATCTTATAATAGGAGAGCAGATTGAAGGCGGGCACAATCTCGTCGATGTATTCCTCCACCCTTCCCTCGACCTCATAAATAGTCAGGTTTTTTTCCTTCGCGTGGGTAATGATCTCCCGGTGGATATCGAGGTCGTTCATGAGTTCGTGCTTGACGACGACCTTGTGCATGAATTTGTACTTGTCGAGGCGGATGCGGTTCTTTTCGATGAAATCTTTCGTCGACCTGTTGAGTTTTCCCTTCAGAAAGGAGACGAGAAGCGCACGGACGATTTCATAGACGAGGATGATACCGAGTACCACAAACAGGTATTTTATTGCTGTTGCGATCATTGCCCAGGTCAAACTCCCCTAATGCCCCCTCAGTTTTTCAAACTGATTTCCTGCAGCATGGAGATTCAGTGCTAAGTTAGTTTGAAGCCGTCGCAATAGAACATGATGCTGTCTGCAGTGCTTTTTTTAAGACTACAGGTACGATGCTATAAATACAAGAAAAAATGTTGTTCGGATCTCATCACCCGGAGGGGGAGGTAATATTCGGACATTTACGGTATCAGCAAAATCTGATTGTCCGCTGATCTCGTTTCATTGGCACTAATTATGAAGATTGCCGGTTTTCCTTTGATGGGGCAATAGGTTTCACATATACCACAGCCAACACAGAGTTCGATATCGACTCGCGGCTTTTTCAATACTACTTCCGTTCCCTCACGATTTTTGATCTTGACCTCTTCAAACCATATCGATTTCTTTGGTGTGGGACACACTTCCTCACATACGATGCAGGGTATATCATAGGCATAGGGCAGGCATCTCCCCGTATCGATTACTGCCGTACCGATCTTCACCGTTTCTTTTTTTATCAATGGCAGTTTTTCAATTGCACCCGTGGGACATACCTGGCCACAGAGCGTGCATCGGAACTCGCAGTACCCTATTTTCGGAACGAGTTTGGGAGTCCAGATCCCTTCGAGACCCGCATCAAAAAGAGTCGGCTGGAGACCGTTTGTAATGCATACCTTCATGCATTCGCCGCAGCGTACACAGCGTTTCAGAAATTCCTCTTCTTTCAGAGCCCCCGGCGGCCTGATCAGTGCAGGATTGAGGTACCTTTTCCCTGACTGGGGGGTTATGCGCAATAACGGAACAGCGGCAATCCCTGCTATGAGGGACAGAAGGGTATTTCGCCTCGTCAGATCCAGTGATACTCCTCTATTTTTCTTAATGAATCCGAACCGTATCACATTCTGAGGACAGAGATCATCACAGTCCATACAGTAGAGGCATTCGGCATTTCTCCAGCTTCCTTCACTGTCTTTTATAGCGTCACCCGGGCAGACCCCCTGACAGACACCGCATGAGGTACATCCTTCGCTCACCGATCTGTTCAGGATTGAAAACCGGGAGAGAACTCCGAGAAGCGCACCGAGCGGGCAGAGATACTTGCACCAGAATCTCCGTTCGTAAAGATTGAGTCCCAGTATGAAAAGGAACAGGGCACCAATAACAACACCCTGGAGAAAATAGGGTTGCGTGAACGAGAGGAATCCTTTTTTCAGGATAGCATAGAGGAATTCGGATCCCCCGGTAATGACGGGAATATCGAAGCGGTAGAAGGTATCAAAGACGGTCCTGGTCAGGTAATTGACTGCGGGATTGATGCCGAGGGAGAGTGACCGTATGAGGAGGCTGATGGGATCCATGATGCCGACAAGTTGGGCAGTGAAAAGTGAAGAGGCAAGAATGAAAAACAGAATATAATATTTGAAGGCATACCAGGTCGAGTGAATCCCGGCGGAGATCCGCCTGTTGAAATACCCGACCATATTATGCAGGGTTCCGAGGGGACAGATCCATCCGCAAAAGACCCTTCCCAGTAGCGCGGTCATGACGATTACTATTACGGAAAGGTAAAATCCCCTTTCGATTGCGTGGGCCGAGAGCAGGGTGGAGATGGAAATCAGGGGGTCAAAATCGAGGAAAAATTTAACGGGGTAACCCAGTTCGTCGGCACCCTTCGACTCGGTCTGGATAAAGAGAAAGAGGAACAGGAGCAGGAAGAGTGCCTGGGAGAGCCGTCGAATAGTGCGGAGCGTTTTTGTCTTCATTGTGCGGCTCCATGAGGTCAGGGTTATAGGACAACTTTTTTGATGACCAGCTTCGACAAATCCATAGTGCCGAGACCGGATTGATGGCCGAGTCGAACATATCCCAGGTCGCCTCCTGTGAGACCGAAGAGGGTGGCTCCATAGGCATCGACCGCCACCTGATCGGTGCCGGCGACGACGGTATTCAGCCTTCGCACGTCATCGAGACTGCCGCCCTGAGGACCGTTCGCCGTTAAGATGCGAACGGCGTCCAGCACGATCAACGCGGGTTTGATGACCCGGGAAAGGTCAACGAGACTCTCGTCAAGTCGCTGATGAATCCTGCTCCGCCATCCCCCCATCACGCCCATCCAGTTTTTCATGCCCAGGGTCAGTGTTGCCAGACCGTGCGTCTTGGCGATGGGAAGGTTGATAATCTTGTCCGCTTCGAGAACGTCTCTATAGATCGGCCAGCCCTTCAGGACGAGGCCATCGATCGGGACCTTTTCAAACTTCCGTTCGTCGATGAAGTCCACCTCCGCACCGGCGGCGGCTGCTGCGTCTGCGATTCCGCTCTGTTTGTAGCATCGCCGGGGATCGCTGACGGGCCTGTCGAATACCGTCACCGCGCCGGCACCCGCGTCGTAGCAGAGCGTCACGATGGCAGCCACGACCTCGGGATTGGTGTTTGCGCCCTGTTCGGCCGTTCTGTCCCAGCCGATGTTCGGTTTGACGACAACACGGTCTCCCTTCGCGATGAACTTACCGATCCCTCCAAGTGCATCGATGGCGGCTTTCGTTATTCCCCCGGGCGATTCCCCCCGGGCGACGGCGATATCGGCATGGTCCGCGGCCCAGAGGCTTCGGGCAAAGGAACCGACGGTGCCATCAATCGATATGCCGAGCCCTGCGATGAATGTCGTTCTAAGAAAGTCTCTCCTGTTCACCACGACCTCCATAAGAAGAAAGGAAACGTCCACGGTCAGTTCAACCGGTGAGGATGATGCCGGGCGAGAGAAAACCCTCCTCAAGGGCCGCCCCGACCGACACCGGGGGTACATTTTCGATTGATTTGCTGCGGCGTGAAGCATCAGTTCCCGGTGAAATCAGGCTGCCGCAACGGCGTGTGATGAAACTGCAATAGTGGCTTGTAGATTACCGACAGTGTGCACCAAATTCAAGAAAAAATATCTCGCCGACCGGGCAGATTTTTATGAATCCTCCACCGGGGAGAGATCAGAAGGCGTTTTTTCTTGCTCTTACGATTTTACGGATGTTTAATTGGTCTCTACATACGTTGAGCTCAGATGCCGCTTACCGTCGGCTTCTTCACACATCGGCTATGAAAAGAGCGCATCGTTGTTGTTTCGACCGATCATATCCCTAAGCAGAGCACATTTCATCCCCTTTAAACCACCACCAGTATAATCCTCCTGGTTCTAACGATTGATTCCACGGCTGACAGAGTTCGAGATTTTGCAGGAGTCGCGAAAAAAAGAATCCCACCAGGAGGGATGTGATGAAAAACGTAAAGGTAGTATTAATTATAATCGTTGTATTTTCGGTGGCCTATCTTCCCTGTCCCTATGCCGGAGACAATTTTGTCACGTCTGAGAATCTTTCTCTCAGTGATGTCGAGCCCTTCGTCGAAGCCCTGTTCCGTGAGGAAACTTCCCTGGGATCGGCCTCGCATGTCACGATAGAGGGCATCGAACAGGAGGACAATCGCGCCGTTGTGAATTGCGATTTCTGTTACACCGAAACTCCCTTTGCAAATGTAAAACACGAGCCTCGGACAGTCGTCTTCGAGCGGACGGATTCAGGGAAATGGCTTCACGTCGCAACGGGCAGGTATTTGACAAAATAGACGGCGAAGATTGGTAATGGAGTCTCGATTATTGGGCCGATTTCTGCGCCGTCAGAATGATATCGACGGTCATCCGTGCCGTTTCGCCCACCACGGTGGAGCAGGTATTCAGCATTCCATTCTTGAAAGCCGCCTCCAATTCCACCGGATCGTAGAGATTGTAAAATCTTCCGAAAAATTTATTCTGAAGATCGTGACAACGTACGGTGCCATATTTTTCAGCAAAGCGATCACGCAGTTCCCTGGCCATCAGATTTGCCGGAAGGAGCTTCATAATATCGGCAAAATCCTTCTTTTCCCGACCGCAGAGGTAACCGATTGCGAGAGTTCCACCCGAAAGGGCCCCGCAGTGACCGTCGCCGGTGAGCCCCACACCATCGGCAAGGGCAGTTGCCGCCTTAAATACGGCATCATCCTCTATCCCAAGGACGTCAAATATCGCCGCGAGTGTACACTGGGGACAGCCCCCGTTGTTCATCTCGTAGTTCTTGCCGCACTGAAATGCCCGATCCAGCATCCCCTGCCGATTTTCCATGATCAACCCCCCTTTTTCTTATGCCTTCTCTTCTTCTTGTGAGAAATTTGCCGAAGGTGAATATTGACGCGATTGTATCGTATATCGTCAGGAGGCGCACAAAAGCATTACAGCTTTTTTGCTTTTCCTCTATTAATGCCTGTACCGGTGGTTAGCGATTTAGCTGACGGTAACCTTGATCATCTTGTCGCCCTGGCGGATTGCGTTCACCACATCCTGCCCCTTGACAACCTTTCCGAAAACCGTATGATGCCCGTTCAGGTGGGGCTGCGGCGAATGGGTGATGAAAAACTGGCTCCCGTTCGTGTTCGGACCGGCGTTTGCCATGGAGATCACGCCCGTTTCGTGGCTGAGAGGATTTCCTCTCGTCTCGTCCTCAAATTTATATCCCGGTCCACCGCTCCCCGTTCCCGTGGGATCGCCGCCCTGGATCATAAAATCCGATATCACCCGGTGAAAGGTTACGCCGTCGTAAAACCCCTCCCCTGCGAGGAAAACAAAATTGTTGACCGTTCTGGGCGCGTGCTCCGGATAGAGCTCAAGTTCCATATCCCCTTTGTCGGTCTCGATCACTACCTTGTAAATCTTCTCCGGATCGATCTGCATCGCTGGCGCCGTGTTCCATTTTTTCGTCTGCATGTTTCCGCTCCTTACTCTCTTGATATATCGTCTTCACCGTATCGGATGCAACGTTTACTTGGCATCCCCGCTCCCTGGGGCGGGAGCCTGCTTGTTCCGCCTCCTGTTTCGGGAGTGCCGGTAGCTTCTTTTTTTCTTCCGCTTGTTTCCCTCGTTCGGCAGAGCACCCTCTTTCAAGGGATCTTTCCCGATCCAGAGCGGTTGTATTCGCAGTTTTCGAATGAGCTTTCTCGCCTGCGAAAGGTCGCGCTTTGTCAAAAAGGTCAGGGCCTTCCCCTTTCTCCCCATCCTGCCGGAACGTCCCGTGCGATGGGTATACTGTTCCCCATCTCCCGGAAAATCCCAGTTTACCACATGGGAAACATTGGTAAAGTCGAGACCCCTTCCGGCCACATCGGTGGCGATGAGGCAGTTTACCTTGTTGTTCCGGTAGTTCCTGTATATGGAAGAGCGTTTTTCCTGACTGAGGCCGGCATGAATGTACTCGACATGCTTCATTTCTTTTTTCATGTTCCGGTAAAGTGTATCGACCTTGTGGCGGGCGTTGCAGAAGATAATGACCTGCTGGGTCTCCTCACTCTCGAGATAGCTCATTAGTTTTGACTGCTTGTCTTTCGGATGCACATACTCGAAGTGGTGCTCGATGCTCTCGGGTGAGGGCCTGTCCTGAATGAGCGTGATATGCTGCGGATCGCGAAGGCCCTTGTCAACCAGTTTTTTTATGTCGTTGCCCATCGTCGCCGCGAAGAGGAGTGTCTGATGTTGCTGGAGTATGCAGGACATGATAAATTCTATATCGTCCAGAAATCCTATCTGTAAAAGTTCATCGGCCTCATCAAGGACGACACACTGCACCTGGGATAAGCTGAGCGCCCCGTCATACATGAGATCGATGAGACGCCCCGGCGTCGCAACGAGGACATGCACCTCATGGTTAAGTTTGGCCACCTGAATACCCTTGCTGAATCCTCCGTAGACCCCGAAGGGAACAACACCGAATCCGGCCCCGATCTTATAGATCTCGTTCACATACTGGATGCACAGCTCGCGGGTTGGAACAATGACAAGACTCTGGATAGCGTTGACGGTGGCATCTATTTTCTGAATCAGAGGGATCGCACAGGCCGCCGTCTTTCCCGAGCCGGTCTCGGCAAGGGCGCACAGGTCCCGTCCCTCGGAAATAATCGGATAGGTCGCCTCCTGAACAGGTGTCATCTCATCGTATCCCATTGCAACGATGGATTTCAAAATGTCCGCGGGAAGGTTAAGTTCGCTGAATTTCATAGATAGCTTCTCATTTTCTGGCGGTAACATATACACTAAAAGGCGTTTTGTCTACCCCTCCAGCATATTTTAAAGAATATAAATATCTAATGTCCCGGGATTACAAGGTATTAAGACAGCGCCTGCCACACCCTGAGGTTACCCGATTCATCGGCTGGACGACCAATCGGGACAACGGCACCGATAAATCGCCATGCTACATCTTTTTCGTAATTTTAAGGGGACGGCACTTTCTAAAGAGCTACCTTGATCAGGACAAGGCCCGCAACAATGGCGGCGATTCCCAGCCCTTTCACCACCGAGATATGTTCTTTCAGAAAGATAAACCCCAAGATGGCGCCGATCACCACGGAAGACTCACGCGTCGCCACGATATAGCTTACCGGCCCCGATCGAAATGTAAACAGGATAATGAGATAGGTGCTCATCGAGCCGAGGCCGATAAAACAGATATAGCGTTTCATCTCCTTCAGTGCGAGACGACATTCCTGCCGGTGTTTCATAAAAATGACAGGCGCAATGAGAGCGGCCGTAATTACCGACAGACAGAATATGTAAAAGACAGGATTCACGAGACCCACGCCAACTTTATCGACGATCGAATATGACATGATGCTTGCCCCGACCAAAAGGGCGAGCAGTACATTGCGTAACGTCCCCCGGTGACGTAAATCACTCACGCCGACGAAAAAAATACCGGCACAGACGGAGAGGATACCGAAAGCACCCAAGAAACTGACTGATTCAGAAAGTAGTAGATAAGCAATAAAGCCCGTCCCCATGACACCCGTGCCACGGGCAATAGGGTAGACAGAGGAAATCTCACCACTTTCATAAGACTTGCCGAGAAGAGCGAAATAGGCGGCATGGATCACCCCCGTAGCAATAATGTAGGGGATGCCCATCACCAACGATCTGTCGACGGTGACACTGACAAGGGCAAAGGGAAACAAAACGATGGCGGCGAGTGCGACACCAAGCCAGAGGACACTGAGATTCCCCCTGGCGCTCCTGGCCGCAAAATTCCACAGTGCGTGGAGCAGTGCCGCAAGAAGAACCATCAGAAAAATATCGGTACTCATGGGTAAGTTGTGAAACTATGATAATTTATACTACATGAAGTCGCACCGTGTATGATTCGTTGGTGCAGATTGCAGCGGCAGCATCTCTCACCTAACTGAAGGAGATGAACCACCGTGGAAATACTACCAATAATTACCTCGAAGCACAAGAGCAGCTTCCAGCACGCCTGCAAAGGGTTGCCTGCGGGTACGCGCCCGGTCAACGCAACGCTCCCAATGCAAAGATAACGCGCTCAATGTTCCGACCGTAAAATATCAACCGGCTGCCCGGATTTGTGATTGTGTCGTCATCCACTGTTGTGAATGACGACACAATCTCATCTTCAGTTATCCGATCTGAATCATGTGCTATGAGATACCCTTGTTGAGGATAGTCATCGCATCTTCCTTATCCAGGTCCATGATGTAGTCGATACCGCTAATTCTCGCCGCATCCTGCGTCAGCGCTGCAAGATCGCCCCGAGTAATGTGATCGAGGGAGAACTTTCTGCTCCCTGCCATAATCTGACTCAGGCCTTGGTTGAGACGCTCGTAATAGGTGTAGAGTCCCAAAGCGCCGGTGGGCAGTTTGTCAAAAACTTCGTCACCAAGCTCTTTGCGGAGGGAGGCTGCCGTTACAAAGATCTCCTCCTTTGTATTACCGAACCGCTCGATATACACAGGAACCTGTTTGTCATCTATGGTACGACCGATGGTCTTGCCTACCATTGCAGCTGCGATGGGGCCACGGGCCATGCCGACGAGTTTCACGAAGGGAGAACCCATGGCAAGCGCCTTGAATATTTGATCCTCAAAGGCAAAGCCACCGGCGAGTGTCAATGGCGGAACATATTGCCCTTTGTCGGCCAGATGAGATGCATACTGGATCAGGAGGGAATGCAGTTCAACCGGAGGAACACCCCATTCATTCATCATCCGCCAGGGGCTCATTCCGGTTCCTCCACCGGCACCGTCAACGGTGAGCAGATCGAGTTTGTATTTCGAAGCAAAGGACAAGGCACGCGCGAGATCCGCAGGCCTGTATGCGCCTGTCTTCAGGAATATATACTTTGCACCGGCTGCCCTGAGTTGTTCAATTCTCGCGGCAAAGGATTCTTCCGAAACCATGCCGACACGGGAATGACGCTCAAACTCCTTGAAGGCGCCGCGTTCAAATGCCTTAATCACATTCTCATCGAAGGGATTGGGCAAAACGATATATCCTCGTTCGGCAAGCATCTGGGCTCTCTTCAGATTCGAGATCTTGACCTCACCACCGATATCCTTTGCACCCTGGCCCCATTTGAGCTCAACGCACTCCACACCGAGCTTCTCAATGGCGTATTCTTGTGTACCGAGTGTTGTATCCTCGATATTGGCCTGCACTACAATGGCACCGTAGCCGTCGCGCTGGTTGTCCTTATAGAGTTTCACTCTGCGCTTCAGATCAACGGTATCCACCACACGGCCGTCTTTAAAGACCGACTCGGGGTCCATGCCGACGACATTTTCACCGATGGTCAGTCCCGTCCCCATAAGGGCCGATCCGATTGCCAGCCCTTCCCAGTTATTCTTGGCAATGGCGGTTGAACCGATGCCGGGGATAATCCAGGGAGCACGGAACTTAATGCCATTATCATGCCCGAATGTCACTTCCATGTTCACATTCGGAAATATCGCCTTGTTACTGTCGGCTTCTATTCCGTGGGCACCTACACAGGTACCCATGATGTTGAAATGCGAATAATCAACGGGATAGCGTTTTTCTGCGGCAGTCGTGATCACACCAAAGGGCTGAGGATAGATAACCTCATGGCCCCTGTAGGCCGATTTTCCAATTTCACACATACCAATACATCCATCCACACAGGTTACACACATACCCGAGGCTGGCACCACTGAATCTTCCGTTCTGTTCTTCGTTAGTGTTGCAGCTGAAGAATTTACTCTCGATACGACCATATCAACACACTCCTTTACCTTTATGATAATTTATTTTATTTCACAGGCCACACAGGGATCCATGTAGCACATCATGTCATGGAACTGGTCCTTGGCAATACACGGCGGCTCTAAGTTAGCACATGCACCGCAGATCGCCTTCTCCGGTTCGTTATAGGTACACCGCAGCTGGCATGCCGGGCAGACCTGCATACAGGCACCACAGAGCCTGCACACATCGGACTGAATGTCAAAGGGTGTGCCGAGACTTCTGTCCTCGCCGCGGCCGCGGAAGCCGATAGCCCCTGCAACCATCTGCTCGTTGCACATTCTCACACACAACCCGCAGAGAATACAGTCCTCATACTCCTGTCGAAATCGCTGCTGCCTCACACCGTATTTAGAGGCAATATCCTGGATCGTCTTTGATTGCGGACAGGACGCGAGCAGCAGCTCTATAATTACTTTCCTCGCCTTCACAACACGCTCGGATGCGGTGCGCACCTTTAGTCCCTCTTCAACCGGATAGGTGCAGGATGAAACAAGTTTGGCACCCGGCCCCTCACCAATCTCCACAACACAAAGTCTGCATGCCCCGTAGGGCGTGAGCCCTTCTTTGTGACAGAGCGTCGGGATGGGAAAGCCGTAAAACTTTGCCGCCTCCAGAATCGTCGTACCCTCTTCAACGGATACTTGCAAACCGTTCAACATAAAATTAATCATTCTTAGCTCCTCCCATTGCGGCACTCGCCGGTTGATCTAAGGATTGTCCCCCAGTGAATTCAAGGTCGCATCGCAAGCAACGCCTGCATTCCGATCGAGCCTGATCTTCTGACAGGACCATGGTCACTTCCTTGAAGTTCTTTATTCTTTCAGAGGGTGGCAACTCAACAGCCTCGACGCGTCTCGCTGTTTCCGCCTCTGATTCGTCAACGATGGCGGGCTCGATGTAGACTTCGGGAAGCTTCGGTACGGCCGGTCTGATCAGTGGCTGGTTTTGCAGGAACCGGTCGATGCTTTGTGCAACTTTTTTACCAGACGCGATGGCATCGATAACGGTGTTGGGACCAGTCACCACATCGCCACCGGCGAATACTCCTTTCATACTTGTTTCAAGGGTTCTTTCGTTCACCTTGACTCTGCCACCTTTATCAATTTCCAGTCCCATCGAGGCAAGAAATTCGCTTTTGGGCTTCTCGCCGATGGCTACGACAAGCGTGTCCAGTTCCACCTTGAACTCGCTTCCAGGAATCGGAACGGGTCGAGGACGTCCGGAGCTATCCACTTCACCCAGGCTGTTTTTAATACATTCAATTCCGGCCAAACGGCCTTCCTTGGAATAAACCTTGGCAGGTGAGATCAGGGTTTCAATCTTGACACCTTCTTCGAGAGCAGCTTCGATTTCTTCTTCGTAGGCCGGCATCTCGTCCCGGGTGCGCCGGTAGAACAGGGATACACTGGTAACATCCTTCTGTCGCAGGGCAACGCGTGCGGCATCCACCGCCGAATTCCCGCCACCGATAATCCCCACATGGCCCCGTGCGAGTTGTTCGTCCCGCATGTTAAAGGCCTTCAGAAATTGAATGGAAGGATAGATCCCCTCACTATCTTCATTTTCCAGATCCAGGCGCCAGCTTTCATGCGCTCCCATGGACAGGAATACCGCTTCGAATTGTTCGGCCAGTAAATCCTGCAGTGTCTGGTCTTTCCCAAAGGTGCTACCATATTCAATAGAAATATTGTCATTCAGGAGGGTTTCTATTTCCTTCTCCACAATTTCTTTGGGCAGTCTGTACGAGGGCAGTGTGCAGGCCAGCATGCCGCCCGGTTTGTTTTCCGCCTCAAAAATCGTCACGCCGTATCCCTGCAGAGAAAGAGTATGTGCAGCCGTGATGCCTGCCGGACCGGCGCCAATGACGGCTACTTTTTGCTTTTTCTGGTTCTCCATGACGGGCTTGAAGACGGACGGATCCACGCGGTCGGTCACAAATCGTTTCAGCGCTCGAATGGATACGGGTTCACCCCCGCTGGTTCCGAGGCTGCAGTGTTGTTCGCATTTGCGGTCACAGACACGGGAGCTTACGGCCGGGAATGGATTTGCGGATCGGATAACCCGGTAGGCTTCCTCGTAATCGCCTTTTTCGATCATGGCAACATAGCGCCAAGCCTCAGTATCTACAGGACAGGCGGACTGGCAGGGCGCCCCCGTCAGTTGCTTGCAGACACCAGCATCGCATCGTTTGTCGATAATGTGCCGCTCATATTCCTTACGGAAATACTTGAGGGTACTCAATACCGGATTGGGCGCCGATTGGCCGAGTGCACACATGGTCGTATCCTTCACCGTCTCTGCAAGTTCCTCAAGCAGATCCAGGTGTGCCAAGGTTCCGCGGCCAAGTGTGATGTCTTCGAGGAGTTCATACATGCGCTGCGTTCCTTTGCGGCAGGTGAAACACTTTCCGCAAGACTCACCTTTCAGGAAATTCATGAAATATTTGGCCACATCGACCATACAGGTATTTTCATCCATGACGATCATACCGCCCGAGCCCATAATGGACCCGACCTTCCCCAGGGTGTCATAGTCGAGGGGCAGGTCAAACATGGAAGCGGGGATACACCCACCGGACGGTCCTCCTGTCTGGATGGCTTTGATCTTAGCATTTCCGGAGGGACCGCCGCCGATATCATAAACCACCTTTTTGATGGGGGTGCCGAAGGGCACCTCGACCAGGCCGGTATTTTTGATCTTGCCGACCAGCGAGAATATCTTCGTCCCGGCGCTGTTTTCAGAGCCGATTTTGAGATACTCAGCTGCGCCTTTATCGATAATATAGGGAACATTCGCCAGCGTCTCGACATTATTGATGCAGGTGGGGTGGCCGAAAAGGCCTTTCGCGATCGGGTAGGGAGGTCGCTGACGCGGTTCACCCATTTGACCCTCGATGGATCTGATCAGCGCTGTCTCCTCTCCGCAGACGAAGGCGCCCGCCCCGTGAAATATCTCCATGTCGAAATCAATCCCCTGACCTAAAATATTCTTGCCCAGAAGACCCAGTTTACGGGCTTCGTGCATCGCGATTGTCACATGTTTGATGGCCAGAGGATATTCGCTACGCACATAAACGATGCCGTGGCTGGCTCCTATGGCAAGAGCGGCAATGATCATCCCTTCGACAACGGCGTGGGGATTGCCTTCCAGCAAGCTCCGGTCCATGTACGCACCGGGGTCCCCTTCATCGGCATTACAGATAATATATTTATTGCCGGATCCGTCATTTGCGTTCCGGGCCATCAACCATTTTCTTCCTGTCGGGAATCCGGCTCCGCCGCGTCCCCGCAACTTGGATTTCAGGATTTCTTCGGCGATCCATTCCCGATCGGGGTTTTCCAATGCTTTTGCCAGTGCGGCGTAGCCTCCCGTTTTCAGGTAATTGTAAATCCGGATCGGATCGACATGCTGGTTTTGATTGAGAACGATCCTGGTTTGGCCCTTAAAAAAAGGAATCTCTTGTTGGTTATAGCGTTTGACCGTAGAACCGGGCTCCCGGTACAGGAGCTCTTCTACTACCTTACCTTCTACTGCCGCATCGATGATCTTGGGAACATCTGCCATCGTGAGTTGCGGATACAGGTTATATCCCGGTTCGACGATGATGAGCGGATCCATTTCACAGAAACCCAAACAACCCGTGATCCGGAGAGAGAGCTTGTCCGCCAGATCCTTCTCCAGGATCTGACGCTTGATGATCCGTATCAAATCGTTCGAGCCACTGGCCTGGCCGCCGGTTCCCCCGCAGATGACGATGCATGGCTTTTCTAGATTATTGTCGGTTAGAATGGATGCGCGATAGGCATTAAATTCAGCGACGGTTTGAAAACTCTTCATCTCATTTCCCTTCATTATTATTAATGTATATTCATTTGATCCAGATTCAGCAGACGCCCTTTACATCCCTGCCGGGTGCATATCTCCCAGGCACAACCTTCACGAACAAACAGGGCTGCCATGGGGGCGCCGCATTCCTTGCAACTGGAGAAATTGGGTATTTCATTCAGGCAGTGTGGGCAATGAAACTTGGATATACTGTTTGCCGGAACAGAATGCTCCATGGCGGTGGTCTGACTGCCATAGATAGAAGACAAACTCAGCCAGCCTGTGGTGCCATTACAAGAAACGTTAAGTTTGATGGACGGATAACCGTCAAGAAGGTAATTGGAATCCATCAAGCTCTTTTTGCAGGTGGGACAAGACACCGGCAATGGAAATACCCGGAGGTCAGTCTGAAGATCGATACTACCTTGGTCCTCACCGGCCTTGGAAATGATTTCTTTTACCTTGTTCTTACTGACGTGCGGAAAATAACGTCCGTCCACCATCACGACCGGTCCCAAGGCACAGGCACCGAGGCAGTTGACCGTTTCCAGCGAGAACTCTTTATCCGGTGTGGTCTCGCCCGGCGCGATGCCGAGTTGTTGTGAAAATTCATCCGCTATCTTTTGACCGCCCCGAACATGGCAGGCCGTACCCAAGCATACGGATACACAGTGTTTGCCTTTGGGTGTCAAACTGAAAGCTTTGTAAAACGTGGCCACGCCATAGATATCCGTCATTGACTTACCGGTTTCTTTGGAAACCTGCCTCAGCACCGTTTCGGGAAGATACGTATATTCCCTCTGGATTGCTTCGAGAATCGCAATGAGTCCTCCGTTGCCGTTACCACTCTTTTCTATGATATCATGAATGTTACTTGTTTCCATGCTCCTCCCTTCCTTCCCTTATATAAATCTCCACACCCTTACGGACGGGGATTTCCCGCTGAATTACACGGGCTTTCTTTCCTCTGTGTTGAGTGCTTCACTCGTATTCCTCGCAGTGCCACACCCCAGATTCAGGCCTCGGCAAGCAGCAACTTTCCCGATGAGCACAATTACTGCAGAGCCCCTTGAACGATCGCGGAGGATCCTCTTCAACGGTGCTCGAATGAAGTGTATTCAGTTCTGGTGCGTCCGAAGGGAGCTCGGTTTTATCGATTTTCTGAGCGCCCTCGGCTAGCTGATAGTCCTCGCAGAAATGAACACCGCCCAAGTAAGTTTTTTTCGATTTGCATTTTGAAAAAAACTTACAATTTGAACATATCCCTTCATTGTGTGCATTGTCTGGCATATTATCACCCGCCGTCTTTATTGTTCCCGACGACCCTTGCATAAGCAAGAGACATGCCAAGTGGGCATTATTCAAGCACAGTTACCCTCAGGAATGGTTTGTGTTATTTACATAATATTGATTATACTGACTATAGTAGATGATCACTACGATGATAACAATGAATAACCACGGGGAAACTCACCAAGCAGGGAAATGCGAAAAGTGAGGAGATTCTCATCAACTGGTGAAAAATTCCCCAGTCTTTAGTCGCCCTTCGGAGTTCTTGTGGGCGGATTGATTTTGTCTCGTAACGTCTTGCGGTCAATGCGGAGTATCTGAGCGGCGCGGGATTTATTCCCCCCCACACTTGCCAGGACCTTGCGAACATAGGCCGATTCCTCTTCAGCTAAAGACCGGAATGACGTCGACTCGGGCATAGCAGAATACCGCATGATCGATGGAAGGTCAGGAACCTCTATGGTCTCGCCGTCCGTCATAATAAGAAGCCTCTGAACGAGATTTTCCAGTTCTCTGACATTTCCGGGCCAGGTATAATTCATGAGCACCTGCAAGGCCTCATCGGAAAATCGGGGAGCTGGTTTTCCCAAATCATCGGCAAACTTGACTGTAAAATGGGAGATCAAAGGAGCGATGTCATCACTCCGATCACGCAACGGCGGTATCGTGATAGAAACGACATTCAGACGGAAAAACAGGTCTTCACGAAACACACCTTTCGTAATAAGGCTGCGCAGATCTCTGTTACTCGACGCAACGATGCGAACATCGATCTTCTGGGTTTTCCTGGCCCCGACCATGCATATCTGCTTGTCCTGGAGAACCCGTAAAAGTTTGACTTGCATGGCGGGACTCATTTCATTGACTTCGTCCAGAAAGATTGTGCCCCCATCGGCAGTCTGGAAAAAGCCCGCACGTGATTCATTTGCACCCGTAAAGGAACCTTTTACATACCCGAAAAGCTCGCTTTCAAGTAATTTCTCCGGGATGGCACCGCAGTTGACCGGGACAAAAGGTGCCGACGCCCGTTTGCTTCTGTAATGAATGGCACGTGCCACCAGTTCCTTGCCAGTGCCGCTCTCGCCTAAAACGAGTACGGTGGCTGTCGATAAGGCTGCTTTATCGGCCTCTTTGAGCACCTTGCGAATGACCTTTGATTGACCGATAATACCGGAGGAGCGCGGACTGATGCGAGGTTCTTTTGCAAGAACGACCTTGCGCAATTCAAGTTTGTTAAGCGACCTTTCGACGGCAGTAAACAATTCCTCATCGGTAAATGGCTTCGGCAGATATTCTTCTACCCCCATTTTCACTGCCTCAACCGCGCCTTTTACAGATGCATAGCCGGTAATCATGATCACCTCGGTCGCATAGTAGTTCTCTCTGATATGCCGAGTCAGATCGAGGCCACTCACTTTCGGCATTTTATAGTCGGTAATGACAAGATCTATAGGGGTATTGTCGAGTATATCAATAGCATCAGCCACATTCGAGGCTGCAAAGACCTTATATTTTTTTAAGGTAAGGTTCCGTTCGAGAATTTCGATCGCTGTTGGTGAATCATCCACCACCAGGATACTTTTTTTATGCCTGCCCATAGACTTCGGTTTCCTCCTGCGCAGTATCCTTTATTCGGGGTAACGTTACGTGAAATCGCGCTCCCTGGCCACTTGTACTATCCACATGGATTTCCCCACCATGGGCAGTTACAATACCATGTACCACCGCAAGACCCAAGCCGGTTCCCTGGTCAACATCTTTGGTGGTAAAAAATGGGATAAATACATTCTCTTTCACTTCCTCACTCATACCAATCCCTGTGTCAGTAACAATCAACGAGAGAAACTCGGGATCTGATAACGTCTCTATGGTAAGAACCCCTCCGTCGGGCATAGCCTGCAGGGCATTAACGACCAGATTGGAAAGGACCTGCAGCATCTGCGATTTATCAGCGATAATCCAGGGAAGATTCCTCTCAAGCACGCGGTCAATTGTAATACCGGATTTTTTGCACAGTGCTTCGAAGAGCGTCAGTTCATCTTCTATGATTCGGTTCAGATCCACACGAGTTCTGTCCGGGGCAGATTGACGTGCAAATACAAGGAGTTCACGTATGATATTGCGGGCGTGCAGCGATGCATCGGTAATCTTATTAATGTCATCCAGCACCGTTTTTTGCAGTCCCTCTGTTCTTTGAAGGAGCTGAGAAAAACCGAGAATCGCGTTCAGCGGTTCGTTGAGTTCATGTGCAACACCTGCCGCAACCTGGCCGATTGCAGCCAGTCGATCTGCTCGAATCAGCTGATGTTGGAGTTTTTTTCTCACCTCTTGTGTTTCCTTGTTTTCGATCATCGACGCTATCTGCCCTGCTATATTATTAAGCAGGTTCCGTTCCTCTTCAAGAAAAGAGAACCGCTGAAGTGGAAGGGTTGGATCTTTCGCATAGTGCACTTCTACTACCCCTCGCACTTTGTCCGTGATACTTATCTGGGCAACTTGCCTATACCGTCCCTCTTGAAAATCTGGGGTCTGGAATGTTTTTCCATCTATCACTACCCTTGCACAGGCGTGTGCGGGATATTGCCAGGCCGGTGGAAGCAACTTCACGATATTCATAATCTTATGCTCGAATAGTATACCGGGATCGGAGGCCAACTTTTCAATACTGTAGAGGCAGTCAAACTCCTTCGCCCGTTCATGCAATCTCGCCTGTGAACGCTGATAGAGAATCGCCGACTCAATTTTTCCTGCTATCGATTCAAAGAACTCCACTATCTCAGGATCATACTGATTCTTTCGTCTATTTTTAAACAGGAGAATCCCTATCTGTTCTTTTCCAAATCGAAGTGGCGTGAAGGTCAGTGAGCGATACCGACCGCCTATACGAATGTTTTCCAGAGCAGCCTGAGACTGGGAGGAAGGCCCCATATTCCATGATGTGATCTCATAGGTATCGTTCATCCAGAAAGTCCCATACTCGGTGTATGAAGGTGGTTCAAGGTTCGGCTGCGTATTCAGGAGGGACCAACAGATTTTTTCAATACTTCCGTAATCATCAGGTCGCAAAGGTTCGTCATTGTCACTTTGGGGAACATCGGGCAATATTTTGAACTTAAAGTTGCTTTTTGAATCAGTCGATGCTTCGCACCGGATATAAGGATCATCTTTCATCCACAGCTCTACGGCATCGCACTCGCAATAATCCAGAACATGCTTCAGTACATGGGAAAAAAAATCTACTTTTGGGCTGTCCCTGGTAGCTAACTGCAGGAGATGCTGAGAGAAGTCGAAACGACCGCCAAGGTGGTGTTTGCGGTCAAGCGAGGGAGTAGCCTCATTCTTTTTTTTCATAGACATAGATCTGCATCGATATTCCCTTATCCTTTATGATCCCGGCCAAGAGTCTTCGTCTTCAATAAGGGACCACGTATTGCTTGGTATCATAATCGGCATTATTGTACAACCTACCTTCCGATCATATCATTCCTGATGGTCCGAAGGCTCATCTCGGTGAAAAGTAATGGCTAAACGGTGCGTTCGCCTATATGGCCTTCCCCTTTTCTGCATCCCATATTATCGATGAGAGAGACGCTTCCCGCCCTTCGATCGATGGGGGCGCCCCTTCTGCGTCCTGCGGTCTGCCATGATATCCTTTTGTCGTACCCTGCCGCGGTCGGTTTTTTCAACGAAACAGTGTTCTCCCGTAAAGGGGTCACGTTCCGTCCAGTACATGAGGGTGGACCAGGTCGACGGTGTGGGCGTGAACACCTGAATCTGTTTGGGCAGGAGATGCAGGTCACCGAGGGCAAATGACCGGAGCCCTTTCATATCGTCGTCGGTGCACCCGGGGTGGGCGGCAATGAGATAGTAGGTGAGAAAGAGGTTCTTGTCTTCCTCGCTTGTAAGGTCAAAAAAGAGCTTCCTGAAGGTAAGCAGTGCCTCCCGGCCCGATTTTCCCATTTTCTCCAAGACAGGCCTCTCCGAATGTTCCGGTGCGAGCTTCATCTGTCCCGAAACGTGATGACGGATGACCTGTCTCAGGTAGTCTGCACCGTGTTTCCTGTCTTTCAGGATCAGATCATGTCGTATCCCCGAGGCAATGAAGACCTTTTTAACGCCCTGTACCGCCCGAAGATCCTTCAGCAGCGCAATCTGTTGTCCGTGATTGATCGTGAGCCTCGGGCAGATCTCCGGATAGAGACACCGCTTGTCGGGGCAGGAGCCCTGCTTTTCTTTTCTGACACAGTCGATGCCGTACATATTGGCCGTCGGTCCGCCCACATCCTGTATGATCCCCTTAAAGCGGGGGTGCTGTGTAAAGGCACGCGCTTCATTAAGGATTGACTCCCGGCTGCGCGACGTCACTTTCCGTCCCTGATGGACCGAAATGGCACAGAAATTACATTCCCCGTAACACCCCCGATGGGTCGCAATAGAAAAGGCGATGGTCTCCAGGGCCCTCACTTCCCCCCGGCTTCGGTAATAGGGATGAAGCTCACGTTCATAGTGAAGATCGTGAACGGCATCGAGTTCCTTGCCGGAAAGAGCATGCGCGGGCGGTGTCTGAATGAGATAGCGCGTGTCCTGTTTCTGCGCCAGCGGCAGGGCGGTCATGGGATCGTTGTTATGATAGAAGAGGTGGAACATCTTCGTAAAGGCATCCTTATCTCCTGCCACTTTCTCAAAAGAGGGCAATTCCAGAGAGCCCTCGGGGATGGTGGTCGAGGCGTAACAGATTCCCCGGATTTTACGGGGATCACCACCCGTCCTGAGACAGTGCGCCATCTCGACAACGGAACGGTCCGCCATACCGTAGAGCAGATAATCGGCCTTTGCATCAAAGAGAATCGATCGCCGTATCCTGTCGGACCAGTAATCATAGTGGGCGATCCGCCGCAGACTGGCCTCGATCCCGCCTAAAACAATGGGACGGGTTTTCTTGAAATGGGTCCTGATGAGATTGCTGTAGACAATGGCTGCCCGGTCGGGGCGGCGGTCGTTTACATTTCCCGGCGTATAGTCGTCACCTTTGCGCTTCCGGCCCGTGGCGGTATAGTTTGCCACCATGGAATCGATACAGCCGCCGGTCACACCCCAGAACAGCAGGGGCTCTCCCAATCGGCCGATGTCGTCGCCCGAGGCCCTGTCGGGCTGGGCTATTATACCCACGCGGTAACCGGCATTGAGGAGGATCTTCCCGATAACGGCCACACCGATGAAGGGCGAGTCGATATAGCCGTCGCCCGTTACCAGGATGATATCGAATCCGTCCCATCCAAGTTCTTTCATCTCCTTTTGTGTGGTGGGAAGAAACATAGGCACTTAATGAGGGCCAACGCCCCTGTTTAAAGAGGGATCGCTGCCGTTATTTGAAATAGTTCCTTTTTGCCGGATCGGATTGTTGGCGGTAGAAAATAGCGATGTTGCCGATGAGACCGACCTGTTCGCTCTCGGTGGCTTTGGCGATTTCTTCGGAGAGTTCTTTTTTAGATTCTTTGAATTCGGCGAATTTCACCTTGATAAGTTCATGATCCTTCAGGGCAGTATCAACCGAGTCGAGCAGCTGCTCGGTGACACCTTTAACGCCGATGATCACGATCGGTTTTAAATGATGTGCCTGGGCACGCAGGTATTTTCGCTCTGATCCTTTGAGTGCTTCCATTGTTTTTCCTTTGTATGTAAAGTCGCCTTTCGTATAGCATAGATAGTCATTGTGAAGAAACCTTATATTTGAATCTCCCGTAACAAGTTGCGGGAAATCTCAGGTTGTTACGGAAAATATTTGGTTTTATTCTCGCTTCCCCTCCAGCAAAGGGCGGGGTATGACTCGCCCTTCCGTTCAATCGCCATCGTGCATCCACTCTCGCGGGACTGACCTTCCCCTGAACCACGATCAGATTGCCGACTTAGGGTTCTCTGCCGCCGTTTTCGATCAGGGCTCTGACCGGATCGAGGCCATAGGGTGTCCCCTGCTCGATCGCCTTCAGGACCGTTCCTCCTCCGGTGAAGAAGTAGTACTGAGAATCGTCCATCACAGAGAGGTAGAGCCCGGGATTGAGATTCTTGAACTCCTGGAGGGTATCCCCGCCACCATAGAGTTTTCGTGCCGGCCTGTTGAGGTCGATCTTTTGATCCAGCACGGTCGAACCCTCGGTAAAATGCGGCGTATATCCCATGACGGCGTTGACAAAGATGGTATGCGCCGAATTGATCGTATCCGTAACGAAGGGATCGTCAAAGGACTCCTTCGCGATATCGAGGATATAGCCGAGTTTCATCCCCTTCGTAAATTCCTTGATGGGTCGGACTTTGTAGCGTCCCTCGATCTTCCCCTCCATGGTCTCCGATTCATAGACATAGGGAAGTTCGAGAATCTTTTTATGACGCGCATCCATCCTTACAAGGCCGGCCGCGGCTTCGACATCCTCTGTCGATACCCCCTCGATGGAAACGCCATACTTGGCGCAGAGGTAGGTATTGTAGATCACCCCACCGAGAATGAGCGTATCCACCTTCCGGTAAATTTCACTGAGCGGTCCGATCTTCGTATTGTACTTCGCACCGGCAACGACAGATACGAAGGGTCTATGGGGTTCCAGAACCTGATCGAGATTCTGGATTTCCCGCTGCATCAAAAATCCTGCAAAGGACGGAAGATGCCCGGTGATATCACAGACCGATGCGTGCGGCTGCCACGACCCGAAGGCGTCATTTACGAAGATATCGGCGAGACCGGCGAGCTGCAGGGTAAAGGCATCTCGCTCTCCGGATTCGGGTTCCGCCTCCTCCCCCCTGAACCACCGCGTATTGGGAAGATAGATGGCATCGATCTTCTTTTCCTTCAGATCTTTGATCGCAAGATTTACTGAGGTATCGATACCGGGGATGCCCTTTCCGTCCTCGACGGTGAAATGGGGCATATGGATCGTGACGTGAAGCTTGCGCTCGAGATACTTCACGATCGGTTCTATCGACGTCGATGCATCGACTTGGATTGTACCCGTCTTCTTGTCCCGCGGCCTGCCCACGTGTGTCATGATAATCGGCCTGCCACCGCGGGCGACGATATTAAAGATCGTTCCGATGGTCTGATCTATCCTGAAGGGATCCTGAATCCTTCCTTTTTTTACAACATTATGGTCAACCCGGAGCAGGACAACCTTGTCTTCCAAGTCGGCTTTCTGGAGAAGTGGTAACGTGGGGTCAATGACTGATTCCATTCTTTATTTCCTCATTGAAGTTCTTGATTAACTCTTAGAGTGCACCCTTACCGCCCACACCCGGGCAGATTCGTCACAGCCACCCCTTCCCTGCTTAAGACCTATTCCCCGGCCTTTCCTACCGGCGCAAGGTAGATCACAAATTCATCCCTTCCGTCCACCCGGAGGAACTGATCCATCTTCTCCTGGTCATAGGCGGCGATGGCACAGGTCCCCGCGCCTATCGCCTCACAGGCGAGGTACAGATTCTGGCAGACATGACCGGCATCGATGGCGATAACCTTATGCGCCGCGATACCGTAGCGCCACTCCATCCGATAGGGGATGGCTGTCCAGATGAAGGTGACTGCCGCCGTTCCGCTACAGGCCTGACCGAAGGTGGCTGCAACAATCGCCTCCGCCATACGATCATCGGTATATTCCACAAGGAGTTCATGCTCCACCGGGAGATAGCGGTATACTCCCCTATCGACCCCCCTGACATTGAAAACGGCAAGATAGGTCTCAAAGGCATGCCGGCATCCCGCCGACGGCACGGTCCGAAAGGCATGACCGTCATCGATTCGCATCTCTATTCCCTGCGTTGCCCAGAGCAGAAAGGAAAGCTCATCGACCGTCAGCGGCTCACCACTGTAGTCCCTGTGGCTCCTGCGGTTTTCTATCGCCGTGCTCAGATCGATTTTTTTGACCTTTTTCCACGTTCCATGAGGAACAAGACCGATTCGAGTCGCCTCGTCTGCAAAGGGTTTCTCGACGGGCGGAGGATCGATCCCCCTGCTCTGATCGGTTTGAGAAAAATCGATGGTCTTGCGAACGGTATCTTTCAGAAAAAAACGGTACTGTTCGAGCAGCGATTCTTTCATATCGACACCCCCTTCCTGTCACGGTATCGGGCTTCTTACCACCACCTCTGAGAGAGTCAATCCTGCGACCGTCGCCGGCGTGGTGCATCGTCCACCCACTTTTAGTGCTGATACTATCGCGATCAGATCGTCTCTGCATCGTCATGCTCAGCTTAATTGAAAATGTCGAATATTAACATCTATTTTTTATTGAGGATGGCTGCAGACAATCGAGAAGCGCAGCCGGTATTATCGCACAACAAGCCAGCGCTATCCGCTCTTTGTCGAACGGCTGGAGAACGGAGAATGTTCTCAATGACCTCTGCCGTCACAAAAAAGGGCGCTATTCCTCTTTACTTTTTCGCTACCTTTCCCTTTATTCGGGACGGGGAAAATGCAATAATGTCAGTTCAATCTTTCAAGAGGAGCCTTATTCATGGGACTGTTAAAATTCTTTTCCGGCAAAGACCCTGAAGAACATGAAAAGCAGGGAGACACTTACTTCGATATTGAGGAATTCGGTCCGGCCAAACTGGAATACGAAAACGCCCTGCATAAGCTTGAGAAGAAACGACCCGACGAGAGAGACTACGCCAACCGCCTGCAGGAAAAAATAGTCCGAAGCAGAGAGTCTCTGGCCCGCGCCCATATGGAAAATGGCGAGGAATTGATGACCCGGGAACTCTACGACGATGCCGAGGATATCTTTTTACTCGCATCCGAATTAACGGAAAATCGTACACTCAAAGATGCACTGGAAGACCTGGTGGAGGAAGCAAAAAAGCGAAAACGGCAGGACCTGCCCGAAGAGGCCCCCGTGGTCACAGGCGAAGAGGGCGACGTGGAACACCCGGCATACCATCACAGTGGAAACGAATATTTTACGGCCCTGGTGAGTGCACTGCCTGATGAGATCCGTCAGGCCTACCTCGGTTATGGTGATACCTTCAAAAAAGGCTATGTGGCTCTGAATCAGGGAGATTATGAAGGGGCGCTTGTCCTTTTTACCACTGCCTTGGAAGAAAATATGGCCGGGGGAGACCATATCTTCTTCGAGCTCGGCACGGCCTGCCTGAATCTGGGGAAACCGGAGGAAGCCCGTAAGGTTCTGGAAGAATATGTGCGGGAGTTTCCCCTTTTACTACGCGGCTATCATCTGCTCTGCGAGGCACTCTGGGAGATAGGGGCCTTCGATGAAGCCCATGAAGTGATCCGCTCATCGCCGCCGGAGCTGCGCAAAACCCCCCACATGAAACTCCTCGATGGCGAGACACTTTTCCGTGCCGGGCGATACGAAAAAGCGGAATCCTTTTATAATGACTGTCTGAACACCGACGGATGGGATGAAAACATCGTACGACACCTCGCCCTCACCTATGAGGCCCTCGGCAAGACGGCGAAGGCAAACGATCTCTACGGCGAGATCATGACCGAATGCCAGCAATGCCGCACCCGCCTCGACCCCTTCATTAAGGCACGGTACGCAGATACGGCCTTTGAGCTTGGAAACATGTCAAGCGCAATATTGGAGCTCTATCTTTCTCTGGCCCAGGAAGTACCGGGGGAACGGGCCGGGTATTTTCGTAAAATAAGCAGGATTTATCAGGCCCAGGGACATGAAAAGGAATCCCTTCGCTACCTGGCCTTTGCCGAACGGATAGAGGATGAACAAGCACCGGAGTGACCTATCGGTGATCATCGATACCACAAGGCCGCTGTTCCTATTTATACAAATACGGCCCAGGCGATCGCATAAAAGATGGCCGGCAGAAAATTTCCGATCGGTATCTTCGTTACCTTCAGAAGGTTCATGCCTATCCCGATAATCAGCAATCCACCGGTGGCGGTCACGGCGTTGAGGACGACGGGGTCCTGCATAAACAAAAGGTGTGACGCAAGGAGGGTAACGCTTCCCTGAACCAGAAAGACGGAAATCGCCGAGAAGGCTACCCCGATACCGAAGGTCGACGCCAGGGGTATGGCAATCACGCCGTCGAGGAGCGACTTTACATAGAGGGTTGTCGAATCGCCGATCGTGCCATCCTGTATGGAGCCCACGATCATCATCGCGCCCGTCAAGTAGAGGACGGAAGCGGACATGAATCCTTCCGCAAAGGTCGAAGAGTTCGAACTGGTACGTTCTCTGAGCCACTCACCAAGACGTTCAATCCAATACTCAATCCTGAGCAGTTCACCGGTTATCGCACCGACAAGCATACAGCCGATCGTCACGATAAGGTCGGTTACGGCAAGGGCCATCTGTATCCCGACCAGCAGAACAGAAAGCCCGAGCGCCTGGACCATGATCGTCTTGATTCTCTCGGGGAGACGCTTCCCTACGGATATCCCTATCAATCCTCCCGCAATAATAGCTCCCGTATTAACCAGTGTTCCCGTCAAGGACATACCCCCCCGTTGTTTTGCTCTCTTCCTCTATCACGCATGAAATTCCGACTCATCGCGACGAAATGTCCCTTGTAGTGCAGGACATATCTATTGTTAATGATTATAGGCGTAAATAGGGACAGTTGCCTCTATTTACGCCTATCACTCAGGCAGTACCTGTAGCATCCCCGGATTCCTCAGTCATGACGATTGACCGATTGAACCGCCGGAACAATACTTCACTACACCGTTCCCACATTATGTGGCAACGTAATGAAAATCTCGTGGAGAATACCCCGCCGCTTACCTCGGGGTGTTTCGCCTTACCGTCTCCATATCTTCATTTTTTCCGCTTCTTTAATCAAGTCATCTCTGAAAACAGGATCGGCCAAACCAATTATTGCTTCCGCCCTCTCCCAAGTGCTCTTTCCCTTGAGTCTGGCAACACCATACTCTGTGACGATATTGTGAACCGCCGTTCTCGGTGTCGTCACAATCGCTCCGGGTGTCAGGGTGGGTTTTATCCGCGACGTCAACCCATCCTGCCCTTCGTAGGTCGAAGTCATAGCGATAAAGCTCCGGCCACCTTTCGATCGGTAGGCACCCTGCACAAAGTCAAGCTGTCCACCGGTACCGCTGATCTGTCTCGTTCCGACCGATTCAGAACAGACCTGTCCGAAAAGATCGACTTCGATACACCCATTCACTGAGACAAAATCATCAAGTTGTGCGATGACAAAGGGATTGTTGACATAGTCAATCGAATAGGAGACCACTCCGGGGTTATCATCGATAAAATCGTATAGGTGCTTTGATCCAAGGGCAAAGGAGAAAACCTGTTTGTACTTGTCAATGTTTTTACGCGAGCCGTTTATCTTTCCCGCTTCCGACATCTTGACAAAGGCGTCAACATACATTTCGGAGTGAACTCCGAAATCTTTCAGGTCTGATTCCGCTACCATCGAACCCACTGCATTTGGCATTCCACCGATACCCAGTTGCAGACAGCATCCATCATAGAGACGTTCAATGATATGTCCTGCTATCTGTTTGTCCACATCTGATGCTTCCGGATTCGGAATTTCGGGCAACTCCGGATTTTCACCTTCGATAACATAGTGAGCCTGGGATATATGGATTGATTCTTGGTTCCCGCCAAGGACTCTCGGCATCTTTTCGTTTACCTCTAAGATAACGATATCGGCGGTCTCAATGGCAGCCCAGCAGGATATGGAACTGACGCCAAAGTTGAAAAAGCCATGTTTATCCATAGGGGTAACCTGGGCAACAAAAATCCGCGGACAGTGGCTTTGATTCCGCGTCATTACCGGCAATTCATTGAACTTCATGGGGATATAGGATAGCAGCCCCTTATCGTAATATTTACGATCAAGATTACTGAGGTGCCAGCTATTCCAGTAAAAATGCTTACCCAGGGGATCTGCATCACTGGTATATTTGGGCCAAACGCCAACATCACAACGAATCTGAACGTTCCACAGTTCATCTTTACGCCTGCTCAATGCCTTATCAAATTCCAAGGGAGCATTTAATCCGAAGGCGTACTCAATCCAATCATCAGACTTAACAATCGCTACTGCCTCATCCACGCTTACAAGTTTCTTCTTATACTCTGTTTTGAAATCAACTGACATTACTACAATTACCTCTCGTTTCTTCTATCTTAATATTTTGCACGAAAGATCGTTAAATAGGGTTAAATAGGGTTAAATAGGGACAGCGCCCTTTTTTACAAAGACGTTCAATTCAATACTCAGCCCTGAGCAGTTCTCCGGTTATCGCACTGAAAAGCATGCAGCTGATGGTCACGATAAGGTCGGTCACGGCACGAGCTCTCTCTATCCCGACCAGCAGAATGGAAAGCCCGAACGCCTGGACCATGATTGTCTTGATTCTCTCGGGAAAGCCTTTCCCCGAAGATACCCCTCTCAATCCTCCCGCAATAATAGCTCTCGTATTAACCAGTGTTCCCGTCAAAGACATACCCCTTGGCTGTTATGTCTCATTTCTCTGTCACGCCTGAAACCCCGACTCATTCCAACAAAATGCCCCTTGTATTGCAGGATATATTTATTGTCAATGATTATTAAGCTTATACGGCAACGCTTTTTTTGCAGGGACATGAAAACGAAACCCTTGCTACCGTGTTTTTACAAAACGGTTGGAGGATAGAGAGGATTCTGTGTGTATTATGATGCCAGACCGGGCTCTTAGTGAATTGAACAGCGGACGCTTTCCCGCTGCTTGCCGCGGGGAAAGCGAGAACAAACAGTAAACCCTTTCCTGAGCAATCGGAGATTCCCCGCAACATCTTGCGGGGAGTTTCAAAAACTTACTATCTCAGATGCAACCACAAGTCCCTCAATAATTTAATAGAGTGCTTCTGAATTCCACCTTCACCTTTACGACCTTTACATTCTCCCCTTTACGGTTTTTGTGGTATGAAACTAAATTAATAAATACTGGTGGACCGTGTGAAAGCAATGACCATTTTCACTGGTTTGTCACCCGGATTCAGAAAGAAAGGTAATGAAAAATGATAGGGAAATGTAAAGAAATAATCGAGAGACTGAGCAGAAACAATATCTCGGCCGTCTATGTGGAAGACGAGAAGGAAGCCTTCAAGAAGGTCATGTCGATGATACCTGAGGACAGTGTTGTTGGCTTCGGTGACTCACTTACATTGCAGCAGATAGGCGTTGTGGATGCATTGGAGCAGGGTAACTATACCTTCCTGAATCCATGGAAAGCCGGAATCAGCCTTGAGGAGAACATCGCGCGGAAGAAACGAGCCTTGACCTCCGACGTGTTTGTGGCTGGTACGAATGCACTGACACTGGACGGCAAAATCGTCAACGTGGACGCACTTGGAAACCGTGTGGCCGCCATGCTCTTTGGCCCGGAGAAAGTTATTCTTGTGGTAGGGGTTAACAAGATTGTCGAGAACCTTGACGAAGCGTTGGAGAGGATTAGGACGAAGGCTGCTCCATTGAATGTGAAACGCCATCCAAACTTCGATCCGATGCCGCCATGCGGTGAGACAGGTGTCTGCAGCGACTGCTCGTCGGCGTGGAGGATCTGCAATAAAACAGTCATCATCGAACGGGAATTCGACAACGCCAGCTACAGTCCGGTCATAACCGTGGTAATCGTCGGCAAGGATCTGGGACTCTAACAGATCATTTCAGGAAAGTGAGCTTAACGTAACGTGTCGTTCCTTCGGATAAATAGGGTTAACTGTTTGAATGCATAAGTAATAAGGATTGAAGGAAACCTCCCGGTGGTTCAAAATGCTTGTATATGCAAGCAGCTGGGTCGAGATGAACTCGCCCAGAAGTAAATCACAAGGAGGTTTCCATGAACA
>Ga0272442_10000023_pt1 | contig 226279 bp, 194 predicted proteins | sample SSMForm2O_FD_200262 | JGI IMG/M metagenome (GOLD analysis project Ga0272442, IMG submission 200262) | Marine sediment archaeal communities from Little Sippewissett salt marsh, Falmouth, MA, United States - SSM-Form-2O | ecosystem: Environmental > Aquatic > Marine > Wetlands > Sediment ...
CTCGGATTTAACGGCAAACGATTATTAGGGGACTCGCCGTCCCCTAAAAACCCCTGCTTAACCTGATGCCATTCATCCCACAAGCAAGCTTGTGGGTTTTCTGGCATTCCTTGATAAAAGAAATCATCATGCGATAAGTGCCGACCTGCTACCTCGGAGCGTCGGGAATCAACCTTGCTTCCAACCGCGCGTTGTGGTATTTTGGGCCCGATGACTCGACAAATTCCGGGAGGCTGGTCGCAAACCGCGTGAAAATTCCTGCAATAATCGTTTTCCTCATTTTTGCCATTCTCGGAATCTCGTTAGTAACAACCAGCGTGCATTGGGGCTTCGGAATTGATATCGACTCGGTCCACTACATTCAGCTCGCACGCAACCTGAAAGCAGGCGAAGGATTCAGATGGACCTACCCGGACGGCGGCCTGCATCCCTGCACGCACTGGCCGCCTCTGTTTCCTGCTGCAATCTGCGCAATAAGCTCGACTGGAATGAATGAAATCCAGGCTGGGAAATGGCTCAATCTTCTTCTTTTCGGAATGATAATAATCCTGGTTGGATACCTGGTTTTCACCTACTCTCAGTCCATCATAGCCGCAACCCTCGCATCTTTCCTCATGTGCGTCTCCGTCTCCAATCTCTGGGTTTACTCGATTGTCTGGTCCGAGCCGCTTTACAACTTTTTTGCCGTTCTCGGACTGGCCTTCCTCGCCGCTTATATCGGGAAAAACCGCACTCGGCACCTCGTCGTTTCCGCAGCGGCGGTTGCACTCGCTTTTCTAACCCGCTATGCCGGCGCAGCTCTTGTAATTACCGCAATACTGGCGCTGCTTTTCCTGGATAGAGAAAGGCGCAAGAAAAAGCTGCGCGATGTTCTGCTTTTCTGCGCCATCTCCTGTACGCCGACAGGTCTTTGGCTTATCAGGAACACTCTGCTGACGGGGTCTTTTTCGACGAGGGAGTTCGTCTTTCACATTCCGTGGTTCTCGAAGTTTTTCGGAATTGCCGGCGCAGTTCTGAGATGGTTCTTTTCCATACCCGCCCCGAAACCGATACAAGGCGTCGTCCTCGCGGTTATTTTGATAATTCTTGTTTCCCTATGCTTCCGTTACCGTAAAAAGATTCTCGATTTTCTGCTGAATCGTAAACTCTCCGGCAGACATGAAACGCAAACAGGCGAAAGAAACAACATTCTTGCATGGCTGCCTGTTATTCTTATCCTGTTCTGCATGTCGCATATCGCGTTCAACCTTTTTTCAATGCTTTTCTTCGACGCAGACATACATTTTGGAATTCGACAGATGTCGCCGGTATACATATCGTTGTTCCTGGTGGCTGCATGCTTCTTCGTGTCAATGCCTCTAACCCAACTAAAGAGTGCCGGAAAGACCGGGCTGATATCGTTGCTTGCGGTTTTCTGCCTATTGCATGCTACGGGCGCGTGGTTCTGGGCCGCAGACAGAATAGAGAACGGCTACTGGTTCTCCGGCCCGGAGTGGGTTAACTCGAAGATACTTGAAAAAGCCAGGTCGCTCGACCCGTCGGTCCCCGTTTACAGCAATGCCGCGCGTGCTATCTATATACTCATTGAAGAATGCAACTGCATCCCCATTCCTGCCAGGACGAGCCGCACCTCGCTGCAGCCTTTTCATACCTACAAGCCGCTGCTTGAAAAAATGAGAAAGCGCATGCGCGAAGAGGATGGAAAACTCGTCTGGTTCAACTGGATGGATGTGAAAAGATGGGATTATCCCGCCGAAGAAGAGATGGTACGCGAGCTTAACCTGACCGTCTATTGCAGGGAAGACGATGGCACAATCTATACTATGCCTGACAAGGTGCCTGCCGAAGACTATCTTCGTTTCGGCGTCTATAACAATGATGGCGTGATATGTTACGCCCATTTCCTTTTCCGCGACGGCGCGCTGAGTACAAGCAGAAAAAACAAGCCGGGCAAACATCGCAGCAAAAGTGGTTTGATTGATGCCGGACAAACGGCAGAAGCCTGGCAATTTGCGGAAAGCGTTGCAGCCGATATCAAGGAAGGCTCCTATTTCAGCGGACATCCCGAGGAGCTTATCGTGGAGATTTGCATGCAAGGCAGGAAGTACAGATACGAATTCAATCTCAATAAGAACGGCCCTCCGGCACCTGATAAACTTAAAAAACTTCTACTTATTCTCTACGGCCTGACAGACTGGTAGTAATCTTCACTCCACCGTCTCTTCATTCTTGACCGCAAGATTGATTTTGAGTGGGGTGATGTTATAATACGGTTTGAGCGGGTAATCGATTTTCTTGAGAGGCAGGCGATGGAGCAGGACGAGGAAAAGCCGCAGTCTTTCTGGATTTTTACCACCGACTGGAAATTCAAGCATTTCCTGCTGGGTATTGTAATCCTTCTCCTACTTATGGCAGTATCTGCCTATCTTTTTTCAACATGGGTAAGCAACTTCGTTTTGCTGTTCTGGTGTCTGCTATTTCTTTCCGTGATTCCCGTGGGGATGCTTCTTATCAGGTTCCTGATATGGGAGCGATGGCGGCTGAGGACTTTCCGCAAGTTTATGGTTTTCTGGGCGATTGCGATAATGCTGCTTATTCCCACGGTTTATGCAGGCCATAAGATTGCGGAATACAGGATTGGCAAGGTACAGCTTGCCTGCGAGCCGGTCATAAAAGCGCTTGACATCTATTACGAGAAACACGGCTCTTACCCGGAAATCCTTTCTGAGCTTGGCAGACTGGAAGATAATAAAAGCGCAACTCTTCCAGAGCATTGCAGCTATCGCACGTACGAGGATAATTCCTGGTACAGTCTTTATCTTGAAGGCAACCGCTTTATAGAGCTCTGGCGCTACACCTCGCGGGAGCGGAAATGGATAGAGGAGTAATTCCAGGTGGGGAAGTGTGGTATGATAAAAATGTTGTTGAGTTAAGGGCTGAGAGGATATGCCAATTATAATTGGATTCTGGGTTGTGGTTATTGCAATCCTGGTCGTTTTCGGTGGAAAGAGACTCCGCCTTCCGCGATGGCTTATAATTTTCGGCTGGCTCGCAATTGCCCTGGCCAGCGCGTTCATGTTAATTGCATTTATCGCCGATCCGTTCACAGACAACTCGATTTTTATATTAGCCAGCCTGGCATTGTGCCTTTTCTCTATTGTAATGGCAAAAGTAAGCTCCAAAGTCTCCGAGGACTCTCCAGAGGAGAATTGATGATATGAAAAAATATTTCTTCATAGTTGCGCTATTTTCTATAATCCTTTTTGCCTGCTCGAACGAGACGCCGCAACTTTTGGAAGGCGGCCTTTATATCCCGGATAACGTGGATGGCAACTCCGTGACCTTTAACATGTCTTCCGCCCCCTCAAGCAATGTTTTTATCATAAGAATGAACGTAGACGGTTTATCAAGACATGAGTTATTCGAGAAAGTAAAGAAACATATGCTTTCGGCGGGCTATGAAGAGTACGAGGTTATGAAAAAAGTCATTTCGGAATACAACGATGATATCAGCAAAAAGTTTGAAAAAGGTTCTGTCGGGGAGAAGGTTGTTCGGGAAATGGCAGCCAACATACTTTATTTGAAGAAGGAAAGCTTGCTGGTAGTGGCCGATGTAACTCCGACTCCCGTTGCGAACGATCCGGATTATCAGGCGAAACTTACGGACGGCGAGAGAAAATGCATGCAGACGATTACGTATACTGTTCTTTTGGACCCAAACGCACCCATGACTGCTGAAGAACTCAAGTCGTTGATAAATAAATAGCATTTTTTCCGGGTTGGCAATATGCGCCATGCCCACCATGAAGCATTTTGAGACGCCCTCTGTGCCAACGAGATTCTTCCCTCGGCGCCCGAGTAGCGTTAAGTCGCCAGTTTCGTCAACATAGAAAAAGTTCGTATTTATATCGCACATGGCTTTGTGAATTGCTCCCCCTAACGGCCCCCCCGTAAGGGGAGTGATTTTCCAATGAGGTAATTACAATTTTGCATTTGAAATGCAGAATTGCAAGTAAGCGCAAATCCTGATAAGCAATTCTAATGCAGGAAACCGCATTTTAGCTGACAGACCCGAAAATATTTCTTTGCGCAAGTCCTTACCTGCAAAGGACTTATGAAATTCAGCAAAGTTTTTTTGAAATTTTCTGATTTTATCAGCTCATCGACACCCTAAAACGGTGTCATATATATAAAGGAGTTGTATCTTTCGAAAACCCGGTACACATATCGGGAAAGCGCAGTAAGCGCATGCAATTCACTATCAAAAAATCCAAACAGGAGATGTTTTATGTGTGGTTAGTCTGTATAGAGGGTTTGACCGGTAGCGGGAGGGTGATTTTAACCGCAGAGGAGAGGAAGAGGATTAAAGAGGACATGGAGAAAAAAAGACAAGGAAAAAGAGTGAAACCACAGGTGAACACGGATAAACACAGAATGAACTCTCAAAATGGGGATTTATTTAAAAAACACGTTGAAAACACCCACGCAAATATGACGGAAGACCTTTACATATCTGTAAAAAAACGTTGTAAGTGCTTACGAGATAAGGACTTGAGATTACAGGGAAAAACTATTGCCTTTCGCTTGGACTTCTTCGAAATCAAAGCCCCGGCATCTGACGATTTATTGGGAAATCGTCACTTTAGGCGAACCCTTTTGTGATTTGAGAGGTATAACATCTTGAGAATGATAGTCATATACTTCCACGCGGAAGGTTTGGGAAAAGGAAAAAAGACATGACAAGGTACATGCCTCTCGTTCTATTGATTGCGCTTGTCGCGGCCGCGGGCTGCGGGGATTCGGTGCCCCGGATTACGATTACCGAAGTGGTCGACGCGGAAAACGGCAAGGCGACCGTCAAGTATCTTGCAGAGGAGTTCTCGTCCAACAACATCGACATCACCGCGCACTATACCGGGAACGGGCTGATTATGGCGGCGGCGACATCCGGAGGCGGCGACGGGGTGGCCGGGCTTACGACTACCGGCTCGGGCGTCGAGCATTCGTTTGTCTGGGACTACAAGACGGACCTCGGCATTGGACGGCACCGCAACCTCGCGTTTTCCGTAGTGCCCTACGGTCCGGACGGCAGGGGGCGCACCGGGGTTGTCGGCCCGTTGAGCGTCGGCCTGCCCAAGCTCTTCACCGCCAACGCGAACGTGGACAGTGTTTCTGTCGTGGACATTGGCGGCGGGCTTGTCAGCTCTACCATAACGGTGGGCGACAAGCCGGGCGGCATGGCGGCCATGTCGGACGAGTCGCTGCTCTTCGTATCCAACTACAACGACGGGACTGTCTCCCATATAGATATCGCCAACCCGACGACGATAAACACCCTGGTAGTCGGGACTTCGCCCGCGAAGGTGCTTGCCAGTCCCGACGCGCTATGGATTTACGTGGTCAACGAAGGCGACGGGACGGTGAGCGTAATCGATACCTCGGGCACGCCGTCCGTGGTCGACACCTACGCCGTCGGCACGACGCCGTCGGGCATGAGCCTGACCGAGAGCGGCGACACCCTTTTCGTGGCAAACTCAGGTGACAATACGGTAAGCATTCTCCAGTCTATCGACGGAACGCCTTTCATAAGCCCGATAACGGTCGGCACGACGCCGCTGGGAATCGCGACTTCGAGCAGGTATACGGTGGTATGCAACTCCGGGAGCGGGACGGTTTCGATAATCGACAACGGCGCCATAGCGTCGGGGCCGCCGGAAGTGGCGGTCGATTCGGAGCCCGTGGCCGTGGTTATCGACAAACTGAGCGCGTTCGCCTACGTGGCGAACCACGGGTCGGAATCGATATCGGTGGTGAACCTCGATGCGAAAATCGTGGTTCAGACCATAGACCTCGGCAGTACGGGCGTCAACTTGCCCAAGGACCTGGTGCTCGACTCGACGGGCACGCACCTTTACGTTGTCTACGACGTGTCATCGAAGGTCGCGCGGATTGATGTCAGCAGCCTGACGGTTTTGAGCACGATTACCGTGGGCTCGATGCCAGTGGGAGTGGTGATTCTGCCGTCCGAATAGGGCGGGTGCGCGCCGGTAATTGGCCTTGCATCGTTTCGGGCCGGTTGTTATATTAACCGGGGCTGCAAAAAGGGAGACAACCTATGAAGACCTTTCTTGTGATATACGTTCTTGCATTCGTATCGATTATGGTGCTTTACGTGCACGAACACAGGACGCCCGAAGCGCAGGGCGGGTTCGACGTGAGTTCCCTGATTGAGGCGGTGAAAAGGCTCAAGCCGGCACCCAGGACCGAAGCGCCTCCCGGCAAGCCCGAGCCCGTGACCGTACCCCTCGAAAGGACTGGCAGGAATAGCGCGGGGAATACCGAAAGAGAGCTCAGTACGTTCGAGGAGCTTGACCTGAGGATACTCGGGCTGTCCGAGAAGCTTGAAGAGAATCCGGTGCTCGTCATAGACATAGCCGAGGCCTACCGCGAGAAGGCGCGCCTCTACCAGGTGGGAATCGAGAGCCTGACCAGGCAAATGCCGCTTCTGGACCGGGAGGAGCGCGGTAAGTTCGCGGCGCGGCGCGGGATTTACGAAGGCATGCGCATCGAGTCGCTCTGGCTTGCGATTGGCGCGCTCGGCAATCTCGATAATAACCGTTACGGCGACAAGGACCTGCGCTGGCTCAAGGCCGAGATTTACCTGGAACTGCCCGACATGGAGCGGCTCGCAATCACCGAGTTGAGAAAAATAGCGTCCGACCCGGACGTCTCCAGCGAGATGCGGGAAAAGGCCCTCGGGATAATAAAAGACCGGAAGAGGTAGCGGCGTGCACGAACATTTTTTAAAACGGCCTCGCCCGGCCGCCGCCGTTCTATTTGCCGTGGCGTTCGTTTTCTGCTCGGCGTTTGCCGTCAACGTTCGAGCCGCTGAGCCCGACTGGTCGCCCGGATGGGAAGAAGGGCTCGAAGAGGCGAAAGAGCGCAACTGCGCGATAATCATCCTCGCACCCCGCAAAACGGGCACCATGGACCCCTGCATATTTCCTGAAGTCTTCAACGATGCCGAAGTCGTCCGGCTTTCCGGGCGCTTCGTATGCCTGCTTGCAGACGACAGGCGGTTCCCCAAGGTGGACACCCTCTACGCCGCCCGGTTCGTCAAGCCCGACTCCGGCAAGTACGGCGACCTGCAGGTCATCTTCTGCACCCCCGACGGCACTGAAGTGGACAAGATGCGCCTCTTCCGCAATGTAGGCAAGGCCAAGCTCGTAGACAATATGAAAATCATGATAAACAGGCACCCCGGCGAAGTGACGCGCAAGGAATACCTTTCCTGCAAGGCGCGAAGGGACAGGGCGGAGCTGCTGCGCAACGAGGGCGCGTACGCGCAGGCCATAGAGGAGTACGAGGAGCTTGCCGAGAGCAAGGCGAAGCTCAAGCTCGTCGAGGAGGCGAAAGGCAAGCCCGAGGAGTTGAAAAAAGAGGCGGCCGCGAAAGTCGAGGAGGCGGGCAAGCTGCTCGAAAGCGACGACGCGGAGGATAAGAAGCAGGCGATAACGCTCATTTACATCTACTTCTACGGCATGAAGCGAATGGAGCCGCACAAGAAAGTCCAGGAGCTTCTCGACAAGGCTAAGAAGGACGGCTCAATCAGGAAGGAATACAGCCTCGCGGGCAAGACGGCCAAGGCGTTCGAGCAGTTCATCAAGGCGGAGCTCGCCTACCAGAAGGGCGACTACAAGAAGGCCGTAACCGTTTACAAGAAGATTACGCGAAGTTACGAGGATACCCGGTACTACGACAGGGCCAAAGAGCGCATCCAGGAAATCGTCCGGAAACTCACCCCGGAAAAGACGACGCCGTAAAAACGGCTCAATTCCCCCAATTCACGAAGTTTCATATACTTTCTATGGAACAGATAAGCGGCTAAAGTGTTTGTATAATGAGTATCCGGCATTGTGAGATGCCTTGAGAAAGACGGGGAAGAGATGATGGAGAAGACGGGAAGGCGAATACTGAATATCAAAATAGCCGCCGGGTTTGTATTCGCTATTTTCTGCCTCTCGTCGCTGCCGGCGTACGGGCGGGAAGTAGAAGTAAAGATTAGCTTTGACAAGAAAGAATATCATAAATTCGACCCGGTGATTCTTTCAGTTAAAATAAAAAATGTGAGCAACGATGATGTTGCTCTCTGCGCCGGGATTTCTCCTGAAGAGAATGATAGGTGGTCTAACTTATTGTTCTATGGTAATTATGAACAGCGCAGGTTGTCAGCTAAATTATGCGTGCAGGATGACAAGCACTTTTTCATATTAAAAGCCGGTGAATATATAAAAGGTGCGATAGATGCAAGCAAGCACGGTTTTTCGAAATCATATATGGGATATCTTGACAATAAAGATGAAGAATGGTCTGTTTGCATATCGTTGGAACATAAACTCAACAAAGGGCTCGACGATTATAACCGATTCGCACGTGACCATAATGCTATAGCTTGGATTGGAAAAGTGAATTCAAATACCTGTCACTTCAAGTTTGTCTGCCCTCGCGATAATAGTGAAATACGCCTGCAGAATATGTGGCAGAAAAACGACACAGGTGAAACAAGATTGTCGCCAAGTTATCCATGGGATTTTTTCAGGAATAATGAGAAATTGCTATATGAGGAATTTCCCAATCACAGAAATCTGAATTACTGGTTCTGGTATAATAATCGTTTTGAATCCTGCTGGAGGCCTTGGCTTCCTTCTCACTTGCATGAAAGCTGCGAGAAATTGAAAGACTGGCTCGAACACTACGTTTCATATGCAAGTGAAATAATAGAATCAAACTGGAGAAATGAGATTAACTCCCCGATTAATGATGAACTCCTCTGGAACAAATTATCAGCTTTGTATGCATTAGGGCGAGACTCGGAAGCTGATATACTCAAAGATGATATTGTTGCCAAAGAACCTGAAAGAAATGTAGAGATTGAAAAGGAATGGATGGAATATTCTGTATCAAGATTGAAAGAGTTCTTGGCAAAGGAGCAGGAAACGGGCCAGCCATATCAACTGGAAAACCGAAATTCTGAAAACAAGCAGAATGAAACAGTCAAACAAGAAGTAAATAATCCAGCTCAATATGGGATTGTTTCATCTGATATAGGTGAAAAAGCAGTTATCGAACGAGAAGAAGGTATTTACAAAGAAGAGATTCGGGATATCGATGAACCTAAAAACAAGCCACAGGAATCGAATCCTCTAATCATTATATCTGTTTTCGTTCTTGGAGCTGTCGGAGCGTTTGTCGTAATAGCTGCAATACGCAGTCGGCGGATGGCGGGGAAGAGATAATGGTAATGCGAATACTGAATATCAAGAAAGCCCCTTTGATAGTATTCGTTCTTCTCTGCCTGTCATCGCTGCCGGCGTACGGGCAGGAACTTGAACTCAAGCTCGAATTGAGCAGGAAAGAGTATCAGGCTTTCGAGCCTATTGTATTGACTGTGAAACTCGTGAATAAGAGTAATGGTTCGGTCGCTTTGAGAAAAGACTTGATTGCCGGTTTAAGCAAGTGGCTTCGTATGCGATGCATAAGCGATAATGAAAATCAGAGGTGGACTCATTTCTATAATTTTGAGAAAACACCCGACTTTATATCTTTAGCTCCCGGAAAGCATATTAAAAACAATATTCTCGTGACCCAATGCTCTTTAATCAGAGCATATGATAATAAGACTGATATATTTCAATACGAAATGGAAGTTACTTACGCTCCTGTAAATGAAGAGGAAAAGAAGGAGTTGGAGGAATTTTCTTTTTCCAACCATGCCATTGCCTGGTCAGGCATGGTTGCGGGAAGGAGCGAAGATTTCAAAGTGATTCTTCCTCAAACTCCTGAAGAGGAGGAATTGCAGTCATATATTGATGAGAGTCAATATTCTGACGTAAAGCGAGGGCGAGGTGCATACGAGTTGTTTCGCAGTGAGGGAAGGATTGTAGATAAATTTGAGAATCATTATATTTATCTCCAATGGTTCTGGTATAGAAATCGCAAGAGAGTATCAAAGGAATACGGTTGGTCGCCTTTCAATATCAATCCGAAAAGCTATTTACTGGCAGAAGTGGCTTCCAATTTTCTGAAGCACAGCGGCAGGCTGGTTGAAATGTGGGGCGGGGACCCTGGCCTCAGGCCTTATGTCGAAGACCTCGAGATGTACAGGGTTATTGCGGTCGGCGCGTCTGATCCGGAAAAAGCAGAAGAAATGTTTGAGGAGATAAAGAGACACGAGCCGCAGAGAGACTTTACAATTGAAACCGAGCGCAAAGAGAGACTGATTAAGACATTGATAGAGAATGACAATAAAATAAGGATAACAAACGAGCGTTTGAGAAAAATCGAAGCAGAGAAGCAGAATAAGACAATGCAAAAGGTGACGAGCAAACCCGATACTTCTCAACATGAAAGCAAATCACCAAACTCAAATAACACAACGATTATTGAACAAAAAGATGAAACTACTCACAAAGAAGATATCCGGGGCATGACAGAATCTTACGATAAACCGCAGGAATCGAATCCTCTTGTTTATATATCAATTCTGATTCTTGGAGCTGTGGGAGCGTTTGTCATAGTAACTTTATTACGCAATCGACGAGTGGCGGGTAAGAGATGACGGGGAAGAAGACAATTCGAGTAATGAATATCAGAATAACCGCCGGGTTTATATTCGCTCTTCTCTGCCTGTCGTCGCTGCCGGCGTACGGGCAGGAAGTGAAGGTCGAGATTGAGTTGAATGATACCGAGTTTACGATACTTGACCCGGTGATAATGACGGTCAGAATAAAAAATGTCGGCGATAAATATGTTGCACTTGATGAGAGTGCAATATTACGGCGAGATGATTATTCCTTAACGAGGCAGTATTTTTCTTGGAAAAGGGATAAAAATTTACTTTATGCAAATTTCCCTATATTGAAAGAGGGAACTTTTTTTATACTTCCACCAGGAAAGTATGTTACGAGGATAATTGACGCATCTTCGCGTAGATTCCATTGCTATTATAAAGGATATGAAACTCATAGCGATGAGAACTGGTCTGTTCAGATTATATTGAAGCACTATGTTTCTAATGACTTATTGCAAGAATACAAGGAATTTGCTGAAAAAAACGATGCGGTTATTCTTGAGGGAGAAATAAAATCGAATAATTTTCAGTTCAAGTATTTATCTCGCAGAAACAATTTTGATATTGAGTTTCAGAATTTATGGACAAATGTATGTAGGAGTCACGAGTATGATTTTCCTAAGGATTTTTTAGGTTTATTCGGGAAAGGAATATATGAAAAATATCCAGAAGCTCCAATTTTAGACTACTGGTTCTGGTATAGAAATCGTTTTTACTCTAACTGGAGCCCATGGAAGTATTCTAATAACTTTTTAGTTCACAATAGCGCTGTTTCTAATAGTTTACTTGAAGAATTTATTTCAAAGACGGATGACTTAATTTACAAATATGGTGAGAATGGACAATTCTCCGCATTAATTGAAGAGCTTTTATGGAACAAAGCAATCGCATTGAAAGCACTTGGTCGTGAAATGGAAGCAGAAGCGCTAAAGGAAAAGCTGATTTCAGAAGAACCTGACAGAGTCTATGATTTTGAACTCAAGCTATATGAATCGAGAGCAACAAAACTTAAAAAGCTTCTAACCGACATGAAGGAATCAGAAGTATCACAAAGATCTGCAAAAAACAAACCCGATAACAAAATTGATGAAACAGAAAAGCCGGAAAAAGATAATCTAACTCAGCCTGAAAACAACCTTCGTGATACGCATAAGACAATTAAAACCAAACCAAATGCTGAAACTAATCCGGCAAGCGGTATGAAAAATATTGATGAACAATCCGGCAAGTCGAAATCATCAACTCCTCTTATCCTGATATCAGTACTTGTTCTTGGGATTATTGCCGGGGTTCTGATTTTAGTAGTTATTTGCAGTAGAAGGTCGCGAGCATCTTAAGATAACGGCGCGGGAGAATAGCACGCGTCGGCGCCTCGACGAGCGATAGCAAGACTTCCTTAACCACGTTTCCCGCGTCAGCGTCGGAGTTTAGGATGTTTCTGTTACCCCGGAGCATTGCAGGTGTGTGCCCCGTGAGCACCTGCGCAACGCTGATGCGCATCAGCGTTGCGTTGGAAACATAAATCTTGAAGGGATCTGACTGGTGATGTAGTATCGTGGGTGAGTGGTTGAGAAAGCCGGGAGAGCGGCTTGTTTCGGAGAGGGTGTTTTCGAACGATGAGATGTCCCGCCTGTACTAAAACTCTTGAGAAGAAGTTCTTCAGGAGCATCGAGCTTTACCGCTGCGGCACGTGCGGCGGCTTCTGGGTTCGCAAGAATATGCTCGGCGACGTGCTCAATCGTTACATGGCCATGATGGAGAAACGCGCGGATACGAAACGCGGGTTCAGAACCAGAGTCAATCCCGCAATCACCGAGACCAGCAAACGCAGTTGCCCCAATTGCAGGGGCGCGATGCGAAAGCAGAATTACGCATACAACTCGAACGTCATCGTGGACATATGCGACGATTGCGCCGGCATCTGGCTGGAGAGTGGCGAAATAGAGAAGATAGCCCGGCACTTCAAAGAATGCGGGGTCGGGGAAAATATGGAGAAGGAATTCGAGGATATTGATATAATCTACGATGATTTCGAACGGGAAGAGGCTTTGTCGCTTCTGAGGGAAGCGATAGTCTGGATTCTGAGTTTCGCGCTTTGAGGTGTTTGAATTGAAGTGCCCGGTATGCAACGGCAATCTCGTAATCGACAGCCGCGGCGGCGTGGAGGTGATGCGCTGCGGCTCGTGCGGCGGCTACTGGGTTCAGAAAAACAACCTTGGCTTAATACTCGAAAAGTACATGAAGCACCTTGCCGCGCGGAGCGACAAGAAGAAAGTGCGAAACCGCGTCAATCCGTGGGAAGTGGAGAAGGTAAAGCTGATTTGTCCGGAATGCGGCCGGGGGATGCGGAAATTAAACTACGCGTACAACTCGAACGTAATCGTCGACAAGTGCGAGACCTGCAACGGGGTATGGCTCGACGAGGGCGAGATTGAAAAGATTGGCGATTTCCTGAGATTCTACGGAATGCCGAAAAAGTTCTGGGAAGACATGAGGCAAATAAAAGAAAGCTACAAACGTCACGGAAGCGACGGGGGCGAGGCGATTGTAAGCAACTACAGTCACGAAGACAACCACCACGGCGGCTTCTTTCTCGGGGTGCTCCTGGGCGCCTTGTTGAGAGGGCTTCTCGGGGACGAATAACCGAAGCGCGGGGAAGATTCTTGGGCAAGGCGAACGAAACACCTATGATGAAGCAGTACCGGAGCGTCAAGGAGCGCTTTCCCGGCAAGATACTTTTCTTCCGCATGGGCGATTTCTACGAGATGTTCCTGGATGACGCCAAGGTCGCGTCGCGGGTGCTGGGCCTGGCGCTCACTTCGCGCTCGAAGGGCGACGGCGCTATTCCCATGGCGGGGATTCCCTACCATTCGGCCGACACGTATATCAGGCGCCTGATTAAAGCGGGCTACAACATTGCGATTTGCGAGCAGATTGAGGATGCCGCGAACGCGAAGGGGCTCGTGGACAGGGATGTCGTGCATGTCGTGACGCCGGGCACCTATACGGATGAAAAATTTCTCGACTCGCGCTCCAACAACTATCTTTTGGCGGTCATGCCGGCGGATAGCTGCGGCCTCGCCTGGGCGGACCTCTCGACGGGCGAGTTCTTTGCCGGGGAATGCTCGAACGATGAACTGCCGGCGGAGATATCGAGGATAGCGCCGTCGGAGCTGCTCGCAGCGCAGTCTATCTGCGAGGAGGATTCCGGGTTCGCGGAGATTTTCGACGAGTCGCTTCCCGGCGTTTCGGTGGTGCCGCGGCCGGACTGGGAATTCGACCTCGAGACTTCCGTCAGGTCGCTTTCCGAGCACTTCGGGACATCGGGCCTGGCCGGATTCGGAATGGAAGAATACGCCGCGAGCGTGCGTGCGGCGGGAGCGGTGCTGGCCTACCTGAAGGAGACGCAAAAGGGCGCGCTCGGGCAGATGCGCTCGATAAAACCCGTCCGGCGCGAGGGCGCGCTGCTTATCGACAGGAACGCGCTCCGGGCGCTCGAACTCGTCGAGACGCAGCGGGCGGGCGAGCGCGACGGCTCGCTTCTGTCCGTAATGGACGCGACTAAAACGGCGATGGGCTCGAGAATGATGCGCTCGTGGCTTCTCGCGCCTCTCGCTGATGCAGGCGAAATCAACCGCAGGCTCGAAGCGGTGTCGCTTCTGCGCGAGAACCAGATGTCGCTCGAAAAGTACAGGGAGCTTCTCTCGCGGATGCCGGACATCTCGCGGCTTGCCGCGCGAGTCGCTTCGGGCAGGTGCGCGCCGAGGGATGTCGCGGGGATTGCGAAGGCACTTGCGGTTGTGCCCGAGCTGAAAAAAGTTGACGCCGAATTGACGGGGGGATTGCTTTTCGAGGTGACCGGCGGGCTGGATCCGCTTGAAGAGCTGAGAGAGTTGATAGAGCTTGCAATAGTCGAAAACCCTCCGGCCACTCTTGCGGAAGGCGGGGTTATACGAAAAGGCTACAGCGCGGAGTTGGACGAGCTTGTCAGCTTGAAGAAGGAAGGGAAGCGCTGGATTGCAGAGTTTCAGGCGCGCGAAGCCCAGCGGACGGGAATCAAGACTCTCAAGGTCGGCTACAACAAGGTTTTCGGCTATTACGTAGAAATAACCAACGCCCAGAACGACAAAGTCCCCGCCGATTACGTGCGCAAGCAGACGCTGAAGAACGCCGAGCGCTACATAACGGAGGAGCTTAAAAATCACGAAGAAAAAGTTCTGACGGCGAGCGAGCGGTCGGTGGCCCTGGAGCAGAAACTTTTCGCGGAGGTCAGGGAGCGGGCGGCGGAGCGGACCTCGCAGCTTCAGGAAAACTCGCGACTCCTGGCGACGCTGGATGTCCTCTGCGCGTTCGCGCACAACGCGGCGCAGAACAGGTACGTTGCGCCCGTCGTTGACGAATCATGCGTGATGGAGGTTGCAGACGGGCGACACCCCGTGCTGGATTTGCGGGTGGAGTTTGTGCCGAACGACACGCTCCTTGATACGCAGGACAACAGGCTGCTCGTTATCACGGGCCCGAACATGGCGGGCAAATCGACGTATATCCGGCAGGTGGCGCTCCTGGCGATTATGGCGCAGATGGGGTCTTTCGTACCCGCGGCGTCTATGCGGCTCGGCGCGGTCGACCGCATCTGCACGCGGGTGGGAGCCTCGGACGACCTTGTCCACGGGAAGTCCACTTTCATGGTCGAGATGAACGAGACGGCGAGCATCCTTCACAATGCGACGAAGCGGAGCCTTATAATTCTCGACGAGGTGGGGCGCGGGACATCGACTTACGACGGGCTTTCGCTTGCCTGGGCGGTTGCGGAACATATCGCTCAAAAGATGAAAACGCGCACTCTCTTTGCTACCCACTACCACCATCTGACGGACCTGGCGCATACGTGCGAAGGGGTGAAAAACTACAACGTCGCGGTGCGCGAGTGGGGCGACAAGGTGGTTTTTCTCCACAAAATCGTGGAGGGAACCTCGGACCGTTCTTACGGGATACATGTCGCGCGGCTTGCGGGGATACCGAGAGAAGTTATCGAGCGGGCGGTCGTGATTCTTTCGAACCTCGAGGCGGGCGCGGCGGATGCTGGCGACATGCCGAGGCTCCTGCCGAAGGAAGAAAGGGCTCTTGACGCCCAGATGTCGCTTTTCGAGGAACCGGGAGAGAAGATTGTAAAAAAACTGCGGGAAGTGGATATAAATTTGACTACGCCCGTGGAGGCGCTTAACATCCTGAAGGATATTCTCGAAATGCTCGGATAGGGGAAACGCGGTTGGTATTTTTCAGCGGCAACGATGACTCTGTTTTACGGATTGTGCGCAAGTACAAGAAACTGCTGCCGCCGGTCGGATACGAGCTTGAGAACCTTTGCGAAGAATTGAAGGAAAAGGGCGAGTGCATCGATTTTTCGGAAAGTTCGCTCGCGACTCTCGACGGGATGGTGCGTGACGTTGCGCTTGGCGAGAGCAATGCGGTCAAGGACTCGCAGGAAGTGCATTCTTTCATTTTCCGCAATAGGGAGGCGATTGGCAGACTGGGAACTTTCCTGGGCTGCATTGTCATCGAAAACATCGGAGGCCGCTGGCAGCGAGAAGACGGCGGGCTCGTCGTGGCGAAAACGGGTGGGGCGAACGTGGAGTTCGACCCTTACCAGGCGGTCATAAGGGCGATAATAGACTTCCGCAACGAATCGCTGGAATCCCAGTACCGAAGGCTCGGGGAAGAGATTCGAGGAAGGGGACCTATGGCGCGCTTCAGGCGCGGGGTCGTCGAGGAGATTGAAAGGCGCATCCCGGGCGTGAAGGTGGGGCGGATAAGCGGGCTCGAGCTTTGGCTTACGAACGGCATCAAGATAAACCTGCAGAATCTTTACGCCACTTGCCGGAGGTCGCCAAAGTCTGCCGGGGAGGCTGTCGGGCAATTCGTCGGCGTGGTCTGTTCCATGGAATCAGCGGGTGCGGAGATGCCGGGCTTCGAGGAAGCGGCGGGAAGCCTTTACCCCGTGCTCAAGACGAGCGCCTTTCTCAAACGCGGCCTCGGCGACGGCGAGAAGGTCGCCCAGCAGTTGGTCTGGGACGAGTTCCACGGAGTGCTCGTCGTTTGCTACGTTTTCGAGCGGGACGGCTGTTTTCGGTTCGTGAGAAACGGCGACCTCGAGAAATGGAGTGCCACTGTCGAGAAGCTTCACCATCACGCGATAAGGAATCTCGAGGTATGCTCGCTTGGCCTGGACCACAGCATAGCGAGCACAAGGTACGGCAGCGTGATTGTCGTAAACGCGAACGACGGTTACGACGCGGCGCGGATATTGCTTCCCGGCTTGAGAGAGAGACTTTCGCCGCATCTCGGCGAAAGCTTCGTCGTCGCCGTGCCGTGCCGGGACCTGCTGGTGGCGTTCGAGCGTAATGACGGCCTGCTTTCGTTCATGAAGCGCTGGATACGCGATGACGCTCACATGGGCGCATACGGGCTCACGGACGCGCTTTTCGTCTGCGACGGGCGCGGGATGACGCCATTGGGCGAGGATGTTTCGTAGGGGAGGGAGAAGTGTATAGAGAAATACGGCTTGTCGATGCCTTTACGGAGCATGCCTTCGGCGGGAACCCGGCGGGCGTCGTGCTGAAGGGTGACGGACTTTCGGATTCGATGATGCAGAAGATAGCGCGCGAGATGAGCGTTTCTGAAACCGCCTTCGTCCGTCCGGACCCGGAAGGCGAAGCAGAGTTCGAGGTAAGGTTCTTCACGCCGCATACCGAAGTAGACCTATGCGGGCACGCCACGGTGGCAGCTTTCTGGACGCTTGCCTCGCAGGGCGTGATAGTAAAGCGCGCTCAGACGATGGTCTCCTCCCAGCGAACGAAAGCGGGCGTGCTTCCGGTAGAAATCCACTATGCGGGCGATGTGCTTGACAAGGTTGTGATGGAGCAGGCCGAGCCGAGGTTTCGTGAGACTTCGGTGGATTCGAGGAGAATGGCAGACATACTCGGAATCGGAAAGGAAGAGATTGACAAGACGGGCTTGCCCATAGAGCTTGCGTTTACGGGTCTTTGGTCTCTTAAGGTTCCGGTGAAGCATCGCAAGGCGCTCGAACAGATAAGGCTCGACAAGAGGGCACTTTCGGACCTCGGATTTTCTCTCGAGTTCGAAACGTGCTGCGTTTTCTGCATGGAGCCGGTTCGCGGCGATGCGAAAGTGCACCAGAGGGTATTCTGTCCGCAGGTGGGCGTGGACGAGGACCCCGCGACCGGGACTGCATCCGGCTCACTCGGCGCGTATCTGGCAAAAAACGGGGTCATCGAACCCGGGACCGACGGCGTGAAATTCCTCATCGAGCAGGGTTACGAAATGGGCCGTCCGGGACATATCTACGTAGAGGTGTTCCGTGAGCACGGGCAGCTTTCGGTCCTGGTCGGCGGCTCGGCGGTCGAGGTCATGCGCGGGACCATCCGCAGCACGGACTAAGAGGCTTTTTTCGCCAGGATGAATTTCCCTTCCGATTCGTCGACGAGAACGGTATCGCCTTCGGCGAACGCGCCTTCGAGAAGCTCCATCGCGAGCTGGTTTTGGATTTCGTTCTGGATGACCCGCTTGAGCGGCCGCGCGCCGAACGCGGGGTCGTATCCCATGTCGGCGACGAGCTTTCGCGCCCCGGGAGCGAGTTCGAGGCCGATTCGCTTTTCCGCGAGCATTTTTCTCAAATCTTCTACTCTCAGTTCGACTATCTGTTCGATATCCGAACGCGAAAGACGGCGGAAAAGGATTGTGTCGTCGAGCCTGTTGAGAAATTCAGGGTTGAAGTGAGCGTTTACCTGCTCCATGACGCGGGGCCTGATATCGCCGAGGTCGTCACCCGCAGACTCGCGGATTACGTGGCTTCCGATATTCGAAGTCATGATAATTATCGTATTTTTGAAATCCACGGTGCGACCGTGGCCATCCGTCAGTCGACCGTCGTCGAATACCTGGAGCAGGATGTTGAAAACGTCAGGATGAGCCTTTTCAATCTCGTCGAGAAGGACAACGGCGTAGGGCCTGCGGCGGATTTTTTCCGTGAGCTGGCCGCCCTCCTCGTAGCCGATGTAGCCGGGAGGCGCGCCGATTAGGCGTGATACGGTGTGCTTTTCCATATATTCCGACATGTCGAGCCTGACGAGGGCGTTTTCGTCGTCGAAGAGGAATTCGGCCAGAGTGCGTGCGAGTTCGGTCTTGCCGACGCCGGTTGGGCCGAGGAAAAGAAACGCACCCACTGGGCGGCGCGGGTCGGAAAGCCCGCTTCTTGCCCGTCTTACGGCGTTGGAGATGGATACGACGGCTTCGTTCTGGCCTATTACGCGCTTTTCGAGTTCTTTTTCCATGCGGGTCAATTTTTCTATCTCTCCCTGCATGAGCCGTGAAACGGGCACTCCCGTCCATCGCGAGACCACTCCGGCGATGTCTTCGGCATCGACCTCTTCTTTGAGCATGCACTTGTCTTTCTGGAGTTCGGTCAGCTCGGAGTTGGCCGCCTCGAGCTTTTTATCAAGCTCGGGCAGTTTCTGGTATCGGATTTCAGCGACTTTGTCGAGCTGGCCCTGGCGCTCGAGGCGCTCGGATTCGATTTTAACCTGCTCGATTTCCTCCTTGACGGCGCGGATGCGGGAGATGAGCTCCTTTTCGTGCTGCCAGTGGGTTTTGAGGCCGCTCGACTTCTCCTTTTCGCCGGCGATTTCCTTTTCGACTTCCTTTAGCCTTTCCTTCGAAAGCTTGTCCTTCTCTTTCTTGAGAGCTTCGCGCTCGATTTCGAGTTGAGTTATTCTTCTTTCTATCGTATCGAGTTCCTGAGGCATCGAATCTATCTCGATTCGCAGGCGGCTTGCGGCCTCATCGACAAGGTCGATGGCCTTATCTGGCAGAAACCTGTCGGTAATGTAACGGCTTGAGAGAGTTGCGGCCGCGACGAGCGCGCCATCCTGAATGCGAACGCCGTGGTGTACTTCATAGCGCTCCTTGAGCCCGCGGAGTATCGCGATAGTGTCCTCCAAATCCGGCTCGCCAATGAAAATCGGCTGGAACCTTCTTTCGAGCGCCTTGTCTTTTTCGATGTTTTCGCGGTACTCGTCGAGAGTTGTCGCGCCGACGCAACGCAACTCTCCTCGGGCAAGAGCTGGCTTGAGCATATTGGCTGCGTCCGCAGAGCCTTCGGCCTTGCCGGCACCGACAACCATATGCATTTCATCGATAAAGAGGATGATTTCCCCGGCCGCCTCTTCAATCTCCTTCAGGACCGCCTTCAGGCGTTCCTCGAACTGTCCGCGGAACTTCGCGCCCGCGATGAGAGCGCCCATGTCGAGTTGCACGACCCGCTTGTTCTTGAGGCCTTCGGGCACGTCGCCCGATGCGATGCGCAGGGCGAGCCCTTCGGCAATGGCCGTCTTTCCCACGCCGGGGTCGCCTATGAGAACGGGATTGTTTTTGGTGCGTCTCGAAAGCACCTGCATAATCCTGCGGATTTCATCGTTGCGGCCGATTACCGGGTCGAGCTTGCCGCGGGAGGCGAGTTCGGTGAGGTCCTTGCCATACTGCTTGAGTGCCTGGTATTTTTCCTCGGGGGCCTGGTCCGTGACCTTGTGGGAGCCGCGCACATCACGAAGGGCCTGGAGCACTTTTTCTCGCGAGAGTCCCGCCCTTTCGAGAAGCGCGCTGGTAGGCGCCTCGGGGACAGAGGCCAACGCCAGGAGCAGGTGCTCGGTACTTATGAATTGGTCGTTGAGGTTTTTCGCCTCCTTGTCGGCCGAGTCGATTACTTTTCTGAATCGGGGGGAGAGGTAAGCGTCGCCGAGCGCGCCTTCCACGCGCACAAGCCCGTCAAGCTCGCTTTCCACCGCCGAGACGACGGTCGCGGGATTTATGCCCACCTTGGCGAGAATCGGACCAACCACGCCTTCCGGCTGCGCGAGCAGGGCTTTCAATAGGTGCGCCGGCTCAATCTGCTGATGATTGGCGGACTCGGCGAGTTGCCGCGCCTGCTGGAGAGCTTCCTGCGATTTCAGCGTAAACCTGTCAAGCTGCATTACGTCTTACTCCTCAATAATCCGGCGGGAGCGGGAAAGCGCCCCCGCCGTATATTGTCAATCAATTCCCCGCGAGCTTACCCGGCTTTGATGTCAATCTTTTTAGCCTTCTTACTGGCCTGCTTTTTCAGTGTGACGGTAAGTATCCCATCGCTGTACTGTGCATCGATATCTTCGGGGTCGACTTCGACGCCAAGATTGACTGTTCTCGAGAAAGAACCGAACGAGCGCTCCTTGTAGTAATACTTTTTTTCCTCGTCCTTTTCTTCCTTTTCCTCCTTCTTTTCGCCCCGAACAAGGAGTTGGTCGCCGTTAAGCTCGACCTCCATATCCTCGGGTTTCACGCCGGCGATTTCCGCCTTGACGACGAGGCTGTCGCCTTTGTCCTGCACGTCGAGCGCCGGGAAACGCATTTCCGGCATTTCGAAGTCGAACAATCTCGCAGGCTTCCGGTCAAAGAGCTTCGAAATCTCCTTGAACGGATCCCTTCCAGTATATCTTACTATTGCCATGACGAACCTCCTTTCAAAAATCCGTTTTCAATGCTACGCTATCTATAAATGCAATCATCATGCCAATACTTTACGCACCAATAAAGCACAATGGCTATATTACGTAAGTCCAATAATAACAAGATGTTATGCGGATTTTCCTAAAGAATGGCGTTGCATTTTTTCAAACGCGATGCGCCAAAATGGCACGGCGCGCCATTTTGTCCATGTCATATATTCCACCTTTTGTATTAAGATGATGATGTTAACATATTGGGATAATTATCTCATTAATTGAAAGCTTGAAAATAACGAAGCCGGAAACTACAATCCAGGTTCTTTGCAATAGAGGGAGCGTTTCTGGAAAAGAAGGGCAAGAGCGGTTTTTCATTTCTTTCGGCGGGGTCGTGGGCGATGTACGACTTTGCCAATACTATATTCAGTGCCACGTGCGTAACGTTGTTTTTTCCCATTTATATGAAACGTATCTCTGGCTCGGTAACGGAGATAGGCACGGCGAATGTTATTTCCATGATTGCGGCCGGCATCGTGCTGCCCGTCGCGGGCGCGGTGATAGACAGGACGGGCAGGGCGAAGCCGTGGCTTTTCTGGCTAACGCTGATTTGCTGCGGAGGAACCGCGCTTCTCTCCGCCTTCGGGCCTTTAAAGGGAAACATTATCTGGCTGATGGCTTTTTTCATTCTCGCCAATTTTTCGTACCAGGTCTCGCTTGTATTTTACAATTCGCTGATTACTTCAGTCGCTCCGGCGAACAAAATCGGAATGATTTCAGGCATCGGGGTCGGCCTCGGGTATGCAGGGATTATTTTCGCCATGTTCGTATTATGGCAGGTGACGGAGGTTTTCGGCTTGCGCTCTGCGTTCCTGACGGCGGCGATACTCTTTTTCGTATTCGCCGTGCCGCTTTTCTTGTTCGTCAAGGAGCGGAAAGTGGCGAACCCGGAAAAGCTCGGTTTTCATACCGCATGGGATGCGCTAAAGCGGGTATGGCAAACCGACCGTTCGCTCAGAAAGCGCAAGGGGATATTGATGTTTTTCCTCGGCAATTTTCTCGTGGTCGATGCTCTCAATACGGCGATTGTATATTTCGGAGTCTATATCGAGCATGTTTTCGGCAAAGAGCCGACCCAGATAATGCTGCAGCTCGTGGGGCTCTATACCGGGGCTCTCGTCTGGGGCATACTGCAGGGCAGGGCGTGCGACCGGTTCGGAGCGAAGCCGGTTTATCTCGCCGCAGCGGGCGCGCTCGTATTCATGGTCGTGGTCTGCGCAACAATCAGAAGCGAATTCTGGTTTTTCATGACTTTGATAGTTATGGGTTCTTTCGCGCTTGCAGGCGTTTGGACGGCTGGACGCAAGATGCTTGTGGAGATATCGCCGCCCGAGGACCTCGGCGAATTTTTCGGGCTTTATGGCATGACCGGACGTTTGAGTGCATACGGCACGATTTTTTTCGCTCTTATCGCGGACAGGCTCGGTTTCCGGCTTGCGCTCCTTGCGCTTCTGGTTACTTCGGTTCCTGGCGCTCTGCTGCTGAGCCGGGCGCGGGGCGAAGAACTCCCGGTGGAGGGAACGGAGGCTACTTGAGGAAGGACCAGAAAAATTTGCAAATGCCCTTGATTGCGGGTTGCGTGGCTGTATAATGTAGGAGCTTTGGGTGCCGCGTAATACGGAAGCCGTCGTAGCGCGGCTGCGAAAGGAGGACTCGTGGCTAAGAAAGATGATAAAATCCTGAAAGACAAAAGGCTTATCTTTTACGCCGAGGATGTCGAAAAGATAACGAAGCTGCTTGAAGAGCTTATCAAGCTGTCGGACTCGAAGTCCAACATCCTGATAGACAAGGATGGACACCTGATAAGCAAGGCGGGCCATACGGAGTCATACGACGTCCAGACGGTGAGCGCGCTCGTGGCGGGCTCGTTCGCGGCGACGCGTGAAATGGCCAGGCTTCTTGGCGAAGAGGAGTTCTCGATTCTCTTCCACCAGGGCAAGCGCGACAACATCCAGCTCACGCTTATCGGCGACAGGACAATCCTTGCCACCATATTCGATAACAGGACTACTATCGGAATGGTGAGGCTCTATACCAAGGAAATAGCTTCCAAGCTGGCCAAGGTGTTCAAGGATATCGAGGAGCGCAAATCGGCGCCCGAAGGGCAGTCCATAGGAGATGATTACGCAGACGAGGCGAAGGGCAAACTGGACGAGTTCTTCGGATAGCAGCGGTTGCGTCGCATTTCCCGGTAACAAAAGAATGAAATCTCAAGCCCGTCGCAAGACGGGCTTTTTATTGGGGGGTGGGGGATGCAGGAATACGGTAACTGGGGAGGCGCTCTTATCTCGGAAGGGCGGGCTGACGCGATTATTTTAGGTGCGCCTTATGACGCGATGTCCACTAACCGGCGTGGCGCGGTGAAAGCCCCGCAGGCTATCCGCGAGGCGTCTTCGGCTCGTTCGCTCAATCCATGTACGGAAGAGGGCCACAGTCTCAAAGAGGTCATACGGCTTGCCGACAACGGTGATTTAATCCTGCCGGAAGACCCGATAGAAATGGAGAGAGAGGTCAGGGGCGCGGTTTCCGAGATACTCGATTCGGGCGCGGTGCCGCTTCTTCTCGGTGGCGACCACTCGATAACTTTTGCGGCCGCGAAGTCGGTGGCCGAGAAACACGGCAAAATAGACATTCTGTATATGGATGCCCATCCCGACCTTTATGACCGGTACGACGATTCTCCCTATACCCACGCTTCCACGGCTTATCGACTGGCGAAGGAGGTGGATTTCGGACGGTTCGTGCAGGTTGGCGTTCGGATGCCGGCCGAAGGCCAGTTCGACCTGGCGAAGGAACTGGGAATTCAGCTTATTACCGCCTATCATCTGGTGGCCCCAGAGAACCTGAAGTTCGAAAATCCTCTTTATATTACTCTGGACATGGACTGCCTCGATCCCGCGTTTGCGCCGGGCGTGGGAAATCCCGTCCCGGGCGGACTGACTTCGCGCGAGCTTCTCGACATTTTGAAGTCGCTTACCGGAAAGGTCGCAGGTGCGGATGTGGTGGAATATGTACCGGATTTTGACGTGAGCCAGATAACGGCGACCGCAGCCGCGAGGTTCGTTATAGAGATTGCAGGCCTGATTGCCGGCGTCAGGTAACGGGAGCGCAAGGCTCTTGAACCCAAATAAAGCTTGAAAATTCCGGCGGATATGTTACATTATCAATCTGGTAAACCGAGCGTGAAAGGAGATTCCAGTGCGCTATAGAAGGCTTGATGTCGTCCTCGTCGCCCTGCTGGTCGTGGCGTTTGCCGCCGGATGCGGCTCGACCGCAACAATTCAACGCGGCGATGTGCAGGAAGACCCTGCAAGGCTGGCGATAGTCGCCGAGCACGAAGCACTCGCGTCGCAGCAAAGACAGGAGCTCTCGACGAAGCAGGAAGAAGAGATGCAAAATGCGCTTTCCGTGATTAACAACGAAGAGGAAGATAAAATCAGCCAGCTCAAAGAGCAGCTTGCCAGCGACCTCGAAACCGCCAGCGAGGATGCTCGCGCGACGCTTGCCGAGGACGAACTCGACGCCAGGATAGAGGAGCTCGAAACCGAGTCCCAGACAAGTCTGCAGGAGCAGACCGCGGAGATAAGAACGGCTTATGAGGAGAAGCGCACGGAGCGCCAGGCGGAATATACGCAGTTGCACGAGCAGGAAGCGCAGAAACTCGAATCGAGCCTGCAGACTCAATTGCAGGATAAACTTACAGAGTATGACATGCAGCAGGCGCAGTTGGCGGCAGAGACGCCCGCGGTTCAGCCCGAAACTGCCGCGCCCGTTCAGCCCCAGCCAGTGGCACAGCCCCAGCCAGCGGCAGAGCCTCAGCCGGCTCCACAACCCGTAGCTCCTCAGTCTCAACCGGTTGCACAACCCGTACCTCAGCCCGTGCCGGCGGTTGTAACGTCGGCGCCCGGAACGAGAGCGCCCGTCGACCCGGTCTCATCGATGGAAGAACCCAGGCTGACGGATAAAGGGCTTCGTCAGGAAGGTCCCGCCCCGCTCGGGCAGAGGCGTCATTACGTTAACAAGTACTTCCGTTCGGGTGAAGTGCTGGGGGAAATCACCCCCTCGGAGGAATTGCAAAAAAGAGAACGGCATGAAGCGGTCGTGACTTTCTGGCTGGAAGGCTCCGGGAAGAGCGCAAGCCCGAGGTTCATGGTAAACGGCGTGCCCGTGGCTTCATGGCAGGAACTCGAGAGCAGGCTGGCGGAGTTCAGACTTAAGCTTATAAAGGAAAAACACCTTCTTTACGCCAAAGTCATTCTCGACCAGAGAAAGGATGTTTCCCGCAGTATCGTGGACGATATCCTGAGCATATGCTTCAGGGCAGGCATCAGGGATATTTCCATGGGCGGCAAAGAGCCCAGGATGGAAGAGTAGGGTTGCGATAATTTGAAAAAAAGACACACCCGGGCATCACGCCCGGGCGTTTTTTTTATTGGAAGTATTTTTAGAAAAAGCCATGATTATTTACTTCGAGATAGAGGGAAAGGAAAATACCGGGACGGCGCATATGAACAATTTTTTCGACATGAAAATCAAGGCAGTTTTGCGCAAACCGAGAGGTTTTTGAAAAGAATCTTTTTCCGTCTCTCAGATTAAACTTGTTTCACCTGATTCCGATTTGATAATCTGATAACCAAGCTTATATTTGTGCTGGATTTTAGAAAGGAGATTTCAATGCAGAAGGTCGAAGGTGAAAAGAAAGGCCACGATGTAAAAATATACGCGCTATCCACCTGCATGTGGTGCAAAAAAACCAAGAAACTTCTCGATGACAACTCCGTCGAATACGAGTTCGAGGATGTCGATTTGCTTCAGGGAAGCGAGCGTGAGGATGCCCTTTCGGAAATCGAGAAACTTAATCCCAAGAAGACGTTTCCAACAATTGCCGTGGACGGGAAAGGCATAATCGGTTTCAAGGAAGACGAGCTTAAGGAGGCACTCGGGCTGTGAGCATAACCGCCGATGATATCTGGCGGGAATTCAAGGCCGAGGCGGATGCCACCGGCTACGGATTCACCGACCAGAAGGAAGAACTCGCCTGGCTGCTTGAGGGGCTTGCAGCGAACGTCGAGCGTTACGGATACCCGCTATGCCCTTGCAGGATGGGCGCCGGCGATATTGCTGCGGACAGGGATATAATCTGTCCTTGCGACTATCGCGACCCCGACCTTAATGAGTTCGGGCAGTGCTACTGAGGCCTCTACGTTACCGGGGATTGGCTTCTCGGGAAGAAGCCTCATAACCAGATACCGGAGCGCAGGGAGAAGCAGTCTCCGTCTGCGGTCCGGGAATATTATGAAACTCCAGCAGGAGGTGAGATTGTGTATAGATGCGTCGTCTGCGGCTACCTCTGCGCGCGCGAGGAACCGCCCGCCGTATGCCCGATTTGCAAGGCCAAGAAAGACCGTTTCGAAGAGTTCGGCCATATAGTCAAAAATGCCGATGATGACAAGAGCGACGAATCTTAAATCGGCTTCAAATCTGATTTTTCCGGAAAGGGGGAAACAATGTCCCCGCACCTCAGCATTAAAATCGGCGGCGAGGCCGGGCAGGGCATTCAATCGGTAAGCAGGCTTCTCGCGGACATGCTTCAAGATGTCGGCCTCCATGTTTTCGCTTATCAGAACAAGGAATCGCGAATCAGGGGAGGGCACAACTTCGTCCACATGGCGGCTGCGGTTGAGCCTGCCTTCTCGGCTAGAAGAGACCTCGATATTCTTATCTGCCTCGACGCCGCTTCCGTAAGCCTGCATTCTGACGAAGTGCGGGAGAACGGGCTCGTCCTTTTCGACCCGGACCTCGTGCCCGAAGGGCCGGAGGGCAGCAAATACTTCAAGCTTAAATTTGCCGCGATAGCAAAGGAAAAGGCCGGTTCCAAGGTAATGGCCAATACCGTTGCAATAGGCGCGGCCCTGGCCTACGCCGGGATGGATTTCGAGATATTGTCAGCACAGCTCGGGCGGTTCTTCGGCTCGAAGGGCGAGGATGTCGTAAAAGGCAACATCGCCGCGGCACGCGCCGGCTACGAGCTTGCGGCAGAATACCTCTCGCATCGGGCGAAGTTTTCTTTTCCTGAAAAAAAGCAGGAGACAGTCATGCTTTCCGGGGCACACGCGATTGCGTTCGGAGCGATAGCGTCGGGCTGCAGCTTCTTGAGCGCATACCCCATGTCGCCTGCTACGGGGATTATGGAATACTTCTTCGCGCATCGCGAAGACCTCGGACTTGTGGCCGTCCAGGCCGAAGACGAAATCGCGGCCATTAACATGGCGATAGGCGCCTCTTACGCGGGCGTCCGGGCAATGACTTCCACGAGTGGAGGAGGATTTTCGCTTATGGTCGAAGGCCTCGGGCTTGCGGCGATAACTGAAACGCCTCTCGTGATAGTCGAGGCGCAAAGGCCGGGGCCGGCCACCGGCTTGCCCACCCGCACCGAGCAGGCCGACCTCTTGTTTGCTATCCATGCATCTCAGGGCGAGTTTCCGCGTGCAGTGCTTACGCCGGGAACTGCGGGACAGGCGTTCGCGGCGATGTCGAGAGCGTTCAATCTCGCCGAAAAATACCAGGTTCCAGTCATAGTCCTCGTTGACCAGTACATCACGGATTCCATATGGACACAAGAGCCTTTCAACCTTGACGATGTTACGATAGACCGCGGTTCGCTTTACGCGGGCTCGGGCGACGCGGCGGAATATAAAAGATACGCTCTTGCCGCTGACGGAATTTCTCCGCGCGCATTTCCGGGCAATCCAAACGCACTCGTTTATGCAGATTCGGACGAACACGATGAATCCGGCAGGATTACCGAATCTGCCGAAGTCCGGATAAGCCAGGTCGGAAAGCGAGAACGAAAATTCGAAGGGCTCGTTTCCGAAGCCGCACAACCGGTTCTTTACGGACCGGAAGACTACGAAGAACTCGTCGTATGCTGGGGAAGCGTTCTCGGGGCGGCGCTGCCGGCGCTCGATATATACAGGGCGGGCGGCGCCAAAGCCGCATTGCTTCATATCGAACAGGCGTGGCCGCTCACGGGCAGCGCAGTTGCCGATGCCATGAAAAAAGCGGGCAGAACTTCTTGCGTGGAACTCAACTCGATCGGGCAGATGGCTCGGCTTATCAGGGCGCAGACCGGGCTCGAATTCGACCGGGTAATCCTCAAGTACGACGGCAGGCCTTTCTTGCCCGAGGAACTTGCGGAAGAGCTTGGAAAGGAGGCGCATTAATGGTTAGCAGGGAAGACTATGGCAGCTTTGAAACCGCCTGGTGTCCGGGCTGTGGCAACTTCGCGCTTCTTGAAAGTCTGAAAACGGCCCTGGCGGAGGCCGGAATAGAACCGGGCAAACTGCTCATGGTTTCGGGGATAGGCCAGGCGGCGAAAATACCACAGTACTTGCGCTGCAACATGTTCAACGGACTTCACGGCCGCGCCTTGCCGGTGGCGACGGGAGCGAAGCTCGCCAATCACGAGCTGACGGTCATCGCTGAAAGCGGCGACGGCTGCATGTATTCCGAGGGTGGCAATCACTTGAGCCACGCGATAAGAAGAAACATTGACATAACCTGCATAGTCCACGACAACCAGGTATACGGGCTGACGAAAGGGCAGGCCTCGCCGACGAGCGAGCCCGAGTTCGACAGCGGCACGAGTCCGGGAGGCAGCCATATGGAGGCGCACCATCCGCTTGCCCTGGCCATTGCGCTGGATTGCGGGTTCGTGGCCCGCGGATTTGCCGGCGATATGGAGCAATTGAGCCAGCTTATTCGGGATGGAATTAAACATCCCGGTTTTGCTCTTATCGATGTTTTGCAGCCGTGCGTTTCGTTCAACGGGATAAATACGTTCAAATGGTATAAGGACAGAGTTTACAAGCTTGAGGAAACGGATTATGACTCGGGCAACAGGTCGATAGCTTTCGAAAAATCTCTGGAATGGGGGGGCAAAATCCCGACCGGAGTTCTTTACCGCGCATCGCGGAACACGTTCGAGAGCAGCGAGCCGGCAATTGCAAAAATACCTCTTGTAAAGAGAGAGTGGAATCCGCAGAATCTAAGGAGTATAGTAGATAAGATGAAATAGCATCCGTACTCCGGAGTCTGCGGCGTCGAAAAACGGGGAGGTATCCGAGTTGATTCAGAAAGCATTGGTCGGTTTTCTTGTGGCTCTCGTGTTTGTTTCTGGCTGCATAATTGGCGGTGGCCATGAAATCGAAGCCAGGGTTAACGCCGACAACAAGAAGCTCGCCGTTATCCCGTTCAGGGAAAAAGACCTATATTTTCTCGAATCGAAACACGGCGCGGACGTGGCAGGGCTCGTAGTGTCGGCGATTCTAAAGAACGCCCTTAATCCGAAAATCGTGGACCCCAAAAAAGCGTTTGACATGATACGCGACGTGAATCCCGAGAAAATCAACTGGGGCGACGTGGCGACGGTACTCGAGGTGGACTACCTCGTAGTGGGCTCGATTGGAACTTTTCGCGCCCGCGACCCCAAGAGGGATGTCAACTGTTACCGGGGCGAGATGAGGATGGACCTCGAGGTATGGTGCCCTGATAACACTTTCGTGCTTAAAGAGAAAGTGTCGGCGAAACACCCTTCTGACAGGTTCGATGTGCCGGTACTGAGCACCTTCGATACGACCGAGGAAGAGGTTCTGGGCAGGCTCAAGTGGAACATCGCGAAGTCGATAGCGAGGTTTTTCTTCGCTTATGCCCCGGATGATTAGGGGGCCGCGGGCACCGAAGCGCGCATAGCCGGGCGGCAGAGCGTCGATGAATAATCTTTGTTTCATTTTTCCGAAGGGGTGCAATGTGCGCTTGACTGCATCTCGGGGCTGACCTATAATTGCACTCGTTATTAGGCGATGGTTTCGCCAGGGGAGAAAAAAATGAAACTCAGGGTAGGCATAAATGGATTCGGCAGGATTGGCAGGAATTTTTTCAGAATAGTCTCGGCGCGCGACGATTTCGAGGTCGTCGGGATTAACGACCTCGGCGATTTGGAAACCATGGCGCACCTGCTGAAAAGAGATTCCATTTTCGGGACTTTCGACGGGATGGTCGAGGTCGGAGATGGCTCCCTTGTCGTGAATGGCAAGGAAGTCCGGATGCTCAACGAAAGAGACCCCGCCGCGCTTCCTTGGGGAGAGCTCGGGGTGGAATTCGTGCTCGAATCCACGGGCGTTTTTCGCAAGGCCGACCAGATGCAGAAGCATCTCGACGCCGGGGCTCATTGCGTGGTGCTTAGCGCACCCGCCAAGGGCGACCTGGATGCAACGGTTGTCATGGGCGTGAACGACTCAATACTTACGGGTGATGAAAAGCTGCTTTCCAACGCCTCGTGCACGACGAACTGCATGGCACCCATGATCAAGGTTCTCGACGATGCATTCGGCGTTGAGCGCGGGCTTATGACGACGATACACGCCTATACGAACGACCAGAAGATTCTCGACTTGCCGCATAGCGACCTTAGGCGCGCGCGGGCGGCGGCCGTGAATATTATTCCAACCTCGACGGGGGCGGCCAAGGCGGTTGGAGTTGTCATGCCTCATATGAAAGGCAAGCTCGACGGCATGGCGGTGAGAGTCCCCGTTCCTGACGGTTCGTTTACCGACCTCGTCGTGCAGATACCGGAATCCGTGGGTGCCGACGATGTGAACGCGCGCTTCAAGGAAGCTTCGGAATCGATACTCAAGGGAGTGCTTCAATATTCGGAAGAGATGCTGGTTTTAAGCGACATAATAGGCAACCCGCACTCGTGCATTTTTGACGCGAAATCGACGATTACCATAGGCAACATGGTCAAGGTGTGCGGCTGGTACGACAACGAGTGGGGCTATTCCAACAGGCTTGCAGACCTCATGGCCAAGCTCGGTTCGCTGAAATAGAACGTAATTTCGGGAGGAAAATCCCGTGAAGAAAACGATAGATGATGCGGAGCTCGCCGAGAAACGGGTTCTCGTCAGGGTAGATTTCAACGTCCCGCTCGAAGCGGGGCGCGTGACCAGCGATGTCAGGATTCGCCGGGTGCTTCCTACGATTAAAAAAATATCCAAAAGAGGCGGGATTGCAATCGTGATGAGCCACCTCGGCAGGCCGAAAGGCAAAGTTGTCGAGGAGCTCCGCCTTGACCCGGTGGCGGACAGGCTATCCGAGCTCCTCGGGAAGGGCGTGACAAAGCTCGACGACTGCGTGGGGACCGGCGTGAAAGAGGCCCTTGCCAGGCTGCAGCCGGAGGATGTCGTACTTCTGGAGAACCTGAGGTTCCATTCAGAGGAAGAGAAAAACGACGAGGACTTCGCGAAGAAACTCGCATCGCACGGAGACGTTTTCGTCAACGACGCTTTCGGCGCGGCGCATCGCGCGCACGCCTCGACGACGGGAATTGCGGCATTCGTTCCCGCAGTCGCGGGATACCTGATGGCCAGGGAAATACAAGTTCTTGGCAAGCTTCTCGAAGGTCCGGAGAAACCTTTCGTCGCGGTGCTCGGCGGCGCGAAAGTATCAGACAAAATCGGAATAATCCGCCACCTTCTCCCCATGCTTGATTCGGTGGTTATAGGCGGAGCGATGGCCTACACTTTCCTGAAGGCCTCCGGCGTGGAAATCGGCGCCAGCAGGGTTGAAGAAGACAAAATCGGAGTGGCGAAAGAAGCGCTCGAAGAGGCTGAAAAACTGGGAAAGCAGATATTCCTTCCGGTGGACCATGTCATTGCGGACAGGTTCGGCGAGGATGCAAAACCGGTAAGGACTTGTGGCGAGATAGACCAGGGCTTCATCGGCCTTGATATAGGCGAACAGACGGCCGCTTCTTTCCGGGAGATAATAAGCTCTGCCGGAACGATACTTTGGAACGGCCCAATGGGCAAATTCGAATGGGATTCCTTTGCCTCGGGCACGCGAGACGTGGTCAAGGCGATGGCAGATTCGAATGCATACAGCGTATGCTGCGGAGGTGATTCGGCGGCCGCGGCGGAAAAGTTCGGGCTTGTCGAAAAGATTTCCTACGTCTCCACGGGGGGCGGGGCGAGCCTCGAATTCCTGGAAGGCAAAGAGCTTCCCGGTATAGCGGCGTTGCAGAACAAATAATTGCAGCCCGCCCGCGGGCAGGCTCAGAGAGGGGGATTGTATGGCGAAGGGTCAGTCGGTTCAAATAGACACGGCCGCGCTCAAGAAAATTATCGAGGCGGACAGCTTCATCAACATGAATGCCGAGACCAGAAAGAAGTACGAGGAGGTCTACGAGCTTAACTGCAATATCAGAGAATTGCAGGTTTACAAGCTTCTCCAGAAAATGGTGGCGGACATGAACGGAATGCTGAAGGGCAAGCCTGAAAAGCTGCGCCTCTTCGACGAGGGCGAAGGGCTGCATCTCGAGCTCTCGATATAACTAACAGGCGAATTGATGACGGAAATGATAATCGCCCCGTCGCTTCTTTCGTGTGATTTCTCGAGAATCGGGGCGGAGATTAAAGAAGTTCAAGAGGCCGGAGCGCAGTGGCTGCATCTGGATGTGATGGACGGCCATTTCGTGCCCAATATCACTATCGGCCCGCCTGTCGTGAAGGCTCTCAGGCAAGCCACGACCCTCTTTCTTGATACCCACCTCATGATTGAAGAGCCTTTGAAATATGCAAAACCTTTCGCCGAGGCAGGCTCCGACCTGATAAACTTTCACGTCGAAATCTCCGGCAGTCCGCAGGAGGTAATAAACGAAATCCGGCGCCTCGGCTGCAAGGTCGGAATTACGATAAAGCCGGGAACTCCCGTCAAATCCGTGGAAAAGTTTCTTGATAACGTCGATATGGTTTTGATAATGAGTGTAGAGCCTGGATTCGGCGGCCAGAAGTTCATGCCCGCCATGCTTGACAAGGTGCGCGAGCTGAGAAAGATGATGGGGTCGGAAGCCTGGATTCAGATAGACGGGGGGATAACTTCGGATAACGTGGAAGACGCCGCCCGAGCAGGCGCGAACATCTTCGTGGCAGGCACGGCGGTTTTTGGCAGCGGCGACCGCACCGGCGCCGTAGCGGCGCTGAAAAAAGGGGCCGCGAAGGGTGCGGCGGATTGGATTTCTTAGAGAGGGATTAATATGGTCTGGAGCGGTTTTAAAAAGCTGGGCCTTTACAAAAAAAAGGACGAAGAGGAACTCGACGAGCGCTGGATGCGATGCGGCAAGTGCAACGAGGTCATCTACAAGCAGGATTTCCAGGATTTGCTCGAAGTCTGCCCCGAGTGCAGTTTCCATAAAACGATAAGCGCGGGGAAACGCATCGAGGTGATGCTCGACGATGGGAGCTTCGAGGAGCTCTTTCGCGACCTCATGCCGGTCGACCCTCTTGAATTCAACGGAAAGAAACCATACCAGAAAAGAATCGAAGATGCCCAGGTGACAACGGGCATGTCAAGCGCGTGCGTCGTGGGCACGGGCAGGATTGACGGCAGAGAAGTGGCGTTCGGCGTAACTGACCCGAAGTTTCTCATGGGCTCGATGGGTTCCGTCGTGGGCGAAAAAATATGCAGGATTGCCGAGACGGCGCTCGAGCGCAGGATTCCTATGGTTTTCGTCAGCGGCTCCGGGGGGGGCGCGCGCATGGACGAGGGGATGTTCTCTCTTATGCAGATGGCCAAGACATCTGCGGCCCTTTCGCGCCTTCACGAGGCCAATGTGGTTTATGTTTCAATCCTGACGCATCCCACCATGGGGGGGGCTATGGCGAGCTTCGCGGCGCTGGGCGACTTCATACTGGCCGAGCCCGGAGCCCTCGTCGGATTCGCAGGCCCCAGCGTAATAAAGCAGACTATACACGGAGAGCTGCCGAAGGGTTTTCAGCGTTCGGAATTTCTCATGCAGAAGGGATTCCTGGATATGGTCGTTGAAAGGTCCGAGATGAAACCCGCGGTTTCGAAGCTGCTCTGCTACAGTGACCCGAAATAACCTTTACTTTTCAACATGGGGAGACTTGCTATGGGTAAGGAGATGTTTGAAATACTTTGGCACGGGCGCGGCGGCCAGGGTGCGAAAACCGCCGCGACGATGGTGGCTCACGCCGCCATGGATCAGGGGCAGTATTCCCAGGGATTTCCGGAATACGGTCCCGAGAGAATGGGCGCGCCGATGAAGGGATACACGAGAATCTCGGATACGCCGATAACGGTTCACTGCAGCATTACGAAGCCCAACGCCGTCGTGGTGCTCGACTCTTCGCTGCTCGATGCAATCGACGTGACCGAAGGAACCGACGAGAATACGATTTTTATCCTTAACACGAAAATCTCGCCGGCGCAGGCCAGGGAGAGCCTCGGGCTCAAGGGCGGAAAAGTATACACCATCGACGCGATGGGCATTTCTCTCGACGAGATAGGCAGGCCGATTCCCAACGTGCCCGTGATAGGCGCGCTGGTCAAGGCGACGGGACTCCTGACGCTCGAAAGCTGCAAGCACGACATAGAAAAGAAGTTCGGCGCCAAGTTCGGAAAGAAAATAGTCGACGGGAACATCAAGGCTCTCGAGCGGGCGCACGAAGAACTCAAGGGCGAAGAAAATTAGATTGAAAGGATTTGACTCATGAGGGACTACAGCAAGCTTCTCAACTGGCAGGAGGAGCCGATGTCCGGAATCATCGAGGAGCCCGGCTCCTCGGTCCACTACCACACCGGGTCGTGGCGCTCCTACCGGCCGGTATGGGATTCCGAGAAGTGCATACAGTGCTTCCGGTGCTGGGCGTACTGCCCGGATGCCTCTATTCTTGCAGAGGACGGCAAGATTACGGGGATAGACCTCGACCATTGCAAAGGCTGCGGCATATGCGCGAAGGAATGCCCGGCCAAGCCGGCCGCAATTGAAATGGTTCTTGAATCGGACGCGAGGGAAAAAGACCGCGAGGCCGCGGGCAAAGATAGTTAGACCCGCTCGCCGAGCGAAAGGAGTTATAGATGGCTGAAAAAATTGCACTTACGGGGAACGAGGCGGGCGCGCTTGCGTTCAAGCATATCAATCCCGATGTGGTTGGCGTCTACCCGATTACTCCGCAGACGGAGCTCATGCACGACGTGGCGAAGTATGTGCATGACGGGGATATGGATACCGAGCTTGTGACGGTCGAGAGCGAACATTCCGCGATGAGCGTTTGTGTCGGCTCGTCGGCGGGAGGAGCGAGGACAATGACCGCGACTTGCGGGCAGGGCCTCGCGCTTATGTGGGAAATCATCTACATAGCATCCTCCTACAGGCTGCCCATTGTGATGCCCGTAGTCAACCGCGCGCTATCCGCGCCCATAAACATTCACTGCGACCACTCGGACTCGATGGGCGCACGCGATTCCGGCTGGATTCAGCTTTTCTGCGAAGACAGCCAGGAGATTTACGACAATATGATAATGGCGATTAAAATCGCCGAAAACAAGGACGTCCTGCTTCCGGTGATGGTCTGTTTCGACGGATTCATCATAAGCCATACCATGCAGGTTCTCGAAGTGCTCGACCGCGAAACGGTCAGCAAGTTCATTGGCGAATACAAACCCGCCTACTCGGTTCTCGACCTGGACAAGCCGATTACCGTGGGCGGCCTCGACCTCCCGCCTTTTTACTTCGAGCACAAGCGCCAGCAGGTCGAGGGCATGAAAAAGGCCGAGGAAGTCATCGATAAGGTGACAAAAGAATACGGCGAGCTTACGGGCAGGAACTACGGTTTTTATAACGGTCACCAGCTTGAAGACGCTGAAATCGCGCTCGTCGCCATGGGCTCCGCCGCGGGAACGGCGAAAGCCGCCGTTGACATAGCGCGCGAAAACGGCATCAAGGTCGGCCTAATGGAGCCGCGGGTATTCAGGCCGTTCCCCGAGGAAAAATTCGCCTCGGCACTCGAGAACGCAAAGCTAACCTGTGTATTTGACCGCTCGATATCCTTCGGCAACAAGGGCCCACTGGCCATCGAGATAAAGTCGATGGCCTACGACTATGAGCTCGATGTGCCGATAGTGAACGCAATTTACGGCCTCGGCGGAAGGGACATAACCGTCGAGGATTTCACCGGCCACATAAACAAACTGGCCGAGATATGCAAGTCGGGCGATATCGAACACGAGCCCGCTTACATCGGGTTGCGCGAATAGAACCAAAAGCGGATTGACTTCCGATTGGAGAGCTGAAATGGCACTTACACTCAAAGAGATTGCAAAAAAACAAAACCGTTTCGTGCCGGGCCACAGGGCCTGCCCCGGCTGCGCGGCCCCCATAGTGCTGCGCCACGTACTCCTGGCCATCGACTACCCCGTTGTCGCCACTTGCGCGACCGGTTGCATGGAAGTGGTTTCCACAATTTACCCATACACGGCGTGGGGATGCTCCTTCCTGCACAATGCTTTCGAGAACAGCGCCGCGACTTGCTCCGGCATCGAAAGCGCGTACAGGGCGCTCAAGAAAAAAGGTAAAATCGACAAGGAAATCAAGTTCGTGGCCTTTGGCGGCGACGGCGGCACTTACGACATTGGCTTGCAGTCCCTCTCCGGCGCGATGGAGAGAAACCACGACATGCTCTATGTCTGCTACGACAACGAGGCGTACATGAACACGGGCATCCAGCGCTCGGGCGCTACGCCGCGAGGAGCTTCTACCAATACTGCGCCGGCCGGAAAGGTGATACCCGGAAAGCCCCAGGCGAACAAGGACTTGACCGCGATTATGGTCGGACACAACATCCCCTACGTGGCGCAGGCCGCGGTTCACAACTGGAAAGACCTGCACCAGAAGGTACGGAAGGCGATAGAAAAGCCGGGTGCGGCGTTTATCAACGTGTTCGCACCGTGCTACAGGGGATGGCGGGCGAAGATGGACGACTCCATCGAGTTGTCCCGGCTCGCCGTGAGCACCTGCTTCTGGCCTCTCTACGAAGTGGAAGACGGGATTTACAACCTGAACCACACGCCCAAGGAGAAACTGCCGATTAGTGAATACACAAAACTCCAGGGCAGGTTCAAACATCTTGACGCGCCGGAGAACAAGGGAGTGCTCGAATCCCTGCAGAACGATGTCGATGTCCGCTGGAAACGCCTCGTGCGTAGAAGCGAAGAAGACCAGGCCGTGGAGAAATGATACTTTAGCCGCGGTTTTAATGCGTTAAAAAAAGGCCCCGGCGCCGTCCGCGAACGCGGGGGCAGGGGCCTTGGGGATGGGTGACTGAGATATGTGGAGGAACACAGTGAACGCGCGCAGTTCTATGATGGTCGCCCGAAGCGGCGAGGCCGTTTATATACGAATAAACGGCCCCGGCAATATGAAGATATGTCCCACCCTTCAGGATTTCGCCAAGCGCATGATCGTAGAGGGGTACAAAAAATTCATCGTGGACCTCGAGGAATGTTCCACAATGGATTCCACGTTTATGGGCACAATGGTCGAAATCGCCTCAATGGCGCCCCCATTGACGGAATCGCTCATGATTATAAACCCACAGGAGCATTGCGAGGGCCTGCTTGAAGGGCTCGGCCTGGACAACGTCCTTCGCGTGAAACAGGAGCAAATCGACCTGCCGGTGGTCGAACTCGAACCGCTTCCCGAGTATGCCGTCGGCCAGAACGAGCGCATGCGTCTCATCCGTCGCGCGCACGAGAACCTTATCAAGGCTGACAAACGCAACGATGAGAAGTTCGGCCCCTTCCTCAGACAACTTATCAAAGAAATGGGCAAAATGCTCTGAGCCGCCGCTTTCCGCAAATCACCAAATCTGACCGATTTCCAGAATAATCGCAAACATTTGAACTTTTTCATTGACGGGGTGGTACTATTGATGTAAAGTACTTTGTAGGGCAAAGCTTGATGGGCCTTTATAGGAGAACATATCATGGAACGCAATGAAGCGCTGGGCCGCATACAGGAAATTCAGCGTATTATGGAGCGCACCACGCTCTATACTCTTCTTCCAGGCGCGCCTGCGATAATCGGCGGATTCATGGTGCTTGCCGGCTGCGTGGCGAGCTATTTCATAATCGGGTCCGTGGATTTTACCAGGCTTCTCTGGAACTCCTACGAGACCCAGATTGGTTTTTGCGTGATGTGGGCGCTGATAGGGATAGCGGCAATCGTGCAGGATATTGTTCTGACCACAAGAATCGCAAACAGGCATTCCGAGATGCCTGGCGGAAGGTCGTCGAGGCTTGCCGCCTTTTCTCTGACCCCGAGTGTTTTCATTGCTATTATTCTTACGATAAAGTTCATGTATGAGGCCGATATCCAATATGTTGCACCGGTCTGGATGATGTGTTACGGTACCGGCGTTTATGCCGCGGGGCTTTTTTCCCTTAGGCTGCCGAGGCTGCTCGGGCTTGCCTTTATCGGCTCGGGGGCGGTCGGGCTGATTTTTTTAATAGAGTACGGAGTGCTTCTTGTGGCGTTTTCTTTCGGGCTGATGCACATAATTTTCGGTTTGACGGTAATAATGAAAAGACGGCGGAGCATAGGATAATGGAAAAGCCCCTGAAGCCGCGTGAGATAGACCAGCTCATTCACGAACGAGTTCGCTTGGCGATAGTTTCGACGCTCGCCGTCGTGCCGGAAATGAGCTTCAACGAGCTCAAACGCTCGCTCCAGGTGACGGACGGCAACCTTAGCGTTCACGCCCGTACTCTCGAAGAGGCGGGGTATATAAAGATAAAAAAATCTTTTCGTGGCAGAAAACCTTTGACGACGATGCAGCTTTCAAAAAAAGGCAGGAAGGCGTTTCGGGAATATCTCGGCATGCTTAAGGAAATTATCGACCGTGGTAAAGAAGGGCAGGGCGAGAAGTAGCTGGTGGGAAATGAGAAAATTGACAAAACTGACGAAGAAAGGAGAAAAGTTTGAGTGGCCTGAGCGCGGACAAAATATATTTTTTTGGCCCAAACCTTTATAATATAAAGTACTTTGTAAATAAGTAACGCTTCAGCGTCCCATGCGGAAGCGTTGCCGAGTTGGGGGTGAAAATGCAGTCGCAGCTAATGCGAAAGCGCAGTTGTGTCAGATGCGGATTTGACGCTTCGAGAGATGATGAAGTGTTGCCGCGCCAGGTTTCGGGAGGTGATTCGTGAAATATTCCATGCTTCTTGCGCTTCCTGCGCTCCAGGAGGTGCTTTCGTCCAGCTTCAGGCAGGTCAAATACTCTCTTTTCCCGCCTCTGAGCCTTCTGACGATTGCTGGGATGACGCCGGAAGAAAAATACGACGTAACCGTAAGGGACGAGCACGTCGAAAAAATTGACGACGGCAGAAGCTATGATATTGTAGGCATGACAGTCTATATTTCGTCTGCGAAAAGGTCGTACCAGCTTGCCGACATGTATCGCAGGCGCGGCGCGAAAGTCGTTCTCGGAGGTATTCATCCCACTTCGATGCCGGAAGAGGCCGCGCAGCACGCCGACGCCATCTGCATGGGGCCGGCCGAGCCGGTATGGCCCCAAATTCTTCGCGACTTCGAAAAAGGGCGCCTTGGAAAAATCTATAAGGGCGAATGTCGAGGTTCGGCGTCGCTTGTCCCGCTCGCCAAACGTGGTTTGATGAATCGAAAGGCTTATCTTGTAAAAAACACGATGGTTCTTTCCAGGGGTTGCCCCAACGCCTGCGACTTCTGCTACAAGGCCGGTTTCTGGGGAAAGAGCTATTACGAGAGGCGGCCTTTCGACGGTATTGAAAAAGAACTCTCCGGCATGGAAGGCGGTTTCGTCTTTTTCCTCGATGACAATTTCATGGCGGACAGGAGCCGCGCGAGGGATGTTTTCAGTAGGCTGCGCGATTCCGGGATGGTTTGGCAGGCCTCGGCCGACCTCGATGCGGCCGGAGAGCCGGGTTTTCTCGAAGAAGCGTACGAGGCGGGATGCCGGAGCCTCTTTGTCGGGTTCGAGTCGCTCTCGGCAGAGAACATGCGCGCTAACAGCAAGAAGGTCAACGCCTCGGCGGACTACGGGCGCGCGGTTAAGCGCTTCCACGACGCGGGTATAATGATTAACGGCAGTTTCGTTTTCGGGTTCGACTGCGACGGGCCTGACGTCTTCGCGCGAACTCTCGATTTCGCAATAGAGAACAGGATAGAGACGGCAACCTTTCATATCCTGACTCCATTTCCGGGTACGCCGCTTTTCGACAGAATGCGCAAGCAGGGAAGGCTTCTTCACCGGGACTGGGACCTTTACGATACGCGCCACGCCGTTTTCAGGCCGAAGTGCATAACGCCCGGAAAGCTCGAGGATGGATACAATCTGGCTTACCGCGATTTTTATAAATACGGCTCGATACTGCGCCGCTCGCTCGGCCTGCCCGGAGCGCTGAAGCGAATCGCATATAACGTGGGATGGCGAAAGATGGATTCCCTCTGGTCGTTTGCCATCAAGGCCGGCATGATTTCCTTTATCCGTCCAATTTTCGAACGCATCCTTGCCAGCGGCACGAGAAGGGCGGGGCTTTCGGGCGAATCTTACCCCTCGGCTGCGGTGAGCGCGGCGCCGGCGGCGACCGTGAACTGAGGCCATTCTCCCACGAGAACATTCCTGCATGAGCATGTCGTGCTTTTCAAGGTTTACGCCCAGCTCTTTCCACATTATTTCCTGGCCTTCCATGACTTTTTCCTTCTGGTAAAGGCCTATACCGCCACCACGCTGCCGGCTTTCAGAAACGTCTCCATTATGGAAAACATGTTCGAGACCCTGCCGACGGCGAGCTTGTCCTTGAGGTTGAAAAAATCCAGGCAAGTCCCGCAGACGAGGATTTCCATTCCCATTTCTTCGAGCTTCTTTATTTTCTCGAGCACTTCCGAGCCCTCCACCGCGAGCTTGACGCCGGCGTTCATAAAGACCACCGCCGACGGTTGCGGCTGAGTTTCCGGCAGGGCGCCGAGCATCGCGCCGACGAGGATTTTCCCGAGATTGTCGTCGCCCCGGCCCATAGTGTCCGCGCCCACGAAAACGACCGGCGTTGCCGCGAAGCCCATCGGCTGGCACGCCTCGCAGGCCGCTTCGGCGCAGGTGATTTCGATTTCGAACGCGCCCTCGGATTCGGATGCGACCTTCGCCGAATGCCCGCCGCTCTGGGCGAACCGGATGACGTTGTCGCGCGCAGCCTTGTTGTCCACGACGACTTTTATCCTGTCGCCTGTCGCCGCTCCGGCGAGAGCTTCCTTGGTTTTCAGCACGGGCTGCGGGCAGGCGAGTCCCTTCGCATCGATTTTTTTCATTTGTCTCTCCTTATGGATTTTGAATTCTTTTCCTTTTCAATATGTTTCAGAAACGCTTCGGCCGCAGGCGCAAGAGAGTGATGTTTCTGGTAAATGCAGTAGAACGTTCGCTTCAGCGATACCCCCTCGATGTCGAGAGTATGTAGCCTGCAGCTCTCGCAATCCGCCTGCACCGCAACGTCCGAGACGACCGAAATCCCCAGCCCCTGCCGGATGCCCTGCTTAATCGCCTCGGTCGAGCCAAGCTCCGCGACGACATTGAACTCCTGCTCCAGCGAGACTTTCTCTTTCGCCAGGGCGTCTTCGAACGCCGAGCGAGTTCCCGAGCCCGGCTCGCGCAGCAGGAACGGCTCCGCCTGCAACTCCTTGACCGTGACCTTGCTCCTCGATTTCCACTTGTGGTTCTGAGGCACGGCCGCGACGAGGTTGTCGCTCACAAGCGGCTTCGCCGCGAGGCTCGGGTTCCCCGGTTTGCGGCCCACGACGCCCACTTCCATATCGCCCTTGAGCACGCTTTCGATAACCTCGCTCGAATCCGCGACTTGTATGAGAACGCTTATCGCAGGGTACTCCCTGCGGAAGCTGCCCGCGATTCGCGGGACGATGTAGACGCCGGGTATGGTGCTTGCACCGACGCTGAGCCTGCCGCGAAGCAGTCCGAGGAACGAGTCGAGCACGCTCTGCGCCTCGCCGCGAAGGTCTATGATTTTCTTCGCGTAGTCGTAATATATTCTCCCCGCCTCCGTCAGCTCCACCTTGCGCCCGACGCGGTCGAAAATCTTCACGCCCAGCAGGCTTTCGAGCGTTCTGATATGCTCGCTTATCGTTGGCTGGGTCAGGTAAATCGATGCTGCGGCCTTCGAAAAACTCTTCTTATCGGCAACGCGACAGAATATGTCAAGCTGCCTCAGACTGATACCCTCTTCCGATGGCTTCATTACACGCCCTCCATATATAATAGGATGCAGGATTCTTCTGTATAGACAAAGCCTATAACAAGCATAGGGCAAGGTCAATATGAATTTATGAGATTCCATAATATTCTTTTCCCATGTCCGGGATTCCATCTGTAAAGTTAACTCCTTATACAGCAACGACTTGCGACGCTTTTTTACAGAAATGGGAGGGGTGGAAGCACCTTTTTCATGGCAATTTAAAGCCTCTTTTATCGCGAATATTCTTTCATGCATCATATTACCCGTCCCATTTCTTTCCATAGCCCCGGCATTCATGCCGGGGATGTCTTTCCAATAGCATCGCTTTATTTCTCCTGGTATTCTTCTTCTCAGTGTCCTCTGCCTTTCTCTGCGAACTCTGCGGTAAAACAACCCACTCAGTAAGCAGTTTTCGGCTCCATTCCCTTCTGTATCGTCCTTGTCATAAGCCTTCCCGCCTGAGAGACCTTCCCTCTAAATAATGAATTTTATATATGTATCCCTCTATATATAGAGTCGAAAGTACGGCAAAGATGTAATCCCCATCAACCTTGCCTTTCATCGCCTTGCCCTCCTCTCTTCAAGTATTCACGTGGGATTTGGAACATGTCAGTGTTGAATCGAACAACGTATTCTTTACGCGCGCCCTCTACTATATAGTGTCAAAAGAACCCACACAAATCCCACGAAACACGTATGCCGATTTCGCAATTCTTCATAAGCCTTTTCGTGACAGGAACTTACGACGCAAAAAAAATTCCGTTTTATCAGATGTTTGTGGTGTGTCATTCTTGTACAAAAATTTGTCAGTCGAGTATGCCGGGGGCGCAGCCCCTTCTGTTATTGGCTTTCAGGCTGACAAAGTTATCTGAATTAGACACAAGAAAGATTATATTCGGTATGGGTGCGTGAAACGTTACAACAGAAGACCTGAATGGGGTGTTGCTCGTAGAAGCCTTGTCTTACCACAGAGGCACGGAGGGCACGGAGAAGAAAAAATGGGGAAAATGGGAAAAACATAGGGTAAAGATAAAAAAAATATAAATGAACCACGGATAAACACAGATAAGAAGCGGGCGCATAAAGACATTTATTCATGCTTGCTTATTCCCGCACATTGTGATACTCTGAATTTATCTATAATAAAAGACCTATGTTCATATCAGGCCAAGTACTTTTTTAGCAGCACTACAAGATGAAAATAAACACGTACGAATTGCTGCTGCATCTTCATTATGTGAATTAGGAGATAAAAGAGCTATAGAACCACTTATAGAAACCCTCAAAGACAAACACTCAGGAATCCGCACTACTATAAGGAAAATATTAAAAAAATTGACCGGTAAAAACTTTGGCTTGAGCTACAAAGACTGGAAAACCTGGTACGAGAAGAACAAAGATAAGTAATCCTACCCAACCTCTATTCTCATTCTGAAGATATGCCTATATAGTTTTATCCGTTTCGTCTTCGATGTGGCCGACGAGTTCTTCGAGCACATCTTCGAGCGTCAACAGGCCGGCGACATTTCCGTCGTTGTCCAGCACGATTGCCTGGTGGAGCTTTTCCGCCTTGAAGTCCCTTAGCTGGTCGTCAATCATCCGCTCGGCGGGAATGAAGTATGCAGGCCGGAGAATCCCCTTTACCGATGCGTTCTTCTTCTCCAGCGGGAGCTTGAAAAGGTCTTTTGCATGAAGAAAGCCAATAATATCTCCCCTTTCGCCCTTTGTCACGGGTATGCGCGAATAGCCGGTTTTCCGGATTGTGCTTATTATCTTCTTTATAGCGGTGTCGACATCTATCGTCGTCATCTTGTTTTTCGGCACCATGATGCTCTCGACAGTCTTGTCGTCGAAGCTGAAGACGCGAGAGAGGAGCTTGTGCTCCTCGTCCGAGATGGTCTTGTCCTCCCAGCTCATTGCGATTGCGGCCTTTATCTCGGCTTCGGTGAAGGGCGGGCGCTTGAACTTGCTCAGGTCCACGCCGAGAATCCGCAGCAGCTTTTCGGAAAGCCAGGTAATTACTGCAATCACGGGCGCGAATGCCACCATGAGAAATCCGAGCACTGGTGCGGATAGGAAAGATACTCGCTCGTTGAAGTACTTGGCGTAGACCTTCGGCGTGATTTCGGCGAAGAGAAGGATAAGGAGCGTGAGCGCCACCGTGACGTAGACAACGCCGCGCTGGCCCCAGAGGTTTATGGCAAGCGAGGTGGCGATTGCGGTCATCGCGACGTTTACCAGGTTGTTGCCAACGAGAATAGTCCCGATGAGCCTGTTGGGTTTTTTCAGGATACTTTCGACCAGCTGCGTCCTTCGCGGCCTTGTTTCCCTCAGGTGCCGGAGCCTGAGCCTGCTTACGGCCATGAGCGCAGTCTCCGAGCCGGAGAAAAACGCGGAGAGGACCAACAGAAAAAGCACGATTAAGATATAGATTTCAGTCACAAAAACCTCCGTCCAACATTGGCTGCAAGACAATTGAAGCCATATTCTACAAATGTTGCTCACAAATCTCAACCCGGGTGTGGCTGAAATGATATTGTGGTTCGCGTTTGGCACAGGCGGGCTGTCAAATTGAATTGCTCAAGTTTGTTTTTGTGCTTGACAGGGTGCGGGATGGAGATGTAGCATCATTGCGCTTGAGTGTGACGGCACAACGGGGTTATAGGCAACTGGGTTAGGGGATTTACAGGGATTTGCCACCGCCATGGTGAAAGGAGTAATTGCATGGAGAGACCGGCTGATTACAGGTACACGAAGACGCACGAGTGGGTGAAGGTCGAGGGCGACATCGGGGTATGCGGACTGAGCGATTACGCGGTCGAGCATCTTAGCGACCTCGTTTACGTGGAGCTCCCGCCGGTCGGAACGCAGACTTCTCAGAGCGAGCCATTCGGCGAGATAGAATCGGTCAAGGCGGTCGTGGACCTGAACGCCCCGGTTTCCGGCGAGGTGCTCGAAATCAACGAGACGCTTCCCGACCAGCTCGAACTCCTTTCGGACGACACATACAACGCCGGCTGGATGATAAAGGTAAAAATGAGCGACGCAGGCGAAGTCGAAAAACTCATGGACCTCGAAACCTACAACAAATTCTGCGAGAGCGAAGAGGCCGAGGGCCACTAAAGCCAATGAATATAGCGGGAACGGCCTCTTCTATTCGAGGCCGTTTTCTTTTCCTCAAACGCATCGGGGACAGACATGGATTATATACAGCATACGCAGGATGACATTGGCGCGATGCTCGATACGGTCGGGGCGAAGTCGCTCGAAGACCTTTTCGACAGCATCCCGGAAAGCGTTCGCTTCAAGGGCGCACTCGACTTGCCGGAGGCACATTCAGAGCTCGAACTCGCCCGCAGCCTCAACAAGCTCGCGTGCGCGAACGCGCAGGCGGGCGGAGAGTACGCCTGCTTCTTGGGGGGCGGGTGTTACGACCACTTCGTGCCGGCGGTAGTGGACCACATGAGCTCGCGCGGCGAGTTCTACACCGCCTACACGCCTTACCAGGCCGAGGCTTCGCAGGGGACGCTCCAGACGATATTCGAGTACCAGACCTGCATGTGCGAGCTCACGGGCATGGACATCTCGAACGCATCGCACTACGACGGCGGGACGGCCGTGACGGAGGCGGTGATAACGAGCAGCTACTACGGACGCGGGCGCAAAAAAGTCGTCGTGTCATCCGCGCTGCATCCCGAACACCGGCAGATAATGCGGACCTATACCGAGCCGCTCGGTCTCGAAATCGTCGAGGTTCCGGCGGACGGCGGTATCACGGACGCGGCGAAACTTAAGGCGCAAGTAGACGAGAACACGGTTTGCGTGGTTCTGCAGCAGCCCAACTTCTTCGGATGCATCGAGGATGCGCAGGCCATCTCGCAGGCCGCGCACGACGCGGGCGCGCTTCTTGTCGTCAGCGTGGACCCGGTGTCGCTCGCGCTCCTGAAGCCGCCGGGCGAATACGGCGCGGACATAGCGGTCGGCGAGGGGCAGCCGTTCGGGTCGTACATGTCTTACGGCGGGCCACACTTCGGGTTCTTCACGGCGAAGGAAAAGTACTTGAGAAAAATGCCGGGCCGTATCATCGGCCAGACGGTCGATGAGGACGGGAAGCGCGGGTTCGTGATGGTGCTGCAGACGCGCGAGCAGCACATCAGGCGCGAGAAGGCGACGTCGAACATCTGCACGAACCATGCGCTCATGGCGATGCGGGGGCTGGTTTACCTGTCGTCGGTCGGAAAGAAGGGGCTCAGGCAGGTCGCGGAGCTTTGCCTGCAGAAGGCGCACTACGCGGCTGACAGGCTCAAGGAAAAGGGCGTCGAGCTTGCGTTCGATGCGCCGTTTTTCAGGGAATTCGCGGTCAGGTGCAGGAAGCCGGCGGCGCAGGTCATAAGCGAGCTTGCAAACGTGAAACTGCTTGCCGGCCCTGCGTTGGGGCTCTTCTATGGCGACATGGAGGACTGCCTGTTAGTGGCTGTGACGGAGAAGAACACGAAGGAAGAAATCGACGCGCTCGTTGCGGCGCTTTCATAGAACCGGGGTGAGAAATGGAAGACAGGCTTATTTTCGAGAAATCGCGGGAAGGCCACTGCGGGTGCGCGCTTCCGGGGCTTGACGTTCCGGCGAAGAAAGTCGCCGAGATGATTCCCGCCGAAATGCTGCGAGAGACCGAGCCGGCGCTGCCGGAAATCGGAGAGGTCGAGGCGGTACGGCATTTCGTGAACCTCTCGCACAAGAACATAGGAGTAGATACGAACTTCTACCCGCTCGGCTCGTGCACGATGAAGTACAACCCGAAAATAAATGAAACGCTGGCCGTGCTGCCGGGTTTGCTCAGGCTGCACCCGTACCAGCCGGAAGAACTCAGCCAGGGCATGCTCGAACTCATGTACCTTTTAGGCGAGTATCTCAAGGAGATTTCCGGGATGCCCGCCATTACGCTGCAACCTGCGGCGGGCGCGCACGGCGAGTTGGCGGGCGTTCTGATGATGAGGGCCTACCACCTGGACAGGGGCGAGAACAGGACGAAGATGCTTATCCCCGATTCCGCGCACGGCACGAATCCGGCATCGACGGCGATTTGCGGGTTCAAACCGGTCGAGGTCAAAAGCGACGACAGGGGTAACGTGGACCTCGACGACTTGCGGACCAAGTGCGACGAGGACACTGTGGGGCTTATGCTGACGATTCCCTCGACGCTCGGGCTTTTCGACGAGGGGCTTCCCGAGATTGCAAAGATACTGCACGACAAGGGCTCGCTTCTCTATATGGACGGGGCGAACCTCAACGCGATAATGGGGATACTCCGGCCGGGCGACGCGGGCGTGGATGTCATGCACTTCAACCTGCACAAGACGTTCTCGACGCCGCACGGCATGGGCGGGCCCGGGAGCGGACCCGTCGCGGTCGCCGCGCATATGGCGGACTTCCTGCCGGTGCCGATGGTCGCGAAGACGGGTGATGGATACCACCTGGACTACGAGGTTCCGAAGACGATAGGCAGGGTCAAGACGTTCTACGGCAACGTCAACGTCATGGTGAAGGCGTTTGCGTACATCCTTTCTCTCGGCCCGGAAGGCGTCCGGAGGGTGAGCGAGGTCGCGGTTCTCAACGCCAACTACCTCATGGAAAAGCTGAAGAAACTTTATTTCCTCAAGTACGACCGGCGATGCATGCACGAATTCGTGCTTTCCGGTAGCAGGCAGCTCAAGGAGAGCGGGGTTCGCACGCTGGACATCTCGAAGCGGCTGCTGGACCTGGGATTCCACCCGCCGACGAACTATTTCCCGCTGATAGTCGACGAAGCTCTTATGGTCGAGCCGACGGAAAACGAGAGCAGGGAGACGCTGGATTCGTTCGTCGAGGCGCTGGCGCAGATAGCGCGCGAGTCGGAGTCGGAGCCCGAGACTGTCAAGTCGGCGCCGCGTAACATGCCGGTGCGAAGGCTGGACGAGGTCCGGGCGGCAAAGCAACCGGTTATGAGGTGGAAACCGTAAAGACTATTTTTCCTGCTGCGAAAGATCGAGCAGGTGCCGCAGGAAGTTTCGGACTGAAGAATCGTTCGGCGTGAGCTGGGCGAGGCGTCGGTAGTATTCCGAGGCCTCTTCGAATTTTTTCAGCGCGTACGCCTCGGAGCCCGCTCCGCGCAGTGCGGCGGAATTGTCGGCGTCCATTTCGAGAGCTTTCTTGAACCATTTCAGCGCCTTTTCGTGGTTGCCCTCTTTGGATTCGAGCCTGCCGGCGGCGAGCGCGGCGGGAGCGTAGTCTTCTTTCACGGTGAGGGTTTTCGCGTAGGCCGCGAGCGCGCCCGAAGAGTCGCCGTTTTCCGCGAGTGCGTCGCCAAGCAGCTTGCAGGCTCGCGCAGATTCGGGGTCGAGCCGGAAAGCGAGCCGCGCGGCCTCTGTAGCTTCGAGGTGCATTTCGGCTGCGATGTAGGTGATGGCGAGGTTGATATAGTCCGGAGCGCCGGGAGTGCCGGCGTCTATCGCCTTGCGGAAATAGGATGCGGCGCTTTTGTAAATGCGTTTCGAGTAGTAGAGCGAGCCGAGCCGGTTGTACGTTTCGACCGAAGAGTCGCCGAGTTTGAGCGAAAGCTCGTACTGGTCGATTGCCTCGTCTGTTCTGCCCGCGGCCTGGAGCGCGGCAGCGATGTAGGCTCGAAGGCAGGCCTCGGAGGGCGAGCGTTTCACGAGTTCCTTGAAAATCTGGAGAGATTTCTCATATTCGCCTCTGGCAATGAAGACTCGGGCGAGCGCGAGGCGGATATCGGTTTTTTCCGGTTCGAGCCTGACGGCTTCTTCGAGTGCCGACGCGGATGCCGTGAGGTCGCCGAGCTTTTCGTAGAGCGTTCCGACAAGCAATAGGACATCGGCGCGGTCGTCGGATTCCCGAAGACTTGCGACGAGGTATTTCAGGGCTTCCTTGTCGCGGCCGGCGGCGAGGCAGAGCTTGCCGAGCCCGGCGAGCGCCAGCTTGTAGTCCGGGTCGAGTTCAAGCGCTTTCTTATAGGCGGCCTCGGCTTCGGCGTACTCTTTGAGCCTGAAATGCGCGGTCCCGATATTATAAAATATGGGGGCTTCCTCTCCTTTCTTGGATGCCGCGAGGAAGTAGCGTAGCGCATCGCGGTATTTCTCTTTCGCGAAGAGCTCGTTTCCCCTGTCGAACATTTGCTTTTTTGTCAGCGATTCGTCGGCAGGTTCCGCCTGGGGGGGAGGTTCTTGGGGTTCCTGTTGGAGAGGTTCTTCTTCTGCTACCTCCTCTTGGGCTGTAGGAGGTTCTTCAAGCGGCAGCTGTTCGGTTTCGCGGATAATGTTTTCCGGTGGAGCGGGCACATCCGGAACCTGTGTCGTGGAGCAGGCAGCGAGCAGCGACGCGAGAAGGAAAGACAAAACTGTCATGTGTTTCAAGAGGCGCTCCACTATTTTTCCTCTTCCGGTTTATTTTTCCTGGCTGCGAGTTCTTCCACTTCGGCGAGAATGTATTCCCTGTCGTCGGTGCGAACCATAACGATAGCCTGGAGATTGGCGGGCTTGAACATGGCCAGCGTCCGGAACGCCGCGTCGAACGATACGCGGTCGAGCGCGAGAACCCTGACGAAAGGTTTTTCCGAAACGGACGAGTCCCTTATATCGGCGGCGATTTTCTCGAACTCGGCGTAGCTATCAAACTTGACAATACTGCCGTCTTCCTCGAAATACTCGTAAACCTTATCATCGGATAGCAGACATATTCTGTGCCTGTAAAGCATGGGGAACGCGCCGGGGGCCGCGACTTCGAATGGAGTGTATGCCAGCTTGCCGGACGCCGTGAGACCCGCCGCGTAGACGGTGCGGATTTTTTCGCTTATGAACGCGTCGAAAAGCATGCGCGCCTTGAACCAAGAGAGGCCGGAATCGGCGAAGAGTATGCATTTCTGCGAGAGGTCTTCCGGGATGTTTTCATCGCTCAAGCCTTTTATCGTGACGTTTCCGGCGGAATCCACGTAGAAAAAACGCTCAGCGAGCGGGTGCAATGTTTCGGCTTGTTCCGGCGCGGCCGGGAGGCTGACGCCGGCGGAGGCGATTACGCGAAAGTGATATTTTTCCAGCAATTCGCCCATGCCTTTGTCGAGAATTTGTTTTACGGCGCCGGGCTCGCCTTTTTCAAGCGGTGAAACATATGAAAGGGCGACAGCCCTGCTGCCGGCGAGGAAGAGGATGGCGCCGACAATAATGACGAGCGCGGCCAGTATCGCGATTTTTGCCGCTCTCATTTATCTTCTCCTTCGGGTTCGCCGCCGGCTTTCAATCCGCTCGAAAGCTCGTCGAGCGCTTTTCCGGCTTCGCGCGCGATGGGACCCTTGGTTTGCGCGATTTCTTTAAGCACGGCTTTTGCTTTTATATTGCCGATGCTTTTGAGGCCGATCACGGCGATAAGACGACGGTCCGCGTTCGTGGAATTTCTGGCTGTTTCCGCGAAGAAATCGACGGTCGACGGGTCGGCGATACGGACGAGCGCGGTGAGAGCGAAGCTGCCAATCGTGTTGTTTTCTTCGTCGATGCTGACTGTCTTGAGCGGTTCGACGGCACGTGAGTCGCCGATAAGGCCGAGCGCGGTGACGATTTTCATTTTAATATTCTTGTCCGTTTCGGTTTTAAGCGTCCGCAGGAGCAGGGGCAGGGAAGATACGTCGGGTATGCTCATTAGCCCGGTCGCGGCCGCATCCCTGACCACGCCGCTTTCGCCGGGAACCATCGCATCCTGAAAGACGGGCAGGGCTCTGGCATCCTTGAGGAATGCGAGTATCAGGAGGTAATAGTATTTCTTAGTATTGCTTTCCGGTTTTGAAGCGCATCCTATCAGGTAATCGACCGATTCTTCGTTTTTGCTCTTTAGGGCTGCAATGAGGGCGGATGTCCGTAGATGGTCGCTTGCGTTAATGGAAGCCTGCAACATGGCGACCAGTTCGGGTATGGGGTTTGCGGCGAATTGCTCGACTTCTTTGGCGTCCGGCATATGAGGTTCGGCGGCAAGCTGCCTCTCTACGACGGCCTCTTCCTCTTCCTGCAGCACCCGCAGCAAGGCGTTGAGCTTTTCGAGCTTTTTCTTGTATTTTTCTTCCTTGACGCTGAGTTCGGCGGCGAGCTTTTCCGCTTTTGCGCGGTCGGACATCGTCTTTTCTACCAGTTTTGTAAGCTCTTCCGTATGTTGTTCCATTTCCCATTGCTGTGAAAGCAGGGAGCTGATAAAGAGAAAGAGAACGACGGCGAAGAAAACCACGAGTACCGACAAAAGTATTATGGCAGGCTTGCGTTTCATGTCTTATCCCGAAAAACTGTTAACCGCAGAAAACGGCGAATATAATATCCCGCAAAACCGTTTTCAACTTCACGGCAGCGTTTCCTGCGGTCTCCCCGGTTTTTCGAGCGGCCCGGGTATCAGTCCTGGGACTTCAGTATCCGCTCGATAATTTTCTTTTTTGAACGCCCCTTGATTTCGAGCTTATCGCCTATCGCGCGAACCTCGTCCATGGAGAGTTCGTTTAGTTCTTTTTCCGTATATTTTTTCTCGGTCTTTTTCTCGGGCTCGTGCTTCTCTTCTTTTTCTTCCACCTTAGCTGCAGGTTCCGCATCGAGTTCGGACGCAGCAGGCGCGGCTGCGAGAAGCTCTTCCTCTTCTTCGAGGTACATCTCTTCAACCTCGTCTCCGTCTACTTCCTTACGAAGCAGGAGATAGGCTTTCGTCCTCGATGACAGCCAGTAGGATATTGCAGTCGCCACGATAAAGAGGTCGGCGAGCCAGAGGAATATCTTGATGACGAAGGCGGACAGAGTGATTGTCCAGTTATATGAGGACAGGTCGCTCCATGTGGCCTGCTGCATGATGACCTGGCGGAACGGCTCGAAATCTTGCTGGCCCATGCCCATGGATACCGCGCCGATTGCGATATCGCGGAAGATATTCCCGAAGTAGAGGAAGAAAATAACGAAGAACAATGGCAGCAGAGAATAAAGAAGCGTCTGCCATGGCCTGCCGAGCACGTAGCTGTAGGAGCGGGAAATTGCGTCGAAGGAATCGACCTTGTCGACCCCTATGGCGGACGAAATTATATTGAACCCGAACAGCAGGCCGGCGAGGAGCAGCGTTATAAGGAACGCGGCGACCAGGATGAATATGAACGCGATAATCAGCACGATCGGGCCGACGAAGGGTATCTGGTCGAGAATCAGCGAGGCGAGGACGCACATGAAGAAGGAAGCGGCGAGGAATATCCCCACGAAGAAAATTGCAAGAAAGTGGTTGAGCCAGGTTTGCGCGCCGAAATTGAGCCCCTCACGGAGCGTTATCGACTCGTCCCTGGCCATTCTGTATGCGGCGGTGCGGTTTATCGCCCCCGCGAAGAACGACCATATGAAGAGGAACCAAAGCCCGAAGACCAGGTACATATACCAGGCTGGCTTCTGGAATTCGTCGAAATCCATATAGCCCTGGCCCGCGTTGTCGGACCTGTTTTCAAGGCGATTGCTCATCTCTTCATCGTAGGCGGTCTTGAGATTCTTGTAGTTCGCCAGCGAATACCTGACGATTATATCGTAGACCGGCTTGTTGAGAATGGGCAGCCTCTTCGTGACGGCGTCGGCCGAATGGTATACGACCTTTTCGTAAGCCACGTTATCTCCGACAGGCCACCAGCTCAGTACGCGCGCGCCCGCAATCAGTATGACATAAGCCATGAAGGCCAGCATAATCGCGTTGAGGCAAAAGGGGACCTTGATTCCCTGGAATATTCCACGGTCCTCTCTGCTGAAATCTTCCATCCGTATTCCTCCCTTTGGAAACCTGAATAGTACTCTATAGCTTTACGACTCGCCGTACGGCAAGTCTTCTTCATCTTCAAGAGGGCCGCCGGGAATGCGGTACTCACCCTCGAACCAGCAGTCGAGGTCGGCGAGCCTGCATCGTTCGGAGCAAAACGGCTGGTATGCGTTCCACTGCCGAGAGCCCGATTCAACGGCCTTGCCGCAATACCTGCACTTGCAGGAGTTTTGCAGCGCTTCGTTCTTTGTTTTATTGCGACTCAAAGGCATAGCTAATCTTTCTTCCGATCGCTTTTCCCGTCATTCTTCCCGTCGTTCTTGCCGGTATCGCTTTTTTTCACCGGGTCTTTTTTCTTTGCAGGCCCGGAATCCGAATCGCGCTTCGCAGGCGGCTCATTTTTTCTCTTGTAGTCGGTCTCGTAAAAGCCCGAACCCTTGAATATCACGCCGCCGCCGGCGCTTATAAGCCGCCTGACCCTGCCCTTGCAGTAGGGGCACTTAGAGAGCGGTTTTGCACTCATGGCCTGATAGCGCTCAAAGCGCTTGCCGCATTTTTTACACTCATATTCGTAGGTCGGCATCTTATGATACTCTCATGGTAGCAAATGGCCTGTTTATTTCAACAAAAATCAACTTCATTTTTCATCTTCCTGCTCGGTATTTCTGATTTGTGGTTTTCGGCTGACCACAACCCTGGCGGCTCGCAGCACCCTGTCCCCCATGAGGTATCCGCGCTCTATCTCTGAAATAACGGTATCCGGCGGGGCATCATCGGATTCCTGCAGCAGCACCGCGTCGTGGAAGTGGGGGTCGAACTTTTCGCCGATGCTGTCAAAGGGTTTTATTTTCTCGGATTCGAGCAGGGTTCGGAACTGTTTCAATATAAGCTCGACGCCGGCGAGAAATTCGTCATTGGCGCTATGCTCTCCTGCCGCCGATATGGCGCGTTCGAGGTTGTCCATTATGGGAAGCAGTTTCGAGTATATCTCGCGGACGCATCGGCTGCGAGATTCATCGATCTCTCGCTCGGTGCGTTTCTGGTAGTTTGCATATTCCGCCTTCAGTCGCTGAAGGGTGTCGAGAAGTTCGCCGTATTCGGACCTTCCCTTGTCCGCGTTTTCATTAATGCTTTCGTCCTCGGGGTCGTTTTCGGTAGGTGTCGTTTCGGGCCGCCGGTCGTTTTCCGGCTTTTCCTCGCTTTTATTGACGGGTATGTGAACCACTCGCTTCCCTTTTTTTTTCTTCATGTCGGCACCTCTGAGAGGATCAGGTCTTGTTTTTCCTATAACCTTCTTCCATCTTCTTTTCGTATTGCGCCCTCAGAGGGCCGGTATTTTTCGCTTCGAATTCGGCCAGTTTTCTGACCAGTTTCTGTTGGTCTCGCTTCATTTTTTTGGGAATCTCGACGTTTATCCTGACGAGCTGGTCGCCCTGGCCGTATCCGTGGACGTTGGGGAAGCCCTCTCCCCGGAGGCGCAGTATCGTGCCGCTCTGCGTTCCTGCCGGCACCTTCATCGACCTGAGGCCGTGGAGCGTCGGCACTTCTACATGCGTGCCGAGCACGGCCTCGGAATAAGAGACCGGCACTTCGAGCAGGATATCGTCTCCTCGCCGCTCGAAGAAATCGTGGCGTTCCACTTCGATGAAGCAATAGAGGTCGCCGTTGGGTCCGCCGAATTCGCCAGGCTCGCCTTCTCCGGGAATTCTCAGCCTCGTTCCGTCCTCGATGCCGGCTGGTATGCGAATGGAAATCTCGCGCTCCTGGTTGGCCAGCCCGCTACCGCCACATTCCGGGCAGGGGCTGTCCACAATCTCGCCGCGTCCATTGCACTGCGGGCAGCTTGTTCGAATGGTGAAGAATCCCTGAGCGCGGGTCACCTCTCCGTGTCCGTTGCACGTTGGGCATTTGCGCGGGGATGTTCCCGGTTTTGCGCCCGAGCTGTCGCAGGCTTCGCAGCGTTCAGCGCGCCGCAGAACGATGGTTTTCTCGATATTCTGGGACGCCTCTTCGAAAGTGACGGAGACTTTGCATCGCAGGCTCGGGCCGCGGGCTCTTCTCGCTTGCGAGCCGACGGATGCGCCGAAGAGGTCTCCGAAGAAGGAGCCGAAACCCGTACCGAATATGTCGCCGAAGGCGGCGAAAATATCCTCGTAAGAGCTGAAAGACCTGGCTCCCGCGCCCCGGACGCCTTCCGGGCCGAACATGTCGTAGCGCTGCCTTTTTTCCGGGTCTCTGAGGACGTCGTATGCTTCGGCGGCGCACTTGAAACGCTCTTCCGCCTCGGCGTCGCCGGGGCATCTGTCGGGGTGGCATTCAATGGCAAGCTTGCGGTAAGCGACCTTTATTTCCTCGAGCGGCGCATTTCTGGCGACGCCGAGTATTTCATAATAGTCCTGAGCCATGTGGCTTGCCAAAGCTGCCGCGCTTGCGCGCGGAAGCCCCGCCCTCGTTTTCGAAACCGAGCGATTACCCGGACCGCGCTACCTCACGCTTCCCTCTATCGCCTTTTCCTTGTCCTTGTCTTTAATATCCGTTATCAGGGTCATTGTCGTGAGCATGAGCGCTGATATCGAGACGGAGTTCTGTATGGCGATTCTGGTCACTTTCGCGGGGTCGATGACTCCGGCCTTGTACATGTCCTCGTACTCGCCCTTGGCGGCGTTATAGCCGATGTTTCCGCCCCTCGCCTTGACCTCTTCGACCACGACCGCGCCATCCTGGCCCGAATTTTGGGCGATGGTGCGCATCGGCGCTTCGAGAGCCTTTACGAGGATGTCGGCGCCGATTTTTTCGTCGCCGCGGAGCTTTTTCCTGATTTCGTCGACCGCTGTAATGCACTTGAGGCTCATGAGCCCGCCGCCGGGTACGATTCCTTCCTCGACGGCCGCGCGGGTCGCGTGAAGCGCGTCTTCAAGAAGCGCCTTGCGGTTGTTCATCTCGGCCTCGGTGGCCGCACCTATCTTGATGACGGCGACGCCGCCGGCAAGCTTGGCGAGCCGCTCGTTGAGTTTTTCCTTGTCATAGCTCGACGTGGATTGCTCGACCTGCTTCTTTATCTGCTCGATTCGCTTTTGAATATCCTTGGGCTTGCCTGCGCCTTCGACTATTGTGCAGGATTCCTTGTCGATTGTGATTCTCTTGGCGCGACCGAGTTCTTCGAGCGTGACGTTCTCGAGTTTGATGCCGAGGTCCTCGCTTATCATCTTGCCGGCCGTGAGTATCGCGATATCTTCGAGCATGGCCTTTCTACGATCGCCGAAGCCGGGGGCCTTAACGGCGCAGATATTGAGAATCCCGCGCAGCTTGTTAATAACGAGCGTTGCGAGTGCCTCGCCTTCGAGGTCCTCTGCGATTATGAGAAGCGGCCTGGTCGCCTGCGCCACTTTTTCGAGAAGGGGCAGCATGTCGCGCAGGTTCGAGATTTTTTTCTCGTGGATGAGGATGTAAGGGTCTTCGAACTCCACGGTCATGGTTTCGGCTTTGGTGACGAAGTAGGGCGAGATATAGCCCTTGTCGAACTGCATCCCCTCGACCGTATCGAGCGAGGTCTCGGTTGACTTGGCTTCCTCGACGGTAATGACGCCGTCGTTGCCGACCTTTTCCATGGCTTCGGCGAGGAGGCTGCCTATCTCGGGATTGTTGTTGGCGCTAATGGCCCCGATTTGGGCGATTTCCTTCTTGCCTTTCACTTCGGTGGAAACTTCCTTTATTTTCTCAATGGCTGCGGCGGCAGCTTTTTCGAGCCCGCGCCTTATGGCCTGCGGATTTGCGCCGGCCGCTACCATCTTAATTCCCTCGTCCAGAATCGCCTCGCAGAGAACCGTCGCGGTGGTCGTGCCGTCGCCGACTGCGTCCGAGGTCTTGGACGCGACCTCGTTAATCATCTTTGCGCCCATGTTCTCGAACGGGTCTTCGAGCTCCACTTCCTTGGAGACCGAGACCCCGTCCTTGGTAATGCTGGGCGAGCCGAAGCTTTTTTCTATGACAACGTTGCGGCCCGTCGGACCGAGCGTCACCTTCACGGCCTGGGCGAGCTGCCGGACGCCTACCTGCAGCTTGCGCCTGGCCTCTTCGTCGAACATTAACTGTTTGGCATCCATTTGGAACCTCCGAATTTTTTATTCAAACTTGGCCAGAATTTCGCTTTCTCGCATAATCTTGAGCTCTTCGCCCTCGATTTTAACCTCGGTGCCGGCGTACTTGCCGAAAAGCACGGTATCGCCCTTCTTTACGGAAAGAGGCCTGCGGTCGCCGTTCTTGAGCATCCTGCCCGGCCCGGCGGCTACGATTTCTCCCTTTTGCGGCTTTTCCTTCGCCGAGTCCGGAAGCACGATTCCACCCTCGGTCGTTTCTTCGCCTTCGAGGGGCTTTAGCACAACGTAATCATCGAGCGGTTTAAGCTTTATTCCCATCCTTTGTTCCTCCTGTTTTTATGCGTCTGAAATTATTTTGCTTTTAGGGTAATGCCGGCGGTTTAGTACATTCCACCCATGCCGCCCATTCCACCCATTCCGCCCATGCCACCCATGCCACCCATGCCGCCCGGCGGCATTCCGGCCGGCATCTCGTCTTCGTCTTTCGGGATGTCGGTGATGAGGCAGTCGGTAGTCAGGAGCAGCGACGCCACGCTTGCGGCGTTCTGAAGCGCAGAGCGAACCACTTTCGTCGGGTCTATGATTCCCGCCTCGACGAGGTTGCAGTACTCTTCTTTGGCAGCGTCGAAGCCGTACGTGACTTCGTTCTTGCTGAGGATTTGCCTGAGTGCGACCGGTCCTTCGTAGCCGGCGTTTTCCGCTATCTGCTTGAACGGCGCGACGAGTGCCCTGCGGATAATGTCAACGCCAATCATCTCGTCGCCCTTGGCCTTTACGCCGTCGAGAGCTTTGCGTGCACGAAGAAGCGCGGTGCCGCCACCGGGGAGAATTCCCTCCTCGACGGCCGCGCGTGTCGCATGCAGCGCATCCTCGACGCGGGCCTTGCGCTCCTTGACTTCCGTCTCGGTGGCTCCGCCGACGAGTATCTGCGCGACGCCGCCAGCAAGCTTGGCGAGCCTTTCCTGGAGTTTTTCGCGGTCGTAGTCCGAATCGGTGGAGTCGATTTCGTTTCTGATTTGCGCAATCCTGGCGTCGACGTCTTTTCTCGAGCCCGCGCCCTGGACGATTGTCGTATTTTCCGAAGTTATCGTGACCTTCTTCGCCCGGCCGAGGTCGCTTATCTGAATTGAATCGAGTTCGATGCCGAGGTCCTTGAATATTGAGCGCCCGCCCGTAAGCATTGCTATATCTTCCATCATGGCCTTGCGCCTGTCGCCGTATCCCGGAGCCTTGACCGCGGCGCAGCCGAAAGTCCCGCGCAGCTTGTTGACCACGAGCGTTGCCAGCGCCTCGCCCTCGACATCCTCGGCGATTACGAGGATGGGCTTCCCAGCCTTGGCGATGCCTTCGAGAAGCGGGATGAGCTTTTTGATGTTCGAAATTTTTTCCTCGTGGATGAGAATATAAGGCTCTTCAAGCACCACTTCCATCGAGTCGGGGTCTGTTATGAAATGAGGCGAAAGATAGCCGCGGTCGAACTGCATTCCCTCGACGATTTTCAGCTCGGTTTCGAGGCTCTTGCCTTCGTCCACGGTTATGACGCCGTCCTTGCCGACTTTTTCCATGGCCTCGGCAAGCAATTTGCCTACGGAGGCGTCGTTGTTGGAGGCGATTGTTGCAACCTGGCTTATCTCTTTCTTGCCTTCGACCTTGTATTTGCCGCTCATCTTCTTGAGCTCTTCCACGACCGCGTTGACGGCCATGTCGATTCCCCTGCTGAGGCTCATGGCGTCCGCCCCGGCGGTTACGTTCTTGAGACCTTCGAGATAGACGGCTTCCGCCAGTATCGTCGCCGTAGTGGTGCCATCGCCCGCGACGTCCGAAGTCTTGGACGCAACCTCCTTGACGAGTTGCGCGCCGATGTTTTCGTACTTGTCCTCGAGGCTGATTTCCTTCGCCACGCTGACGCCATCCTTGGTCACGGTGGGGCCTCCCCAACCTTTGTCCAATACGGCGTTTCGCCCTTTCGGGCCGAGCGTAACCTTAACCGCGCGGGCCAGCTTCTGTACCCCCGCCTTGAGCCGCTCATGCGCATCCTGATTGAATGCAAGCTGCTTCTTAGCCATTCCATCTCCTCCTGTCAGAACAGTTAACCCGATTTTGTCTTCAATTTCGCCTTGTCAATTCAAACGAATGGAATCTTTTAAGCAAAAGCGGTGCCAATAAAATCGAAGGAATAGGACGGACGGCGTAACTGCTTGCAGTTAAAGCAGTTGCGAAAATGTATTGTTTTTTACAAAGCCAATTTATGCCTGCCAAAATGGCAGTCTGGCATGGCAGGTTCTGATGATGGTGCCAAAATGGCGCACTTGGGTAATTTGGCTTAACTTGATAATCATCCGCTCTTATGTTATAATGCATAGGGATTGCTTAAAGGGGATAATCCATGTCCGGTCTGATAAAAGCTTTGCTTATTATCGTAATTATTATTGCCGGTGTAATGCACGGTCATTTCCAGTGGTCGCGCGATTTCACGGATAATGAAACGGAATGGACCGAGCTTATTACAGATGCGTTAAATCTGGAAATGGAACGAATCAACTCCGGCGCGGAAAACGATTCGAATTTGAGCGATGTTCCGGGCAATGACAATGAAGCAGATATGGAAGAGCCGGAAGACAGGATGGATGCGGATGGGGATTTCGAGGTGCCGCAGGATGATAAAGATGAAGATGAGCCTTTATACAAACCCTTGCTTGACGATGCTGATTTGTACATTGCCAAGGCTACTTCCAGTCTTGTGCTTGCCTACAGGGACCAGAATAATCGAAGAAAACACGTCGGGAAAGTATTCGAGCATACCGACGAGGCGCTCAACATACTCGAGGCTCTGGAATTGTCCTACCAGGACAATCCCGACATCGAAGAAAGACTCGGGCAGGTTTTCAGGATTAGAGAGGATGCAATGAAACTGGCGCCGAGGGAGAGGTAGTCCTTGCCAATCCGACGGATTTTTTCATTTTAACGAACCCATCTCGTTTCAATTACGTTTGATATTATAGATGCATGATATAGGGGAGGTGACAAGTGTTTTGTTCGGACAATGCCGAACGGAAAAGAGACAATTCGTTTCTTGCGGTTCTTTTAATTCTTGCGTTGTTGCTGCCGCTTGCCGTTTTCGCCGCCGAGAATGACGACTGGCAGATGCTTTTTCAGCAGCGTGGTCGTAATATCCCGCTGCCTGATGACGTGGCGGTAAAGCGGGATGTAGAATTTGGCAAGGGAGGTGAAAAGCCTCTTTTGATGGATATTATCACGCCGAAAGAGAAGCCGGAAGAGGCCATGCCTGTGCTCGTATTCATACACGGCGGCGGATGGCGCGGCGGGGACAAGGCTTCCGGCTATAGAAGGCTTGTCGATTTCGCGCAAAAAGGCTATTTCTGCGCGACCATCAACTATCGCCTGAGCGGTGAAGCGCATTTCCCGGCCCAGATAGAGGATTGCAAATGCGCGATTCGGTTCCTGCGCTCGAAGGCGAAGAAATACGGCATAGATTCCGAGAGCATAGGCGTCTGGGGCAGCTCGGCGGGCGGGCATCTCGTGGCGCTTCTCGGGACTTCTGGCGGCGTGAAGGAACTCGAAGGCAAAGGCGGGCACGAGGAGTTTTCAAGCGAGGTTCAGGCCGTCTGCGACTGGTTCGGGCCTTCGGACCTTGTCGGAATCGTCGAAAAAGGCGTGCACTCCCGGCCCAACAATCCCATAGCGCTTCTCCTCGGAGGGCCGGTGAAAGACAATCTTGAAGCGGCTAAACTCGCGAGCCCCGTGACCCATATCGACAAGGACGACCCGCCTTTCCTGATAATGCACGGCGAGAAGGACCCCGTCGTTCCAATTGCGCAGAGCGAGCTTTTGCATAAAAAACTCAAGGAAACGGGCGTTGAAAGCAAGCTGAAAATCCTCAAGGGCATGGGCCACGGCGGCGTTCTTTTCGAAGACCCGCTTGTGACTGCAATGATTGTTGAATTTTTCGACAAGCACCTCAGGAGCAAAAAAAGCCCGCAGACTGAGAAAAAAGAGAGCGAAGAGGAATAACGCTTTACGTTTTCCATTAATTAGTGCTCTCCGTCCTGAGTTCTTGATATCATGATGGTTGCATCTGCCGCTTCCAAAGCATTACAATCTTGGTTGTAATTTGTAATGGCCCGCGTCTCCGGAACTTATGATAATAGTTTGCATGGTTCGATATTATTCGATAAGCTTTCTTGTCAAAAATAAGTCTTGGAAGTATCGGCGAATCGCTATGGGAAACAAAAGCGAAGCTTCGATTGAAAACGGAGTATTAATCAGGGCGCAGGACCTGACGAAAGATTATCATGTGGGCGAGGTGACTGTTCGCGCTCTTCGGGGCGTGACGTTCGACGTGAAAGCCGGAGAATTTATCGTCGTGCTGGGGCCTTCGGGCAGCGGCAAAAGCACGCTTCTTAACCTGCTCGGCGGGATGGAGTCGCCGACTTCGGGTAAATTCTGGTTTGAAGACAGGGAGGTGTCGGACTTTTCCCCCGCCGGGCTGACAGATTTCCGCAGGAACGAAATCGGGTTTGTCTTTCAGTTTTATAACCTAGTCCCCAACCTCACCGCGAGAGAAAACGTCGAGCTTGCGGCGGAGATTTCGTCAAACCCCATGGATGTCGATGAACTGCTCGATGCCGTGAGCCTTCTGGACAGGGCGGAGCATTTTCCTTCGCAGATGTCGGGCGGAGAGCAGCAGAGAGTGGCTATTGCCCGGGCAGTCGCCAAGAACCCGAGTCTCGTGCTTTGCGACGAGCCCACGGGCGCCCTCGACTACGAGACGGGAAAACTCATCCTCGAACTTCTGGAGAAGGTCAACGTCGAGATGAAGAGAACCGTCATGGTGATAACGCACAATGCTCCCATAAGCAGAATGGCCGACCGGGTCTTCCGGCTGCGGTCAGGTAAAATTTCCGACATAATGGAAAACGAGACGAAAAAATCCTCCGCGGAGATTGAGTGGTGAGCGTACTTGCGAAAAAAATGTTCAGGGACCTCATCGAACACTGGCCGCAGTTTCTGGCCATTACGCTTGTCATACTCTCCGGTATAACCGCGCTTGCGACCTCCCGTGGCTCCGTCAAGAGCCTGAAGGCGTCACGCGACTCGTACTACGGGCGCTACGGTATGGCCGACCTTTGGATTTACGTCGAAAAAGCCCCCGATAGCGCGGTAAGGAAGTTCGGCAAACTCGACGGCATAAGCAGGCTGAGAGGCAGGATTGTTTTCGACGTTCCCGTGGATATCGCCGAGGGAGAAGAGACGATAACCGGCAGGATAGTCTCGATGCCCAACCCGCGCAACATATCAGGCGAATCGCCGAGAACGGGACTTCTGGACATTCATATCGAAAAAGGTTCCTATTTCACCAGCTCCAAAGAGGCTCAGGTAATAATTAACGCCATGTTCGCGGAGGCGCGCGCGCTTGAGGTCGGGTCGGAGTTCCAGGTAACGCTCAACGACAGCAAGGAAAGCCTCAAGGTGGTAGGGATTGCCCGAAGCCCGGAGTATATCTATACTATCCAGAGCGCGCAGGATTTCTTTCCCAACCCTAAAAACTTCGGTATTCTCTGGGTCCCGAGAGACTTTGCCGAGCAGGCCTTGGACTTCCAGGGAGCTTCCAACAATATAATAGCCGCCCTCGACGAGGATGCCGATGCGACAGGCCTGATGCACAAAGCTGAAAAAATATTTTCTGCTTACGGTTACATGTGGGCTCTGGAGCGCGACGACAACATATCGCACCGCATGGTGACCGACGAAATAACGGGAAACGAGGCATCGGCCAACATAATGCCCTCTATTTTCCTCGGCGTTGCGGCCGTGGTTATAATGATAATGCTGTCCCGCCTCGTTAAAAACCAACGCACCGAGGTGGGCACCATGATGGCCTTGGGGTACAGCAGGTTCAGGCTCGTTCTCCACTACCTGTCATTCAGCATGGTGGTCGGAATAGCCGGAACGACGGGCGGGCTCGCACTCGGCTATTACCTCGCCGGGCTCGTCGCCGGGCTTTACAGGCAGTTCTATTCTTTCCCCGAACTTATCGTAAAGGCGGACCCTGACGTTATTCTTATCGGCTTCGCCTTCGGCATGTCATTTTCCCTGGTAGGTGGGCTCGTTGCGATAAGGAGCCTTTTGCAGCTTACGCCAGCGGCTGCCCTTCACCAGAAGCCTCCGACGATGGGAAAGCGCATAATTCTCGAAAGAATCGGTTTTATATGGCGAATAGTTCCCTTCCGATGGAAGATGATTGCCCGAAACCTCGGACGCCATAAAATCAGGGCATCTTTCCTGGTGCTCGGAATAGTTCTATCTACGATGATTCTGCTTCTCGGTTTCATGACATTCGATGCTCTCGACTATCTCATCGAGCACCAGTTTAAGCGCATCCAGAAAGAGGATGTGAGAATCAATTTTTCCGACGAAAAGACTACGCAGAGCTGCTGGGAGCTCGAACACCTCTCCCATGTGCACGATTCGGAGCCGATTCTCGAAGTGCCGGTCGAGCTTAGAAAAGGATGGCGAAAGAAATCGCTCGCCATTACGGGATTGCGGCGCGGCTCGAAAATGAGAAAAGTGATAGACCTGGAAAGGGGCCAGGTCGAAGTGCCCGAAAACGGTATTATGATAGGCAAGAGAGTTTCTGAGATATTATCTGTTAAACTCGGCGATGTCCTCGAAGTGAAGCCGCTGATAGGAAGGAAAAAGGGAAAAAGAGTCTTCGTAACGGGTATCGTCGAAGGCTACTTCGGGCTGACGGCGTTCATGGAGATTGGCTCGCTGTCCCGGCTTCTCGGGGAAAGAGAAGTGGCCAACGGGGCGCTGCTGGCTATCGAGCGCGGTTCGGTCAAGAATCTTGAAAAAACCGTCAAGGACTATCCGGCCGTCGCGTCCATTCTGTCCAAGTCCCGACAGATAAACGCATTCGAAGAAACCATACAATCCAGCATGTATATATCCACGATAACGCTCCTGATTTTCGCCGGCCTGATATCCTTCTCCGTTATTTTTACAATGACGACGGTTTCGATTTCGGAGCGCCAGCGCGAGTTCGCTTCCCTGAAAGTCATCGGTCTTTCGACTTCCGAGGTAGCGGGCATAGTTTTCAACGAGAACCTTTTTATCGCGCTTATAGGAATAGGTCTCGGAATACCGGCTGGCATGCTTGCGGGGAAGCTGGTATTTAGCTTTTACAATACCGACTTGTACCGTTTTCCGGCAATTATTTACCCGTTCAGCATTTTTATCGCGGCCGTCGTCGCATTTGTATTCGTCCTTGTTGCAAACTGGTTCTCATACAAGAAAATTGAAAAGCTCGACATGGTTCAGGTTCTTAAAACGAGAGAATAAATTCGACCCGGAGGTGAAGGGATGAAGCTCAAGTACATTACTATAATAGTCCTTTTGATTGCCGTCATAGTGATATACGTCTCGATTCAGGCGAGCGCTCCCAGAAAGGTCGATGCCGCGAAAGTCACGAAAGGGGATATGGTCGAATTTGTCGAGGAACGCGGCAGAACCAGGTATAAAGACGAACACTCCGTCTCCGTGCTCGTCTCGGGATTTGTTCTTCCGATAGGTCTCGAAGAGGGGGACTTTGTTAAAAAGGGCCAACTGCTTGCCGAGGTGGAAGATGTTCCTTACGGGACCGCAATCAAAGAGGCCCAGGAGGAAATCGGCCGCATCAAGGCCATGATGGAAAGCGTCGATATCGTCAAGCCGAAAAAGGAAGAGATTGAAAATGCCCGCAGGGCCGTGGACATGGCTCAGATACAGTTGAAATCGGCAAGCGAGATGCTTCCTTCACTCCTGAATACGGCGGAAACCGCAAAGTGGATTTATGAAAACGACAAGGGGCTTTTCGATAACAAGATAATTAGCGAGATGCAGCTCAAAACAAAAAAAGACTATTACCTCTCCGCTCAGGCCGCATTCGAGCAGCAGCAGAGAATGGTCGAAATAGAAAAACTCCGGGTCGATGCGGCGAATGCATCGCTTGCGCTCGTTACCAACTACGCTGATGACAACGAATACCAGAGGAAAGCTTACAAGGCTCAGGTAAAGGCTATGGAAAGCAGGCTTGAAAGGCTTTGGAGTGACAGAAAAAAAACTTCCATCCTTTCGCCGATAGACGGTGTTGTCCTCAAGCGCCACTCGCGTGGCAGCGCGGTATTGGCGGCCGGAACTCCGCTTTTACTGGTCGGCGATCCCGCCAGCATCGAGCTTAATGTCGAGCTGCTGACCGATGACGTCTCGAAAGTGAAACCGGGCCAGAGCGTCATTTTTTCCGGCGAAGTGCTCGGCGGTAAAAAAGCCGAAGGAGCGGTCGACCGTATTCTGCCAACCGGTTTTCTCAAGAGGTCGACTCTCGGCGTCGAACAGGAAAGGGTAGGGGTAATCTGCAGCTTCGATAACTCGGAGCTCGAACTCGGACCGCTTTATGGCGTCGATGTAAAAATAATAATCAAAGAAAAAAAGAGCGTGCTTCGAGTGCCCGAAAGAGCCGTTTTCAAGTCAGAAGGCAGGTATCGCGTTTTCGTGCTGAGAGAAGGAAAAGCCCGGCTTGCGGAAATTGAAATCGGCCTCGAAGGCGAAGACTACTACGAGGCGGTTTCTGGCTTGAAGGAAAACGATATCGTTATAATCGCGCCGCCGGCCGACCTCGATGACGGCATGGCGGTGGAGCCGCAAGGCCCTGATGTTTGAAAGGGAAGGCTTGGTCTTAGCCGCCAGTCTCGACGCCGTTTTCCACCTTTTCTTCGGGAGTCTCGTTTTGCTCCGGGGTGATTTTGGGTAGGCTGAACTTGAACGTCGTTCCGGCTCCGGTTTTGGACTTGACCGATATTTTGCCCCCCATGCTGTCGACGAGCGCCTTGCAGACGGCGAGCCCTATTCCGCTTCCGCGATAGCCCGGGCCTGACTTGCGCCCGACCTGCACGAAGCGGTCGAATATTTTTTCAAGGGCCTCATCCTCGATTCCCTGCCCGTTGTCCTGAACCGTGATTTCCACGAAATCGTCGGAAAGGTTCCTGGTGGAAACCTTGATTTCCGTGCCTTCTGGAGTATGCACGATGGCGTTATTTACCAGGTTGGTGACTACCTCCGAGATGGCGTCAGGGTCGCCGAAGGCGTGGGTGTCGTGCATTATATCTAACGAGAGTGTCGATTTCTTTTCTTCCGACTTTTTCTTTAGCAACTCGACGGCTGGCTTGATTACGGAAAGAATCGATATCTTCTGAACATGTATCGGGTACTTCCCGGATTCAAGGCGTGAAATCGAGAGCACGTCGGTCGCGAAGCGCGACAGTCTTTCGATATTTCTCTGCATCATCTCGAGGTATTCCCTCTGCTTGGGATTGACCTCGCCGAAAGTCCCGGTAATCAAAAGTTCCGCGGCCGACCTGAGCGGCGTCATGGGCGTTCTGAGCTCGTGGGTGACGGTCTCGACGAATTCGTTCTTCAGTTGGTCGATCTCTTTGAGTTCTTTTACCACGAGGGATTGCGCTTCGAGCTTTCTCTGAATCTCTTCGGCTTTCTTCCTCTCGAGCGCTCTGCCGAAGACCGTCGCGATAAGCTGCATGAAAGGCTTGTAATCCTCCGGCCATCTTTCTTTTTCCGTCTTGTAATCTAATCCCAGGAACCCGGCAAATTCCCCGTCTATTGTCAATGGAACGACAAGCATGCCCTCTGTTCCTATGTCATCAAGCATTCGTTTCAACGCCGAAGCCTTTTCGGGCAGTTCTTCTGGCTTGATACATTCGACGCTTTCGCCCGCTTTCATTTTCTTGAAAAACCATGGTAGCGTTTCGATGGGCAATTTTTGGAATGCATTTTTGTTGGACGTGTAGTTTTCGTTGATCCATTCGAACGAATCGCTGACCGTTGTTTTGTCTTCGTTGGTAAGGAAGAGATATGCGGCGTCCGTTTCCGTAATCTGTCCTATTTCGGCAAGAGATTTTTCTATTGCTTCCGAAATGTTGCGTTCCTGAAGGAACCTTGAAGACATTGTGGATATGAAAGTTTCGAACCTGAGCTTGCGTTCTACCGCCTCTTTAGCGTTTTCAAGCTGGGAGCGCGCTATTTTAAGCCTTTCCACCATGCTGTCGAACGAGTTGGCGAGCACCCCGAGCTCATCCTTGCGGTCGAGCGAGCACCTGACTCCAAAATCGCCTCTTGCAACGTTTTCCGCGATGTTGGCGAGTTTCACGACGGGGCCGACGACGCTCTTGGCCATGAAGAGTGCGCCCACGACCCCGAGTGAGAGGAATATCGCCGCAAGCAGGCCGAATTCCTTGTAAAGGTCGGCCGCCATCCTGTCGAGATGCCCTGCCGAGAATCGCAGGTAGCCCACGCCCTTCACTTCATCCGCCACAATGATGGGAACGGCCACGTCGCATACCGTTCCCTTCCAGTCCGCGCCGGCGTGCATTTCAAGAAGGGGTTTACGCGTCAGGGCGCTTTGTCTTAAGAGGTCGTTGTCCGCCTCCTGCCCCATTTTAGTCGAATCCGAATGGACCAGAAAAACCATTTCGGCATCCACGACCCCGCTGAAAAGAAGCTCCTTCTGCTGTGAAATCTTGTTGTTGAATTCTTCGAGGAAGGCGAAGTCGTTAAGCTGAATGGCATTAGCGAAGCTGGTTTCGGCGACCCTGGCGAAATCGAGCCGCGTCAGGCGCCACTCCCGCTCGAATATGGTCTTCTGGCGGTAGATGGAGACCGCTGCAAGTCCCACGATTGTCAATGCTATCAGGAATACGCTTATTGCGGCGAACTTGACGAAGAGCCGTCCCTTATGCATTTTCGTGCTTTCAACCAGTCTCGTAGCTTCACCCATCGTACTATTCCTCTGAAGGGTTTCCCGTGACCATCATGAGTTCCGCAAGCGCTATGTTGTAGTCGTAGATGGCCTTGAAATATCCCGCCTTCGCAAACGATTCCATTAGCTGCGATTCTATCACATCCTGGGTTTCCACGAGTTCCACCTCGTAAGCCTTTATATTAAGCTCGCGGTTCTCCCTTGCATCGTCGAGAGTCTTCTGCGCAGACTCTATCTGCGCCTTCGCCGCCTCCAGTTTGAGGTGGGCGGTCTTGACCTGCGTCCTTATCCCGTTTTCGAGAAGCTGCCTGGTTTCGCTGATATTTCGCAGCCGCGCCCTCGCCTCTCTTACCGCAGCCCTGGTTTCGAACCCGTTGAATACCGGCATTTCCACCCCAACCCCGACTGCCCATGAGTTGCGTATCCAGTCTGTGATTCCGTGGTCGTAATCGTTTTCAAGATGCCCGATATTTCCGAAAAGCGCGACCTTGGGGTAGTAGTCGCTTTTCGCCTCCTTTATCGAGGCGTGCGCCGCCTTGACGCCGAGCGATACCTGCTCCCATTCGGGTCTCGATGCGAACGCCTGCTCGACGAGTTCGTCGAAATTTTTTGCGCGCGGGTCGAACTTCAAACCTTTATCCGCCAGCTCTATCTCGGTCGCCGGGTCGAGCCCCATCGAGTTGAGAAGTCCGGCCTTCGACATCTTCAGGTTGAGTTCCATTACGGCAACCTGACCTTCGATTATAGAAACGAAGACCTTGTTTTTCAAATAATCAGTTTTTTTCACAGTTCCGGAGCCGCCCTTGTAAACCCGCTCCGTGATATCGAGAATAACCTCGAAGCGCGTCAGGGTCTCTTTCCCGAGCTTCAGCATTTCCTGCGTCATCAGCACCGACTGGTACATCTTCGTTACCCGCGTGATAATCTTGTGGTCGGTTTGCGCCCGGCGGCTATGCGCGAACTTGAGCCCCACTTTAGCCTTTTCGTTTACTGCCGAAATCTTTCCGCCGGTAAATACCGGATAGACAAGGTCCAGGGAGCTCGTCCAGAAATTGCGGCCCGCGTACTTTATCTCCATGTCCGGCAGAGAAGTTGTTTGCAGCATTTGAAGCGTTTGCGACTTTGCCGCCGCGTAGGCGGCGTCGAACGCCGGGTTGCCCGGCTGGGCCGGGAGTCCCATATTTACGACTTGTGCGAGCGCGATTGCATCTGCCATGGCCGACGTGCTTCCTCCGAGGTCCAGAGGCTGGCCTTCCTGGATGAAATACTGGTCTTCGTCAGTATGAATGAACCTCGTGGAAAGCGAGATGCGCGGCCAGTAGGCTGACTGCGCCCTGGCGAGCTGGGCTTCCGCAATTTCTATGTTTGCATCAGCTATCCTGCCGCTCGCATGCATCTCGAGTGCCATCGCGATGCAGTCCCGGAGAGCTGGTTTCTCGGGCAGGGTGCTTTTCTCTTCGTCTGCCGTGCCCAGCTCCATGAGTTTTCCTTCCGGTCCGACCTGGAACATGACTTCTTCGTAATCGATATTCCAGTTTGCGACGGGCGAAACTGCGCACCCGGCCACGAGCAGTGCGGACAGAATGATTGCCGCGGCGAAATTCTCGATACGTCTCTCCATTGTACTCATTTAATTACTCCCTTCTATTTTCCGCGCTCGAGCGCATCGAGCATTTTCCTCACGCCGTCATAGTCCGAATCTTTCGCCTCGACGGCTTTTTTCACTCCAAAAAACGTCAATAATTCCCGTGCCTTGTCGGTATTGTGAGCGTTAAGCAAATGCTTTTTCAATTTATTCATAATATCAGCGGGCGTATTGCTGTGATAGCAAAGCGGTCCCAAAACGAATTTCTCCGATTGCGCCAGTATCTTTATGCGTTTTCTCAGGCCGGGATTCAGTTCGCCAAGCATATCGAGGGTTGTATTCTTTACGCATGCGCAGTCCGCCTGCCCGAAAATAACTGCCTTCATTGCCGCTTCCTCTGAGGGACAGCTTATTACGCTTCCGAAAAAATCATCGATGCTTTTTTTGCCGAGGGCTTTAATGAGGGCCATTATAAACAACTCGGTTTCCGCTTCCCCCCCACTCTGAAGGGCGAGTGATTTGCCCCGCAAATCGGCCATCTTCTCAATTCCGCTTTTAGACGAGGTTATCAGGACAGATCTGTAGTTCGGGTCGGATTTCTCATATCTGACTAACGGCTCCAGGCCCAGCCTTTCGTGAAGAAAGACGTATACTGCTCCACTCGGATTTACGAAAGTTATCATCTTCTCCTTAACCATTTCTTCCATTATTTCGATGCTTGGCACTATCTCCACGAATGCTTCGAATCCTATCTCTTCCTTGAATTTTTCATAATACCGTGTGCTGACCGTTATGAAATCTCGCGGCTTTCTGCCTTCAAGGTTGTCTCGCGGGAACACTACGAGGGCGATGGGATTTTCTGCTCCCGGCTTGGCGCGTTCCACGCGCCCGAGATGTGTCTTCTTGGTTTCTTCGCTTTCGAAATGCAGCGTGCCCGCCTTCATCTCTATGATTGCCTTCACCTCTGATTTGCTGAGTGCCCTGCCCGATACGGGATCGACGAACTGCTTCCGGCTGGATTCGATAATTTCTATCAGGTTCCTGATTTTATCGTATTCGCCATCCTCGACTTCTGCAAAACCCTTGATTTTCCAGAGCTCAAAAAGTTGTTTTGTCTTGGCGTCGGTCTCCATGCCCTCTTTGACCATGTATTCCCTGAGATGCTTGACTACGTTCGGGTCGAGGTTCTTCCTCATCACAAATATCTCGTCGGGATAGGATTCAGATTTCTCGATAATCCTGATTCGCTTCGCGAGCGCCGGGCTGAGCTCCGTTATGGTGCTCAAAAGTATCTCTGAAACGGATGTGACGTCCGCTTTCCCGTATATTACCGCCAGTAGCGCCGATTTTTCTTTCGACACTTTAATCATCTTCCCGAAAAAATTTTCTATTGTCGGCAAGTTCTTCTCGATAAGCAGCCATTGCGGGTAAAGATAGTTCGGAACGGAAAGCTCGCTGAAATATATGAATGACTTACCCCTGAGGTCGCTTAATTTCTTCGCTCCTGTCTTCACATTTGCCACAAGAACTGCTTTGTTCCCAGCATATTCGCCTTTTCTTATAATTCTCGCGATTGGGATCACCTGCGCTTTCTCCCGCAGCTTGACGTATTCGTAAGGATTGACATAAGCGCCGTCCACTTTTCCGTTGTTCATCTCCTCGACAAGCTTGTCGAGCTCCAACGCGATATCTATGTGAAAATCGTATTTGCCGATATCCTTCTCGAGCTTTTCAGCCATGTTCTGCGCATAGGCCTTGCCGGCGCTGATAGCGTCTCGCGGATTCGATGCCATCAGGAATCCGGGAGTTATCCGCGCCTCAATTTTTTTTTCTTTCTCCTGACCTGCCGCACGCACGCCAAAGACGATTGCTGTAAGAATGCAAATTAGCGTAAAACATGCTTTACGCAGAAGCTTTTGAATGTCAGGTCGAATCAACAATATCATTTCAAAACCTCGTCCACCCTGATTGCCATAACCGTGACCTTGATTCTTCTTTCCTCAACTTGTCATTCGCAACATCCATGCCATCAAACACAAGATAATGCTGAAATGCCCTAACACTATAAATAGTAAGGAGTTATGGCTTTGTCCAAAAAATCCTATAATATCGGGATGTGACATGAAATACTCATTAATTAGTAAAACATATTGCTCTAACTTCTTATTTTATAATATGTTAGGGCTAAAGCACTTCTAAAGTCGCAGTGGGACATCGATTCCTCGGATGTTTTCCTGGAAAAGAAGTCTATTTCACATCCGGTGCATTGGATATAACTCTTACCGTTCTATTTTGGATACTTCTTTGAAAAGTAGTTGCAACAATAGAACTGAGATACTTCTGTGACAAACGAAGGTCTGATTCTGTCATAATTTGAAAGGGTGAATGCCGGTTCGCATTTGCCTCGGAATAAATCTGGTGATAAACTCTGACATCTTTGCCGTCCGGGTGATTAACCAGATGAGGGAATTAATGTCGGAGCTTCGATATTCAAGGCAGGAGATTTTCGCGGGTCTCGGGCGTGACGGTCAGGAGAAGCTTGGTGCATCTTCCGTCGCGGTTGCAGGATGCGGCGCGCTCGGCAGCACTTCCAGCGCTCTTCTCGTTCGGGCGGGCGTCGGCAGGCTCAGAATAATTGACCGCGACTACGTCGAGATCGAAAATCTCCAGCGCCAGACACTTTTCACGGAAGCTCACGCCATGCAGCGATATCCCAAGGCGCTCGCCGCGGCCGAAGTGCTTCGTGGTTTCAACGCGGACGTGAAAATCGAGGCCGAAGTCGCCGATATAAACGCGGAAACCGCTGAAGAGATGCTCGGAGGATTCGACCTCGTCGTCGATGCGCTCGACAATATGGAAACTCGTTTCGTGGTAAACGACTACTGCCTGAAAAATGGCCTTCCCTGGATATACGGCGCGGCCGTCGGCTCCACGGGCACCGTCATGAGCATAGGGCCCGGCGGCAAGCCGTGCTTGAGATGTCTTATCCCGGAGTTGCCTCCACCCGGCTCATTCGGTACCTGCGATACCATGGGGGTAGTCGGCCCCGGCCCGTCGGTCACCGCGTCCATACAGGCTGCGGAGGCGATAAAGAATCTCGCTGGCAGGCCCGAAGTTTCACATAGTCTGCTTATCTTCGACCTCTGGGATCGGACCTTCGACCAGGTCGATATAAAACCCGGAGAGGACTGCCCCGCCTGCGCGAGAGGCGAGTTCGAGTTTCTTGAATCGAAGGGCGTGGTTCGTGCGACGAGGCTCTGCGGACGCGATTCGGTCGAAATTATCCCCGAGAAAAAAGTTGCGCTCGACCTCAAGAAAATGGAAGAAACACTTTCACGTATGGGTGGCGTACAGTATAACGGATATTCTCTTTGGTTCAAACCGGACGAGTTGGAGATGGTAATCTTCCCCGACAGCCGGGCGTTGGTAAAAGGTACGGTTGATAAGGTCGAGGCCGAAACAGCCTATGCGAAGTTTATAAGCATTTGAGCCTTGAGTTGAAGGAGCATGAATTATGGTTTCTCGGATATGTGCAGTTTTTATGGCGACAATTCTCCTACTGGCGCTCGCCCCGCAGGTGTTCGCGCAGGATGAAGGTGCCGCCGTCTCGGAAGGCTCCAAGATTGACAAAAAAGTCGTGGATGCCGCCGTCAAAAGAGCCTGCGAATGGCTCAAGGGCCAGCAGAAGGCGGACGGAGCCTGGACCGGCGCAGGACTTTACGACGGCTTCTATCCCTATAGCAGCACCGCTTTCGTCCTCCTCGCCCTGCTCAAGGGCAGCGAAGGGCCGGACTCGGAGTGCGTGAAAAAAGGCTTCGCATACCTCAAAAGCAAGGAATTCCCCGGCGTTTACGGCGTCTCCGCCCTGATTCTCGCTCTCTGCGCCCTCTACGAGCCGGAGAAGAAACCGGAAGACGACGAAACGCGCAAGCTCAAACCCGGCGAAAAGCTCAGAACCGGGCTCTACGAACCGGTCGAGCGTCAGGCGAAAAAGAAATTCCAGAAAGCCCCGAAGTGGGTGAAGGACTGGCTGGAAAAAGCGGTCAAGTGGCTCCTCTCGAAGCAGGAAGCGAACGTCTGGCGCTATCCCTTGAACAAACCCGGCGATTACTGTCCCCACACCGCCCATGGCGGCAACCAGGACGCATCCAACACCCAGTACGTCATGCTCGCCTTCCACGCCGCGAGCCGCGTGGGCGTCAAGATACCGGCCGGCGTTTACGCCAGGGTCGCCGAGTATTTCATCGCCGAGCAGGAAGCGGACGGCCCCGAAGTCAAGCCCGCCTTCCCCGTGCCTGCGGCCGACCTGCCCATAAGCAAGCTCAAGGAACTCGAAAAACAGATACTCAAGAAACTTCGCAAGGAAGCCGAGAAGGCGGCCAAGGATGGCAAGGAAGTCCCCGGCATGAAAGAGCTCGGGCCCCGCACCACCTCGGAAATGGGCGACCCGTACCGCGAGTTCGGCGCAGAAATGACCCCCATGAAAGCCCGCGGATGGGCCTACCTGCCCAAGAGCGATACCGGCGGCGCGCCCTGGCAGAGCCAGGCTACCGGCTCCATGACCGCAAGCGGCGTTGCCTCGCTCGTCATCTGCAAGGTCAACCTCGAAAGCACGAGCTGGCACAAGAAAAACAAGACGAAGCTCCGACAGGCCATCCGCGACGGCATGGCCTGGATAGCCCACAATTACACGGTTAGCAGCAACCCCGGCCCCCTCGACTGCTGGAAATACTACTACCTCTACGGCCTCGAACGCTGCGGCGTCCTCTGCCTTTCCCGCAGAATCGGCGAGCACATCTGGTACGAAGATGGCGCACAACATATACTCGGGGCGCAGCAGGGCGACGGCTCCTGGCCCGGCGGCTCCGGCGGCGGCAGCGCCACATCGCAGGGCTTCGAGTACGGCCCCACATGGCCGACTTGCTTCTGCATACTCTTCCTGAAAAAGGCCACCGCGCCCGTCGTCAACCTCCCGGAAGACACCTACACCGGCGAGGGCCTCTTCGGAGGCGGCAAGCCGGGTAAGTAGTGCGGACTTGATAAACCGAAGGCGGTCGCATGATTTAAAAAATCGGCCGCCTTTTTTCTCGTATTGCGCATCAGCCGCCGGGCTGGTAATATAAGCCCCCATGGACCTTACGAAACTGCTGCTTGGCTCGGTCGCGATTCTCTCGCTCGGGCTCGCGTCGATTTACATCGCCGAGCGCCTCAGATGGCGAGAATCCCGACGCGGCTTTGCGTTGATTGCGCTCCTTGCTTGTACTGTCTTTGCCGCCGCCTGCGCGCTCCTGCACCTCCATGGCCGCGGTTCTTTCGCCGCCGCCGGCTACGCGAAAACGCTCCTGCAAATGGCCTTTGCCGCGTATTTCCTCGTATCGCTCTCCTATCTCTTTCATTGCGTCGAGTGGGTGCTGACGCGAATCGGCCGGCGCGTCTTCCTCGACGAGCTTCTCAGCCGCATCCTCGCGCTCGCAGTCTTCGCCGGAACAGACCTCGCGCTTTTTTTCATCCTCCTTTTCGCATTCGGGGGGATGTGAGGTGCCTCACATCCCTTGACAAGGGCAAAACTCCATGCAAAAATAAAGTCAGTTCCCGCAACCATCATTAAAAGGAGAACAACGTGGCGAATTTCGACGGCTCCATCACCTTTCTCTACACGCGCGACCTTTCGGCAAGCGCCGATTTCTACGAAAACAAGCTCGGCCTCGAGCCCGTCTACGTCTACGGCAAGGCCCGCATCTACAAAATCAACGGCGGCGCGCATATCGGCGTTTTCGAGCGCGACAACATGCCCGAACAGTCATTCGAGTATCCCGGCCGCAACATCGTCTTCACCTTTCTCACCGACGACGTGGACGGTTGGTACGAGAAAATGGTCGAAATGGGCGTCGAAATCGCCGGCGAGCCCGGCGCGGACGAGGAGTACGGAATCTACACATTCTTCGTGCGCGACCCGAGCAACTACTGGATAGAGTTCCAGAAATTCCTCAACCCCGGTTGGAAGCCCGGCGGAAAGGAGATGGCATGAAATCGTTCCGCAAAGAACTCTGGTTCAGCACCGAGACCCGCCGCGCTTACCTGAACATCACACATGAAGTGGAAAAAGCGCTTCGCGAGTCCGGCGTGCGCGAGGGATTCGTCCTCGTAAATGCGATGCACATCACCGCTTCCGTCTTTATTAACGACGACGAAAGAGGTTTGCACCGCGACTTCGACAAGTGGCTCGAAAAGCTCGCGCCTCACGAACCTGTTTCGCAGTACGACCACAACAACGGCGAGGACAATGCCGACGGCCATCTCAAGCGCAGCATAATGGGCAGGGAAGTCGTCGTCGCCGTGACGGAAGGGAAACTCGACTTCGGGCCGTGGGAACAGATTTTCTACGGCGAGTTCGACGGCCGCCGCCGCAAACGCGTCCTCGTCAAGATTATCGGAGAATAAAACCGCTCCCTCGAATTGGGACACGAAACAAGTTCATGTCCCATATCCTCGGGGACATAACCATAATTCATTCATGAATTATGGATTGTGTCCCGCGACTTAAGAAGAATCTCCATGCGCTTTGATAGATGATGTGGTATATTATTGTAGTGGGCCGGATGGATTCGGGGGAAACGAAGGAATGCTCAAAATCGAAGGTGACGGCAGGTTCGAGCGATGGGTCCTTGCCGGCTCGCTCTGGACAATGGCGCTGATTTATTTCTTCCTGTCACTTGGCCTTTCGTCTATCGTTGACGGGTGGGCAAAGCATCTTGAATACGAATTGAAGGTGGCGCTTCCGATAGGATCCTACTGGTCGTTTTATGTATTTATGGAATGGTTGTGGCTTGCAGTTGCGCCGGTTGTTATCGCGGAATTTCTGCTCGGTATCGGAATTCTTAATTCGCGTGTCGAGAAGATAGGCAGGCAGTTTCTTGCCGGGTTTTTTATATGGCTCCTGGGTTTTGCAGGTTTGTCGCTTTGCTTTATGTTTGCGGCAGCTCCTGCTGGAGCTACCTGTATAATATATAAATTCACTAATGTCGGAGGGTACGTAATACCGATTGTCGTGATTTTCGTTCTCCCCCCGGTTCTCGTCCTCCTTCTCTGCTACCGGGCGTTCCTGAAAAAACCGGACAGCTCGAAATAATTACCTGTTGCCGAACCGGGACACGAAACGAGTTCATGTCCCGGGTTCGCAGGGACATAACCATAATTCCGCAGGGAATTATGGATTGTGTCCCGTGACCAAAAACATCTCCCGCCGGTTTGCACCTTCGTTTTTCATCGATATATATTTGAGATGCGGGGATTTGATGGGAGGGATGCGATGCAGACTGGTGAAAGAGAACTTTGGTTATACCTGTCGTTTCTGGTGATTGTTGCGATTGCCTCGGGGCTTGCCGGCTATTTCCGGGAATGCGGAGTGCGAAATGAATACATGCAGATTCATGTTCTTGAAAAAGTCAACAGGCAGGCGAAGCTTGATGCGGATTATGAGCTACGAAGACAGCTTAATCCACCCTCGAAAAATAGCGGCCGGAAAGTCTTTTCAGAGCGCAATTACGATTGCTTAATAAGCGTCCCGGCAATATGGAAAGACCTTATCGAATTCCTCTGCGACCCCTTCGACGGAACGGATGTCATGTAGAATTAATGAATTGCCAACTGCTATTTATCGTCTCCATAAAGCCACTCTAATTCTTTTGCCCAGTCGCCTTTACGGGTGTGGTGGGCGAAGCTTACATCTTTGACATTAGCCCTTAAGCATTCTGTAAGGATTAAATATATCACTCCCATTTCAGTATCCCGAGAAGGATCTATAAGGACCGGAAGTGTCTTGTAGGATTTTGTAGGGCGGAAACTGTCTCGCGCTTTTGCAATAATATCGAATATTTCTCTCGAATAACTGAACTCCATTTTAGTCTGAAACTTTTCCGTTTTTATATTGAGAGAGTATTTGTCCTGCCCCGTTTTGCTGATTTTTATCCATAGGGTATCGAGTGTAATACTTGCCTTGCCTTCAGAATCGTAGAGTCGGATAAATGGTTCTTCATGAAATATATTATCATCTCCGGGGTTATTAAGCCTAAGAATCAAGAATTCGTTTGCTCCGTTATTTTTCAGGCATTCCATAAGGCTGGAGAAATTAGCATAAGTTACTTCGTGTCCTGTTTCTATTGCAGGTATTTCAAGTCTTCCAAGGTTTGATATGAGTTTTTTAATATCTTCTTCCGGTGGTTCATCCTGCTTGAACAATACATACTTCCCATCGTTTTGTGTATAGTAGCGCCGACCTTCTTTATACAATGTTTTTTCAATACGGATATAATCCTGATATGTTATGCCAGTATTCCAGAATATACTCCATATTCCGTGGTCGAATTCATAAGCGACGTTCCCCTTTTCCCATTGTTTGAGAAGGCCGGGGATTGCATCCTTCCCGAATAGGCGGATAGATATGGCAAGCTGAATGTCGAATGGATAATCAAATTTATGGAAATTGTCTAATAAAAATGGCAATGCGTTTTTATCTTTCAAAACGGCCAGCCCGGATGCGGCGTTGAGCTTTTCGATTCTCGCAGCATCCGTTTTGTTGAGATGCGCCCGAAGAATGTCAGCTTTTCCCATTTTCGCCAGGTGATACGATGCTATTGCGCCGGTGACATTGTCGGTTAGTTGCTTTTCAAGAATTGAAGCTTCGCCAAGCTTTTCAAGCGCCTCGAAGCATAAATTGCTTCTTAGAGTAAGCGCCACTTCGTCATGATACCTGAAAATAATATGTGTCTCCGTTAATTCTATCAGGTTTTTTGCTTTTTCATTGTCCATGTCGATGGCATATGTAAGAAAAAGACCGTGTGCGAGATAATGATATTTTATCCCTTCGAACGCGATTGCGTCCGAAGCGTCGCGTCCGAGATAGACAAGTCTTTTCGTATATTCATCAGAAAGGTTTTTCAACTGGTTCAGGAATTCTTCTTTTTCGACTATTTCTTTTACTGAAATTTCATAGAAATCCTGCTTCCTCAGGAGCTCTTCCACCTTCGACTCGTAATCCTTGAGGATTTCTTTCACTTGCTTGCTGCTGTCATGGTAGTTGGCAATCGGGTAAATGACAAGGCAGGCGAGAAAAAGCAGCATAACAAGCGTAGCAGTTTTCAATGGCCTGAAATTCTCGTTCATAGCAAAGTATCTCCCCGGTCTTGCTCCTACATACTAATAACCCGGAATCCTGCAGGTGGCAATTACATATTTGAGCTTTATTTGTAACGGCAGAGGGCGAAAAAATTTTTCAAATTCTTAGTAAATAGTTCTTGACTTAGCAGTTTTATTAGTTAAGATGTCTTTACTAATGGGGATTGTTAGTAAAGGGGGTTTTACGGAGAATGGCTCGTAAAACGGGAACATACAAAACGGTGGTCGTCGAGAGGGAGAAAGTAAAAGCTTTCATCCCGCATCCCCTGCCGCCGAAAAGCCCCCGGCTCGAAATAAAAGGCTATCTTGCCGACCTTCACTCCGAGGCGCTCGCCTCGCTCGGGCAGCTCGCCGTTGCGGGCGAGATGGTGCCTTCCGCGAGGTGGTTTCTCTACGGATTCGTCCGCAAGGAGGCGGTCGTTTCGTCGCAAATCGAGGGCACGCAGGCGACGCTAATGGATGTAATTACCTACGAGGCGACGAGCAGGACCGAGCATCCCGCCGACGTAGAGGAGGTCTGCAACTACGTCGAAGCCCTCGACTATGCCAGGAAGGAAATCGCCAATCCCAAAGGTCTGCCGATTTCCACGCGCCTTTTCTGCAACATCCACGAAAAGATGATGCGAGGCACCCGCGGCGAGGGGAAACATCCCGGCGAGATAAGGAAAACGCAGAACTGGATAGGGGCGTCGAGTCCGCGCGAGGCCGTTTTCGTGCCGCCCCCGCCCGGCGATGTGCCAGAGTTGCTGGCGAAACTCGAAAAATGGCTCCATTCGAAAGACCCGCTCCCGCCCCTTGTCCGGGCGGGGCTTGCGCACGCGCAGTTCGAGACGATTCACCCGTTCCTGGACGGGAACGGGCGCGTCGGCCGGCTGCTCGTTGCGATGCTTCTCGAACATTGGGAGATTATGGAGTCGCCGCTTCTCTACCTGAGCCTCGCGTTCAAGCGCCATCGTGCCAGATATTACCAAAGCCTCCTCGAAGTGCGCACTAAGGGCGACTGGGAAGGGTGGATCGAGTTCTTTCTCCATTGCGTGCGCGAGACGGCGGTCGACGGAGTGAAAAGCGCGAAAAGGATATTTTCACTCATAAACGGAGACAGGCGGAAACTGCTCGAACACAGCGATGCGACTGTTACTGCGATGAGGCTGTTCGACATCCTGCCGGAGCACCCCATCGTCACGCTGCCCTCGGCGGTTGAAATGATGGAAACGACAAAGCCGACGGCGGGCAAGGCGATTGGTGCCCTTATTAAGGCAGGAATCCTCCGTGAAACCACCGGCAGGCGGCGTGACCGGGCGTATGCCTACGGCGAATATCTCGAAGTTTTGAGCGAGGAGACGGATGCAATCGAAAATTGAAATATTTAAAATCGGGACAGAAAAGGGACACTTTGATACCGGAAAATCCACACAAAAAGTGCGGAGAGACCCCCTGGTATCTGTAAAATTATGTCGTAAGTGCTTACGGCATAAGGAGTTATATTTACAGGCAACAGTAACGGGCAATTGAAACGAGGGAGGCTTAAAAAGTGAAAGGTTTGGTAAAGAAGGACGATTGCGTGCTGCTGGTGCTGGATATCCAGGGGGCGTTATTCGAGACTATGCATGGCAAAGACCGGATGCTTGAAACAACGCTGAAGATGATTGAGTTCGCAAAGCGGGTCGATATCCCCATCGTGGGAACCGAGCAGTACCCGAAAGGACTCGGCCCGAGCCTTGATGAGATTGTGAAGGCGCTGCCGGATGTCGAGTTCATACCCAAAAAGACATTTTCATGTTTCGGCGAGCCTGCGTTCGACGCGAAGATGCGCTCACTGGGACGTAAGACTGTGATAGTGGTCGGGATGGAGACGCATATCTGCGTGACTCAGACCACGCTCGAAGGGATGGAGAAGGGGTACGAGATGTATCTCATAGCGGATGCGATAACGAGTTTCAGCCCGGAGAGCACGGAAATCGGGCTCGCGCGGCTCAGGCAGGCGGGCGCGATTGTGGCGAACTCGGAAATGGCGATCTTTGAAATTTTGAAAGAGGCGAAGACGGGCGACTTCCAGTGTTGCTTCGACCTGCTCAGGCGCTGACCCTTCGGGTTATGTTGAAGTCCTTGACCTGGCGGCAGAGTTCGGCGTGGATTTCGACGACATCCTGGGTGTCGTTGGCATATCCGCCGGCGAAGACGGCGGCGACGGGGAGCTTGAGCAATTGGGCCGTGTCGAGGACGAGCTTGTCGCGGGACGCGAGCCCGGCTTTGGTCAGGTCAAGGTCGCCGAGCTTGTCGCCGACGTAGGGGTCGGCCCCGGCGACGTAGTAGACGAGGTCGAACTCTCCGGACTGCAGCGCCCGGTCGAGGCCGTCGGTGAGGAGGTCGAGGTAGTCGTCGTCGCCCGTATGGTTGTCGAGGCCTATGTTAAGCGAGCCGTTCTCCTTGGGCGGGTAGAGCCGCTCCTGGTGGATTGAGAGGGTGAAGACGGAATCGTCGTGCTCGAATATCTTGGCAGTGCCGTTGCCCTGGTGCAGGTCGGTGTCGACGACGAGGACGTTCTTGACGAGGCCCTGCTTCTGGCAGGCGCGAATAGAGACGGCGATGTCGTTGATGAAGCAGAAGCCCTCGCCGTGTTCGGGGTAGGCGTGGTGGAATCCGCCCCCGAGGTTGACGCAGGCGGAGTTGGTCTTGACCGCCTCGGTGACGGCGATTATCGAGCCGCCGGTGGCGTAGTAAATGGCGTCGAGCGCCTTCCGGTCAAGCGGCGCTTCGAAGCGCGCGATGGCCATATTTGGCGTCTTGGTCAGCTCTTCGAGTTCGTCGAGGTAGGCTTCGGTATGGACGAGGAGGAGCTCCTCGCGGGTGGCTTTTCGCGGAGGAAGAAACTCCTCGGGCCCGACCGCGCCCTTGACGATAAGCGCTTCGTGGACGCGGCGGTACTTGTCGGTCGGGAAAACGTGGGTCGTCCACCCGAGGTCGTATTCGTCGCCGTAGATAAACATGGTCTCCTCCAGGTTAGCGAGCCACGGATTTTACCCGGCGGGGGTTGTCATGTCAACAAGCTCGACGAACTTGCTGGACGCGAACTCCGAAGCGAGCTCGTCGAAGTGGTCCGAGTTGCGCGAGGAGGCGGTCGTCATGACCAGGTTCTCGCGGGCGCGGGTGAGCGCGACGTAGGTGATTCGCCGTTCCTCCTGCTCGTGGCGGGCCTTCGCGTCCCTGCGGTCGAGAAGCTCGATGTAGGCTTCCGCCTCGTTGCGGCTTCCGAGGGGGTACTTGACCAGGACGCGGCCGGGCGCGGGCTTATCGCAGGCTGGTCGCATGTCGAGTAGCATTTGCCTGTCCTTGCGGTAGCCCTTGACGCGAGCATCGGCGAAGAAGACGGTGTGGAATTCGAGGCCCTTGGCGCGGTGGACGGTCAGCAGCCGGACTGCGCCGGTTTCTTCCTGGGGGTCGGCTTCTGCTTCGCTCAGCCTGTCGAGCGCGAGCAGCCTGCCGGTATAGGCGACGAAATCCGCCAGGCCGTTCAAGGGCGAGCGAGCCTGGAACTCGGCCGCGAGTTCGACGATTTTCGATACGTTGCTTATGCTTCGGGCCGCCTCGCCGGGCGATACGGCGCAGAGTGCGTCGTAATATCCGCTTTCCCGGAACGCCATTTCGACGAGAACCGGCAACGAGGCGACGCGCATTTGCCCGCGTACCGCCGCGATGGACTCGACGAGCCCGGCAAGCTTTCGGGCGCGGCGCGGGTCGAGCTTCTGCATGAATTCGGGCTTGCCCGCCATCTCGATAAGCGGACGCGGGTCGCTCTTATTCGTTCTGAGGGAAGCGATTCGGCCGTGGGATAGGGCCATTGGCGGCCTCTGAAGCACCCGGACCGCCGCTGCGTCTGCCGACGGGTCGCACGCCAACTGCAAAAGCGCGACGAGGTCGCGAATCTCCTCGCGCTCGTAGAACCCGTCCCCGAGCGCCGTATAGGGCAGCCCGAGCCTTCGCAGCCGGCCTTCGAGCAGCTTTACGAAAGTCTTTGCCCGGTAGAGCACCGCGATTTCGCCCGGTTCGGCGCCGCAGTCGAGCAGGAGCCTTATTTCATCTGCGATGTAGTCGGCCTCGGCGTCGCGGTCGGGCAGCCGCACGAGCCGGACGTTGCCCTTCCCGGAGTAGCCTTTCAGGTCGTTCGTGAGCCGGATTTCGTCCGCGTGCGGGGCGAAATAAGGGTCGCGGGTAATCGAGTGGTTTGCGAGGTCGAGGATTTCGTTGAAGGAACGGTAGTTGAAGGTGAGGAAACGCTCCCCGGCCGGGAATTCGCGCAGGTTCTCGATTCGCGCGCCGCGCCACTCGTAAATTGCCTGCTTGTCGTCGCCCACCACCGTGACGTTGGCGAAATCCTTGTCGGCGAGCAGCCGTAAAAGCTCGAGCTGGGCGCGGTCCGTGTCCTGGAACTCGTCCACGAGAAAGTAGCCGAACATCGACCGGATTTCGCCGCGAATTGTTTTGTTCTTCGCAAGCAGCCAGTAAAGCTCGCTTATCAGGTCGGCGTAATCAACGACCCCTGCCGCGTACTTGACCGTTTCGAACTCGCGGAAAAGCCGGGCGGCGATTCGCGCGATTTGGCTGCAGTGCGTTTCGTATTCATCGTTCGGCGCGGGTGCTGCGTCGAGCGATGCTTCGAAAGTATCCGGCGTATGAAGCTCCTGCCTCGCCGCGTCGATTATTCCAAATGAGTTCCGCAGCACCCCGTGCAGCGCGCCCTTCGGAATTGTCGAGCGTTCTTCTTCCGGTATCTTCGTGTTGGAAATGAACGACGAGATTATGTCGTCGCGCATGATTGCGATTTCCGGCTCGCCCGCAACTCGATAGCCCGGGGGCAGGCCGGTTGCCGGCGAGTGGCGGGCAAGGAGGCGGGCGCAGAAGGAGTGGAACGTATGGACCCAGAGGTTTTCGGGTTCGGCGTCCGGGCCGAGGGCGTCGGTGATGCGCTCGCGCATGGAGTCGGCGGCGCGCTCGGTGAACGTGAGGCAAGCGATATTTTCGGGCTTAATGCCGGGAATGGATTTGAGCGCTTCCAGGAAGCGGAAGGTGATGACGGTAGTCTTTCCCGTCCCTGCGCCTGCGGTGACCTTGAGCGCCTTGTCGAACGGGAACCTGACCGCTTCTTTCTGAGCCTTGTTGAGGTCGTTGAATTCCATAATGAGCGTAAGCTATCGCCCGACCCCGCCCGCAGTCAAGGAAAAAGGTCTTCCAACCGACGCATTTGAGTATATATTTCCGGCAAAATATGGTATAATGCAAAAAGAGTGAGAAACGCGATATACATAATAATATTGATGCTGCTTGTCTCCGGCTGCGCGCATGCGCCGGTCAGGCAAGACAAACCCGAACCGCAGCCCCTGCCGCAGAAGCAGGTCAGCCAGCCGGAGCCTTCACTTACCCAAAAAGAGACATCGGAAGAAGAACTGACAACTCAGGTAAATCAACTTATCGAGAAGCTTGCTTCCAATGATTTCAGGGAACGCGAGAATGCTAAAAAGAAATTGGCAGGATTTCTTGTTTCTAACCCCAGTAAGACACTTGGGTATTTAAAAAGAGCCTATAATAAAACGACAGACCCTGAAGTAAGGGAAAGCCTTCGAAGTATGCTTGAACTTTACTCTTACTGGGGTATATCCCCAGCAATCCTTGATGCAATACCTGATATATTCGAGCGCCTGGCAGAAGGTAAGCAATTGAAAGAGACTATCAATATACTGCGTAAAATGAAATCGGAAGATAAGAATGCCTTATTGTTTTCCATAGCTCGAAGATACTCTGGATATGACTTGCGGGCGGTTGATGCACTTGTTGAAAATGCAAACAAGGAGGTAATAGATTTTTTTATCAATCGGCTGGTTCTGGATTGTGAGAATGCCGATAGCGACCCCATTGACTTGGGAGATACCGATGAAGATGAAATCGAAGATGATGTGGAGTTTATTGACTATGCCCTCATGCGTCTCGGATACAGAGCTGTCCCCTATCTGTCAGAAGTTCTAAGCAAAGCGAAGAATTCTACACTAGCGGGACGGGCTGCACGAATAGTGGCATACTGCGGGAAAGAGGGAGAAACTGCTCTTCTATCAGAACTGCAAAATAGAAATCCTCTGGCAAAAGAGGAGGTCTTATGGAGCATATTAAATAACACCAACATTATTCCACCATTTGAGATACTTACTATGCTGATTAAGGAGGAGAAACCAGGTATACGAGTTAACGCGGCAAAGATTATTGGATTGGTTAAAGAAAAGAAAGCAGCAGAAATTCTTATTAAAATGCTCAAGGATGAAAACTGGAATGTTCAATACGCAGCAGCATTAACTCTTGCTGCCCGGGGCGATAAACGGGCTGTTCCTTTTATTGAGAGCGAATTCTGGAACATGTATGATGAACGCTGGCAAGCCATTCATGCGCTTGGAAGAATACGGGACTATTCAATTATAAGACCTCTCTTTCAGGCTTTTAAAGACCCGTCAAACAGTGTAGCTTGCGCTGCCATCGAGCAAATGAACAAACTCGGAGATAGATGTCTGCCTGAGCTGAAACGGCTTTGGAGAAGCAATGACCCGTATATCCGAATTTGTGCGCTTGACTGGATAGAAAAGTTAACCGAGAACAAGCAGGATTTAATACCAATATATGTTGAAGCGCTGAAAGATATGGATTCAAAAATACGCAGTCAGGCCATCAGAGGGTTGGGAGAACTCGGCTGCACGGAGTTTTATGATATTTTTATGGCTGGTTTGAATAATCCCGATTTAGGCATCAAGGCAGAAAGCACGTATGCTTTAGGCAAAATTGGCGATAAGAGGGCCGTTGAAGCATTGATTCCTTTACTCAAACATAAGGAGCTGAGGGTTAGAAACTCTGCTGCAATCGCGCTTGGCGAGATTGGTGGTACAAAAGCCCTTGATGCTCTAATCCCGCAGTTGGAGGAGGAGGACTTTTCAATCCAAAGCAACGCTGCATTTGCACTCGGCATTTTGAAGGATAAGCGTGCGGCGGAACCCCTACTAAAGAAGCTGGAGAACACAAACAGCAGCATCAGATGGTACTCTATAAAGGCACTTGTCTTAATAGGAGATATCTCTTCGCTCATTAAGGCGCTTCAAAGCAAGGATGAGGATGTGCAGAAAGAGGCCGCCAGGGCACTGCAAACAATAGGCGTTACTGCTGTTCCGGCACTTATAAAGACATTAAACGATGCCGACGGGAAGTTGTGCGGTAAAGTTGTCCCAATACTTGCGGCGATTGGCGACGAGCGAGCTTATAAGCCGCTTCTGAAGATGCTGACAAAAGAAAAATTCGTGAAAGGGTTGCCATACGCTTTGATGAAAACAGGTGGAACGAATGCGACTACATACCTGTCTGAAGCGATTCGTAATTCGGTATGGGTGCAGGATGCGATTCAAATTGTGGAGTTTGGTGAAGATGCGTTAGGCCTTTTGTGGGAGATAGTAAATACCTGCAATGGGAGATTCAGAAATGAAGCTCTAAATGCGCTTGCCTTGCTTCGCGACCGGAAGGCATTTGACTTGATGCTGAAGGAACTCAACGAATCAAAGCGGCTCATATATATGGATTCACTGATGCTTTATAGAGACAACAGGTTGGCAGATGTTCTTGCATCACGCCTTGAAACCGATGAAAGGGCCGTCGACTTTCTGGCTGAACTCGGTGACAGGAGAGCAGTTAAACCATTGATAAGAGAAGTGATTGAAACCAAAGATAAAACGGGCAGGCATTGTGCAGTATATGACTTGACGGATTTGAAAGATGATGCTGCATTAGAGCCTTTGAAAGCAATGCTGCTGGAGGATAACCGCAAGGACCGCCTCGAGGCGGCAAGAGCACTGGAGATTTTCAAGGATGCTTGCGCGGTTGATGCTTTAATAAACGCACTCAAAGATGATGACCCGGCTGTCGGTGATGCCGCAGCCCACTCATTGGGGGAGATAGGCGACAAACGCGCCATACCTGCACTAATGAATGTTCGGACAACCGATGAGGTTGCCGCTGCAATTCGAAAATTCCATCCTCCTGAAACTGTAGATTTTTTCTTGTCAATGATTGAAGACGATAACTTAATGACGGGCAGGAGAGATTTTTTAAGATCATCCACTATGATGATAGATTCAAGTTGTGGTAAGTTTTGGGATGGTAGAGGCAATATTATAGATTCTACATTAACAGCTATATTTACACTTGCCGAGATTAATGACAAGCGGGCGATTGAACCTCTGAGAAATCTTCTTGAAAGCGAATTGGATTCTATCCGCCTTGCGGCAGCCGTTGCGCTCCTTCGATTCGGAGATAAAAAGGCGGAAGAAATGACTGAGAATGCGCTAAGGGATAAGAAAGGGGATATACAATACTACGCACTTTGTGCTCTCATCGAGTGTCCAAATGGAAAGGCACTTCCCCGGCTTATAGAAATGCTTGGAAGCGATGAAGCTGTCAGCCGCAACCAAGTTGTAAAAGCACTTGGAGCGTTTGGAGGGCGGCAGGCATCTGATGCGCTAATTGCTGAACTGAACAAGACGGAATACTATTTTGATCAGATATATGCGATTGAAGCGTTGGCAGGATTGAAAGATAAGAAAGCGGTAAGCCCGCTTATTAAGATTCTTCAAAGCCACCCTAATGTTATAGCACGCCAAAAATCAGAGAAAGCTCTTCAGGAAATAACCGGTCAGAATTTCGGATGGAACTGGCAGGCGTGGCGGAGATGGTACGAGGCGAATAAAGAGAAGTAAATACCTGCCGGATGGAGTTCATTTCGAGGATGGCTCATCGTAGTTTGTCGTGGGACGCAATCCATAATTCATTTCGGAATTATGGTTATGTCCCCGAGAGTTGCGGGACATGAACTTGTTTCGTGTCCCGATTTGCTAATACTTGACTGTCAGTTGCGAGTCTGTTAGCATTACCGTTCTTCAAATTTCGGGGACGGTGAAGTGGAAGACAAACTTGCAGACAGGATAAGGCAGCTAAAGGAAGAGCGAAACGCCGTCATTCTCGCACACAACTACCAGCTCGGCGAAGTGCAGGATGCGGCGGATTTCTCAGGCGATTCCCTCGAACTCGCGCGAAAAGCAAGCAAAACGCAGGCGGATGTTATCCTCTTCTGCGGCGTCCGGTTCATGGCAGAAATGGCCGCGATACTCAACCCCGACAAAATCGTCCTCGAACCCGACCACAACGCAGGCTGCCCGATGGCGAACATGATAACTGCGCGCCAGCTTCGCGAGCTTAAAAAAGAGCACCCCGGCGCTGCCGTGATTTGTTACGTGAACTCGTCAGCGGATGTGAAGGCCGAGAGCGACATCTGCTGCACGTCGGCGAACGCGGCGTCGATAATGGCGACGTTCCCGCCGGAGCGAGAGATAATTTTCGTGCCGGACAAGAGCCTCGGCGGGTGGGCGGCGGAGAAGCTTGGCAGGAAGAACGTGGTTCTCTGGGACGGGTACTGTCCGACGCATCACAGGATACTTGCCGAAGATATCGTGAGGCAGAAGGAAATGCATCCGGAGGCTAAGGTTGCGGTACACCCGGAATGCAGGGAGGATGTGAGGGCGCTTGCGGATGTCGTCGGCTCGACTTCGGGAATTCTGAAATTCGCCTGTAACGGCGGAGCAAAAGAAGTTATAATGGGAACCGAAGTCGGCATGAAGCACCGGATAGAAAAAGAGTGCCCGAGCGTGACGATAATCCCGGCGAGCGAGCTGGCCGACTGCCCTAACATGAAGCTCAATACGCTCGAGAAGATGTTATGGTCTCTCGAAGGCATGGAATATAAGGTTGAAGTCGATTCCGCAGTCGCCGAAGGTGCGAAGCGGGCGATAGACAGGATGATGGAGGTGACATCCTGAAATCCTGTCGAACGATTTTTTTGCGGGGCACGGGGAGGTAGCGCAATCGCACGCGAGGCAGGGCTTGACGCCTATTTCAAAGAGATAAACAAGTTCAATCTCCTTACACCGGAGGAGGAGAAGTCTCTTTCCAGAAAGGCGCGCAAGGGCAACAAGGAGGCCCGCGACAAGATGGTGCGGTCGAACCTGCGGCTCGTCGTGTCGATTGCGAAGCACTATATGGGACGGGGGCTTTTGCTTCTTGACCTCATCGAGGAGGGGAACCTCGGCCTGATAAAGGCGGTGGAGAAGTTCGACCCGGTTTTCGAGACGCGGTTCTCGACGTACGCGTCGTGGTGGATAAAGCAGGCGATAAAGCGGGCGCTTATCGACACCGTGCGGACGGTGCGGATACCGGGCTACATGGTCGAACTGATAGCGAGATGGAAAGACGCCAAGACGCAGCTCACGCTGGACAACGACGCGCAGCCGACGCTCGTGGAAATCGCAGACGAGATGGACATACCGATGGCCACCCTCGAGGTTATACACGGGGCGCTGGTGGCGTCGAAGGCCACGACTTCCTCGCCGGATTCGGAGACGGGCCTGATGCTAACGGAGATGCTCGAGGATGTTGATGCGAAGCAGCCGGACGACGTGCTCGTCGAGATGTATGAAATCGAGATGATAAGGGAACTGCTCGACGTGATAGACGAGCGCGAGGCGAAGGTGCTTCGTATGCGGTTCGGGCTCGACGACAGGGAGCCGCGGACGCTCAAGGAAATAGGGCAGGTGCTGAACCTGTCGCGGGAGCGGGTGCGTCAGATAGAGCAGGAGGCGCTTCGCAAGCTCAACCTGATAGTAACGAGGCGCGGCGACCTTTACAGGAGCGCGGATGAAAAGATTAAGAGAAAAAATTCGTGACATACCGGACTTCCCGAAGGCGGGGATAATTTTCAAGGACATAACGCCGCTTCTTCTGGACAGCGAGTGCCTGAAGATTGCGGTGAGGGGCCTGGCGGACGGCTTCAGAGACGCGGGCGTGACGAAAGTCTGCGCCGTGGAAGCGCGGGGGTTTATCTTCGGCGCGGCCGTGGCATGTGAGCTGGACGCGGGGTTCGTACCAATTCGCAAACCGGGCAAGCTGCCGGCCGCCACGAAGTCATGCGAGTACGAGCTCGAATACGGGACGGACAAGATAGAGATGCACGCCGACGCGATAGATTCGGGCGACAAAATCCTGATGGTGGACGACCTCCTGGCGACGGGCGGGACGATGGAAGCGGCCTGCCGCCTCGTCGAGGAGCTTGGCGGCGAGATTGCGGGCGCGGCGTTCCTGGTCGAGCTGAAGTTCCTCAACGGCGCGGAGAAGCTCGGCAAGTATAAAATAGTCTCTCTTATCACTTACGAATAACATTCCAAACGAGTTTTAATTTTGATTCCCGCGACCGGGATTTGCTATACTTGCCACCGGGAAATTGTGTGGGGATACCATGTCGGGAAAAAAGGCAACGACGACGATAGGCGTGGAAGGGATGACTTGCGCCGCGTGCGTTCGCGCGGTGGAGAAGGCGATAGGCCGGGTCGCCGGGGTCGAGTCGGCAAGCGTCAACCTGGCCGCGAACAGCGCGACGGTCGAATACGATGCATCGACAGCGGGTTTCGGCGATTTCGAAAAGGCCGTGGCGGACGCAGGATACAAGGCGCTTCCGCCGCGCGATGCCGGCGCGGCACCCGTACCGGCCGCGGATGCGATTTTGCGGTTCCTGAAGGTGCGGCTTGCGATTTCGGCGGTTTTCGCGCTGCCTCTCGGGTACGTCGCGATGGGCTCACATTTCGGGCTGCCCCTGCCCTCGTTCGTGCACCGGCATATGGCGCTGATACAACTTCTGCTTACGCTTCCGATTCTCGCGGCGGGGTATCATTTTTATATTCGGGGGTTTGTGTCGGTCACCAAGACGAGGGTGGCCAATATGGACACGCTTGTCGCACTCGGGACGGGCACGGCTTTCATTTACAGTCTCGTAGCGTCTTATGGACTATGGACCGGGACGGGCAGTTTCACGTCGCACGACCTCTATTACGAGACGGCGGGGATACTTATCACGTTCATACTTCTTGGCAATACCCTCGAAGCGGTCGCCAAGGGTAGGACGGGCGAGGCGATTCGCAGGCTGTTGGGCCTGCAGGTAAGGACGGCGCTCGTTGAAAGAGACGGTGCGGAGGCCGAGATTCCCACGGAGCAAGTCAAGGTCGGAGACATTGTAATAGTAAGGCCCGGCGAGAAAATTGCGGTGGATGGCGAGGTCGTGGAAGGAGCTTCGACGGTGGACGAATCCATGCTCACCGGAGAGCCCGTACCGGCGGCGAAAAGGCCGGGCGACAATGTGACCGGGGCGACGATAAACAAGACGGGCTCGTTCAAGTTCAAGGCGACGAGGGTCGGCTCCGAGACGGTGCTTGCGCAGATAGTGAAGCTCGTTTCGGATGCCCAGGGCTCGAAGGCCCCGGTTCAGAAGCTTGCCGACACGATTGCGGCGTATTTCGTGCCCGTCGTGGTGGGCATTGCGATTGTCGCTTTCGTCGTATGGCTTATAGCGGGCCAGAGTTTGACTTTCGCGCTGACGGCGGGAATTGCGGTCGTCGTGATTTCCTGCCCCTGCGCGCTGGGGCTTGCGACCCCGACGGCGATAATGGTTGGAACGGGGCTGGGGGCGCGGCGGGGCATACTGATAAAGAACGCGGAAGCGCTCCAGAAGATGAGCCGCGTGACGACCGTGATATTCGACAAGACGGGAACGATAACGCGGGGGGAGCTGAAAGTTGCCGACGTGGTAGCTCTCGGCGGCTTTTCGAAAGACGAGGTGCTGAGACTTGCATCTTCGGCGGAGAAGCGTTCCGAGCATCCCATCGGCGAGGTCATTGCGTCCGAGGCACCGGATGCCGCGGAACCCGAGAGTTTCGAGGCCGTCGAGGGGAGAGGCGTGCGCGCTCTCGTCGTCGGTAAGGAAGTGTTCGTAGGCTCTCGCAAGCTTGTTTTGCAGGCGGGCGTGGATACGGCGGAGATCGAGGACAGGATGTCAGGCTTCGAGGCCGAGGGCAAGACTGCCGTTCTGGTCGCGGTGGGCGGCACGCTGGCGGGGCTTATCGCGGTTGCCGACACCTTGAAGGAAAGCGCGCGCGAGGCGGTGGAGAAGCTGAAGGAATTCGGCATAAAGCCGGTAATGCTTACGGGAGACAACGCGAGAACGGCCGAAGCGGTCGCTTCGCAGGCGGGAATAGAACGGGTATTGGCCGAGGTGCTTCCGGCCCAGAAAGCGGCCGAGGTGAAGCGCCTGCAGGAGGCGGGCGAGCTCGTGGCGATGGTCGGGGACGGGATAAACGACGCCCCGGCGCTGGCCCAGGCTGACGTAGGGGTGGCAATCGGCTCGGGCACGGACGTGGCGATAGAGTCTGCGCAGATAGTGCTCGTGCGGGACGACGTGACCGACGTCGTGCGCGCGGTGAGGCTCAGCGGCTATACCATGCGGAAGATAAGGCAGAACCTTTTCTGGGCGTTTTTCTACAACTCGGTCGGGATACCGATTGCGGCCGGCGTACTTTACCCGGCGTTCGGCTTTTTGCTTCACCCGCTTGTCGCGGGCCTTGCGATGTCGTTTTCTTCGGTCAGCGTGGTGACAAACTCGCTTCTGATGAAACGCTACGGCGATAGAATCTGATGTGAGGGATGTCACATCAGGTTTTGTCAAAATGGTTGATGTTTTTTGCTGCGGATGCAAGAATACGTTGCGTTAAAAATACCGAAAGTTTAGCGGAGATATCGATGTCGGATGACAGAAGGAAATTCAAAAGGCTCAGGTACGGGGTCAAGGTAGAGATTTCGTATTACAAGGACGAGCCGAAAGACAAGGAAATCCTGAAAAAGCTGAGCGCCGACAATATCAGCGCGGGCGGTATAAAGATAACGACGGATGACAAGCTAACGGCCGGCACGGTCGCTTCGGTGAAGTTGACTTTGCCGTATTCCGGGCTGGAGATATCCTGCTTCGCCCAGGTGGCGTGGGTGAGCGCGGCGAAGGGCGGCGGATACGAAACGGGCGTGACTTTCATGAACCTGTCCTCGGAAGAGGAAGCGGCGATAAAGGAGTTCGTGGAGAACGAACTCGACAAGGGGATAGAGTAAAATACGAGATAAAAAAGCCCCGGACGCCGTCGCCCGGGGTTTTTTCTTTTTTATCCGTTCGCGTCAGCGAAGCTTGAGAATGTAGTTTCGCCATTCATGGTCGATTTTATCCTCGTCCCACGGGAATATCCTGTGAAACGACTCGATGGGTTTGCATCCTTCCTTTTTGAATTCCTTGAAGTATAGCTTGAACTTGTCCCTCATTTTCGAGGATGAGTGGATGAGAAAATAGCATGCTCCCCAGCCATGGGCGTAGTGGAACGCGGTATAGCCGCGCTGAACCATGCGCAGCAGGTCGCCGAACTTCGTATACCTGTTCTGGGCCATGGCGGAACGCAGAGTGCCGAGCCGCCCCTTGTTTACCTGCCCTGTGGCGATGCCTCCTCTCACGATTTCTGCGCACTCGAAATAGGTTGCGAGCCCCTCAATCATCCAGATGCCGCCGGGAGTTCCGGTGAGCCTGCCCATGTCGGGCCATATAAGGCCCTGGAACTGGTGGGTTCCTTCGTGGAACAGGACGGTCTGCGTATTGAGACTGCCAACGCGCCCGAGGAAGCAGACAATCTTGGAGCCGTCGTAATACCCCCCTACTCCCGGCCCTTTGTGGTCCTTAGACATGAATTCCTGATGGTCCTTGTACATGTGGACGAGGAAGGGCTGTTCGAATTTTTCCTTATAAGCGAAGATTCTAATGTATTCCTTGTACATCTGGTCCATGAGCTGGGCGTAGTACTTGGTCTTGTCGGGCGGCCCGTTGGAGATAAAGAGGTAGTATTTGGATTCGTAGTGGTTGTTCCAGCCACCCTGCTGCTTGTATGACCGCACCCAATTTTTGCGCTCTTTTTTATCTTTCGGGACGGGGTTCTTGCGTCCCATGGCGCCTTTTCGTGCTTTGCGCCTGATGGCGGCGCCAGCGTCGCCGGACTCATCCTCGCCGGGGTCTTCTTCCTTGCCGGAGGCCTTTTTTTCCTTTTCCTTCTTTTTAATATGCTCGACGCGCCGTTTCTTTTCTTCCGCGTCCCAGACTTTCTTGGATATCCAGGTGCCATCATCGCGCTTGACAAGTCCGGCCATGTACTTGTCTTTGTCCTCCGGCGTCATCCAAACTCCGCCGTAGTCCACCCACCCCCGGGCGCCGTAGTAATCGGCTTCGCTCTCGTACCATTTGCCCTGCAGTTTTTTGTGACCGAGTTTTTCCCTTGCTGCGAGATTTTCGGGGTCAACCTTTATAGCCTTTTGAAAGCACTCTTTGGCCTTTTCTTCTTCGTTATTCTCTTCGCAGAATAGGCCGAGATTGTACCAGCCCGACGAGTCCCTCGGGCCGAGCGCGGAGGCCTTGCGTTTGAAGTCGGATTCGAAATCGAAGCCGCGCTGAATCGACTCTATTTCTCCGCGGTCTATCTCCTGATGGCCGTACTTACCGTCGATTACAATCGAGTCGTTATTCTCTTCGATGATTTTGCCGCGGAGTTCCTGGCCGTTGGTTAGACGGATAATATCTTCGCCGCAAACTATCCCTGGAAATAAAAGAAACAGCACGAATAATGTGAGAATCGTTAAAAAAATCCCTGTTTTCATTCCATATTCCTCTTGAGTGGATATTGCTATACTCTTTTCTATTATTATAATCATTGTTATGAGGGTCATCGTTAGTATGAAAAAGAACATTGACATTTCCTTTACATTGCCCGGCTCGAAGTCTATAGGTGCCCGGGCGGCTTTATTGGCTGCCCTCTCGGAAAGTAATTCTACGCTTCGCAATATTCCTACTTGCCGAGATTTCTCCGTTATTCTTGATTCTCTCGCTACACTCGGTTTTAAATGCGAGCGCGATTTGACTTCAGGCACGGTGACAATAAAGGGTGAAAACGGGAAAATTCCCGCTGAAGGCGGTCAGATTTATGTGCATGAAAACGGCACCGCTCTGCGGATGCTGACGGCTTTCTGCTCGTTGGGAAGAGGCGAGTTCATTCTCGACGGAGAGCCGAGGCTACGCGAGCGTCCCGTGAAACCGCTTGCGGACGCCCTGAACAATCTTGGGGCGGATGTCGCCTGCACCGGAGAAGGCGCGCCGGTGACGGTCAGGGCGAACGGACTCCCCGGAGGCGAGACGGTTCTGGACTGCTCACGCTCGTCGCAGTTCCTTTCGGCCCTTCTCGTTGCGGGGGCGTTTTCGCATGACGGAATAGCCGTTAAGGCGCAGGGTCTTGTTTCAAGGCCGTATGTCGATATTACGCACCATCTTATGATGCGTTTCGGCTTGAAAGTCGAGTTTCTGCCTGGAGACGTCTTCAAGGTTCCGGGCAGACAAAAGGCGAAGGCTGTGGAGTTGGCAGTCGAATCCGATACATCGAGTGCGGCCTATTTCTTCGCCGCCGCGGCGCTCTGCGGCGGGAGTGCCAGAATTCTCAACCTGCCTTCGGGCTCGCTTCAGGCGGACATGATGTTCGTGGACGTGCTAAGGCGAATGGGCGCGGATGCTCAATATGGGGGCGACTGGGTCGAGGTGCGAGGGACCGGCCAGCTTTCGGGCATGGAAATCGACATGGGCGATTTTCCCGATTCGGTGCCGCTTCTTGCGGCGGTCGCACCGTTTTGCTCGACTCCCACGACGATAAAAAACGTGCCGCATCTGCGACTCAAGGAATCTGACAGGATTGCCGCTATCCAGCAAGAACTCGAGCGATGCGGGGCGAAGGTCGAATCTGGGCCGGACTGGCTGAAAGTATATCCCTCGGAAATCATTGGGTGCGTGGTCGATTCGCACAACGACCATAGGATAGCGATGTCGATGTCCGTTCTCGGCCTGCGCTCCAGAGGGGTCGAAATCGATGGCGCCGAGTGCGTGGAAAAATCATTTCCCGAGTTTTTCGAATATCTCGAAAAGCTTTAAACCGGATAAATTTCCTCCAAAGTGAATGAATTCTTCGCACGTTCGTCCAATCAATCTAAAGGCATGCGGCGGATTTTACGCAAATTTATCTCAATATTATGGCTTCTGCCGTGTTAAAATAATGGTGCCCGGACGAAGCATCGTTTCCCGGAGGTTTTAGGAAATGCGCACATTTATTGCAGTCGCGGCGTGCGTTCTGGTTTCAGTAGTCGCATCCGCCGATACCGTCGTCCTCAAGGACGGCGGAACGGTCGTCGGAAAGGTGACGGTGACCGCTACGGACGTGGTCGTGGACATACGTCCCGGTATGAGCGTTTCATTCTCCAAGGACAAGGTCAAGGAAATCCTTTTCGAGAAGACCCCGCTCGAGGAGTTTGAGCAGGGCTTCGCCAAACTCGGCGAGAACGACGCGCAGGGCTTCTATTCGCTCGGGCTCTGGGCGAAGGAAAAAGGCCTGAAGCAGGAAGCTGAAAAATGTTTTCGCAAGGTTGTCGGAATAATGCCGGACCATACAGGTGCGCGCAAAGAACTCGGCCATATCAGGCACAAAGGCGAGTGGCTTCCCTACGAAGAGGCGATGAAGGCCAACGGGCTCGAGGAGCACAAGGGGCGATGGGTGACGCCGGGCGAGAAGGAGCAGCTTGAAAAAGAAGAGCGTATAAAAGAGCTTAAAAAAGAAGTAAGAAAGCTCGTCCTTCTAATGTCGAGCACCGACAAAAATGCCGCGGAGAAGGCGTCCGAGACTTTCGCCGGCATATGCGACCCGCTCGCAATCCCCGCACTCGAAGCGGCTGCGACTCACCGCAAGCCGTTTATACGACACCTTGCAATCCAGGTCTACGGCAAGTTCAAGCCCGAGCTTGTCACCGGCCAGCTCGTCAGAATGGCGGTTACGGACGACGACGAGCGTATCCGGAAAGAGGCTGCGCAGACGCTGAGAAAAATCAAGAGCCCCGATGCCTATATCGGCATTCTCAAGAATTTCTACTTCAACCCCGACGGCGATATCAGGCTATGGTCGATGGAGGCGCTCCAGGTGCTCAAGGACAAAAGCTCCGTGGCGCCCCTTATCGAGTCGGTCGCATACGAGGTTAGAAGGATGGCGACGGTGCCCAATAGCGCGCCGGATACTTTCGTAGGCACGCAGTCGAGGAAAGTGGTTGGCTACAGGCAGGTGCGCGACCCCTACGGAAAGACGGTCGATGTGCCCCTTATAGGGACGGTCACATCCGGCTTCGGAGGCGGGGGCGAGCAGAAGCTGATAAACGACGTGATATTCAACCTCGGTGCGCGGCTCGCGCTCAAGGAAATCACCGGCAAAGATTTCAACTACGACAAGAAGGAATGGCGCGACTGGTGGGAGAAGAACAAGGAGAAGTTCGACCCCTTCATGGAGCCGAAAGAGAAAGATTCCGACAAGTAGACTGCACGGAGCAGACCAATGAAAAAAATCACGGTAATGGGTGTAATGCTCGCGGCCCTGATATTCTGCCTTGCCGTAATGGGGCAGGAGGATAAGAAGGAAGAAAAAAAGCGCGAAGGCGCGGAGTATTATCCGCTGGAACCCGGCATGGCGTGGACCTACAGCTCGGGGAAGGCCGAGGCGCTTGTCATCTTGAGCAGGAAGGAAAAATTCAAGGAGCGCGATTGCTTCGTAGTCGAGACGCTTTCGAACGCGAAAATCGTCCAGAGGCAGTGGATATATATAGATGATGAAGGGATATTCATAGCCAAGGACTCGAAGCAGGGCAAGGAGACGGAATATGATCCGCCTTACCAGATTGCAAAATTCCCGTTCAAAAAAGGGACAAAATGGAATTGGACAGGAAAAGTCTTCGGCAAGACTATTTCACAAACGTTCGAGGTAAAGGGCGAAAAGACGGTTACGGTTCCTGCAGGTACGTTTACCGGGCTCGAGGTGGATTCGCTTATCAACCCCGGCGGGATTGTCCTGAAGATAACCGAGGTCTTCGCGCCCGGGGTCGGCCTTGTCTACCAAGAGAGGGAAGTCATAGGCCGCAAGGAAAAGACAAAACTCGAACTCACCAAATATACTCCCCCCGAGGGCGCCGAAGAGGAAAAGAAAGACAAGTAGCTATTTCTTCTCATCGTTGCCGAGTGTCAAGATATGCAGGGCGTTCGCATCGAGGCCAGTCACTTTTTTAACAAAACCGCTTCGCACCATTATCAAGACATCGACTTTTTTCACCCTTCCGAGCCCGAAATGAAGCACCGGGCTGCGTTTGGAGCGGTAGCAGAAATCAGTCCTCACTTCGTCGCAGCCCAGCAGAGTGTCTGTGATTGCCTTGTAGACCATCACCTTTGCTCCGATGGCGGGCGAGCCGTTTTCGTTTAAAGTGATATTGAGCTTTATCCAGTTATTGTCATTTTTAATGCGATTTTCGTATATCCTGCTGTTGTTGAGACCGTCGTAGCCCCCAACCGTTCCGTCGTTGACGACGACGTCAACCAGGCCGTCGTCGTTGAGGTCGCCACAGCAGAGGTCGCGCCCGCCCGAACCGCTGCCCAGGCCGTGTTTCTCGCAAGAGATTTCTTCGAAAGTTCTGTTTTGAAGATTTCTAAAAACATGGATATAAGGATATGGCGTTTTGTCCATATCGCGGCGGTTGACCAGAACGAGGTCGATGAAGCCATCGTTGTCGAAATCAATCGGTGCGCCCGAGGCAAGGCTGCGCTCTGCGCGTTTTCTCGGTTCCGGCTCGTTGATATAGGCAAATCCGGCTTCTTTCGTCCTGTCTTTGAATCGTATTTTTCCCGGTTCGGATATGTTTTCGAAAAAGCGTACGGCGACAGTATCTTCCTTTTTGCCCCGGCCAGCGCTCCGAACGACAGCACCGACGAACAAATCGAAATCTCCGTCCCGGTCATAGTCGATGGGAATGGCGGAATAAACGTTCCAGTCTTTGTCCGTATTGCCGAATGCTTCTTCACCGATGGCAGTTTTTGCGACTTCTGCAAAACGAATTTTTCCCGGTTTGGATTTGTTATGCAGGATAAAGAGCCCTCTGTCCTGCTTGTTTACCCAGTTGAAAGCATAGTCGTTTTCTTGAAAGCCCCGGTCGGAATACGCGCCCGTTACAATGTCGGGCTTGCCGTCGCCGTCAAAATCCCGAACGACAGCACCCTTGAACATCTTATTGGCCCATTTCTCCTTGCCGCGTTTTGGATGATTTGCCGTTGCGTACCAGAAATCCGGGATTTTCGGGTCGAGCACTTCTTCGATAACATCCGGCCCGAAAGTGCCGTCGGACTTGCCGGGATGAAGCTCGCAGCCATTGTGGTTGCTGCCGAAAGAGGAGACGCTATGATATGAATCATTGTGCCCGTCGCCGTCGAAGTCGGCGAACAGAACATTGCGGGTATTGCCTTTCGTTTCATTTCCCATATCTTTCGGTTTGAACGTGCCGTTTCCATTGTTAAACCAGCTGTCGAAGATGCCTTTCTGCTGCTGCGCGATGAACAAGTCCATTTTCCCATCGCAATTGAAATCATGCAGGCCCCATCCATTCGCGTTATCGACGCGCTCCGTTCCGAGATGCTCATACTGCGAGTTGCCTTTGTTTCTTACAAAATGAATCTGGCGCTTGGAGGCGATTGCCAGATCGAGCCTGCCATTGCCGAATAAATCCAGTAGTGCAGTCGCCTGGGCGAGGCCCTTGTCATGTGTATAGGCAAGCTCGAAGAATGTTTCAAGCGATTTCCCAAGCAGGCTGTTCAGGAACTTCATTATTTCAACTGTAGTTTTCTCGCCGGGCCTACCGATGCTCTGGTTCAGACTCCCGTGGTTATGTTCGGGAGCATAAACGATCTTTGCTTCCACGTCTGCGGTTTCCAATTTATTGGCGAACTCCTCGGAACGCTTGCCCTTGGCCGGATTGTTCGCAACAAAAATCAGAAACGGGGGAATGTTTTTCTCCTTCGTTACGTGAGTTGCAGGAGAAGCATCCTTCCAGACTTCCGGGTTGTCGGTGAAAGCCTGCCTGTAAATTGCGCTTTTTATTTCTTTCATCAGGCTTGTAATGTCATATCCGTTAGTATCGAGTGGGATAACGCCCTTCAAAATCGAAAGGTCTTTTTCCGCAGCCTTGAGCCTTCTGTCGTCGGTTCCCGCCAGCGCTACCAGGTGGGCACCGGCCGAGTGCCCCATGAGGAATATCCAGTTGGGGTCGCCGCCATACTTCTTGATATTTTCATGCACCCAAGAGAGTGCGTTGGCCACGTCCTGCACGTTGGTCGGGTGCTTTATCTTCGGGATGAGCCGGTAGTTAGCGCTGACGAAGGCGTATCCTTCACTCACGAAGAAATCCGCTTTCAGATGGACTGCACTCTTGTCGCCTTTCGACCAACCCCCGCCATGGATATAGACCATTACGGGGCAGTTTTTCGCATCCTTCGGCGTATATATGTCGAGGCTCAGAAGGTCCGGGTCAGTATCTTTGTCTTTTGCATACTGGATGTTCAGGTGCTTTTCCATTGCCGGCGGTTCGGGCGCTTCCCCGCCATCCGGAGCGAGCTGCCTGCGTCGTTCCGAAAGGCGCTCCTTTGCTTCGTCGAGCGTGACTTGGCCATCGCCGTCCTTGTCCAGTTCCTTGAACATTCTTTCCTGTCGCAACTCGTCCGGAGTGAGCTTGCCATCCCCGTTCCTGTCAAGGCGCTTGAACGTTTCTTCCGGGGATTCTCCTGCACGGCGCCTCCTGTCCTGCGCAATTGCAGTACTTATAAGTAAAATGGCAATCAGGGATAAAGAGGTTATAAGTAAAACCTTTTTCATTTTCTTCTCCAGTAGGATTATAGCATAAATACCCGTATATTTATAAACGCGTTTGTGCAGGCGAAGTTCCTTGATTTTCCTCGTCGTTGACATGTGCAGCACAAACGTTACAATAAATCGAGTGTTAACGTGTTGGAGGTAAAACGTGAAAAACATAATACTTGTCGCCGCATGTCTGGTTTTGTTCCTACCCGGGTGCAAGAAGTCGGACGATGACCCGGTAATCATAACCGGCAAACCCCAGACTCCGATGGCAGACGACACGTCCGTCATCTTTCTTCATCACAGCACGGGCAGCGTTATATGGAACGGGGGCGTTGATACATGGTTCACGAGCTACAACAGTACGAATAGCACGAGCTATGCGATTACAGAACAGGCGTACCCCAATACGCCCTACCCATGGGACAACTATCCCTATGATTACTGGCTTATCTGGGTAAGTAACGCAGGCCCCACGCCTTATGACGGCCAGGACACGCTTGAGATACTTGCCGCCGCCTACGACGTCATTGTCTTCAAACACTGTTTCCCTGTCAGCCAGGTCGGGCTCGACACCGGCTCGCCGGACGTCTCGTCCTCGACCAAGTCGCAGGAAAACTACAAGTTACAGTACCAGACGCTTAAAGCCAAGATGCTCTCGTTCCCGAACAACCGGTTCATCGTATGGACGGGTGCTGCGCTCGTCGAGAGCGCGACGGATGCGCTCGAGGCAGACCGTGCGCGGTCCTTCTTCAACTGGGTGAAAAACGAATGGGATGAGCCGGGCGACAATATCTACGTCTGGGACTTCTGGCAGCTCGAGACCGGCGGCGGGCTCTACCTGCTCGGAGCGAACGCGGTTAGTTCGAGCGATTCGCACCCGAACTCGACATTCGCCACGACGGTTGCGCCGTATTTTTCCCAGAGGGTTGTAAACGTCATAAAAGGTCTCGGCGACCTGACGAGCCTCACCGGGCAGTAGCCTCGATTTTTACGCGACCTCGAAGAACCTCGCTTTCGGAGCGCCGCAGACCGGGCATTTTTCCGGAGCTTCGTTCCAGACCGTATTGCCGCAGATTCCGCAGACCCATATCGAGCCGCCAACGAGGTCCGAGCCCGACTTGACCGCCGCAAGCGCGTCGCTGTAGAGCCCGTGGTGAATCTCCTCGACGGCGTTGGCGTTCTTGAACGAAAAGACGGCCTGGGTGTTGCCTTCCGTCTCGGCTTCTTTGATGAACTGCGGGTACATCTCCTTGAACTCGTGCCCCTCGCCATCGATTCCGGCTTCGAGGTTCTCGACGGTGTTTTTCACGCCGCCCATGACACGAAGGTGGGCGTGCGCGTGGACCGTTTCGGCTGCCGCCGCGCCGCGAAAGAGTTTCGCCACCATGGGAAAGCCGTCCTGGTCTGCCTTCTTCGCGAACGCGAGGTACATCCTGTTCGCCTGGCTCTCACCCGCGAACGCTTCTTTCAGGTTGTCCGATGTCGCCATTAATGTCCTCCAGTTGGAACAATCCACACTTTTTGTGCCTGAAAAACAATATCATAACATCTGAGCGCCCCGAACGCAAATTTCTTTATCCGTCATCCTGAGCGTTTGCCATTTTGCGCTTGACTTGCCGTGCCGCAGTTGGAAAATCGCCTATTCGCTTTGAAATTACACGGAGAATAATTATGCAGGAAACGGCAGGGAACGAGACCGGGCGGGGCGATTTCAGCCTCCTTCGCGCCATCGGCAACACTCCCATAGTGCGCCTGGACAACGTCTACGCCAAGTACGAGGGCGTCAATCCCACGGGAAGCATCAAGGACCGCGTCGCCCTCGCCATAGTCGAAGGCGCTGAACGATCGGGTGACTTGAAGCCAGGCGATACGATCGTCGAGGCGAGCTCAGGCAACACAGGCATAGCGCTCTCCATGATTGCGGCGGTCAAGGGACACAAGATGGTCGTTGTCATGCCGGAGAACATGAGCGAGGAGCGCAAGGACATCATGCGCGCGCTCGGCGCGCGCCTCGAGCTTACAACCGCCAGCGGAAGTCTCCTGGAAGCGATTGAAAGGGCCGAGGAAATCGGAAAACAGCCCGGCCACTTCCTCGCCAGGCAGTTCTCCAATCCGAACAATATCGCTGCGCAGGAGAGAACTGGCCGGGAGATTCTCGAGGAAATCGGACCCGTAGACGCAGTCGTCGCGGGCGTGGGAACGGGCGGAACTCTCGCCGGCATCTCGAACGTCATGCGCGAAGCCAACCCGAAGCTCAAGGTCATCGCCGTTGAGCCCGAGGAGGCGGCAGTTATGTTCGGAGGAAGCGACGCACGCATCGCCGAGCACTCGATTCACGGCATCGGCGACGGCTTTATCCCGCAGCTTATCGACATGGCTACTGTCGACCGGGTAATCGTCGTGGGTTCAGAAGAAGCGGTCCATATGGCGAGGATGCTTGCCAGCAGGCACGGGTTGCTCGTGGGTTTGAGTTCCGGTGCGAACATGCTCGCGGCGCAGAAAGTCGCCAAGATGTTCGACAAGGTAGTGACTGTCCTTCCGGACCGCGGCGAGAGATATCTTTCGATGAACCTCTACAAGCACTCGGAATGAAGCGGCTTTAGATGCCTACGAGCTGGACGACGAGTTCGCGCTGCCGCGCGCGGACATCGAAATCGATAAAGACTATGGATTGCCACGTCCCCAGTACCGGCGTGCCGTCCGAAAAGGGCACGGAAACCGACGGCCCGACGAGCGACGCCCGCAGATGGCTGTGACCGTTTCCGTCCTGATGGTAGCGGTTGTGTTCGTAGTTGCCCTCCGGAACGTGCTTCTCGAACCAGTCCTTCATGTCCTTCACGCAGCCCGGCTCGTACTCCATTGTCGTGACTGCGCCCGTAGCGCCGGCGTGAGAAATGGTCAGCACTCCCTCGGAAAGCCCGCTTTTTTCGACCACGCTGCGCACCTGGTCGGTGATATTGACTATGTCGCAATCCGCCTTCGTCGAGAACTTTATCTTTTTCGATACCACCGAAACGATGTTCTTTGAACTTTTCTTGTCGCCCATGACAACCTCTTTTACTTCCGCTGGTTCTCCAGAAGGTAATTCACAATCTCATCGACTTTGTCTTCCGGTATCAGCTCCGCATCGTAGAGCCTCATCTGTTTGACTATCTCCGTCCATCCTGCGCGGCCATGCTCCTGTGCGTAAACCTCCGCCGCCTTGTGGCAGGGCAGGCAGTGAATCTCGACCGGCGATGCGCCCGCCGCCGGCTCGGAGAGCGCCGGCCCGTGCGTCTTGGAAAGATAGTTGATTATCTGCTCGCCCTCCGCCGGCTTTATCCTCGGCTCGGCGATTTCTATCATTTCGTTGACGACCTTTGCCCACGCCTCCGCGCTTCGCGGCGCCATTATGTCCTTGAGAAGATGGCAGGTCGAGCACCTTTGTATGAAAAGCTCCTTGCCCATGTTTTCTTCGAGCATGTGGGTCTGCAGTTTGTCCTGCGTGAGCGCGGGCCGCTCCTCGTATCTCCAGATAAGGTAGTAGCCCGCAGTTATCCCCACCATCGCGAAAGATATTGCGTAAATGAGAATTCCAAGTATGAAGGTATGCCTGCCGAGTTGCGGGAACGCCCGCTTTATTGAAACTTTCAGCGCAATCATTGCTACAAGCGCCGTCGCCAGCGCGACGTGGATGGAAATCCGGGGCGAAGATTCCTCCCAGTAGCCCTTTATCCGAACCAGCATGAATACGAAAATCACCGCGAAAAGCGCGGCAAACACCCAGCCCGCAATCCCGTGGATTCGCATATAGGGCTTGGGGTTCTCGATTTTCCTGCCCTGCAAGGCTGACAGCGTATAGACAGCAATTCCGCCTGCGACGAGAAAAATTATACTCAGTATCGTGCTTATAAGCGGGCTCATACCACACTCCTTGTTGACGTCTCCAGTATACAAAAACCAACGCCCTGTTTACAAATGTATTATTATTCCGTATTATGCGGTAAAATATTCAAGCGGAAGATATCGAGGAAACGGAGAGGACTGGCTTGCCGCCATCATGCTCTACCGTGCCCTCTTCGGCGAGAAGTCTGAAAAATAATCCCGCCATCCCGATGGTTTTATACTATGGTTTTATCTGCTTCTATTCTTCTGCGGGATCTACCGGTTCGGGTTCGTCTTCTTCCGGGGGCGTGAGTATTTCGAATGCGAGTGTCTCATCCGCTACGACGTCGTTCCTGTCCGTGCAGATTTCCAGCGAGCTGCCACAGTTTTTGCAGATAAAATGCTTGTCCTTGGAAAATCCTTCCGCATTGAACTTCATGCCGCAGTTCTTGCAGATTACGAGCGTCCTGTTCTGCAGGCTCAGCAGCGTGAGGACGTTTTCCGGCGTCAGGTAGCCGAGGTCCATCATGATTTTTCCGAGGCGCTGGTATTTTCCTTTTTCGATGTCCCGTGCCTGTATGCTCAGGGCGCTTTCAAGCTGCTCTCTCTCGATAAGGCCCTTGTCGAGCGCGACCTGCCCCATGAGCATCTCGCCGAGCGAGCTTTCGCCATCCTTGAGCTTGTTGCTGAGCATCGCTTCCTGGAACGTGAGAATTTCCTCGCACCTGTCCCAGCTTATATGTCCCTTTTTCACAAGCATCTCGCCGAGCGGTGGGACGTGGACATCCTTCTCACCGGAACTCTCCGTGCGAATCCGCTCCTGCTCGTCCACGCACTCCTCGATTTGCTCCGAGGTGACGTAGCCCCAGTTGAGGGCGATTCTCCCGAAAAGGCATTTCAGGCCATCTCTTCCACCCAAGTTGCTAATCATTGCAAGGCCTCCTGTCAGTCATGTTGTCCTATACCCTAAATATAGGATGCAATTCCCATCCTGTCGAATTCTTTTTACCGATTAAATAAATGCCTTCACCCTGCCTTGCCTTCATACAAAACGCCAGGAAGGAATTAGGAAAAGTTACTCCGGTTTTGAAGTAGAAATAGATCTCTATATTTTGAAAAGACGGACGCTTTTTGCTATACTGCTCCAATGGAAGAGATTCTCCGCGACATAAGCATTATTATGATAGCCTCGGCAGTGCTCTCGTACGTCGCCGCGAAGCTGCGCCAACCTATTATCCTCGGCTACATCGCCGCCGGCATACTCTTCGGGCCCGCCGCCTCACGGATATTCGGTGAAACGGACATAACGCGACTCTTTTTTATAAATGACGTGGAATTTATTTCGCACGCGGCAAAAATCGGGATAACCCTTCTCCTCTTTCTTGCAGGCATCACTCTCCACCCAGGACATCTTCTCAACTACGGAAAGACGACCATTGTCGTCACCTCGCTCTGCTGCGTCTCCTCCGCCGTTATCGCGTGGCTCGTCATGCTCGCGTTCGGATACTGCTGCACCGAGGCCATCTTCGCCTCTCTCGCAATGATGTTCTCCTCGACGATACTCGTCATAAAGCTCCTTCCCACGACCACGCTCCATCACGAGCGCATGGGCGCAATCTGCATAAGCATACTCGTCGCTCAGGACCTCATCGCCGTCGGAGTGCTCGTTCTGATGGGCGCGGCCGGCCGAAGCCAGGCGCTCTGGCTGGATTTCCTCCAGCTTTTCGTCGCCGCGGCCGCGCTTCTCGGCGCATCCCTCGTTCTCGAACGCTACCTTATCCGGCGCGTCATGCACGCGATGGAAAAGTTCCGCGAAACAATCTTCGTCATAAGCCTCGGATGGTGCCTCGCCATAGCGGCGGGCGGAGTGCTTCTTGGCCTGTCGGCCGAAGTCGGCGCCTTCTTTGCCGGCATCGCGCTCGCAAGGCAGAAAGTCTCCCTCTATATCTCGGAAAAACTCAAACCCATTAGGGACTTCTTCCTCGTGCTTTTCTTCTTCGTCCTCGGCGCGGAACTCGACATATTCATCATACCCGGTATAGTCCTGCCCGCCGTCGTGCTTGCCGCAATCTTCGTGACGGTCAAGCCGGTCCTTCTTTACTGGTTCTTCAAACTCGGCGGCCTGCAGAAACCGGCCTCGAAGGAGGCCGCAGTTAGACTGGGTCAGTTGAGCGAGTTTTCGCTTCTCGTTGCGATAATCGCGCTCGAATCGGGGCTCATGACATCTTCGCTTTCCAACATGGTGCAGCTCGCGGTGATTCTCACGATGATAGTCTCCGCCTGGTACGTGGTCGAGACCCTGCCCAGCCCCCTTGCGGTCAAATCGCAGCTTAGAAAAGACTGAAAAACTTCTTTTCTGCGCTCTGATATGGTAACATTCGAGGCATATGCAAATCCTCGGGTGCTGAGAAACGGAGGCGTAAATGGTCGACTTTTTTCTTAACGGCGGAATTCCCATGCATATCCTCAACCTCTTTCTTATCATCCTCATCGTCGTTATAATCGAGCGCTTCTTCTCGATTGCGGTCAAAAAAAACTTGGAGAAGAAGAACCTCTCAAAACGGCTTCTCCTGACGAAATTTCTCGCCGTAGCCGCGGTGATAATCGGCGTTCTCGGAACGCTCCTCGGCCTGTACATGGCTTTTTCGTTTCCGGAAAGGTTTGCCTCGGACGAGAAGCTTATCTACAGGGCGCTTAAAATCTCTTTCTCGACATCTATCTGGGGGCTCTTCATCGCGCTCGTTTCGACAATCAGCTTTTTTATACTGAAATCGAAATACAGGAAAAACAAGTAATAAGAAAACATATTTCCGAAGCTGCTCTCCTCTCAACTCTCTACTTTTCACTATGCCCGCATACCACTTTTATAGTATAAATTATGCAGACTTGAATATGGCGGTTGAGAGTTTATATAGAGTATAATATTTTGAATACAAAACAAATTAGTTATTCTGATGCAAGACAAATAGAAACATGCTATGTGATATAATAATATTATACTTTTTGAATATATTATATTCCAAATGATATTAATAAATAAACGCACATCTTATTTTATGCTTGTAATTAATTTATGTCATTAATATACTTTGGGTACGAAATGGTTTGGGGTGTCTTGAAGAATTCAAATCACAACACGACGGACAAGGTTTTATCTGCTTTAAGGCGGATTATGCGAGCGGTAGATTTGCACTCGAAAAAACTTAGCAAACTGTACGGTCTTACTGGACCGCAGGTGTTGATTCTCAAAGAACTCACACGTACAGGCGAGCTACCTATCGGACAACTGGCCAAGAATGTCAGCCTCAGCCATGGGACGGTAACGGACATAATCGCCCGCTTGGAGAGAAAAGAGTTGGTTCAAAGGACACGTGACAGTGTTGACAAGCGGCGGGTTCTGGCAAAGACAGCGGGATTGGCGGCAGAGATTATGAAGACTGCTCCATCCTTGTTACAAGAGCGGTTCGTTGACAGGTTCGGCCAGCTCCAGGATTGGGAGCAGACTTTGATTCTCTCTTCGCTTCAGAGAATTGCAACGATGATGGAAGCGGAGGAAATCGAGGCAGCGCCGATACTGGCAAGCGGAACGCTCACCGCCCCAGCGGGGCAAAGCACGGAAGCAACTGCTATGTCTGGACACCAGTCGGATGGTATCAGGGAACCAAAGGCATGAAACAGTCAAAATAGCCTCGTTCTCGTACTACATCAGCGCGTAGAAACAACTTTGAAGGAAAGTAATGATTCAGCTTATTGACGTTTGGAAGTCTTACGGCATCGGCCAGGAGCATGTCGTAAGAGGCTTGTCGTTTAATGTTCAGGAAGGTGAAACGCCAATACTTCTTGGCCCCTCTGGCTGCGGCAAGACTACGACGCTCAAGATGATAAACCGTTTGATAGAGTTGTCTTCAGGGAAAGTCTTGATAAAAGGAAAGGATATTTCTGGAGAAGATGCTGTCCGCCTTAGAAGGACGATGGGATATGTCATCCAGAATATAGGTCTATTTCCTCACATAACGGTCAACGATAATGTTGGCATCGTTCCGCGCCTGCTTGGCTGGGATAAAGAGAGGCGTCAAGAGCGGATTGAAAAATTGCTGGAACTTGTCGGTCTAGATTCAAGTGATTTTGGACACAGATATCCTGCGGAACTTAGCGGGGGGCAGCAGCAGAGAGTAGGCGTCGCCCGTGCGCTTGCATCGGATCCTCCGATAGTACTTCTGGATGAACCGTTTGGAGCGCTTGATCCAATTACTCGAGAGCAACTGCAGGGTGAATTTAAGAAACTCAAGAAACACCTGAAAAAAACAATGGTGTTTGTCACACACGATATATTCGAAGCTGTAATCCTTGGAGACCGTATATGTTTCATGAAAGATGGGGAGCTTGCGCAGATAGGCACACCTAAAGAAATTGTAAGGCAACCCGCAAACAGGTTCGTTGAGGAATTTCTCGGACAACACAGATATCAGCTGAGACTGATGTTAAACTCTCTGAAGGAGTTGTTTCCGCGAGCAGAGCTCGGTCCGGTGGAAGATGAAGAATTGGTTTCAATCTCCTATGAGGCGAACCTGGTCGATGTGCTGGAACAGTTCGAGGAAAGCGGTAAAGACAGGATGGCTATTGAGAATGCTGGGGGAGAAACACTTGGCACGCTAAGGCGAGCGCAAGTTTTGGAAAAGGTGTAGGGAGGAATGTTGAGAGAGTTCGGAGAACTTTTCCTGGAACGAAGAGGAGAGGTTTGGGCTGCTACGCTGGAACATCTGGACCTGACTCTTACAGCCGTTGCAATGGCCGTTCTCTTCGCAGTACCACTGGGGATATATATCTCAAGAGAGAAGAATGTCTCTGCATCCGTTCTTGGTATTGCCGGAGTCATACAGACCATTCCGAGTCTGGCTCTTCTCGGTTTTATGCTCACTTTTCTCGGGATTGGAGCGAAACCGGCGATAGTTGCACTATTCCTCTATAGCCTTCTTCCAATTCTTCGCAACACCTTTACCGCTCTCAACGAGGTTGACCCGGCTCTTAAGGAGGCGGCCAGAGGCATGGGAATGAGTAGTATGCAAACGCTGGTGAAGGTAGAGATTCCTCTTTCCCTACCGGTAATTATGGCAGGAATTAGGACAGCCACAGTGATAACGATCGGGATTGCCACATTGTGTGCGCTGATAGGTGCAGGCGGGCTTGGCAAGTTTATATTTCGAGGAATAGCTCTCAACAACAGCGGGCTGATTTTGCTGGGGGTAATTCCTTCGGCAGCTTTAGCTCTTATCATTGACTTTGTTCTTGGGAGAGTCGAAAAATTGCTTGTGCCGAAGGGGCTTAAAATAGACAAGCAGTAGGAGAATACGGGGTGTCAAACAAGTTACAGTCGATTCTGGTACTGGTCGGGCTTATTGTTGCAATAATAATTGTATTTTTACTGGTCTTTACGATCAGGGGAGAAGAGAGGGACCATGACAAGATAATCATAGGATCCAAGGAATTTACGGAACAATTGATACTTGCCGAACTTCTGGCCCAGCTCATAGAAGCTAAGACGGAGCTGAAAGTTGAAAGGAAGACCGGCCTCGGAGGCACTTTGATATGTTTCGGTGCACTCGAAAAGGGCGAGATTGACCTTTATCCCGAGTATACTGGTACTGGGCTCAAAGCAATACTTAAGCACGAGGAGAATATCACTGATTCGGAAGAAGTGTATGAGCTTGTAAAAAAGAAGTTCATGGCTGAGTACAACCTGGAATGGTTGAAGTCTTTTGGCTTTAACAATACATACGCACTGGCGATGCGAAAAGAGCATGCGGATTCTCTGGGCATATCGAAAATATCCGACTTTTTAGCCCACTCGGAACTTGCCTGCGGCTTTACTGCCGAATTTAACGAGAGGGATGATGGTTATCCCGGCCTTGTAAGGCACTATGGCTTCAGGTTTGAATCAGATCCCAAAGATTTGGATCCCGGATTAATGTACAAAGCGGTAAAGGAAAAGGAAGTAGATGTAATAAGTGCCTTTGCCACCGATGGTAGAATTCAGGCGTATAACCTGAAAGTTCTGGATGACGACAAGAAGTTTTTCCCTCCTTATTACGCCGCACCTGTTGTTCGCAGTGCGATACTCGAGAAGAATTCAAAACTCGGTGATATTCTTAACTCCCTGGCAGACCACATTGATGATGTTGACATGAGTCGCATGAACTATGAAGTTGACAATGATGGAAAATCTCCCTCACAAGTGGCAAAGGAATTTTTAACGAGAGAAGGATTTCTTAGAAAAAAAGATTAACAATAACTAAAAAACAACAGGAGGATAGCGGTGCAATATGAAACAGAGAACGAGGCAAAAGCCTGCTTTGATGATGTTTATACCTCGCCTACCCCGCATGATTACATTGCAATGATGGCGAAAAACGGCTATGAGATTGGCGAACAGGCTCGTCCTTATTGCATTTCCGCTGCCGAATTGCTTAAAGAGCAAAACGAAGATGCTTGGCCGGTTCAGATGCTGGATATCGGATGTGCCTATGGAATGGGCTCTGCTTTTGTTAAGTATGGCTGTTCTTTCGACGAGATGGTTGCGTTTTTCGCAACACGTGTCCCGCACGATACTCAAGCCGCATGCGAGGCGATGCGAGCGTGGATAAACGTCACGCCAGCTCCTTATGATGTTCGCTGCGTAGGCCTTGACAGCTCCAAGCCCGCGATAGATTTTGCTATGAATGCCGGACTGCTTGATGGCGGCATAGCCCGCAATTTTGAAGACCCAGATGTTCTGCCGAATGAAGAGGAGTGTTCATGGCTGCGGAGCTGCAATCTCTTGATTAGCACAGGGGCAATAGGCTACGTTACTGACCGCACCATAAACTATGTCGTCAAGTATGCAGGGAAAGATCACCCGGGTGAATTTGGGCCGCTTGCCGTAATGACTATCCTGCGCATGTTCGATGCAACGCCAATCCGAAATGTTTTCGAGAAACATGATTTTAAATTCGAAAAAGTTCCTGAAATCATGCTCCCACAAAGAACTTTCAGAAATAAGTGCGAGCAGAAAAGCGTATTGAAGCTTCTGCGTGATAAAGGTATTGATACGAGCCAATGGGAAGATGGGGGCAAACATTTTGCGGAACTATTTATCGCCGCCAAGCCAGGGCATTTTCCAGAATTGCTGGATAGAATGATTGCTTCATACTCAATGTGTGCAAAAGAAGAATCCGAAAGTGTCACCTATATCTGCCGTTAATCAGCAGCTATCCTACCAATGAAATATTTTTCCCTCTAACCTCTTGCCGTTATTGGATTTACGACAATCAGAAATATTTTTTCAAGATTTTTTTATTTTTTATGCTCATCGCACCCCTAAAACGGTGTCATATATATAGAGGAGTTGTATCTTCCGATAACCCGACACACATACCGGGGAAGCGCATTATGCGCATGCAAATCCAAAGAAAAATTCCACAGGCTGATTGTGTGTATATGGAGAGAGAAATGTATAATTTAAGAGCCTTTCGTGTTGGCTGTTTGCTTGTCTTCGACAAGTCGTTTCACACAGCCAACACCCCGGCATATGACGGTTTTTTTCAAAACCGTCATGGGAGGAATATTGCATTCCAGACCGCCGGTTGCTTCTGGCAGAATGAAGCGTCGACAAGCGGCAAAACCACAATCCCACGGAGGATTCCAATATCCGGTAGTATATGCATTAGGGTTGCTGTTTTTAGAGGAGAAAACAAACAAATGTCATTACGAGGAGCGAAGCGACGTGGTAATCTAATCGCGAGCGTAGCGAGCAATAATGATTTCCTTGTTTTATCAGATTGCTCGCGTTGCTGCGCGGCGCACTTATCTAAAGAATTGAGGAGCACAGGCCACGTCCTCACTTCGTTCGTCCTCGCAATGACGAGCAGAGGGAATACGGAAATATTTAAATTTGACGGCATTTTTATCCGCACGAAAGGGACGAAAGTCCCCGCCGTATCTGTAAAATTATGTCGTAAGTCGTTGCCACGCAACGAGTTAAGATTACAGACAAAAATGTCGCGCCAGATTGGCATGGTCGGGAAAAAGACGAGATTTGAATCTAACGGTTCGACCCCTCGACGCAGTATAATACGTTGTAAACGAAAGGGGGAGGCAGCATGAGATACAAGACGTTCGGAAAGACGGGCAAGAAAGTCTCGGTACTCGGGTTCGGCGGGATGCGCTTCGGCGAGGACGACGACGAGGCCTTGGCCGTGGTCAGGAAAGTAGTCGAGACAGGCATAAACTACATCGATACTGCGCCCGGTTACTGCAGCGACCGCTCAGAGGACATTATCGGCAGAGCACTCGAAGGCATCAGGGACAAGGTCTATCTCTCGACGAAGTCGAGCGTCGGGCAGGACCCGACCGCAGACGATATGCGTAAACGACTTGAAGAGTCGCTGAAAAGATTCAGGACTGAAAAAATCGACTTCTATCAGATGTGGAACATAGCTTCGATGGAGCATTTCGAGAAGGTTACGAAACCCGGTGGGCCTTACGAAGGCGCGGTGAAGGCGAAGGAGGAGGGACTTATAAGCCATATCTGCTTCACGACGCACGCGCCGGGCGAGGTCATTCGCAAGATTATCGAGAGCGGGCTCTTCGAGGGCGTGACTATGGGCTACAACGTGATTAACGCCCCGTTCAGACGCGAAGGGATAGACGCCGCGCTCGAAGCGGGCATAGGCGCGATTTCCATGAACTCGCTCGCAGGCGGCGTGCTGCCGCAGGGACGGGGTTTCTTTTCGTCGGTCGTCGAGCCGGGAAAGTCGATAATATCGACCGCGCTCAGGCACAATTTCGCCACTCCGGGACTCACGATAGCGCTATCCGGCATGGGAAAAATCAGCGAGGTCGAGGAAAACGTCGCGGCCGCCGGGGACGAGGTCGAGCCGTCCGAGGAAATGGTGAAGGCGATTCGCGGGCGCTTCGAGGCGCTCGGCGAGAACTTCTGCACCTCCTGCGGCTACTGCATGCCGTGCCCCAAGGGGGTGCCGATATTCCTTTACATGCGAACGCTGGACCTGGAAAAGGTGGCAGGGAAGGAAGAAGCGGAAGCGACGTTCAAAAAGTACGTACCGTGGATAAAGAAGAACGAAAAGTGGACCTCGGCGGGCGAGTGCGCCGAGTGCGGCGAGTGCGAGGAAAAGTGTACGCAGGGGCTCGACATTATGAAAAGGATGAAGGAAGCGGTTAAGTACGACCGATTCTTGAACGAATAGAACAATCGCTCTTTGACAATCCGGTTATTCTTCCTCTTCCTCGGGTGGAGGCAGGAAGGCGTCGATGTTCTTGAGGATGATTTGGGACCACGTCTCCATGTCGGGGTAGACCGACTGGGCCTCGTCGACTGAGACGAACGAGCCGGACATGATTTCCTCCTCGCGCACGCGGACGTCGTCGGATTCGACGATTACGCGGTAGGCGAGTCCGAAGTGGACCTGGCCGACGGCATTGGTTTCGTCGTTTATATAGCCGACGGGTTCGAGCAAGTGCGGGCCGATTGCGATTTCCTCGTTGAGTTCGCGCTCGAGGCCGGCGGCGAGGGTGTCCTGCTGCTCGTCGTCGATGTGGTTGATATGCCCGCCTACGCCGAGCGAGTAGAGGTTGCGGAGTCGCGACTCGTCCTGGTTGTCGAAGCGGCGCATGAGGAAGAGCTTCCTGCCGTGACAGACGACCATGTACGGGATTATCTGCTTGAGCGAGGGGGTTTCCTCGGCGGCTTTGCGGCCGGCGAACTGCTGGTGCTCGCGGATTCGGGCGACGATATCGGCGAGGCCGTTCGTGCCGAAGCCCTGCGGCGTGTCCATGTTTTCGAAGAGGATTTCCCTCGGGACTACAAGAATTCTTTCTTCCACGTATCACCTCATTTTGCGGATTTTTGTTTGCCGAGAGCCTTGCGGACGCGAAGGGCATCCGCAGATACGCCGACCATGAAATACCCGAGTGCGTAGTTGAGGATGAGAAGGCCCGTGTCCGACGCGGCTTGCCCGGCGAGCGGCTCCGAGACTGCGGCCATCGAGAGGAACGCGCCGCCTCCGAAGAGAGCGCCGATTGTAAGAATCAGGCTCTTGGCGCGGAGATTGCGGACCTTGAATTTCAACATCAGGGTGGCGGCGACGCTTACGGCGAGCCCGACCCCGGCGCCGATAGCGTAGATAACGAGAAGGCCGCGGCGGTCGAAGCCGGTGATGTTGCCGATTATCACTATGAGCGAAAGCACGGCCACGAGAACTACCGCGGCGGCGGCCTTCCAGCCTTTGCGCAACAATGCCACGGGTTGTTCTCCTAACGGTCCTCGGGCAGGAAAGGTTTTTCTTCTTTCTTTCTCGCCTCAGCTTCTTTCCTGTATATTTCGAGTTTTTTCATGGCTTCTTTTACCTTGTTCCTGTACTCGTCGCTGACGCGGGAGCTCGAAGCCACGCGCTCGAACGCGTCTTTTGCCTTGTCGTGTTCCTCGATGAGCACGTATATAATGCCCATGGCGAAGGGCACCGCCTCGACGGCGTATTTCCATTCGGCGTCGCAGATGGCGAGTTGCTGGAGCGACTTGTTGAAATAGATAAGGCTTTCGCGCCTGTCCTCGGCGCTCTTTTTCATAAGCTCGTTCTTTTCTTTGTCGGTGGGTATTTTTGGCATGTCAATCCACTTGTTGATTTCCGGGTCGAAGGTCTTTCCGAGGGTCTTCATATAGCTGTGGTGGCTTTCCTGGTCGTAGGTAAGCCCTTTCCAGTAGAGTATCTGCGAGTAGGCGAAGCGGAACTTGGGAGCGTTTGGCGTGAGCTTGAGGGCTGCTTCGTATTTTTCCAGCGCTACGTCGAAGTCGCCATCCTGGGCGGCACGGTCGCCTTCCTGCACGAGCTTGAAGGAATCCTGGGCCTTTTGGACCGAGTCGGGCACGACCTCTCCGGTGCAGCCCGCGGCGAACAATAATGCAAGTAAGATTGCGGGAAACAGTTTCATTGGAGCCTCCTAAAGTTCTTTTGTGTTCCTAAAGTTCTTTTGCGTTCTCATGCATCATTTTAATCAAATCTTCGTCGGGTTCAATACCGAGAGTCTTGTGTTTTGAAAGATAAACGAGTCCCGGTTTTGCGCCTCGCGGTTTGGAGACATTCTTTACGCGGGTCCAGGAGACCTCTGCGTAGCGGCTGTTTCGGAGTTTCGAATAGTAGAGCGCGAGGTTCGCAGCCTCGACCATTGTCCGCCTCGGAGCCTCCTTGTCCTTTTCCATGCGGATTATGATGTGCGAGCCGGCCGCGCCGCTCGAATGCATGAAGATGTCGTTGCCGCGTGCTATGGTGAGCGTGAGCCTGTCGTTCTGCCTCTGGTTCCTGCCGACGAGGATGTCGAATCCGTCCGAGCTCACGAAGTGTTTCGGGCCGAGCTTCTTCCCCGGGCGCGCCTTCATCTTTTTTGGCTTTTTCGGAGCGAGCGCCTTGTCCGCTTCGACCGATACAATTCGAAGGCTTTCTTCATCCTTTGCGCTTTCCGCCCTGTTTCTCAGGTCTTCGAACCAGTCGGCCTCGCCCTTTGTGAGTTCGATTTCGGTTTCTATGCGCGGCTTGCCTTTTCGCAGCTTGCGGGCGCGCCTGAAATAGGCTTCCATATTCTTTATGGGAGTCTTGTCCGCCGCGAGCTCGATTACAATCTCTTCACCTTCGCCTTCGTAGTAATCGGCCACTTTCACGGATTTCATCCCGCGCTTCAGGATGGAGAGGTTTGCCTTGAGGAGCTCGCCGTACTTGCGCAGGCGTTCCTCGTTGGCGCACTCTTCAAGCGCCCTGTCGAGAACGCGCAGCTTGCCTCTTCGCCGTTCGAGCGCCTTGTCGAGCTTCGAGAGCAATCCGTTTTGCTTCAGCTCGAAGGCATCCTGCGCGGCTTGCGCCTCTTCCCCCAGATTTCCCGTTTCATCAGCCATAATGGCCTTTCCGACAATAGAATACCCGCATTCTTTATACTATCTCCACCTGTCACGGTTTTGTCACGGCGGCGAAAGCTTTTGCGTTAAGGGAAAAACATTGCTCGATTTTCGTGCCGGGAGTGATAGAATACAACGAAGTTTTCATATATTATTAAACTTAATGGCGTTATCATCGTCATCTCTATGGAAGAATCTGTCTTCAAAGAGGGCTTCGAATGAGACGGCAGGCAATGCGCGCGGCGCTGGCCGTTGTACTTTTTGCGTTTCTGGCGAGTGCGTCCGGCTGTGGCAGCGCCGCGGTCGGCGCGGTTATGCTTCTTATGCCGGAAGCAAGCGAGGATGAGGCGCTCAATCCCAATGCGCCCAACGTAATTATCACGGACAATTACGGCGTTGAAAGCGGCGACATAGCAATTCACTACAGCATTTCGGACAACAACGCCGATGTCATCGACCTCGCAATCGGATACTCTCTCGATTCCGGAATCAGCTATGCGACGATGATAGTGGAATCGACCGACCCATCGAGCGAAGGAACGACGCAGCTTGCATCTTCCCATACCGGAACGGCTCATCTTTTCGTATGGGATTCGATGGCGGACCTCGGGACGGGAAGGTTCGACACGGTCAGAATAAGGATAATGCCGTACGACCCGGAGCCGGGAACCGCGGGATTGACGGCGGATTTCACGATTGACAATACGCCGCCTTCGGTCGAGATAAAGCCGTTCGAGGGCACCCAGTCCGGCAACGTGACCGTCGCATACAAGCTGTCCGACGGGGCGGGCGACCAATCGGACATAATCGTGGAGTATTCCACGGATGGAGGCACGAGTTATCACGCAGCAACGGAAGATACGGTGAGCGCGTTTACTGAAGGAACGACGCAGCTTGCATCGAGCCCGGACGGAATCCTTCATATTTTCGTATGGGATTCGGTCGTTGACTGTGCCGGTTTCCGGTGCCCGGATGAGGAAGGAGAGCGGACAGTCAGGATAAAAATAACCCCCTCGGATTTGCTGAACGGCCTGTCCGTGGCGACGCCCAGCTTTGCGCTCGACAACAATATTCCGCCGACCGCAACGGTGGAGACGCCGGGCGCGCCGCTTCCCAAGAAGGGAATGGTTCAAATAGACTATACGCTTTTCGACCCCGAGGGCGACGATTGCGACATAACAGTTATCTATGCGGTCGAAGGAGGAGTTTGGGGCGTAGCGATGAGAGGTTCGGGAGGCGACCCCCTGACCGGGCTGACAAGCTCCGCAACGGGCGTAGCGCACACTTTCGTCTGGAATTCCATCGCCAATCTCGGATATTGTTCGGAAACCACGGTATATGTCGGTATAGTGCCGAAGGATTTCAAGGAAGGCACCAGCGGAGCGACCGGTGCGTTCACCGTCGACAACAACCTTGCGCCATCGGCGGTCATCGTGACGCCGTCGGGCGTTCAGAGCGGGGCGACCTACGTTCTTTACTACCTTTTCGACGGCGGCGGCGACAAGATAGACATTTCGGTGAATTATTCGATAGATAGCGGCCAGACGTGGGCGACGGCAACCCTGCATTCCTCGGCTATCGAGGGAACTACCGACCTCGACAGCGCACCCTCGGGCTATCCGCACCTGTTTCTCTGGGATACGGCAGTGGACATGCTTGGGGGGTATTCCTCGAACGTGATTTTCAGGATAAAGCCGACCGACATATACGCCAACGAGGGCGACCCCGCCATGAGCGACGAGTTTACCGTATCCAATAATAGTGCCCCGTCTATTACCGTCACCCTGAATCCGCTTTCACCGTCATCGGGGGACATATCGGTGGAATACGACCTGATTGACTCGGAATCGGACGACTGCACCGTGGTCATAGACTATAGGATAGGCGCGGAGGGCGAATGGCAAAGCGCGCTTCTTGCCGCGGGCAGCGAGCCGTCAACGGGGCAGCTATCGCTGCCCGGGGGGTACTCACACACCCTGATATGGGATTCGGCGTCGGACATTGACAGGTTGGCCAGCGATGTGGAGGTGAGGATAACGCCTTACGATTATCCCGGCCGCGCGGGCGATTTTGACGTGACAGACCCCTTCGACGTGGACAACGCGCAATGGGCTGCGCCGACGAAGATTACGTCCACGAACAACTCTTCGCTCTATCCGTCGGTTCACGCGTCCGAAGACGGGCACGTGCATCTCGTATGGCAGGAATATTATGCCGGGAAATACGATATCATGTATTCAACTTACACAGGCAACTCGTGGTCGGCGCCGCAGAACATTTCTTCAAGCTCGAAGAACTGTTTTTGGCCGGACGTGGTGGCGGGTGCGAGCGGAACGGTGCACGTCGTCTGGAACGAGACGGATTCGGACTACGACGACCAGGTGATGTATAGGAAGTACGACGGCTCCAAGTGGCTGACGACGGACAAGCTTACAAACAGCAATTCGGACGTGAAGGTTGCATCAATCGAGCTGGACGACATGAACAGGCCATGGGTGGTTTATCCGGAGTATTATTCCGCGTACTACGACTATGCAATTTTCTGCCGTCGCCACGACGGGACAAATTGGCTGACTGCCGAGGTGATAAGCACCAATTACAATGAGGATTACGAATATGCGACTATAAGACGAGGACCGGACGGAACGATGCACGTTTGCTACCGCTATAATTATACCAGCCCGTCGCGCATCGTTTACAACTACAATACGGGAGCAGGCTGGTCCTCTTCCGAGAATATTTATTCTGCAAGCCCTTATTACCTTTATTCGCCTCACTTAGCGGTGGACAAGTCCGGTTACGTTCATTCGATATGGGCTCGCAACGGTTTGATTGCATATGCCAACGACGTGTCCGGCTCGTGGTCTGTGCCGGAGTATCTTACGAGCGGCAGCTCCACTTACCCGCGAATTGTTGCCTATTCGCCAAGCGGCGTTCACGCGGTCTGGGAGCGCTACGATGATATAGAATACAGGCGCTACGACGGCGCTTCGTGGTCTACGGTCGCCGACATAAACACCGGCACGGAGGCTGCGGGCGACCCTTATATGCGTATGGGCCTGGACAACCGGATTCATCTCGCCTACAACCAGTACGACGGCGGTTTCTGGCAGATTTTCTACACCCGAAGATAAAAAAATCAGCAATAGATTAGCCATACATGTGAACTCAAATCTCTCAATAGGTTCTTGACTTGCGGGTAAAAACGCGAGAGAATCCGGCAGGACGCTGTGTGGTTTTGTATGCCCGGAAATCCGGGTGCGGAAAGAGCAGAAAGAAAGCGGAAGGAGAGGTGAGAGATGAGGGCCTTTCTGTTGTTGTTTGTGGGCGCGGCTCTTGCAGGATGCGGGGGGGGCATGCTGCCGGAGATATCCGCCGATGTGGAGGCTACGAGCCTCGCGAACGTCAGGAGCGTGAACTTTTTTTCGCTGAGCCTTCCGGGCGAGAAGGGCGAGTTGTTTAACGAACTACTCGAGGCGCAGATACGCAGGCGCATGGAGGGGCATCTGAACCCCGGCGCGCGCTGGACGCTTGCGGTGGTTGACGTGGAATATACGGTGCCGAATTTCAAGCAGAAGAAGCAGCACTACAAGCTGTCGCTGGAGGCCGAACTGGTTGACATGAACGGCGTGAGGGCATGGCAGGCCGCGGTCGAGACCCCGGAAATAGAGGCCAGCCCGGAATGGAGCGAGCAGAGGGTGCGCGAGCACCTCGCCGGGGCGGCGGTGGATGCGCTGGTGACGAAGCTGCCGCTGGGCCGCATCGAGCTCGGGGATGAGAAGCTGAAGTAGCCATGAACGTATTCCTTATCGGCTTTCGGGGTTCCGGAAAGAGCGCGGCTGGTCGCGAGCTTTCGATGCGCCTCGGCCTCGGGTTCCTGGATACCGACGAAGAGGTCGAGAAAAAAGCCGGCAGGACGATTTCCGAGATTTTCGCCCTGGAAGGGGAAGCGGGCTTCAGGATGCTCGAAAGGCGGGAAGTTTTCGGCGCGTGCGAGCGCGACGGATTCGTCGTGGCGCTCGGCGGCGGAGCCGCCGCGGACCCGGAGCTTGCCACAGCAGCCAGAGAAAGCGGGGTAGTCGTTCTGCTTGAGGCGTCCGCGGAAACGCTCTACGGCAGAATAAGCGCGGATGAGACCTCGAAGGACCGGAGGCCCGGCTTGACGAGTTCGGGCGGCCTGGAGGAAGTGAAGGTTCTCCTGGAGCGCAGGCGCGAGGCGTACGAGACTGCGGCGCATTTCAGGGTCGATACGGAGGGAGTGACGCCGGTCGAGGTTGCCGAAAGGATATCGGCCGCAATCGGGCCTTTTGAAAATCTTGAAGAAAATTCCGACAATAACTCTTGACAAACGCTGCTTCTGCGACTAAATAGTATGATTCAAACTGGAAAAAAAGTTCCGGTGACCATAGCGGAGGGGCAACACCCGTTCCCATTCCGAACACGGAAGTTAAGCCCTCTGTGCCGATGGTACTGCCTGTTAGGTGGGAGAGTAGGTCATCGCCGGGACTTTATTTTTTTTAGGAACATCCCTTGAACAGACGATTTTCGCAGCCTGGCGAGACCCGGCCTCTCCTGAGCGTCGTCATGCCCGCGTACAACGAGGCGGGCACGATAGGCGAAATCCTGTCGAGGGTCGCCGCCGTTCCAATCGGCAAGGAGATTGTCGTGGTCGACGACTGCTCGACGGATGCGACGCTCGATGCGCTTAAAGAGTTTGCGCACGACAACCCCGGAGCGAGCCTGCGGATACTGAGCCACCGGCGAAACGAGGGAAAGACCGCCTCGGTACGAGACGGAATCGCGGCCGCGAAGGGGAAAATCGTAGTCGTTCAGGACGCGGACCTCGAATACGACCCCGAAGATTTCATGCGGCTTGTACGACCGATAATCGCCGGTAAAGCGGACGCGGTTTTCGGCTCGCGCTTTTCGGGCGGGAGAAATACCGGGAAGGGGCTCAAGGGCAGGCTTCACCGGCTGGTGAACAGGATGCTGACCTTCCTCTCGAACATTGCGACTGGCCTGCACCTTACGGACATGGAGACGTGCTACAAGATGGTCAGAAGAGACCTGCTCGAAGGTATGGAGATTGTGTCGACGGGTTTCGGGTTCGAGGTGGAGATAACGGCGCGGCTTGCCGGAATGGGGGCGAGAATCAGGGAAGTCCCGATTTTCTATCGGGGCAGAAGCTATCACGCGGGCAAGAAGATAGGTGTCCGGGACGGCATAGCTGCGCTCTGGTGGATTCTGCGCTTCTCGCTCGCGCGCTGAGACATCTCTTTTGGGTTGAAACTCCGGGCAGATTCTGATATAAAAAAAATCATGGTAAATAGCGGCAAAAACCCGTGCAAAAACCCGTGTAAAAACCCGTGTAAAAACCCGTTGAAAGCTCTGGCAATACTGGCGATTTTGTCCGCGCTGGGCGCAGGCTGCTCGTCGCTTCCTCCGCCGATACGGGGCTATCCCGAGGGCGACGCCGCAGCGAGACGCCGGGTGAAAAAGCTGGCGGTGGTCGGGTTTCTCGCGAATTACGATTTCGGGCCGAGCATGAACCTTGCGACCGTATTCAAGCCCGGTACGCGCTACCAGATGACCGTCGAAAGCCTCTGCGTAAGCTTCACGGACGAGCTCAACAAGAATCGTTATTTCAGGGTGCTGCCCGCGCTCACCGTCAAGCGCAACCGGTTCTACGTGTCCGCAAAGGTGGACCCTGACCCCCGCTCGCGCTTTCGTTCGACGTGTCCGGCGTGGCTGCGCAAGATAAGCCCCGGCGACGGGTTCGACTACCGGGGACTCTGCAGGGAGCTCAAGGTCGACGGGCTCCTGATGTTCGAATTCAGCTATTCGACGTACTCGAGCATTTTCACGCGGGGGGCGAAGATACAATCCGCGGACCTGCTTGCGCTGGGTTCCGACGGGACGATTCTTTACCGGCGCCAGGGATTCACGCAGTTTTCCGGGACCCAGTATTTCGCAGACTACGCGTGGCTGAGGCGCAGGACGTTCGAGCAGGACCTTTACAATCTTGATATAGCGGTGCGGGCGGTGGCGGATGATTTTATCGCCGCGTTCGCGCCAAGGTGAGAATTACGGGCGAGGAAAAATGTTCAAAAAGGACTGGCGACTGATACTTCAAAAAGACACGAGCGCGGCATACGGGCTCGCGGTGGACGAGGTGACGGCGCTGAGCGTGGCGCGGAACGACTCGCCTCCGATACTGCATCTCTACAACTTTCTACCATGCGTCATTCTCGGCCGGTACCAGTCGGCCGAAGAGGCTCTAAATATCCAGGAATGCCGGGAACGGGGTCTGGAAATAAATCGCCGTCATACCGGGGGCGGGACCGTTCTCATGGGGCCCAAGCAGCTCGCGCTCGGGTTCTCGATACCCAAGAACTATCCCGGCGTAGGGCCCTCGATAAACAACATATTCAACAATCTCGGCGGGATTCTATGCGAGGCGCTGAACAATCTCGGGATAAAGGCGCGGTTCCGGCCGAAGAACGACATCGAGGTGAACAAGAAAAAAATCGCGGGACTTTCCGCCTCGCTCGAAGAAAGGGATGTGGCTTTTTTCCATACCAGCCTTCTTCTCGATTTCAATTTCAAGCTGATGCTGAAGGTCTTCAAGCTGCCGATAAAGAAGCTCTCGGACAAGCATATCACCTGCTTTACCGACAGGATGACCACGCTGAGAGCCTCCAGACATCGCAATGTGGACCTGCCTTCGTTTCAGTCGATGGTGCGAAAGGCGTTCGAGGAGCGTTTCGGAATCAAGTTCCGCATCGACACTCTCAACCAGTGGGAGCTCGACATGCTCGACGAGCTGCTGCGCTACAGATACACCAATCCGGAATGGATTTATTCGCGCCGCCATCCGAAGGTGGGAATGGGATTCGCGTCCGCGAAGACGCCCGGCGGGCTTATCGAGCTTGGAGTGACGCTGGCCGGGGGGGTCATAGAGGCGGCGTATCTGAATGGCGATTTCTTCTCGACAAGCGAGGAGATAAACCAGATAGAATCAGCCCTGAGATATTGCGCAGCGACGAAGAAGGCCCTGCGGAAACGCCTGAAAGACGTAATGGGCGAAAGCACCATATTCAAGGTCAAGAAGGAAACGATTGTAGAACTCGCCGTCGAGGCATCGAAAAAGGCGAAGGTCGCCCGGGAAAAGGCCGAGAAGGCGGCCGAGGATGTGCGCAACGCCGAGGAAGAAAAAATACAGCGCGAAAAAGACGCGATGAAAGCCGCGTATACGCCACCGGAGCCGCTTGAAGAGGAGAAAGTCCGGGAAGAGCCGAAGAAGAAAAAGAAGGCTTCAAAAAAAAGCCCGGCCAAAACTGCAGCGAAAAAGAAAAAACCTGCGGGTAAAAAGAAGGACGCCTCAAAGCAGGAAAAGAAAAAATCCAAGCAGGAAAAGAAAAAATCCAAAAAGAAATCGGCTGCGGGTAAAAAGAAGCCTGCAAAGAAGCCTGCAAAAAAGCCTGTAAAGAAAGTTGTAAAGAAAGTTGTAAAAAAGGACAAGAAAGCAGCCAAGAAAACAACTGCGGCCAAAAAAGTGAAGGCGGTGGATAAAAAAGCCAAGAAGCTCTCCGTTAAAAAGAAAGCCGTCAAAAAGCCCGCCAAGGCTGCAAAAGCTCCCAAACGTAAGAAAGAAGCTTCTGTCAAGAAGGTAACGAAAAAGAAACCGGCGAAGAAAGCCGCGAAGACGACGGCGAAAAAAACATCGAAAAAATCCGCCGTTAAAAAGAAATCTTCAAGCAGGTCCAAGAGCGGCAAATGAAAAGATTGTTGACTATATCGCTGGTCGGGGCAATCCTGCTTGCAGGATGCGGTTTGTACAGCATGGAGTCCCGCAAGAGAGCGGCGCAGCTCGAGTTTGAAAAAGGAATGCGTCTTTACAACAAGTGCGAGTTCGAGGCCGCGAAGAAGGCGTTCGAACACTCCCTCTGGCTCAACCCGAACCACGAGGGCGCGACTCGCTATCTGGCAGTGGTAAGAAGGATTCTCGTTCAACCCGAGGAGTATGAGTAGAAAAATGGAACAGACTAATGAATGCGCGGAAACCAGGGAAAGCCCGGAACACATGAGAATGTCGCTGTCTACGGCCATGTGGCTCGACTACAAACCGGGCAAGTTTATGAGAAACGCGGAGTCGTGGTGCATAAATCTCCTTCTGACTTACAACGAGGGATGCTACGCCAATTGCGCATACTGCGGGCTCGCGCGAAAGCGAGAGGGCAGGTACGAAGACAAGTCGTTCATACACGTCGGCTGGCCCGTCCATCCGACGGCGGAGATAATAAAGCGAATCGACGAGAGGTCCGAGAAGATAAAAAGGACTTGCATCTCGATGGTCACCAACAAGCGCTCGATAGGTGATACGGTGGAGATTACCGGCGAGTTGAAGAAGGGGACGACCGTACCGGTATCCGTGCTTGCCAGTCCCACCATTATCACCAAAGCGGACATGGAGGCGTTCCATAATACCGGAGCGGATAAAATCGGCATCGCCGTCGACGCGGCGACACAGGAACTTTTCATGCAACTCAGGGGAAAGGGCGTATCGGGGCCTCATAACTGGGACACGTACTGGGAGAGAATCCGGGATTCGGTGGAAGTGTTTGGTCCCGAAAACGTTGGAGTCCATCTCGTGGTCGGACTCGGGGAGACCGAGAGGGACATGATATCCACGATGCAGCGCGTCCGCGACTACGGCGCCGCAACGCAACTCTTCTCGTTTCTGGCAGAACCGGGCTCCGCAATGAAGGATTGCCCGCAGCCGGAACTGGGACATTACAGAAGAATGCAGCTTGGACGGCACCTGATTGACGGTGGCATCGCAACTGCCGGCCAGTTCAAATTCGACGATTCTGGAAAGTTGACTTCTTATGGAGTAGAAGATACGAAGCTTGACGAAGTGATAAATTCGGGCGAGCCGTTTCGAACTTCCGGGTGCATCGGCGAAGACGGGGAAGTTGCATGCAATCGCCCCTATGCGAATACGATAATACCCGAGATTCGCAACTACCCGTTCAAGCCGAGAGCGCACGACGTGGAGAAGATACGGAGCGAAATCTGGTTGTAAGGCGGCTATAAAGATGCGGCGCATTCAATTTTTCGCCCCGACTATCAAGCATTTCGAGATTGAGAGCTATAAGAATAGCGGAGAGCCCGTTTTTATCCCAGTTTCCATTACGGGCAGTTCCTGCGCACTGAGCTGCAAACACTGCAACAAGAAACTTCTGGAAACAATGACTCCGGCTACGACGCCCGAGAGGCTTTATAAAATAGCCGAAGGGCTTGCATCCAAAGGGTCGTACGGAATGCTTGTTTCCGGCGGCGCCGACCGAAACGGCGTTGTGCCTCTCGGAAAATTCGCGCCGGTTCTGCGCAGGATTAAAGAAGAGTTTGGCCTGAACGTCGCGGTTCATACCGGAATAGTCACGAAAGAGCTTGCAGCGGCATTGTCAGAGTCGAAAATCCATTCGGCCATGCTCGATATTATCGGTGACAACGATACTATTCGCGAAATTTACGGTCTCAATGCGGTTGTCGAAGATTACGAAAAGTCATTGGAAAACGTTATCGGCGTCGGCGTGCCTGCTGCGCCTCATATAGTTATAGGCCTGCATTTCGGGCAGGTCAGGGGCGAATATCGCGCGGTCGATATTGCGGCGAAGTATCCTCTGGCATCGCTCGTGCTTGTTGCCTTCAAACCGATTTCGGGCACCGAGATGGCATCTTCGGAAGTGGCTTCACCGGAAGAAATACGCGATGTGATTATTTACGCGAGGTCTAAGATGCCCGAGACGAAAATACTACTCGGCTGCGCGAGACCCGGCGGCGAGCATCAAATTCTTACCGACCGGTACGCAATCGAAGCGGGCGTCGACGGCATCGCCTACCCGTCCGAAGAGGCCGTCGGGATTGCGAGAGAAAAAGGCTTCGAGATTTCATTCAGCGAAGTATGCTGTTCGCTGATTTTCGACAATCCGCCCGTAAGATGATATGAGGGCAGAAAGCCCGAGGCAAATTACGGCTGGAAATCTGAAATTTTCGCGGATAATTTTGCTTCATGCGGGTGGGCTATTGACGGCATTGCAGATATTGGTTAAAATCTTCGACTTGCAGCCATTTTGCGTCGGAGAATAAAGATGGATAATCCCGGAAATGTCATTGTCGGGGGAATGAAACCCGTAGCATATCTTCTGCTCGGATACCTTATCGAGACGACGGAAAGCGTCGGGCAGCCGGAAGTTTGGGTCAATATGAAGGACATCGGGATGACCCTTGTAAATTACGTAAGACGAAAAAGTCTTCCCCTCAACCTGACGGCGGGTCACATGAAGGCTGCGCTTCTCATGCTCGAAGGCGGATACATTTCGATAGAAAGAGATGGGCGGGAGAAGGGGCGCAATCTCGAGCATCCTTTCAAGCTCAGGGTAAATCCTTCGGGCCGGCAGCTTTTCGTAGAGCTTTCCGGGGAAGTGGGATATGCCGTCACAAATATTACCGGCGCATCTTAGCAGTCTTTTTGAAGTGTGCCAGCCTTGGTTCTCGGGGGCATTTTCGAAATCCTTGCCGGAAAAAGATTGCAGTTCACATCTCCCTGTGTTATAGCTTTCCTTCTTGTTCACCCTTGATATCTGGCAGTTCCATTATTCTATGAAAAACGTACGAAGGAAAAGGACAAAAGCGCGAAGATTTCTTCTTGCCCTTCTGTTTCTTCTGGGCAGCCCGAGAGCGCTGACTATGTATATCGGCTTGCCCATGGTTATAGTGGGCCAGCTTATAAACCTGCTGACTTACGGCGTACTGACGAAACGCGACTCGCTGGTAACCAAGGGGCCTTATGCATGGTGCCGCAATCCCTTTTACGTAGGGACGTTTCTGACCGATTTCGGATTCTGCGTTATATGCGACCCCACGAAGCCTTTTACCATCGCCATAATAATCGGGTACGCGTTGGTGCAGGGCACGTTCTATTATTTGCAGATTCGCAAGGAAGAAAAGCTGCTTCACGGCATTCACGGCGAGAAATACGAAGAATATCGCCGCAAGGTGCCTACGCGCCTGATACCGTCGATATTTTCCGCGGTGAAGAACCGGGGTTTTTCAATGAAATGGTCCGGCAGCCTGGCGCTGCACAACAGGATATTTTCACGCGCGCTTTCCGCAGGCTCGTGGGCCGTCGTTTTCTGGGCTGTTATGACTATGACCGGAGGCAAGGACACTTACATGCTTTCGTTTGATGATATAAATCTGGCGAGAATTCTCGACAATCCATGGCTTATGATTACCGCGGCTGCGGTAGTCGTGGCATATGTGGGGTTCAGAATTGTCGAGGCCGGCAGAAGGAAAAAGGAAGAAGCGGAAACGGCTGAATGGACGGCAGCCACGAAACAGGATGCCGGGGAGTAAGGGACCCCTCGGCGCGATTTCGGAGGTGTTAGTCATGTTGGAATACGCGGTGTATGTAGGAATTGGCACTGGAGTGCTGAGCCTTATAGTGGCGTTCATTTTCAGCCGGATAGTACTTGGCAAGCCTCGCGGCACCGAGCTTATGCAGAAGATCAATGACCAGGTGCAGAGGGGGGCGATTACGTTTCTGAAGACCGAATACAAGGTTCTCATTATATTTATCATTCTGGTGGCCGTCTGTCTCTGGCTGTTTGTGGATTCAAGAATTGAAAATGCCACCATCCCCGGAACTACGATATCGTTTATCGTGGGCGCTTTTTTCAGCATGCTTTCCGGCTGGATCGGGATGAAGGTTGCGACGAAGGCGGCGGCCCCGACGACCGAGGCGGCCAAGACGGGACTCAACGAGGCTCTCAGCGTCGCGTTCAAGTCGGGCGCGGTCATGGGATTGAGCGTCGTGGGGTTCGGGCTTGCCGGCGTGTCGGCGGTTTATTTCCTTTTCGACAACGTTCAGCTCGTATTCGGTTTCTCGCTCGGTGCTTCTTCGATTGCGCTTTTCGCGCGCGTCGGGGGCGGGATTTTCACGAAGGCGGCGGACGTTGGTTCTGACCTCGTCGGCAAGGTCGAGGCAGGCATTCCGGAGGACGACCCGAGAAATCCCGGCGTGATAGCCGACAACGTCGGCGACAACGTCGGCGATGTGGCCGGCATGGGGGCGGACCTTTACGAGTCATACGTGGGTTCCATTATCGCGACCATGGCGGTTGGAGCTTACTACGTGAGCAAGGGCACAACGGAGAAAAGCGCGATTCTGCTTCCGCTTCTTATCGCAGCAGGCGGGATAGTTTCTTCGATTATAGGCACTTTCGCGGTGCGGACGAAAGACGAATCAAAAGTCCGATCCGCGCTTTTCAACGGTTTGCTGCTTGCAAGCGTGCTCTTCGTCGGATTCTCGGCAGCAATCATCGCGCTAACGGGCGTGAGCTTTAAGGACCCCGTAAGCGGGCTTGTCGTGATTGGCAAATGGGACATATTCATAACCATTCTCATAGGACTCGGATTGGGCCTTGCCATCGGCAAGCTGACGGAAATATACACTTCGGAACAGAAAGGCTTCGTGAAATTTATTGCGCGCCAGTCTCAGACCGGGGCGGGCACTAACCTTATCGCCGGACTGGCCGTAGGGATGCAGTCGGTGGCGCCGCCGTTGCTTCTTATTGCGGCAGCGGTTTACGCTTCCTACCAGATTGCGGGTCTTTACGGAGCGTCTATCAGCGCGGTGGGAATGCTCTCGACGCTCGGCGTTTCGCTGGCTACAGACGCATATGGTCCCGTGGCCGACAACGCGGGCGGCCTGGCGGAGATGTCGCATTGCGAGCCCCACGTTCGCGAGACGACCGATACGCTCGATGCCGTCGGAAACTCGACGGCCGCGATAGGCAAGGGATTTGCCATAGGTTCGGCGGCGCTGACGGCGCTGGCGCTTTTCCAGACGTATGCGCAGGAAGCGGGCATTACCGGCGCTACGGGCCTTGACATATTGACGCCACAGGTGATGACGGGCCTTTTCATAGGCGTCATGCTTCCGTTCCTATTCTCTTCGATGACGATGAAGGCCGTCGGCAGGGCGGCGAGCAGTCTGGTTGACGAAGTGCGCAGGCAGTGGAAAGAGATACCGGGCCTAATGGAAGGAAAGGCGGAGCCGGACAGCGAGACCTGCGTCACCATGACGACCAAGGCCGCGATAAAGGAAATGATGATTCCGAGCCTTCTTGCCATACTGTCTCCTCTGGTCGTGGGATTGCTGCTTGGCACGAACGCCCTTGGCGGGCTTCTCGCCGGGTCGCTGCTCAGCGGCGTGGTGCTTGCGATAATGATGGCCAACGCCGGCGGTGCCTGGGACAATGCGAAAAAATACATCGAAAAGGGCAATTACGGCGGCAAGGGCTCGAATGCGCACAAAGCTGCCGTAGTAGGCGATACGGTCGGCGACCCGTTCAAGGACACGTCGGGACCGTCGCTGAACGTCCTTATTAAACTCATGGCAATTGTGTCGCTCGTACTGATTCCGGTATTCAACTCAGTACATCCGGTCGAGCCGAAAATGTCGGCCGCACCTCGACAGGTTAGGCAGGTAAGCGAGCTTCAGGACGAAGTGGCCGATGAAAAGGCTATCGATGAGGAGATGAGAGGGGAACAAGGCGAAAGGCGATAAAAACAAGGGACGCATAAAAAGCATGAATCAGACCAATATCTCCGTCGAGCAGGCTGCAAAGCTTTGTGCAAGCATCGCCGATGAAAAAAAAGCATCGGATATTCTTGTTCTTGACATCAAGGAAGTTTTCAGCATTGCGGACTACTTTGTAATCTGCACGTGCGCCAGCAAGCCCCAGGTCAGGGCTGTGGCGAGTGAGATAGACAAGAAGCTGAAAGAGGCGGGATTCCGGCATCTCGGCGTCGAGGGCAAGGAAGATGCGTCTTGGATGCTTGTGGATTTCGGCGTCATCGTAGTCCACATCTTTCTCCCGGAGACGAGAGAGTTTTACCAGGTCGAGATGCTTTGGGGAGATGCGCGGAGACTGGACTGGGCCAAAGCCGCCTCCTGATTTCCATAAAACAATCCGACATAATGTACGCCGGAATGCATGACAATCCTGGCGATACGGGGAGAATTCTTGCCCACGGGGGATTTTTCGCCTGATATGGGCAGAGTGGAATTTTGCGAGCCGGTTTGTTTTCCGGAAATATCACGCCCGGGATTGCCCGATAAAGACACTTCTGCAAAAATTTTTTCGGTAAATTCTAACAATTGTTTGAAACTTTTGCATAAAACAATAGTATTATATAACAGCAGAAGAAAACCGTTCCAATTGAAGGGGCTGGAAATGAGCCAGAAGAAATCCAGAAGCATTCGAAGTCGCCTGATCGAAACTGCAGGCGAGCTTTTCTCCGAGAAAGGATTCAAGGGGACAACAATCAGAAGTATTTGCAAGCGTGCGGAAGCTAATCTTGCCGCCGTCAACTACCATTTCAAGGGCAAGGAACATCTCTTTGAAGAAGTTGTCAGGCATGTTGTCGAAACCGGCTGGTCGAAGTATCCCGTAGGTTACGGAATTGACGATGCAAAGACCGATAAGGACAAGCTCGGAGCGTTTATCAGAATCTTTCTTCTCCGTATATTCGATCCCGAGCGCCCGGCCTGGCATGGTAGATTAATGCGACGCGAGATACTGCTCGTCGGCCCCAAGGCGATAAAGTATATCAAGAAATACATGGTTAAGAATGACGAACTCCTCGTGGCCATAACGAGAGGGTTGCTCGGACCGAAATCAAAGCCTGAATTGGTGCGCTTGTGCTGCGCCTCCGTGATAGGACAAATGCTTATCTTCGTCCATCCCAAGCCGGACAAGGAGCATCCCTTCGACTTCAAACCAACGACTATCGAAGAGATCGAAGAAATAGCATGTCATATCGCGGGTTTCTCGTTGGCCGGGATAAGAGACATTAAGAAGACCTTAACGCACCGGGGAAGGAAAGTGAAGAAATGAAACTTGTCAAAGTATCATGCTGTTTTTTGCTCGCTTCATTATTCTTATGTGCAAGCATCTCGTGCAGCTTCGTACCTCCTGTTCCTGACGAGTTGGCCAACATGGAAGTACCGCAGAATTTCTCAGTTTCGGGAGAAACTCAGGTTCCGGAGAAATGGTGGGAGGCCTTCGGCGATGAAACGCTCAATGCGCTTGTCGAGCAGGCTTTACTCGAAAATCTTGATGTCCTTACGGCCTGGGACCGCCTGGATCAGGCGGGCGCTATTGCCGGAAGGGCGGCTTCGTCTTCCTGGCCGTATGTGAGTGCCGATGCTTCTATTTCACGCTCAGACCCCAAGAACAAGATGGTCTCGCCTGCGTCGATTTCTGTGTCGGCAAGTTATGAGGTGGACCTTTGGGCGCGCGTAAGCTCCGCACGCAATGCAGCGGAAACGGATTTTCGAGCCAGTCGAGAGGACTTGAGGACTGTGGCAATGAGCATTTCCACGGGTGTGGCTCAGAACTGGTACGAACTTATCCAGCTTCGCGGAAAGCTCAGCCTGCTTTCCGAACAGGCGGATGTTAACAAGCAGTATCTTGAGCTTGTGGAGTTGCGTTTCAAGCAGGGGCAGACGGCGATTGCGGACGTTTTTCAGCAGCGACAACAATTGGCTTCAATCAAAAGCGAAGGAACTCTGACAAGGATGCGCATTGAACTTGTTGAACACGCTCTCGCCGTGCTTCTCGGAAAACCTCCCAAGACGGAGATTTCTTGTACTGCCGTTGAATTGCCTGAATTTCCATCGATGCCCGAAACGGGTCTGCCTTCGGAACTGCTCAAGTCGCGTCCGGATGTGCAGGCAGCCTACTTGCGCGTTATCTCTGCCAATTACCGGGTAGGCGAGGCTATCGCAAACCGGTTCCCAAGTTTCAGTATGAGGGCGAGCACCTCAGGATCCGGAGGTGCGTTCAAGACGGTTTTCAGCGACTGGGTGGGAACAATCGGAGCGAACCTGCTTGGGCCTATTTTCGATGCAGGCAGCCGGGCGAGAGAAGTTGACCGAACAAAAGCTGCCACCGCCGAGAGGCTTCACTCTTACAAGAAGACTATTCTACAGGCTTTGAAGGAAGTTGAAGATGCCCTCGTTCAGGAAAAGAGGCAGGAAGAATACATAGACGGTCTTAAAAAGCAAGTCGAACTGGCGAAACAGGCTCTTGAGAGCTCGCGCAAACGATATCTTCAGGGCGCATCAGCTTACCTGCCAGTGTTGATGTCGCTCCAGTCGCTTCAGCGTCTGGAATCCGGGCTCCTGGAAGCTAACAAGGCAAGTTTTTTATACAGGATAAATCTGTATCGCGCGCTCGGATGCGGCTGGGAACTCGATCGCGCTACCGGCAAAGTAGCAAAAGCAGTTGTCAAGAATGGAGACTAAAAGATGAAACGGCTGATTGTAATCACGGCGAAAGTGCTTGCTGTATTGGTTGTTCTGGCCGCGGGGATTGTAGTGGCTGGAATGCTTTTGGGAAGTCGGCCGCGGCCGAAGACAATCACGAAAAAAGCTTTGGCAACTCTCGTGGAAACAATGGAAGCCAAGTCCGAACGACAGCAAATCAAGGTGCGAGCGGTTGGAACGGTAATTCCGGCGCAACAACTCGATCTAACCGCTGAAGTAGGCGGGAAAATTATCGAACTGAATTCACAGCTTGTTCCCGGAGGAATTATCAGAAAAGGCGAGTTGATTGCCCGCGTTGACGACCGCGACTACAAGACTGCAGTCAAGCAACGCGAAGCCCAAGTTGAAGAGGTTCGTTTCAATCTCAAACTTGAAGAGGGCAGTCAGGCAATCGCCCGGCGTGAGTGGGAGATGTTCGGCCTTAATAATAATTCCGACGCAAACCGCAGTCTTGCTCTTCGAGAGCCTCATTTAGTTCGACTTAAGGCAAGTCTCGAATCTGCAGAAAGTGCGCTTGCCCAAGCCAAATTGAACGTAGAGCGCACGGCCGTGATTGCTCCTTGCAACTGTATCGTGCTTGAGAAGTTTCTGGAAACAGGACAGGTGATTAACCAGCAGACAAGACTCGCGACTCTTGTCGGGACCGATGTTTTCTGGGTGCAGGTGAATGTGCCTGTGATTTATCTTTCCCACATTAAACTTCCGGATGTGCATGGAAAAGATGGCGCGAGAGCAAAAATTATATACCAGGCCGACACGGAAAAATCTGTTGAATTCAACGGACAGATAATTCGGCTTCTCGGTGATGTAGAGATGGCGGGTAAAATGGCGCGTCTGCTCGTCGAAGTTAAAGACCCTTTTAAGCTTATGTCGGAGAAGAAAGACAGAGAGTTGCCGCTGCTTGTTAATGCCTTTGTAAAGGTGGAAATCGAAGGCAATGAGATGAAAAAAGTGTTTATTCTCCCAAGAACCATGCTTCACGAGGGGAACCGCGTATGGATTATGAACAAGAAGAACCAGCTTGAAATCCGGGAAGTCAAGATTGTATGGAGCCGGGAAGGAGATGTCCTTGTAAGAGAAGGGATTGAATCAAGCGAACGCATCATCACAAGCAGAATCGCTGCGCCTGTTCCAGGTATGGCTTTGAGAATCAAACAAGCCAAGGGAGAGGAGTAGAGCCATGTCTGCAGAAACTGAGAAAAAGGGGCCCCTTTCCTGGATGGCAAAAAACCCCGTAGCCGCGAATATTCTCATGGCCTTTCTTCTGATTGGCGGGATACTGACGACATTGACTATCCGACAGGAAGTTTTTCCGGCATTCGATATTGATACCGTGATAATCTCGGTTGCCTATCCGGGAACAAGTCCAAAGGAAGTAGAAGAAGGGATTATTCTGTCTCTCGAAGAATCTGTTCGTGATATTGAAGGTGTGAAGCGGATAACATCCACGGCCTCCGAAGGGGTGGGTGCGGTAACTGTGGAACTTGTTTCAGGTACAGAGAAATCAAGGGCGCTTGCGGATATCAAGAATGCCGTTGACGGTCTAAGGCTGCCTGAAGAGGCGGAGCGTCCGAACGTCAGTCTCATCACACCGCGCATGGAAGTAATCAGCATAGTGATATACGGCGACATTGACGAGTATGCCTTGCTGTCGCTTGCCGAGAAGGCGCGCGATGACCTTCTGCAAAAACCCGGAATAACATCTGTTGAAGTTTCCGGCCTGCCTTCTCTGCAAATATCCATCGAGATTCCCCGCGACACTCTGCGCAAGTACAACCTGACGCTAAGTCAAGTCGCAGCAAAGATACGCGCATCTGCAAGGGATATATCGGCGGGCGGGATTAAGGCTGAGAGTGGAGAAATACTCCTGCGCGTGCAAGAGCGTCGTGACAAGGGCATGGAACTTCAGGATATCCCCGTTGTGACAAATCCTAATGGCGGTTCTGTTCGTCTTGGTGAAATCGCCTCAATTACCGATGGCTTTGCCGATACGGATGAACAGGCCCGTTTTAACGGCAAGCCCGCCGTCATGGTCAAGGTCTCGCGAGAGGGAGACCAAACGCCGATGGATGTGTCTCATGCCTCCAAGGAATATCTCGAAGAATTTCGAAGCCAATTGCCGGAAGGCGTATCCGCGGAAACTTTTCATGACATGGCGGAGATTTACGAGGAACGCCTCGACTTGCTGATGCGAAACGCATACTTCGGCCTGATACTCGTAATAATACTGTTGGCCATTTTCCTTGATATCAAACTTGCCTTCTGGGTCACCATGGGTATCCCCATTTCATTCCTTGGAGCCCTGTATTTTCTGCCGCTGTTCGACGTGTCAATCAACATGATTTCACTTTTTGCCTTTATTATGGCACTTGGAATGGTTGTAGATGATGCAATCATAGTCGGCGAGAACATCTACACCCTTCGCAGGAAGGGGGCGGGCTTTCTCGAGGCGGCGGTCAAGGGAACCAGGCAGGTGGCCGTCCCGGTCACCTTCGCAATCCTGACAAACATCGTGGCCTTCATGCCGCTTCTATTCGTTGAAGGGATTATGGGCAAAATCGCCAGAGTAATACCCATTGTTGTTATCCTGGCGTTCTCCATTTCACTTATTGAGGCGCTTCTTATCCTTCCCGCGCATCTCGGACACAGCAGGAAGAAATCCGATGGTGGAATTTTCGGCGCCATTCATCGCACCCAGGACAAAATCAGCAGTTTTATTGAAGGGCTTATAAAGTCGGTTTACCGGCCTGTTCTGGAACTGGCACTGCGAAACCGCTATTTTACTACCGCTGCAGCTTTGGCGCTGCTTATTATCATAGGAGCATACGTTGCGAGCGGGCGTATTGCGATCGAGTTTTCTCCAGGGGCGGAATCTGACGATGTACAGGCTGTAATCGAGTTGCCATATGGCTCTCCTCTTGAGGAAACGGTACGTGTGCAGGATAGAGTCGTCGAAGCTGCCTGGCAGACGCTTGACGAACTTGGCGACCGGGATAACTGCAAGGGAATTTATACTCGCATTGGTTCGTCTGGAGGTGGTAGAGGTCCTTTTGGAGGCGGCGTTTCTGTCTCGCACGCGGCAAATATAACAATCTACTTCGTTAGCTCGGAAGAGCGCGAGTTCGAAACACGAAACTTCGTCAGCTTGTGGCGCAAGAAGACGGGAGATATTCCGGGTCTTGAGAAACTCACCTTCGACGTCGTGGAGCATGGCCCGCCGGGAGGCAGTGCCATCCACCTTGAAATGAGCCACAGTGACTCAGACCTGCTTGAGTTGGCAGCAGGTGAAGTCGCGCAAGCGTTGACGGCGTTCCCGGCTGTCAAGGATATTGACGATGGCATGGTTCTTGGCAAGCCACAGCTTGATTTCAAGATAAAGCCGCAAGCAAGCACTTTCGGCCTGAACCCGCAGGAGATTGGCGGTCAACTCAGGTCAAGCTTCTATGGAGTGGAAGCCTTGCGATTGCAGCGCGGCCGGGATGAGGTAAGAGCCATGGTACGGCTTCCTGAATCAGAGAGGAAAAGAGAACTGAGCATAGAAGAATTTCTTGTCAGGCTTCCGGGTGGCGGAGAAATGCCTGTTCGGGAAGCTGCCAGCGTGACGAGAGGCTACGCCTACACTACGATAGAGCGCGTAGATAGCCGGCGGATTCTAAACGTAACTGCGGACGTTGTGCCGAAACCTGAAGCGGGAAGAATACTTCAGGAAATGCAGACCGGAGCACTGTCGGATTTGAAGAACAAGTATCCCGGGCTGTCATATAGCATGGGAGGCAGGCAGCAGGAGATAGGCGAGAGCATGACCAGCATTTATAAGGGATTCGCTCTTGCCATGATCGCCATTTTTGGGATGCTTGCGGTAGTATTCAGGAGCTACATCCAACCCGTAATTATTATGGTTGCAATCCCGTTTGGAATAATCGGAGCGATAATTGGTCATATCATTATGGGCTTCGACTTGAGTATTATGAGTTGGATGGGGGTAGTGGCGCTTGCAGGTGTAGTGGTAAACGATTCTCTCGTTCTTATTGACTTCGCCAATGTCAGGCGTCGTGAAGGGGCGCTTGCTTTCAAGGCTGTTTCGTCGGCAGGCATTCAGCGTTTTCGGCCCATCATACTGACAACCCTCACTACTTTCCTCGGCTTGACGCCGATGATTCTGGAGACATCTACCCAGGCCCGGATGATGGTCCCAATGGCCATATCGCTCGGTTTCGGAATCCTGTTCTCGACCATGATAACGCTTCTGCTGGTTCCAAGCCTCTATCTTATAGTAGAAGATGTAAAAAGACTGTTCCGGTTGAAAGCCTTAGTTGAATCGAAAAAAGGCGAATTTGTTCTTGATGGAGAGGCTTGAACATATCCTGCATATTGCAAGATTGTGGAGCAAAGAAAAGGCGGCAAATGATTCTGTCAGACACAATGGCTTTCTTATTTTTCAGTTGCGATAAAGCTACGTGTTGTTGTTTGAGCAAAACTGTCAATACAGCCTCAATAATAAGGCGCCAGCCTGATTCGGCTATGGAAAATTGTTGAAATGCTCAACTTGACAAAGCCAGAAATAAATGATATTATCTACTTTTGTAATGATTAACTGACAAGCAAGAAATAGCCTTAATCTCTTTGCGAGAAAAGACTTCAGTTCATAAGTTCAATCTTGAAAAAGAGTTCGGGAATTCAGAATTTCAGGGCCTATAGCTCAGTTGGTTAGAGCGCACGCCTGATAAGCGTGAGGCGGTTGGTTCGAGTCCAACTAGGCCCATAAATCATGCATTGAATGATAAAACCCTACTTCACTGCTTTTCGTAAGCGCCGAGATCCACCGTTCCGTTTACTATTCTCGCCTTGCCGTCGAGGTCGGTTGTTGCCGTTCCGGGAACGAGGGTGTTATCGCCGCTATCTATGCACGGCGAGAGTAGCGGGTAAAATCCCAGGCGGCAGTCTCCGTTTGGAGCATCGACGAAGAGCGGGTCGAGACTTATACAGGCCGTCGCGTTGAGCGTGCCGGAGTTGAGCACTATATCACCTATCGAGTTCGAGTAATCGGAGCTTATGATATCGAGAGTGGCGGCCTCGGCGAAGTAAATGGTCGAACCCTCGGTTGCCGAGTTGCCCCAGATAATGGTATTGTTGAGAGTCGCGTGGTCGTATTCGCTCATAAAATAGAGCCCGCTTCCGAAGCTGCCGGCGGTATTACCGGCGATTGTGCAGTTATTGAGTATCAGGTCCGAGGTGCCGGCGGTCAGAATGCCGGCGCCATCCTGCTCGGCGCGGTTACCTGCTATCAGACAGTTCGTGAGAGTTGCGGGGGCGCGGAGCCCGCCGCCCATGGCAAGGTAGAGACCTGCAAATCCGTCGGCAGAATTGCCAGTCACGATGCAATTTTTCATGGAGAAGCCGAGGTGCGTATGCGAACAAAGCATGCCGGCTCCCATAATGGCAGAGTTGTCGGAAATCAGGCAGTCTTCCATGACAACGGATGTGACGTTAACGCTGTCATCGTTGTTTATATATAAGCCACCGAGCATGGCCGCATAGTTATCTTTGATAGTGCAATTCTTGAAAGTGGTGTCGCAGCAGTATATAAGATATATAGTTCCCCAGCAGTTTGGCGAGGTGTTGTCCTCAATTGTGGTATTGGTGACGTTTACGGTTACAATCTCGTCGCTTTCGCAGTAAAAGACCGCGCCTTTGGAACCGGCCGAGTTGCCGCTGAAAGTGCAGCCGTCCACGTCAAGATTGCATCCCGCATCGGCGCAAACCGCGCCTCCGTTTTCGTATGCTTTATTGTCCGAGACGTTGCATCCGGAGAGCCAAATGGATGAGTGTCCCTGGACCATAATAGTTCCTCCACGCAAAGATGCGTTGTTGGAGAGAGCCGAGTCGGTTATGGTCATACTGCAATTGCCATCCGCGAATATACATCCATCGTAACCTGCGTAATTATTGTAGAAAGTGCAATGGTCTATCATGACCGGTGCGTTACTGGAGTATAAAAAGGCTCCACCGCATTCTATGGCGAAGTTGTTTCTGAAAGAGCACGAGATTATCAGAGAAGTCGAGGTTGTTTGTCCCAAACCAACCGCACCCGCGTTTCTGGCATGGTTGCTTGTCATGACACAATTGCTGATAATTGGGGTACAAAACGCAGAACATATTGCACCGCCATTGAAATAGGCGGTGCAGTGCGAGATTGTGCAGTTGGATATTGTCGGGCTTGCACCCAGACAGTAAATCGCGCCTCCATCGCCTGAAGAATATCCGTTTACTATGTTGAAGCCTGAAACAACTGCGTCGACCGTCTCGAAGTTTGTAAAGGAGAAAGCGCGGCTGATGTACTTGCAGTCAATGGTGCAGTTTTCGCCCGCGGCTTGCAGGCAGATAAGGCGTCCGTCGAAGTCAAGCTCGGTATTGCTTGTGCCCGCGTAGGCGCCGTCCGCAACAAGAACGAGGTCTCCATCGGTGGCGGCGTTTATACCGCTTTGAATAACCTGGAAGGCCGTTTCCCAAGAGCTTCCGTCTCCCGTGGTTGATACGACGCCCGCGTCTACGTACCAGATGTTCGATGAGCCGCCCGCAACGTGAACGCAGGAGTAGTAGGTGCAGGAATCGGAGCCGCCCGGCCCGTTGACGGTGAGGCTCACGTCATACCAGCCGGGAGAGTTGTAGATATGTTCGGGGTTCTGTTCCGTGCTTGTTCCGGTGTCACCGAAGTCCCATAACCATGTATCGATGGCTGCGAAGGAGTTGTCCGTAAAGGTTACGGTCACCGGGGCGCTGCCGTATGGCGGTGCGGCAGTGAAGGAAACCTGCGGTTTTATTTCGGGTGCGGAAACGAGCACATCAAACGAGGCTACCGTCCCGCTGCCTCCTGAGTCCGATACCAGAAACTCTACGGTGTAATTGCCTTTATCGGAAAAAGTGTTGGAATAAACGGCACCTATAAACGAGCCTCCACCGGAGATGACATGAAACGTCAGGCTGGAAACTTCATCATTGTCGTCTTCCACGAATGCGGTGAGGTCGAGAACGAAAGGCGCCAGGGCAATGGCGTTCGAGTCGACCATATCTTCGACTGAAGGCGGCTCGTTCTCGATATTTATCGGTACGAAGTTTTCGACTTTGTCCTTGCAGCCGGTGCATGCCAAAAGGCTGACAGAAAGCAGTACTAAAGTAAACATCCATCTCGTAAGCATCTCTGTGTTCCTCCTGCAGGAAATCAAGCCGGGACAGTCGGCTTTTTACACTCCAATAATCACGATAAATCTCATTTCATGTAAAGTCAACTCTGAATTAGACTGGTGAATGATAGTTGCCGGCAAACCCGAATAATTCGTAGTAACTTTAAGGAAGTCTCACTGAAGCATAGATTATCAATCTTCCGGAGCTTAGCGTGTTAGAAGCCCGAAGAGGCGGCTTCGTTCAATTATTCCTGCCTTGAAGCAATGTCCCGCCTTGCAGGGATAATTTCCGAAATGCGGTTTGGCTGCATGTATCGCTTCTTTCAGGTTCGAATAATCGAGCACGTTTACCGCGTGCTGTCCGGATATGTCGCAGGGCGTATAGAGGCGGCCGTCCGGCAAAACATTCGGAACGCCCATAGGAAAACATCGAAAAGGCTTGAAATCGCGGATGCGCTTGTAGTATGCGGTGGAGCCCGCGAGATGCGGGGCCTCGCCTGACTTGCGCATTTCTAATATCCCGTTAATCAACGAAATGTATTCGGGATTTCCTGCAAGGTCTTCGGGTGTCCGGCCGTTGTCGTTTGCAGGCACGAGTTCGAGAAGAAATCCAAGATTTTTTACGAATTCAACCATGTCGAGGATTTTGTCCAGATTCTTCCGGTTTATTACGCAATTCACGATAACTTTGATATTGCGCCTGCGCGGGTGATTTTTCAGTATTTCAATATTCTCGAACACTCGATGCGCGACTTCCGGAGGGACGCCGAGATTTGCCGCGTGCGCGTTAACGTCCGGCGAGTGGATTGAAATCGAGATTGCATCGATAAAATCAAGCACTTCCGGTTTCTTGTCAAGCGCAATGAGGTTTGTGCTCATTCCCACCGAGCGGAACTTGAGCATATGCGCTTCTTCGAGAATCTCGCCTATATGGGGATGGATTGTCGGTTCGCCGCCGGAAAGGTAAAGAAGGTCGACGGTCTTGCGGATTGCCGTCATCAGATGTTTTGCCTTGTCGATATTAAGCGGGGGAAAGCGGTTTTTGCCTGTTCTGACTTCGGCGGCCTTGCAGCAGAAGTGGCATTTTGCATTGCACGAGAAGTTGGTAAACCAGCAAACGGCGAGGGGCGCGCCTGCGAAGTTGCTGTCGAAAGGGGCGCGAACGATTCCGCGCATTAGTTTCCATAACGGGCGCGGCGACAGAAGGGATATAATATCCTCCGAACGGAGCCGGTCTGAATATTGATGAGTGCCATTTAAATCACAATTTTTCATCAAGCGATAGTCCGTAACACCTAAGGTCATTTCGAACGATAATATATTTTTCCGTGAATATTGTAGTAATTGCGCAATTCAATTATACTTGATAACCGTATTAAAATAGCGGAAAAATTATAAGCTCTTACTGCGAAGAGAGATAAAGCGGGAAAGGAAAAATAATGAAGAAGCTCCTCGCGCTGGTTGTTATTCTTGTGTTGCTTGCGTTGTTGGCGTGGAAGATATACAGCGAAGTCTCATCATCCGGAACAGGTTTCGGTCGAAACAGCCGGGGTGCCGCCGTTGCCGTAGAAGCGGTCAAAGTAGAAAAAAATACTATCAGGGATATCGGCTTTTTCACCGGCTCTCTTCTTCCCTCGACACAGTTCGTAATCGCTCCAAAGATTTCGGGAAGGCTCAACAAGCTGATGGTGAATATCGGCGACCACGTGCAGCGCGACCAGTTGATAGCAGTTCTTGATGACGAAGAATACAAACAACAGGTTGAGCAGGGCCAGGCGGGGCTTGTAGCTTCCAAGGCATATCTTGAAAAAGCGAAACGGAGTTTGCTGCTTGCCCAGCAGGAGCTTGTTACCGATGAAAGACGAGTAAAGGCTGGACTGGAAGCGGCTAAGGCCCGGCACAAGGACGCCATGGCGAAAAGCGAACGGCAGAAACAGCTTCTGGAAAAAAAACTGGTGAGCGAGGAAGAATATGAGACCGCTCAGACCGCCGTTATCGAAGCTTTTGCCACCCTTGAGACCGCGAAGATGCAGCTTGAGGAGTTGGATACAGATGAGAAAGCGCTGGAGCTGAAACGTCAGGATGTCACTCTCGCGCAGGCGGATATCGCTCAGAAAGAATCGGCGCTGAAAACTGCCCAGGTCCGGCTGTCATACGCAAAGATACATGCATCCTGGGAGGAAGGAAGCGAGCGCCGCGTTGTGGGCGAGAAGTTCGTCGACGCCGGTGCGCTGCTTGCCCCGAACACGCCGATAGTCTCCATTCTCGATATCGAGAAGCTTATTGCGCTGATATACGTGATTGAGCGGGACTACCAGAAAATAAGCATAGGCCAGGAAGCGTCCATTGCCACGGATGCACTTCCCGGCAAATCCTTCAAGGGCAGGATAGCGCGAGTGGCGCCCGTGCTCAAGGAAACGTCCCGGCAGGCGAGGGTGGAGATTGAGGTTCCCAATTCGGACGAGTTGCTTAAGCCCGGGATGTTTGTTCGCGTTCAGATTCAGTTTGAAGAGCATAGGGATGTTCCTCTCGTGCCTCTGACATCGCTGGCGAGGCGCGACGACCGCGAGGGCGTCTTCATGATAGACCCGGTAGGAAAAAAGGCGAGCTTTACGCCCGTGGAACTTGGAATTACCGATAGAAAGTTTGCCGAGATAGTGGCTCCGCCTCTTGCCGGGCTTGTGGTTACGGTAGGGCATCACCTTCTCGAAGACGGCTCGGCTGTGATTGTGGCTGAAACGGACTCCGTGCGCGAGCCATCGCCGAATAATGCGAAAGACGAAAAGACTTTCTTGGAAGAGCCGAACTTGGGGGGAGAGAAATGAAAATATCATCTTTCTCCGTTTATCGTCCCGTTTTTACCGTCATGCTGGTGCTTATAGTGATTGTCCTCGGCGGCATATCACTGAGCAGGCTTCCCATAGACCTTATGCCGGATATCACCTACCCGGTGATAAGCGTATCCACGAGCTACCAGGGTGCGGGCTCGCAGGAAATAGAGGAGCTTGTAACCCGCCCGATAGAAGAGGCCATGGGTGCGGTTCCCGGCGTGGAAGAGGTTACATCTGTATCCGTCGAAGGTTCGAGCAACGTCCGAGTTGCATTTACCTGGGGGACGGATCTCGAGGCGGCTGCCAACGATATAAGGGACAGGCTTGACCGCGTAATCCCGCGTCTACCCGAGGATGCCGACCGCCCCCGCCTGCGAAAATTCGACCCGAGCAGTTTTCCTATTCTTATTCTTGGTGCCGCCAGCAACCTGAACCCGATTGAAATGCGAAGAATTATAGATACTCAGGTCAAGTACCGCATCGAGCGCGTACCGGGCGTCGCGGCTCTCGATATCTGGGGCGGCCTCGAAAGGGAAGTCCAGGTCAATCTTCGCATGGACAAGATAAAGGCGCTCGGTCTTCCTCTCGACCAGATTATCAACCGTCTCAAAGCTGAAAATGTCAACGTACCTGCAGGTACCATTGAACGAGGCAATCTTGACATAATTATCCGAACTCCAGGTGAGTTCACGAGTATTGAACAGTTGCGCAGTACGGTGATTGCAGTAAGAGAAAACGTTCCCGTGAGACTCGAGGATATTGCCGAAGTAGAAGATTCCTGGCAAAAGATAACACGCGTAGTAAGAGTTAACGGCAGGCCCGGTACGCGACTTTCCGTAAGCAAACGGTCAGGAATGAATACCGTTGCCGTCGCCCGTGAAGTTCTTAAAGAAATTGACAACATCAATCGCGACATACCTCAGATAAATATTGTACCGATAATCGACTCTTCCGACTTTATCGAGCGTTCAATCTCGAATGTGAGCTCGGCTGCTTTGTACGGCGGTATCTTTGCGGTATTTGTGCTTCTCTTTTTCCTTCGCAGCATTCGCAGCACCCTGGTTGTTGCAGCAGCCATACCTATTTCGATAGTCGCCACTTTTACCATTATGTATTTCGGTGGATTCACCCTGAATATCCTGACATTAGGAGGCCTTGCGCTTGGAATAGGAATGTTGGTGGACAACTCCATCGTCGTCCTGGAAAATATACACAGATTGAAAGAAGCGGGCGAAAATCCTAAAGAAGCGGCTGTTAAAGGAAGCGAAGAAGTTACATCTGCAATTATTGCCAGCACTCTTACCACTCTTGCCGTATTTCTGCCCCTGATATTTATAAAAGGCATGGCGGGTGTGTTTTTCAAACAACTTTCCTACGTTGTCAGCTTTGCTTTGTTCTGCTCTCTTGCCGTAGCTTTGACGCTTGTGCCCATGCTCGCGGCGCGACTTTTGCCCTCAAAAAAGTCCGGCTCCTCAAACGGGATTAAAGAAGATGACAAGCGCAGTTCCAAAATCGGGTTTTTCTCGCAGATGGAAAATAGCTATAAGAACATACTTCATTTTTCCTTGAAGCATCGCGTGCTGGTCATCGTCTCTGCCTTGCTGCTTCTTGGAGGAAGTCTTGCTCTCATACCGCTGGTTGGCGTGGAGTTAATGCCTTCTGCCGATGAAGGCCAGGTCAGGGTTACCGGAGAAATGGAGGTGGGAACCCGTCTTCAGTTGATTGATGAAAAATTCAAGCTAATAGAGGAAATAGTCAGGAAGTCGGTCCCGGAAGCCGACAACATGGTCTCAAGCGTGGGGGGCGGAGGCTGGCGTTCATCGGGTTCGCATACGGGCAGAGTGAGACTTTCTCTTAAATCCCAGTCGGAAAGGATGCGTACGAGCGAAGAAATAGCCGCCGACCTTCGTAAAAAGCTTGCGGCAATCCCTGGCGTTAAAATAAGGACACGCGCAAGCGGAGGATTCTTTCTGCTCAGGATGATGTCGGGCGGAACGGAAAAGGTGGAAATCGAGATTCGAGGATACGACTTGAAGAGAGCCGATGCGCTTGCCGAGCGCGTGCGTCGGCTTGTTGAAGAAGTCGACGGAGTTACCGATGCCGTCGTGAGCCGCGAAACGGGTAATCCGGAAGAGACGGTGCAGACGGACAGGCAGAAGGCCGCCGACATGAAAATATCAGTCTCGCAGATTGCGCAGCTTCTCCAGACCGTCCTTTCGGGCACCACTGCCGGCTACTACCGGGATGCGGGAGACGAGTACAGTATTCTCGTCAAGCTCAAGGATTCCGAAAAAATGAGTCTTGCCGACATTCTCGATCTGACGCTTACAAATAGCGACGGCCAGCCGGTGGTCTTGCGAAACGTGGTTAAAATGGAGCCGCGAAGAGGCCCTGTCCGCATCGAGCGAAAAGACAGAGAGCGGCTGGTGACTATTTCCGCAAATATCGAGGGGCGTGACATGGGTTCTATCCTGACTGATATCAGGGAGCGCCTGCGTTCCGTGGCCGTGCCAAGAGATTTCAGCATAATATTCGGGGGTGAGTACGAGGAGCAGCAGAAAGCGTTCACGGAGCTTTTGCTTAGCTTCGTTCTTGCCATTGTGCTGGTATACATGGTCATGGCATGCCTTTACGAGTCCCTTCGCGACCCGTTCGTGGTAATGTTCTCGGTTCCGCTTGCCGTCATTGGCGTCATACTCGTGCTCTTTCTCACCGGAACCACCTTTAATATACAGTCTTTCATCGGCTGCATTATGCTGGGCGGAATAGTTGTGAACAATGCTATATTGCTTGTCGACCATACAAACTTGCTTCGTCGGCGTGACGGTATGCCGATGTATGAGGCGATAGAAGAAGCGGGCCGGCGCCGGCTCCGGCCGATTCTCATGACAGCGCTTACGACTATTATGGGACTTTTGCCGTTGGCGCTCGGATTCGGAGAGGGCGGCGAGGCTCAGGCACCTATGGCGAGAGCCGTCATCGGCGGATTGCTAAGCTCGACTTTGATAACCCTCGTATTCGTGCCGACAGTCTATTCGCTTTTCGAGCGGAAAAAAGCAAAGAATAAGTAGCGGTAAAGTGAGGCCGTTTCATTTAGTGACATGATGCGTTGTTGCAGGTGGACTTTGGCCAGAACCCGCCCGTTGCAGGCCAGAAAGCCGTATCCGAAGAACTGTTGGAAGCATTGCCGTCGTTGTAGGGGGCGGGATCGCTGCCAACGACAAGCATGGCCCTTCGCTGCCAGCCGTGTGGGATTGCTGAGTGGCAGTCGACACAAGTGACCAGCCTGCCCGCTCCGGGCTTGTCTTTTTCCATGTGGGATGTGTGAAGATTGTTGCTGCCTCTTGAAAATCCCGTCGCGGATGCGCCCGCAGACCCGTCTTCGCCATATACGTTGAATGAATGGCATTTGAAACACAAGTGGCCCTGTGTCCCGGCGTTGCCTGTCGATGTGTCGAATACGGCGGCAATGATATGCTCGTTTGCAGAGCCGTGCGGCCCTTGCGAAGAATTCTTGTCGCTTGAAGTGTGGCAGTCGAAGCAATTCATAGTGCTGTCCTTGGTCCATGGGCTGACAAAAGAAGTGTTTGGGGGATAAGTTGTTTTGGATGCTCCGATGACGGCGTGATATCCGGGATTGTTAGGATTGAATTCGAGGGCCTGGTCGGTTTGTCCCGAAGGCGGAGTCGTATTGTATGCATAACCTGAGTGGCATTTGAGGCACACCTGCCACGTATATTGCACGGGTTCGATTTTCGTATAGGCGCTTGCCGGATCGGGAGTCGTCCAGGCGGAAGGCCACGCGGCAACATCAATTCCCCATGCGCCTGCAAGCGGAGTCTGGTCGGTGAGGTTTCCGATTATTGTCGGCTGGGCGAAAATGCCCGTTGTATCGAATCCTCTCGAATCGCCTGCAGAATGCGGGTTGTGGCAATCGGCGCATTCCACGTGCCTGTTTCCTGCAGGATTCCAGCTGTATGATTCGCCTTCAATAGTCTTATGGATTCCAGTGTAGTTTCCCGGCTTATGACCGTAAGGCATTGATTGCTGGGAGAAAATGCCTTCAGCGCGACCGGACATTGTAGCTGTATTGTACCAATCTTTTGCGGCGGCGGGCTTTGCCGTTCCGCCAATGGCATCTGTCGTTTGAGAATGGCATCGATGGCAGAATTTTTCTTCGAGAGGTTCCGAGCCTGCGGGCGCGCCGAGTGTGCTAAGCATGGCGGCGTTAGTTGAGACGTGCAGGCCGAATTTTAAAGTGCTGATTTGGGCGTTGATGCCGCTTTTGGGGTCCAGGTTGTCATTGTGGCACTTGGTGCAGTTCGCGTTGAAAGTGTTGGTCCCGCTCCCGTTATAAGCGGATTGTACGGTGTAGGTTCCGCCGTGGGGGCTTGAGTCGTATGCGCTTGTCCTTTCAGCGGGGGTGCCTTCGAAAGGTATTGCTTTTACCTGTGTGCTTCCGTCGGGGCGTGCAGAGCTTTTGCTAATTGTTGCGGTGTGGCAGGAGAGGCAGATGCCTCCGCTTCCGGAGTTTACAAAGTCCGTGCTGGCGTATCCCGACCCCACGGCAGGCACTTGTGCTATGTCTACGCGCAGGTTGGCTCCGTGGCCTGCGCCGCCCGAATGAGGATTGAAGATGTCGTGGTCCGCGTGGCAGCTCAGGCAGCGCATTGGTGAGCTTGCGGTGGGATAGTCGGTCGATGTGTCATCCAGAAAATGTCTGTATGCGGCTGTAGCGGTCGTCATCCTGGTTGAAAGGTAGTCGTGGCATGAAGAACAGTCCAGCGTCCCCATGCTTTCCGGCTTCAGGAAACCTCTCTCGTGCCGGTGACAGTTCGTGCAGTCTGCTCCGTTGAAGTGGGTTGTTATTGGAGAAGATGCGTCGTTGCGGAAATATTCGGTACGAGTATGGCAGACTTCGCATATGTTGTCGTATTCTCCGTCGGTGGCGTCGCCCATCAGGCCGGTAGTGCCTGCAGTTCCGCTGCGTGTAATGAATACGACGTCCCTGTCACCGCTGAATGTCGTCGGCACGGACATTCTTATAGAAGAAAGATTCGTCGTGTTATGGGCAGAATGGCAGTCCTGGCAACCCGTGGCCCATGTGCCGTATTTAGAGCCTGCTTGTCCTCCGTGAAGAACTGCACCCTGAAGGGTGTGCAACTCTTCTCTTTCTTTTGGGGCGATGGTGAAGGATTCGGATAAATCCTGTCCCGGTAGAAAAGGCGAGCCTTGAGGTTTCCAGGGAAATTCCATGTGTTCCGAATTCACCGTTCCGATACTGCTGCCCCTGCTGTGGCAGGACATGCAGATATCGTTGCTTCGCTCTGAATCGAGCTTGGCGGGATTTACAATCGCCTTGTTCGGATAATTTCTTCCGCCGAGAGTGGATGCGTGCAGATGGCCGGAGCCGTGGCAGGCTTCGCATGCCGCGCCTTCTTCGATATATGAAGCGGTAAACTCGCCTGTTATGTTCTTGGCGACAGAGAGCAGTCCAGTAACGTGACAACCGGAACATCGGCGTTCCCAACAATCGCCGGTGCGGCCTTCGCTGACGGGAGTTTCAGATGTGGTCGGATAGATGACACCGATAACCACCTCGCCCGAATCAATGATTTCGTTCAAGTCCGCATCGTTCCATGCGTACCAGTTCTCGGGCGTCAGGGGAATCCACTTCTTCGATTCAACGATATATAATATGGGAAGAACATAAAGGGAGCCGCCGATTCTGGTTAAGCACGCTTGTTTGGCCCGGCCGGAGCCGATTACTTTCTCTACGACAAAATTTCTCGTTCCTATCGTGACGGAATAAATGTTGCCTTCTGATTGATAACCGAGCAGGGGGGCAAAATCGCCGCTTGCGCCTCCACCCGGCGTATAGGCGTTCCATTCGGGCATGGTTCCCAAGTCAAGCCCATCCTTGAAGTCGTTGGTCCCATTGTCGTCGGAATCTGCGGCTACAGAAGCATCCGAGGGCACGATATTCGCGGTCTTTCCATGCGCGGAATCAAGCCAGTCCTGATGGTATGTAGCATCGTAGGTCGCAGGCAAATAAGGGCCGTGGCAAAGCTTGCAGTTTTTCGAGCCCGCATATGAAGCTGCGGTAACGCTCGTATGCTCTGGCTCGATTTTGCTGCGGCAGCCGGTAATTGCAATCATGGCGATGGATATTATCATTAAAAGCGCCATGATTTTCAGTTTGTCCGACTTCATGAAATCCATTATCCCCGTTCCATGTATATATTAAGACGCATTAGCCGCCTCGCATCGCAATTAAATTGTCTCATTTGTGACATTTGACACACTCGAAATTCTCCGTGCTCCTGAAACCGTGGCCGAGCAGCCCGTGGCACGAGTCGCAATCCGCATTCGCCGGGTGCGCCGCATCGCGGGGCCGCGGTGGGGCCGCTTTGTGACAGTGCGAGCAGTAAGCCTGGTTATGGCAAACCAGGCATGAGTCACGCTCCGTTTCTGCGTAGAGCCCGTGCGACCTGTTTGTCCAGCTTGCCGTATGTGAGGATGGCGCTTCGGTGGAATGGCAGGTCTTGCATTCGAGTTGCTTATGGCAGAAATAACACCTATTGTCCTGAAGCTCGAAATCCATGTCGACTTCCGAACCGTGGAACCGCTCCCAGCTTTCGCCGTGGCTGGAAGGCCGAGTTTTCTTGTGACATTTATGGCACGAGGTTTCTTCGTGGCAGAGATAGCATCGCTTGTTTTTCGCGCCGGAATCGGGAAAAGCGATTTTTCCGTGGTCTTCAAGCCACCGGAGTTCGTGGCTGGCGGGCCTGGTCGTCTTTCTTATTGTTTCGTGGCAGCCCGCGCAGTCAAGCTGACCTTCATGACAGTCCATGCAGAATTCTTTTCCAATAATCGTGTTTTCCATGATTTTTTCGGACTCGGCGATGTCTCCGTGGCACGTATCGCAAGTCAGGTCTGCGTAATAATGCATGTTATGCGGCGCGATTACATCGTCGAATCCTTTGAGCTTATTTCGTGAAATGACAATGACACCATCTTTCCGAGGCTCTGATTGCGCCCATTTGTAATCGTCGTTGAGTTCATCGACGTGACAGCTTTCACAGTACTCGAAGTCTGGAACTCCCGCCACAGATTCCTCTTCGGCGCCTATATGACAGTCGGTGCATTCCAGTCCCATTTCGACGTGAATGAGATGATTGAAGACGCTGACGACTTCCGGCGCTTTTTTCGTCGGAGCATTTTCTTCGATTCCCGCGAGAAAAGATACTACGGCGCAACCGCTGGCGTATAGAACCATCATGAGTATCGCCGGAAGCCATTTTTCTGCCAGCTTGCGATTGCGAAAAAACATATCTCTCACCACTTCAAAATAAGGGACAATTCAAAAAGGTTGTAGTCTTCACGGTCGTCCCGGTTGAAAGAATACTTGAACCTTATGGTGCTTGTCCTGGAAACCTTGTAATCGGCCCTGGCGAACGCGGAATAAACGTTCTCCCGTTCCTCGTCGAAATTATAGTCGTAAATATATTTCGAGAAATCGCTCCCTATTCGAAATATGAGTTTCCTGCCGGCGTAGAGCTTGGCCAATCCTTCAATTGCGGTTATATGATTTCCGCTGAGAGTGTTCCATTTCTCAGCCATTAGCGTAAGGTCGAGCTTCTTTTTCAGCAATTTCTTGAAATGAACTCCCGCGTAATATCGCTCGTAGGAATGGTTGAGCATGCCTTCGTCGTCGCTTTCAATCAGGCTGCGAAGGTCCGCGCCAGCCTCTATTTCAAACCTGCTTCCCAGGCCCTTGAGCATCATCAGCTTATACCGGTAGTAGGGCGAGTATTCGGCAAGAACGAAAACGAATGGCGAAATCTCGGTCGAGTAGTCAGCAAGCATTACGTGCTGCCTGATTACGCTTGCGTTGATAAGAAGCCGGTTTTTCTTGTCAATCCATTTGGCTCGAAATAGCGCGCGGCGCTCGTTTCCATTGACCGTGGAGTAAAGGCAATAGATATCGAGAGGCTTAAATCTCCTGTACTTGCCGCTTATTATAATGAGGTTGTCTTTCGCCGCCGGTTTGCCGGGTTCGTAGGTTTTTTTGTCTCTGATATGAATATAGTCGGTTCTCAAGGAATATTTTTTCGGGATGCCAACCTCGACTCCTCCTCCGCCAAAGTGGTCGCTTTCGGGGGAGGATTCCCAGAAGTTGGAAGGAATGCCACCGTATAGCGAGAGATTCAGGTTTTTTCCCGCCCGGTGTTCGGCGCGTATTCCATCGAAGTCCAGCGATTCGCCCCTGTAGACCGACTGGCGCCCGATAAAAAGCCTGGTTTTCGAGAAGCTGGATTCGACATATGCAGAATAGAGCATAGCGTTGGCGCTGCTCCTGTACGAGCTATTTGCATCCCTGAACGGGCCCGTGCCGCCCCCCGGACTACCATCCGTATCGATGTTAAAGCTTCCGAGCAGGTTGATACTGTGTTTTGGTTTCTTCTCGCGGTCGCGCAGAGAAAGGCTGAGAATTCCCCTGATATCCTGGTCTTCTTCCGTCGAATCCGAATATTCGCGCGTATACCTCAGCTTGTATCCGAGTCGAGCGAATCCCTCGAACAACCAGCCGGGACTATTATTTTTGCCACCGCTTTGCGTTGCTGCCTTCTCAGTTTTGTCAGCCTGCGCATAAGCTGCACGTGATTCTGGCAAAATCGAGATGACAAAGACAGACAATGAATAAGCGAAGCAAGCAACAGCTTGTCTTAAAATAGTCATATCAATAATTTTCGCTGGTAAAGTGATAAATTATAAAAATTGTCCAGTTAGAATATTCTATCGATATTGCGAATTGGATTGCAATTCATAAATTGAAATTGCCTTAATAGTTGGCTCTGCATGGGAAATCTCTCGTTGACATTGACACGTGAATCGGAGGGCTGTATAATTCAAGTATGACTCGGCATAGCGGACTAATCCGGCTGTTTAGGCGGTTTATACAGAAACGGGTATTTAAAACTCGAAAGCGCGTAAAAGAAGCGGAATATATCAGGCGCTTTCCTGATTCCCATATCCACTGGTCTTGTGAGATATCAAAGCTCGGCACGGTTTCTATCGGTTATGGTAGCTACATGGGCGAGCAGGGCCGTATCTACTGCTGGCACCCTGATGATGTGGTGGAGGTCGGCAAGTTTACTTCAATTGCAAACCACGTACTTGTGGTCAACGGGCGTTGGCACGGGATGGACAAGGCCACCATGTTTCCGGTAAGAAGGCTTCTGCCGGAATGGGAGCGAGATACATCGGTTGAGAAGAGTTTGAAAACCGTTATAGGCAACGACGTCTGGATAGCTACGCGAGCAACCATTCTGGGGGGAATAACTGTTGGGCACGGCGCAGCCGTTGCTGCCGGCGCGGTGGTTGCTAAGGATGTGGAGCCATACACGCTTGTTGGAGGTGTTCCGGCGAAAGTTATACGTGAGCGGCTGCCGCGAGACAAGGCAGAGAAAATGCTTGAAATAGCATGGTGGGACTGGCCCTTGCAGACAATCATGGAGCGAGTCGAAGACTTGGAAGGCCCGATAGACGCGTTCATAGACAAATTTCACCCCGAGTAAACAGGCACGCGCGATGAACCTTCGACGTATGGCGAAGAAATTTTATAAAAGCGGCTGGCGAAAGCTGATTAATGGATATCATATCAGAAACTGGATTGAGCGAAAGAAAAACACGCGTCTGCTCAAAACGGCGAGAGAGTTGGAAAACGGCAAGGCTGCAAACGGCAAGCCTCTGGTTTCGGTAGTCATGGCAACATACAACCTGGGAAAAGTATTGACAGAGCGAACCATACCCTCGATTTTGAGACAGACCTATCAAAACTTTGAGCTGCTTATCGTCGGTGACCATTGTACGGATGATACGGAAAAACTCGTTAAAGCAATCGGCGACGACAGGATACGCTTTGTTAATCTCGAAGAACGGGGTAAATATCCGGAAAAGCCGGGCTTCCGGTGGCTGGTGGCTGGCGTTACGCCGCGAAACAAAGGCCTTGAGATGTGTAGGGGGGAATGGATTGCGGCGGCCGACGATGACGATGAATTTACCGAAGACCATATTGAGGCCCTTCTCAGGTACGCGCTGGACAACGACTTGGAAATGGTCTACGGCAAGGTGAAAATGGAAAAGGAACCAGGCAAATGGGAAGAGCTGGGCTCGTATCCTCTTGAAGCGGGCAGGATATCACACGTATCTGCTATGTACCGTTCCCGGCTTAATTTCATGAGATACGATATCAATTCTTGGAAAATAATAGAGCCAGCAGATTGGAACTTCTGGCGAAGAATGAAGGAAATGGGTGTCAGGGTTGGTTTCCTCGACCGGATTATCGCGATTCACTATCTCGAAGGTACGAGAAGGGGTGCTTGAAATGGTCTACATACTCGGTGCCGGGGCTATGGCCAGGGAAACCCTCGATATATACGCCGCTCTCGAACGGGACGACGAAGTGCAGGGTTTTATTGTCCAGGAATTGCAGGACGAGAATGCGAAAATCTGCGGCAGGAAAGTGTTCGACGCATCCGTTATCGACAGCCTGCCGAAAGGAACGCGTCTAATCGGGGCGATGGGCAATCCGGTCAGGTATGGATGGATTGAGGAAATCGAAAGCAGAGGGTTTGATTTTGATACGGTTGTGCATCCACACTCCTCGATTGGTGGCAATGTCAGACTGGGGCACGGATGCATCGTCTGCCCCGGAGCGGTGCTTACATGTGATATTGAAATCGGCCGGCACGTGATCGTGAATGTGGGAAGCACGATAAGTCACGATTGCAGGATTGATGATTATACAACCCTTGCCCCCGGTGTGAATATTGCCGGGAGAGTTACAGTTGGTAATAAATGCTGGATAGGAATTGGTGCTGCAGTACTTGAAAGGAGATCCGTGGGGCAGGGCGCCTTTGTCGGTGCCGGAGCGATAGTATCGAAGAACTTGACCGATAATGTTTTCGCCGTGGGTTCTCCCGCAAGGGTTCTGCGGAAGCTGGAAAAAAAAGACTGGCGTGAACTGATATAAGAATGTATTGTCAGGCTTCAAAAAACTGGAGACCATCTCAATATGATAAACGTCACGAAGCCGGGACTGCCTCTACTTGAAAAGTACGTGGAGTATCTCCAAAAGATATGGGATGCAGGATGGCTGACCAACGATGGAGAGCTTCTCAGGCTGCTGGAACAGAATCTGGAAGAAAGCCTCGGGGTTCAAAATATTATAACAGTCTGCAATGGCGCGCTGGGGCTTCACTTAGTGATTAAGGCTCTCGGTATCAAGGGCGAAGTTATAACCACGCCGTTCTCTTTTGCCACTTCCACCAATGTCATTGTATGGGAAGGATGTACTCCCGTTTTTGCCGATATTGACCCTTATACTTTCAATATCGACCCCGAGGATGTGGAAAATAAAATTACTGAGAATACAACTGCAATTCTTGCGGTTCATGTCTATGGCAATCCCTGCGATGTAGATGCTTTACAGGAAATTGCTTCCAGGCACAACCTCAAGCTGATTTACGACGCGGCGCACGCTTTCGGTGTCAAAATAAATGGCGATTCAGTTCTGACATATGGGGATGCGGCTGTCTTGAGTTTTCATGCCACTAAATTTTTCCATACGATTGAAGGTGGCGCAGTTATTGCCAGAGATCAAGAAATTGTCGAGAAATTGAAACTTCTCCGCAATCATGGAATTAAGTCAGAGTTCGAAGTTCCTTTAGCGGGCACAAACGCGAAAATGAACGAGTTTCAAGCGGCAATGGGATTGTGTAATCTGGATACGGTCGCCTTCTGTTTAGAGAGCAGACGACGTATCAGTGAAACCTATAAGCATGGTTTACCGGAGTTGCTACAATTCCAGAAAATTGAAGCTTCAACCTATAACTACAGCTACATGCCGGTCCTGCTTCCGGATAAAAAAGCAAGGGATGGTCTATATGAGGTCATGATTGATAATGGAATTAAACCGAGAAAATATTTTTACCCGATCATCCCTGACTTCGGGTATTTAAAAACGGATGGCATTGATTTGGATAAAAAGAAGGATGATTTGACAAATGCTCGCGACGTTGCCGACAGGATTCTCTGCCTGCCGATATATCCTGAATTATCTCTTGCTGAAGTGGAGATAATCATTGGGATTGCAGATAAGTACCTGCGACAGTCCTGAGCTTGGAATATATGCTGACTACACTTCGCTTGACCTGCAACGATACCCGGATGTTTTGTCTTGACAACTCGTCTTGCCTGCATACGATGTGATGCATGGCTCTAAGCGTGCCATCGGGTTCGGAGGCACGGCTACTGCGCATCTGACAGCGGGGAGGCGGAAATGCTGCTAAAAGAACTGCTCCGGGTTATCGAAGATATTAAAAAAGACCTGGCATATACCCAAAGGCTTGAAGAGAGATGGGTGTCCGAGCAGAAAAGATTCCCCCTGATTTACAAGTATATCATCAAGCAGCGCGAGTTCTTCCAGGAAAAAATAGACGGCGCCTTCTCGATTGCGATTGAGGAAACCGTCCTCGACGAATATGTCGCAAGCAGGCCCGGAGTGAAAGTACAGAAGCTCAAAACCGCCCAGGTCTCGCCTCCCAAAGAGATGGTCGTGGAAAAAGCAAGCCCGGCGATGCCCGAAACGCCTCGGGTCGAAACAAGCAAAAAGGTCGTTCAGGAGAATCCGGAAAACCAGGACGCCTTCGACGCCGGAGATGTGGTTCTTGACGTGCCCTTAGTGGAAGAACCCGTAAAAAAGCCTGACAACGAGGCGGTCGAAGCCCAGAAGGCGTTCGAGGAAGCCGCGGCTGCGGCTGCTCAGAAACTCCGCAACCAGGCGCCGGAACCTCCGACGCAGACGGTCAGCAAGAAAAAAACCGGGAAAACCTCGGCTCCGCCCGCTGCTCAGGCTGCGCCTCAGCCGCAACAGCAGACAAAAACGACAAATGATGACAAGGCCTCGTCCCGCGAAAAACTTCGCAGACTGGCGAGCGAGGTCTTGAACGAGGTAAAAAAGTCGAAGGATGGATAATACCTCGGTCGGAAATTTATAAATAAATAATTGAAGGTTCGTCCCATTCCAAACGTCATAATATATGGAGAAGTAAACGGGGAGGAACTGAAAATGCGACTTGCCTTAATCTTGACTCTTTCTTTTGTCCTGCTTGCTACCTCAGGCTGCTACTACGGCTATTACCGTCACTATGGCGAGTATCCGTATTACACGAGAGCTTCGGTCTCTCAGGGCTATTACTACGACCAGGGATACTACGCGCCCGATATCAATGTGGCTTATTACGGCGGTTATTATCCCCGGTACTACAGCGATGCGCGCTACTATCCCTATCCGACAAAGACCTATTATCGAGATTATAGACCCTCATCTCGCTACTATTATTCCGGGGGCCGCTACTACAGGACGCCCGCACCCGCGCCGGCACCTTCAGCTTACCCGAGCACCCGAAGCGGCTCCAGCTTCCTGAGAAAGCTGAGATAGCGCTCCTAAGCGTATTGTTCAAGGTAGTCCTCGATGAACCTGCGTACTTCGGAAGCGGGCTTGAAAACTCCGAAGTGGCCTTCGCAGAGAATGTCAGCGTTGATTTCGAGCAGCTTGTGCATCGATTTGCGCCATTGCCTGATGTCCGAGCCGAAACCGGGCTCGAAAGGCCCGTGAATATCCTGGCCGAAAAGTACGGTTTCCCCGGAAGGCGCCTCGTAAGTCAGCGAAATCGAACCGGGCGTATGGCCGGGCGCGTGAATCCACTTCAGACCCGGAGCCGAGTCGAACTCTCCGCTCTCTCCCCGCAGCCAGACATCCACGGGAATGGGGTCGAGCGTCATTCCGTAGTAGCGCTCTACCGTATACGACGGCAGCACATCCTCTATGGCCCGCGCATCGAACTCGTGCGCATATACCTTGGCTCCGGTCAACTCGCGCAAGGCGTTCGTTCCCCCGATATGGTCGACGTGGCAGTGGGTGAGCACGATTGCTGAAATATCCCCGGCTTGCGAGCCGGCTTCGACGATGTTTTTCATGAGTTTTTCGGTGGCGCGACCGGTGCCGGCGTCAATCAGAATGACGGAATCGCCGACAGTTACGAGATATATCATGCAGTCGCCATTGTCGGTAAGGATAGAGCTGCCCACGAGAAAGACGTTTTCGCATATTTTCTCCGCCACGTAACTCTACCCCCGTAAAGTCTTTCATTCCGCCCCGTCTTTTGATAATATTGCACGTGCAATGGGAAAAATCAAGGTTTTGCCAACAAGTCTGGTCAACAAGATAGCAGCCGGCGAGGTTATCGAGCGGCCCGCTTCCGTCGTGAAGGAACTCGTGGAGAACTCGCTCGACGCAGGCGCAAGCTATATTCAGGTCGAGATTGAGGACGGCGGTCGCGAACTCATACTTATTCGGGACAACGGCTCCGGCATGGAGCCGGAGGATGTCGAGCTTGCGTTTGTCAGCCACGCCACGAGCAAGCTGTCGGATTTCGACGACCTCTACGCCATCGATACGATGGGATTCCGCGGCGAGGCCCTCTCGAGCATAGGCGCCGTCGCCCAGGTACGGCTCACTTCCCGCGCCCGCGGCTCGATAGAGGGATGCGAAGCCCGTATTGAAGGCGGCGCAAACCCCGTTTTTACGGCGGCGGGTTCGCCCGAAGGGACCGCAATAGAGGTGAGGAATATCTTCTACAATGTCCCTGCAAGGCGCAAGTTCCTGAAATCCAAAGCCACAGAGATGTCCTATATCTCCGATATCGTCACGCGCATTGCCGTCGCGCACCCGGCGGTCGGTTTTCATCTTGCCCACAACGGCCGGAAAATTCTCTCCGCCCCGGCCGCAAAAAACCGCATCGAGCGGCTCGGCCAGGTCTTCGGGGCGGAACTTGTCGCGGACCTGCTCGAATCGCGCGAGGAAGACATGGGCGTCGCGGCCGACGTCATCGTCGCCGCTCCTTTCCGCACCCGCTCGGACACCAAAATGCAGCTTTTCTACGTCAACCGGCGCCCGATGCGCGACCGCGTAATCAGCCGCGCCGTCCAGGATTCTTTCTCCGGGTATATCCCGCCCAGAAGGAACCCTATAGCGTTTGTTTTCGTCACGGTGGACCCGGCCCGGATAGATGTCAACATCCACCCCGCCAAGGCCGAAGTGAAATTTAAAAGCCCCGGGTTCGTCCATTCCATGGTAAAGGCCGCGGTCGCGGGCGCCCTTCGCTCCTCGCCGAGGCTTCGCCGGGAGCCTGCGCTTCCAGAGCACGAGCAGACGCAGGATATAAGGGATGCCATCGGCGACTTCCTCCAGTCCGAGCGCTCCAGACGCAAGGCAGACGCGCTGCAGCACGATTTCTCGCACCTCCTTAAGCCCCGCCCCGAATTCTATAGCCAGGAAAAGTTCAAGGCTCTTCCGGAATCCGTGCCGGAGGGCAAAATACTGCAAATCCACAACTCCTACATCGTCATCGAAACGCCCGACGGCGTCACGCTCATAGACCAGCACGCCCTTCACGAGCGCATACTTTTCGACGAAATCCAGGAGCGCTTCCGCAGCCGAACGGTCGAAAGCCAGCGCCTTCTTTTTCCCATAACCGTCGAAATCTCCCCGCGAGAGGAGGCGATTCTCGACGAGGTTCTTCCAACCCTGCAGCTTCTCGGGTTCGTGCTCGAACCTTTCGGCGAGGGGAAGGTCGTCATCCATTCCGCCCCGCGCATGGTCGAGAGGACGGATATAGGCGAATGCGTCCAGGCCGTTCTCGAAGACTATCTTGACGAGCGAAGGCCCGACCTCGGCGAATACGCGCTGCGCGCCATGCAGACCCTCGCCTGCAAGGCCGCGGTGAAAGCGGGCCAGCCCCTCTCCGTTGAGGAGATTGCGACCCTCCTCGAGATGGCCCGCGGGCTCGCTTCGGCTGACACCTGCCCCCACGGACGGCCCTCGATGTTTCACCTCCCGCTCGAAGAACTCGAGCGCCGTTTCAAGAGAAGATAATTTACGACCGGCATGTTCTCCTGAAAATACTGGCATCGCCCGCCGCGTATATGTATCATATTAATCTCTATTGGCGAACCGGAATACCCGGAGGTTGCGGATGATTAGACTGCTCGTTGTTCATTTGTCGTTTGTCCTGATTCTCGCTGGCTGCGGCGGAGAAAGCGCGCAGCCGGGCATACCCTCCAGACCGGCTCCGGCCGTTCCCCATATCCCGGGCCAGGAATGGGAGGAGTCCGAGTCGAAGGCCTCGACGCAGGAGCAGGAGTCCGAAAAAGGCGACGAGATAGATTTTCTCATCGATGACCTCGGAAGTCTCGATATGGAAGAGCGCGACTTCGCAAGCAGGCAGCTTCTCGAAAAGGGCGATTCCGCCGTTGAACGGCTGATAAAGGTTATTGGCAAACACAACGACAGCGACGTGAGGAAAAACGCCGCGTGGCTCCTCGGCGAAATGGAAAGGCAGGATGCCGTCGATGCGCTTGTTGCCGCGCTCAAGGATACGAATGCGGACGTCCGGGCGTACGCTGCGCAGGCGCTCGGAAAAATCGGCAGCACCCGCGCCATAGTCTCACTGAACCGCGCCAAGCACGACCCCGCCAAGGATGTGAGAATAATGGCCGAAAGGGCGGTTCGGATGATAAGGGAAAACTCCCGGATTCAGCCTCCCCCTGCGGAAGAGCAGGTTCCCGAAAAGACTGCCGGCGAGCCCGAAAAGCCGGTCGAAGAGGCCAAAACGCCCCCGAAGCCCGCTGAAGTCGAAAAACCCGCGAAGACCGTTTCTGCGACCGAAGAGGCGAGAATTAAAAAGCTGCTTGCGAACCTCGAAAGCCCCGACCCCCGCGCACGCTACGACGCCGCGCTGAAGTTCTCGATGATTAGAGACAAAAGGGCGGTCAGGCCGCTTGTCAGGCTGCTCGGTGACGCGAGTTCATTCGTGCGACAGGCGGCAGTGAAGGCGCTCGGCGACATCGGCGACAAGTCGGCTATCGGCCCGCTCACCAAGGCCCTCAACGACCCCGAGGAAAACGTCCAGAATGCAGCAAAAGCAGCGCTTATAAAACTGAAATAATACTGAAATAACGAAGTCCGAATACTTCTCGAGCGGGAACCAGACAGGCTTATTTCTTGCGCTTCCGGTTGAACTCCTCCGTCTTCTTCTTCACATCCTCGGGCATGTCCTCCGGCGAGAGAACCATCACCCATCCCTTCCAGTGTCCCTCGAGATCTTCGATAGGAATTCCTATCACGTCGAGAAATCCCCTCGAAGCGCTCGAATCTCCGCTCTCGCAGCACTTCACCCAGTACTTGTTGAAAACCTTCTGGTTGTTCTTGCTCGTATAGACCAGCCAGTATATCAGGCTCCACGCGTGATTGTACTCCGGCACCCGGAACCGAGCCTGCGGAGTCCGTATCAGCTCCGCCAGTCTGATGTACCTCCCGTTCTTAATGACTTTCTGAAGGTCTTCGAGCCGCTTCTTCGGAATCGCCCCGACGTGTATCTTGCGGCTTTCGTCGAAAACGCTCGACTCGAAAAATACCGCAAGCCCCTCCAGCAGCCATATCGGCGAACGCATCATGCTCTTCATCACCATGTCCTGGAACTGGTGCGTCCCCTCGTGCTGAATTACCTGCTGCGTCCCGCTCTCGAGCGTCGGTATCCACCCGTGGAACACCTGCAGCATCTTCTTGGCCGGCGTATAGAACCCGCCCGCGCCCGCCATGCGCGTCACCCGGACGAACTCCTGCCTGCTATTGAATATGCATATCTTGAACTTGTACGGCATCTGCCCCTTGTGGTTGAAAACGCTGCAGTACTTGTCGTAGAGCTTCTCGAGCAGGTCGCAGTACTTGTCCGCGTATTTTTTCTTCACGTTAGTGTAGACTGTGTAGTGCTCGGTATTTATGGTCTTTCTCTGGTCCCACGTGCATTCGGCAACGAGGTCCTTGTACTCGTCCATCGTGAAAATAGGCGTCACTTCCCAGTCTTTCGAGCTTTTTTTCCTGCCCGGCGCGGGCGCGTCCGCTCTGCCCGATGGCGTCCTGCCGCCGCTGGCGACCGTCTCCGTATCCGCAGGCCCGTCGTCTTTCACCCACGTGTCGTTTTTTCTGACATACCCGGCGTCGAGCATCTCCTTGTCGGCTTGCGGTATCCACTCGCCCTCGTGAAGCACGAGCCCCTTCACCTCGCGGTTGTACTCCTCCGTCGTGTACCAGCGGCCCTCGTGCTTCTTGTGCCCCAGCTTCGCCCTTGCCGCCTTGTGGTTGGGGTCCTTTTCAATCGCCTTCTCGTAGCATTTCAGGGATTCGTTTTTATGGTCGAGGTTCTCGCTCCACTCGCCGAGTCTGTAGAAGTCTCCTGCCGAGCGCGCATCCTCGAACCTGCGCTGAAACTCGACGTCGAAATCGAGATTGCGTTCGATTTCGTCGATTTCGCCTGCCGGCAGCTCGATTACCCCGTGCTTCGTCCTGAGCTTGACGTAGTCGTAGTTCTCGTCGATTATCTTGCCCTCGATTACCCGCCCGTCGTTCATCCTGACGATGTCGAGCGCGAAAGCCGGCGAGACGAAGAGGAAAATAGTTGCAAGAAGAATGATTATGGAAAGGCTTGAATACTTCATAACTCCCCCCAGATGGAGCTGCATACACGTCCTTCAATATATATACGCCTCGAAAGGGTGATGATGTTAGCTGGATTTTCAGAAACATCCCCGGCAGAAGGGATTCAACCGGGACGCTCAAGCCGGATTTGACGTGATAAAAATAACTTATCAATTTTGATTTCCTTATTTTTATAGGAATGCCTCGATACTCTATGGGGCAAAGAATGCAATTTGAAATATATTTGTGAAGCTCATGGAAGCATAGAGGAATAAGACTACCAATACAATGCGGTCTACATGATTAGATTAGTTGTGGTTGGAAATTAGAGCTATATATAAGCCGCTTATTTCTTTTTTGGTTCCTTTGAGGAATTCCTATTTGCAGCTTTCTCAGTATAACTAACTCGGCCTAATATGTTTTGTTTCCATTCGGGCCATTTATCAACTGTATTGGCAACTTTCTCTACATGTGACATGAAATTAGTTGTTTCTTGGTTTCCTCTGTTTGGGTTTGCTGAATTGCTCATCGATCATCCTCCATTCATCTCGAAATAGTTTAGTGGCTGTTGCCTCTCTATGCAAGTAAGAAACTGGAATCATCTGAATCCTTAGCTTGGATTCTTTAGGATTCCATTTCTTCACTCGACCTTTCGCTCCCTTTCTAATTAATTTATATCCGGACCCCAAACTCATTGAGAATAGATCAAAAAAGCGCCTAGGGCCAATACCGACAAAAGGTTCGAAGCGCAATTTGGCAGAATCATTTGCAAGGCCTAATGATATTGAGTCATCATGGAGTTGAGGGGCCTTGCTTTTTGGGTAGGGTTCAACGTAAACGACTCTCTTTATTCCAGCAGCTATAATATGTCTCGCGCAGTTGTGGCATGGGAATGTGGTTGTATAGAGAGTTGCATTTTTACAATTGATATTATTGCGAGCACAAGAAAGAATGGCCTCCATCTCGGCATGAACTGCTCGTCCATACTCGGTAATGTCATTAATCTCGCTTTTCTCAAGAGCGTTCCTTATGCTTCTTGCTGATACTTTTGATCTCCTTAAACCATCTATTACACTATTTATAATCTCCTGTTTCTTCTGCTCATTCGAATCAATACCTTTCATATAATCCCTGCCATTTTCGACATCCACTATCTCGCTTGTTTGCGGACAGACTTCTGGCCAATATAGTCCGCCACCGAACTTGGGGCAGTCATTCGCACCTGTTGCTAATATCTCGTTATTTCTTGCAATTACAGCACCAACTTGACGAGAAAGGTCTGCAGAACGTAAACCTGCAGCGGAAGCCATAAACATAGCATACTCATCAAAGGTTGGCGTTTTATTTGGATGTCCAAATAGTATATCTAGTACTCTTGATAAACTATGCCTTAGGTTGTCGGTGTTACTGCTAGCATGCAAAAAGAAATCGGAAAGATGAAATGTATCTCTTACTCGCTGTCCGTAAGGTTTGTGTTCATCTGAGTCTCTTTTCATAATTGCCGTTGCGTCTTTTTCTAGCAGGTGCTTTTCATTGACGAGATAGTCATGCCTTCTTTCGTAATCGGAGTAAACGCCAAGAAGATAGAATCCGCCTGAGTAGATTTGCCTTAACTTCCATACTTCTTCGGGATGCTTAAGCTGCTTGACTATATATACATGTCGCTTCCTATGTCGTTCTGCCTTTATATCCTCGATTTCCGACGGTCTGCCTTCGCATATTTTTGCTGCTGTACCAAGGGCGAGTATAGAGTTGTTTTTGGAAAATTTTCTTGCATCATTCCCTGCATCCATGAGGAGAGTTACTCTTTTTGCCTCGTTAGCATTCGGATCCAAATTCACAGGTATAATGCCAGGTATTATGTCCTTCGAAACTTGTATGGTATTTGCATAATAGTTAAGAGCTCTGAGGTGGTCTATGAGCGTTGAGATTACGCTGTCGAGTTCAGTACCAACTGCTGCAACAATACCAATTACCAATTCAGAATCTGAGAATCCATTGTCTATATACTCTAGTGACATGAAACCTCCTCAAATAGGGGCGCGCAATGTGGCTTTATTAACAGGACTTAATCTGAGATTCTTTACATGAAAAATATCTATGCTCATCACAGAGTCCTCTAACAAAACTCTACCACAATAATGACACATAGGCAAGCAAATTAACCTACGTAAAGTGCTTTATCTGTATCGTTTCGGCATCCCACAAGAATTTTTGCCTTGATTATAAAGATGGTATCTCTGTTAAACAAAGCTAAGATATTATTTTTTCCCTCCAACTCCCTGCCAGCATTGAAGTTACGGAAATTAAGAGAATATTTTACAAAAATTTTGAAAAATAACGCAATTAATGCTTGACATGAGTGTATAAAAGTATATAATAAACGTCAATGGTCAGGCGGCTAATAGCCTGTTGAAAATGAGGTTAAGGGTGTATTGCATGATTTAAAATCAATGCACATAAGCAGTTAGGGGGATTTTTAATGAATAAGAAGCAAGTTGAAAATATCAAATCATGGAATCGGTCTGAAAATGAGGTTTTTGAGACTGAAATTCCCATACGAAAAGAGGAGGAAGACCCCGGGGAATCTGTAAAAAACTGTCGTAACTCCTTTGGAGACAAGGACTTAAAATTACAGGCAAGGGAACGCGAAAAAGAGGTGGATGAAGTCTCCATAAAGATAAATAAGTCGGCAAAAAAGTTATATCGGGACATAAGAAGGCTTCGAGGCAGGACGGGGTAAACTGAAATTTTGATGGCGAACCCGGCGAGACTGCTGATAGAATGAATGGATAGTAATCAGCAGGAAAAACGTGGAGGTTCTCAATGGGCAAGGGAATGGTTGACATATCCGAAAAGCCGGTGGTATTCCGAAGGGCGACTGCCGCAGGGCGGATAACGCTCAAGAGCGCGACGGTCGAAGCCATCAAAAAGGGCGAAATCAGGAAAGGCGACCCCGTCATGGCCGCCCGTATTGCAGCAATCGAAGGGGTCAAGAAGACCCCGGAAATGATGGCGTTCTGCCACCCTATACCGATTGACTCGGTCGAGGTGGACTTCGACCTCCGGGACGACGGGGTCGAGGTGAAAGTGACCGCAGCGGCGTGGGCGAAGACCGGCGTCGAGATGGAGGCGCTTATCGGGGTGGCGAATGCGCTCAATACTATCTGGGACATGACGAAGTACCTGGAAAAGGACAAGGCGGGGCAGTACCCGGTGACGCGGATATCGGACATCCGGGTCGTCGAGAAGGTCAAAATCGCGGGGGAAAAGTAGATGGGGCACGAGCATCACAAGAGCGAGGCGAAGAAGGAACTGAAGATTGCGGTCGTCACCGTCTCGACGAGCCGCACCCGCGAGACAGACGTTAGCGGCGAGACGCTCAAGGACATTATCGAGAAGAACGGCCATACCATCGCCGACTACGGGATTGTGCCGGACGTCGAGGAGGAAATCGCCGAGGCGGTCAAGACCTTCATCGCCGAGGGCGCGGACGCGGTCATCGTAAACGGCGGGACGGGAATCGCGCCGTCCGACGTCACCATCGAGGCGTTGCAGCCGCTTTTCGACAAGGAGCTTGCCGCTTTCGGGCAGCTAATGGCGATTGTTTCCTACGAGGAAATCGGCACGGCGTATATCAATTCGCGTTCGACGGCGGGGATTATCGAGGGAGTGCCCGTCTACTGCGTGCCCGGCAGCCCCGGCGCCTGCAGGACGGCCATCGAGAAAATAATAATGCCCGAAATCGGGCATACGGTGAAGCACGCGAAGGAAGGTTAGGGTTTTTTGCTCTTTGAAATCATGTTTTTCATCGCACGGAGGCGCGAGGCGTAGTAGGCGTTGCGTTGCAGGAGCGCGGCCTGCTCGACGGAGTCATAGGGGGTGTGCCTGATTGTGCCTTCGTTCTGCTTGAGCGCGGCCGCGAGCTCGCTCAACTCGCTTTCCAGCAGCATCTTTTGTTGCGGTTCGGCGGCGCGCTTCTCGGCGTCGGCCAGGAACTTCTCGGCCCGGCGCCAGACCTGCTCGAGCGCTGCGGTCTTGCTGTCCCTGGCACCCACGAGCGACGCCTCGGAACGGTTGGCCTCGGCGTAGGACTTGAGCCGGCGCTCGGCGGATTCCGCGGAGTCGAATCTGCCGGAGAGGTACTCCTGGCGCTGGGCGGGGGTGAGATGCTTGTAGTACTGGCGGTAGAGTCGCATGCGGCGCGCCTGGGGGCTCTCACGGGGGCCCGAAGCGCAGCCGGCCAGGACGACGAGCAGCACAATGCTCAGAGTTCGAGCTGCCTTCCGCCGAGGATTTTCTTCGTGGTCTTGAAGTGCCATTTGGCCACCTTTTGCAGCGATTCTTCGCCGAATTCCTTGACGAACGTGCGCCCGGCATCTTCGACGATGGTTGCGCCCTTGGGGAAGTGCATCCCGTAGGTCTTCTCGAGGGCTTCGAGCCCTTTGACGAACTCCGAGCGCGCGAGAATGGATGCCGCGGCGACGGGCAGTTCGCGTTCCGCCTTGGTTATCTGGGTGAGATGGACTTTGCGGCCCTTCTCCATTAGCGCTTTCTCGACGACCGACGAGTTGGCGAACTTGTCGGTTATCGCGCGGCTGGATTCGCGCTTTTCGAGGACGTTTTCGAGCGCGCGGGCGTGCGCCCAGGCAAGGATGAGGTTGACGTTGTGCATGCGAGAGTGCAGGTCGTTGTAGCGTTCGGGGCCGATTGAGATGACCGAGTGCGGGCATGCCGCGATTATCTCGGGTGCAATGCGCCTTATGGCGTCGTCGGAAAGCCGTTTAGAGTCCTGAACGCCGGCTTCCAGAAGCGTCTCGGCGGCCCAGCGGTCAGCCCATACCGCGGCGACGACGAGCGGGCCGAAGTAGTCGCCCTTGCCGGCCTCGTCAGTTCCTACGACGGGCTCGGCGTAGCGGCCGCAGACGATTTCTTTGAGGAACTGGTCGAGGAAATCCTCGATGGCTTTGCCCTGAACGAGAAGCGAGCCGGTGGAGTAGTACTGGGCGGTCACGTCCTGGCCGACTGCGCTGAAACCGCCTTCGCCAGAAACTCGGTAGCCGTGCTCGAGGAGTTGTTCGCGAAGCAGCGCCGCCTCGGCTGGCGACAGGTAGGTTGTGATAGAGTTTGTCTTTCGTGCCATGGCGCTATCCCGCAAGCTCGAGGATAATGAATATTGCAAGGCAGATTGCGGCGATTATGGTGGCGAGGTTGAGCCAGACGGATTGTATGCCCGACCCTCGCATTGCCGCCGGAATCCAGTCCGCGGGCGGCGGCGGAGAAAGCAGCACGGGAGGTCTCTTGCGCACCGGGGGCGGTACGTGCGAAGAACGCACGCGATATCTGACGGTTGGTTCCGGTTTTATCGCTTCGGATTCGAACTCGATTCGCCTGAGCCATGGGACGGAGAAGCGCGGCTTGGACGTGCCTCGAAGGTCGAGCTGGTGCTTGCGCAGGAGCGCCACCCAGTAGTTGTAGCTGCCGACCTCTTCGAGCGAGTCGAAGGTAAGGCCTTTCCACTTGCCGCTTCGACCGTAGGTCGAGAGGATTCGCATGCCTTTGTTCTGCGCGGAGCTTGTGAACGACTCGTATATCTCGCGCCCGAGCCGCTCGAATCGGGTGGAAGGCTTGTAGGGCACGGAAGAAGTCGCCTGCCTGCCTGCGGGCAGGTTTTCGACGAGCTGGTAGCAGGAGAACGGTTCGCGGGTTATTATCGAGAGAATCAGTCGCGCGGGCGTTTCTCCCTCCGGGACGGGCGCTTCGAGCCGCACGCAGGTGATTGTCAGGATTTTGTTCCATTTCAGGTCGATGTGGCTGCCGTTTGCCCTGCGGATGCGGATTCCGCCGCTCCCGACCCGGATGCGAAAGAGGGTCGCAACCTCCTCGAATTCCGGCAGCTCGCGGGTTGGGATAAGCACGTATGGCACGTCCTGCCTGTGGAGTTCGGCGGCGAGCGATTCGGCTTCGTTTGCGGTGGCGTCGCGAAGCAGGATTCCGCTCGAAGCGGCCAGCCGCGGCGCGACCTCTGAAAGCTCGAGCCCGCGAAGGTCCGAAATCATTCTTACGAGCGGCATGAGCTGGACCGGCCCGCTCTTGGTGACGACGACGGCGACGAGCGGGCGCGCGAGCGCGACGCGTCTGATATTCCCCTGCGGCTCGTCGATGAGAAAGGCTGTTATCTCGCTTTCAGGCATGTCCGGATACTAACATAACAACAGTTCTCTCGCAAGCATGTTTGCGCCCTGCGGGCCGGCGCGGACGGAATCAGTCGGGCTCGTCTTTTGCGAGGACGAATCCGGAAACCCAGGTGAAGGCCACCCAGGCATAAAGGAAGTAAGTGACAAGAGAAAAGGCTGTTTTTTTTAACGCTTTGACCTCTCCCCATTTTTCGTCATACATTTTGCGTTTTTCAATAAATGCGAGCTTTTCGGGAATAGCTTCGGTTTTTGGGAGAGCATTCAACCTTTGTCTTTCTTCTTCGAGCGAGTCATATTCCGGGTAAAATACTGCAGAGTTGCGTTCGTAATAAACTGCGGCTCCCCCGATAATCGCAAGCGCAAGAGTATAGGCCCCGAGGGTCAGCAAGATTTTCGCGCTGTTTGCGCGAAGCGTAGTCATGAGTGGAAGAATCAAAAAAGCCGACAATACTGCCGCCATTCCCATTCCCGGAGAGCCCGAAAGCCAAAGCGCCACAAATACCAGGACGACCAGAATCGAACCGACAAGCCAGTTTGTCTGTCTTATGTCCTTGCGCGTGAGCGCGTGTTTTCCAACCGGATGAAGCCGGAGCATCAAGTTGAAAATGGGAACTGCCACCCACGTAAGGAGAATGAATGCGATTATAAGATAATATACGGGCCATATGATGGGGGCTATCGCGGGCGCTTTCTCGGCGATTGACCGCAACGCCATGCGCAGAACGACTGTACCTATCAGAATCATGAAGACGTATCTTGTCTCAATCCGTGTCAGGAGAAGGACCCATTTCAGAAAGGCCCTGTAGATAAAGTTTTTTGATTTTATCGCTTCGACGAGCCCGGCTCTTGCCATATCCGATTGCGGGTCGAGCTTCAAGGCCTCGGTATAGTGTTCAATAGCCTTGTCGGGTTCTCCTCTGTGGAGCATCGACCATCCCATGAGGGAGTGGGTCTCGGAGTCCTCGGGGTCGCGCGCAAGGGAGCTTTCAAGTGCAAGGTCGGCGTCTTCGGTCTCGCCGAGCTGGATAAGCGCCGAGGCGCGGGCGTTTATGCATTGCTCGTCTTCCGGGTCGAGTTCGAGCCCGTTTTCCGCCGCCTCGAGGGCTTTCCTCCATTTCTTCTGGCCGCCGTATATCAAAGACAGATGCCCGTAGTACGACGACTCTTCCGGGTCGAGCTCGATGGCCTCGAGTATCCTCTGCTCGGCTTGCCGCCATTTACCCAGCCCGGCGAGCGCCGAGGCAAGCACCGAATACGGGAGGTCCCACTCCGGGTCGAGGCCGATGGCTCGCTCGGCTTCCGTAATCGCCTCTTTCTCCCGGTCGAGTTGAACGAGGCAGAGCGCGAGGAACGCGTAGCATTCGGCATCTTCCGGGTCGGATGCAATCGCCTTTCTCAGCTCGGGCTCGGCCTTTTCCGGTCTGTTGCGCTCGATCCATAGCCTGCCGTTTTCAAGATGTTTTTGTTCGCTCATTTTATCTTCAAATGTTTCAGGATATCGTTGTAAAGCCCGTCCTCGTTCGCGTAGAGTGCGTGGTTCTTCGCCGTGGTGAACCAGCCCCTCGTCGTCGGTTTTATTTTCTTTGCAGTTTGCAATAGTAGTTTCGTAGTTAGAGGCTCCGGCTTGCCCGTCTTCAGGGCGTCCCTGAGTTTTACTTCCACCGCAGATTCGACGAGAGCGTTGATGTCGGCGCCGGAAAAGTCGTTCATTTTTTTAGTTACGGCGTCGGCGTCGACATCGCCGGCCGGCTTGCCCTTGAGCATAATCTTCAATATCTCCGTCCGGGCCTCGCGGTCCGGGGGAGGTACGAAGATTATCCTGTCGAACCTGCCGGGCCGCCTGAACGCGCCGTCGAGATGCCAGGGCGCATTGGTTGCGGCGAGGACGAGCACTCCCTCGTTATCACTCTCGATGCCGTCGAGCTCGGCAAGGAACTGGTTTATGACTTGCCTGCTTGCGGACTGGCGCATGTCCCGCCTGCTTGCGCCGAGCGCGTCAATCTCGTCGAAAAAGAGTATTGAAGGTTTGCGTTCGCGTGCGCTCTCGAATATTTCGTGGAGGTTCTTCTCGCTCTGGCCGGTATACATATCGAGGACGTCGCTTATGCCGACGCTAATGAAATTGGCCTTCGCTTCGCCTGCAGTGGCTTTGGCAATATACGTCTTGCCGCAGCCGGGCGGGCCGTACATGAGAATCCCGCCGCCGATTTTCTTGCCGTATGCGGCGTAAAGCTTCGGGCTGGCGAGCGGGTGGATGATTTTGAGCCTGATTTCCTCCTTGAGGTCTTCCATGCCTCCGACGTCCGCGAACGACATTGCAGGCTTCTCGAAGTAGGGCTCGAATTTGCCGCCGGGATCGCCGTCCGCATATTCGAGGGAGAATGGCGACTGTTCGGGAGCGTTCCTGTACGGAGTGAGCGAATCGAGGAGGGGGTCGCTGATTCCCGTGTCGAGGCTTTTCGACTTTTCGTACATCTTGGATGCCCGCTTGTATTCCTCGCGCTGGTGCAGAGCCTTCGCGAAGACGAGATATGTCCGGGCGGAAGCTTTTCCTGTTTTTACGAGTTCCTCGCATACCACGAGGACTGCGGAGAACTTGCCTTGTGCATAGTACGCTTGCGCAAGGCCAGTTTTCGGTTCCGCGCCGTCCGGCTCAATCGATACGGCTTTGACATACTCGGTTTCGGCTTCCTCATAGCTTCCGCCATCGAGGAGCGCTTGAGCCAGGGCAAGGCGCAGATGCATATTGTCCGGGTTCGACCTCAGCGCCTGCCTCAGAGATTCGATAATCGAGTTGTCCATTCCATTGCTCCGGGGGTATCAATGCGAGCCATGATTTTATTTGCTTCGGCCTGGCAAATCAACAAGGTTCCATAACAAATTGCGGTTTTACGGATTTCAGTCCAGTCCCGTAAAGAAGGCATATATCAGCCATGCGAGAAAACCCACCATTGTTACGGGGAGGACTACAAGCCAGTTTGCGCTTTTCATTTTTACGAAAAATATTCCGACTGGAGCGCCGCTCAGGAAAAACAGTATCAGAACAATGCCAAGAAATTTAATGCCTTCCGAGATATTGAGTAAGGGCAGGGAAATCAGCGTCGCTGCGGCAATAGCCAGTATTCCGAGCAAGACAGCTATCCAGGGGGAAATGCCTTTTCTCTCGGAAAAAAAGAAATGTCTTCCGATGAAGATTCCTATAATGAAAGAAGGTATGGCGGGAAATGCGGGCAAAAGGAGAATTAGCGCAACAAAAAGGCTGAAAACGGGCATCTTATCGTCATTCACTAACATGACTATATATACCTGTTTCCGCTAAGTTAGCTCGTAGAGGCCGTTGCCGGCGTAGTTGAGTTTGCCCTGCTCGACGAGGGCTTCCCATATTTCTTTCGGGAACTGGTGCGGCGGCTGGATGGCCGCGATGCCGGAGCGTTTCCCGCCCGTCATCGAGGCTCGGCCATAGCCTGATTCGTCATCGAGCCGTAGAATCTTGATTCGCTTTTTGAACGCCTTGAGCGCGGTCTTGAGCTCTTCGCGCGTGAATTCTTCGTTCTCGGACATCTCTTTTCTCCGACAAGAAATGAATTTCAAAATATTATACCTTGAATACCTGAGTCTGGCAACCTGTTGGTACGAAATTATATCTTGCAGGCGCAGGATTTGGAACGAAGGAGCCGTATCTGCTCTGTAGGGGAGTCGACATACTCGGTCTGCCTGGATTTGCCCGTCGCGAGCTTTTTTTCGAGCGGGCTGTTGTGTTTGTAGCCGCGCCTTTTCATCTCTTTGACCTGTTTTTCATGGCGGTTGAAAAGCGCCCCGAGTTTGCCGCGCCAGCGCATCGTCTCGGGATGGGCGGCGTAGCCTTTCTTTCCTTTGGTGAGAATCGACCAGAGAGCGTGAAGCTCGGCGTGCTCGCCGAGAAGATGTTTGCGGCAGAGAAGCTCCGGCTTTATGTCCCATATTCTCATATAAAGAGCATAAGAGCGATGCGGCCAGGAGGCAAGTTTCGAATTAATGATTCTGGAAAAAGGATACGGTCGATAATATAATAGATGCAAGGATTAATAGGAGCGTGTCATGCAGAATGTTAGACTTATTATTCTCCTTATCGTTTTCGCCGTGGCGATGACGTTCCTTTTCGTGGGAGCGTTCGGGACGGAGCACAAGATATATACTCTCTACGGCGAGACCGGTCCCGGCTATACGGGCTCTGACCCGGCGCGGATACGCGAGTTCTCTTTCGCCTGAACTGTCTGAAACCGGCTATAGGAGGTCATGCGGGCCATGACCACTCGGATAAAGAGGCGGATAGTCCAGCTTGTCGCGGCGGTAGGCATCAACTGGTACCTGTTCTGGCCGTGGCTGGGGAGCCGGACGCGGTCTTTCTGCGTCCCGGTACTCAATTGCTGGACGTGCCCTGCGGCGGCGTTCTCCTGCCCCATCGGCGCTATAGGAACATCAATCTCAAACCACATCTTTCCGTTCTTCGCGCTCGGGATAGTTCTCCTTGCAGGCGTAGTGGCGGGGCGGTTCTGGTGCGGCTGGATTTGCCCGTTCGGGACGCTGCAGGACTATCTGCACAAGATACCGACCTATAAGCTCAAGCTCCCGCATTTCCTGACCTACGCGCGCTACATTTTTCTCGTCGGCGGGGTTTTCATAATTCCCTACTTTTACACGACGCAATCACCGGCGTACTGGTGCCAGTACTGTCCGGCGGGGCGAATCGAGGCGGGGATTTATACGAAGGTCGTAACGCCGATGTGGCCGGAGGCGTGGCGATTCCTGGTAATCGTCGGGTTTGTGCTTTTCATGATTGCGGTGCAGCGGGGTTTCTGCCGGGTGTTCTGCCCGCTGGGCGCGATACTCGGGCTCTGCAACAAGATAAGCGTGTGGCGCATGACGCTTACGGGCCACAAGTGCAAGTCCTGCGGGGTATGCCAGACGAAGCACTGCCCGGTTGACCACGCGGTTTACAAGAACCCGCATTCGGCCGACTGCATCCGGTGCCTGGAGTGCAAGGAGTGCAAGTTCGATGCCGTCGGCCACGGCATCGTATTCAAGAAGAAGAAAAAAGATACTCCCCCGGAAGAGACCGAGTCTCAGTCGCCTGCGTAATCGAACTCCTGTTTTTCCTTGTTATATTCGAGCGTGTCGTATCTTTCGTTCATGATTTCGCGGTAATAGTCGAAGGCCTGTTTTGCCAGGAATTGCCAGTCCGAGACTTTTTTGATGCTTTCTATGTCGAGGTTTTTAGACAAAATGCCATTTATCCCGGAAATCATGGGGTCTTTTACATCGGATGAGTACGGTTGATATTGATTGCCATAGCGGTCATTCCCATTTGTGTATCTTTCATAGTTTTCCGCCAGCTCGTGAAGTATCGAAAGCAAAGCCTGAAGGCCCTGCCTGTTTCCGGTCATGACCGCGATACGAGCGGTATGAAACCTCACGATAATATCTTCGGATTTCAGAGCGGCGTTTTGAATTTCCCTGTTAGTAAGATGGCTGTTTTTACTCCACCATTTTTTCAGTTCTTTTGCAGATTTTTCCCAGTCGTTTTCATTCAGGAAATCGTAAAGCTTGAACTCTTTCTCAAGGATGTCTCCGAGACATATGAGGGCGACGATTCTCCCGCCTTCTATTTTTTGGCGGGCCAAATAGTCAATAATATGGGGAACAGCTTTTCTACCCATCGCCACGAGCGCGTCAGTCGCCATTCCATCGGAGCCGACACGATAAGTATGAAAAACTATCTTTTCGCTTTCCTCGACGGCAAATGGCTTCCACCAGTCTGCACAGCCTTGAGTTTTAAGCCAGTCATTCCAATCGCCGATTATCATATTTTCGAGAGGGCATATCCTGAAAAGCAGATATTGCGTTGCGAGTTTCGGGTCCACTTCATCCAGGAAACCCTTTCGATGAATTATGCTCATTTCCGTCATTACTATATCGTTGAATAAAACGGGATTTTTTTCGCGGAAGAAAAGGCTTTTGAAATATTCCTTTCTCGAATCAGGATTTTCAAGTTGCTCAAGGACATCAATTACATCGCTTATTAAAATCGGCTTGTCTTCGAGTATCGAAATGTCGTGTTCGTATTCGGGCATTGTTGTTTTATGTATTATTTGCGGGCGCGTAAGAAAAAGTGCGACCGAGAGCAATATTGTCACGGCGATTAATATTCTTGTCTGCATAACCTCTTCTTTCAACAAACACCCTTACACGGGAATTATACGATGATATAAAACGGGAATGCAAACGCAGTGCTTATTGGGAATTTGTTATCTGTTCGTAGATTGTTCTGGCGTTGTAGCTTGAGCGGACGTAGGGGCCGGCGGCGACCCCGAGGAAGCCGAGGCTTTCGGCGATTTTCCTGAATTCCCTGAATTCTTCTGGCGGGACGTACCTCTGGACCGGCAGGTGTGATTCGCTGGGCTGGAGGTACTGGCCGATAGTGACGATGTCGCAGCCGTTTTCCCGCAGGTCGCGAAGAAGCGATTCGATTTCTTCTGCAGTCTCGCCGAGACCGACCATGAAACCGCTTTTCGTGAGGATATTTTCGTCGAACTCCTTGACCGTTTTCAGGAGGCCGAGCGAGCGGTGGTAGTCCGCCATGGGCCTTACGGTGGGGTAGAGGCGTGGGGCGGTCTCGACGTTGTGGTTGAAGATTTCCGGTTTCGAGGCTGCGGCTGTCAGGATGTCTTTTTCGCGCCCCTGGAAATCGGGCGTGAGGATTTCGACGGACGAGTCGCAGGCTTTTCGGATTTCCTTAACGGTGGCGACGAAATGCGATGCGCCTCCGTCGGGCAGGTCGTCGCGAGTGACGGAGGTTACGACGGTGTGCTTCAGGCCGAGCCTGCGTGCGGCTTCGGCGAGGCGGCGGGGCTCGTCGGGGTCGAGCGGCTCGGGCGAGCCTCCGGCGATTGCGCAGAACCGGCAGTTGCGGGTGCAAGTCGAGCCCATCACGAGGAAAGTCGCGGTCTGCGCGCCGAAACATTCGCCGAGATTGGGGCAGATGGCGTTCTGGCATACGGTCGTCAGATTCAAGTCCGAGAGCAGTTCGCGGACGCGGTTGGCATGGCCGCCGGCGGGAATTTTCCGCTTGAGCCAGGGGGGGAAGTTTTTCCTGCCGGACACGCGCACCTCCGGTTTAAGCGAACTTGAGGGCGGCCCGGACGAGATTCTCGGTCGATACGGAATCCGGGTCGAGGGTTTTCAGGGCTTTTTCTACGGCACTTCGAGCGGAGTTTCTTGTATAGCCGAGCGACTGGAGCGCAAGCGCGGCGTCGAGACAAATCTGTTCCTTCGCACCGGCGGCGGGCGTCTCTCCGGCTCCGACGGCTTGTATGGAGGTTCTCAGGTCCACGATGATTCTTTCGGCAGTCTTTTTTCCGATACCCTTTATCTTTGAGATGCCGGCGCAGTCGCCGCATTCGACTGAGCTTCTGAACTGCGGCACCGAGCTGCCTGAAAGTACGGCGAGAGCTATTGACGGGCCGATTCCCGATACGCCGATTAGCATTCTGAAGAGTTTCCTCTCGTCTTCGGTCAGGAAGCCGAAGAGCCGCAGCTGGTCCTCTCGGACGTGAAGGTGCGCGAGCAGCGTGACTTCGCCTCCGGAGGGCAGGGCGTTCGACGTGGATATGGGCACGGTCAGGGAATATCCCACGCCGTTTACGTCAAGGACGATTTCCGTAATGGAAAGCTCGACGATTATGCCGGTAAGACGATCGAACACTTTCGCCTCCGGGTCAGCTCGTTGCCAGGGACATCCCGTATTCCGCGAGCTTGGATTTAAGCTCTTCCATGGAAGTCTCTCCGAAGTTGCGGAGGCTGTGGAATTCTTCCTCGCTGGTATTGACGAGTTCTCGCAGCGTACGCAGGCCGAGTTTGTCGAAGGCTCTTCCGCAGCGGATGGAAAACGGCACGTCGACCAGCGGCGTATCGAGGAGGTCGGGCTCCTCGTCCGTGCTTTCCATGTGTTCGAGGCCGCCTTCTTCGGGCGGAGCTTCTTCGATGCTTTCCTCCTCGTCCTCCATGGACCTGAAGAAATCTTCGGTCGTCATCCCGAGAGAGAGCCCCTTGATGGTCAGAAGGGCCTTGATTTCCGCCAGCGACGTCTCTCCGAAATTCTTGTATGAGAGCAGCTCGGTTTCGCTTTTTCTGCTGAGGTCGCCGAGGGTTCTTATATTCATTTTCGCGAGGCAGTTGCGGCTCCTGACGGAAAGCTCGAAATCGGTAATGGGCGTATTGAGCACCTGCAGAAGCTTGTCCTGCTCTTTCTCTTCTTCCTCGTCGTAGACCATGTTTCTGGAAGCTTCGGCATCTTCGAGGAAGAGTTTGGCCCTGAAATGGTTTGGGTTGTACTCGAGAATAGTTTTGTAGCACTGAATGGCTTTCTTGTTCTTGCCCATATCTTCATAAAGGACGCCGAGGTTGAATACGATATTGGAGCGAAGCGGTCTGAGCCGCCTGGCCGCTTCGTAGGTTTCGAGGGCCTGCTGGTCCAGGCCGCGCAGGTCGAGCTGGTATGCTTTTCGGAAGTAAGCGAGGATATTCTCTTCATCCACCGTGATTGCGTCGCCGAAAGAGTCTATGGCCTCTTCCCAGTTGCCCTGTGCTTCCTCGATCAGGCCCTTCAGAAAGTACATGGCTCCGTGCTGGGGAAACCTTTCAGCGGCCTCGATTTCTTTTTCTTCCGATTCTTCGCCTTCGGTTTTCTGAGACGCAGGTTTTTTGACTTTTAATGCCGCTGCTTTATCTTCGCGCAGCTTTTCGATGTCGAGGGGATTTAGCTTCTTCTCGACGGCCTTGAGCGCAGACTGAGCTTCTTTGAGTTTTCCCAGTATCGCCGCCGCCTGCCCACCCAGCAGCGCGATGTCGATATCTTTGGGGTTGGCCTTGAGACCTTCCACGCTTTTGTCGTGAGCTTCCTGGTAGAGTTCTTTCGTCATGCACCATTCGAGGTAGGTGACGTAAGCCTGTTTCGACTTGAGATGCTTGCCGAGCAGCATGATGGCGTCGTCATCCCTGTCGGCGAACCAGTAAGCGATAGCCAGCTTGTAGGCCTTGCCGGCGTTTCGCTTGAAGGAAGGGTCGGCGTCCATTTTCTGAAGGAGTGCGTTGACGGCGTTGCGGCTTTTTTCCGAGCCGTAGACCAGCCGGCAAAGGTTTTGCACTTCTTCCTGCGAGAGCGATTCTTTTTCCATGAATTCCTTGACTGCAACAGATTCGTTAGCCATTTGTTCGAGACCTCCCGAGAGTGTCGAGAATTGCGATATAATTACACTTTTACAATATCAAGCAAGCCATCGGAAGAGAGTTCCAGGAAACTTTCGACGAGAACGGGGTCGAACTGGGTTCCCGAGTTACGCTTGATTTCCTCCACGGCTTTTTCAATGGGCCATTTCTCCCTGTAGGGCCTGGCAGACGTCATCGCGTCGAAGGCGTCCGCGACGGCGATAATGCGCGAGATTAGGGGGATTTCGGTGCCTTTGAGCCCTTCGGGATATCCCTTTCCGTCGTAACGCTCGTGGTGCGAGAGTATCTTCTGGGAGAAGGCCTTTGAAATCTTGCCCGTTATGTTCGAGCCGATTGTCGGATGCATCTTGACGGTTTCGTATTCGCTGACCGTGAGCCGCCCTTTCTTCCGCAGCAGCGAGTCCTTGACGATGACCTTGCCTATATCATGCAGGAGGCCGCAAATGCGAAGCTCTCCCTTTTCTTTCGTCGGCAGATTGATTTTGTCGGCAATAAGCATTGAGTAGCGCATCACCCGGATGGAGTGGCCGTGGGTATACGGGTCTTTTTCTTCGAGGAACCTGACGCATATCTCGGCCAGCTTGGCGAAGCTCTCGTCCGTTGTTCTGCTGGGAATCGCCAGAGCAGCGATATTCACGAGTGGTTGCAGCCTGCTCATATCGGCTTCGCCGAAGTCCGGGTCGCGGAGGTTTTGTATTTCGACGACTCCTATGAATTTCTCGAATGCGACGAGGGGCAGGACGATGATGGATTTAGTTTTTTCGTCTACCTCCGGTAGGAACAGGTCCTTTTTCTCGCCAACCTTTTCGAAGCAGTCGGGATCTTTCTGAATATTGCAGAAGGTGAACGGCTCTTTTTTTTGGGCGACCCATCCGACGATTCCCTCTCCCTGGCGGAACCTCGTCCGTTCATCCATCGTGATGTCGTCGCCTATGACCTTCGCGACGGTGAGCTCGTTCGAGTTTGCCTCGTGAAGAAAGAAAAAAGCACGGTCTGCGCCGAGGAAAGAGTTGAGGTTTCGCCCTATATCTTCGAGGCAGTCGTCAAGGTTGTACTTGTCGAGGTTCGTGATAATCTCTTCGACCAACTCGCGCAGGTTGAGCGTCATGTCCAGTCCTCGTTCCTGCCGTATATCCATTTATCATACCTCCGTTAAGCTCAGCAATTATAATTGCCGGCACATTCCGTGTCAATACCCCCGGCTGCCGAGCTCTGCGGAGTCGAAGATGTTCCGGATTTTTTTTACGCGCAGAAATTTCGCTTCTTCGGACGGAATATCGAGAAGGACCTGCCCCACCTGGGACGCCCGAAGCTGAAGCTCTTTGAGCACGTTCATTGTAATATCTATCAGGCCGCCTTCGCGCAATTCCATTGAATCGACGAATTCGCGCATGTTGACGTTGCGGACTTTTTGCTTGCGGACCTTGGAGAAGGGAATCTCTTTTTTGGCGGTGAAGTCGCTTATTTTCCGGCGAAGCTCGTCTTCCGGGAAGCTGCGCCCGGTCGAGCGCGCATCGAGCCGCCACCTGATTTTTTTCACCGATGCGGTGATTGAAGGTTCCCTCGGACTTACAAGGCGGGCGTTATATAGGACGACGCCTTCCGGGAGGTGCGGGTTGATTCGCTCCGAAAGCTCTTTCACGTTTACCGACTCGACGAGTTCGAGGTCGAGGAGTTCGGCTGTGCTTTCGACTCCGAGCGGAACGGGCGAGCCGTAGGAGATTTTCGGTTCGGGGCTGAACCCGGAGGAGAAGCGCATGGGCAGTTCGGCGCGCCTGAATGCGCGTTCGAGCAGCCTTTTAAGCTCGAGGTGTCCGACATAGGCGATGTCTCCGGTTTTCGTATAGGTTATACGGTACTTGAACGCCACGTTTCTGTAGCGGCGCGGCTCTCTTCGGCGCGACACGATGGGAAGCACCGGCCTCAGGAACTCTTCGGGCTTGTCGCCTTCATCGAGGTCGCAGGGCCCGCACCTGTGGCAGCCCGCCGTCCGGCAGTCCTCGGTGCGCTCCTGTCTGAGAGCTTTCTCTCTTTCCGCCAGCAGGAAGTCGCCGTCTATCCCGGTTCCGAGATGGCTCCAGGGAAGGATTTCGCTCGTGTCGAGCTCTCCAAGATAAACGCCGGGCTCGATGCCGGTTTGAGCGAAGGCTGCGTCCCAGAATTCCCTTCGATGGTGCTCGCTCCACGAGTCGAATCTCGCCCCCTGCTCGTGCGCCGAGAGTATTGCGTCGAAGAGCCTTCTATCGCCGCGGGAAAACACTCCCTCGAGGAAGCTCTGCACGGGGTCGTGCCATTTTATGCGAATCCTGCTTTTGCGCAGGCCGGCTTTAAGTAGGTCCAGCTTTGCCCATGCCTCGTCGGGAGAAATCTGCCTTTCCCACTGGAAAGGAGTGTGAGGCTTGGGGACGAAGGTGGAAATGCTGCATGTGATATTGACCTTTCGGCTGACAGATGCTCCGGTTTTAAAGACTTTTTTACAAAGTTCGGCGATGGCGAGGATGTCTTCTTCGGTCTCGGTCGGCAGGCCTATCATGAAATAGAGTTTGATGCGCTGCCAGCCCGCGGCGAAGAGGTTTTGAACGCTTTGCATGAGTTCTTCTTCCGTGCCCGCCTTGTTGATGACGGCACGCAGGCGTTCGGTGCCCGCTTCCGGGGCGAGTGTGATTCCGGTTCTTCCGAGTCTTGCGGCTTTTTGAGTACGTTCGTGAGAAAGAGCCCCGACTCGAAGGCTGGGAAGCGATAGCGAGATGTTGTTCCTCGCGCACAATGGGGTGAGCGCATCCATAAGGTTGTCGAGATTGGAATAGTCGCCCGAAGAAAGGGAAAGAAGGGAAATGTCCTCGAATCCGCTGTTGGCAAGCGATTCACATATGGAGTCGTAGAGCTTTTGGGGCGCCCGCTCGCGGACGGGACGGCACGTCATTCCCGCATGGCAGAACCGGCAACCGGCGGTGCAGCCGCGCGCAATCTCGACGGCAAGCCGGTCGTGGACGGTTTCCGTATTCGGAATAAGCGGCTTCGGCGGTATCGGGGAGTCGTCGAGGTCGCTTATCCAGCACCTGTTGACTTTTTCATATCCCTTGAGGAGCGGCTTGATTTCCGCGAGCTTCCCGTTTTTATACGAGGGCTCGAAGAACGACGGTATATAGACCCCCTCAAGCTTCGCAAGCGCCTTGAGGACAGTTTTCCTGTCCTTTCCGGAAATTCGCCACTTTTTCACCTCTTCTACGATTCTGCCGACTATCTCTTCCCCGTCCCCGAGAACGATTGCGTCGAACGCCGGAGCTATCGGTTCCGGGTTGAACGCAACGCTGCCTCCCCCGATAACGAGAGGGGTGTTGTTGTCCCTTTCGGCGGCCCTTACGGGGATGCGTCCGAGCCGGAGGGTTTCAATGATATTCGTGTAGCAAAGCTCGTGCGGGAGCGTTATTCCAACGATGTCGAATTCGTCAAGCGGAGTTCCCGTTTCGAGAGTGACGAGGACGGCGTCTTTCTTTCGCATCAAATCCGCCATGTCGGGCCAGGGCGTGAAGGCGCGTTCGCAGTAAGTGTCGTCCCTGAGGTTCAGGATGTGATAGAGTATCTGCAGGCCCGTATGGCTCATCCCGACCTCGTATGCGTCGGGAAACACGAAGGCGAACCTGACATCCACGGAGCCGGGGTCCTTGCGAACCATGTTGGTTTCGCCGCCTACGTAGCGGCTCGGCCTCTGAACGTGCGGTAAAAGGTTATCTGACAAGCCGCAGTATCTCCGAATGCCCGAAATCATATATGTTAACAGCAAAACGTCGTAAAGTCAAGTCCGGCCCGCAGCTTGCCCTATCGGCCCTTGACCTTTCGGCACGGCAGGGTTAATATCGAAGGGTTGAATTTGGAGGCTGCGAAATGAAATTGATAGTTCCGGTCTTTCTGGCCATGGCGATGTTGTCCGGTTTTTCCTGCGTGAAGACCGAGATTATGGGGAAAGACCCTTATGATAAAAAGAACGTCGAGGGTACCGCCTGGAGCGTTGACAGGCTGCCGCCGCTTCAAAGCAGGGAAGATTTCGAAGATTATATAACGCGAATCGGGTACGGGAACAAGAAAGAAAGGCTGATGGCGTTTGTAGCGATTCAGCTAAAGATGGATATGTGCCTGCCGTTTATCCTGAACCACCTTGAAGACCCGGAGAAATTTGACGGCGCCGAATTTGCAATCGTCAACTCGTCGGGCGTGAGGCTTTCAAATATAAGCATTCCTGCCGGCAAATATACGGTGGGAAGCGCTCTTGAAATGTTGCTCGCAAGCTATTTTTACAAGGACCCGGCAAGGAAGACGTTCCACCCGACGATGCGCAAGGGCTCGGTGGAAGCATGGAAAGTCTGGTACGATGCGCGCGTCGGACAGTTCCGCTGGAACTCCTGGGGGCTTTACAGCAACAAGTGATGCTTTCGTCTAACCGGGCTTTTCCGGGCTGTTTTCCGGTTTCTTCGGAGGCTCCTTCGGCGCTTCCGGCGGAGACGGGGGCGGTTTCTCGGGTTGGGGGCTCTCTTGCGGTTTCTCAGGTTCCTCCGGCGTGGCGGGTTTTTCTTCCTTCGGTGAGGGTTGTTCCTTGGGAGCGGGCTTTTCCGTATCTTGCGCAGGCTTGGCAGCATCTCTATCTTTTTCCGGCGGTGCCGCTTTTTCGGGCTTTTTCTCCGGCTCGGGTTTTTCAACGTTCTTTTCCAGCCACTCTTTTATTTCGTTCGCCCTCGGGTGGTTGGGAAACCTGTCCAAGAAAGCCTTGTAGTCGGCTATCGCTTTGTGCTTGAGCCCTTCCCCGATAAAGGCATGAGCCCGGTTCAAATAAACGAGGTCGAGTTCGGGAGAGTATTTCATCGCCTTGTTCAGGTCGCGTATCGCCTCGCCGTACTTTTTAAGGCGGCAGTACGCCCAACCCCTGTTGTTGTAAGCGATTCCGGTCTTGGGGGAAATCTTGACGGCCTTGCCGTATAGTTCGACCGCTTCTTCGATTTTATCTTTTCTGTCGAGCACCTGTCCCTTGTTTACAAGCGCCCAGTAGAAGTCGGGCTTGATTTTCAGCGCTTTCTCGAAGTCCCCGAGCGCCTCGTCGTTCTTGCCCTGATTAAGCATTATAAGCCCCCGGCCGTTGTATGCCTGGTAATAGTCCGGGTTTTGTTCGATGGCGCCGCTATAGGCTTTTGTGGCTTCGTCGTTTTTGCCCATCTTGTGAAGCGTGGCGGCATATTCCATGTACACGAAAGCGTTCGTGGAATCTATGGTCAGCGCCTGCTTGAAAAACGGCATTGCCTCGTCGTATCTTTTCTGATGCGAGAGTCTCAGCGCATGAAGCGTCAGCAGCGTTGACATCTCTTCGCGGACCAAAGCATCGAGTTCGGCGTGTGGCTTGAGCGAGAGCGCCCTGGCAAGAATCTTCGCGCCTTCCTGCGCATCTCTTTCCGCCCTGTATTTCAGGCGTGCCTGCTCTCTTAACTTCTCGACTTTTCGCGCGACGGCTTCCTGTTCAGGCGTCAGCGCAGGTTTTTCCGGCTTTGCGGGCTCTATCGCCGGTTCTTCTTTCTCTTCTGCTGCTGCGACGGCCGGTTCCTCCTCTTCGGCGGGTTTCGGCTGAGCCGCCTTTTCTTCGGGCTCCGGGACGGGGAGCACATCATTTTCTTCCTCGGCTTGTGCAGCCTGCGGCTCTTCCTGAGTGTCTTGAGTTTCGGGAAGAACATCATGCCTGGGGGGATACTCACTGATTACCTCGACCCTGTACCTGCGCGGAGGATGCGTATAGCAACCGGTCAAAAGAACCGCAACAACCAAGAAAATCGTGCAATGAAGTTTCATGCAAACACCTCGCTTAAGGCGAACATCAATACGTCACATTTTAGCGGCTGACACCGGCGCAGTCAAGACGTTCCGGGATATGTTTCGCGGGGAGATATCAGCCCTTCCTTTTTCCCGTCATTTCTTCGGGAGCAATCGCGATAATGTTGACTTTTTCAGCCGCCGTATCGGGGATTTTTCCTTTCGAGGGGTCGAGACTGCGAATTCTGTCGAAATGGGCCTTGAAATTTCTCAGGTATTCGAGGCGTTCGGCGGGCTCTTCGACAATCGTTGCGGTCCCGAAGTACAGAACGGACTCGTAGCGGTAGTTGCATTCGCTATCGAAGTGGTGCGGCCTGGCGCGGTCGGGATGACGGGAAACGCAGAAGCAGACATTCGGATTGGCCCTAATAAAATCGAGTTTCCTGCCGGACTTGCTGCAGTGAATAATTATTTTTTCATCGACTATCGCGTAGGATACCGGGACAGCGTAGGGGGCATTGTTGCTGGACATGCAGAGAACGCCCGTGTCTTCTTCGCTCAGGACGCGCAGCATATCGTCGCGCGTGAATTTCGTGCTTTTTTTTTCGCTCAAGCTAATTACCTCCCGTGTTTTAACACTGCGCAATCTTCGGGATATTATAGCGTTTTTTCGCGGGATGGCACTATGAATAATAACCCGCCGTTGACTTGAGAGGCGCGGGCAATTACCATTCTGGCACTATGCCCATGCAAGATAACGCAGAACCAGAAAGCGCATCCAATCGAAAGCGCAGGCTGTTTCGGAAAGCCGGCAAGAATTCCCGGCGCATTTTGCTTTTGGCGCTCCTCGTGGCTGCCACGCCTTCGAGACTTTCGCTTGCCATAGGGCTGTCGTTGTCCCTTCTGTCGGAGATGCTCATCGTCTTGTCCTACGGGATGTTTACGCGAAAGGGCAATACGAGAGGAAAGCTTGTAACTGACGGGCCTTTCGCATTTCTGCGCAATCCCGTATATCTGGGCTACATGTTGGTTGGAGTCGGCTTCTCTCTGGCCGCTGGCTTTGAGCCCCTCCCGCTTGCACTCGGCGGCTTGTACCTTGCCGTCGCAATCCCAAATTACATTTTTCGAATAAGGCAGGAAGAAAAACTGCTTTTTAATGAATTCGGCGAGAAATATATGGATTACAAGAAAAAGGTGAAGTGGCGGCTCTTGCCCTCGTTGCTTTCGGGCCTGCTTAACGGCGGATTCAAACTCTCATGGTCTCTTCGCCTCGCGCTCGAAAACAGAAGCATTGCAAAGACCGGGAAAACTCTTCTTTGGTCTCTTCTCTTTATCGCGAAATGGGCAGTTATCTCGGAATGGCTGCAGAAAGGAAGGATAAGGTTCTGGAGTTATCCGGATTTGCTTTGGTGGATTATCACGCTGGCCGTTTCCATTCTCATAATGATTGTCCCGCCATTTCTTCGCCCGTGCCGCGAAGCCGATAACGTAAAAGCCAGCGAAAATTGATTTCGCACAAGTAGAGGCTTTGCCGATAGCCGCGTTCGAAAACAAACCTTTCAGAGAGAGAAAGAATTATTTTTCAAAAAAAGCGAGATTTTATTTGACGTAATGGGTAATTATGCGTTTAAATGCATAAACACCCAATGAAGGGGTGAGAAAACCGATATTCGGAAAGGGAATAAAAGGGATTTTGAAATGACACCGAAACAGCGCCAGCATGCAATACTGGAGATAATCGAATCGCGCCAGGTCAGGAGCCAGCGCGAGCTTGGCGAAAAGCTGACCAAGCGCGGGTTCGATGTCACCCAGTCAACGCTGTCGCGCGACATCGCAGAAATGGGACTTGTAAAGGGGGCGACCGGCTACGTGCAGGTTCCCCCGTTCGGTAGAGAATTGACCTCCGCGCGGGAGCTTCGCTCCATGCTGCGGGCGTTCGTGCTGAGCGTCGAGGTGGTGGGAAACCAGGTTTTGCTCAAGACCACTTCGGGAGGCGCGAATGCGGCGGCGGACCTGCTCGATGATACGGGCTGGAGCGAGGTTGCCGGGACAATTGCGGGCGACGACACGATTCTGATAATCGCCCGCGGCGCCGGGCCGGCGAAAAAGGTCAGGAACAGAATATTCAAGATGATTTCTTAGTTGGCAAAAAATCAGGGTAACGGAGGTCAGAAATGGAATCGAAGGAATATCACAAGATCACATCATACGAGGCGAAGCCGGGCGAAGTAAAAAAATGCATACTCCTGTTTTCCGGCGGTCTCGATTCGTGCATCATGCTCAAGTGGATAAAGGAGCACTACGGCTGCGAAGTGGTGACGCTGACTGTGAATCTCGGGCAGTTCATCGAGAATGCGCACGATGCGAACAAGAAAGCGATGGAGCTGGGAGCCAAGAAGGCGATTGTCGCCGATGTCGCGGAAGAATTCGTGGATGAATACATTGCCAAGTGCATTAAGGCCAACGGCGATTACCAGGGCGGCTATCACCTGTCCACGCCGCTCGGCCGCCCGCTGATAGCGAAAGTTGCGGTCGAAACCGCGCTGAAAGAGGGGGCGGACGCCATAGCACACGGTTGCACGGGCAAGGGCAACGACCAGATACGTATTGACGGAGCCATATTGACGCTTGCGCCGCATCTTAAGGTTATCGCGCCCGTTCGCGAGTGGTCGATGGGACGCGAAGAGGAAATAAAATATGCAGTTGAGCACGGCATTGAAATTAATCGCTCAATCGACAAACCTTACTCGCACGACGACAATATCTGGGGAATAACATCGGAAGGCGCCGAGATTGAAGACCCCGAGAAAATACCGTGCTTCGAGAAGGTGCTGAAGGTAACCAATCTCCCGGAAAATGCGCCGAACGAGCCCGAGATAGTCGATATAGAGTTTGTCGAGGGAGTGCCAGTCGCGCTTAACGGCCAGAAGATGAGCCTTCTCGATATTATATCCAGCCTGAATCCCGTTGCAGCAATGCACGGGGTGGGGGTTACGGTGCTTATCGAGGACCGCATATTCGGGGTGAAGGTGCGCGGAGTATACGAAAATCCGGCTGCTTCAGTGCTTGTATCGGCGCACAAGGCGCTTGAAAAGCTTGTTTCGACCCGCGAGGAAAACGAATTCAAAGGCATTATCGATTCGAAGTGGTCGTACCTTTGCTACGGCGCCAAGTGGTTCGAGCCCCTGATGGAGAATCTGAACGCCTATGTCGACAAGGCCAATGAGAAAGTAACGGGCACGGTAAAGGTCAAGCTGCTGAAGGGCCATGCAATGGTCGTTGCCGCAGCCTCGAAGTACTCGTTGTTCAGCGAGGCTTTGGCCACCTTCAATACCGAGGAAGAATTCAATCAGAACGCCGCTGCGCCTTTCATACAGCTCTACACGCTATCGCAACAGCTTGCGCACGCCGCGAAACATCAAACGCTTGAAGGGAGTAAATTATAATGAAAAAACTATGGCAAACTACCGGGACGCTGCACCCGGCGATAGAGAGCTATACCGTTGGCAAGGACTACATCGTCGATATGCATGTGCTGCCGTACGACCTGAAAGGCTCGGCTGCGCACGTAAAATGCCTCAAGAATGCCGGGATAATCAACGATGTTGAAGCGCACGATCTCATAGAGGGGCTCAAGGAAATAGGCGTCCTCTGCGAGAAGGGCAAATTCAGCATTTCGTTGGAGGAAGAGGATTGCCACACGGCGATTGAGAACTTCCTTACATCGGTTCTCGGGGACCTTGGCGGAAAGATACATACCGGAAGGTCGCGAAACGACCAGATTGCCACGGCTATCCGTCTGCTTACAAAGGATAAGCTTACAAAGGCCGCAGAAGCGATTTCCGGTTTGCAGGATGAGCTTGGGAAGCTTGCGAAAAAGACCGAAGGCATGATAATGCCGGGATACACGCACTCGCAGCGTGCGATGCCTCTGGGGGTCGCGGTATGGGCGGGGTCGCATTCCGATGCCTTGCGTGATGACCTTGCGATTGTGGAAGCGTCGATAAAGCTTAACGACCACAGTCCGCTGGGCTCGGCCGCAGGTTTCGGCAGCCCCATTCCCCTTGACAGGGAGCTTTCGGCCGGAGAGCTTGGGTTCTCAAATGTTGAAACGAATACGCTTTACTGTCAGCACCGGGGAAAGGCGGAGGCGGCCGCCGCTTTTGCCATGAGTTCCATAAGCGCGTCGCTGGCCAAACTGGCATCGGACCTGCTGCTTTTCGGCATGCAGGAATTCGGCTTTTTCAAACTGCCTTCCGAGTTTACGACGGGCTCCTCGATGATGCCCAACAAGCGCAATTACGACACCCTCGAGCTTGTCAGGGCGAACTCGGCTGTCGTGATGTCGCACCAAATACGTATCCAGGAGCTGAGCCGCAGTCTGATTAGCGGTTACAACCGGGACTATCAGCTTCTGAAAGAGCCACTAATCGAGGCGCTCAACGTCACTCTCGATTCTCTGAATGTCATGGCGATAATTGTAAAAAACCTGCAGCCGGATGCGGAAAAAATGAAGGAAGCATGTTCGGAAGACATATACCTTACGGAAGAATGCTACAAGGCGGTTGCGCAGGGAGTGCCTTTCAGGGAAGCCTATATGATGGTCAAATCCGGGCGCTCGAAAAAATTTTGGCGTTGAGAGAATTTGAAACTCGAAGATAAAAACCGCCTCTGCAAAAAGAGGCGGTTTTTTATGTGTTTTTTATGAGAGAAAAACATCTGGCCTTTGGTCGCCGGACTGTCTTATAATATAAACAGGGAGTGTAGGATAACAGTACCGTGGTGGATTGAAATGCAATTGATTAAGCCTGCTTTGACTTCTCTGCGCCCGGCGTTTTTCTTGGCGGTTATTTTTCTTTCCTGCTGCAATGGCGAGCCGGACGGCAATCCTGATGATACTTCATCTGCAGCCATTGGACCTAACGGTTCTGCGGTGGAAATCCTCGAAGCCGTGGAAAAACGGGTTCTTCATGTCAAAGCGACGAGTGACCCCGGAGATGATGTCGAGCTGGAGCTTGAATCGCTTTACTCCGAGCCGATTGAAGTCAAGCTTGGACCGGGGTATTTTGCCAAATGCCTGGGATACAAAACATCGCACGACAAGCTGCTTGTGGGGTCGGGGAAGTATAAGCTTTCTCCAAGGGAAACGGTTAAGGTAAAGATAACAGGATACAGCATGTCCTATTTTCCCGAACCGCCTGCCGGCTCGAAGCTCGAATTCAATCTCGAAAAATTAAGAGAGAACAGCGCGGCCAGCCAGCTCGTCGGATACCTCGTCGAGAATAAGGATGTGGATGCCAAGACTGCAAAGGTGGCGGTCTGGGCCGTGGCAGAGAAGATGTCGTTCGAAGAATTGCGAAATCTTCGTAAACTGGGGACCGGGCAGGGCGGAGTGACCGGGAAAGATTATTTCAATGCAATAGAGCTTTTGCGCGAAGCGGGCGTTAAACCGGAAAATCTCAAGTTCGACCTGGATATTGAAAAGGCCGTACTGAACGCGATTGAAAAACTTGGCAATGGGAGTCGGTCGGAATGCGTTGATGCAATCAGCTTTCTTGGCTGGTTCTACGGCATGGAAAAGCCGGTCGGTGCGCTTTTAGAACTTATGGAAGAAAATGACGACCCCCTGCTGCGTCAAAAGGCCGCCGAAGCGCTTGCAGGAAGCGGGCTGAAATCAGTCAAAGAGGCGTTCCTGCTTACGCTCGAACTCGATTCCTCCCGGACGGTTCGACGGGCAGCTGCTTTTTCTCTTATTCTTGCAGGAGAAGTTGCAGCCGTGCCTCTTGCCATAATGTTTCTCGGGGACGAGGATATCGAGGATTCGATGGCCGAGCAAGTAAGCGCCAAATTGTCCGGCCTTGCCGGTAATGGCAAACCCGAGTGGAAATCCAAGGAGTGGGAGGTATGGTGGCTTACATCCGCCGGATGGGCATGGCTTGACTCGAAAGGTGCCGACACTGAAAGGATAAAGGAGATAATGTCGGCTCAGCACAGGTTCTACAGGGAACCGGGCATCGAGGCCGTTTCAGGTATGAGTTCGAGCGAGCTTGCGGTAGTGCTCGATTGGCTGAGAAAGCTGCATACGACCGAGGGGCGCAAGAGCCTCGACGATGATGCCGTTTTTGAGAGGGTGCTTGACCTTGGCAGGGAGACGAGTAACGCTTCCGTTGCGCTCAATATCGCATGGATATTGAGAGATGTGAAAGACTCGTCCCGCAAAGAAAGGAGCCTTCGCGTTCTTCTCGTGATGCTTTCGAAGAAAGAAAATCGCGCCGCTTATAGAGACGTTATTTCCGTCCTGGAATACTGGAAAGCGAAAGAAGCGGTTGAGACGCTTGTTTATATGCTCGACGATAAACAGTACAGCGAGATTGCGGCAAGGGCCCTGAGAACCATCACGGGACAGGAACTCGACGGTTCGGACAGGGAAAAATGGCAGAAACTGCTCGAAAAGCACGGTGGTGGAATCAGGGAAAAATTTATTAAAAGGCTGAAAGAATCCGATGGAGACGAGCTCACGCAGGTGTTGAGCGATTTGGGTTCGAACATGTACAAGAAACTCTGGAAAGACAAAGGCATATTTGAAGAACTCTTGTCAGCCTCGGAAAAGATAGACAAATGGGAACAGGTTAATGCCTACGCATATTTATTATCAAGGAACAAAGAAGACTCGAGAGCGCAAAAAACTCTAATGGAAATGGTTACACAGATTGACGACCTTGAGTCAAAAAGGGTGCTTATTACTTCGCTCGTTCAAAACTTTACGAACGGAGAGACTGTTGATTTCCTGCTGGAATTGCTCGATACGGGCAAGGGCCGGCTCAAGATGGCGATAAGACAGGCTCTTTACGATGTAACGGGCGCGTCCACTTCCAAGCGGCTCCGGTCAAAGAGCGACTGGCTTCAGTACTTCTCCGAGCATCCGGGAGCAAGGTGGGGCAAAGGCGAATAGAACAAGCCAATCTTTATCTTTCTTGCTTGACAATAAACGGCGCTATTATTATCATCACGTCCCCAATCTGCGGAAGTGGCGGAATTGGCAGACGCGCTAGGTTGAGGGCCTAGTGACCTTATCGGTCATGGGGGTTCAAGTCCCCCCTTCCGCACGTTATTCTATATGCAGCTAACCCGTTACCAGCCTTGAGTTTACGGCTTTCGCGGTTTGTCTTTAACAGGCTCCCAAACACATCCCGAACACACTTTTCGCTCGAAAAGACTTTTTTGCCACTTTTGACGCTATTTCTGAAAGTCTCTCATTACGTGCATGAGCATAAACATCCATAGTCAAGTGCAGGCTTCCGTGCCTTGCCAATGCCTGAGTTTCTTTTGGCAAAGCTCCCTCTTCTAAGCAAAAGGTGATATAAGAATCTCGCAGAGCATGGAATACAAGCTTGCCTTGTGAAGTGTGTTTCGGTATCCCGGCGGCCTCAAGGTCTTTCTCCATTTCGCGGGCAGGCTGTCCCGGCACGAATAACAGTGGCTTTGACGGAAGTTTCGGTTTCCTCTTGCTGTTAGCATATCTCTTCTCATACATCCTATTCGGCAATCCGCTTTCTGAAAACTCCTTCAAGGCGGTCAAAATTTCTTTCGGCAAAGGCTGAAATCCCGGCTTTCGATTCTTCGTCCAGTTTGCATCGAGTGTCAACCCCCCGCGCTCGAAATCAAGGTGCTCGATTGCCAGATGCCGTAATTCATTAGCCCTTAATCCTGTAGCAAGGGCAGTCTCATAAAGTAATCTGCGCTCTTCCGGGGCGGCCTCGATAAGCCGTTTCATTTCATCCAGAGTGACAGCCCTTCTTTCGCTTGTCGGCGTCTTGTCGTAAGTCCTGAGGTCTCTTAAGGGATTTTCTGATAGGATTCTACGCTTCATACAGTATCTACAAAAGCTTGAAATTGCCCCGGCATAGTGAGTTAGCGTCTTGCCTGTCTTGCCCGTTTTCTGTAGCTCCCTGAGGCATTTTTCTACGCCCGAAAGAATATCCGTCAAGTCTGACATACTTTCGAGCTTTAACTTCTTTCCCCACCAGTTAAGATAATATTCAGTCTTTTCGGCATGTACATCGCTCCACGGTTTTCCGTTTCGCCCACCTTGACTGTTACCCCAATCGAGATATTCCCTTACAACTTCAATGTAATCTCTCTGTCTGTGTGCATAAGACGAATTTGGCAAGGGACACAATCCCGCTCTCGCCTGACGGTGCTCTTCCTCGATTCGCCTTGCCGCTCTCAAGGTCTCTTTCTTGCTGGCAGTTCCGGTAAAACATTTCCTCTTCCCCTGATAGTCCTTATACCATCCCTGATACTTTCCACATTTCAATATCTTGCTTCTTATTCCAGCCATTATGTATCTCCCTTCTCTCGCCATAGTTTCAATAGGTATTTTGCTACGGATAATCCCGCCTTGTCTGCATCCCGTTTGAGCTTTATAAGGTCGGCCTCACGGATTCGCATGACAAACATCTTACCTTTCCGCTCACCCGGCGGTAATTTCTTCCTGCCTCGTGTTTCTTTCTTTTCACTCATACCCTAATTATAAAGGTATATACATAAAAAATCAAGGGCTAAGTTGAGAAATTTTCCGATTTATTTTCTCTGCCTCTTGTTTCGCGGTATCCAGCCGCTTTGTTATATGGTCAAGTATAGTCCCGGCAGTCCAGACGGGTTTTCCTAACAGCCTCGTGGATGGCGGGAGTTCGCCTCGCGATACCGCCCGCTTTATGCTGACGGGATGCCGATTGAATATCTCCGCAAGCGCCTCTTCGGTTATGATAGACTCTCGCGGCATCTTTCCAAGCGCTTCTACGATGCCCCCGGTGGCCGCCCCCCCATCGAGCGCCGTATCTTTTGATACATCTGCGCCCGAATATTTTTCCTGAAAATCGTCCTGGCTATCAAGGGATTGCGTTTCGTCTTTCTGTATCATTTCTCATTCTCCTGTTTTAAGATTGCTTTAGAGGGTATTGCAGTTGTAAGGACACCCGCCCCCATTGACAGGGGCGGAGTGTCCACTACATACTGCGATGTATGAATTATGCTATATATGTTTCGGTGTGTGAGAACGGCGTTAATCGCTGTTCGAACACACCAGTATGAAGCGCAGCGCTCGCTTGCTTGAGCTTTCGCTTGCCTGAGCACGCTCAAGCGACGCTCGCGCTTTCTATGTATTTCCGCTTTCAAGGAACAACGTTCCGATGAAACGGAAGTCTTATATGTATCTGTATTTGTCTTTTGTATCTGTATCATTCTTTGTCTCTGTCTGAGTTTTCTTTTAAGTCTTGGTCTTGTTGTATCTTCGAGTTCATCTCTTTAAGGAATTCTACTCTCGATTTGCGTTTGGGTTTTTTCTTGGGGCTCAGGTCTCGTTTCCGTCTGTCCGTAAGTTGATACTTGCTCCAGTTGATGATTCTCATAATGCCGTCGTCAAAGCGTTCGAGCTTGCCCGCCTTGATGCATTTCTTGACAGTTGTTTCAAGCAACTCTTCGGGAAGCATGAATATCCCCGCGAGAGTTCGCGCCGGGTATGACATCTCCTCGTTCGCCCTTATCCAGCCGTCATCCTTCGAGGCCAATGCCAGCAGGTCAATCCAGACAGCCCTTTCGGCAGGTTCAAGCTCCTGCCTGGTACTGCCCAAAAGCCACTTGTCAATCCATAGCGGCATCCAGTCGAATGCTTTTCTTCTTAGCATGACGAATCTCCTTTCTCTGGCTGTCCCGATGATTCTGAAAGGCGAATTCCGTATGCCTTTTCCATCAACTTGGCGATGTTGTGCTCGTTACGTTCGACACGCGATTGCAAATTGCCGCCCGTGTATCTGCGCGGAGTAATTGTACCGCCTGCATCCTTGTAGGTTTCGCCATGCAGGATTTTCACAATTACCGGGAGAGAGGCTCCCCATTTTTCGGTAAGCACTCTCTGCGAATATTCGCCGGAAGCGTATTCATCCCTGATTTGAGCTGCCTCTTCGTTAGTGAATTTCCTGTTTTGATTTACCTTCATCTGCAAGCCCTCCTGATAGAAAATCGCTCATTTAAGGGTGAATGTACCTTCGGCGTGAGCTTCGCCCGAAAACCCCTATCCACGTACCCGTTTTCAGACAAAAATCGAATACACGTTATGCTTTTCAAAGTGTCGCTGACCGTCAATTTCATGCTCCTTTCTTCTTGCTCCATTTGCGCTTCTTGGATGGCGGGTTAGTTCCGAATCGGTAAGGCCATAAAGGACACTTGACAACCGTGCATAACCGGACTTCTTTCAGGTCAGTCGAGCAGTCGAGACACTTCTGCTGGATGGCCTTTAACGGTCTCTTGACTTCACCCCGCGCCCGGTTGTACTTGTCGCCCTTCATCTCTTCCGGGGATGCTCTCAGATAAACATCCCACAGGAAGTCCTCATACTCTTCCTTGTCGCGCTCTGTAAAGCTGCGCCTGTCCTCCCATCGCTTCCATTCAGGAAGTCCGCTTTCGCTGCCTTCGCCCATAGCCACTCCTTTCAATATGTATGCCCCGCACCACTCCGTCTGCCGGGTGAGCTTCTGGAGCAGTGCGGGGCAGTTGTTTATTTATCCGCACTATGCCCGGCAGACACCTAAATATATGTTATGTAGATAGTGCTAACCATTGTGCATTATTGTGGGGAATGTGGGCATGGCATTTAACTTGTTTGAGTATAAGAAGATAGAGCAAAAATTAAGGTGATGGTGGAATATTGTGGAAAGAATGAATTATGTGCTAAGCAGTTTGTATCCTTGCGTCCGGTCTATTTCAAAACCTGCGTCTTCAAGCTCTGCGATAGCTTTACTAATAGTAGTGCGCTTCTCGCCTATGGTGTTTCCCGTGATTTCACGGCCGGTTTTTTCCGCAGCGGTTATTATGTGTTTAGCAGAAGTGAAACCGCAACCGTCATTTTCCAAATCGGTTAAAAGCAACTCATGAACAACTGATATGTTTTTGCGACCAACGTTTCTGCTTTTGTGGGATTTTTCAATGTCTATAGCAAGGCTAAATGCTGGAACAGATAAAAGCCCGATAGCGGTATCAATTGCAATGCCAAGTATATCCTGCTTATGTATATTGTTATGATTTGGTGAAATTACAAACCACCATTTAGTTTTTTTATCGCTTCTATCATGTTTTATATAAAAGCGAGACTTGCTTATAAGATATCCTATCCACCACCAACGCGCCGATTTACTTATTTTATCATTGGAAGCTGTTGTTGTAATTGTGTGCATTTTCTTCTGTAATTGCAATGCCACAAGACTCCAATACGTTTCAATTCTTTTCTTTTTATCATTCAGCCCTATCGCAATAAATTGAAGTTCTTTCTTTATTTTTAATATTTCATTTTTGGTCTTGGCAGACTCAAGGATATTTTTTATGCCATTGATTTGCTTTTTACTAAGCTTCCTTGGGAATAGCGCCTGTAGGTTGATATATATTTGATATACATTCTCTGAATTAAGAATTAAACTCACAATCTTCTTTAGCAGGTTTTTATTATTAATAGCCTTATCAATTTGTTTCAAGGCACTTAGGCTAAAAGCTTTCTCAATATTCTTGGCTTTTTCCCATTTGTCTTTATCGGTATCAATAATGTCTTTATGTGTTGACGGCAAGCTGTATGATTTTCTAAAAACTCTTTTTATACCCGCCTTCCAATAGCTTTCTTTCATAATGGTAATTCCAATAAGGGCTGCCCATCCAGTGAAGGCTAACTCATAGGCTTTTACAGAAAACTTATAGAGGTCGTGCCAGCCCTTTGTTAGGGCTTCATCTAAGTCATCGATTGAATATGGTACCTCAATATCCCTTTTTATTCTATTATTCATATTCGCATGCTCATTTTAATATGACTTTCCACGCCTATTATATTCAATTGTCGTTATCAAGCAATTGTATTTTGTCCCTCCCCCTTACCCCCAAAAAATCAACATGGATTTACAGTAGATAGGCAGGGAGTGGGTTTACATATCCGGCGTGTTCTGTCTGCTGAAGAAATATAAAATCTTGACTATTTTGCGGGTTTTTGAAAATAGTGCGCAAGCAAATCGCGGGATGTTCAGTATACTTTAGATGGAAAAACTTGATAAGGGCGAGTTTGATTTTCTGTGTAAAAATCGCGGTTTGTGTATTATACTTATATAGGAATACTTGATTAGGGCAATTCGATACCTACCTACTAAATTGCATGAACTCCTGTATAGTTGTATAGAGGGTGTGGGATGGGGCAGGTTTAACTATTCATACTACCACTGGAAAATAGCCAATCCCTCATCTGGAGCAAAATCTACCTTTGTTAATTGAGACTGGCTTTCATTATATACAATTATGTAAAAGCCCACATAGAAACTGCCCATCCTGAATAAATTTTGGGGTATGGCAAACCAGATTTCATTACTTGGGCTTAAGCGACTATGAATGTTAAGTGTTTTAGCATCAAGATGCTTATCTTCCCCGTCAATACTTTTTCCAATAGTAAGCCCAGTTAAGCGATTCCACTCTAAGAAGTAGTCCTTTTTATCCAACTTGTAGTTACCATTTGCATCCAAAAATATGCCATAGAAGGCAAGGTCGTTTATACAGCGTGAGCTCACCCCTAAATAAACGAATTTGGTATCATAGGTTCCCCTACAACTGCATAAATCCTGAAGGCCTTGACCATCTGTCTCAGAATCTTTAATCATAAGAGCACCGGGGGCACTCCGGTCAAGCATTATACCCCAGTTCGGCTTGTCAGCTAAGTTATTTAACCAATCATCATCGGCGTTTTTATCCATTGTGACTTTAAATTTGGAATCAATCTCTTTTTGACGTTTAACGATGTCTAATCTATAGGCCGCTGTGCAGCAGGCAATCAGAAACGATGCGATTAAGACGGGCTTTGAAGTAAACTTGTAGGGTTTCTTGGTTATTTTTCCAACTATTAAGGATACAGCCCCAATAACTGCAACCCAAAACAAGAAGCCAAATGAAAATTCTACTAATGCTATTATCATTCCCAATCGCCCGGATTGGGCAAAAGCAACCAATGAGATTGTTAGCAAAACTCCAATAACAACTATTAGCTCTTCTTTTCTTCTGCGTTTCCCATCACTGCCGTCGGCTTTCACAGTTATTTCTGAGGCAGAGTTAGAGGGTTTTTGCAGGCCTATAGGAACTTCCACAATCTCACCGCAATAACGGCATTTTATTGCTTCTTGTCTCAAGGAATTACCACATGCAGGGCATTTTTTATCTTCTCGTTTTACTTCAGGTTCTACTGGTTTTTCAGTTTCCCGCCTCACCTCTTTTTTTTCTTCTTGGTTTATTACTTGCTCTGCTTTTTGTTGTATTTCTGGAGCTTCTTTCTTTTCCTCTGGCTTTAGCATTCGAAATTTAGTGGAGCAGTTAGAGCACTTCACCTTTTTACCCAAATAAGAATCGGGAGCAGATATAACTTTACCGCAGTTCGGGCATTGCGCTTTGATTGCCATTATCTACCTCTCAGGATACATTCTGCATGGCTCTTACACATTATCTTCATCGTCTTCTACTAAATATTTGCCGCAGTGTCTGCACTTTATAGCGTCTTCCGAAACCGTGCCTTTGCAGAACGGGCATTCTTCGGTGTAAACCATATTGAAAAATGGGTCTGGCTCTTTCTTTATTTTGCTTATTTTTCTTGAGCGTCGGACACCATAGTAGAAATCTGATTTGGCAGCCTCCACTTTTTCTCGTGGCCTGATATTACCAGTTGAAGCCAACACATTGCTTTTTGCATCGGCTGTTGGGTCATCATCTTTCAAACAAGCTCGATAGCGTATTTCCGCATCTTTTTTATCAACGTAATAACTCCATCTGCCTGTTTCACTGGGCTTGTTAGGTCTGGTTGTTGCATACCAGTGAATATCATTCTTATTGTGTTGCTCGAATACATATTTCAGGTCATCTTTATAAAAAGGATTATTGAGTATAACATCCATTGCATAGTGGCTATCAGCGGCCATTTCTTCTTCAATACTCACCCAGTCATTACAGCCGCATATTTCGTCAATCAGCATTCGCCTTAGTATTAATATTGCCTTTAACTCATTTGCCCTTATATCACCATCTTCATCTTGTTTGTGATAAGAGTAGTGGATTAAAAGGAAAATAAAAATCACGGCGGTGATTATTAAGGATGAAAAGGAATGTTCAGAATCATTGATAAATAGCTTCTCTATCACAACCCCCATTACAGAAGAAAAAATTAGCAAAGCCCATCCAATCCTTGCTATATATCCCAATTCTCGCTTAATCTTTGTGTTTGTAAGCCACCACGTGCACGCTGTAACCTTTTGCTCTTTTAGAAGTGTCTCTAATTTACACGTAGTTCTATCATTCAGAGAAAATACTTTATTGCAGTTTGGACAAACTTCTGAAATTTCATTTTGCTCACCCATTTCAATTTTATAGTATTTATCACAAGAGTCGCATTGCACTTCTATCTTGTCGTATGCCTTCGTAATGTAATCCAATTTATGTAAATAGTTATGCCTTGGATTACGCAATAGCCCTTTTTCCATTTCTCCGAAAATAATTACTTTCCTAACAAGCAACCATAATTCGAAGGCTATTAATGCGGCAACAGACAAACCAACAGCTTCGGTAGAATCTTTGGATATTGCAACAATCAGTATAAATAAAAGTCCAACAAGAATGACGCTTATCCATGGTCTTCCAAAGTCATCAAAGGGATTAAGCCAGTAGAGAAATTTGAATCTTAATTGCCTTCTGCGTTTCCACCAAGGTTCTTTGGTATTTTCTTCAGTTGAATTCGACATGATAACCTTAAGTCAGCTAATTATACTATCTCTCCCGCTTACACACCTTGCACGGCTCATAGCCTTGCCTTTCTATAATTTCTTTATGGCGTGCCATTTTTCATAAATCGCGAGTAGGAAGTAGATACTTCCAATATATGCAAATATCGAAACTGGCGTAGCAATATCAAATAAATATTTAGAAGTATACCAATTAGATATTGCGTTCAAGTGGGTGTAGCGCCCATGTCTTCCTATATCAACATATCTCTCTTCCCAGCCATAAGTCTCCTCTTCTGCGTTTTTTTCATAAGCTTTGGTAAGCAGTTCAATTAATTTTATTTTTTTTTCAGGTGTAAGTCCCTCAATTTGTTTCTTTGATAATTCAATTCCTAATTCTTCACACATTTCAGCAAGTTCACTATCTGTAAAGTCCCAGTCCATTTTTCTCCTTGCTTCTTCGGGAATGTTCTGGGCAAATACGGAACTATATAAAATAACCATTAATAGTAGCGTATAAACAGCTCGTTTCATTACAAATCCTCCTTACATGGTTTATGGTTTTCGAGTTTTTTCTTATCTCGGCGAATCCAACACTATAAACTCTTCACGTTCTACGGGTGCCATTTTCTCGCAGTACGGGCATTTAACCTTTTTACCGGGAACAGCAGCTTGCTTGATTGCCTCTTTATCTGCAAAAATAATCGGCGAAGGAAACAATCTTCTACAGAGCTTGCACCTGAATTTACACTTAATCATATATTCTGCTACCACTCCAGGATGATAATTAGTTCTTTTCTTCCAATCGTTTAGCTAAATATTTACGACTTGGACTACTGCCGTCTGTACGTGGCCGCAGTATAACACCGTTCAATTTCCAGTACTCAGTAGCTTGTAATGATTTATCAATAATGACTTCTAAAGTATCTGGAACAATTGTGAGCAATCTGTCATCAAAGAGAGAATGTAGGTCTGCTCTCAGCAAAAGACCATTCTCAGTTTTATTTATTCCAGATTTGGAGTGTTCCCAGATATGAACAGCTTCAAGGACATTTTGAGGCCACCAGCCCGTAACTGAACATTTCTTTTCGTAGAGCTTAAGCAGATTATCTCGAAATTGTTTCTGTCCTTTTCTCACTTTTTGAGCAAACATACGAAGTTCGGCGGGATTATCATTTGGAGCTTCACCAAAGCTGTCATATGTTTGCTTTACTACGGGTACATTTGAAGTAGTATCTTTCCAGAGTTTTTTATACTCGGCATCGATTGCTTTGGTTTTTAGCTGCTTAGTCTTTTTATTATAAAATTCTGCCCAGGTTTCATGGTCAATACGATTTGTTGAGGAAAGACCATCTCTTTTATCTCGCGGGTCAATATGTCTGTAATTCATAACTTTATTATATACACCACCGATTGCCCTACCTATAAGCATTGCAACTTCTGCAACTGGCGAACCCACCTTTACAGAAACTTCTCTATTTAGAGTTTCCTTGAACGCCCAAAGACCCGCAATGCATTCATTTCTATTCCAATCACGACCAGTATTATTTATCAAATCCCTTAACCGGATTGCTTCATTTCGATTAATTTTGAAATTTGTTCCCGCTGGCTGCTTTAGTATTGTAAGGTGCTTAAGAACTGGGTCTTCTTTTATCCACTCCCGCTTGATAATCTCTTTTGCTCCAATGCATCTATGTATGATTTTCAACCCAGCTCTCATATACTTTGATTTAGCAGGTTTTTTAATCCATAAATGTATCCCCTTCTGGTCATCAACTCTTTCATATGGTTTTTCAACAACCTTAGCTACTGCAATTACACCAGAACGAGCTTTTTTATTTTTACCAACTGCTCGCCACATAAAAACTTCATCATTAACTTCAATTTCACTCCTGTATTGTTTTGCAGACCACAGAATATCATCATTTTTCGACAAGTACTCTGTCATATCGAATACATCTGGATTACCTTGGAATATCCATGAGTTCATTTCATCACCTACTTAAATTAGTAAGACTGCAAACAAGATAAGAAGATAACGCTTCATGGGATTACTCCCTATCCTTGAATTCCTCATTTACCCTGAATCGTGCAATAACAGGCAGATGGTCTGAAACTTTCTTAGCCATATCCACATTCATTCTACTCCCCCCGGTGATTATTGGCACTTTATCATTTATCCTGAAAGTTACTATCTTGCATTCTATTGCTTCTTCGTTTGCCAAGTCCGGCGATATAAGAAAATGGTCATACCTGTTGCCAGCATGAGTTGTACCTACACCCTCTTGGTCTTCTGGTATCATAACGATTAAGCCGATTTCATTAGCAAGGTCGAGAATATCTTGCCCTTGAGTATTGAAATCCCCGGCTATAATTACATCCGGGTCAATTTGCAGCAAGGTAGCAACAACGTCTTTCAATAACTGCTTTTCCTGCTCTCGCTTTTCAACGTCTGTCCATGAAAGATGAACTGTTGCGATTACCGCATCGAATCCACCGTGAGCTATGAATGCAACTTGAATTGGATGCTGGAATCCTTCAGGGTCTGGTTTGTCGTTTAATTCAACCGTCTCTGTGCAGAATATGGCGTTATCCTGCCCGTCGCTTGAATCAGTGAAGGCAACCTTTACATATGCAGCCTCATTTGCCGTAAAGGTGTTTACTCGCTCCTGATTTGCTATTTCCTGAATGCATATCACATGAGGAGCTAATCTGGTTAGCTGGTCAGTAAACCATGTTCTGCGCGCAACAGCTTCTTCGGAATCATCGCCCGCTTTTTCTGGATAGCCTCTTACGTTCCAAGTGGCGATTACAAGCGTTGTTTCGGTAAGGGATTCGCCTTCAGGAAGTATAATGTAGTCTGTCGGGTCTTCACTATCCAGTAGAGCATAGCCAGCATATCCCCCGCCAGCAATAGCCGCCAGAATAAGCAATGTCAGCCATGTGTTTGTGCTACCTCTTGTATTCATTAGCATTCTCCCTCGAAGAGATAATAGACAGCGTGCTTGTGCATAGTACCCCTCACTCTTAGATGGTATGTGTAAGTGTAGCACCTTTTTTCAGGATGTCAATTGTATATTACACCCCACAAAATTTAGAGTAGAAACTAAGCGCCTCTCAATTAATTAGAATTATAATGTCTTGACTTGTGTGGTTCTGGTGTGGTAAAAAAACATGGCCAGTTAGTGCTTAAAGGGAAGAATGGATATTATGTCAAAGAAGCAAGCACACCTTGAAATGATACAGGCGATTATAAACAGGCTATCCCATAACTCGTTTTTACTGAAGGGGTGGACTGTATTACTAATTTCAGCACTATTCGCTTTAGCTGCACATCAAAGCAAACCTATATTTATTTGCCTTGCATATTTCCCGTCGGTTGCATTTTGGTGTCTTGATGGATTTTTTCTATGGCAAGAAAAATTATACAGAGCATTATACGACAATGTTAGGGGCAGGGATGATAATGAAGTAGATTTTTCAATGGACACTTCAATAGTAAGACACGAAGCAGGTTGTTGGTTAGGGGCGGTATTTTCAAAGACTCTTCTTGCCTTTCATTTTATTATCCTTATTACAATTGTTTTTATTATGATTTTCATTTGTTTTTATGGAGGAAATAGTAATGGCGCGTAGAGTATTTCATAGCTTCCATTTTGATAAAGACTTCTGGCGAACTCAGCAAGTACGTAATATTGGAGCAATTACAGGGGACACTCCCGTATCAAGTAATCAATGGGAAGAAATAAAAAGAAGCGGTTCGAGTGCAATTAAGGAATGGATTAACAAGCACCTTGCTAATAAATCATGCACGATTGTATTAATAGGTAGATATACAGCGGGGCGACAATGGGTTAAATATGAAATAAAGAGAACCTGGGCATTGGGTAAAGCTCTTTTGGGTATTCGAATACACAAGCTAAGAGATAATAATGGAGACCAATCGGGAAGAGGTAAAAATCCATTTGAGGATTTATATTTAGGAGAAAGAAAACTATCTTCTATCATACCCGTATATGACCCACCTTATCAAACGAGCAAAAGGGTTTATCAATATATCAGTGAAAATATATCTGATTGGGTCGAAGAAGCTATTGATATTAGAAATGAATACTCATAACATAAAGTTTTTAAGCGATTTTTATAGCATCGGCAGAGAGAGGGTAATCACACCATGCGCAAGGCCAATAGTGGGGTGTACCCCCCCCCGGTCATGTGTTTGCAGGGCAGGGCAAGCATCCTTTCCCAATTTGAAACACACGCTGAACACACTTTCCCTGTCAAGACTTGTTTCGGCGCCCTCTCTCAAGGTCGGTTTTCGTGCAAGAGTTTGTCGCAATCCTGAAATTGCCCTCGCTCTCAATTCCTTATGGTTATTAGGTTTTGCGCTGTTTGTGTTTCGGTAATGCCGCAACGGTGTTCGAAGTTGTAAATTCTATTATCAGGGTTCAAGTCCCCCCTTCCGCATTTATTTAAATTACACAGGCCTATTATTGTCCTGAATATTTATTTAAAATATACATCTTGAATTGTTCTCCCGCATCCTGAAAAATACTTCTTGGATTACGATTTCGAAAATGAATATGTCTTATAACGGGTTCAGGAGGTTTGAGATGAGAAGATGGTTTATGGTATTGCTGCCTCTGGTTGCTGCAATTGCGATTTCTGCAGTCATGAGTGATATACTGAGCCAACCGGCCGGAGCGCAGGAGAAGAAAGAAGAAGCGGGCGAAAAGAGCGGCTCTTTCTTTGATAATAGTCTTCACGCCACGGGCGAGGGGATGAGATACTGGTACGAAGAGGAAAACGGATTCAAGGAAATCATGGGGATTCCATACAGCGACCTTGCCTGCAAAAACTGCCATGCAGACACCTGCGACAAGTGCCACAAGGATGAGAAAGATGGCACACCTGTATTTTCTTTGAAAAAGAGTCGGGATGAAAAGACTTGTCTTGCCTGTCACAAGAGAACCGGTGCGGGAAGAAAGTTCGATAAAAAGGCCGGGATAGAAGATGTGCATGCTGCGGCCGGACTGACTTGCACCGACTGTCATTCTGCTGTCGATGTTCACGGCGACGGCAAGAAGTATACTTCGATGAGGTCGCCTGACGCTGTCAAGGTGTCCTGCACGACGAGTGAATGCCACTGTGATCTTGACATGGAAATAAGACCGCATAGCGTTCACAAAAAGGCGAAGATTCACTGCAACGCCTGCCACGTTTCATCGACGATTACCTGCGTAAACTGTCATTTCGACGATTATCTTGCACGAGGAGAGAAACGCGTAGCCGGTGAAAATTTCTTCCCCGGAAAATCATGGACGCTTCTCGTAAACCACGAAGGATGGGTCACAACGGGAAACTCGCAAACGCTTGTCGGAAAAGGAAAGAAGTTCGTTACATACGTTCCATATTTCACGCATTCGGTCGTCAAAGAGGGCAGGCAGTGCACGAACTGCCATGGTACCGATGCTGCGAAGAAGATGGCCAAGGGCGAAAAAGTGGAAATGGGCAGATTTGAAAACGGCAAGATTACTCACTTCGAAGGAGTTGTTCCCTTCGTGCCGGAGTTGATGGAGTGGCCTTGGCTCGACAAGGACAAGGATGGGAAATGGGTTCTTATTGAAACTGAAGAAAAGCCTTTGATTCAAAAAGCCGCATATGCGGAGCCCTTTACGGAATCTCAGCTTAAGAAGCTTCAGGCTCCGTTCAAAAAGTAACGTTAGAATAAAAGCCCGGCAAATATAAAACGGCCGGGCTTTTTTATTGCTTATTATTTCTTGTAATAGTTTTTGTGAATAGACATGCTTGCTTTACCGCATTTTGCCGCGTTGTCGAAACCTATGATTTTCTCGGATTCGCGTTTCTCCACCCTGCGATGCTTGTCTTCGGCCAGTTTTTCGGTATTGCTTTTTGCGGATTCTGTTTCTTTAAGGAATTTTTCAATGTCAACTGATGTTGCTTTCTTGCCTGAAGTCGCTTCTTCCGCATTAAGCGCGTCAAGTGCGTAACCACGAAGCAGAGATTTTCTGAACTTGGCCAGCAAGCTTGGGCAGGCAAACAAGTCACAGGAATCGACTTCTCCGTTTATGCAGGATACAAAGCCGCATATTTTATTGTCTTTCTCAAAGCTTCCAAAAGTCTTCATGTAACCTTCAAGCTTTTGCTGTGTTTTCTCGACGACCTGTTTGTATGTTCCAGTTGATGTTTCCGCGTCGAGATTTTTAGCCGATTTTGCCACTTCCTCCCAGACCTCGGATTGCCCGCTCTCGCCTTTCTCTTGTGCGATTTTCCTTATACTTCCCTGCGTATTAGATTCAAGCGCTGCCGCGAAACATAATCCCCCTCCTGCAACGGAATTTTCTCTCGGGGACCAGCGGCCATGCTCCACGCAGCAGACTTCTACCTGTATTTTCTGACCTGGGGGAACTATGGTGTCTTTGGTTATGACTCTGTCCTGCTTCCCGCCTACGATTACCTGGCCGGCAAGGATATATAGAGGTTGCTTCGATTTGTTTTCTATGGAGACCGCGTTGACCGTCGCGCCGTCTCCCTGCTGTAAAACCTGTTCCTGTCTTTGAGACGGAACGGGTGAATTCGTTTCTTCTACCTGTTGTTCGTTATTGTTGGAGGAGCTTACTTCTCGTACTTCGACCTGTTTTTGTGCAAGAGTTTCTTCGAGCGTCACGTAGTTTTTCCCTGTTTCTTCATAACTTGACAGGTAAAGTGGAAAGATTGTCAGGTTCCCGTGAGTTGCGGGCGAACCTATCTTGACGTCGCCCTCTCCGGATGGACTTTTCCCCTGCGGCTCGGAGATGCTTGTGCAGCCCGTAAATATCAAGACAATCAATAAAAGACCGATATATCGAAACATAATAATCCCTCCAGATAAAAACCATATCCCGCCTGACTGTAATATTAGACTTGCTGGAGCTCTAAGAAGTTCCAACGATGAAGAATAATTTTGCTAATTATCTTGGCAAAATTGTGCTTGAAATAATGGGGGATAGCTAATAATTTAGGGCAGCTATTCTATTAAGGCATTTTTAGTGGGAGCAAAAATGACTGACGTATCTCCGCTTCAGATTGAGGAACTCAGGAGTCTCGACGGTAGGATAGAACAATACAACGAAAAAATACGAACGGAAGGCACTATTATAGATAAACTTCAGGAACTCTGGGGCAAATCGGTGAAGCTCGAACGCCAGGCGCAGGGCGGTCGGCTGAGGAAAATGAGGCTTGCCAGTCGTGGGGCGAAAGGCAGGGGCGTCAGGAAAAAAGGCAATATGGAGCAGGCGAAAGAACTGGATGCCATCTATAAGAAGATGGAAGCCCTCGAAGAAAATCTTGAGAAAATCGAAGAGCTTAAGGACAAACGGCAACCTTTTATCAAGCGACACCGCGCCGTTCTGAAAGAACTCGGCGTGAAAGTCAGATTGGAAACCGGGTTGGCGGAAAAAATAGGGGAAGAAAAAAACCGTCTTGAGTACCTCGAAGGAGGCGTGGAAAAGATACGTCGTGCTGCTAAACTTCTTAAAAGCGCTTCAGCTATTATGCAGGGCACCAAACAGCATTTTAAAAAGGCAAAAACCGCTTCGGCGCTTGATATAATCGGATTCGGTGGAATAGCCGGCGAATTGATAGCCGAGCATGTGAAACATAAAAGCATGAATAAGGCGAGAGTGGCGATGGCTCCGGCCCAGAGGAAAGTGAAAGAGGCCAATAAGATTTTAAGCGGTCTCAATCTGCGCGGGACGGACGCGGGTCCAGCAGTGCCTCAGCTCAATGCGTTTGTTGATATAGTCTGTGACGGTTTCTTCGATTGGGGCATACACGACCAGATAGACAAGGCGCAGCATAACGCGGAGATGTCCGCAAGCAGGGTAAAAAGAAGAGCGAAAGAGCTCAAATCAATTGAGAAGGCATTCATTGACCAGCTTAGGCGTGCCGAGGATGGGCTTTACGAATTATATCTCGACGCCGAGACGGCTGAAGCAGTAAGGCTAACGGGCGAATAAGCGGCAGAAAGTCCAGCCACATACGCCGTTAATACAAGTCGTCTTTCAATCTTATCAATTCTTATACTCAAAAAAAGTATGCATCTTTTCAGAAAGCTTGTCGTGAAATAACCGGAGAGGGCATTTTTTTTCATCAACTTTCCGAATAGGTTTAAATTGGCGGAGTCTGATGGAGTGCAGGGCTTGTTGGAATCATAGGCAGGGGAGGTGTGGTTTGAGGAAAATATTATTAATGGCGACGCTGTTTCTGTCGATATGCGCAGTCGTATATGCTGCAGAAAAACTGTCCGAAAAAGCCAGGCAGAAAGTTGCCGGGGTGGAGAAGGAGCTTCGAGAGAGGGTCGGTAGAAAGCCGCTTTCTATTAACGAGCTTGTCCGGATTGAAAGCGTCAGGCTTCAGTTGGAGAAATTCGAGGAAGACGAAAAGGAAAAGGACCCGCTCGGCTCGCTTTACGTGCTCAGAAGACAGTTGCACAACCGGATAAGAGAGCTTAACCCTTACTGGAAACCTGAGAGGGAGCCGAAGTCTCGCAAGCGTTACATTCAGAAAATGTATAATATTTCCGATATCGTGACATATCCGCCTGACCGGCCGGCGCCAATGATTGGTTTCGGCTACGGGCCTTATCTGGATAGGACGACGACGAGGTCTATTGGCGGTGGCATTATCGATCTCGCTGGTGGCGATGAATATGACAGCAGTACTGGTTTTGATTGGGAAAAGATACAGGAGATGATTAGTCGTATTCTTGGAGATGAAGACGAAAGCACTATTATGTACAGCGGCGGCAAGATGCACTGCAACATTACGGAGGAGCAGGCCGCAAAAATCGAGGCGTTTCTCGGGCAGATACGGCTTCATTGCGGACATACGGTAAACCTCGAAGTCAAGTTTCTACGTACCTCTGAAAAATATCTTGCTGAGCTAAGCAGAATGAGTGGCGGAAAGAATCATCTTTCGGATGAAGCGGAAAAGAAATTACTTGGAGACGTTATCGCGAAAAAGGATGTAGAGATAGTTGCTTCGAGCGAAATCATTGCCGCTAACAACCAGATTGTCCATATCCGCGAAGGACAACAGCTCTCCTTCCTTATGGACTACGATATAAATACGGTCGGCATACCGACACTACAGCCCGTTGTCAGGCTTGTGAACGAAGGTCTCATCTGCCAGTTCAAGCCGATAGTGCTTCAGGAAGGTAAGATGGTATTTGTCGATATTCTCGCGACGTTTTCAAAAATCAGGAAAAACATAAGGAAAGGGCAGTTCTTCGGCGGCGAGCTGGTTTTTCCGGTAATGGATATGGCCAGGCTCAGAACGAGCGTCGAAATTCCGGCAGGCAGCGCGATACTCGCAGGTGGAAATGCCGTTTCGTCCGGAAGAGAAAACGAAGAGCCGCATGAGTTCGTTGTATACCTCAAGCCTACTGTCAGCCGTGGCGGCGAGTAAGGAGTTGAAAATGAAAAGAAAAGCATTGATATCGAGCATCTTTATTGTCGCTGTTCTGGCGGTTGTGATAAGCGCCTACGGCCAGAGCCGAAAATACATCGACATGCTGAAAGAGGCGGACAAGCATATCGCCTTTCTTAAAAAGGTCGAGGAGGCGATTGTCATAATCGAGAATGAAAGGGAACAGCCGTTCGAGTTCGAGTTTATCGACGTCTCCGACCTGATGCTGAAAGTAAGCGATTACGAACCACCCTCGCCCTTCGTTCATGATGTCGAGGGCGGATGGTATGATGGCGCTGGCTCGGCTGGGGGTATTAGCTTCGACGACGAAGAAGGTGAACCGTGGGAAGGCGAGGCTTTCGGGCGCGATGAGTTGATAGAAAGAATATTATATGCTACCGGCGAAGAAAACTGGCCGGAGGACTCGAACGGTTTCGGTACAATCGAGTACCATCGCGGCAAGCTCATAATCGGCCATACGCCCGAGATGATAGAAAGAGTTAGAAAAATCATCGATGCCATAAGACACAATATGCCTCTACAGATTTCTTCAGAGGTCTATCTGCTTGCAACGGAAGAAGATTACCTCGGAGAAATTCGCAAAAAAGGCTCTTCGGTCATAGCGCCCGAAGCGATAAAGAAATTGCTGCGAGATACGCGGGTGGATTCGAAAGTGGAATTGGTCCGGTCTGCATATATTGCCGCCTACTCGGGGCAGGCCGCATATCTCTACAACGGTGCAATACATTCTTACCAGGGCGACACCGACACATCCGGCGCCGGTGGGCTTACGCCGATTGAGATTTTCGATCCGGTAATCAATATTTTCCGGGAAGGTCTTATTGTCGGGCTGCGTGCCGAGCACAACAGGGATACCGACAAGGTGAATCTCGTCGCAATGGTGAGTCTCAGCAAGGTTACGGCGATTGAGGAACATAAAGGCATTGGCGGCGGGTTCGCTGAAAAGCAGGATTTTGGAGTGACTCCCTGCGTCGTCGAGACGCCTAAAGTGGACCTTCAGATTGTAAGCGGCAGCGCAGATGTCCCGGAAGGTTCGGGGCTGCTCCTCGGGGGCGCGAGGATGAAAACCGCCCAGGCTAGGCAGAAATCGTTCTTGGTGCTTATCGTTCCCCGGGTCCAGAGGTAGCGCCAGGGTTGCGGCGGGGAAGGGGCCCTGGGTTTGCGGTCCCTTCCCGCTTATTTCTGACGGTCGGCCAGGTAATTCACAACCGTCTCGCGTTCCGCGTCGTTGAGACTGGCTCCTTTTTTTATCATCGAATCGACGATTTCTTCCCAGTGTTTCCGGTTGGCCTTGGCGTGGCCGTATATTTTTCCGGTTCCGTGGCATCTCGTGCAGCGCGCCTCGATGAGCGTCTTACCGTCGAGAGCCTTGCTCTGGGCTTCACCGGGTGATGTCTTTTCTACATTTCCGGGTCCGGGCTGCTCTACTTCAGTGCATCCCGCGAATATTAGAAGAATTGTCGACAAATAAACGACTGCTGCCGGAATGAGAGTCTTTGCCATTGCTGTCTCCCCATAAACGGATTCTCGTATATATCTTCTCATTTCTCGCACTCAAGATTCAAGTTTATATGAAGGATAAGCGAATACGTTTTTTTACTTGCCCTTGAGCATGTACTTGTGGAATTGCCTTTCGAGCTGAAAGATGTTTATCTTTCCGAATGACGCTTGAAAAGCCTTTTCCGCGTTGCCTGTATCTTTTAGTTCTTTGACAAAGTCCGCCAGCAGCTTCATTGTGGATTTGTCGTAGTCCAGTAGAAAGTAAAGGAAACAATAGGCCGTCGCATAGTTCAGCGAAACGTTGCCGGAATAGAATTCGTTTCTCGTCATCTTCAGCATTCGGTCGATATACAGCTTCTCGTCGTTCATAAGCGCGTTCTGCACTGGCTGTACTTTTTTAAAGTCTTTTGCTCCTACGGCGAATCTGCCCCTGTTGTATGCCGCATACTCGAAATACTGTGCGACCGCCTCGTGTAACCAAATCGGAACATCCTTGCCAAGGTGATGGCATATGAACTGGTGGGCTGCTTCGTGATATACCGCGCTGAACGCCTTCAAACCCATGCCAACGGAGAAGCTGTCGTAAAGCACCAGCTCCTTGTCCTTGTATGAAAAATACGCCGCCGCGAAACCCTCGACCCCGTGCTCGCTCGCGTATTCCTGGAATTCCCGCCTGTTCTTAAACATCTTGACCGTATAGGTTTCTTCAATGTCTGTGGTGCATTTGAAAAACTTTCTATACTCGAAAAATATCATCTCGAGCCGGTGCGCGAGTTCTTTCAGCCTATCCCTGAGCGAGTTGGAGATGCATACGTAATGTTTTGTTCTTATGACGTACCAGTCCTTCGGTGCAAGCGTGGGCGGCAGCACGTTTTCATTCTTCGCCTTTTTGCTCAGGTCGGCTACTTCTTCTCCCTGCTTGACCGCTTTGCCTTTCTTTACGACGCCGTATTCCCATTCCTCCTCGTCGAGTTCTTTCGGTATTCTTGCCATCTCTTTGAAAAACTCGTTGTCATGAAGCGGTTTGAGGAGGGGCAACCTCATAACCTCCCTTTTGACGTAGTTGCGGTCCTTCTCGAACTTGCAGAACTTGTAGATGTGCTCTCCGAGCCAGAAAAGCGCCTTGTCGTAATCGCCGAACGCGCACCATGCCTCGGCAAGGTATATTCCCTGACCGCCGCCGAACTCCACGGTCTTATCTCCGTTAGCCAGGTTATGCGCGAGGCCTCTCTCGCAAGCGCGAATCAGCAATCTCCCCTCTTCTTTGTTTCCTTTGAGTATCAGGCAGGTGGCCTTTACCAGGGAGGAGCCTACGCGCCCCGGACTGACTTGCAGAGATATCTCGACGTACTTGAGCGAATCCTCGTAACGCTCCATGTGCTTGTAATTGGTCGCGAGAGCGCAGGATATCCACCAGTATCCCTTGTTTTTTTCATATGACTTGAGGTAGTGTTCCTCGGCCTTTTCGTAGTCTCCCATCCTGTCGAAAGCGTAGCCGAGCTGCTGGTTCATATACATTGTCGCCCAGTCTTTTTTCTCCGGCGGGGCCAGCCCGTACGCCTTGTATGTAGCGCGGATGTTTTCCCTGTAGTCCCCCATCTCGCCCAGCGCCCAAGCCACCTTGAACCAGGTGAGCATCGTATTCTGGTTCTTTTCGCTTATCAGCACTGAGGCGCATTGGTACGCCCTATATGCGTTCCATTCGTCCTGGGCTTTCTGCAGCTCGGTCCATATCTCTCCCGCAGGCATGGCGCAGAGCTTCTTTATCTCTTCATCTTCCTTATTTACAATCGGGATTTCGGGCTCGGCATCAAGAGGTTTTTCTTTCTTCCGAGCTACGGTGCGCTTCGGCTTTTTCTTCTCCGGTTTTGCCCTTTTTACAAGCTTAACCCATGCCCCGTCTTTCTTCTCGTATCCCAACCCCTCGCCGGCCTTGTCGTTGCCCGGTTCGAGCTTCAAAACCTCTTCGTAAAGCTCTTTCTCCTGCTTCCCGAGCTTGTTTTCCCGGCACCATTCGGCCAGTTCGAGCAGGGCCTTCGCATCCTTCTTGTCCGACTTGGCGTATTTATCCTCGAAAATCTCCAGCGTGGTTTTGCCTTTTTCGATTTTATCGACCTTGGAGAGCGGGACTTTGACCGAGCCATAGGCCATCTCTATCTCGACGAATTCTTCAGTCTGCCTGACGATTTTCCCTTCGAGCTTGCGCCCGTCCGTGGTGATAATAGTATCCGCCGAAGCATACGCCGAAAAGAGAAGAATTGTGATTGCGGTTGAAATAAAAAGATAAGTTAAGATGCGCATTTTTATCTCCGAGGTTACAGTTGCTTCTGCCAAATCACGGAGTATATGATAGGCATATTTGCTCTCCCGGTCAAGACCGGAGAAGTTATTTTTCACGGCAGTTTATTGTGCGCTAATCAACTCTCCCGATTCCGATTGTCCGAAGCCAGCCCGTCTCGGTTATTATGATGTAGGCGACAACGATGCCGGCCGCAATCAGAGCGAACGCCGTGCTGCCCAGAGTCAGAAGTATCGCCAGGGTTGCGATAAAACCTTCCCAGAACTTCTGCGTCAAGGTTCGCTCTCCGAAAAGCGAAAGCCCTTTCCACGCGCAGAAAACAAGCAGCCCCACTCCGACAAGCAGCCTTACGATGCAACCGAGCTTTTCCCACGTCTCGCGCGTCGAGGAATAGAGAGTTAGCTCCGGCTTCCTGCCGAGTTTCTTGAAGTGATACGCGATTCCGCTTTCCGGAAGCTCGATTCTCAGCGGCTGAACGCCCGCCGCACGCGTGGCGCGGCCGATGTTCCCCGGTTCTTCGAAAAATTCGGGAGCTGGTCCCGGAGGAAGCTCTTCTTCCGGTAGGGCTTCTCCCTGAGGTGACGCATTATCCGGAACGGGCCGCTCCATCGGCAGTTCAGGTCTGAGTGAACGCCGCTTGCTTAGAGTCTCCTCCCTGCCTCCGTGCAGCTCGCCTTTCTTCGCATCTTGCAGCTCATATCCCGATTCATCATTGGAATTGTCTTGCCAGCGCCATGAAAGGCTTGAGGTGCTCGACCTCTGCTTCTGCTGGGTCTCCACGCGCTCCTGCTGCTTTTGGGCGAACTTGTCGAGGTCCGCCTGGCCGCGCTTGCGTCCGTGTGATTGTTCCTTCTTCAGCTCATTGCTTTTCGATTTGCCTTTTATCTGTTTTTCAGCCAGACGCAGCTTGTCTAACAGTTTCTGTGCTTGCCGGTTGTATTCAGTGTTTCGCGTCAGGTCTGACTCCAGCTCCTGGACCTGCTGGGCATTCTCCATGCGCTGCTTGTCGAACGATTCCTTGCCTGTCTTGGCTGAGCGCTGGGCCTTTTTCACGTTCGTGAGCTGCCTGCCTATCATTTCATTGAGTTCATCCAGGCTCGAAGTCAGCTTGTTGATTACGCCGGAGTCCTTCTCCTTATTGAGCCGGTCTGTAATCCTCATCGCGTCTGCCATCATGGAACGCGCCTTCGCCACTTCCCTCACCGAGCCGATTACCTCGTCCATGTCCGTGTCGAAGCTGTACGAATATTTCTCCGGCATATAAACCGAGACGTAGGTCTCCTCGACCCTGATATCCACCGGCTCCGGGAACTTCGGCTCGATTGACGAACCGAATCCGCCCGTAAGCTTTAGACCGTAGTAGACCGAGACGAAGTAGGATATGTCCTCCTCCGACCTTTTCAGAAGCGGTATCATGACTGTCGAACCCTCGCCCCCGAGCTTCGCGGGCTTCACCGGCACGTTCGCCACCTCCGCCGTCCAGAGCTGCGCGCCTTCCGGCATTTGCAGCTTGAGATACTGCTTCGCCCTGTTCTGGACGTGGAATTGCGCCCGGTTGTAAGAAAACGCCGAGTCGTTTATGACCGCGGTATATTCCGCGTTGTCGATTATCGCCTCGAGCTCCGCCGCCTTCTTCGGGCGCTCAAGCTCGAAGGCCACGACGTACGGGAATTCCTGCGCCTTGTACGCCCTCAAAACCCGCGTGTCCTGAGTCTCGAACTTCTTCAGATACGGAACTTCCTTGGAGTCGACCGCATCCACGCCGCCAGTCACGCCGTCCATATATCTCAGGGCTGCGCTCGCCTGCACGACGATGTATGCCTTTTTCGTCTCCACGCCGAGCGGCTCGATGGCCGGTACCGTCAGCGTTTCGCCCTCCTTCGGGTCGGCTTCCCAGTAAATCACGAACCCGTAGGATTCGAGCACTTCATGTTGCAGTTTCACCGTCACGGCGATGTTCTCGTCCCCGTCCGGCTCGGAGAAAATCTTCTCGCGCAGGAACGTCGCCTGTATTATCAGGCTTTCCTTGACGGCAGCCGGGATTTTGAACCGAAACTCCTGGCAGCCAGCGTTCTCGATTCCGTATTCGAGTATGGCCGCGTATCCGAGAACTTCACCGCGCACCGTAAGTGCCGTCACCGCCGTCGCCGACAGTCTCGGCTTCAGCCGCGTAAGTAGAAGCTCGCCGGAAAAACCTTCCTCCATGTACTTGAACGCCTGCTGCACGCTCGCCAGCCCCAGCTTCGAACGGTCTGCGCCGACCTTGTCCTTGCCGACTGGCGATATGCCTTCGAGCGGGCCGGTGTTTATCATGAGCCCCGGCTCCGCGGCGACCGCGATTTCGCCCCGATGGACTTTCGCGCCCGCAATCTCTACGGCCGGTATTTTCTCTTTCTCGCCGGGCGCGCCCTTGCGGATGCCTTCCAGTACGAGGCTCGCGTTCTGCGCAAGCCCGCCCGGTATGAGTATATGTAATCTCGCGTCCTTTTCGCCGACGTGGTAGAAATAAGTTTCCATGCCGCTGCAGGAGACGCCCCTGACCTCGAAATCCGCCGGGACTTTGACGAAAAGTTCGTAAATCCCGCTACCGCCGCTTCGCAGCTCGCATACAGTCTGCATATACGCCTGCTCGAACCCGAGCACGAGAAGCGTCGTCGTCTGGACGCGAAGCTCCGTCTCCTTCGACGAAACGGCCACTTCCAGCTTCAGCGGGTGCGAGAGATACGAATAGGTTGAATGAAGTTCGTATCCGGCGGGCGCGTTCATGCCGCTCTGTATTCTTCGCAGGCCCTTGCTCTCGGCGATTTCGAGTCTCGCGTTGCGCCCGTTTGAAACCGTTACAGTTCCCATCTCTCGCTCGACATCCAGGCATCGCGGGAAAGGCAGAGGATATTGCGATTTTTTATTCTCTGGAAAATAAATGCCCGAAATATCAACGAAAAATTTATTTTTCGTATCTTCATGAAGCGATATTTCCAGTCTGCGAGTGCCTTCCTCGACGAGCCTCCACATCCGCAGCCGCGAGCATGCAACCTTGTAAATTTGCAGTCCCTCCGGTATCTCGAAACTCACTGCGGAAAGCTCGCCTCCCTGCGCCGTGTATGTGTAAGTTCCCCTGAATTGGACCATGTCGCAGTCGATTTCATAATTAATAGATGATGATGCGGTCGTGCGAAGGCCCAGGCCAGGGGCGAATATTTTGTGCGGCTGCCACGAAATAGATACCGCATCAAGCGGCCCGAGCGCGGCCCGCACCAGCTTCGCCTCGCCGGAGCTTATCTCGCTCTGCCCGCCCGTAGCCGATACGACCGTTACGTCCGTATCGGTTCCCGTGCGGACATCGACAACGCTTGCCGATACCGGCTCGACCATGAATTCGAGCTTGCCTTTCGCCGTTTCCGGGTCGCGGGGCAGCGAGAACGAAACCAGCAACTCGCCCCTGACCGGCCCGGCGATTACGGCCAGGTAGCCGCCTTTCTCCGAGACCGCAAGCGTCGCGGGCTTCCCATCGAACGTAGCGCTCGAGATGGCCAGCCCGTTGAGCCCTATATCCACTTTCTGTTCGCCCTTTTCGAGAACGGCGATTTTATACGTCGTGCCGACGTCGAGCCTGTCGGAAAGCAGCGTAGCTTCGTACCATGCGCTGCTTATGCAGGCGCTTACCGGCGGTCTCTCCGTTGCAATCTTCTTTATAAGGCCCGCCCTTTCGAGAAGCTTCATGTAGCGCTCCTCCGAAAGGACTATGTTGCCCGTCCCCTTGATTCGAAGCAAATCCTTCGCATCATAGGGAACGACCATGTCGGTGGCCTTTATTGGCGGAAGCTCTTTTTCCTTCTCCTGCGCCTGCGCCTGTCCCGCCGGGAAAAGCAACATACCCGCAAGCAGGATTATACCGGCTGATATTATCACCGGCTTGACCGCCGCTCTGAACGCGCGCAGCAGGTTTCGTACCTGGTAGTAAGCTATGCCCAGAAGCAGGCCGAGAAGCACCGCGTTGCTGAACGCGTAGTGATGCCCGCCGAGTATTGCGGGAAGAATTCCGAATATTATCACCACGAGCGCAGCGTAGAATACTTGCATGCGAAGGTGCTTCTTTTCGAGAGCTATGAATATTAACATGCTTGCGAAGGTGAATATGAAGCAGAGCGTATAGAGAAGGCCCCTTCCCGCGTAGTTCATTGTGACAGTCCCGCCGCCGGAAAGCGACTTCCAGCTACCCCGGCTGCCGGAGCGCTGCAGGTTGATTACCATGGAGAAAAGTCCCTGCTTGCTTGCGCTCCTTCGGGCTGCGACCGATTCGAACCTCCCGTTCGCATGCCGTATGGAATCCACCTCGTTAAGCGGGATGTTCACCGGGCCTCTGTCAGTCTGGAAGTTTATCGCCCCCGCCCCGCGCCCGGCAATGCGCCCGCGCATCCTCTGCCCGTTCTGCAGGAAAATAAAATCTAAAGGCCGCGCCGCTTGTTGGCCCGAAAGGAAACTATTGCGACGAGCCTTGTCAGCAGGAGAGTCTTTATAGAGGTCTAATAGTCCTTTAGCTTTTTCCATTTCTTCAAGCTCGGTTGACGGCTTCTCAACCATTCGCTCGCTTTCTGGCTTTTTTTCCATACCGAAATATTTCTTTCTCGATATGCTTTCTTCCGTTACTGTCCGTGGAGCTAATGGTTCGTGAGTTGGAGGCATTGCGCCTGTAGAAGGTGATTCTGCTCTTCCTCCATAATCGTATTCTTTTTGTGGTGCTTGGGCTACCCTGTCTCCGTTGCCGAGGCTTGAAAGATATTCTCCATATTCTTCATCTGTGTATTGAATAACTCCCGTATGATCGATATAAAAACTCCTCGAGCCTGTAATGCCCCATTTCGTTGGCTTGGCATAAGCCCACCATTTTTCACCATCACTATACAACTCAAAATAATAACCCGACTTACCGCTTCCTCTATGAGTTGCGTCAGCCAGCACCGAATCTATCATGTTCACTGCTTCCATGCTGCCGAGTGAACCATAAGTTGAATATCTTGTATTATACAACTCCTCTGCGCTGCTTATGGTTCGCAATGCTGAAATTGCGGCAGCCTCGTTTGCCGCGCTTTTTGATTCCAGAAGATTAGGAATAGATATTGCCGATATTATCGCAACTATTAATACAATAAGAGCAGCGCAGCCGAGGTGTTTGCCGAAGTTAAAGGACAGCCTGATTTTGGGCATTTTCGCTATTGCGTATCCGAGGCTGTAAAGCACCAGAAGCACGGCTGCTGTAATCAGCACGATATAGTACAAATCGTCAAAAACAGTTTCCCCGCTTGTTTCCCCGGTCGCGTACGTCGCTGCGCCGGCATGGCCGTAGTAGCGGTAGCCTTCCGGGAGGTACGTGTCCCATCTCATCTGCATGACCGGCCCGCCCGCCACCTGCGGGACGTCGAGCGAGAGCTTGCCGAGTACGCCCATCGAGTCGTGCGGCCGCTGGTAGACCGCCTTTACGAAATACTCGTTGCCCGCTCCGGAAGCTGCGGTAAGAGGCACAAGCACCTTGCCCGCGCGCGAAAGCGGCTTGACCGGAAGCAGCGAGCCGACATCCCGGCCCAGAAGCACCGACCAGAGCACCGAGCCCTCCGGCAGCTTGAACGAGAAGAACTGCTCGCCCACGCTTCTTACGTGGAATATCGCCTCGGTGCGCTCGAGCCCGCTTTCCGTGTAAAGCGTCGTGTAGCCCGCGTAGGGCACGACGCAGGTAATAACCTCCTGTAGCTCGTGCTTTCTGACATCGAGCTTGAGCGAGCGCTCCGGTCTCGAATACCTGAACGCGTGGACGAAGATTCCCGTCCCGGCCTGCGAGCGGATGCGCGAAAGCTCCGGCACCTCGCTTATATAGACTTCTTCCATGTTCTCGGTCTCGGCGCCGATTTCCATACCTTCGCCCGCCTCGACCGCGACATACCCGTCCTGCCTGTAGACGTCCAGAACCCGGATGTCCGGCGCTTCGAGCTTGCCGGAGTCGCCCTCTATCTGCCTGTCGAAGCTTATATCGAGAAAATACGTCCCCTGGATTTCCTGTTGGAGGGTGATTTTCCAGATGTCCGTCTCACCCTCTTCGAGAAGCGTTCGCTCCTTTATAGATTTTCCGTAGAACTGGACGAGTTTGCCCGTACCAGCAGGAAGGGCGATACGGAAGCTGTCCATCGGGCTTTCGAGAATCTGCATCCTGACAAGTGCCCGGCATCCGAGAACGCGCTCGCTTATGCTAAGAGCGCTCGTTACCCCGGCAATCAGGCGCGGAGCCTTCTTGCTCGCCATTATCGTCGCGCCGTAGTCCTCGTCCAGCGCCCTGTATGCGAGAGTCGCTTCCGAAATGCCAGTTTCCATTATATCCATGTCGAGTAGCGACTTCGCCCCTTCGGCGCTCAAAGCCAGGTAGTCCGCCCCGCCGAGCGCGACCGTCCCGCCCGCGAAAGTCGTTTCCGGGAACCGGGCCTGCGGCAGCGCGAAAGACATTCCCTGCCACTTTTCTTCGCCTGTTTCGCCCGGCACGAGCCTCGCGCGAATATCGACCGCGATGGCGTCGCCGGGGCCAATGCCCAATGACGATGCGAACCTGATGACATTTTGCCCGTCTTCCTTGACGACCGTATGGTCAAACCCGCCGCCCCGAAGCATGTTTACTTCGAGTATCTCCCAGCTTGCGGGCAGGGTCGCGCGAAACTCGTATTTGCGCCCGCGCTTGACCCTGAAAAAGCAGGTCAGGTCGAGAAATATTCGTTCCCTGCGGATGTTGATTGCCTGTGTGAAGACGGATTCCGCTTCCGGCGTCACCGGCGTCACATCGAATTCGACCGAGTAGTCGGGCCGGCTGGCCTCGTAGGCGAAGAGAAGCTTTCCGGTTCGTTTTCCGGTTGTCGCCGTTATCTGCCTCGCGTTTCGCGCCGAGCCTGGCTCTACTCGCACATCAGGCGCGCCAGAGGCCGCAATATGCCAGCTTTCAAGGCCCGCGTCCCGGACGGCGATTCTCGGGACGTGCCTTTTCGCCTCGCCCGATTCGCCGTCGAGAGTCATCTCCACGACTGCATGATTAATCGGCTTGCGGAACCTGATTTCGACGAGATGCCCCCGGGGCGCAGCTTCTATGCTCCAATCGAGCATGTCGGTCGCGTCCAGGTTGGAGACCTGGAATCCGCGCTCGACCGAGATTTGCAGAGAGTCAACTGGTGCCCTGAACGAGTCGGTCGTGATTTTGACCGCCGTCCTTGAACCAGCCCCGTCAAAGACGGTTTTCTGCTCGACGCCCGTGACGATGAACGGGTTCATCTCCGTTTTTCGCTCTTCGATACGGTAGTCGAGCGCGAACGCCCCGGTGCCGCCGAGGAAGAGCCTGACCTCGGTCGTATCCGAGGATTCGTCGTAGGTCTTGGACATAGCTGCCGTCCGGCTTTTCGGCTCGACGTTGCCCTTGAAATCGAGGCGCACTTCCGTCGCCGGGGCCGAAGGCAGCCTCGCGGCGATTCGCTTCCCGCCGGGCGTGTCCTCCACCGGCGCGAAAACCATCGCCTGCAGGACGTGGTCGCCTTTTTCGGGAACGTAAACCGAGACTCCGCCGCGAATTGGCCTTATGAGCGCATCGCGCCCGTCGAGCTTCGGGTAGGCCAGCGCAGCCCCGTCGAGTTCCATCGAAATCTTCATCCATCCCGAAAGAAGGGTCGAAAACTCGATTCGCCCAAACATCGCGGCTTGCTCGTCCCTTACAGAGCCGTAGTAGCTCGCGCGCGAGAACGCCGCGGGCAGCGGTGGAAGCTCTTCATCGGCCTCAACGCCGGCGGCGAGCCGCTCGAGCCGCATATACTCCTCGAATTCGATTACCATCCCCTGTTTCGCAGGGTCGATGACGCGCATGAACTCCTCGCGCGGAACGTAAATAATCCGCCTCAGCTCCGGCCGCTTGACCTCTTCGGATTGCTGGCCGAGCGCCTGCGGCAAGGCGAGAAAGAGTGCGAATATTATAAAGAGCAGCTTACGCATCTTCGCCACCTCCTTCCGAGTCCGTTTCGGGCTCTTCGTGAACCGGCTTGCCGGCAGCCGCCAGCCTGCGAGCGGGCGGCAGGGCGAAGAAGCGCACTATCCAGTATGCGGAAACGAGAATTGCCGCGAGGAATATCGTCGCGAAAAACTCGCCTCCCGCGCCCGAAAGAAGCGTGCGAAGCACCAGCGATACCGAGATTACGACCACGGAAGCGCGAAGCTTCGTGACGTGCGGCAAGTACGAAACGCCGGCGAGCATGGCCGCGGCAGCCGCCAGCAGAATCAGCACGTCCAGCGCGAAGAAGAAATTCCGTTCGAAGTACCGGAAGCTGATTTCCCCGCGTCCTTCCTGCTTGACGAAATAGTATTCGAGGCTGTCGCCGGAGAATTCGAACTTGATAAGCTTCGGGTCCTTGACGAAAAGCTGGCGGTAATTATTGATGTCGTTTAGTATCCCGTTGTCGCCTCCCCTTTCGGACGGAGTACCAAAGAGGATGGACTTGCCCCAAATCCAGACTGACTCGTGCCGGAAGAGCCGCCGCAGGTTTCCGCCGAACGCGGTATAGAAATACCCGCGCGGCACATGCAGCACCCAGGTCGTGCGGAGCGTCGGTATCTCTTCTTCCGGGACCGGCGCGGTCAGCGCGAACGCCCCGGTGAGTCCGAGCGAGCCCGCTTCCTCGTGCAGTTTCTGCTTGTAAACGACCTCGATAAGCACGTCTTCCGACGACGTGCCGCCCTCGGACAGGTTGACGGCCAGGTAGTTGGGCCCCTTGGTTATCGTCCTTCGCGTTTCCTTGCCGTCGACGTAGAGCTTCATTACCTCCGAGCCCTCGGGCAGCACGAAGTTGATATACTGCCTGTTCTTGGACTGCACCTTCCAGATGCATTTGTTCGTCGCTTCGCCGTCGCGAGATATTTCGGTCTCGAGATGCATGAGGTTGATTATGCTGTCGAGCACGTCGGCAAGCTCCTGTTTCTGGATTGAGAGGGTAAGCTCGTAGGGGTGCGAAACGTACTTGTACGCCTCGTAGGGCAGGGAGTTCGCGAGAGCCTTGGGAAGTTCCTGCACGTCGACGAGTTCCAGCCCTGAAACCGTCTTGGCCGCGACACGAAGGTTCTCGGTCTTTTTTATGGCGATATAGCCGGTCTCCTGGAAGACGTTCATGAGCGTAAGTTCCGCCAGCGGTATTTCCGTCACCGTGTCCTTGTCGAACTTCGCCTTGACGTCGCAATCCACTTCGAGGGTATAGTCGCCGAGCGTGTCGCCCTGAAGCTGGACCGTCCAGGTCGTAACCTGCCCGGAAGTCTCCTTGGTGACGGAGCTGGTGTTCGCGCCCCTTACGCGCGCATCCTCGCCGACCGATTTCGGCATGGCGAGCTGAAAAACGCGAACCGGCGCGTACTTCACGTTATACCTTACGTCCGAATGGACCTTCACAATCTCCTCGCGGACCGTCACCAGCGTTTCCACCGTCGCGTCGATGCGCGTCTTGCGCTGCTCCACTTTCAGCTTTGCGCTGACCGGCAGCATGTGGTACCTGAACGCCATCGCGAACTCGGTATTCGGCTCGCGCCGCAGCTTTCGGCCGCCCGGCGTGGTCGCACCGCCGTCCGCGGGCACGAGGCCCGACTGCTCGAGCGTCGAGAGCCGCAGCTGGCTTGCGACGTGAATGCCGAAAACGCCGGACTCTTTTTTCGCCTCGGAAATCGCCGTATACGGCAGTTCGACCTCGTCCTTGCCGTCGCGCTTCTTCTGCAGGTAGACCTGAAGCTCGACAGCGCCTTTGGCCGGCCTCTCGAAATCCATCTCGATTATCTGCCTGCCGTCCTTCTCCTTGACGCGGTAGTCCTTGACCATCCGGTTCGGCACGTCGATTACCGCGTAGCCCGCAGGTATGTTCGCCGAGAGCGAGAATACCGGGCGCTTCCTGATATCCACGGAAAAATGCGACGCGAGGTCGAGAAACTCCTTGGTTATCGTGAACTGGGTGTAGGTGTCGACGTGGATTTCCGGCACCACGTCGCCCACGCGCACCTTCACCGAATACGGGTGCGCGAGATACCTGAAGGCGAAGAGAGGCGCCGGCTTGACGGGCGACGGCAGTTCCGCCGCTCCGACCTGGCTTGCGCCCTTTGTCTCGCCGAGTTTGCCCCATAGCTCCTCGCCGACGGAGAACGAGACGAAGCCCGTCTCGCGCGTCGCGCCGATTACGCGCACCCGCGGAAGCTCCATCTCCTGCTCGCCGGACGCAAGCTCCTTGTCCATGAGCACAGTCAGCTTATAGCTTTTCTTGGCCTGCGAGAGAAGGTCCACGGTCAGGATGCGCCTGCCATCTTCCTCGGCGACGCTCCAGACCTTTATCTGCGCGCCTTCCACGCCCAGAAGCCTCATGCCAGAGGGCAGCTCGACCTGCAGCCGGTTGAGCTCCTGCAGAATCTCGTAGTTGATTTCGCTGGTGAGCTTCAAGACCCCGTCGCCCGCGTGGATTGCGTTTACCACGCTCGAGAAGAATACGCCCGCAAGCGGCAGCGCCTCGCGCGGCTTGGGCTTCCAGCTCACGGCCACCGAGCCCGTGCTCCCCACGAAGGCCAGCACCGTTGTCTTGCCCTCCTCCGGCTTGACCGAAGCGACCAGCTTTGGTTGCACGTCTATATCGAGGTCCGTCTCCGGTATCTCGACTGTGAGTTCAGAGACCGGTGCCGAGGGGCACCCGAACTCCATCTTCCCCCCGCCTTCCGACCTGTCGACCGGGACGGCGAACGAAATGTCCAGCTTGTGCTCGCCCTTCCCGCGAAGCACCAGCGTATAGCTCTTCTCCGTCGAGACCAGAAGCGCCCGCCCGTCGTCGAGCTTGGCCTCCCGCAGCGCCAGCTTCTTCAGGTTGAGCGGCACCGAAATCCACTCGTCCGTCAGAACCTCTATCGAAAGCACGCCCTTGCCCTGCGCGACATCCTTTTCCACCGTCAGGTTGTAGGCGGCCTTCGTGACAACGGCCGGCACGGGCGGAAGCGGCTTGGCTATCTTCTGCGCAGTCGCCTTTTCCCAGATTTTCCGGAACTCCTTGTACGAGATGAAAACCCCGCGGCCTTCCTTCTCGAACACCTTCGAAAGTTCCTTGTACGGAACATATATCACGTGCTCGAGCGCTGGCGAGGCGGACTCTTTGTCAGGTATCCCTGCCGGCGGTTTTTCGTCCTGCGCGAAAGCTACGCCCGCCCCGAAGGCGGCCAGGCACAATATGGCCAAGATTGTTCTGTACATAAAGAAACTCCTTTCAGAAGTTGATAGATTTTCCTCTCCGTTATATTTAGAGCGATGAAGTCTGCAAAAAGTTCATTCATTTTATCGCGGAATCGCATATACCCGCTTTCGATATGCCTGAAAGAGTCACAAATGAAATATAGCATGCCCGCACGCCCGGTGCAACCTGATACCGGAAATTTGTCATCCCACTAATCACCTTTCCATCATTGACCCCGACGCCCGTAAAATGTATATTCTCTACTCCAAACACGGGGGAAATAAGGCAACATGGCAAAATACGCATCAATACTGCTCTTTCTGCTTACAACCGGCTGCGCGACATCCATGATGCGCATACCCATCGCCGAGGAGCAGTACCCCCTGACGCTCGCCGTCGAAAGCAAAAACGTTTCTTTTGCCAAAACGTTCGCCGGCGTTGTCAACAAAAGCGGCCTCGTCGAGTATGCCGGCACCGTGGGTGTCGAGGGCGAGAAACACATGGTCGCCGACCTGAACGTCGAGATACGCGATATCAAGATAAACCGAAGCTGGCGAAGAAACACCTGGTGCTACGTGACGACGATACCCGGCTTCCCGTTCGCCTTCCTGACGACGAGCATCGTGCTTGCGCCCATCCTGGGGCCTTACGGCGGCTATCTCTGGTTCCCGCCCAACGTGGTTCCTATAGTCACGGTCGAGGTCGAGGTGACTGCGACAATCGGGCTCGGCCCGGACGCCCGGACGAAAATTACGGAAAAAGCTTCGATGATGAGCAACCTGCGCAGGTCGTGGGTGCAATGCGGGCAAATCGATGACAAGTGGTTCTCGTCCGTTTTGGGAAGCTGGTGGGACAGAAACTACGAGACCGAGAGCTGCAAATGGAAAGCGTTCTGGGACCCGAAGAAATACGACTGGTCGAGTGTCGAAAAAATCGCCTGCCACAACATCGCCTGCCGCGCAGTCCCCTGGCTCGAATCAGTCCTCGCGAAGATGGAAGAATAGAAACGGGCAAATTTCTCATTCCCGCGTGAAGTGGATGTCTATGGTATATCTATAATAAGTAGATTCGGGTTTTTCAATATCGCGGAATGTAACGAATTCTGTCAATTTCCAGACTGCTTTATTCTCATCCGGGACGAATTCTCCATATGGAAATATCATTGGGCTGATTGAGGTGCCATTTCCAAGCGAGCAATCTACTATTTCGTAGCCGCCGTCATCATTATACATCCAGTATGTTTTGAAATTTTTATCTTTCCATCTCTTATTAATCACGTGGATAGTTGCAATAACATCGCCTGTCCAGACGCATGTTAATTCCAGTTCTGAATCCGTAATCTCCAACTCGAGGTCAAGAAGCCTGACAGCTACGCATTGCTTGAAATCTTCGAGGTCTTTGTATCTTTCGGCCGCTTTTTTAGGAATGTGGTCGATATTTTGAAGCGTACCGGCGATATCGACTTTCCACTTCCCGACAATCGGATTGCCGCATCCGGCCAGCATCAAAAGCGCTATCATCAATATGAATATCTTCTTCATGGCATTACAATTATAACACGGTAGAGCGGTTTGAAGCAAGTTGGCAGGATGATGTTTGAGGTTGGGCAGGATTATTTACCTTTGCTCTTCATCTCATCTATTGCCTGCTCCACATCCGGTGCAACCTTGCTGTCTACTGCTTCTTTCAGATAATTCTCAAGATCTGCTACTGCACCTTCTATGTCACCGAGCCTTCTGCGTGCTATACCGCGCCAGTAGTTTGAACGGCACCTCATGGCAGCTTGTTTAGGATAAGCTTCTCTCGCTTTGTCGGAAATTTCTATGACCTTCTTGTAATCGGCAGCCGCGGCCTCCCCGTCGCCACTTAACCTTTTCGCCTCTCCTCGCCTATAGAACAAGTCCGCGGATACGTAGTCTGCTGGTGTTGGGTCTTTGGATTGAATCTCGATTGCTTTTGTAAAGTCTTCGATAGCGCCCTTGTACTTACCACTTTCCAGCCTCGCCTTGCCTCGGTGTAAGTATGAACACGCCAAGCTGAATTCAAAGAATTCGATTCTTTCCGGGTCTTTTTCCAGTTCTATGATTTTGATATAGTCGGCAATGCATATATCATGCTTACCCATAAGGTAGGCAAGCTGCATACGGGCCATGTAAGCTTCCTTGAAATCTGGCTTAGCTTCGACTGCTCTGCTGTAGTCGGCAATTGCTGTTTCTGGGTCAAAGAAGAACCGAGCGTTCCCACGTATATAAAAAGCACTCGCATCTTTCGGGTTCTCGCTGACAGCCTTAGTCGTAAGTTCAATAGCCTTTTCCATGTCCGCCTTCCAGTTATCGGACCTGTCATTGTGGTGGCGGGCAATTCCACGTAAACAGTAAGCTTCTCCATTATCGGGTTCGGCTTCTATTGCCTTGGTGAACTCTTTTATAGCTTCTGAGTATTTGCCTTGATCAGAGAGTGCTTTGCCGCAATTCAGGAAATTCTCGGCAGGCGATGGGGCGGGGTTCTGGCTTCCGGAACAGCTAGCGACAAGCGCAAGAAGTAAGAACAGAAAAATTTTCATTGGCTAATACCTCTAACATCTTCTTTATAGTAATCTATCACAATGTGTGGCTTATAGCAAGCTTGTTCCTTGACTCGTTCGGGCGGGGACTTTAATATTACATTAAAATGAATCTGAAATGTTTATATGGGTATTGCGATGCCTGGTAGGCTTTTAGAAATAAGGGGCAATGTATTATTTGTAGGCAATCACGAGATCCTTCATATAAATAGCGACAATGGTGAGATAATAAAAAAAACAGACATTTCTTATATTGATAAACTCAACGAATTAGATGTTGTTGATATAACTGATGTCACTGTAACCTCCGAAAATCAGCTAATGCTGTGCTCCCAATTGTGTTGGAAGATATATATCACTTCGTTTGAAACTAATCCTCCAGGTAACTATGAGCCATATTACAGAGCCGTTGAAGTAGATATCGAGTATCCAGCTAATTTCAAACCAAGGTTCATAGTTTATCATCCAATAAAGAACTTGGCCTTTGTATCGCCATGGGAAAATCGCGAAGAAATACATATAGGCTGTCTTGACATGAAAGACTATTCATTAAAGCCGATAGGTCCGGAAATAGGTGTTGTGGGAGGAATACAGCTTCTTCATAATAAACTTTGGATTGGTGCGCCTTATGCAAATGAGGTAAGAATCTTAGATATTGACTCTGATGCCAAGGATTGGACCGATATAATCAAACTTCATGAAATGCGCCCATATCTTATATCTGCTTTTGAAGATAACATGTATGTTTTGGCTGGCGTTGGAGACCAAGACGATTTTGTTGTAGGAAATATTATTGATAGACAACTTAGACTCATTGGTGAAACTAATGCATGGTCACCAGAGGGATTTATTGCTAACAAATCTGGATGCATTGTTGTTAACCTGCCAGAAGAAATGGAATACTGGAATATCAAATGTATTAATAACAATAAGGTGCTTTGGGAAAGGAATATCCCATATTCAATATAATGTGACACCATACCTCTGATTTGCTACCATATCTCTCAAAAGTCTCAAAAACCCCACCCTTTTTCATTTCGTCAACCTTAATTTCCCTTTTGTGGCTTGCCTTTCACGCCCGATGCGCCGTTCAGCTCTCATTTAGTATGGTTTTAAACACCCCCGATTAAACTAATCCGCCCCAGATCTAATTCAGGGGACTTTGTGACTCTGAAAACCAGATACAAAAGGGGCTGTGCCCCCGACATAGTCATGTGACAATTTTTTGTACAAAAGTGGCATACCACAAACATGCTCCAAATCGAAGTTTTTTTTGCGTCGTAACTTCTTGACATTAAAGAGGTTATGAAGAATTGAGTTTTCGGCATACGGGAAACGTGAGATTTGTGTGGGCGTTTTTCACATCTATATATATAGAGGGCAAACATTAACATAATCAATGGCGTTCTATACGTCTGCTTGCTCTGAAACGCTTGCAAACATTGGGATTGGGGGTAATGACATGCTGTAAGCCGTTTAATGAAAGGGTTTTTTAACCGCAGAGGTAAGGATGAGGATTAAGGAGAACGCAGAGCACGCGTTTTTCGAAGAAAACGCGTATTTGTGAGTCACTTGCACGCGAAGCGTGAAGTGATGGCAAAGATGAATACCTTGTTAAAGAAAGGAGGAAGATAGAAATGTATTATCCGGAGCCTTTCGTGTTGGCTGCAAACAGCCAACACCCCGGCATGTGACGGTTTACTGAAAAACCGTCACTGTCATTGCGAGCGAAGCAACGCTGAGCGCGGCAATC